>BNJS01000761.1_pt1 | contig 438645 bp, 475 predicted proteins | sample 8540461 | NCBI WGS metagenome assembly BNJS01 (sample SAMD00202454, study PRJDB9452) | human saliva metagenome | isolation source: human saliva | place: Japan
AAAATAAACTAATGAAAAAATGAAAGTCTCGATAAAGAGACTTTCATTTTTAATATCGTATATACGAAAAATTCTTGACAAGGAATACTAAAAAGAGTAAACTATTAACTAGTTAATTAACCGGTTCATCGTTTTTGTGGTGAATCAAATAGGCTTAGAAAAAGAGAAAGAATGAAAAATCAATAAAAATATGTGGCGGGTTCAGTGGCAGTTCTTGCCCTGAGTGTTTGTTCTTATGAACTTGGACGGTACCAAGCTGGTCAAGTTAAGAAAGATTCTAATCGAGTTGCTTATATAGACGGTGATCAGGCTGGGTCAAAAAGGCAGAAAATTTGACACCAGATGAAGTCAGTAAGAGAGGGAATCAACGCCGAACAGATCGTCATCAAGATTACGGATCAAGGTTATGTGACCTCTCATGGAGACCATTATCATTACTATAATGGCAAGGTTCCTTATGATGCCATCATCAGTGAAGAACTGCTGATGAAAGATCCGAATTATCAGTTGAAGGATTCAGACATTGTCAATGAAATCAAGGGTGGTTATGTGATTAAGGTAGACGGGAAATACTATGTTTACCTTAAAGGATGCAGCTCATGCGGACAATATTCGGACAAAAAGAAGAGATTAAACGTCAGAAGCAGGAACACAGTCATAATCATGGAGGCAAGTTCTAACAGATCAGGCGGTAGTTGCTAGCCAGAGCTCAAGGACGCTATACAACGGATGATGGTTTATATCTTTCAATGCCTCTGATATCATTGAGGATACGGGTGATGCCTATATCGTTCCTCATGGCAATCACTTCCACTATATTCCTAAGAGTGACTTGTCTGCTAGTGAACTAGCTGCTGCCCAAGCCTTCTTATCTGGAAAAGGTGGTCAATTAAGTACGGTTGAATATCGTTCAAGCAGGGGAGAAACAAGATCTAGTGTGAGAACAGAGTCCATCTGAGGCTCCTCAAGATTCTGCAAACTGCTCCTGAAAGTCAAAGTGAGGATTTAGCTAGTCTCCTTCAAGGTGTACGCTTTTGCCACTTAGCCAACGTCATGTGGAGTCTGATGGCTTGGTGTTTGACCCAGCGCAGATTACAAAACGTACTACCAATGGTGTTGCAGTTCCTCACGGGGATCATTTCCATTTCATTCCTTATTCGCAAATGTCTGCTTTGGAAGAAAAATTGGCTCGAAATCTACCAATTGGAGGTCAGCCAGTTCAAAGCCATTCTGACAATCCGAAACCAAGCAGTACAGATAAACCAAGTTCAACACCAAGTTCAACGATTAAACCAAACTTTAATCTCAATACTCCGGCATCGAATCGGGGAACTGGAGGCGCTTATACAACGGATGATGGGTATGTCTTTAGTCCGACAGATGTGATTGAAGATACAGGTGACGCTTTTGTTGTCCCGCACGGCAATCATTTCCACTATATTCCTAAGAGTGATTTGTCAGCAGGGGAATTAGCTGCCGCCCAAGCCTATTGGAATGGTAAACAGGGTTCTCATTCTTCTACAAACTCAAGTAAACCAAGTAGTGATAATGCTAAACCAGCCCAACCAAGTTTGACAGAGACTCCAAAACCTGACTGTCACCCCAACTTATCATCAAAAATCAAGGGGAAGACATTTCAACACTTTTAAGTGAATTGTATGCCAAACCTTTATCAGAACGACATGTAGAATCGGATGGCTTAGTCTTTGATCCGGCCCAAATCATCAAACGTACTGCAAATGGTGTCGCAGTGCCTCACGGAGACCATTATCACTTTATTCCTTATTCACAAATGTCTGATTTAGAGCAGAAGATTGCAAGAATGATTCCACTTCATTATAGTTCAAGTCATTGGTTACCATCAAGACCCAATCTAATCCCTGCTCCAGAGACTACCCCAGTACCAAGTCCACAACCTGTACCCAATCCTCAACCATCTCCAAGCAAACCAATTGATGGAAAATTGGTTAAACAGGCTGTTCGAAAGGTAGCTGATGGTTATGTCTTTGAAGAGAATGGAACCTCGCGTTATATCTCTACTAAGGAGCTTTCAGCAGAAACTGTTATAGCCATTGATAATAAACTTGCTAAACAAGAAAGTTTGTCTCATGTGTTAGGAGCTAAGAAAAGTACCATCCCTTCTAGTGAGCAAGAATTTTACAACAGGTTTATGATTTACTAGCAAGAGTTCATAAAGATTTGATTTCTAATAAAGGTCGTCAAGCTGATTTTGAAACTTTGGATACACTTTTGGAACGTCTTAATGATGTTTCAAGTGATAAAGTCAAGTTAGTTGATGATATTCTTACCTTCCTAGCACCAATTACCCATCCAGAGCGACTTGGCAAACCAAATGCTCAAATTGCTTATACGGACGATGAAATTAAATTAGCGAAATTAGCAGGTAAGTATACAACAGAAGATGGCTATATCTTTGATCCTCGTGATATAACGAGCGATGAAGGCGATGCCTATGTAACTCCACATATGACTCATAGTCATTGGATTAAGAAAGAAAGTTTGTCTGAAGCTGAAAGAGCAGCAGCTCAGGCTTATGCTAAAGAGAAAGGTTTGACGCCTCCTTCAACAGATAATCAGGGGTCAGGAAATACTGAGGCTAAAGGAGTAGAAGCAATCTATAATAAAGTGAATGCAGCTAAAAAGGTTCCACTTGATCATATGCCTTACAATCTACAACATACTGTTGAAGTTAAAAATGGTAGCTTAATTATACCTCATTACGACCATTACCATAACATTAAATTTTCTTGGTTTGACGAAGGACTTTATGAGGCACCTAAAGGCTATAGTTTAGAGGATCTCTTTGCGACTGTAAAATACTATGTAGAACATCCAAACGAACGTCCTCACTCAGATAATGGTTGGGGAAATGCTAGCGACCATGTTCGTAAAAATAAAGTAGAAGACAGTAAACCTGATGAAGATAAGAAACATGATGAAAGTAAGTGAGCCAACTCGCCCTGAATCTGATGAAAAAGAGAATCACGCAGGTTTAAACCCTTCAGTAGATAATCTTTATAAACCGAGCACTGATGAAGACGAGACAGAGGGAGTTGCTAACGATACAACAGACGAAGCTGAAAGTCCCTCAAGTAGAGATTGAAAAAGTAGAAGCCAAACTCAAAAGTATGAAGCTTTACTTGATACAGTAACGGATGCTAGCTTGAAAAACAATGTGACAGAGAGCCTAGCTGGTTTACGAAATAATCTGAGTCTCCAAACCATGGATAATAATGGTATCATGGCAGAAGCAGAAAAATTACTTGCTTTGTTAAAAAGGTAGTGAGTCAGTTATGACGAAATCAGAATCATAAATTTATCCTGTTAAATCAAAAATGATGTGAGAGTCAGTAGCAATACTGGACTTTTTATTTGTCTCGCTCCGTAAGGTTCAGGCTAAATAAACCACCTGATTTTTTGGAGGCTTTGGATTCATTTAGGAGAAATCAATCTACATCCAAGGTTAGTAACTTAACCATAGGTCTTCCTTTGTTAGAGAAGATAATGGTAAAAAGGGACGAGACTAATTGATTTTACAGTTTAGGATGTTTCGATGACAATTCAAAATTTGAAGAGGATATTTGGCAAAGATATGCTATACTAAATTTGTTATTTAATTAAGCAAACCGCTCTATTCAATAATTTAGTCAAGGAAAACAGAGAATTTAATATGAAAAAACGGGCTATTCAAATTTTACTAGCATTGTCCTTAATTTTTTACAAATCAACTTGGTTTTGGAGGCTTTTCAATTATCTCGCAAAGCCCTATCTACCAGCAAGTCGTGAATTTTTTCAGATTCTGCTTTTGATGGAGAGTGGAGTTCTTTTGTTAGCGGCCATCTACCTACTAATTTTTGCAGGAAAGCAAACTTTTCATTTCAAGTGGCAGCTGAGGTATTTTATCTACCTTTTACTGGGATACATCATTTTGTATATGTCTGACTTCCTCTTTTCGTATTTCATATCCACACCTTCAAATCAAATTTCTTTGAATGAAACGATAGAAATGATAGGGAGACAGGAATTACCCTATTTCTTGCTCATATCTTGCTTCATCGGCCCTATTGCTGAGGAATTGATTTATCGCGGTGTGCTTATGACAACCTTTTTCAAAAACTCGCCTTGGTACGGAGATGTCTTGCTTTCTGCTATTATTTTCGGTTATATTCATATCAATTTCGCTTTAACACCTCTTGCTTTTTTCATTTATGCTAGTGAAGGTCTTATTTTAGCTCTACTGTATCGCATGACAAAAAGTCTCTACTATCCAATACTAGTTCATATTCTCATCAATATCACTGCCTTCTGGGATGTATGGTTACTCCTATTTTCAGGAAGTTAGCTTACTAAAACAATGTCGGAACTTTCCGTCATTTTCTTTTCAACAGATGAGCAAGAACTGATTATTTTCAGACTTGGCTGGCTAATCATGGTATAATAAAAGGTAATGAAAAATTCTAACGAGGCAGAGATGAAATTACTTTATACTGATATTCGGACTTCTTTGACAGAAATTCTAACAAGAGAAGCGGAGGAGTTAGTTGCTGCTAGCAAGCGGGTCTTCTACATTGCCCCAAACTCTCTTTCTTTGAAAAGGAACGTGCCGTGCTGGAATGCTTGCCCCAGCAGGCTTCTTTTGCGATTACCGTCACGCGCTTTGCTCAAATGGCTCGTTACCTGATCTTGAATGATCTGCCTGCCAAGACCAGTCTAGATGACATCGGTCTTGGGATGGCCTTTTACAAATGCCTCACCGAACTTGATCCTAAGGATTTACGTGTTTATGGAGCTATCAAGCAGGATTCTCAATTTATCCAGCAGTTGATTGAGCTTTACCACGAGATGACCAAAGCTCAGATGAATTTTTTAGACTTGGAAAGTTTGACCGATGAGGACAAGAGAGCCGATTTACTCTTGATTTTTGAGAAAGTAACGGCCTATCTCAATCAAGTCCAGTTGGCTCAGGGAAGTCAGTTGTCCCATTTGATTGAGGCTATTGAGAATGACAAGGTTAGTAGTGATTTTAGCCAGATTGCCTTAGTTATTGATGGATTTACCCGTTTTTCTGCCGAGGAAGAGCGGATTGTGGACCTACTTCATGGCAAGGGTGTTGAGATTGTCATTGGTGCTTATGCTAGTAAGAAGGCTTATGCCAGTCCTTTTAGCGAGGGTAATCTCTACCAAGCCAGTGTGGAGTTTCTCCATCATCTAGCTTCTAAATACCAAACTCCTGCTCAGGACTGTTCTCAAACTCATGAGAAGATGGATAGTTTTGACAAGGCCTCTCGTTTGTTGGAGTCTTCTTATGACTTTTCAGAATTAACATTGGATGTCGATGAGAAGGACCGTGACAACTTACAAATCTGGTCTTGCTTGACACAAAAGGAAGAGTTAGAGTTGGTAGCCCGTAGCATTCGTCAGAAATTACACGAGAACTCAAATCTGAGTTACAAGCATTTTCGTATTCTTTTGGGGGATGTAGCTTCTTATCAGTTATCTCTAAAAACGATTTTTGACCAGTATCAGATTCCTTTCTACCTTGGTAGAAGCGAATCCATGGCGCACCACCACTTGACACAGTTTGTCGAGTCTATTTTGGCTTTAAAACGCTATCGTTTCCGTCAGGAGGATTTGATTAACCTTCTTAGAACAGGTTTGTATACCGATCTTAGTCAGTCTGATATTGACGCATTTGAGCAATATATCCGTTATCTTGGTATCAATGGCTTGCCAGCCTTTCAGCAAGCCTTCACCAAATCCCACCATGGAAAATTTGATTTGGAGCGTTTAAATGCTCTTCGTCTGAGAATTTTAGAACCTCTTGAAACTCTCTTTGCCAGTCGAAAACAGAAGGCTGAAATCTCTTGCAAAAGTGGAACTCTTTTCTAAAAAAAGGAGCTGTGACCAAGCAGTTACAAGATTTGACAGCCATTATGGAACCTCTAGAACAGGAAAGACAGACTGAAGTTTGGAAGGCTTTCTGTCATGTTTTAGAACAATTTGCGACCGTTTTTGCTGGTTCACAGGTTAGTCTAGAGGACTTCCTTGCCTTGCTACATTCTGGAATGAGTTTGTCTCAGTATCGCACCATTCCAGCGACAGTGGATACTGTTCTGGTGCAGAGTTACGATTTGATTGCACCATTGACTGCTGACTTTGTCTACGCTATTGGGCTGACTCAGGACAATTTACCAAAAATCGCGCAAAATACCAGTCTTTTGACAGACGAAGAAAAACAGAGCCTAAATCAAGCGACAGAAGATGGGACGCAATTGATAATTGCCAGCAGTGAAAATCTCAAGAAAAATCGCTACACTATGCTTTCCTTGGTCAATTCTGCGCGTAAGCAGTTGGTCTTGTCGGCTCCAAGCCTTTTTAATGAAAGTGAAAGTAAGGAGTCAGCTTATCTTCAAGAGCTGGTCCATTTTGGATTTAGTCGGAGAGAGAAGAGGATGAATCACAAAGGGCTGTCTAAGGAGGATATGGGGTCCTATCACAGTCTTTTGTCTAGTCTGGTTGCCTATCACCAACAGGCCGAGACGAGCGATACTGAGCAAGATTTGACATTTATTAAGGTTCTGGCGCGTGTCATGGGTAAAAAACTTGACCAAAAAGGCCTTGCAAATCCAGCCCTTCCAACAAGCCCAAGCAGTAAGCAGTTGACCAAAGATACCTTACAAGCTCTCTATCCTACAGATCAGGAGTTTTACCTCTCTACCTCTGGTTTGACAGAGTTTTACCGGAACCAATACAGTTATTTCCTTCGCTATGTTTTAGGCTTGCAGGAGGAATTACGCCTGCGTCCTGATGCCCGCAGTCACGGAAATTTCTTGCACCGCATTTTTGAACGTGCCTTGCAGTTGCCTGACGAAGATTCCTTTGACCACCGTCTAGAACAAGCTATTCAGGAAACCAGTCAAGAACGCGAATTTGAAGCCATTTATCATGAAAGTTTGGAAGCCCAGTTTACCAAAGAAGTTCTGCTTGATGTTGCACGGACGACTGGACATATTCTTCGTCATAATCCATCCATCGAGACTATTAAAGAAGAGGCAACATTTGGTGGAAAAGACCAAGCCTTTATTCAATTGGACAATGGACGCTGTGTCTTTGTAAGAGGTAAGGTGGATCGTATTGACCGATTAAAAGCTGATGGAGCGATTGGAGTAGTAGACTACAAGTCTAGTCTGACGCAGTTCCAGTTTCCTCATTTCTTTAATGGGTTAAATTCTCAACTGCCAACTTATCTAGCTGCCCTAAAAAGAGAAGGAGAGCAGAATTTTTTCGGTGCCATGTACTTGGAGATGGCTGAACCTGTTCAATCTCTGATGGCGGTTAAAAGTCTAGCAGGTGCAGTAGTAGAAGCCAGTAAGTCTATGAAATACCAAGGCCTCTTTTTAGAAAAAGAAAGCAGTCATTTGGGTGAATTTTACAACAAAAATAAGGCTAACCAGCTGACAGATGAGGAATTCCAGCTCCTACTAGACTACAATGCCCATCTTTACAAGAAAGCAGCAGAGAAGATTTTAGAAGGTCAGTTTGCTATCAATCCTTACACTGAAAACGGCAGAAGTATTGCACCGTATGTTCAGCAACATCAAGCCATCACAGGCTTTGAAGCCAATTACCACTTAGGCCAAGCCCGTTTTCTAGAGAAGTTGGACTTAGCTGATGGTAAACGTCTGGTCGGAGAAACTCAAGCAAGCTTGGTTTGAAAAAATAAGAGAGGAGTTGAATCGATGAAGACTATTCCCTTTTTAACTGAGGAAGAAATTCAAAAACTGCAAGAAGCAGAAGCAAATTCGAGCAAGGAACAAAAGAAAACTGCCGAACAAATCGAAGCCATCTACACTTCTGGTCAAAATATCCTGGTTTCAGCGTCGGCTGGTTCTGGTAAAACCTTTGTCATGGCCGAGCGTATTCTGGATCAGTTAGCGCGTGGTGTCGAAATTTCTCAACTCTTTATCTCAACCTTTACCGTCAAGGCTGCCACAGAGCTTAAGGAACGTTTGGAGAAAAAAATCAGCCAACAAATCCAAGAAACGGATGATGTTGACCTCAAACAACACTTGGGTCGCCAGTTGGCATACCTACCCAACGCTGCCATCGGAACCATGGACTCTTTCACACAAAAATTCCTTGGTAAACACGGTTATCTGCTTGATATTGCACCTAATTTCCGTATTTTACAAAACCAAAGCGAGCAACTCCTTCTAAAAAACGAAGTTTTCCATGAGGTCTTTGAAGTCTATTACAAAGATAAACAGAAAGAGACCTTTAGTCATTTGCTGAAAAACTTTGCAGGGCGTGGAAAGGATGAACGTGGTCTGCGCCAGCAGGTCTATAAAATCTATGACTTCCTCCAATCCACCAGTAATCCTCAAAAGTGGCTGAGTGAATCTTTCCTCAAAGGCTTTGAAAAAGCTGATTTTACCAGTGAAAAAGAAAGACTAACTGAGCAAATCAAACAAGCCCTTTGGGATTTGGAAAGCTTTTTCCGTTATCATCTGGATAATGATGCCAAGGAGTTTCCAAAGGCCACCTATTTAGAAAATGTTCAGTTGATTCTGGATGAAATTGACTCCCTAAATCAGGAATCCGATAGTCAGGCTTATCAAGCAGTGCTTGCGCGTGTGGTCGCCATTTCGAAAGAGAAAAATGGTCGAGCTCTGACTAATGCCAGTCGTAAGGCTGATTTGAAGCCACTGGCGGATGCCTACAACGAAGATAGAAAGACCCAGTTTGCTAAACTAGGACAACTGTTAGACCAGATAACGATTCTCGACTATCAAGAACGTTATCATGAAGACACATGGGAACTAGCTAAGACTTTCCAAACCTTCATGAGTGATTTTGTAGAGGCTTATCGTCAGCGTAAACGCCAGGAAAATGCCTTTGAATTCGCTGATATCAGCCATTACACTATTGAGATTTTAGAGAAATTCCCACAAGTCCGTGAGGCTTATCAGGAGCGCTTCCATGAAGTCATGGTCGATGAGTATCAGGATACCAACCATATTCAAGAACGGATGCTGGAATTGCTGTCTAATGGCCACAATCGCTTTATGGTGGGAGATATCAAGCAGTCCATCTATCGTTTCCGTCAGGTAGACCCTCAGATTTCAATGAAAAATTTCAATGCTATGCGCAAAATCCTCAAGAAGGCAAGCTCATTCTCCTCAAGGAAAATTTCCGTAGCAGTTCAGAAGTGCTGTCAGCAACCAATGATGTCTTTGAGCGTCTCATGGACCAAGAAGTCGGAGAAATCAACTATGATAACATGCACCAGCTTGTTTTTGCCAACACCAAACTGACTCCCAATCCAGACAACAAGGCAGAATTTCTCCTCTACGACAAGGACGGTACAGGTGAGGAAGAAGAGAGTCGAACAGAAACGAAACTAACAGGTGAAATGCGCTTAGTTATCAAGGAAATCCTTAAACTCCATAAGGAACAAGGTGTTGCCTTTAAGGAAATTGCCCTTCTGACCTCCAGTCGCAGTCGTAATGACCAGATTCTTCTCGCCCTGTCTGAGTACGGAATTCCTGTCAAAACTGACGGGGAGCAAAACAATTACCTACAATCTCTAGAAGTGCAAGTCATGCTAGACACCCTTCGTGTCATTCACAATCCTCTTCAAGACTACGCCTTGGTTGCCCTTATGAAGTCTCCAATGTTTAGCTTTGATGAAGACGAGTTAGCACGTTTGTCCCTTCAGAAAGCAGAGGATAAAGTCCAAGAAAATCTCTATGAGAAACTGGTCAATGCACAAAAACTGGCAAGTAGTCAAAAAGGCTTGATTCACACAGCTCTAGCTGAAAAACTAAAGCAATTCATGACTATTCTTGATTCTTGGCGCTTGTATGCCAAAACCCACTCCCTCTATGACCTGATTTGGAAGATTTACAACGACCGCTTTTATTATGACTATGTTGGAGCCTTGCCAAATGGTCCTGCTAGACAGGCCAATCTCTATGCCCTAGCACTGCGAGCTGACCAGTTTGAAAAGAGTAATTTCAAGGGCTTGTCACGTTTTATTAGCATGATTGACAAGGTCCTAGAAGCCCAGCACGATCTTGCAAGCGTGGCAGTCGCACCACCAAAAGATGCAGTAGAGCTCATGACCATTCACAAGAGTAAAGGGCTGGAGTTTCCTTACGTCTTTATTCTCAATATGGATCAAGACTTTAACAAGCAAGACTCTATGTCAGAAGTCATTCTCAGTCGTCAGAATGGTCTTGGTGTCAAGTACATTGCCAAGATGGAGACAGGAGCAGTGGAAGATCACTATCCTAAAACCATCAAACTCTCCATTCCTAGCCTGACCTATAGGCAGAATGAAGAGGAATTACAGCTGGCAAGCTATTCAGAGCAGATGCGTCTGCTGTATGTTGCCATGACACGGGCTGAGAAAAAGCTCTATCTTGTCGGTAAAGGTTCTCGTGAAAAGTTGGAAGCCAAGGAATACCCAGCAGCTAAATGGAAAACTAAATAGCAACACTAGACTTCAAGCAAGGAATTTCCAAGATTGGATTTGGGCTATCTGTAAAGTGTTTGCCAAGGGTCATCTCAACTTTAGCTATCGTTTTGTTGGTGAAGATCAGCTTACTAGAGAAGATATCGGAGAATTGAAAAACAAGAGCCCTCTACAAGACAGCTCCCAAGCAAACAATCGCCAGTCAGCAACTATTAAAGAAGCACTTGAAATGCTGAAAGAAGTGGAAGTCTATAATACTCTTCACCGCGCAGCCATTGAACTCCCTAGCGTTCAAACCCCAAGTCAAATCAAGAAATTCTACGAACCAGTTATGGATATGGAAGGTGTTGAGATTGCAAGCCAAGGACAGTCAGTAGACAAGAAAATCAGCTTTGATTTACCAGATTTTTCAAGCAAAGAAAAGGTAACAGGAGCTGAGATTGGTAGTGCTACTCACGAACTCATGCAGAGAATTGACCTCAGTCAGCGACCAACACTTGCTAGCTTGACAAAAACTCTCAAACAAGTTCAAACTAGCCAAGCTGTCAGAGACAAGATAAATCTTGCTAAAATTCTTGCATTCTTTGACACAGCACTTGGTCAGGAAATTCTTGCTAATACCAACCATCTCTATCGCGAGCAACCTTTCTCCATGCTCAAACGAGACCAAAAGAGTCAGGAAGATTTCGTTGTTCGTGGTATCCTTGATGGCTATCTGCTTTACGAAGACAAAATCGTTCTGTTCGACTATAAGACAGACCGCTATGATGAACCAAGTCAACTCATAGATCGCTATCGTGGTCAATTAACCCTATACGGAGAGGCTTTATCTCGAGTCTATTCGATTGAAAATATTGAGAAATACTTGATCTTACTAGGTAAAGATGAGGTTCAAGTTGTAAAAGTATAATCTAGAAAGGAGACCTCATGACACTTCCAGTTAGAAATCCCTGCATGATGCGGTGTTACAGGCTTCAAAAGCTGATACTTGGGAACAAGCTACCAAGGAATGGAATGAAGTTTCCTTGATTTTTAACGGTATCGGCCGTAGCAATTGTGTCTGTGGAAATGCCATCAAGTACGCTTACGAGCTCTTTAACGGTGTTACAGGTCAACGCCTCTTTCCGATCGGTAGCGATTGTGTTCGGCATTTTCATCGATTAAGCCTTGACCAGCAACTAGAAGAGGAAGAAAAATTACTCAGAAAGGTCGAAAATCTGACCAGAAAAGCCCAGAAAAAGGAAAAAATCAAGCTTAACAAAAGTGACTTTGACGAGCGTCTTCTCAAATGGCTCTGGGAAAAAGGTGTTTTTAAACCTAATCGTGGAAATCAGTTCTCACCTGAGAGAGACTACCAACTCTTCCTAGAAGTCTTTCAAGGAGGAAGTTGGACCAAGGCAGAACCTAAGAAGAAGGCGCGTATGGAGGAAGTTCTTGAAAAGTGTATCAAACCCTTTTTACTTGGAAAACCAGATGACCAACTCTACCTTGTCAAGTTAGGAAAGGAGAAAATTGATTACGAACAGGAACTCCGTATCCAAGCAGAGAAAGAGCGCAAGAAGAGGGATAAAATCGCCAAGCAATATGCAGACAATCTGGTTCTAGCTATGGGCCCAGCAGAGCGTGCCTATCAAGATTATTTTGGTTTTACAGAAACCCTGACTCAAGAAGAACGCAAGTGGGAGAAAATTCTTTTTGGTAAAAATCGGACAGAACGGGCTATCAAGGCCAAACAATACCAAAAAGAGTTGGAAAAAGATCAACGAATTGCCGGTCAGGATCCAATTGAAAGAAAGCAGAAGCAGACCTGGCTCCTCAATTCCTATTTCCGTGAGCTTCCTGACGAAAAATCCCGCTTTGCTCGACTCTTATTAGAATATCGAAAAAGTGGAGAAGTGCCTTTTTCAACTGAATACTTATCAGACCATCTGCTAGACTTTTTCTATAAAATGAAAGCCTTTGAGTTTGAAATCGCACCAGAACAAGTCAGAGACTTTTTAAAAGAAAGCCTTCAGACAGAACATCTATCCTCAGCACAAGAAAGCTGGATAGAAGGAATTCTCCTCAACTGCCTCAAACCATTTTTAGAACGATTAGTGATATAAGTAACACCTACCGTGGAAATTCCATGGTAGGTTACATTTTATCCAAAAAGAGAAAATAGGAAATGGCAAACCCTGCTCCTTCGTATTTTATATATAAAACAAAGTATGAAAACGTAACGCAATTTTAAGACTTTTTGGTAAATTAAGAGTATAATTAAAGTATGTTACCTTTTTATAAGATAACAAGCTAATATAATAAAGTTGGCCTTACATATTTTTAAATTTTATTTCAAGGAGGAATCATGGAAAAGTATTTTGGTGAAAAACAGCAGCGTTTTTCATTTAGAAAATTATCAGTAGGACTTGTATCTGCAACGATTTCAAGTTTATTTTTTGTGTCTGTATTAGCTAGTTCATCTATAGAAGCTCAAGAGACTAAAGGTGTTCACTATAAATATGTGACAGAGTCAGAGCTATCATCAGAAGAAAAGAAGCAGCTTGTCTATGACATTCCGACATACATGGAGAATAATGATGAGACTTATTATCTTGTTTATAAGTTAAATTCCCAAAATCAACTGGCGGAATTGCCAAATACTGGAAGCAAGAATGAGATGCAAGCCTTAGTTGCTGGTGCTAGCTTAGCTGCTTTGGGGATTTTAATTTTTGCCGTTTCTAAGAAAAAAGTTAAGAATAAAACAGTATTACATTTAGTATTGGTTGCAGGAATAGGAAATGGTTTCTTAGTTTCAGCTCATGCTTTAGAAAATAATCTTTTACTGAATTACAATACGGACTATGAATTGACCTCTGGAGAAAAATTACCTATTCCTAAGGAAATTTCAGGTTACACATATATTGGATATATCAAAGAGGGGAAAACTACTTCTGATTCTGAAGTAAGTAATCAAAAGAGTTCAGTTGCCACTCCTACAAAACAACAAAAGGTGGATTATAATGTTACACCGAATTTTGTAGAGAATCCATCAACAGTACAAGCTATTCAGGAAAAAACACCTGTTTCTTCAACTAAGTCGACAGAAGTTCAAGTAGTTGAAAAACCTCTCTCTACAGAATTAACCAATCCAAGAAAAGAAGCGAAACATTCTTCAGATTCTCAAGGACAATTAGCAGAACATAAGGATGTACAAGCTGGAACTCTGGTAACCGATAAGGGTGAGCCTGCGATCCATCCAGCGTTACCAGAAGCAGTTGTTACTGACAAAGGTGAGTCGGAAGTTCAACCTGCCTTGCCAGAAGCAGTTGTAAGCGCCAAAGGTGAGCCTGCAGTCCAACCAGCATTGCCAGAAGCTGTGGTAACCGACAAAGACACACCTGCAGTTCAACCTGAATTACCGGAAGCTGTGGTAAGTGACAAAGGGGAACCAGCAGTTCAGCCAGAATTGCCAGAAGCTGTTGTTACTGACAAAGGCGAACCAACAGTTCAACATGAATTACCAGAAGCTATAGTAACTGATAAAGGGGAACCTGCAATTCAGCCAGAGTTACCAGAAGCTGTTGTAACTGAAAAAGGTGAACCTGCAATTCAGCCAGAGTTACCAGAAGCTGTTGTAAGTGACAAAGGTGAGCCCGCAGTTCAACCCGCCTTACCCGAAGCAGTTGTAACTGACAAAGGCGAACCGGAAGTTCAACCTGAATTGCCAGAAGCTGTTGTAAGTGATAAAGGTGAACCCACAGTTCAACCAGAGTTACCAGCAGCTGTTGTAAGTGACAAAGGCGAACCTGAAGTTCAACCTGCGTTACCAGAAGCAGTTGTAACTGACAAAGGTGAACCTGCAGTCCAAGCAGAGTTGCCAGAGGCTGTAGTAAGTGACAAAGGTAAACCTGCAGTCCAACCAGAGCTACCAGAAGCCGTTGTAAGTGACAAAGATGAACCTGAAGTCCAGCCAGAATTACCAGAAGCTGTTGTTACTGATAAAGGTGAACCTGCGGTCCAAACAGAGTTGCCAGAAGCTGTAATAACCGACAAGGGTGAGCCCGCAGTTCAACCCGCCTTACCAGAAGCAGTTGTAACTGACAAAGGTGAACCTGCAATCCAACCTGAATCACCCGAAGCTGTTGTAACTGACAAAGGTGAGCCTGCAATCCAACCTGCGTTGCCAGAGGCTGCAGTAAGTGACAAAGGCGAACCCCCAGTTCAACATGAATTACCAAAAACTGTTGTAACCGATAAAGGGGAACCTGCAGTCCAACCCGCCTTACCAGAGGCTGTAGTAAGTGACAAAGGGGAACCTGAAGTTCAACCTGAATTACCAGAAGTAGTTATAACAGACAAAGGTGAACCTGCAGTTCAGCCAAAATTGCCAGAAGCAGTTGTTACTGACAAAGGGGAACCTGCAATCCAATCTGCGTTACCAGAAGCTGTTGTGAGTGACAAAGGTGAGTCAACTGTCCAACCCGCTTTACCGGAAGCTGTAGTAACTGACAAAGGGGAACCTGCAATCCAACCTGCGTTACCAGAAGCTGTTGTGAGTGACAAAGGTGAGCCAACTGTCCAACCCGCTTTACCGGAAGCTGTAGTAACTGACAAAGGTGAGCCTGAACAGGTAGCCCCACTTCCAGAATACACTGGTGATATTGATCAAGTAAAGCCAGAAATTCCGACTGAAAAAACGAAAGAGCAGGATCCAGAAAAAACACTCGAATTAAGAAATGTTTCGGATATTGAGTTGTACAGCCAGACGAATGGGACTTATAAACAACATATCTCATTGGATGGAATTCCAAAGAATACGGATAATTACTTTGTCAAGGTAAAATCTTCGGCATTTAAAGATGTCTATCTGCCAGTCTCCTCAATAACTGAAGAGGAAAGAAATGGTCAGCCAGTTTATAAAATTACAGCTAAGGCTGAGAAACTCAAGCAAGAGCAGAACAATAAATATGTCGACCATTTCACCTTCTACCTCGATAAGAAGGATACAGAGGAAAGACAAACTTTACTTCCTTTAGTAATCTGGTCAAAGCTATAAACCAAAATCCCTCTGGAACCTATCATTTAGCAGCTAGCCTGAATGCTAACGAAGTGGAGCTTGGTCCTGATGAAAGATCCTATATCAAGGGTACCTTTACTGGTCAGTTGATTGGTGAAAAAGATGGTAAGAAGTATGCTATTTATAACTTGAAAAAACCTCTGTTTGAAAACTTGAGTGGTGCTACAGTAGAAAAACTAAGTCTAAAAAATGTTGCTATTTCAGGGAAAAATGATATTGGTTCACTGGCAAATGAAGCTCAGAATAACACAAAGATTAAACAAGTTCATGTCGATGGTGTTCTGGCTGGAGAACGTGGTATAGGTGGTTTGTTGGCTAAGGCAGACCAATCAAGCATCACAGAGAGTAGTTTCAAGGGAAGAATTATCAATACCTACGAAACGACTGCTGCATACAATATTGGTGGTCTAGTCGGTCATTTGACAGGAAGCAGAGCTTCACTGACTAAGTCAAAAGCGACAGTAGCCATTTCATCCAACACCAATAGTTCAGATCAGACTGTTGGTGGGCTAGCAGGTCTAGTAGACCAAGATGCGCATATACAGAACAGTTATGCGGAAGGTGATATCAACAATGTCAAGCACTTTGGTAGAGTTGCGGGTGTGGCTGGATATTTGTGGGATCGAAAGACGAATGAGGAACAGCATGCAGGAAGATTGACCAATGTACTAAGTGATGTCAATGTAACCAACGGGAATGCTATTACCGGTTACCACTACAATGGAATGAAGGTGAAGGATACATTCAGCAGCAAGGCGAACAGAGTATACAATGTCACCTTGGTTAGGGATGAAGTCGTCAGCAAAGAATCCTTTGAAGAAAGAGGAACAATGCTAGAGGCTTCTGAAGTGACGAATAAAAAGCAGAAATCAATCCTCTCACTCCTCCAACAGTGGAGCCCCTTTCAACAAGTGGTAGTAAAGAAAGTGATTTTTCTAAGGTGAAGCATTATCAAACTAACCGTGCTTTGGTTTATAAGAACATTGAAAAATTGTTACCTTTCTATAACAAGGCGACCATCGTGAAATACGGAAACCTGGTCAAGGAGAACAGTCTCTTATATCAAAAAGAACTCTTGTCCGCAGTTATGATGAAGGATGACCAAGTCATCACAGATATTGTTTCTAACAAACAGACTGCAAATAAGCTCTTGCTTCACTATCAGGACCATTCATCTGAGAAGCTCGATCTCAAGTACCAGACTGATTTTGCCAAGCTAGCAGAATATAGTTTAGGGGATACAGGACTCCTCTACACTCCAAATCAATTCTTGTATGACCAAGACTCTATCATTAAGCAAGTCGTACCTGACTTACAAAAGATTGACTATAAGTCAGATGCCATCAGAAAGACACTCGGAATTTCTCCAGATGTCAAGCAAACTGAGCTCTATCTGGAAGACCAGTTCGTCAAAACAAAACAAAATTTGGCAAACAGTTTGAAAAAACTCTTATCAGCAGATGCTGGACTTGCTGGTGACAACTCAGTTACTAGAGGCTATCTTGTAGATAAAATCAAGAACAATAAGGAAGCCTTACTACTCGGTTTAACTTATTTAGAACGTTGGTATAACTTTAGCTATGGTCAAGTGAATGTCAAAGACCTGGTTATGTATCATCCAGACTTCTTTGGTAAAGGAAATACTTCACCATTAGATACTCTGATTGAGTTAGGTAAATCTGGCTTTAACAATCTTCTTGCTAAAAATAATGTCGATACTTATGCTATCAGTCTTGCCAGCCATCATGGAACGACAGATTTGTTTAGCACGCTAGAAAATTACCGAAAAGTCTTTTTACCAAACACTAGCAATAATGACTGGTTTAAAAAACAGACCAAAGCTTTCATTGTCGAAGAAAAATCCACTATTGCAGAGGTCAAAGCCAAGCAAGAGCAAGCAGGGACTAAGTATTCTATCGGTGTTTATGACAGAATTACTAGTAGTACTTGGAAATACCGCAATATGGTCTTGCCTCTCCTTACCTTGCCAGAAAGATCTGTATTTGTCATCTCAACCTTGTCTAGCCTAGGATTTGGCGCTTACGATCGCTACCGCAATAGTGACTACAAAGCTGGAGATGAACTCAATAAGTTTGTTGAAGATAATGCGCGTGAGACAGCTAAACGTCAGCGAGATCACTATGATTATTGGTATCGTATTTTAGATAAAGAAGGACGTGAAAAGCTCTATCGTACAATTTTACTTTATGATGCCTATAAGTTTGGAGATGATACAACATCTGGAAAGCTACAGTTGAGGCTCAGTTTGATAGTACTAATCCGGCGATGAAGAATTTCTTTGGTCCAGTGGGGAATAAAGTAGTTCACAATCACCATGGTGCTTATGCAACTGGAGATGGCGTTTACTATATGTCCTATCGTATGTTAGATAAGGATGGAGCTATCACCTATACCCATGAGATGACACATGATTCAGATCAGGATATTTACCTTGGTGGCTATGGTCGAAGAAGTGGCTTAGGACCGGAGTTCTTCGCAAAAGGCTTATTGCAAGCTCCTGATCAACCAAGTGATGCAACCATTACCATCAACTCTATCTTGAAACATAAAACATCAGATAGTACAGAAGGCCAGCGATTGCAAGTACTTGATCCAACTACAAGATTTAATGACGCAGCAGATCTTCAGAACTACGTCCACAATATGTTTGATGTCGTTTACATGTTGGAATATCTCGAAGGGCAATCTATCGTGAAACAGTTAGATGCTTATCAGAAAATGACGGCCCTGAGAAAAATCGAGAATAAATACGTGAAAGATCCTGCAGATGGAAACGAGGTTTACGCTACTAACGTTGTACAAAATCTGACAGAAGAAGATGCCAAAAAATTGACTACCTTTGATAGTTTAATTAAAAATAATATCTTGTCAGCTCGTGAATATAAGCCTGGGGAATATGAAAGAAACGGTTACTATACGATTAAACTCTTTGCCCCAATCTATTCGGCTCTGAGCAGCAAGGGAACTCCGGGTGATTTGATGGGACGTAGGATAGCTTATGAACTTTTGGCTGCCAAAGGCTTTAAGGATGGAATGGTACCATATATCTCAAATCAATATGAAAAAGATGCAAAAGCGGCGGGAAATAAGATTAAGTCTTATGGTAAAGAAGTAGGTTTAGTTACAGATGAACTTGTCCTTCAAAGTATTTAACGGTCAATATAAAACTTGGGCAGAATTTAAGACAGCTATGTACCAAGAACGGGTGGGTCAGTTTGGAAACTTGAAAAAGGTGACCTTCAACGATCCAACCAAATCTTGGGCAAGTTTTGCAAGAAAGACGATTCATAGTGTAGAAGAACTGCAACGATTAATGGACGAAGCTGTCCGTAAGGATGCAGATGAGAATCGTTATTCTTGGGACAACTATAATCCAGAATATGATAGTGCAGTTCATAAGTTAAAGAGAGCAGTGTTTAAGGCCTATCTAAATCAAACTGATGATTTTAGAAGTTCAATTTTTGAAAATAAAAAATAGTGTTTACTATTAGGAAATAAAATTAAAGAAGGTGATTACGCTTGTCATTATTTAAAAAAGAACGGTTTTCAATCCGAAAAATCTGTGGGATTGTTGGTTCAGTTTTACTCGGAAGTATCTTGGTCGCACCGTCAGTCATTCATGCTTCTACCTATCATTACATTGAAAAAAGCGCTCTTACAAAGGAAGAACAAAGCAAGATTCAAGCAGGAATTCCTACTGATAATGAGGTAACTTATGCTCTTATTTATCAGCAGGAAACTCTTCCTGCGACAGGTTCATCGACTTCTGTGCTTACAGCTTTAGGTCTATTAGCTGTTGGTAGTTTAGTCCTTTTGGTTCATAAAAAGAAAAAAGTTAGTAGTTTGTTCTTAGTTACTACTATCGGACTGATTAGTCTTTCTAGTATGCAAGCTCTCGATATAAGCAATCCTTTGAAAGCTCCAAGTCATGAAGGAGTAGTTCAAATTGCTGGATATCGTTATATTGGATACTTACCGCTTGATGATGATGCAATTTCAGAAATTCAACATAAGAATGAGGGGACAAAAAATGTTCCAGTATCTGAAATTCAAAGTATCCCTAATGAAGCGCCTAAAGCAGAAAAACCAGAACATACAGCACCAGTTGGTGGTAATCTGGTTGAGCCCGAAGTTCATGAAAAACCAGAGTACACTGCTCCAGTAGGTACAGTTCCAGATGAGGCTCCTAAGGTAGAGAAACCAGAACATACAGCACTAGTTGGTGGTAATCTGGTTGAGCCTGAAGTTCATGAAAAACCAGAATATACTGAACCGATAGGCACAGTGCCTGACGAAGCGCCTAAAGCTGAGAAACCAGAGTACACTCAACCAGTGGGTACAGTGCCTGACGAAGCGCCTAAGGCTGAGAAACCAGAATACACTCAACCTGTGGGTACAGTGCCTGACGAAGCGCCTAAAGCAGAGAAACCAGAATACACTAAACCAGTGGGCACAGTACCTGATGAAGCACCTAAAGCAGAGAAACCAGAATATACAGCACCAGTTGGTGGTAATCTGGTAGAACCTGAGGTTCAACCAGCCTTACCCGAAGCTGTTGTGACTGAAAAAGGAGAACCTGAAGTTCAACCGACATTACCCGAAGCTGTTGTGACTGAAAAAGGAGAACCTGAAGTTCAACCGACATTACCCGAAGCAGTTGTGACTGAAAAAGGAGAACCTGAAGTTCAACCGACCTTACCCGAAGCAGTTGTGACTGAAAAAGGAGAACCTGAAGTTCAACCGACATTACCCGAAGCAGTTGTGACTGAAAAAGGAGAACCTGAAGTTCAACCGACCTTACCCGAAGCTGTTGTGACTGACAAAGGGGAACCTGAGGTTCAACCAGCCTTACCAGAAGCAGTTGTGACTGACAAAGGGGAACCAGAAGTTCAACCGACCTTACCCGAAGCAGTTGTGACTGAAAAAGGAGAACCTGAAGTTCAACCGACATTACCCGAAGCTGTTGTGACTGACAAAGGGGAACCAGAAGTTCATGAAAAACCAGCATACACTGAACCGGTAGGCACAGTTCCAGAAGAAGCACCCAAGTCCGAGAAGTCAGAATACACGGAATCTGTAGGTACAACAGGAGTAGATGAAACAGGAAACTTAATTGATCCGCCGGTTATTGAAATCTCAGAGTATACCGATCCACTAGCTACAGTTCCTGACGTTGCTCCAGAGAGAGAAGAGCTTCCTGCTTTACATACTGATATTCGTACAGAGACTATTCCTAAAACTATCACAGAAGAATCTGATTCTAGCAAATTTATAGGTGATGATTCTATTAAACAAGTTGGTGAGGATGGCGAACGTCAAATTGTTACTAGCTATGAAGAGTTACATGGCAAAAAAATCAGTGACCCAGTTGAAACAGTAACTATTTTGAAAGAAATGAAGCCTGAAATTCTTGTAAAAGGTACCAAAGAAAAGCCCAAAGAAAAAACGGCTCCTGTTTTGACTCTGACCACTGTATCTAAGGATGTTTTAGCTAAGTCTGCTACAATTAACTACAATCTAGAAAATCAAGACAATGCTACAATTACACGCATTGTAGCGACTATCAAAGAAGGTGGAAAAATTGTAAAAACGCTTGATTTAAAAACCGATAACTTATCTCAAGTATTAGAGAACTTAGACTATTACAAAGATTATACGATTTCAACCACTATGACTTATGATGTAGGTAAGGGTGCAGAAGTATCGACTTTGGAAGATAAACCTTTACGCTTAGATTTAAAGAAAGTTGAGTTGAAAGATATTGCAAATACCAGTCTCGTACAAGTAAACGAAAGCGGTGTCGAAAGCGATAGTAATCATTTAACCTCTCTTCCAAGTAATGTTAACAACTATTACTTAAAAGTAACCTCCAGAGAAAACAAAGTGACTCGTTTAGCAATTGATAAGATTGAAGAGGTCATTGAGGAAGGTAAGCAGCTTTACAAGATAACGGCAAAAGCACCTGACTTAGTTCAACGTGATAAAGACGGTAAGTTAAGAGACACTTACACTTATTATCTTGAAAAACCGAGGGCTACCGAGGATAAGGTTTATTACAACTTCCATGATTTAGCAAAAGACATGCAAGCAAATCCTACTGGTGAGTTTAAACTTGGTGCAGATTTGAATGCAGTTAACGTTAAGCCAGCAGGTAAAGCTTATGTTATGGCTAAGTTTAGAGGTACTTTATCAAGTGTAGAGAATCATCAGTACACGATTCATAACTTAGAAAGACCTTTGTTTAATGAGGCTGAAGGTGCTACACTCAAAAACTTTAACTTAGGTAATGTAAATATAAACATGCCTTGGGCTGATAAAGTTGCACCTATTGGTAATATGTTTAAGAAGTCTACACTTGAGAATATCAAAGTAGTAGGTTCAGTAACAGGAAATAACGATGTAACCGGTGCTGTCAATAAGTTAGACGAAGCTAATATGCGCAATGTAGCTTTTATTGGCAAGATTAACAGTCTTGGAGATAAAGGCTGGTGGTCTGGTGGACTTGTCAGCGAAAGTTGGATAAGTAACGTTGATAAAGCTTACGTTGATGCTAAGATTAGTGCCAATAAATCTAAATATGGTGGTTTAATTGGTAAACTAGATCATGGTATTGACTCGATGACAGTAGGTAAAAAAGGATTTCTCCGAAATGCTGTAATAAAAGGTACTATGAATTTGATTCAGCATGGCGAAAGTGGAGGTGTAATTCATAACAACTTTAACTGGGGTGTCATTGAAGATGTCGTAACAATGCTTAAAGTAAATAATGGTGAAATTGTCTATGGTTCACCAGCCTTGAATGATAATGACCAATATTTGGATTAGATAATATCAAACGTGTAAATTATGTAAATGGTGTTGCAAGTGGTTTATCTTCCTACAAACATTCAAATCGTATTACTGGTATCTCTCAAGAAGAAGCAGATGCTAAAATCGCTAAGATGAATATCACAGCCAACACCTTTACTATTCAAGATCCTGTCGTAAACAAGTTAAATCGTATCATCGATAGAGATTCTGATTATAAAGCTATTCAGGACTATAAAGAGACAAGAGAAGTAGCTTATCGAAACTTGGAAAAATTGCAACCATTTTATAACAAAGAGTGGATTGTAAACCAAGGGAATAAGCTAACAGATGAGTCCAATCTTGTTAAGAAAACCGTTCTGTCTGTAACGGGTATGAAATCAGGGCAGTTTGTAACTGATTTATCGGATATTGATAAGATTATGGTTCACTATGCTGATGGTACAAAAGAAGAGTTAGCTGTAACTGCTAAAACGGACTCTAAAGTAGCTCAAGTAAAAGAGTATGATGTGGCAGGTCAAAACATTGTCTATACTCCAAATATGGTTATGAAGAATCGTAACCAGTTAGCAAGCGGTATTAAAGAGAAGTTAGCTAGTGTTACCTTACTTTCAGATGAAGTTCGTAGCTTGATGGATCAGCGTGATAAACCTTGGAAGAACACACCAGATAAGAAAACTGAGTATATTAAAGGCTTGTATTTCGAAGAAAGCTTTGAAGAAGTAAAAGGAAACTTAGAAAAACTTGTTAGTCAGATTTTAGAAAATGAAGATCATCAGTTAAACGGTGGGGAAGTAGTTGAGCGTGCTTTACTTAAGAAAGTTGAAGATAACAAAGCTAAAATTATGATGGGACTGACTTATCTTAATCGTTACTATGATATCAAATATGGTGATTTGAGTATCAAAGATATTATGATGTTTAAACCTGACTTTTATGGTAAGACACCAAGTGTATTAGATCGTTTGATTCAAATTGGGTCAAGAGAGCATTTCTTAAAAGGTGACCGTACACAAGATGCTTACAAAGAAGTGATTGCTGGTGCAACTGGTAAAGGTGATTTACGTAGCTTCTTAGACTATAACATGCGTTTATTTACAGAAGATAAAGATTTGAATGACTGGTTTATTCATTCTGCGAAAAACGTTTATGTAGTAGAACCTGAAACAAGCACAGAAGTCTTTAAAGATAAGCGTCACCGTGTATTTGATGGTTTAAATAATGATATTCACGGTCGTATGATTTTACCATTGCTCAATTTGAAGAAAGCTCATATATTTATGATTTCTACCTATAACACTTTAGCTTATAGTTCATTTGAGAGATATGGTAAAAATACAGAGGAAGCGAGAGAGTCTTTAAAACCTAAGATTAATTTAGTAGCAAAAGCACAACAAAGATACCTAGACTTTTGGTCTCGTTTAGCTCTTCCGAGTGTACGTGATAAACTCCTTAAGAGTCAAAATATGGTACCGACTCCTGTGTGGGACAGTCAGTGGTATGACGGCATTCCCGATGCAAATCGTCAAGGTTATGGACGAGGTGGTGCAGTGGTATCTCCTATTCGTGAGCTATTCGGCCCGACTGATCGTTGGCATCAAGTAAATGGCGCTATGGGGGCGATGGCTAAGATTTATGGCGACCCGTATAAAGACGATCAAGTATATTTCATGGTTACGAAAATGTTAGACGACTTTGGTATTTCAGCCTTTACCCATGAAACGACTCACGTTAACGATAGAATGGTTTACTACGGAGGTCATAGACACCGTGAAGGTACTGATTTAGAAGCCTTCGCTCAAGGTATGTTACAAACTCCTGATAAGTCTACTCCAAATAGTGAATATGGTGCGCTCGGTATCAATATGGCTTATGAGCGTAAAAATGATGGAGAGCAACTTTATAACTATGACCCAGCTAAGTTAGACAGTCGAGACAAGATTGATAGTTATATGAAAAACTACAATGAGTCTATGATGATGTTGGATTACTTAGAAGCTACTGCTGTTATTAATCAAAAGTTATCTGATAACTCTAAGTGGTTCAAGAAGATGGATAAAGAGTGGCGCACCAATGCGGATAGAAATCGTTTAATTGGAGAACCACACCAGTGGGACAAATTGCGTGACTTGACGGAAGAAGAGAAGAAATTACCAATTGATAGCATTGACAAGTTGGTAGATAATAACTTTGTAACTCTTCATGGTATGCCAAATAACGGTCGCTTCCGTACGGAAGGTTTTGATAGTGCTTATCAAACTGTCAATATGATGGCAGGTATCTTTGGCGGGAATACGAGTCGAAGCACCGTAGGTTCTATTTCCTTTAAACACAATACTTTCCGTATGTGGGGTTACTATGGTTATGAAAATGGCTTTATCCCTTATGTTTCTAACAAGTTAAAAGGTGATGCCAACAGAGAAAATAAAGGGCTTTTAGGTGATGATTTCATTATCAAGAAAGTTTCTAATAATCAATTCCAAAACCTCGAAGAGTGGAAGAAACATTGGTATCATGAAGTGTATGCGAAAGCACAGAAAGGCTTTGTTGAGATTGAAGTAGACGGTTCTAAAATTTCAACTTATGCTCAACTCCAAGACTTATTTAACACTGCTGTTGAGAAAGACTTGAAAGAAGGTGGTTTCAAGCATACCGAAGGTCTCAAGTGGAAAGTTTACAAGAAGTTGTTACAAAACACAGACGGTTTCTTAAATCCGTTGTTTAAAATATAAAGGGGACAAGTTTTTTGATCCCTATGAAAAGTCATCATTTGATGGCTTTTTTCTATTCAGGGAGGTTGAAGGGCTATAGAAGTCATGATATAATATAAAGTAGATTTCTGTATTATAAAACAAAAATTGTTTGAACATCATTCATTTTATGTTCAAGCGATAGTAAAATAAAATAGGGGCTCTAAACCCTTGATACGAAAGGAAAAAAACTCAATGGCTACTATTCAATGGTTTCCTGGTCACATGTCTAAAGCGCGTCGACAGGTGCAGGAAAATTTAAAATTTGTTGATTTTGTGACGATTTTGGTGGATGCACGCTTACCTCTATCTAGTCAAAATCCTATGTTGACCAAGATTGTTGGTGATAAACCAAAACTCTTGATTTTAAACAAGGCAGACTTGGCCGATCCAGCAATAACCAAGGAATGGCGTCAGTATTTTGAATCACAAGGAATTCAGACTCTGGCTATCAACTCTAAAGAACAAGTGACTGTAAAAGTCGTAACAGACGCAGCTAAAAAGCTCATGGTTGATAAGATTGCTCGCCAGAAAGAACGTGGGATTAAGATTGAAACCTTGCGTACCATGATTATCGGTATTCCAAACGCTGGTAAATCAACTCTCATGAACCGCTTAGCTGGTAAGAAGATTGCCGTTGTCGGTAACAAACCAGGTGTGACCAAGGGGCAACAATGGCTCAAAACCAATAAAGACCTGGAAATCTTGGATACACCAGGGATTCTCTGGCCTAAGTTCGAAGACGAAACTGTCGCTCTTAAACTAGCCTTGACTGGAGCTATCAAAGACCAGTTGCTTCCTATGGATGAGGTGACCATTTTTGGTATCAATTATTTCAAAGAACATTATCCAGAAAAGCTGGCTGAACGCTTCAAACAAATGAAAATTGAAGAAGAAGCTCCTGTTATTATTATGGACATGACCCGCGCCCTCGGTTTCAGAGACGACTATGACCGTTTCTACAGTCTCTTCGTGAAGGAAGTCCGTGATGGTAAACTCGGTAACTATACCTTAGATACATTGGAAGACCTCGATGGCGACGATTAAAGAAATAAAAGAACTCCTTGCAACAGTCAAGGATTTAGAAAGCCCTATTTTTTTAGAACTTGAAAAGGATGGTCGCTCTGGAGTTCAAAAGGAAATCAGCAAGCGTAAAAAAGCCATTCAAGCTAAATTAGATGAAAATTTGCGTTTGGAATCCATGCTTTCTTATGAAAAAGAACTTTATAAGCAAGGATTGACCTTAATTGCTGGTGTTGATGAGGTCGGCCGTGGTCCTCTTGCTGGCCCTGTAGTCGCGGCAGCCGTTATTTTACCTCAAAATTGTAAGATTAAAGGTCTCAACGATAGCAAGAAAATTCCTAAAAAGAAGCATCTGGAGATTTTCAAAGCAGTTCAAGACCAAGCCTTGTCAATCGGGATTGGTATCATGGATAATCAGGTCATCGACCAAGTCAATATCTATGAAGCGACCAAACTGGCTATGAAGGAAGCAATCTCCCAACTCAGTCCTCAACCTGAGCACCTTTTGATAGATGCCATGAAGTTGGAATTACCAATTTCACAAACCTCCATCATCAAGGGCGATGCTAATTCTCTCTCGATCGCAGCAGCTTCCATAGTAGCCAAGGTGACACGTGATGAATTGATGAAGGACTACGATCAGCAGTTCCCTGGCTATGATTTGCTGCTAATGCAGGATATGGAACAGCTAAACATCTGGTAGGACTTGAAAAACTAGGAGTTACCACAATTCATCGAACCAGCTTTGAACCAGTAAAATCACTGGTTTCAAGAGAAAAAGAAAGTTAAGTTAGAAGGAATGATTATGGAGGAACAGTCAGAAACACTCAGTTCCAAGAAAGAATTTGCCTTTGCCTCAAGTACTATATTATCCCAAGTTGGACGAGGAATCCTTGTTGGTCTCGTTGTTGGAATTATCGTTGGATCCTTTCGTTTCTTAATTGAAAAAGGATTCCACCTGATACAAGGATTTTATCAAGATCAAGCGCACCTAGTGCGCAATCTTTTTGTACTGGTTTTATTTTACATACTCATCTGCTGGCTCAGTGCGAAATTAACTCGGTCAGAAAAAGATATCAAAGGCTCAGGAATTCCTCAAGTCGAAGCAGAATTAAAGGGATTGATGAATATCAACTGGTGGAGCGTTCTCTGGAAAAAATATGTGCTAGGTATTCTTGCTATTGCCAGTGGACTCATGCTGGGGCGTGAGGGACCCAGTATTCAACTTGGATCGGTCGGCGGTAAAGGAATTGCCAAGTGGCTCAAATCCAGTCCAGTAGAGGAGCGTTCCCTGATTGCGAGTGGAGCTGCCGCTGGTCTAGCTGCAGCCTTTAATGCACCGATTGCAGGACTTCTCTTTGTGGTAGAAGAAGTTTATCACCATTTTTCACGCTTTTTCTGGGTATCTACTCTCTCGCAGCTAGTCTCGTAGCAAACTTTGTTTCTTTACTCATATTTGGCCTAACACCCGTACTGGATATGCCAGACAATATCCCACTCATGACCCTTGATCAGTATTGGATTTACTTGGTTATGGGAGTTTTTCTTGGACTATCTGGTTTTCTCTATGAGAAAGCTGTGCTCAATGTTGGTCGAGTTTATGATTGGCTTGGTCAAAAAATCCATTTGGATAGGGCTTATTACCCAATTATTGCCTTTATTCTCATCATACCAGTGGGAATCTTCTTACCCCAAATCCTTGGTGGTGGAAATCAGCTGGTTCTTTCCCTAACTGAGCAAGATTTTAGTTTCCAAATTCTATTAGTTTATTTTTTGATTCGCTTTGTTTGGAGCATGATTAGTTATGGAAGTGGCCTTCCAGGAGGAATTTTCCTACCAATTTTGGCGCTTGGCTCCTTACTTGGAGCTCTAGTTGGTGTTATTTGTGTCAATCTTGGACTTGTCAGTCAGGAGCAATTTCCTATATTTGTCATTCTGGGAATGAGTGGCTATTTTGGAGCAATATCCAAGGCTCCCTTAACTGCCATGATTCTGGTAACCGAGATGGTAGGCGACATTCGCAACCTCATGCCACTTGGCTTAGTAACCTTAGTAGCTTACATCATCATGGATTTGCTCAAGGGGGCACCAGTCTATGAGGCTATGTTGGAAAAAATGCTGCCTGAAGAAGCGACAGATGAAGGAGAAGTCACACTCATTGAAATCCCTGTATCTGACAAAATTGCTGGAAAACAAGTACACGAGCTCAACTTACCACATAACATCCTCATCACAACACAAGTTCATAATGGTAAGAGCCAAACAGTTAACGGCTCAACCAGAATGTATCTGGGGGATATGATCCACTTGGTAATTCCAAAAAGTGAAATTGGGAAAGTCAAAGATTTGTTGTTGTAGGTTTTTACATAATTTATATTATGTAAACAATTTAATTGAGAAAATTCCAAGGAGGACCTACATCATAATGAGAATACTTGATGTTCTACATAAATTTTATGGTGATTTTGAATTCATTAAAGAAAAGTGTAATGAAAAATACGAAGGCATCCTCATCAATATAAAGGAAGATGAAGATAAAGAATATAAAAGATGCCGCTTGGCAAAAAGAACACCGAAAAAAGAAGGATATTTTACAGCATTTTGGAAAAAAGACCAAAATAACAAGAACATTCCTTATACCAATGAAGATTTGGGAGATGAACTCGTTATTGTTGTTATCGATAATGATAAGAGCGGACTTTTTATTATTTAAAATGAAGAGGCTATCCGTAGAAAAATTCTATCAACAAAAGACAACAATGGGAAAATGTCTATGAGATTTTATCCACCTTGGTGCACAAATTTAAATACAACGGCTCTAGCAACACAAAATTGGCAATTGAAATTTTTTAGAGAAATTGAATTATAAGAATAATTTTTTTCTAATTTGAATGGGAAAAACGTTAAAAAATTTTTTTAATGGATTCATATATACAAAAAAAGACTTGGTTTTTTATTCAACATAAAAATCAGTTTTTTTAGTCTAATGACCTATTTCTAGTAGTATTTATAAAGTAAGTCTTTTTTATCACTTAAAAAACTCCTAGAACATCTTTCCGAAAAACTATAATTTTCTTGAAAAATAAATGAGTCTATGCTATACTACTAGTATACTTATTTATGGAGAAAATACATGAAACGTGAGATTTTACTGGAACGAATCGACAAACTAAAACAAATCATGCCTTGGTATGTTCTGGAATACTACCAATCTAAGCTGGCTGTTCCCTATAGTTTTACAACCTTGTATGAATACCTCAAGGAATACGATCGATTTTTCAGCTGGGTTTTAGAGTCTGGTATTTCAAATGCTGATAAAATGTCTAATATTCCTTTATCTGTCTTGGAAAATATGTCAAAGAAAGATATGGAATCCTTTATCCTTTACCTACGTGAACGTCCTTTGCTGAACGCCAATACAACCAAACAAGGTGTCTCTCAGACAACCATCAATCGGACCTTGTCAGCACTTTCTAGTCTTTACAAGTATCTGACCGAGGAGGTTGAAAACGACCAGGGGGAGCCTTATTTCTATCGTAATGTAATGAAGAAAGTTTCAACTAAAAAAAAGAAAGAAACACTTGCTGCCCGAGCTGAAAACATCAAGCAAAAACTCTTTCTAGGTGATGAAACAGAAGGCTTTCTGACTTATATCGATCAAGAGTACCCACAACAGCTCTCAAATCGAGCTCTTTCATCATTTAATAAAAATAAAGAACGTGATTTAGCCATTATTGCCCTTCTCTTGGCGTCTGGTGTCCGCCTATCTGAAGCTGTTAATCTGGATCTAAGAGACCTCAATCTAAAAATGATGGTCATTGATGTCACCCGAAAAGGTGGCAAACATGACTCGGTTAATGTCGCTGCCTTTGCCAAGCCTTATCTAGAAAATTATCTGGCCATTCGAAATCAACGCTATAAAACTGAAAAAACAGACACAGCACTCTTTCTGACACTTTACCGAGGTGTTCCTAATCGTATCGATGCTTCTAGCGTTGAGAAAATGGTTGCTAAGTATTCTGAGGACTTCAAAGTGCGTGTAACACCTCATAAACTACGACATACCCTAGCAACTAGGCTCTATGATGCTACTAAATCGCAAGTTTTAGTCAGCCGCCAGCTAGGACATGCCAGCACACAAGTCACTGACCTCTATACCCATATCTTTAATGATGAACAAAAGAATGCTCTAGATAGTTTATAAAATACATAAAATAAATTATGTAATAAACTAGAAATGGAGTAAATAAACTATCAGTATTATTTGATAAAATCACATGCAATATCTGACCTAGTAAATAGATTTAAAGAATATGAATTAAAATTTATGTGACTACTAGTTTATCTTCCTTTGTAAGATACCAGATATGAAAATCATTTATCATTTAAAAATATGCTGACTACTATGTCCAATAGTTTAGCTGAAAATAAAATTCCGCTAAAAACAATCATGGACAGGGTTGGCCATTCTGATTCTGAGGTCACCACTTCCATCTATACCCACGTCACAAAGAACATGAAAGATGAAGCAATCAATGTACTGGACAAAGTGATGAAAAATATAGCAGATTGAATCTAGAATAGTACACAATGGTTGTTGAAATATTTCTAGAAATTAATTTGACTTTCCTAATCGACTCGTTCACATCTTATTTCAATCTACTATATTTTTTAAAAAGTTTTGCCCCTTTTTTGCCCCCCTAAATACAAAAATAGCCCTTCGGATAAAATCCGAGGGGCTAAAAACGTTGTTGAATCAACGGTCGAACTTTTGAATTTCAAGGTTCGGGATAAAATCGTTCACTGAACTATTTTATTTTTTAAGGTTGTAGAATGATTTCAATCCACGGTATTCAGCTACTTCACCAAGTTGGTCTTCAATGCGAAGCAATTGGTTGTATTTAGCGATACGGTCTGTACGTGAAAGTGAACCAGTTTTGATTTGTCCTGCGTTTGTTGCAACTGCGATGTCAGCGATTGTTGAATCTTCAGTTTCACCTGAACGGTGTGATACAACGGCAGTGTAACCAGCTTCTTTAGCCATTTCGATAGCTTCAAAAGTTTCAGTAAGAGTACCGATTTGGTTAACTTTGATAAGGATTGAGTTAGCAGCACCTTCTTGGATACCACGTGCAAGGTAGTCAGTGTTTGTTACGAAGAAGTCGTCACCAACAAGTTGTACTTTCTTACCAAGACGTTCAGTAAGAGCTTTCCAACCATCCCAGTCGTTTTCATCCATACCATCTTCGATAGTGATGATTGGGTATTTGTTAACCAATTCTTCAAGGTAGTCGATTTGTTCTGCAGATGTACGAACAGCAGCGCCTTCACCTTCAAATTTAGTGTAGTCGTAAACTTTACGTTCTTTATCGTAGAATTCTGATGAAGCACAGTCAAATCCGATAAATACGTCTTTACCTGGAACATATCCAGCAGCTTCAATCGCAGCAAGGATAGTTTCAACACCATCTTCAGTTCCTTCGAAACGAGGAGCGAATCCACCTTCGTCACCTACGGCAGTTTCCAAACCACGTGATTTAAGGATTTTCTTAAGAGCATGGAAGATTTCAGCACCGTAACGAAGAGCTTCTTTGAATGTTGGAGCACCAACTGGCAAGATCATGAACTCTTGGAAAGCGATTGGAGCGTCAGAGTGAGAACCACCGTTGATGATGTTCATCATTGGAGTTGGAAGAACTTTAGTGTTGAATCCACCAAGGTAGCTGTAAAGTGGGATTTCAAGGTAGTCAGCAGCAGCACGAGCTACAGCGATAGATACACCAAGGATTGCGTTCGCACCCAATTTACCTTTGTTAGGAGTACCGTCAAGTGCGATCATAGCACGGTCGATAGCTTGTTGGTCACGTACATCGTAGCCGATGATAGCTTCAGCAATGATGTTGTTTACATTGTCAACAGCTTTTTGTGTACCAAGACCACCGTAACGAGATTTGTCACCGTCGCGAAGTTCAACTGCTTCGTGTTCACCAGTAGACGCTCCTGATGGAACCATACCACGTCCGAAAGCACCTGATTCAGTGTAAACTTCTACTTCAAGTGTTGGGTTACCGCGTGAGTCTAGGACTTCGCGAGCGTAAACATCAGTAATAATTGACATTTTTTACTCTCCTTATGAGTTAAATTTTTTACACCTCTATAATACCTTAAAAACCCTCCTTTTTCAAGAAAAAACGTTATCTTTGTGTAAATTTTCCTTAACTTTATTAAGCAACCGCTTTCTTTTATATGTTTTCTTTTTATTTTTATGATATACTATTTTCATGACAGATTTATCAAAACAATTACTTGAAAAAGCTCATGGTGGGCCAAAATTAAATCCGGATGAGCAAAGACGTTATCTTGGTACTTTTGAGGAAAGAGTTCTTGGATATGCAGATATTGACACAGCAAATAGCCCTCAGTTAGAAAAAGGATTTTTATCTATTTTAGAAAACTTTCAGGAAAAGGCTGAGCCACTATTTGTGAAGATTTCACCAACTATCGAATTTGACAAGCAAGTTTTCTACTTAAAAGAAGCTAAAGAAACTAATAGTCAAGCCACCATAGTATCTGAAGAGCATACTTCTTCTCCTTTCGGACTGATTATCCATAGCAATGCACCAGTACAAGTAGAAGAAAAGGACCTTCGACTTGCTTTTGCAAAACTTTGGGAAGTTAAAAAGGAAGAACCATCCAAAACATCCTTATGGAAAAAATGGTTTGGCTAAATATTGCGCATATTTAATAAGTGCCCAATATTAGCAGCCGTGTGCTCCAGATAGAGACCGGCATTTTTCAGACTATCTTCTAGTGGTTCACTTTTCTCCAAAATAGAAAAGGCAGCTTGGATATTTTCAAATGGTAGGGGAGGTAAATCCTCAGCAAAACTACCACAAATAGCGACAACAGGAACTCCGACAGGGGTTCTTTTTGCTATGCCTATCGGCGCTTTCCCAGCAAAGCTTTGACTGTCCAATCTACCTTCACCAACGATAACCAAGTCAGCATCTGCAACTTTCTTATCAAAATTGATTAGATCCAAGCAGGTATCAATTCCCGACACGATATTTGCCTGAGCAAAGGCACACAAACCGCCAGCAAGGCCTCCACCAGCTCCTGCTCCTTTAATTTGCAATGTTGCAGGTGAGACTTTTTCATAAAAGTCTTGGATTGCTTGATCTAGGACTGGAAACATAGTAGGATTTAGGCCTTTTTGCTTGCCAAAAATGTAGGTCGCACCTTGAGGACCACATAAGGGACTCACGACATCTGCTAAAATACGAATGTGAACATCTTCAGGAATTTCATAGCGATTTTTTGTTGAAACAGAAGCTAAGTCCAATAAGGATTGACCGAAAGCAGGCAAGACATTTCCATCCCTATCATAAAATTGATAACCTAAACCAGCAGCGATCCCAATTCCTCCGTCATTACTGGCCGTGCCACCAACGCCAATATAGATTTCTTTAATCCCTTGATCGATGAGGTGGCGAATCAACTCTCCAATACCACAAGTTTGGATTTGAAGTGGGTTTCGTTCCTCTAGCGGAATTTTTCCAAGGCCAACCAAATCAGCAACTTCGAATAGGGATAGTTGTTCTTTTTGAAAATAGCGCATGGCTTCTTTTTGTCCAAAAGGGCCTGTCACTTTGATCCATTTTTCTTCAAAATCAAGAGAACGTCGAATAGCATCTACAGTACCTTCGCCACCATCACCAACAGGGCAGAGAAGACATTCTACATCTGCTATCGATTGTTGGAAGCCTCTTTTTATTGCTTCAGCCACCTCTTCAGAGGTCAAGCTTTCCTTAAACGAATCCGGTGCAATTATAATCTTCATATTTTCCCTCATTCTAAAAAGTTAATCAAAGGAAGAACTTCTAAAAAATCCCTCTTGTCAACATGATGTGGTATTTCTTTTTTGAGTACCTCTTTGGCACAAAAAGCAATTCCCAGTCCTGCTGACTTCAACATTAATAAGTCATTAGCCCCATCACCGATTGCAATCGTTCTATCTTTAGAAAGTTTTAGTTCCTCTCTCCATTGTTCTAGAGTCTCTTTTTTGACCTGGGGACTGATAATTTGTCCAACTAATTTTCCTGTTAGAAGACCATCTTTGACTTCAAGTTGATTAGCAGAGAAATAGGCAATACCTAGGGATTTTGCTAATCTCTCAACTATTTGCGTAAAACCACCTGACACCAGACCAACTAAAATGCCTTTCTTTTGGAGAATTGAGATGAATTCTTGGGCATTTGGAGATAGATGAATAGAGTTGAAGACTTTATCAAAGACCGAAATAGAAAGGCCTTCCAACAAGGACACTCTTTTTCTTAAACTGCTTTCAAAGTCTATCTCTCCTCGCATTGCCTGACTTGTAATCTGCGAAATTTCCTCCTCACAACCTGCCTCTCTACCCAACAAATCAATCACTTCTTCTAGGATTAAGGTTCCATCAACATCCATGACACACAAGCCTTTTACTTGAGACATCAGTTCTCCTCTCTAAACAGCCCAAAAATCGTATGAAGTCATCATACGATTTTATCTATTAGTTAACTAAACTTTGGTACAAGTCTAGATATGACTTGCAGGCTGTATCCCATGAGAAATCACACTCCATAGCTTGTTTTTGTAAGTTTCTCCAAACGTCAGGATGGTTTCTATACAAGTCCAATGCTGTTTGGAAAGTCCAATTTAACCAATAAGGAGATAGATTGTCAAAGCTAAAACCAGTACCGCTTCCTTCGATTGGATTGAAAGAGAGAACGGTATCTCGCAAGCCACCAACTTCATGAACCAATGGCAAGGTTCCATAACGCATAGCCATCATTTGAGACAAGCCACACGGTTCAAAACGACTCGGCATGAGGAAGAGGTCACAAGCAGCGTAGATTTCTTGAGCTAGTTTGACATCAAAAGTGATATTTGCTGATAGCTTGTCTGGGTAAATCTGAGCAAACCACGAGAAAGCCCCTTCAAAGGCTGAATCTCCAGTTCCCAAAAGAACAATCTGAACATCTTCTTGCAAAATATGGTGCAGACTTTCGACCACCACATCAAAACCTTTTTGACGTGTCAAACGAGAAACAATTCCCACCAGAGGAACGTCAGCTCTAACTGGCAAGCCAACTCTTTCTTGCAATTTTGCCTTGTTTTGGGCTTTTCCAGACAAATCTTCCTGATTAAAATGATAGTCTAAAAGGGCATCCGTCTGAGGATTATACAGGTCAGCATCAATCCCATTCACGATACCAGAAACTTTACCAGACTCCATTCGAAGAATCTGATCCAAATTACAACCAAACTGACTGGTCATAATTTCATGAGCATAACTAGGTGAAACGGTTGAAACACGGTCTGCGTAAAGAATTCCAGCCTTCATCCAGTTCAGACAGTTGTTCCAGCGAAGGGTACCATCAGCATAACGTTCAAAGCCAACTCCAAACAAATCCCATAACATCCCTTCTGAGAATTGTCCTTGGAATTCCAAATTATGAATGGTTAAAACAGTTTTAATGCCCTCATAGGCTTGAATCCAACGATATTTTTCCTTTAACAAGAAAGGAATCATAGCTGTATGATAGTCATGAACATGGAGAAAATCAGGGATAAAGTCAATCCTTTCCATTGCCTCAATGGCAGCAAGTTGGAAGAAAGCAAAGCGTTCTCCGTCATCAAAATCACCGTAAACATGACCACGGAAGAAATAATATTGGTTGTCAATAAAATAGAAGGTTACACCGTTTAAGACTGTTTTCTTAATTCCACAATACTGTCTGCGCCAACCAACACTCACCTCAAAATGAAGAACATCTTCAATCTGATTTCCAAATTTAGCCTCTACCATGTCATAGTAGGGTAAAATTACTGCAACTTCATGCCCTACTTTTGTCAGTGATTTTGGAAGAGCGCCAATAACGTCTCCCAAACCACCTGTTTTTGAAAAGGGTGCCCCCTCAGCTGCTACAAATAAAATTTTCATGAATGAATATCCTCTGTTACTTTAGCACCTTTCTTAACGACGACTGGATGTTCTGCAGTTCCACGGATCACAACTCCATCCGCAACTTCAACACCCTTGTCCAAGATAGCATATTCTACCTGAGCACCTTCTCCAATAACAACACGAGGGAATAAGATACTATCTTTAATCAAGCTATCCTTATAAACATGAATATTACGTGATAGAACAGAATTAGCCACTTGACCTTCAATGATACTACCAGAAGCAAACTGAGATGTACTTACCTTAGATGTGTTAGCGTAGTAAGTTGGTTCTTCGTTTTTGACCTTTGTATAAATCTTTTGATTTGGTGAGAAGAGAGAGTAGAATTTTTGTGATTCAAGCATATCTTTATTAGCTTGGTAATAAGACTCTACAGAATGAATATTTGCAAGGTAGCCTGTGTACTCGTAGGCAAAAGCCCCTTCTTTGCAGCCAAATCCCGTAAAACATAACGCAATTTCTCTGGATGTTCTTTCTTAGCTTCTTCTTCTAAGCGTTCAATCAACCAAGGTGTATCAATAACAAAAATATCTGTAGACATATTGAACATTTCTTCTGTTGATTTTCTATCAAATAGCGTGTGAGAACGAACATGGTCTGTTTCATCCACTTCCAAGATCGCGTTCACTTCTGAAATATCTTTCTTAGGAAGTTTCTTATAAACAACTGTAATAGGTCCCTTCGTTGTGTTATGAAGGTGGAACACTTGGTTTAAATCAATATTAATCAAAACATCACAGTTGAGTGATACTGTTTGGTTTGACCCAGAGCGTTTTAAATAGGTGAGTAGCTGTTGATAATATTCTTTTCCTACCGTGCTACTCTCAACGCGTGTATTATAAATTCCTAGATAATAGTGACTAAGAAGAGTTGACAAGCCCCACTCACGCCCTGAACGGATATGGTCAAAAACAGAACTAATATTATCCTGCTGAAAAATACCAAAAACACTACGAACACCAGCATTGGCAAGACTTGAGAGCGGGAAGTCAATCAAACGATATTTACCGCCAAATGGCAAACTAGCTACTGGACGGTGGTCTGTCAATGTTGACATATCATGAAAACCAACTGTGTTTCCTAAAATGGCAGAATATTTATCAATCTTCATCTGTTGCTACCCCCACTACTTCATTATATCCTACAACTTGTACTTCTTCTGTTCCATCAATTTCGACACCATCAGAAATAACTGCACCTTCACCAATAATGGCACGTTTGATTTTAGCTCCGTGTCCAATAATGGCTCCACTCATGATAACTGAATCTACTACTTCTGCTCCTTCGCGAACTTGCGCCCCTGTTGAAAGAATAGAGTGTTTAACCGTTCCATCAACGAAACATCCGTCTACAACCAAGGAATCTTCCACATGAGCATTTGTCCCAAGGAAGTTTGGTGGTGAAATTAAGTTTCTTGAGTAAATCTTCCATTGACGGTTACGGCTATCCAAGGCATTCTCTGGAGAAATGTACTCCATGTTCGCTTCCCAAAGCGACTCAATAGTACCAACGTCTTTCCAGTAACCATTAAATTCGTAGGCATAAACACTTTCACCCGACTCAAGGTAATTTGGAATGACATTTTTACCAAAGTCTGACATATCGACATTGCTCTTTTCAGCAGCGACTAACATATTGCGGAGACGTTGCCAATCAAAGATGTAAATCCCCATAGAGGCTTTGGTAGATTTAGGTTGGGCTGGTTTCTCTTCAAATTCAACAATGCGGTTATTTGCATCTGTATTCATGATACCAAAACGGCTAGCTTCTTTAAGAGGTACATCTAGAACAGCTACTGTCAAACTAGCATTATTATCCTTGTGAGATTGGAGCATAGCATCGTAGTCCATCTTATAGATATGGTCACCCGAAAGAATCAAAACATACTCAGGATTGACACTATCGATATAGTCGATATTTTGATAAATAGCGTGACTAGTCCCTTCGAACCAACGATTTCCTTCACTTGCAGAATAAGGTTGAAGGATAGAGACACCAGAATTAATCCCATCTAGACCCCAACTTGAACCATTTCCAATATGATTGTTGAGAGCAAGTGGTTGATACTGTGTAATAACTCCAACATTGTTGATGCCTGAGTTGGCACAGTTTGAGAGAGCAAAGTCAATGATACGGTAGCGCCCACCAAATTGCACAGCTGGTTTTGCGATGCTTTGAGTAAGTTTACCGAGACGAGTTCCTTGCCCACCAGCAAGAATCAAAGCTAACATTTCATTCTTCATTTTCTACTCCTTTGGTTTTTACTTGTGACAGTTTTATCAGATTTCAAGCGACGCTTGATTTTCCATACACTAGCTCCCATAGCAGGTAAGGTAAAAGTCAAGGTCTGCTCATAATCCTTCCATAGTCCTTCTTGCGTTTGAACAGTTTGATTGTGTTCTTTCCAGACACCTCCCCACTCTTCTAACTCAGTATTCCATACTTCCTGATAAATACCTGCAACAGGAAGGCCGATTGTAAAATCTTTTCGTTCAACAGGTGCCATATTAAAGACACAGACTAACATGTCGCCCTTTTTACCCTTACGGATGAAGGACAGAACACTCTGGTCTAGATTATCCGCATCAATGATTTCAATACCATCATAGCTAGTATCAATTTCCCACAAACAGCGGTGGTCTTTGTAAAACTGGTTTAGCTGAGAAGTGAAATACTTCATCTTAGCATTCATTGGATCTTCTAGATTAGACCATTCCAACTGTTCTTCAGATTTCCATTCTAGGAATTGCCCATATTCACTACCCATGAAGAGCAATTTTTTACCTGGGTGACAAATTTGGTAGGTGTAAAGATTACGCAAGCCTGCGAATTGATTGTAGCGATCTCCCCACATCTTGTGCATCATACTCTTCTTTCCATGAACCACTTCGTCATGTGAGAATGGTAGGAGATAATTCTCCTTGAAGACATACATAAAGCTAAAAGTCACCAGGTTAAAGTCGTATTTACGATAAATCGGATCTTCTTCGTAGAATCGGAGGATATCATTCATCCAACCCATATTCCATTTATAATCAAAGCCAAGACCATCTGAATCCTTGGTGTCAGTAATCTGTGTTGCAGATGAGCTTTCTTCTGCAATCATCATCACATCTGGATGAGCTTGTTTAATGACATCATTCAAACGCTTTAAGAAATAATATCCCTCGTAGTTGAGATTGCCCCCATCTTTATTAGGTGTCCATGGAGCGTCATCGTAGTCAAGATAGAGCATGTTGCTAACCGCATCCACTCGAATACCGTCCAAATGGTAAAAGTCAATCCAAAACTTAATACTAGAAATCAAGAAAGACTGGACTTCATTCTTTCCAAGGTCAAAATTGAGTGCTCCCCAACCGTAGTTATGAGCCTTATTATGGTCTTGGTATTCAAAAGTAGGCGTCCCATCATAATAGGCCAAGGCATCATCATTGATAGTAAAGTGACCAGGTACCCAGTCTACAATAACGCCTATATTGTTTAAGTGACATTCCTCAACAAAATCTTGAAGCTCTTCAGGGCGACCATAGGCATGCTCTAGAGCAAAGTAACCCATAAGCTGATAGCCCCAACTCAAACCTAGTGGGTGAGACATCAAAGGCATAAACTCAATGTGAGTATAGTTCATCTCAACCAAGTAAGGAATGAGTTCATCTTTCAATTGAGCAAAAGTATAGGGGTTGCCATCAGGATTTCTCTTCCAAGAACCAGCATGGACCTCATAAATATTGACAGGACGCTCTTCAAAGCTCCAGCGTTTTCTACGGGCTAGCCAGAGCCCATCCTTCCATTTTTTCTCTGGAATATCTGTTAAAATCGCTCCAGTACCAGGGCGAGCCTCATATCGAACGGCCATGGGATCAATCTTCATAAGCTGATGACCAGTTGCACGTGTAATATTGTACTTATAAATTTGGCCTTCTTGAGCAAGACTGGTGAAGACTTCCCAGACTCCAAATTCATTCCGTTCCATCGGAATTTGATTTTCAAGCCAATTGGTGAAATCCCCTACCAAGTGAACTGCCTGAGCATTGGGTGCCCAAACTCGGAAAGTATAGCCAGACTCACCAGCTTTTTCTTCCCTATGCGCTCCCAGATAATGCTGGAGGTGAAAATTCTCACCTGTCATAAAAGTTTCTAAAGCTTTTTTCTTATCCATACACCCTCCTATCCTTTGTAAGCGTTTTCTATAGTTTTATTATACTATCTTTTTAGATAAGATTCAAGTAAATTACGATATTTGCTAAAAAAATTCTTTTGAAAGTCTTCAATAAATTCACTGATGTGTTCACTTGTAAATCAAGAAAAATTTTTCAGAAATGCTTTGAAAACGAATTGTTTTTTTAACAATATTATCATAAAGTTCGCTATTTTACTAATAAAAGTAGTGTTTTCAGCTAAAAAAACAAATCAGAAAACGAATTTCCTGATTTGTTTTTTTCAAATATTTATAAAAGAGACTACCAAAATGACAAATTAACATCTATAGTACTTTAAAAATGCTAACACTGACACCACCAACTTTGTTTTCCTCATCAGAAGGACTATTGGTCACCAAGAGTTCTAGATTTCCTGCATTTTCAAACTGGAACGCATCTCCTTTTGCATTAAAGACAATCAATAGGTGTTCTTCTCCATGAATCTCATAGACAATCCAACCACTATGTTCATTTGCTGAATGAACAAAAACATGATGGTAAATTTCTTCATAAGTAGGGTAAGAAAAGGCACTGGTTTCTGTCTTCAATCGAATCATCTGACGGATAAAGTCAATACTGTCTTGACGCTCATTAATCAAATCCCAGTTGACTTGATTCACACTGTCAGGAGCGTTATAGCTATTCATAGCACGCTCTCTATCATCATGTGTCAACTCACCATTCTCACCAGTCGCAACTAGTTTGGTACGACCAAATTCTTGACCGATTTCCATAAAGGCCATCCCTTGCATGAGCAGATTCATGGCTGTGGCTGTCTCAACCTTGCGCATGATTTGCTCTGAACTTGGTCTGGATGTAGGGTTGCCAACAAATCGTGAAGATTGTAATTGTCATGGGCTTCCACATAGTTAAGCACTTGATTTGGATGTGTATAGGTTCCTAATTCACGACTACCAAGGATTGCTTTGGCAAGAATGGGCTCTGTCGCAGCACCACTGACAAAACCTGACTTAATAGTACCGTAAACTTCTCCACCTTTGACAGCATCACGCTGATCGTCATTAAAGAAACCAATATTTGGCATTTCGTAGGCGTTGTCTTTCTTAGCCTTATCATAAGGGGCAAGACCTGTCCCCATATCCCATCCTTCTCCATAAAGGACAATGTTAGGGTCAATTTCATCCAAACTCTGACGAATCATCTGCATGGTCTTGACATCATGAATCCCCATCAAGTCAAAACGGAAGCCGTCAATATTGTATTCCTGCACCCAGTATAGAAGAGAATCAATCATATACTTGCGGAACATTTCGTGTTCACTGGCTGTTTCATTTCCAACACCCGTTCCATTCTGGAAGGTACCATCTGGATTCATACGATAATAGTAGTCAGGGACCGTTGTTTGGAAAGGTGCATCAACAACTGAGAAGGTATGGTTATAGACCACATCCATAATAACACCAATACCTGCATCGTGATAGGCTTGAATCATAGTCTTCAAATCACGAATAACCTGCGCTGGATCATCTGGGTTTGTTGAAAGGCTCGTCTCTAGTGCGTTATAGTTTTGTGGGTCATAACCCCAGTTGTAGGTTACATTCCCATCCGCATCATACTCTTTATGACGGTCTGCAATTGGTTGCAACTGAACATAATTGTAACCTATCTTCTTGATGTAATCAAAAGCAGTTGCTTGGCCATACTGGTTAACCGTTCCAGTCTGTGCAGCACCTAAGAAAGTTCCTCGAAGATGTTCATCCACACCTGAGGTCGGTGATTTGGTCAAATCACGAATATGCATTTCACAGATGACTGCCTTACATGGATTTGTCAAACGCCAAGTAGCCTCTGAACCGTGTTTGACCTCGAAGTTTTCAACTTGCTTTTCTGCATGACTCAGAATAGCTGAACGTTTGCCATCAGGGCTGGTCGCGATGGTATAAGGATCACGTGTCACTGTTTGGTGATGAGGGAATTGGACTTGATAGTGATAAGCCTTACCAGTCAAATCTTCCTCAACCTCCAAACTCCAAACACCGATTGTATTGTCTTTATGGTTATAAGAGTAGCTATTGCCTCTCTCCATATTAAAAGTTTTCCAAACAGGTGCATCATTAGTAGCTGATTCATAAACAACAACCTGCACTTCTGTCGCTGTTGGAGCCCAAAGAGCAAAATGAGCCTGATTGTTCTCTACACGGCACCCCAATTCCCCTTGGTAGCCCCAGTGGTGGTCAAAACTAGCACTGTTAATGGCCTTATCAAAGGCAAAAGGATTTTGATTTTTATAGAAAGGACTAGCAATAGCAGGATTTTCAGAGTAATAAATTCTATCATCCCCTTCCAAAATCCAGACCTCTGTTAAAAGGGGATAGTGATTAAAACGGATGGCATATTCTTTACTGGTTTGGCCTGTATGAAACACAAAATTCAAACTTTCTAGTGGATGAGAACTTGGATGTTCAAAACTAAATAAGGCGCCAAAATAATCTTCTTTGTAGGTCAGTAAATCGATTCGCTGGTCCTGACTTTTTACAAAAGAGCAAGTGTCGTATTCTCCATTCTTGCGATGGTAGTGAATGCGAATAGGGTAATTAAACATTTTTTATTTTTCCTTTTTACTTCTTGATTTGTTTCTATTTCACTAATAAATTCTGGACCGATTTTGTCCCGATTAACAAACTAGTTTACTGTCTAAACTCTGGTTTTAAACTATCATTACAGACTTTCTAACCAAGCTTCATCTCGAACTTCAATTCCAAGTTCCTGTGCTTTTTGAAGTTTACTTCCAGCATCTGCCCCTGCAACAACAAGGTCTGTCTTTTTAGAAACACTGCCTGTTACTTTAGCTCCCAAGCTTTCGAGTTTACTTTTAGCTTCTGAGCGTTTGAGTCGTTCCAATTTTCCTGTCAACACAACGGTCAAACCTGACAAGGCTGCATCCGCTACTACAGTTTGACCTTTATAGTCCAGATTGACCCCAGCTTCTTTCAATTCTTTAAGCAGAATTTCAGAGCCCTCTGTCGCAAAATAAGTCTGAAGGCTCTTGGCTATCACACCCCCTAGACTTTCAATACTAGCCACTTCCTCTGGATCTGCCTGAGCCAGATTTTCAATCGAATGGAAATGTTGAAGTAAAAGCTGACTGGCCTTACTGCCGACATGACGAATGCCTAAACCAAACAAGAGCTTCTCAGCAGAATTTTCCTTAGATGCTTGGATGGCCTGATACAGTTTAGCAGCAGACCTTTCCTTAACACCCTCTAAAAGGAGGAAATCGTCTTCTTTGCAAACGGTAAATATCCGCCACATCCTTGACCAGATTAGCAGCAAAGAGTTTCTCAACGATAGATGGACCAAGGCCTGTAATATTCATGGCATCTCGAGAGGCAAAGTGGATTAAACCTTCCATGATTTGGGCAGGGCAACGTGGATTAATACAACGGAGAGCCACTTCATCTTCAAAGTGCAACAAGTCAGAATCACAACTTGGGCAGTTTTTAGGGATATCTAGTTTCTCTTCAGAAATCCGTTTGGACTCTACCACACGTAAAACGGCAGGGATAATATCTCCAGCCTTATAAACAATAACCGTATCGTCTTTGCGGATATCTTTTTCAGCAATATAATCTACATTGTGCAGGGTCGCACGACTAACTGTTGTCCCAGCAAGCTGAACGGGAGTCAGATTGGCAGTTGGAGTTACAACACCCGTTCGGCCAACTGTCCAGTCAACTGACAGGAGCTGAGCTTCTTTTTCCTCAGCAGGAAACTTGTAGGCTACAGCCCACTTTGGAGCCTTAACGGTAAAGCCAAGTTCTTCTTGACCTGCTAGGTCATTGACCTTAATCACCACCCCATCGATATCATAAGGCAGATTGTCTCGCTCCTGTCCTACTTCTTGGATAAAATTCCAGATTTCATCTATGTTTTCTGCCAAGATTCGCTTAGGATTGACTACAAAACCTAGTTGTTCAAGGTGCTTCAACACTTTTTCTTGACTATCACGAGTTGAAGGACTGGCTTCTTGATAAAGAAATGTCGCAAGATTGCGCTTGGCTACTACTGCTGTATCCAGCTGACGTAGTGTTCCTGCTGCCGCATTACGAGGATTGGCAAATTCAGGCTCTCCATTTTCTTGGCGAGATTGGTTAACCTGGTCAAAGGAAGCGCGTGGCATATAACATTCCCCACGAACTGTGATATCTAGCTCTTCTGGTAAGGTCAAAGGAATGTCCTTAACACGCTTGAGGTTTTCAGTGATATTCTCCCCAACAGAACCATCTCCACGCGTTGCACCTGCAACTAAAATCCCCTTTTCATAAGTAAGCGAGATTGACAAACCATCGATTTTCAACTCACAAATATAGGTTGGATGGGCCACTTCCTTACGAACACGCGCATCAAAAGCTTCAAGCTCCTCACGTGAAAAAGCATCCTGCAAACTATAAAGAGGATACTGATGACTGTATTTTTCAAAACCATCTAAAACCTTGCCACCAACACGATGGGTCGGACTATCTGCTAATACTTGATCTGGATAGGCAGTTTCTAACTCGACCAACTCACGGTAAAGACGGTCATACTCACTGTCTGAAACTGACGGATTGTCGCTGGTATAGTACTCAGTCGCATAGCGATTGAGCAAGGCGACTAACTCATTCATTCTTTTATTCATAAGACCATTTTACCATAAAACAAGCCCTCCTCACAAACGAGAAGGGCGGAAAAAACACTTAGATTGGAATTATTTTTAAAACTCAAACAGACTTATATCTCTTTTTTAAAATGAGTTCGAACATAAATAAACGATATACAAGACAAGATGATAACACCACTCCCAATTATCAGGAAAGAAGAGAGATGGACACTTGGCAGGACTGTCATAAATCCTTTTGCAATAGGCATAAATAGAATAGCTAAGGTAAAAATTGTACTTAGTACTCTCCCAAGAAATTCGCTCTCAACCTTGGTTTGTACTTGAGTAAAAAAGTGAATATTAAAAATCGTCATAAACAATTCACAAACTAAATTTCCAGAAAAGGAAAGCAAATTTGGAAGTGGTAATCCCATCATAAAAACTCCGACACCTGTCAAAGCCAGTAAAATCAAAAGATTATAAACATTAGCTTTAATTTTACTAGCTAAAAGAGCCCCAATGATGGAACCAATAGCCCCCATAGTTAAAATACTTGCATAGGCTCCTTCTATCCCGTAAAGCTGATTTGAAAAGAGGAGTAGAAATTCAAAAGCTGCAAAACAGAAATTAACGCTGGAAGCTACCAGCAAAAGGAAGAAAATTTCTTGCTGATGCCAGATATAGTGTAACCCATCCTTGATATCTACAAAAATATCTCTCCCAGTAAAAGCTTTTTTCTCTTGAACTTTTGCTTCCTCTTTTGGAAGGAAAGCAACTAGAACAAAAGCAATGAAAAAAGTCAGCGAGTCTAGTAATAGCGTCATATGGAGACTTGCAAATTGTAAAACAAGGAAGGAAAGAACAGGAGAACTAACACCTACAACCTGCAAAACTAGTTCTAAGCGAGAGTTATAGATAACAATCTCATCTTTCTCCACCACTTCAGTTATAATAGCTTTATTGGCTGTACGAGAAAAGGCAAAAGCAATAGCCTGCACAATATTAGCAACAATCAAAGCCCCAATCATCCAGCTGTCATTCCTTATAAAAGAAATAGCCAGACAAAGAATCCCACAAATAAGGTCCGTCGTCATTAAAATCTTACGCCGAGAAAAACGGTCTGAAATGACTCCGCCAAAAGGATTGACGAGAATGGATGTGACGAGCTCAGAAATCTGATAAATTCCTAAAACTGTCTGTCCTATAGTCCCCATGGAGGCCAACCAGACACTATTTCCATAATCATAGAGCATATTTCCTATCTTGTTAACAGCTCCACGACTAATCAACTGTACTGTATAGCGATTCATAAAAAAACTCCTCTCAAATTTTGAAACTATTGTATCAAAACCGAAAGGAGCTTTTTCATTTTTCCCTTATTTGGGAAAATTAATCTTTGACAAATTTCTCATAGTGTTCCTGATAGTAGGCTACTTGCTCTGGAAGACCTAACACATCAAAAATATGCATAGCCTCTTGCATCTGCTTACAGCCTTCTTTACACTGTCCTTTTTGGTACAAGGAAAAGCCTTTTAGATAATGGAAAATATTACGCTCATAAAGCTTAATACCTTTACCAATAATCTTCTCTGTATAAATCTCAAAATAGCTTGCATTGTCAAAAGAAAGATGCTCTAAACAATGCTGGTAACAATTGAGGGCCAAAATCAACACTAATCTCTTATGGCGACCAATCTCTTGATAAAATTCTTCCCTCTCCATGACTTCTCTACCAATCCGTGTGACATAGTCTACATCGTAGAAACTATAGAGGTTACCAAACAGAATCAATTCATACATGGTCCATTCTTCTGTCTTGAAAAGATAATCTGCTACCTTATCCAAATCATCCTGCTTCATATGATAAGTCGAATCTCTTTGACAAATCAGACCTTGCAACAAAATCCAGTTCAGCTCAAAATAAAGGGGAGTCGTCGAACTCTTAGCCTTTTCAAGTTGTTCTCTTTGAAGCTTTTGAAAACCTGCAATATCATTTGAGTAGTAAAGGGGCACAATTTGTCCCATCATGGCAACATGTTCATGATTGTGAAAATTCCTTGCCTTGTCCATGAAATTTTCGATTGTGACATGAATGTTATCCAAAATCTCAAAAAAACGTGAGACTGCTAGGTCAGACTCCCCAAGCTCAAAGCGAGATAACTGAGAGGTTGAACAGGATTCCCCTGCCGCCTCCTTTAAAGAATAATTTCCACTTGTTCGAAATTCACGAAATACTTTTCCAAGATGTTCCATCTTTACACCTGCTCTGATAATTCTTCCCACTCAAGCATAGCTTCTTCCTGACGATGGCTGATTTTGTCCAACTCAGCCTGCAATTCCATCAGTTTGTCGGCATCGTTTGTTTCCAACATTTGTTCAGAAATGGCTTGACTTTGACTTTCTAACTCTTCGATTTCAGCTTCTAGATTTTCGATTTGTCGCATGAGCTTTGCGAGCTTCTTTTTGACTTTCTTTCTGAGCCTGATAGTCATTGACTGGACTTGCTTCTTTTGCTTGATTGCTAGTTGAAGCTTCCTCAGCCTGAGTCATTTCTACTTCTGCTTTCTTCTCAACATAGTAGTCGTAATCTCCCAGGTAAAGAGTCGAACCCTTCTCAGACAATTCCAAAACATGAGTTGCCACACGATTGATAAAGTAACGGTCGTGGCTGACAAAAAGCAAAGTTCCATCAAAGTCAATCAAGGCATTTTCCAACACTTCCTTGCTATCAATATCCAAGTGGTTTGGTTGGCTCGTCCAGAATCAAGAAGTTGTTGTTTTCCATAGACAATTTAGCTAAAAGCAAACGCGCTTTCTCGCCACCAGACAGCATGCCGACTGATTTTTTAACATCATCTCCTGAGAAAAGGAAGGCACCTAGACGGTTGCGGATTTCAACTTCTGGTGTCAGTTTAAAATCATTCCAAAGTTCATCAAGTACCGTATTACTTGGTGTCAGCTTGCTTTGGGTTTGGTCATAGTAGCCAACCTCAACATTAGCGCCAAAGCGCTTTTCTCCCTTGATAAAAGGAATCTGATCCACAATAGACTTGATAAAGGTTGACTTGCCCAATACCATTTGGGACCAACGATAGCAACAGCATTCATCTTACGAAGGTCTAGATTAATAGGCTCTGACAGTATTTCCCCATCATAGCCAATAGCCGCATTTTCAACAGTCAAGACAACATTACCAGACGTTTTTTCAGACTGGAAGGTCATATTAGCTGATTTCTTACCAGCTTCAGGCTTGTCCAAACGCTCCATTTTTTCCAGTTGTTTACGACGAGATTGGGCACGTTTGGTCGTTGAAGCTCGGACTAGATTGCGATTGACAAAGTCTTCCAGAGCAGCAATCTCCTTCTGTTGCTTTTCATAGTTTTTTGCCTCAGTAGCTAGCTTTTTGCTCCTTCAACTCAACAAAACGAGAGTAATTGCCCACATAACGATCCAAAGGAATGCTTGGTCAAATCCAGCGTAATCGTCGCAACCTTGTCCAAGAAATAACGGTCGTGGCTGACAATAATGAGGGCACCGCTATAGTTTACTAGGTAATTCTCTAGCCAGGCTATAGTTTCAATATCTAAGTGGTTGGTTGGCTCGTCTAAGACCAAGAGATTTGGTTTTTCAAGGAGCATTTTGGCCAGAGCCAGACGAGTATTTTGACCACCTGAAAGCTCAGCAATTTTCATCTGCCACATAGACTCGTCAAACTTGAAGCCATTCAAAATCGCTCGAATATCAGCTTCATAAGTAAAGCCACCTGCTTGACGAAAATTCTCAGATAAGCGGTCATAATCTGACATCAGTTTATCCAAATCATCACCAGACTTTTCACCCATCTCTAGCTCCATCTGGCGAAGTTGTTTATCAGTCCGACGCAAGTCATCAAAGACATGAAGCATCTCATCGTAGATGGTATTTTCAGACTCAAAACGGCTATCTTGGGCTAGGTAAGACAGAGAAATATCTTTTTTCTTATTGATTTCTCCACTAGTTGGCTCCTCTTCTCCAACCAAAATCTTCAAAAGAGTAGACTTACCTGCTCCATTTTTCCCAACAAGGGCTATCCGTTCACGTTCATCAACTTGTAGGTTAATATTATCGAAAAGAACCTCTCCTGCAAAAGAACGTTCAATTTTATTAGCTTGTAAAATAATCATACAAGTAGTATAGCATGTTTCCCTAAGGCATTCAAGACTTGATAAACAGGCATATGTCACTACTTTTCTGAAAATTATGCTGCCGTTTTACTAAAACGCTAAAAAGTGCTATAATGTGAACGGTTAAAACAATTTACAAAAAGGAGAATTTTAATGTCTTACCAAGAAAATTACCAGAAATGGGTTGATTTTGCGGAGCTTCCTGACTACCTTCGTCAAGATTTGGAAAATATGGATGAAAAAACGAAGGAAGATGCCTTCTATACAAATCTTGAATTTGGTACTGCAGGGATGCGTGGCTTGATTGGTGCTGGTACAAACCGCATCAACATCTACGTTGTTCGCCAAGCTACTGAAGGATTGGCTCGTTTGATTGAGTCAAAAGGTGGAAACGAAAAAGAACGTGGTGTCGCAATCGCCTACGATAGCCGTCACTTCTCACCTGAGTTTGCCTTTGAATCTGCGGCAGTTCTTGCTAAACACGGCATCAAATCTTACGTATTTGAAAGCCTTCGTCCAACTCCAGAACTCTCATTTGCAGTTCGTCATCTCAACTGTTTCGCAGGTATCATGGTCACAGCCAGCCACAACCCTGCACCATTTAACGGTTACAAGGTTTACGGTGAAGACGGTGGACAAATGCCTCCACACGATGCAGACGCTTTGACTACTTATATCCGTGCAATCGAAAATCCATTTGCAGTTGAAGTTGCTGATGTGGAAGCTGAAAAAGCTTCTGGCTTGATTGAAGTTATCGGCGAAGCTGTTGACGTAGAATACCTTAAAGAGGTTAAAGACGTAAACATCAATCCAGCCTTGATTGAAGAATTCGGTAAAGACATGAAGATTGTCTACACACCACTTCATGGTACTGGTGAAATGTTGGCTCGTCGTGCTCTTGCCCAAGCAGGATTTGACTCTGTTCAAGTTGTTGAAGCACAAGCAACTGCTGACCCAGATTTCTCAACTGTAAAATCTCCTAACCCAGAAAGCCAAGCAGCCTTTGCCCTTGCTGAAGAACTTGGTCGTCAAGTTGGTGCAGATGTTCTTGTAGCAACTGACCCTGACGCTGACCGTGTTGGTGTTGAAGTTCTTCAAAAAGATGGTAGCTACCTCAACCTTTCAGGTAACCAAATCGGTGCTATCATGGCTAAATACATCTTGGAAGCCCACAAAAACGCTGGAACTCTTCCTGAAAATGCCGCTCTCTGCAAATCTATCGTTTCAACTGACTTGGTAACGAAGATTGCTGAAAGCTACGGCGCAACTATGTTCAACGTCTTGACTGGTTTCAAATTCATCGCTGAAAAAATCCAAGAATTCGAAGAAAAACACAATCACACTTACATGATGGGATTTGAAGAAAGCTTCGGTTACTTGATTAAACCATTCGTACGTGATAAAGACGCTATCCAAGCCGTTCTTGTCGTTGCTGAACTTGCTGCCTACTACCGTTCACGTGGTTTGACACTTGCTGACGGTATCGAAGAAATCTACAAAGAGTACGGCTACTACGCAGAAAAAACTATCTCTGTTACCCTTTCAGGTGTCGATGGTGCTGAACAAATCAAAGCAATTATGGCTAAATTCCGTAACAATGCTCCAAAAGAATGGAATGCAACAGCTATCACTGTCGTAGAAGACTTCAAGGCGCAAACAGCTACTGCTGCTGACGGTACTGTTACAAACTTAACAACTCCTCCAAGTGATGTGTTGAAATACACACTTGCTGACGGTTCATGGATTGCCGTTCGCCCTTCAGGTACAGAACCAAAAATCAAGTTCTATATTGCAGTTGTAGGTGAAACCAACGAAGAATCACAAGCTAAGATTGCTAATATCGAAGCAGAAATCAATGCTTTTGTAAAATAAAGTCCTATAAAAGATGAGACCAAATAATCTCATCTTTTTTTCGTATCAAATCTAAGCAATTTTAGAAACTTTATGGCATACTAGATATATCAATGAAAGCGAGGTAATCTCATGGAACAATTTTTAGATAATATCAAAGATCTTGAAGTCACTACAGTTGCGCGTGCGCAAGAAGCTCTTGATAAAAAAGAAACTGCAACCTTCTTTATCGGTCGTAAAACTTGCCCTTACTGCCGTAAATTTGCTGGTACCTTGGCAGGTGTCGTAGCTGAAACTAAAGCTCACATCTACTTCATCAACAGTGAAGAACCAAGTCAGCTCAATGAGTTGCAAGCATTCCGCTCACGCTATGGAATCCCAACTGTACCAGGTTTTGTTCATGTTGCAGATGGACAAATCAATGTCCGTTGCGACTCTTCAATGTCAGCACAAGAAATCAAAGAATTCGCAGGATTGTAAAAGATATAAAAAAAGAAGGCCCTCGCCTTCTTTTTATATATCTGTCAATGGTGTTGCAGTATCTGGTGAGGTATCATAAACCTTAAAGTCTACTCCGACTCCCAGATCAGCTTGTGCTAGCTGATTGACCATGGTCATGTGAGCCAGTTCCTTGATATTGTTCTCCTTAGATAAATGCCCAAGGTAGATTTTTTTAGTGCGGTTTCCTAAGGTACGAATCATTGCTTCAGCACCGTCCTCATTAGAAAGGTGACCGAGGTCAGATAGGATTCGTTGTTTGAGTCGCCAAGCGTAAGAACCTGCTCGCAAAATTTCTACATCATGATTGGACTCAATAAGGTAACCATCTGCATTTTCGACAATACCTGCCATACGGTCACTAACATAACCTGTATCTGTCAAAAGGACAAAACTCTTGTCATCCTTCATAAGCGATAGAACTGCGGTGCGACTGCATCATGGCTAACCCCAAAACTCTCAATATCAATATCTCCAAAGGTTTTGGTTTTACCCATTTCAAAGATATGCTTTTGCGAAGAATCCACCTTGCCAAGATACTTGCTATTTTCCATAGCTTGCCAAGTTTTTTCATTGGCATAAAGATCCATACCATATTTACGAGCCAAAACACCCACTCCATGGATATGGTCTGAATGCTCATGCGTAATCAAGATAGCATCCAGCTCTTCTGGTTTGCGATTAATTTCAGCAAGTAGGCTGGTAATTTTCTTACCAGACAAGCCCGCATCCACTAAAAACTTCTTTTTTGGGGTTTCCAAATAAAAGGAATTTCCACTGGAACCCGACGCTAAAATACTGTATTTAAAGCCTGTTTCACTCATTCTAGTCTTCTACTTCATCCTCCCATACTTCTTCTTTCACTGCATCCTTATCATAAGGGAGCACAATGGTGAAGGTTGATCCCTTACCGTATTCACTCTTAGCCCAAATAAAGCCCTCATGTTGTTTGACAATTTCTTTAGCAATTGCTAGTCCTAGACCCGTACCACCTTGGGCACGACTTCTAGCGCGATCCACACGATAAAAACGGTCAAAGATACGTGGTAAATCCTGCTTAGGAATACCTAAGCCTTGGTCTGAGATAGATAAAATCATCTGATCATCAGTTGTCTTCATGGTCACTGTAATTTTCCCACCATCTGGAGAATACTTAATAGCATTGTTAAGAATATTGTCAATCACCTGTGTCATTTTGTCTGTATCGATCTCTATCCAGACTGAAGTAATCGGATAATCCCTTACCAAATCATATTTCTTCTCTTCATCTGGTCCCCTCATCTTATCAAAACGGTTAAGAATAAAGGTAATAAAAGCAGTGAAATTAATCATCTCTACATCCAAATGACTGGTTGCATTATCAATTCGTGAAAGATGAAGAAGGTCTGTCACCATCCTCATCATACGGTTGGTTTCGTCTAGAGACACCTTGATAAAATCTGGTGCAACAGGTTCTGACAAGGCACCCTCGTCCAAGGCTTCAAGATAGGATTTTACACTAGTCAAAGGAGTTCGTAACTCATGACTAACGTTGGAAACAAAGAGTCTCCGTTCCCGTTCTTCCTTCTCCTGCTCTGTCGTATCGTGTAAAACAGCAACCAAACCAGAAATAAAGCCAGACTCACGACGAACCAAGGCAAAACGTACACGAAGGATCAGATATTCACCATTGGCATCCTGAGAATCAATCATAAGCTCAGGAACTTGGGTAATCAAATCACGAAGTTCATACTCATCTTCAATCTTAAGCAATTCTAGAATACTTTTATTAAGAACATCTTCTTTCTGAACGCCTAATTGTTTCTTAGCCATGTCATTAATCATGGTAATCTTACCACGACGATTGGTCGCAAGGACTCCGTCTGTCATGTAAGAGAGGATACTATGCAACCGTTTACTCTCTTGTTCCAAATTTTCTTGAGTCAAGCGGATTACTTCTGATAAATCATTGAGATTATTGGTAATATTAGTGATTTCAGAACTTCCCTGCATATCTAATACCTGAGAATAATCTCCTGCAATCAGGTCTTTTACCTTTTGATTGATTTTCTTCAACCGAATATTATCCCGACGATTTTCTAGTAAAAGCAAGGTTACGACTAAAATAAAGCCAAGTAGAATGAGGACAAAGATAAAATCACTAGTTAAAACTGTGTCTTTAATTAGTTTAATCATTATTTCTCATATAATAACCAACACCACGACGTGTTAGAATATACTCTGGACGACTTGGTGTGTCTTCAATCTTCTCACGCAAACGTCTGATAGTTACGTCGACTGTTCGAACATCTCCAAAATAGTCGTAACCCCAGACCGTTTCAAGCAAGTGTTCGCGTGTAATCACTTGACCGATATGAGAAGCCAAGTGGTACAAGAGTTCAAATTCACGGTGAGTTAAATCTAGTTCTTCACCATATTTTTTAGCCACGTAGGCATCTGGTACAATTTCTAAATCCCCAATTTGGATAGGCTGTGGTTTGCTATCTGCTTCCTGCTCATCTACTGGTATAGGCTGAGAACGACGAAGAAGAGCTTTAACACGCGCCTGCAACTCACGATTTGAGAAGGGTTTGGTCACATAATCGTCCGCCCCAAGCTCTAAACCAATAACCTTATCAAATTCGCTATCTTTAGCTGAAAGCATGATAATAGGCACACTACTGGTCTTGCGAATGGTCTTCGCAACTTCTAAACCATCAATTTCTGGAAGCATCAAATCCAAAATAATAATATCTGGTTGCTCTGCTTCAAATTGTTCTAGCGCTTCACGACCATTAAAAGCAGTTACAACCTCGTAACCTTCTTTGGTCATATTAAACTTGATAATATCTGAGATTGGTTTTTCATCATCTACAATTAATATTTTTTTCATATGTTCACCTTTTTCTCTACTATTATACCAAAAAAATAGCAAGAAGACACAATAGCTAGTCTTTGCTACTGTCTAAGTTGGTTTTTGCATAAGCCTGCCAGATTTTTTGTTGGGGTTTGGCAAGTGGATAATTCTTAAACTCTTCTGGTGAAAGCCAGCGAACTTCCCTATCTGAAAAGTCATGGAAGTCACTTACCTGACCTGCTACAATTTGAACATGCCACTTGCGATGACTAAAGACATGCTTGACAGTCTCAAAATAAACATCAAGCCAATCAACTTCTAAGTCATAGTCCTGCTGGAAACTCTCTTCTGGACTTGGACCAAAGTTCACGTTTTCTTCCGCAACCTGATGGAAGAGGTCAAACTGCTCCTCTTGCGGAAACTCATCTACTTCTATCAAGGGGAAATGCCAAAAACCAGCCAATAGCTTTTCGCTTTCATTTTTTTCAAGTAAAAATTGTCCTTGAGTATTTTTGACCACCAAGGCTTTAAGATAAATTGGAACAGGCTTTTTCTTGGGAGCCTTGATTGGATAACGGTCCATTGTGCCATTCTGATATGCCGCACTAAAGTCCTTAACTGGGCTTTCTTCTGGTCTGGGATTTACAGGTGCCTCAATATCTGAGCCTAAGTCCATCAAGGCTTGATTAAAGTCACCTGGCCGTTCTGGGTCAATCAAGATTTCCATCATTGCCTGAAAAATTTTGCGATTACTTGGAATCCCAATATCGTGGTTTACTTCAAATAGACGGGCCAAAACACGCATAACATTACCATCTACAGCTGGCTCAGGCAAGTTAAAAGCAATACTAGAAATGGCTCCTGCAGTATAAGGTCCAATTCCTTTCAAGCTGGAAATTCCTTCATAGGTGTTTGGAAATTGACCACCAAAGTCTGTCATAATCTGCTGGGCCGCAGCCTGCATATTGCGTACTCGAGAATAATATCCCAGTCCCTCCCAAGCCTTCAACAGACCTTCTTCAGGCGCAGTTGCCAAACTTTCCACTGTTGGAAACCAGTCTAAGAATCGTTCATAGTGGGAATAACCGTATCCACCCTAGTCTGCTGGAGCATAATTTCAGACACCCAGATATGATAAGGATTTTTACTTCTACGCCACGGTAAATCTCGCTTATTTTCATCATACCAGTTGAGAAGTCTCTCACGGAAAGAACTAATCTTCTCCTCCGGCCACATGACGATACCGTATTCTTTCAAATCTAACATATATCTAGTATAACACAGAAGATTTCACCTGTCTTTGTATCTGATTTATAATATTTTCAATAGATAGTATATAAGCTTTCTATCTACTTAAATATTTGACATGACTTCAACTGAAAATCAATAAAGTATCGGAGAATGTGATTATCCACTTTCAAGCTTTGATTGTAAAACAAATAAGCTAGAGATATAGGCTTATTATCCTACTAATCAACAATAAAAACTCATCACTCTTAGAAAATAACGAAAATACTGGTTGACATCATCCTAAAACAAGTGAAAAAATAGTATTTTGCCCTCTTTTTGGGCTCTATAATATTTGTAGTGGGTAAATCCCCTATAGATATTATGGAGCCTATTTTGTTGTAGAAAAAAAGTCCCATAAGATCTATAATGAAAAGCGACAAAACAACTCATTAGAAAGAATCCTATGGAACAATTATATTTTATCACAAAACTTCTTGATATCAAAGACCCAAATATCCAAATTATAGATATCGTTAATAGGGATACCCACAAGGAAATCATCGCTAAATTGGATTATGATGCCCCGTCTTGTCCTGATTGCGAAAGCCTAATGAAGAAATATGATTTTCAAAAACCTTCTAAAATTCCTTATCTTGAAACGACTGGTATGCCTACTAGAATCCTCCTTAGAAAACGTCGATTCAAGTGCTATCATTGCTCTAAAATGATGGTCGCTGAGACTGCTCTCGTCAAGAAGAATCACCAAATTCCTCGTATTATCAACCAAAAAATTGCGCAAAAGTTGATTGAAAAGACTTCTATGACCGATATTGCTCATCAGCTGTCTATTTCAACTTCAACTGTCATTCGCAAACTCAATGACTTTCAATTTAAGCATGATTTTTCTCGCCTTCCACAGATTATGTCCTGGGACGAATATGCCTTTACAAAGGGGAAAATGAGCTTTATTGCGCAAGATTTTGATAACCTCAATATCATCACTGTTCTTGAAGGTAGAACACAGGTTGTCATCCGAAATCACTTTCTTCGATACGATAGAGCCGTTCGATGTCGCGTCAAAATCATTACTATGGATCTGTTTAGCCCTTACTATGATTTGGCTAAACAGCTTTTTCCGTGTGCTAAAATCGTTCTAGATCGCTTTCACATTGTTCAACACTTAAGTCGTGCTATGAGTCGTGTTCGTGTTCAAATCATGAAGCAGTTTAAGCGAAAATCCCATGAATACAAGGCTATCAAGCGCTACTGGAAGCTCATTCAACAGGATAGTCGTAAACTCAGTGATAAGCGTTTTTATCGCCCTACTTTTCGTATGCACTTAACCAATAAAGACATCCTAGACAAGCTTTTGAGCTATTCAGAAGACTTGAAACACCACTATCATCTCTATCAACTTTTGCTTTTTCACTTTCAGAATAAGGAACCAGAGAAATTTTTCGGACTCATTGAAGACAATCTAAAGAAGGTTCATTCTCTTTTTCAGACTGTTTTTAAAACCTTCCTCAAAGATAAAGAGAAAATCGTCAATGCCCTTCAATTCCCCTATTCAAACGCCAAACTGGAAGCAACCAATAATCTTATCAAACTTATCAAGCGCAATGCCTTTGGTTTTCGGAACTTTGAAAACTTCAAAAACGGATTTTTATCGCTCTGAACATCAAAAAAGAAAGGACAAATTTCGTCCTTTCTCGAGCTTAGCTTTTCTTCAACCCACTACAGTTGACAAAGAGCCTCTTTTTGCCCCCTATACACAAAAAAAGCCTGTCACACAAGCTCAAATGCTTGATACAATAGGCTTTTTAAAGGCTAATTATTTAACAGCGTCTTTAAGAGCTTTACCAGCTTTGAATGCTGGAACTTTAGAAGCTGCAATTGTGATTTCTTTACCAGTTTGTGGGTTGCGACCTTTACGTGCAGCACGCTCACGAACTTCAAAGTTACCAAAACCGATCAATTGAACTTTTTCACCAGCTGCAAGGTAATCAGCTACTGCTGCGAATACAGCTTCAACTGCTGCTGCTGAGTCTTTCTTAGTCAATTCTGTAGCTTCTGCTACTTTAGCGATCAAATCTTGTTTGTTTGCCATGTTAATGATTCCTCCAAATTAATTTCTAATTAACAAATATAATCATATCCTAAAATCCCTTATAGGTCAAGTTAAAAACGCTGTTTATTCGCATTTTCTTTATTTTTTTAGGAATGGTAACGTACCAAAATAGCCCATGCATTCTCGCCTGTATGAGTCTGAATAATAGAACCTGTTTCTAAAACAGAAATTGGCTTTCAACATAAGCTTGTAAGCTTTCTTTCATCTCTTTTGCCCAATCAGCACTACCAGAATATGAAATTCCAATCTCTGCTACAGAACGTTCAGAGAGAGATATTGTCAACTCATCTAACCATTTTTTAAAGGTTTTAGCTCCACGACCTTTAACAATTGGTTGCAATTCATGGTCCTTCATCTGCATGACAACACGGATATTGAGAAGGGAGCTAAACAATCCAGTTACACGGCCAATTCGTCCACCTTTGACAAGATTTTCCAAAGTTGAAACGCCAATATAAAGTTCTGTGTGGTTTTTAACCTCTTCTACATGAGATAAAATTGTCTCCATGTCTTTGCCTTCTTGAGCTAATCTCGCAGCCTCAACAACTTGGAATTTCAAGGCTTGATCAGTGAAGGAGCTATCAATAACTATCACGTCGGCAGTAGACAGGCTGGCACCTTGGCGTGCTGCTTCTACAGTTCCCGAAAGAGCATGGGACATATGAATAGCGATAATCTGACTACCATCCTTGCATAGGTCTTCAAATACTTCAGCAAAGACACCTACAGGTGGCTGGCTTGTTTTCGGAAGGTTCTTACTTGCTTGCATCAACTGAAGAAATTTACCCTCTTCTTTCAAATCAGCATCAGAATAAACAACATTATCAATCATTACAGATAGTGGAACTACCGTAATATCTAATTGCTTTACTAGTTCAGGTTCAATAGTAACAGATGAATCAGTTACAATCTTAATTTTTGTCATAGTATCAATCTTTCTATTTTAGGATTCAGATTGGTTTTATCACTTCTAATTATATCAAAAAAAGATTAAAAATCCTAATGGAGTCAATCAATTTTTCCGTAAAAATTTGATATAATCAACTTATAAGAAAAGAGGTGTCCTATGATTAAAAAAATTTACCCCATTTTAACCATTTTACTAGGTGCTGCTATTTATGCTTTTGGCCTGACTTATTTTGTAGTTCCCCATCATCTCTTTGAAGGAGGGGCGACAGGTATTACCCTTATCACCTTTTATCTTTAAAATCCCTGTTTCGCTCATGAACTTGCTGATTAACATTCCCCTTTTCATCCTAGCTTGGAAAATCTTTGGAGCAAAATCTCTCTATTCTAGTTTGCTTGGAACCTTAGCTTTATCAGCTTGGTTGGCTTTTTTTGAGCGTATTCCCCTTCATATTGACCTTCAAGGTGATTTACTAATCACAGCCCTCATAGCGGGAATTCTATTGGGAATTGGTCTTGGAATTATTTTTAATGCTGGAGGTACAACTGGCGGAACTGATATTGTAGCTCGTATTCTCAACAAATACACTCATATATCCATGGGGAAACTACTCTTTATCTTAGATTTTTGTATTCTTATGCTTATCCTCCTCATCTTCAAGGATTTGAGATTGGTTTCTTACACGCTCTTATTTGATTTTATCGTTTCTCGTGTTATTGATTTGATTGGTGAAGGAGGATATGCAGGTAAAGGCTTCATGATTATCACAAAACGTCCTGATCAACTTGCTAAGGCGATTAATGATGACCTAGGAAGAGGTGTTACTTTTATTTCCGGTCAAGGCTACTATAGTCAAAAAGATTTGAAGATTATCTACTGTATTGTCGGTAGAAATGAGATTGTGAAAATGAAGGAAATGATTCATCGAATTGACCCTCAAGCCTTTATCACGATCACAGAAGCCCATGAAATCCTTGGAGAAGGCTTCACCTTTGAAAAAGAATAAAAAGAGGTAGTGTAGTGACCTCAAAAGTTAGACTAAATCATCTATCTTTTGGGTTACAGACAACCTCTTTTTTAATTACTCAAACTCTTAAGACCAATTGCGAGCTACTTCTTCATCTGCCTTTAACTGAACCACTAATTGATCAACTGAGTCAAATTTGGTCATATCTCGAATGCGATCAAGCCAATAAACCATGACTGTTTCACCATAAATATCTTGATTAAAATCAAAAATATTGACTTCAAAACGTGCTTCTTCTCCATCAAAGGTCACATTTTTCCCGACACTAGCCATAGCACGATATTTCTGTCTTTGAATCTCAACATCAACCACGTAAACGCCATCTGCCGGCATATAAGTACGGTCTAAAAGCACCAAATTCGCTGTTGGATAACCAATCGTGCGACCTCGAGCATTGCCATGAACCACCATCCCTCTTGATGGAAGCGGCGCCCCCAAAAGTTCTCCTGCTTCTTTCACATTTCCGTCTAAAATAGCTTGCCGGATACGTGTTGAACTAATCTTTCCTTTCTCATCTTCTACAGGTGGGACAATAATAACTTCTCCATCAAAGTAATCCTTTAAGTCCTCTGCCGTTTTTTTGTCAGAGCCAAATGTATAATCAAAACCTGCAACAATAATTTTAGCATTCATAGCCTTGATATAGGTTGCAAAAAATTCTTCTGCCGTGAGACTAGCAAATTGACTACTAAAATCAAGAAGATATAATTCTTCTACACCTTCGCGCTTTAATTTTCTTTCACGTTCAGCAGGATTCAAAATATGTAAAAACAAATCCGGATGATAAGGCTCTAAAGCAATCTTTGGAGATTCATTAAAGGTCATAACTACGATAGGTAATAAATCCTTTCTCGCAGCCTTATTGGCAACACGAAATAATTCTTGATGTCCCTTATGTATACCATCAAAATAGCCAAGAACTACAACTGAATCAGATGGTGTGCCAATATCTTTATGGTTTTTTATAGGAATAGTAATAATCATAAAATAATTATATCATAGTGATAGCTATTTCTGGAACAGAAAATCTGAAATGTCGTTTTTTTAACCTGAAATAACCATTTTTGCAAAATGCAGCACCGTGCAAACATATATTGACTCTGATATACTAGAATTACAAAAAAGAGGAACGATTGACAACATAAGCCATTCCTAATTTATTCTTATAGCATCACAATTTAGAGTCATTCTTGAGTGAAGAACTGATAGTTGAATAGCCTGCACTAATATCGTAAAAACCAGCGTTTTTTGACGCTGGCTTTTTAACTGTGAAAATTCTTTCTCAACTAGATTGCTTCTGTAACAAAACTACGGCTTTCCAATACTTTGAGCATGGCATTAGCTGTATCTAGGGCTGTGAAGAGGGGCACTCCGTGTTCAATGGCTGAACGACGAATCTGCTCACCATCTTCATCAGCAGTTCGTTTTGTTCCTACTGTGTTAATAATAGCTTGGATTCTTCCTTTGCGAACAAAGCTTGGAATATCCTTATCGTCATCACCAATTTTACCAACAGGTTGAGCTTGCAATCCATGACTGGCAAAGAAGGCTGCTGTTCCTTCTGTCGCAAGGATTCCATATCCAATATTTTGGAAACGACGAGCCAAGTCCAAGGCTTCTTCTTTGGCATCATCAGCGATGGTAAATACAACGTTACCAAAGGTTGGCAAGTGTAAGTAAGAAGCTTCAAAAGCTTTATAGAGAGCTTTTTCCAAAGTCGTATCAGAACCCATAACTTCACCTGTGGACTTCATTTCAGGACCAAGTAAGCTGTCTACCTTAGCTAGTTTGGTAAAGGAGAAGACAGGTGCCTTGATATGAACGCGGGTGCTTTCAGGGTAAAGTCCATCTTGGTAGCCAATTTCTTCAAGTTTTTGACCAAGAATGAGCTTGGTCGCTACTTGAGCCATAGGAATATTGGTCACCTTAGAAAGGAATGGAACCGTACGGCTGGCACGTGGATTGACCTCAATAACGTAGACTTTTTCATCCTTGATAACAAACTGGATGTTCATCATTCCAAGGCAGTTAAGACCGATTGCTAGGCGTTTAGTGTAGTCTGCGATGGTTTCTTGCACCTTTTGTGACAAGGTTTGTGGAGGGTAAACAGCCATGGAGTCACCTGAGTGGACACCAGCACGTTCGATATGCTCCATGATACCAGGGATGAGAACATTTTTTCCGTCTGAAATGGCATCAACTTCACACTCTTGCCCAACGATATAAGAGTCGACAAGAACTGGGTGGTCTGGACTAGCCTTAACCGCTGTACGCATGTAAGAACGAAGATCTTCTTCATTTTCTACGATTTCCATGGCACGTCCACCAAGTACATAAGATGGGCGAACAAGAACTGGGAAGCCAATCTTGCGAGCTGCAAGAACTGCTTCTTCTTCATTAGTAGCCGTTTGTCCTGGTGGCTGTGGAATATCCAAATCCTTGAGGGCTTGTTCAAAGAGGTCACGGTCTTCCGCACGATCCAAGTCAGTAACCTGTGTACCAAGGATGGTCACACCTGCTTTTGCCAATGGCTCCGCAAGGTTGATGGCTGTTTGACCACCGAACTGAACGATAACACCTTTTGGTTGCTCCAAGTCAATGACGTTCATAACATCTTCAAATGTCAATGGCTCAAAGTAAAGTTTATCTGATACAGAGAAGTCTGTTGAAACAGTCTCTGGGTTTGAATTCATGATGATGGCTTCATAGCCAGCAGCCTGGATAGCCTTAACTGAGTGAACCGTTGCGTAGTCAAACTCGACCCCTTGACCAATACGGATTGGACCAGAACCTAGGACAAGGACGGATTCCTTATCAGACTTGATAGACTCATTTTCCCATCCATAGGTTGAATAGAAGTATGGTGTTTCAGAGTCAAACTCTGCCGCACAAGTATCTACCATCTTATAAACTGGAACAATCTTGTTTTCCAAACGAAGTTGGCGAACGTGATCAGCAGTCGTTTCCCATAGTTCAGCAATCTTACGGTCTGAGAAACCATTGAGTTTGGCTGTTTTCAAGACTTCTAGATCTTGTGGATGAGCGCCCAATTCTTGCTCAATTTCAAAGATGTGCAAGAGTTTATCCAGATAGAAGATATCAATCTTAGTCAATTCAGCAATTTCTTCTGGTGTATAACCACGACGAATAGCTTCTGATACATAGAAGAGACGATCGTCTTGGGCTTTCACAACCTTTTCAATCAAGGCATCATCAGAAACTGATGCAAGTTCAGGTATTTCATTGTGATGCACCCCAATTTCAAGGGAACGACAGGCCTTAAGAAGTGATTCTTCGATGTTTCGACCAATCGCCATGACTTCTCCTGTCGCCTTCATCTGTGTTCCAAGACGACGTTCACCTTTTTCAAACTTGTCAAATGGGAAACGTGGAATCTTGGCAACCACGTAGTCAAGGGCTGGTTCAAACATGGCATAGGTTGAACCTGTAACTGGGTTGATGACCTCATCCAAGGTCAAACCTACTGCAATCTTAGCAGCCAATTTAGCGATTGGGTAACCTGTCGCCTTAGATGCAAGGGCTGACGAACGCGATACACGAGGGTTCACTTCGATGACATAATACTTAAAACTATGTGGATCAAGTGCAAGCTGAACATTACATCCACCTTCAATCTTGAGGGCGCGGATAATACTCAAGCTCGCGTCACGTAGCATTTGGTTTTCATAGTCTGACATGGTTTGAGCAGGGGCAAATACAATGGAATCTCCTGTGTGAATCCCAACTGGGTCAAAGTTTTCCATGTTACAAACAACCAAAGCATTGTCAGCTGAGTCACGCATCACTTCGTATTCGATTTCCTTGAAGCCAGCAATCGAACGCTCAATCAAACATTGGGTGACAGGTGACAACTTCAACCCATTTTCAGCGATTTCACGCAATTCTTCCTCGTTGGCACACATACCACCACCAGTACCACCTAGAGTAAAGGCTGGACGAACGATGACTGGGTAGCCAATTGTCGCTGCAAAGGCAACTGCTTCTTCGACTGTGTTGACAATTTCAGATTCTGGAATGGGTTGTTCCAATTCTTCCATCAATTGTTTAAAGAGGTCACGGTCCTCGGCTTGGTCAATGGCAGATAATTTAGTACCCAGAAGTTCAACACCAAGCTCATCTAGGATACCATTTTTAGACAATTCCATGGCCATATTGAGCCCTGTCTGACCACCGAGTGTTGGCAGCAAGGCATCTGGACGTTCCTTACGAAGAATACGTGTCACAAACTCAAGTGTGATCGGTTCAATATAAACCTTATCAGCAATTTCCTTGTCCGTCATGATGGTGGCAGGGTTTGAGTTAACCAAGACAACCTCATAACCTTCCTCTTTCAACGACAAGCAAGCCTGGGTCCCAGCGTAGTCAAACTCAGCAGCCTGACCAATAATAATCGGACCAGAACCAATCACCATAATTTTTGAATATCAGTACGTTTAGGCATAGTTTATGATACAAAGCCCGTAAAGAACACAGTGAAAATAGGAAACTCGGTGCAGACGCCTTCAGCGTCAAGACGATGTTTATCTTTTTCACACAGTTCTTAGGGCGTGTTCACTTCCGCGAACAATGTATCTTCTCCTTTCTATTCGGCAACTCACAGAGCGACATTAAATAAGATACAAAGGACGAATAGAAAGCGATTGAATTTTAGGAAACCAAAGAAGGATTGACAATCCAAGTTGGTTTATCTAAATTCCGAGCTTTCCGTCCGTGTTCAGTTACATAAATTCTCCGACGAGCTTTTACTCGTTCTTAGTTTGATTGTTTAAAAGCTTCCATCATCTCGATAAATTCGTCGAATAGGTAGCTAGCGTCATGTGGACCAGGTGCTGCGTCTGGGTGGTATTGAACAGAGAAAGCAGGTTGGTATCTGTGTCGCACACCTTCAACTGACTTGTCATTGATTTCTTCGTGGGTAATGATCAAGTGCTCTGGCAAATCTTCACGGCTAACCGCATAACCATGGTTCTGACTGGTAAAGTCTACTCGTCCTGTTGAAATTTCACGTACTGCATGGTTAAAGCCACGGTGACCAAATTTCATCTTATAAGTCTTAGCACCATTTGCCATTGCAAAGAGTTGATGCCCCATACAAATACCAAAGATTGGGATTTTCCCTTGCACACCGCGAATCATATCTAGTGCCTGTGGAACATCCTCTGGGTTACCTGGACCGTTTGACAACATCACTCCGTCAGGATTAAGATGAAGAATTTCTTCAGCAGTTGTCGAATACGGAACAACCGTCACATTACAGTTGCGTTTAGAAAGTTCACGTAGGATTGAGTGCTTGAGACCAAAGTCCACTAGCACTACACTCAACCAACTCCCGGAGCTGGATAGGATGTTTTAGTAGAAACCTGTTTGATATTGTCTGTCGGCAATACTGTAGCTTGGAGCTGGTCCGTCACATGGTCCATACTGTCTCCAACATGGGTCAAGGTTGCACGCATGGTACCATGCTTACGGATAATCTTGGTAAGTGCACGCGTATCAATCCCTGAAATACCAGGAATTTTCTTGGCTTTCAAAAATTCATCCAAGGTCATTTGGTTGCGCCAGTTGCTTGCTCTACGTGCTTCTTCGAAAACAACAACTCCCTTACAAGTTGGAATAATAGATTCGTAATCATCACGGTTGATTCCATAATTTCCTACCAAAGGATAAGTAAAGGTCAAGATTTGTCCATTATAAGACTGGTCTGTAATGGATTCTTGGTAGCCGGTCATTCCTGTATTAAAGACAATTTCGCCTGTTACATCAATATCTGCTCCGAAGGCCTTACCTTCAAAAACTGTGCCATCTTCTAGTACTAGAAGTCTTTTTGTCATATTTTCACCTCTCGTGGACGCTCACTGGCGTCTTTTAACGTCTTGTGTTTTAGTTGGCGTTTCTACTCGCCAGTACGGATTCTAAGATTGCCATTCGAACAAAGACACCATTGGTCATTTGTTGGACAATCCGTGATTTTGGTGCTTCAACCAAGTGGTCTGCGATTTCTACATCACGGTTGACTGGAGCTGGGTGCATAAGGATTGCTGTTTCTTTCAAGCGCTCGTAACGTTCTTGAGTCAAGCCATGTTGGGCATGGTAGTCTTCTTTTAAAAAGACTGCACCACTATCATGGCGTTCATGTTGCACACGGAGAAACATCATGACATCAACCTGCTCAATGATTTCGTCAATGGTTACAAACTGTCCATACTCTGAAACTCTTGACTTCTCCATTCCTCAGGTCCAGCGAAAAAGAGTTCAGCTCCCAAGCGTTTCAAAATCTGCATATTAGATTTGGCAACACGTGAATGATCCAAGTCACCTGCAATCGCAACCTTGAGACCCTCAAAGTGGCCAAATTCCTCATAAATGGTCATCAAATCAAGCAAGCTCTGGCTAGGGTGTTGACCCGAACCATCTCCACCATTGATGATGGAAGTCGTAATCGTCGGACTAGCAATCAACTCTCTGTAGTAGTCGACCTCAGGGTGGCGAATCACACAGACGTCAACTCCTAAAGCAGATAAAGTCAAAATGGTATCATAAAGTGTCTCACCCTTATTAACTGAACTAGTCTTCACATCAAAGTCAAGTCGTTCCAATCCCAGTTTAATCTCTGCAACTTCAAAGGACTTATGCGTCCGTGTAGAATCCTCAAAGAAAAGATTGGAAACAATCGGGTGGTCTTCATAGGGAAGCTGGGCTCCATTTTTAAACTCAATTCCTCGCTTGATCAATTTCATCACTTGATCGACAGTGAGGTCTTCCATGGATACCACATGGTTCAATGCTTGTTGATTTTCTGACATGGCTACTCCTTTAGCTTTCTAAGCTTCTTCAGTAATCAGAACTCTGTCTTGGCCATCAAGTTCTGCCATCTCTACGATGATTTCTTCAGAACGACTAGTTGGGATATTTTTTCCAACGTAATCTGGACGGATAGGCAATTCTCGATGTCCACGATCGACTAGAACTGCTAAACTCACGCGCGCAGGACGACCATGACCGACAATATTATCAATAGCAGCACGGATGGTACGACCTGTATAGAGCACATCGTCCACCAAGATAACTTCACGGTCTGTTACATCAACAGAAACCAAAGAAGTATCTTCTCCACTTTTAACATCATCACGGAAAGGTTTGGTATCCAATTCCACAACAGGAACTGAAAGATTTTCTAGTTGTTCCAAACGTTCTTGGATACGGTGGGCGATAAAGACACCACGAGTTTTAATACCAGCCAAGACGATTTATTCAAATCTTTGTTACGTTCGATAATCTCATAAGTAATACGCGTAATCGCTCGTTTGACGGTCAATTCGTCTACAACTTCTTTTGTCTTCATGACAAACCTCCAAAAAGAAAAGTCTCCTTAAACAAGGAGACTTGAAATGTATAGCCAAGCGAGCCCTACTACAAACAGTATAGACTTCACCCTTCTACTTTATCACGCTCCTTGCCTGCCTCACGGGACAGGTTTAAAGGAATATTTAGTTATCAATTACTATAGCATAAAGCATGCTTAAAATCAAGCAAAAACTTTTGATTCCCTATCTTATAAATTGCTAAAGTCATATAACTGTGGGTACTGGTCACACTCTGGATTTTTAGGATGGCAAATGGCTCTTCCAAAATAAATCATGGCCTGATGGGCGGCTAACCACTGCTCCGGTGGCAAGATATCCATGACCCTTTTTTCCACCTCAAGTGGTGTCGCTGACTTTTTGACGATATCGTGGTGTTTGCAAATACGCTCCACATGAGTATCCACTGCAAAAGCTGGAATTCCAAAGCCCACACTCATGACAACATTGGCTGTCTTACGACCAACACCTGCCAAACTCTCCAATTCCTCACGCGTCTGAGGGACTTGACCATCAAAATCATCTAGTAACTGTTGGGCACACTTTTTAAGGAATTTAGCCTTATTTCGATACAATCCCAGGCGAGAAATGTGTGAAGCAATCTCACCCTCTGTCGCAACAGACATGGCTTGTGGCGTTGGAAAGGCAGCAAAGAGACCTGGTGTGGCCTTATTTACCGCTGCATCCGTTGTCTGAGCTGACAACATAACCGCAACCAAGAGTTCAAAATGATTGGTAAAATCAAGACTAGGCTTGGCATCTGGAAAAAGAGCAATGATTTCTTCTAGTACTTTTCGTGATCGTTTTTTTGACAAAACCATTATTCGTCTCCATCAAATAGTCCTTGTAAGCCAGCAAAAGGACTGTTTTCTTCTTTCTTAACTACTTGTTGAGCTTGGTATTCTTCCTCTGTCATGATTTGCCAGTCATTTCCTGAAACAAATCCTTGACCAGCCTCTTCTTCAGCCGTCAAAACCTTGATAGGAATGTTTAGTAGGATATTGTCTGACACGCTCTCAGCAAGGTTAAGTTCCCCATTTTCGATAGGCAAGACTAAATCATCATCTAGAACTTCTTGGTCCAACTGGTTAGTTGCGCCTTCCATAAACTTCCGTGACTGGATAAGATTCAACTAACTCAACTGGCTCCATACTGCGACTTGAAGGAAGAACAATGGTGTAAGACAACTGATAATCTAAGAAATACATACGGTCTTCGTACTGTACTTTCCCAACTGCAAGGATATCTTTTACATCTAAAATTTCTTGATTACGTGCACGCAGGTCTGCAGCTAGATCTAAAGTTTGTTCAAAATACAAGCCTTCAGACTGCTTACGAATTTCTTGGATATTTAACTTCATATTTCCTCCATAAAGATTTACTCACTTGATTATACCATGAAAAGGCTACAAACCAGCACACTAAACTTTGTAATTAAAATTCATTTTTCAATATATTTACCATGCTATTTTTGTTTTTTAGTACTATCGGCAAAAATAGATCAGAGCAAGAAGGATGCTCACATGGAAGATAAAGAATTGATTGCTAATGCAACCCAACTCCTATCCGAGTTAAATAAAAGTTTCCAACGCTGTAAACAGGGTACGGCAGATGATATTCGACTGCAAGAGCTGCTAAACACCACTGTGCAAGAGAACAAAAAAGCGGAAAAGTTGGACAACAGTATCTTAATCGACCTTGAGAAATGTTACCAACCTACCAGTCTTCTGATTGGTCTGTGTAACCTAAAACTAAACGATCAAGCACGCACTGCTTGGCGAAACTACGACAAATTACATTACGAGCATGTCAAACACGTACTAACTCTTTATGGACCTGTTTGGATTTTAGAGCATAGAATTTCCAGTTTTCTGTTGACAAAAGTTCCTGAAAGGTATAGGATAGAGGTACTAATACTCGGAGGTAAGGGAGACATGAACAACTAAGTCTATCAAATAAAGAACCTTTATTTAGTAGATCTTATTTTTGTCTCTTTTTGCATGCTCTTTTTGTACTAAATCTTCTGGTACTTTATCCTCTTTGAAAATCAAAAAACTAGAAAGCTAACCATCTGCTCCTCTTGGGTTGGATAGGAGTAGACTGGTCTAGTTTGACAGGATTTTCGACATGGATAATAGCGTTTCTGACAGTGACATTGGCTCTACTAGGTAAGGTAGAGCTTTTTGTTATGCACTATCAACATTCTAGAAAGGGCAATCATATGATAAAAATCAATCACCTGACCATCACACAAAACAAAGATTTACGAGACCTTGTAGCCGACTTAAGCATGACCATCCAAGACGGAGAAAAGGTAGCTATTATTGGAGAAGAAGGAAATGGCAAATCAACTTTGCTTAAAACTTTAATGGGGGAAGTTTTGCCTGATTTCACTATCAGGGGAGACATCCAGTCTGACCATCAGTCTCTGGCCTATATTCCTCAAAAACTCCCCGAGGAGCTAAAAAATAGGACTCTACACGACTACTTCTTTTTAGATTCTATTGATTTAGACTACAGTATCCTCTATCGTTTGGCTGAGGAATTGCATTTTGATAGCGATCGTTTCGCTAGCGACCAAGAGATTGGGAGCCTCTCAGGGGGCGAATCTTTGAAAATTCAGCTCATCCATGAGTTAGCCAAACCCTTTGAGATTCTATTTTTAGATGAACCTTCAAACGACTTAGACCTTGAGACGGTTGATTGGCTAAAAGGTCAGATTCGAAAGATTCGGCAAACCGTTATTTTCATTTCTCATGATGAGGATTTTCTTTCTGAAACGGCTGATACTATTGTCCACTTACGACTGGTCAAGCACCGGAAAAAAGTGGAAACACTAGTAGAACATTTAGATTATGATAGCTATAGCGACCAGAGAAAGGCTAATTTTATCAAACAAAGCCAGCAAGCTGATAACGACAAAAGAGCCTACGATAAAACCATGGAAAAACATCGGCGAGTCAAGCAAAATGTAGAAACTGCGCTTCGAGCTACTAAAGACAGTACTGCCGGTCGCCTATTAGCTAAAAAGATGAAAAATGTTCTCTCTCAAGAAAAACGTATTGAAAAGGCAGCTCAGTCCATGACCAAAAAAACACTTGAAGAGGAAGAAATCAGACTTTTCTTCTCAGATATACAGCCATTACCTACTTCTAAAGTCTTAATCCAACTGGAAAAAGAAAATTTATCCATTGGCGAGCGAATTTTGGTGCAAGAACTACAATTAACTGTCCGTGGCCAAGAAAAAATCGGAATTATCGGTCCTAATGGTGTTGGGAAATCAACTCTGTTAGCCAAGTTACAGCAACTTCTTAATGATAAAAAAGAGATTTCGCTTGGTTATATGCCTCAAGATTACCAGCAAAAACTACAATTGGATTTATCCCCAATAGCTTATCTCAGCAAAACTGGTGAAAAAGAGGAACTACAGAAAATCCAATCCCACTTAGCCAGTCTCAATTTCAGTTATCCAGAAATGCAGCATCAAATTCGCTCCTTATCTGGCGGGCAACAGGGAAAACTCCTGCTTTTAGATTTAGTCTTGCGCAAACCAAATTTTCTCCTGCTGGATGAACCCACACGAAACTTTTCTCCCACTTCTCAACCCCAAATCAGAAAACTATTTGCCACTTATCCCGGTGGTCTGGTTACTGTTTCGCATGATCGACGTTTCTTAAAAGAAGTATGTACGAGTATCTATCGTTTGACAGAACATGGTTTGGAAGTCGTTGATTTAGAAGATTCATACTCATGAGGATAATTATTTGCTTTGGAGCGCTATTTGAACATTATAATAGGTGATAAATCTTATGTTCACAGTCAAGTCAATCATTTCTTGTAATCAACTCTAAATAAACGGATAAAAACTACTTCTAACTATCAAAAAACGAGCACCTCCTCAGTTGGAAATGCTCGTTTTCTTATGTTGCCATGGTTTATAATTACAATGAGAAATGGGAAACAGCCTTGAATGGCAAAATCTCCTAGATCTCCGACTACCAACTTTTTTACTCTACTGGTTTTTCTTGATTTCCAGTACTTGTTGTAGATTCTGTTGTTTCCTTTCCTGAAGCTGATTCAGCAGGTTTAGAATCTCCTGTGTTGCTTGTTTTGTTTTCGTCGCTTGCAGTTTCACTGTTAGATTCCGCAGCTGCTGATGTTTCAGTTTCGGGACTGGTCTTATCACCATTTGCTTCAGCATTTGTTGCTGGAGTTGCTCCTTCACTCGCACTTGATTTTGACTTGATTTCTTGATTCAATACCAGAATAGCTTTTGTCAATTCAAGTAAAGCGGCCTTATCTTTACTCTTAGCAGAAAGTTGATCTAGTAAAGCATCCACCTTATCAAATTCTGCATCAGAACCCTTATTGTTTTCTAAATAAGCATGAAGTGACATGAGGATATCGTAGAGTTTTTGGTAGAGAACAAGTGTCTGAGGGTCTTGCTCAGCATTTTCCTTCTCTTGTTGAAGAGCGCTGGCGATGCGAGTCAAGACATCTTTCACCTGACTGTTTACTTCATCCAAGTCTGCATCAGCCTTGTTTGTAGCAGCTTTGAGATTTTCTACTTCTTCTGCCAAGGATTGTCTGATGCCTTCTTCTTGGATTTGCTCTAAGAGTTGAGTTGCCTTGCTCAAAAGACTTTCTACTTGTTCCTTGCTGACATGATTGACATGCTCTTCAGGCATAAAGTCTCCGTATAATTCTTTCAAGAAGCCATAAATAGCTGTCTTAGCACTTTGATTATCTACTTTTTCAGTATCTAGAACTGTTTGACTTGATTTCGCAGTAGTTGGCTGAGCTTTCAAAGCTTCTTCTACTTCTTGTTTTGCCTGATAGATACTTGGGAATAATTTGTTCAATTCTGCTGCCTTAAGGAAGGATTGAGATTGATACAAGGTCCAAGTCAACTGAGCGACTTTGTTTCGAAGTTCATCACTCAAACGACCGTCATTGACATGTTCGTAGAAATACTTGATGTATTCTACAGTTGTAACACCTGTTCGATCATTAAAGTCTTGAAGAGCTTGAAGTTGTGATTCAACCGCTGCTAAAGCAGCCTCATCTTTTGCCAATTTAGCTTCTTGGAGTCGAACGAGAAGGTCTTTCTTAGGAAGTCCATAAGAGTCTGTATCCAGTGTATTGATTTTATCAATCAAGGCTTGATATTTCTTATCTAGAGCGCTTGTTTTAACAGGCTTGACACTTTCATCAATATGGATATATTGCTTATCAAAGAGATCCAGTGTTGCAAGATAACCTGCTGTAGAGTTAGTTGCCAGTTTCTTCATGTTTTCAGTAAACTGACCTAAAGCTAACTCGATCTGTCTTTGTTCGATAGGTTTGTCTTTATAGATGTTTCTGCTTTCAGCTAGAAGTTGGTCTACTTTTGCCAAAACTACCTTCTCATCAAAAGCTCCAGGTTGGTAGTTGGATTGGAGAGCTGGAATCTTGTTTTTCAAAGCCACTTCATAGCCCTTAGTTTGAACCTTGATGTAGTGATTATGGTCGCCATGAGGAATCACAAAACTACCATTTTCTACCTGCAAACTATAAGGAGACACACCATCACGTAAGGCAGTCGTATAAAGTTCATTTAGGAAATCAAGTTCTGGATTTCCAGTTTGAAGAGGAATCCGAACGTGTTCCTTACGAACAGCGTAAGGATGAATATGAGTTGGATCGTAGGCTTGGTCTGGATTTCCAAAGACAAAGAAGCCGTTTGAAATTCTAATAGCTTCAAGTGGAACGCCATAGGTCTTAGAAATGTAAGCAATCTTTTCTTCATCGCTAGCATCTCTTGAGAAAGACTCTACCGTTTTAGCAAGAGGTTTTACAGGCTCTGCATCATGATGTGTTTTTAAATGGTCTTGTGCATCCTTAATTTGATCAGCTGTCAAATCCTTCTTGAAGAAGTAATGATTGTGGTCACCATGACTCATGACAAATCCTTGCTCATCCTCACTGATGACACGGTTGGCATCAAAACCATGATCGTGTTCTTCACCATGATGGTGTCCATTATTATCTTCGTCGTGATCGCCATCATGTGCTGGTGTTGTTGTATTTGCCCCTTTCAAGTGATCTTGCGCAGCCTTAATTTGGTCTGCTGTCAAATCCTTCTTGAAGAAGTAATGATTGTGATCACCATGACTCATGATAAAACCTTGCTCATCTTCAGCAATAATACGATTAGCGTCAAAGCCGTGACCATCTTCTTCATGTTCCTCATGTGAAGTTCCTGGATTGATTGGAAGTGATGGCGAAGGTGTTGCTAGACCGTTGCTCGGAAGAATCGGTTGACCAATTTGATTCGCCTTAAGGATGTAATGGAAATGATCACCATGTCTTACAATATAAGCTGTAGCCGTTTCTTCAACGATATCTTTTGGATTAAAAATATAACCATCAGATGCTGAAGAGAGTTCCTTACTTGTCGTTGAAGAAGAAGGATTGCTTGAAAGACTTCCTAGACTAGACGCTACTTTATTAGGTTTCATTTGTAGAAACTGTAGAACCAGTTCCACCGATAGGCACCATTCTAGCAATCTTTTCTTCTAAAGCAGAGAGCTTGCTGTAAGGAATAAAATGATAATGGTCGCCATGCGGAATCGCAACTCCATTTGGTGTACGACTGATAATCTTAGCAGGATCAAAGACCAGACCATCTGATTCACTGTAACGTTGGTCGCTAGGTAAATCATAGAGTTCTTTCAATAGACTTTGGAGATTGTCAACTTTGCTTTCTGTCTTGCTAGTTGGTTCTTTTCCTATAGCTTGATTAGTATTATCACTAGCTGTTGAAGAATAGCTTAACTGGCTCGGTTGCGTATTTTTGCCTGCTAGATGAGCTTTTGCTGCTGCTAATTCACTGGCAGATAAATCACTTTTTGGAATGTAGTGATAGTGACCTCCATGAGGAACGATATAAGCATCACCAGTATCTTCAATGATGTCAGCTGGATTAAAGACATAACCATCATCTGTTGTATAGCGTCCCTGAGACCTTGCTACAGCAACATCAGAGCTGACCTTCTCCTTATCTTTGACATGTTCTTGTTTTTGACGGTTGATTTCATCTTTGGTTCGAACATTATCAGCATGAGCTACATCTTTCAAATAGACATAGTATTTTCCATCGACCTTGATGATATAACCACCCTTTACCTCGTTGACAATATCTCCATCCTTAAGTTGGTAATTTGGATCCTTCATCAGAAGTTCTTCACTAAAGAGGGCATCATAAGGAACTTTTCCGTTATAGTAATGGTAGTGATCACCGTGTGATGTAACATAACCCTGATCTGAAATCTTGATAACAATTTGCTCAGCCTGAATTCCTTCTTTTTGGCTAACCTGATCTGGTGTCAGGTTTTCACTTTTCTGACTTGACTGACTACCATCCACATAAGAGACACGATTATTGTCCTTATTTTCCTGTGAGCGATGCTGGTTCAGTGCATAGGCACATAGACTCAAGGATATGATAACAGCAGATCCAGCTGCTATATATTTTTTACTGAATTTCATAAATCCCTCATTTCAATAAATGATGAAGCTTTTTTAACTTCTTTTGCTTGGTTAAACAGTTTTTTCTAAACTGGTTATTTAACCAATTAATTAACCAGTAAATAGTTTACCTTTTTTAAGCTTATCTGTCAAGATTTTTATAACATTTTAAAAAATAAAAGCCAGTATTGCTACTGACTCTTACATCATTTTGATTTAATAAGATAAACTTATGCTTCTGGTTTCGTCGTTACTGACTCACTACCTTTTTAACAAAGCAAGTAATTTTTCTGCTTCTGCCATGATACCATTATTATCCATGGTTTGCAGGCTCAAGTTATTTCGTAAACCAGCTAGGCTCTCTGTCACATTGTCTTTCAAACTAGCATCCCTTACTTTAGCAAGTAGAGCTTCTACTTCTTTGAGTTTGGCTTCTACTTTTTCGGTTTCTACTTGAGGTACTTCAGCTTCGTCTGTTTTATCTTTAGATACTTCTTCTGTCTCGTCTTCATCAGTGCTCGGTTTATAAAGATTATCTACTGAAGGAGTTGAACCTGTATGATTCTCTTTCTCATCAGATTCAGGGCGAGTTGGCTCACTTACTTCATCAGGTTTACTGTCTCCTACTTTATTTTTACGAACATGGTCGCTGGCATTTCCCCAACCATTATCTGAGTGAGGACGTTCTTCAGGATGTTCAACATAATATTTTACAGTCGCAAAGAGATCCTCAAGGCTATAACCCTTAGGTGCTTCATAGAGTCCTTCGTCAAACCAACCAAATTTAATGTTATGGTAATGGTCGTAATGAGGTATAATTAAGCTACCATTTTTAACTTCAACAGTATGTTGTAGATTGTAAGGAATATGATCAAGTGGGACCTTCTTAGCTGCTTTCACTTTATTATAGATTGCTTCTACTCCTTTAACCTCAGTATTTCCTGAACCCTGATTCTCTGTTGAAGGAGGTGTCAAACCTTTCTCTTTAGCATAAGCCTGAGCTGCCACTCTTTCAGTTTCAGACAAGCTCTCTTTCTTAATCCAGTGACTATGGCTCATATGTGGAGTTACATAAGCATCTCCCTCATCACTGGTAATATCACGAATGTCAAAGATATATCCATCTTCTGTTGTATACTTACCTGCTAATTTCGCTAATTTAATTTCATCGTCTGTATAAGCAATTTGAGCATTTGACTTACCAAGACGTTCTGGATGGGTAATTGGTGCTAGGAATGCCAATAAATCATCTACTAATTTCCTTTATTAGCAGATTCATCATTCAAGCGTTCTGCTAATTTGTCTAAGGCTTGGAAATCAGAAGTACGACCCTTATTTTCAGACAAGGCTTTATGAGCCTCGGTCAACAAATGATAAGCTTTATCATAAAATTCTTGATCACGAGGTGGTACATTTTCTTTCTTCGCAACTAGAGCGTGTGTCTCTTGAGTTTTCTTAGACAGGAGATTTTCAATATCAGCAATCTTATCCTTAGCCAAATCTTTAACTAGAACATAACGACTAACACCCTTATCCTCTATAATATATCCGTCGCCAACTTTTCTAACAACCTGCTTGACATCAAGTTCAGTAGGTTTATTTTCCGCTGGTGCAAGAGGTTTGGTAGTAGGGGCTGGCTTCAAAGGAGTGACGCTTGGCAAGACACTGCCATTTTGTCCCTTGACAGCTATCATACGAGCCAATTTTTCTTCCAAAGGTGACATTTGCGAATAAGGAATAAAGTGATAATGGTCTCCGTGAGGTACTGCGACACCATTTGCAGTACGTTTGATGATTTGTGCTGGATCAAAGACGAGTCCATCAGATTCTACATGTCGTTCTGATAAAGGTTTAGCATACAATTCACTTAAAAGTGTTGAAATGTCTTCCCCTTGATTTTGATGATAAGTTGGAGTGACAGTCAGATTAGGAGTCTCTGTCAAACTTGGTTGGACTGGATTTGGATTGTTACTACTTGGTTTACTTGAACTTGTGGCAGAATGTGAGCCCTGTTTACCATTCCAATAAGCTTGGGCGGCAGCCAGTTCTGCTGCTGATAAATCACTCTTAGGTATATAGTGAAAATGATTGCCATGTGGTACAACAAAAGCATCACCTGTATCTTCAATCACATCTGACGGACTAAAGACATACCCATCATCCGTTGTATAAGCGCCTCCAGTTCCTCGATTTGGTGCCTGCATATTGAGATTAAAGTTTGGTTTAATCGGTGAACTTGGTGTTGAACTTGGTTTCTCAGGACTGCTTGGTTTCGTATTATCAGAATGACTTTGAACTGGCTGACCTCCAATTGGTAGATTTCGAGCCAATTTTTCTTCCAAAGCAGACATTTGCGAATAAGGTATGAAATGGAAATGATCTCCGTGAGGAACTGCCACACCATTGGCAGTACGTTTTGTAATCTGTGCTGGATCAAATACCAATCCATCAGATTCCACATGACGTTGGCTAAGTGGCAAAGCGTACAATTCTTGAAGGAGACTAGCTAAATCCTCATTTGAGCTCTCCGGAGCTTTGGCAGAATCTTGAGGAGTTTCAGATTGACTAATTCTCACACTAGATCTTGTTTCAGCTCTGCTAGAACGATATTCAACCGTACTTAATTGCCCACCTTTTCCAGATAAGAAGGCTTGGGCGGCAGCTAATTCACTAGCAGACAAGTCACTCTTCGGAATATAGTGGAAGTGATTGCCATGAGGAACAATATAGGCATCACCCGTATCTTCGATGATATCAGATGCATTGAAGATATACCCATCATCCGTTGTATAACGTCCTTGGGCTCTGGCGGCAACTACCGCCTGATCGTTAGAACCGCCTCCATGATTATGACTGTGTTCCTGCTTCTGACGTTTAATCTCTTCTTTTGTCCGAATATTGTCTGCATGAGCCGCATCTTTAAGGTAAACATAGTATTTCCCGTCTACCTTAATGACATAACCACCCTTGATTTCATTGACAATGTCTGAATCCTTCAACTGATAATTCGGATCTTTCATAAGAAGTTCTTCACTGATGATGGCATCATAAGGAACCTTCCCATTATAGTAGTGATAATGGTCTCCATGAGAGGTCACATAACCTTGATCCGTAATCTTGATGACGATTTGTTCAGCGTTGATTCCCTCTCTCTTACTGACTTCATCTGGTGTCAAGTTCTCTGCCTTTTGACCAGCCTGATCACCATCTATATAAGCTACTCGATTAGAATCTTTCTTAACTTGACCAGCTTGGTACCGTCCAAGTTCATAGGAACAAACACTTAGGGCAAGAACTGCCACTGAACCTGCTACATATTTTTTATTGATTTTCATTCTTGCCTCACTTTAATTCTTCTGCTAGAACACTCATATTTTCTTCAAGATTTTCGAGATAAGTCTTGTCATTTTGTGGGTCTGCCTCTAAAGGATTCAGAGTTTTAAGACCCACACCTGTTGATTTGACAAGAGTTTCAGCTACTTTTGAAGAAGCATTACTTTCTGTAAAAATTGTTTTAACCTTATAGGTTTTTACAAATTCCTGAATTTCTGTAAGTTGTCGTGGACTTGGTTCTTGTTCAGGAGAGATACCTGCAATACCAAGTTGATTAAGTCCAAATCGCTTCGCTAGATAAGAAAAGGCTGTATGCTGTGTTACAAAAGTTTTCTGACTCGCTTTTTCAAATTTAAGCTGGAATTTCTTAGTCAATTCTTGAGCTTTTTTGATAAAGGCTTGCGCATTTTTCTGATAAGTTTCTTTATGCTCACTGTCAACCTCTGAAAGTTTGTCAGCGATAATCTGGGCTTCTTCACCAGCTTTTTCTGGATCTAGCCAAGTATGAGGATCATAGAGCGTTTTTTCATCAACTCCATCCCCTGCTTCCACATCTTCTAGCCCTGGGACGCGATCTAAAGTCATTCCCTCTGAAGCCTCTAAAACCTTAACTTTAGATTTTTTTAGATTGGGATCCAAACTTCCTGCCCAAGATTCGAGCGTATGCGAATGATAAACAAAGACATCTGCATCGTATATTGCTGCAATATCATTTGCCGAAGGTTCAAAAGAGTGAATGCCACTACTTGACTGAATCATCCGAACATCATTCAAGTCACCAGATACTTCCTTGACCATAGCATAGATAGGATAAAAACTAGTGACAATTTTCATTCCTTTCCCTGGCTGACTTTCCTTTTGACCACAAGCACCTAAACATAAAAGGAAAATACTTAACAATACTAAAAATAAACTTTGTTTCTTCATAAACAACCCCTTAACTATTTAATTAACTGGTAAACATTCTACTCCTAAAAATTTAATCTGTCAAGCTATTTTAAGAAAAAAATTGAAATTTCTTTCACATATAAAAATCTGCTGACTTTTAACAACTCAACAGATTCTCACTTTATATACTCAATGAAAATCAAAGAGCAAATTAGGAAGCTAGCCGCAGGCTGTACTTGAGTACGGCAAGGCGAAGCTGACGTGGTTTGAAGAGATTTTCGAAGAGTATTATTCTTCTATGGTAGAATGCTTATAACCATAAGTAAAGTAAATGATACTTCCTATCAACAAAGCAACTAGGAAAGCAATCCAGGTTTCCATATTATACTGCAACATGAAGGACAAACAAATGATGATTGATAAAATGGGTAACAGGGGTACCAATGGTGTTTTAAATTCTCCAGCTTTGGGCATCCCCTTTTCTCTCCGTAAGCGAATCAAGCCGTAAGCCAGCATGATCAAGTAGGCCAAGGTACAAATGTTTAAGAAGGCTGCGATACTGGCTAGTGGGAATATTCCTGCAGCTACTGCTGAAGCTAGACCTGTCAAGATAGTAGCATTCTTTGGTACCTTGCTAGTCTTCGTTAATTCTTTGAAGGCGGCAGGCATCAATCCGTCACGCGCTAAACTGTAAATCATACGCGATAGGGCATAGGTCATCGAGATACAAACCGTAATCAAGGTCAAGATAGCCACCAATGACACATAGTTTGCTGCCCAACTAATCCCAACACTACGAAGGGCAAAGGCAACGGCATCATCAACATTTAGATGACTATAGTGAACCACACCAGTCAAAACAAGAGTCACCAAGGCATAGAGAATGGTTACGATAGAAAGCGATAAGACAATCCCTCTAGGAATATTTTTTTGAGGAGTCTTGACCTCATCTACGGCCATAGAGATGGATTCAAATCCCAAAAAACCGAAGAACATCAAGGACGCACCAGCCATAATACCAGTACTAGCACCATAGATTTGTCCAAAACCGTAAGGAGCAAAATTGCTCCAATTATCAAGTTTAATATTCCAAATTCCTACTAAAACAAAGAGCGCTAAAGCGGAAAATTTCAAAATAACTAGAATAGAATTAAAGCGTAAAGCAGCCTTGGCATTTAGTAAAACAAGCGATGTCACCAAGACCAAGACAATAATAGGCAATAAATCAACAAATGTCCCTGATTGAGGATTAAAGGTACCATTTAAAGCCTGAGGAAGGGCTATCCCGTATTGAGAAAGCAAGCCTTTAAAATAAGCTGCCCAACCCGAAGCCACGCCTGATATGGCTGTCATGAACTCCATCATTGTTAACCAGCCAGCCAACCAAGCTGGAAATTCTCCTAAAATAGCATAGAGATAACTGTAGGCACCACCTGTAGCAGGTACTCGCGAGGCAAATTCTGCAAAAAAGAGAGCTGATAATCCCACACACAAGGCAGAAATAACGATTGAAATCACTAGCGCTGGACCAGCAAGTGTTGCGGCTGCAGTGCCTGTAATTGTAAAGACGCCTGTCCCCACCATGGCTCCGATACCCAGCAAAATCAAATCCCATAACTTCAAATGCCTGTGCATCTCCGTTTTATCCAAACTAACATTCTTTGTTCTAAATATATTCATCTTTGACTCCAAAATAAAATGATGATTCTATTCTACCATAAATATAGGAGATTTGTGAATATTTATAAAACAATTTTCTAAAAAAATCTGACTACTCTCTTGTAATCAGATTCTCTTTATCTCTAGTTCATTTCTTTAAAGGATGCTTCTGCATCCGCGTTGCTGATAACACCAAATTGAATCTTTCCAATCTTTCCTTGACTATCAATCAGGTATTCTGTAGGAATGCTTCGAATTTGATAAGCTTGGAAGGTTGTTGCTTTAGTATCATAAAGAACTGGGATATCTTTATATCCTTGGTCTTGGAACCATTGTGGGAATTGCTCGACAGTTTTTTCACCTTGAATTCCTGGTGCAATGACACTAAGAATTTCAAAATCGCGATCTGGTTTCGCAGCTAATTCCATCAACTCTGGCATACTTTTCTTACATGGGCCACACCATGAAGCCCAAAACTTCAAGTAGACTTTTTTACCCTTATAATCAGATAACTTAACTTCTTTACCATCCATAGATTGCAAGGTAAAGTCTGGTGCCTCTTTTCCAACAGCAATTTGTTGTACAGGCGTTTGTTGTTGCTGTTTTGGGGATTGTTGTGGAGCTTGAGTTTTTTTAGTTTCTTCCTCACCACAGGCCATCAATACAACTAATGACAAAAGGCTTAAACCAGCAAACATTATTTTTTTCATCTTTTTCTCCTTTATTCAAAAATTCCAGCTAGAACATTTACTTGTCCTAATAGTAACAAAATTCCCATTAAAATAATAAGGAAACCACCAATTTTCTTGAGTAGCATCATATGACGTTTGATTTTACTAAAATAAGGCATCACGACCCCTGAAGCTAGTGCCAAAGCCAAGAAAGGAATGGCCATCCCCAGAGTGTAAATAAGAGTATAGATAGCTCCTTGCCAAGCGCCATTGCCCCCAGAAGCCGCAAGCGCTAAAACAGAACTTAAAACCGGACTAATACAAGGTGTCCAACCAAAGCTAAAGGTAATACCAAGTAAAAATGCTGACCAATAACGATTGGCTTCTGATTTCTTAAAAGTAAAGCTTTTTTGAACCTCTAATTTCTTAAAGTGAAAAATTTCCATCTGGTGAAGTCCCAAAATGATAATAATTGTTCCCATAACATATCGGAACCAATTTGCATAGAGAAAATTACCAAAGTAACCTGCACCAAAGCCTAGAATAAAGAAAATGAGAGAAATACCTGCAATAAAGCAAAGTGTTCGAATCAAACCTGACCAGAGAACCTTTCTCCCAAACATGGAAAAACTTTTTGCACTTTCCTGATCATCCAATAAAATTCCAGCATAAACTGGCAGAAGAGGAAAAATACAGGGAGAAAAGAAGGACAAGACCCCTGCTAAAAAAACGGAGATTGAAAAGACTATCGTTTCCAATAAAGAACCAACTTTCTTAAGAATTTAAACCTATTGTACTATAAATGTTAAAATTTGTATCAAGTTTGCTACGGCTAGCTATATTTACTATGACGTTAGATAAAAGAAAAAGATAGAAGAAAGTTGTCTAAGTTGACTTTTTCTTCTATCTTTCTTTAATTATTTTAATAAGTTCCTTCTTCACCTTGACTAGTCAAGATAACAGGTCCATCTTTCGTAATGACGAATTGGTGTTCATACTGGCATGACAATCCACCATCAATGGTCTTATGCGCCCAACCAGTCTTCATATCTGTATCGATTTCCCAGTCACCTGTATTGATCATCGGTTCAATAGTCAAGACCATTCCTTCACGGAGACGAAGCCCACGACCAGCAATACCATAGTTAGGAACCATTGGTTCTTCGTGCATGGTTGGACCAACACCATGACCAACCAAATCACGCACTACACCGTAACCACGACTTTCAGCGTATTCTTGAATAGCCGCACCGATATCACCGATACGGTTCCCAACAACAGCTTGCTCAATCCCCTTATACATGGCTTCTTTGGTTACATCCATCAAGTTTCACTTCTTCGGACGGTGTCCCAACAGCATAAGCCCAACAAGAGTCTGCCAGACCACCAGAATAGCTCTGAGTGTATTTTTTCATTTGCTCCACATTGTTGAAGTTTAATTTTGAGACATTCAGGTCAGATTTAGCAATGGGACCTCCCAAAACCATATCAACCTTGAGTAAATCTCCATCTTTCAAGATATAGTGACGAGGGAAAGCATGAGCAACTTCATCATTAAGAGAGCAGCAGGTAGCATAAGGATAGTCCATCATTGCACCGTCAACTCCAATCTGAAGCGGCAGGAAATTTTCTTCCTTACAACGTCTACGAACATATTCTTCAACTTCCCACATATCTATGCCAGGCTTAATCAAATCACGTAAGCCAATATGAATACTTGCAAGAAAATCACCGGCCTTGTCCATAGCTTCGATTTCACGAGCTGATTTTTAATGTTATCATTTTTTTCTCCTAGTTTCTAATTAATTTTTAACAGTCACATTTGCTTTTTGAAACAATCTGGTGACCATGATAAATATCGTAGTCAATAATAGCTGACCGTCTCGTATGATGGATAATGCGTGCCTGAATACGCAATATATCATCTATCTGAACAGCCTGCAAAAAGTAGATTAGCATCTGCTCGATGATGAGATTGCGCCCACTATTCACAACTAAATCTTGGGTCATGTGGGTCAGAATTTCTGCCAATACACCATTAGCCAAGACTCCGTTCTTCTCCAGCATAAAGGGTTCAACTGTGATGACTACTTCATCATGATGATAAGAAAGTTTTTGACCAATCTGCTCAGAAAAAGTCGGTAGAGCCGAAACTTGGGAACGACTCATCTTCTCCATGACATCGCGTCGTGTCACAACTCCAAGCAAGGTTTGATTGCTTCGAATAACTGGTACCATTTCAAAATCTTCAGCAATCATTCGTTGACTGACATTGGCAATATTTGTCGATAATCCGACTAAAAAGAGGCTACGAGACATGACCTTATCAATTGTGGTACTTGGTGACTTATCACCTGCATCCCTCATGGTTACCACTCCCACCACAACCTGATGTTGGTTAATAACTGGAAAACGACTGCTTCGATTCTTACGTACTAAGTCCAAATAATCTTTGACTGTGTCAGTCTCTCTCAGAAAACCATATTCATGACTCGGACGGTAAAGTTTCTCAACTGTCAAAATGTCTGTCTTGATTTGGACATTTGACAAGGCTTTATTGATCATGGTCGCGACAGTGAAAGTATCATGCTTACTTCTCAGAACAGGAATCCCTTTTTGATTAGCCAGTTTAAGCACATCATCATGGACCTGAAATCCACCTGTAACTAGAACTGCATTTTCATTTTCAAGTGCTAACAGTTGGATACGAGTACGGTCCCCGACAATCAAGAGTCCCCCATCATGAAGATAGGATAAGATGTTTTGTTCAGTCATGGCACCGATAGAGAACTTACTAAATTCTCTATCTAAACCTTCTTGCCCAGCCAAAACCTCAGAAGAAGTCACTTCTGCAATTTCAGCAAAAGTTAATCTTTCAATAGCAACTTTCTGGGATTTAACACGGATAGTACCACTTCTAGGACGGGTCTCCACAAGTCCACGATTTTCAGCTTCTTTAATGGCCCGATAGGCCGTTCCATCACTGACCCCCAGATGGTTAGAAATACTACGAACACTAACCCTCTTTCCGACAGGCAATTCTTCCAAATAGCTTAGAATTTCCTGATGCTTACTCATTGAATTCTCCTTTTACATACCGAAATTCAAGATAATCCCGCATTTTTCTTGTGTAGCGATCACTTCCTTTAAACTGACGAGTAAAACGGAATCCAGACTTTAGAGCAACCTTTTGACTCGCTTCATTTTCAAGGTGGGTAATGATGGATAATTGTTTTAAACCAAATTCCTCAAAAGAAAGCTGACAAATTTTTCTAACAATCTCTGTCATAAATCCTTGCGACCAAGCATCTTTTCTCAAAAAATAGCCAAGCTCAGCTTCTTTTTTGATTTCATCTAACTTCTCAAATTTAATAGAACCAATCATTTGTTGATTTTTTTGGTCACAAATTGCCCACACTCCCAAAGGGGACTTCATAAAATAATTCGCTAATGCATATTGACTTTCTTCCAGACTTGCCTGAGTTGGGAAAATAAATTGAAGATTTTCTGGATTTGAAGCTATCTCGTGGAAGTCCTGACTATCACTAAAAAAGAAAGGACGCAAATACAAGCGATCCGTTTCAAAAAAAGAAAACATTGCTAATTTGGTCCAAATATTCATAAACACCCCTACGGTTTAATCTTCGACTAGTTTAATATCTGCTCCTAGATTACGTAATTTTTCGATAATATCAGAATAACCACGTAAGATAAACTCGATATTTGTAATTTCAGTTTTACCTTCAGCCATAAGCCCAGCAATGACTAGTGCAGCCCCAGCTCGTAGGTCAGTCGCTTTAACACTGGCCCCACGCAAACTACGTCCACCCGTGTACAAAATATGACCATTTGTTGTCGAAATATCCGCATCCATCTTTGCTAGTTCAAAAACATGATTTACACGTTTTTCATAAATCGTATCAACAATTGTACCACGACCATTAGCTGTTAGTAAAAGAGGGGTAATCGGTTGTTGCAAATCGGTAGCAAAGCCTGGGTAAGGAGCTGTCTTAATATTGATTGCTTTCAAATTAGACTGTTCCTCGACAAAAATGCTGTCTTCAGATACAGTCATTCGAACTCCCATTTCTTCCAACTTAGCGATGAATCCTTCTAGGTGTTCGTAAAGAACATTATTTATACGAATTCCCTTACCAACTGCAGCAGCTAAAGATATATATGTTCCAGCTTCAATACGATCTGGAATCACCTGATGACGTGTGCCATGTAATCTTTCAACACCATCAATAATGATGATATTAGTTCCTGCCCCACGGATATGGGCACCCATATTATTCAAGAGAGTTGCAACATCAATAATCTCAGGTTCACGAGCTGCATTTTCAATAATAGTACGACCATTCGCTTTAACAGCAGCAATCATCGTATTAATCGTCGCACCGACACTAACTGTATCCATGTAAATACTTGCGCCATGAAGTCCTGTATCTTTAGCAGATAACTTCATGTTATCTCCCTCGTAGCTAACAGTAGCACCCATAGCTTCAAAAGCCTTAAGGTGTAAGTCAATCGGACGAGGACCAAGGTCACATCCTCCAGGCAAGCCAACTGTGGCTTCACCAAAACGACCTAAAAGACTTCCATAAAAATAATAAGATGCACGAAGACTATTGATTTTCCCATAAGGCATTGGAATATTTTGAACACCTCTTGGGTCAATCTCCAATACATCGTCATAACGCTTAACAGTAGCTCCCATCAATTCCATGATTTCGACAAGACTGGCTACATCCGAAATATCCGGAACACAATCCAAAGTTACAACATCATCTGCTAAAATAATAGCTGGAATTAGGGCCACAACACTATTTTTAGCACCACTAATAGTGATTTCACCTTGTAGTGGTAATCCACCATTGATAACAATTTTTCTCATTCTAAGTTTTTAATACTCTTTCAAGATTTCTAATAAGGTCTTTAAAATAAATTATATCATAAATGCAACCTTTTTTCCATCCTTTTCAATTTTATTGGATAGTAAGCAATAAATAGGATTAAGTTGAAAGGTTGAGTCTATATTTTATGAAACATCTTTTGATACTATATTAAATTGAAGTAAGATATGAATAAACCGATTAGTAATACTCTTCGAAAAATCAAATTAATTTATAGAAATATTTTTAGCAGCCGAGGTGTACTATTTTGGGTTCAATACACTATAAAAAAGCCTAAATTAAGAACTGCAAAATACCCCAAAAATTAGATTTTCTATGTCTAACTTTTGAGGTATCGTTCAACTATAAGAGATAATAGTCTTTTGGTGGTATTTATAGCAAGAAGAAATTAAAAAACAAATCTCATTTGTGTCACCTTACAGTCAATCTATTACTAACTTTCTTATCTCTATATTCAACCCTACCTAATTTTTTATTAAGGATTGGAAGTGAGTTCTTTTTGATTCTCGTTCAGCAGGTTTTAAGACTTGTCCTATCCAGATGATATCTTTTCTTCACCCCAAAATAGCTAACAAATAGCTTTTCTTTACTCTACAACTGCTTCAGCGATTTCTTCACGACTAATACCAGCGAAGTAGCGTGTAATATCAATGGTTTCTAGTGCTTTAAGGACATCTTCGCGTTCGTATTTCACTCCACGAAGGACATCTTCTACTGCAGCAACGTCTTCGATACCAAAGAAGTCACCATAAATCTTGATGTCTTGGATTTTTGATTCGAGAACATTAGCAAAGACTTCCACCTTACCACTAGTGAATTTGGTTCCACGACGGACGTTAAATTCAGGTGATTTACCGTAGTTCCAGTCCCAAGTTCCAAACTTGGTGTCCTTGATGCGATTGATTTCAGTCAATTCTTGCTCAGAAAAAATGTATTCAGTCATCTCTGGGTACTCTTTTTTCATGTATTCCAAGAGTAAATCACGGAATTCTTCAACTGTGATTTTTTCTGGTAATTCATTGATAATATTGGTCACACGAGCACGAACAGATTTCACCCCTTTTGATTCAAATTTATCTTTTGAAACCTTAAGGGCATTGGCTAAGACTGACAAATCAACGTCAAAGAGCAAGCAACCGTGGTGCATGATACGGCCATTGATATAGGCTTGGGCATTGCCACAGAACTTCTTACCATCAATCTCAAGGTCATTACGACCTGTGAACTCTGCTTTAACTCCAAGTTGAGCCAAAGTATTGATAACTGGAGTTGAGAAGCTCTTAAAGTCAAAGCCTTGTTTTCATCTTCTTTTGAGATAATCGTATAGTTGAGGTTGTTTAGATCGTGATAAACAGCTCCACCACCGCTGATACGGCGGACCACCTCAATGCCATTTTCTCGAACATAATCACGGTTGATTTCTTCGATAGTGTTCTGGTGACGACCAACAATGATAGATGGTTTGTTAATCCAAAGCAGGAAGATTTGATCCTCATCCAAAAGGTGTTTAAAGGCATATTCTTCCAAGGCGATATTAAAGGCAGTGTCGTTTGAATGATTGATAATATATTTCATGATATCCCTTTATACGATAGAGACTGGAAAATATCTTTCCAGTCTAATCTATCTTTCTTTTATTTTTTCTTAGGTGAGTGGATGGCCATTCCTAGAACATCCGCAAATGCTTCATACATCACTTCAGAATAGGTTGGGTGTCCGTGGATAGTCTTCAACATTTCTTCTACAGTGATTTCCATTTCGATAATGCTTGACGCTTCATTGATCAACTCTGCAGCTGCAGGGCCAATGATGTGAACACCGAGGATTTCTCCGTATTTCTTATCAGCAATAACTTTAACAAAACCTTGAGCTGCATCTGAAGCAATGGCACGACCGTTTGCAGCAAAGTTGAACTTACCGATAGCAACATCATATTTCTCACGGGCTTGTTCTTCTGTCAAACCTACTGCTGCTACTTCAGGAAGAGTGTAAATGGCTGCTGGAGTCAAGTTCAATTTGGCAACAGCATGATTTCCTTTAAGAGCATTTTCTGCGGCAACTTCACCCATACGGAAGGCTGCGTGAGCCAACATCTTAGTACCGTTGATGTCGCCTGGTGCATAAATGCCTGGAACAGAAGTTTCCATGTATTCGTTGACCTTGATACGACCACGATCCAATTCAAACTCAACATCGCCAATACCTTCAAGGTCTGGCACACGACCGATTGAAAGAAGAGCTTTGCTTGCAATGATATCGTCTTTTCCTTCAACCTTGATACGAAGTTGACCATTTTCCTCAATGATTTCTTGCAGTTTAGTACCAGTCAAGATGATCATTCCTTTACGTTCAAGAATCAAGCGAAGATTCTTAGAAACTTCAGCATCCATAGCTGGTACGATACGGTCCATCATTTCGATAACAGTCACTTTTGAGCCAAATGTCACGAAGGCTTGACCAAGTTCGATACCTACAACACCACCACCGATGATAACAAGGCTTTCTGGTACTTCATTCATTTCAAGAATGTCATCACTAGTCATGACAAGCGGAGATTCCATACCAGGGACGTTTATCTTGCTGACCTTTGAACCGCCAGCAAGAATGATTTTCTTGGTTTCAAGTAATTCAGAACCATTTACCAAGACGTTCTTGTCTTTAGTGATTGTACCAATACCTTTATGAACAGTAACTCCGTAGCTACGAAGAAGACCTGCAACTCCGCCAACCAAAGTATTGACAACCTTAGACTTAGTTTCAAGGAGTTTGTCCATATCTACAGTGAAGTTTGGATTTTCGATGACGATACCACGGTTTGCGGCATGACCGATATTTTCAATGATTTCAGCGTTATGAAGGTAGGTCTTGGTTGGAATACATCCACGGTTTAAGCACGTTCCACCGAGTTCAGATTTCTCAACAAGGGCAACCTTCCCACCGAGTTGGGCAGCTTTAATGGCTGCAACATAACCAGCAGGACCTCCACCAATCACAACGATATCAAAAGCATCATCGCTCTTACCATCATCATTTGAAGCACTTGCTACAGGTACAGGGCTAGTTTCTGGCGCTGCTGCTCCAGCTGTTGGGATGTTTTCCCCTTCTTCTCCAAGGTAACCGATAACTTCCGTTACAGGGACAGTTTCACCATCTCCTTTGAGGATAGCGATCAAGTAACCATCTTCTTCTGCTTCCAATTCCATGCTGACTTTGTCAGTCATGATTTCCAAAAGGATTTCTCCTTCTTTTACAAATTCTCCGACTTTTTATTCCATTGGACGATTTGTCCTTCTGTCATATCCACGCCGGCTTTTGGCATAATTACTTCTAAGGCCATGTCTTCCTTCCTTTATCTATATCTTAAAAATGAATACTCTTGCTCTTAAATCAACATTGAGATTGGATTTTCTATCAATTCTTTCAAGTCTTTCATGAACTTAGCACCAGCCATACCATCTACGACACGGTGGTCAATTGTTAAACCAAGACTCATGATTGGGCGAATCACAATTTCACCATTGACGACAACTGGCTTCTCAATTGTCGAACTCACACCAAGGATAGCTGAGTTTGGTTGGTTGATGATCGGACCAAAGGACTGAACGCCAAACATTCCCAAGTTACTGATAGTAAATGTTGAATTTTGCAGTTCGCTTGGAGCCAATTTACCATCCAAGGTACGGCCAATAACATCCTTAAAGGCTACAACCAGTTCTGAAAGACTCATCTTCTCAGCATTGTAAACAACAGGTGTCATCAATCCATTATCCATCCCAACTGCCATCGCAAGGTTGACATAGTTATGAGTGATAATGGTCTTGCCGTCTTCTGTCAACGAAGCATTGATGTAGGGGTGTTTCATAAGAGTCTTAACAACTGCAAGTGAAAGAAGGTCTGTTACAGTAGTCTTCTTCCCAGTTGCTTCCATGATTGGCTCAAGCACCTTCTTACGAAGAGCCAACATTTCAGTCATATCAACTTCATAGTTGAGCGTGAAGGTTGGAGCAGTTAGGTAAGATTCAACCATACGTTGGGCAATAACCTTACGCATTGGTGTCATCGGGATACGCTCGATTTCACCGTATGGTGTTACATTATCAGGGACTTCTTCCACTTTTTCAATCTGAGCAGGAGACTTGATGGTCTCGTTTTCAATATTTTCAGGAAGAAAGGCCAAAACATCCTTCTTCATGATTTTACCACGATGACCAGTTCCTTGAATCTCCTGCCAAGCAATGTTATGTTCGAGGGCAATTCGTTTTGCAAGTGGCGAAATGCGAACCACGTTTGTGTCTTTATAAGTTTCCACGTCTTCTTTGTGGACACGACCGTTTGCACCTGAGCCAGAAATGTCGTAGAGGTTGATCCCTAGATCACCCGCTAACTTTCTAGCTGCAGGAGTCGCTCTTAGCTTGTCATCAGCCATGACCTCTCCAATTCTATACTAAGATATTAAGGATGCAGAGGGCAATGAAAAAATAGGAGATTGACGATGTGTTCGATGAACACAGGGAAATCTATCTTTTTTTTCGCAGACCTCCATCCGAATTCAATTATATGATACTAAGGGCGTCAAAAGTCAAAGTGAAAATAGGAAACTTGACGAAGAAACTTTAGTTTCTAGGAAAGTTTATCTTTTTCACACAGACTTTAGCCCGAGTTCAACTCTACAAGCAACTTGGATACAACACGTATCTCAAGTTGCTACGGTTGCCGCTATTAGGCAGTCAGCCTAGTAGACTTACTAATTCATTCGTCGAATATTATCGATTCGACTCACTCATGTCGCAACTCTTCAAATCACTTGGATACAAAACGTATCTCAAATTACTACGGTTGCCACTATCAAGTAACCAACCATGTAGACTTACTAAATCCTTCGTCGGTTATTATCGAACCAACTCTTCTTGATACAGATAACAATAGTTTTACATAACTTATCTTATGTAATTCTATTCTTTGTTATATGTTTTACGGATGGCATCTTTGATGCTTTCAACGGTTGGAATCATTGCATTTTCTAGGTTTTGTGCATAAGGCATTGGCACATCTTCTCCTGCGCAACGGCGGATTGGTGCATCTAGATAGTCAAATGCTTCTGACTCTGAAATAATTGCTGAAATCTCTCCGATATAGCCGCTTGTTTTATGGGCATCGTTAACCAGAACAACCTTACCAGTCTTCTTAACTGAGTTAATGATGATATCCTTATCAAGAGGTACAAGGGTACGTGGGTCAACAATCTCAACAGAAATTCCTTCTTCTGCTAATTCTTCAGCAGCTTGAACCACACGACGGAGCATTTTTCCATAAGTAACAACTGTTACATCCGTTCCTTCGCGTTTGATTTCACCGACTCCAAGTGGAATCGTGTAGTCTGGATCAACTGGTACTTCCCCTTTTTGGTTAAATTCTGACTTGTACTCAAGAATGATAACAGGGTTGTTATCACGGATAGAAGACTTGAGCAGTCCTTTCATGTCAGCAGGTGTACCTGGAGCCACAACCTTAAGACCAGGAATGTGAGTAAACCAAGACTCTAGTGATTGCGAGTGCTGGGCTGCAGAACCAACTCCATTACCAGCAGCGCATCGAACAGTCATTGGAACCTGACCTTTACCACCAAACATGTAACGTGTTTAGCAGCTTGGTTGACGATATTGTCCATGGCAATAACCGAGAAGTCCATGAAGGTCATATCAACGATTGGACGAAGTCCTGTCATGGCTGCTCCTGCTGCTGCTCCAGAGATGGCAGCTTCAGAAATCGGACAGTCACGAACACGTTCTGGACCAAATTCTTCGAGCATTCCAACAGAAGTTCCGAAGTCTCCTCCGAAGACACCGACGTCTTCTCCCATCAAGAATACATTTTCATCGCGACGCATTTCCTCAGACATAGCAAGGATAATGGTGTCACGGAAGGACATTGTTTTTGTTTCCATTTTATCTCTTTCTCCTTAGTCTGCGTAAATATCTTCAAATGCTGATTCAAGCGGTGGGAATGGACTTTCCTCTGCAAATTTAACAGAAGCTTCTACTGCTTCCTTGACTTGCGCTTGTATTTCTTCCAATTCTTGGGCACTTGCAATAGTGTTTTCAATGAGGTACTTGCGGAGGTTTTCGATTGGATCTTTTTGTTTCCACAACTCCACTTCTTCACGCGTACGATATTTACCAGGGTCAGATGATGAGTGACCAAGCCAGCGATAAGTAACACTTTCAATCAATACAGGCCCATTGCCACCACGAACATGGTCTACGGCTTTCTTAAATCCTTCATAGACGTCAATGACATTGTTTCCATCTTCGATGAACATTCCAGGAATTCCATAAGCGGCGCTACGTTGATGGATATGTTCTACATTGGTCATTTTTTTGATATCCGCAGAGATACCGTAACCATTGTTAATGCAGTAGAAAATGACTGGCAGGTTCCAGATAGAGGCCATGTTTACTGCTTCGTGGAAAACACCTTCATTGGTCGCACCATCTCCAAAGAAGCAGACTACGATTTTTCCGGTATTTTGCATTTGCTGACTGAGGGCTGCACCGACAGCGATTCCCATACCACCACCTACGATACCATTGGCACCAAGGTTACCAGCATCAAGGTCAGCAATATGCATAGAACCACCTTTACCTTTACAGGTTCCAGTGTATTTTCCAAGGATTTCAGCCATCATTCCGTTGAGGTCAATTCCTTTGGCAATAGCTTGTCCGTGACCACGGTGGTTTGAGGTAATCAGATCATCTGGATTGAGAGCTAACATAGCCCCCACGTTAGCTGCCTCTTCACCAACAGAAAAGTGCGTCATTCCTGGCACTTTCCCTTTCTTTACTAATTGCGCAATTTTTAAGTCCATACGACGGATTTCTTCCATCTTACGGAACATCTCTAGCAAAAGATTTTTATCTAAAGTTGACATCTTCTTGCCTTTCTAAGTTTCTTCTTACCTTACTATTTTACCGTTTTTGGCAAATACTGTCAAAGTTTTTCTAAAGAAAAATTCACAAAATAAAAAAGAAAACCCCATGAAAACAAGGGATTTTCTTACTAAGAATATTTTTTCACAAACTTTTTAGCGTTTAGATTTTTCTAAAGATTCAAATCTCTTCATAATCACAGTTAAACGCCAACGGTATAGCGCCCCACTAACGATTAGACTAATAATCAAGCCGATCCAGTAAGAATAAGCTCCAAAATCTGTTAGGGAATCAAATACCATAGCCACTGGGATTGCTACGCCCCAATAACCAACCAAACCAAGGTAAAAAGGGATAACTGTATCCTTATACCCCCGTAAAATTCCCTGAAGCGGTGCCGCAAAGGTATCTGCTAACTGAAAGAAAAGACTATAAGTTAAAAAGCGCGCTGTCAAATCGATAAATTCTGGGTCGTTACCATAAAGACTAGCTACACTTCCTCTAAAAATGTAAAGGAAGGATAAGGTGAAGGCCGCAAAAATGAGGGCTGTCCATCTTCCTAGACCAATATAGGTTTTCGCATCATCAAATCGCTTGGCTCCCACTTCATAGGAAACGACAATGGCCATAGCCGATGAGATACTCATAGGAAAGGCGTACATGAGAGTTGAAAAATTCATAGCTGACTGGTGACTAGCTATTATCAAAGAAGAGAACTTAGCCATAATTAAACCAACCACGGAAAAGATAGCTACTTCCGCAAAGACAGTTCCCCCAATAGGCAGACCTAAGCGAACTCCTTCCTTGATTTTATCCATATTAAGCGGAATGCGTTTCTCAAAATGCAAGGCTTTGAGCTTCTCCTGTTTAAATAAAACCAGAACAGAAATTCCCAGCAAGACCCAGTAGGCCAAGGAAGTTCCTAAACCAGAGCCAGCACCTCCCAACTCTGGAACACCAAAGGCTCCGTAAATCAAGAGGTAGTTAAATCCACTATTCAAAGGAAGCAACAAAAGCATGAGGTACATGGACAGTTTGGTCAAACCCAGCGAATCCAGCAAGGAACGAATGACACTAAAGAGCAACAAGGGGATAATTCCGATAGATAAAAACCAGAGATAACGAACCGCTACTGCCGCCACCGGTGCTTCTAGTCCGATATGATTCAAGACTGGTGGTGCCAAGAATAGTACCATCCCCAGTAAGAGCACAGATAGACCCAAGGCCAGATAGATGAACTGGTAAAAATCAGACGCAATCTCTTCCTTTTTGCCTCGACCAAGATGGTGACCAATGATAGGTACCAGGGCTGACACAATCCCTGTTAGGAATGTAAAGAAAGGATTCCAGATACTGGTTGCCATTGATACTCCAGCTAAATCCATGGTATTGTATTGGCCTGTCATAGTCGTATCAACAAAGGATGCAGAATAATTGGCAAATTGATAAATCAGGATAGGGAAAAATATCTTTAAAAATAAGATAAACTTGTCTTTAAAATGATGGGTTTGGTACATATAGGCTCTCTATTCTTTTTGTTTACAGAGCAGACTCCCACCTAGTTTTGATAGACAATTTGTCCCTTACAGATGGTATATTTAACCTGCCCTTTCAAGGTTTCACCGATGAATGGTGAATTAGCTGCTTTGGAAGCAAAATGGGAGTCCACAAGGCGGTCAGCCTTAGCATCAAAAATAGTGATGTCCGCTGGACCATTCTCAGCCAAGTAACCTGCTTCAAAGTTGTAAAGCTTGGCTGGGTTGTAGGTCATCTTTTCTAGTAATTCCATCAAGCTTAACTCTCCAGCTTCCACCAAATAAGTCAAACCAAGAGATAGGGATGTTTCTAAGCCAGTCATACCAGATGGTGCCTTGGTAATATCCTCAACATTTTTTTCATCCGCATGGTGAGGCGCGTGGTCTGTCGCAATAACTGTGATGACACCCGACTTGAGACCTTCAATCACGGCACGACGGTCTGATTCCAAACGAAGTGGCGGATTCATCTTAGCATTGCTACCTTGTGTCAAAAGGAGTGCTTCTGTTTTAGAGAAATGCTGTGGCGCTACTTCTGCTGTGACTTGCGCACCCAGCCCCTGAGCAAACTCAACTACTTTAACACTTTCTTCCTTAGACAAATGCTGAATGTGAACATGAGCCTTAGTTGCATAGGCAATCATGACATCACGCGCCATCATAGCATACTCAGCTACCCCAGTCGCACCGCAGATATGGAAATGTTCTTTAGCAATATTTTCGTTAAAGCCAAGAACACCGTTCAATCCTGGATCTTCCTCATGGAGACTAATAAAGGTATTAAGCTTTTTAGCTTCCTCCATAGCTTCCTTGACAACTTTACTACTTTCAAGTGGGATACCGTCATCAGAGAAACCAACCGCACCTGCTTCTAAAAGCGCCTTAAAGTCAGTCAAGTCTTGGCCATTAAAGTTCTTAGTAATGGTCGCAACTGTCTTAACATTAATCTTCTCTTTGGCAGCTGACTGGAGAACTTCTTGCAAAGTCTCCACGTCTGAAATGGTTGGACTAGTATTAGCCATCATGACAACAGTTGTAAAACCGCCTGCAGCGGCTGCTAGGGCACCAGTATGAATGTCTTCTTTATGAGTTTGACCAGGTTCACGGAAATGAACGTGAATGTCAACTAAGCCAGGAGTAACTACTAGACCACTAGCATCAATCAGTTCTGCTCCTTCTTCCGTGATCTCAGGCGCAATTTTGATAATTTTCCCATCTTGAACCAAGACATCACACACTTGATCCAAAACCAGACTTGGGATCCATAACACGACCATTTTTTTGATTAGTAGCATCTGCTTTCTCCTTTATTCATAGAAATCAACTTGGGTATCCAACAATTTATCCCCATTATAAACAAACTTGGCTGAAAAGAAAGGTTTATCCTCTAAAAAGCCACCCAACAAAGGTATGGTCACCTTCCCAAGTCGGCTTGCTCAAAACCTCATCATAGGGAACCCATTCTAGCGTTCCCTCGTTGCAGTCAATCAAGTCCCCCTCGAACTCCGTCACTTTAAAAAAACATAGGTGTACCAGTCTAAATCTGGCGTAAATTCAGGAAAAGTGATGACACCTTTTTAGAACTGGCTTGGCTTTCAGCCCTGTTTCCTCAAGGATTTCACGCGCCGCGCATTCCTGAGGAGTCTCACCTCTCTCTAGCTTACCACCCACGCCAATCCATTTGCCTTCATGGACATCATTGGGTTTCTTATTACGGTGGAGCATGAGCAGTTCTTTCCCGTTATCAATGTAGCAAATCGTCGCTAACTGAGGCATATTTTCTCCTTATCTAAGCCAATCTATTGGCTCTTGTCCAGTCTCTTTTAAAAATGCATTGGCCTTGGAAAAAGGCTTGGAACTCCAAAATCCTCTATAAACTGACAAAGGACTGGGATGGGCTGATTCGATAACCAAGTGATGAGGATTGGTAACCAAGGCCTTCTTCTTGCGTGCATAAGCTCCCCAGAGTACAAAAACGACTGGTCTATCTAGATGATTGACCACCTGAATCACAGCATCAGTAAAAGGTTCCCATATTTGACCAGCATGACCATTGGCCTGCCCAGCAGGAACCGTCAAACAAGCATTAAGAAGCAAGACTCCTTGCTCAGCCCAAGACGTCAAATCATGAGATTTCTTAACGCCAATATCATCTGCTAATTCTTTCAAGATATTTTGCAGGGATGGTGGAGCTGGAATAGAATCAGGTACAGAAAAACTCAAGCCTTGCGCTTGACCTGGCCCGTGATAGGGATCTTGCCCTAGAATCACCACCTTAACTTCTTCAAGCGGTGTTGTTAAGAGAGCCTGAAAAACCTTTTCTTTGGGTGGATAAACAGTCCCCTGAGCATAGACCTGCTCCATAAACTGATTGATTTTCCCGAAATACCCCTCAGGTAATTGTTCCTTTATCAAAGCATGCCAAGACGAGTGTTCCATAAGCCAACTCCTTCGTTTTTACTGCCTCTATTATAGCAAAAAGTGGCTATGGAAACCACTTTTTACAGTTTATCTAAGCAATCCAACAAGTCTTGGTAAGAATGGACTTCGTAAGTCTGCTGGGCTTGTGTATGATTTTCGAGGTGATGAGGGTTGTACCAAATCGTGTCAATCCCAGCATTATTGCCTCCCTGAATGTCGGCGGTTAGGGAATCTCCAATCATCAGAGTCTTTTCTTTGCTAAATCCTTCAATCTGCTGACCAATCTTTTCATAAAAGAGAGCATCAGGCTTTTGTGTTTGCAATTGTTCAGAGATAAAGACTTGATTGAAATAAGGTGCTAGACCCGATTGAGCCAAACGACCTGTCTGAATGGCCGTTATTCCATTTGTCGCAGCATACAGCTCATAATCTCGCTCAATGAGGCAGTCTAAGAGTTCATGAGCGCCCGAAATCGTTTGTCCCTGTTGTGCGAGGTAAAATTGGTAACGCTGGGCTAAAAAACTACCGTCTTTTTCCTGTCCAAAGTGAGCAAATAAACGAGAAAAGCGCGTGTTAACCAGCTCTTGTTTACTAATTTTCTTTTGCTCCAAGTCCTTCCAGAGAGCCTTGTTCATAGGAACATAATAGTCTTTTTAAGCCTGAATATCTATAACCCCTTCTTCTTTTAAGAGTTGCGTCAAAGCCACATCCTCAGCAGCATCAAAATCAAGAAGAGTGTGGTCGAGGTCGAAGAGTAGAAATTTGTAGGACAATTTGAGGTTTTCCTTTCTAGAGCGTGCATAGGGTAACTTCATTTAATATTTAATAGCAAAATTATACCATATGAAATAATAAACAGCTGTATATTTTTCAATTATCCAATGCCACAACTAAATTGATACTCTCCTACTGGAATTTATTTTAGATCACTATTATGGAGATGAATTTTAGATGGGAGAGATATACTGACTGATTGATTGTGTAATACAATCAAGTTGTTGCAACTTCAGTATCATGTGCAACAAGTCCCTTAAGTCCATCCATCAAAAGTATAATTTCAGGATCCAGATATATTCCAGAATCATATCTAGTATCTAAGCCATAATGTATGGTGATTAATAACTTCACTATTTGACAATTTGTAACAATACAAATGATTATAAAATTTATTCTAAACTTTCACTGTGCAAAAAAGCCACATTATGTGGCTTTAAATGGAGCGAAAGGGATTCGAACCCTTTAGGCTATTTGTGTTTTATAATTAATTTTAGGGATTTATTTCAAAGGTTACTCACTCCAATAAGCCCGTTTACCACCAGATTTGAAATAGAACTCTTCATTGTATTACCTCTTTCCATTGTAGCGACCGCTATAACAGTTTGAATTAAATTACATAGAAGTGAAATGTCCAAATTAATCCCAAACAAATTAAATACTACCACACACCTCAACAATCCGTTTTTGTAGATTGCTCAAGTCTATGTCCAATGATTATATTATAGCATAAAATAAGATAAAAGAGAATAGTAGAATTTAACACTAATTCGTTTTTGTAGTAAATTTAATTATATTTTTAAGGTTTATGTAGAAATAGACCTTGCTCATTCTTCTAGTATCGTTAATTTCTGACCATATATAGTTTAAGGAGTTAAATCGAGAATCTTAAGTTAATCTTTAATCAATTCTACACTAGATAGTAAAATTTGTATAGCAACACCCATTTTTTCTCTTTCCTCACATCAAAATTAATCCACTCAACACCTTTATAGTATCTAGCTTCATGAAGGGTAAATACTCCTGATTGTCTTGATAGCCTTTGTGATTTCAAATCATAATCACTTTTTACAGTAAAAAGAATTGTATCAAAAGGAGTGTTATTCATATCCAGTACTCAAATAGTGTATTATCAGCATTATCTACACAGAAGACCTCCCTTATCGTGAGGTTCCCATCTTTATAATAAATTGCTGAATTCTAATTTAATCTTATAGGATTTAAAATATAGACAACTTGACGTGCTACTGACAAAGTAGGAACCTAGACTTGTCCCTCCCGTCCACTTATAGACACCTTTGGTAAAGAGTTCGTCATCGCTAAGAACTTCTATCAACTCTAAAACCTCTCTATATGATTGTTCAAGGAGTCTAGTAGCTTCTTCTAAGGAGGTTTTCTGGTGCCTCTTCCAAATAGCGACATTCATTTCTCCATAGGTTTTCCAAGTATAATGTTCAGGGAGAAAAGGTATCTCATGACCTTTTTGATTAGAATGTACCCAAGTTAAAAGTAATTGTTGCCATTCATAAAGATGGATCAGAACATCCCGTAGATTCTTATCTCTTTTCCAGTGAGCTTCCTTTTTATTTTGGTCTTTTGAAAAATCAAAAGGAGTCTGCAACTCTTCTTCACTTAGTTTAGAGATAAAGAGCTTGAGATTTTCATAATTTTCCTTAGAGACTAATACTAGTTCCTCTTTTGTTTTCTGTCTAGGCACAGAGTTCTCCCTTCATATTGCTAGTTACTATGAGAATTTTATCGTGTAATCTTTGTAAAAGATTTAAAGCCACAAATCTCTATAACTTATCCTTTAATTTCTCAACAAAGAGATAGGCTGCTGGACAGGTCAAAGTATTCTTAATCGTCAAATGGTTGATTTGATGGATCTTTTTGCGATCTGTATGGGGAAATTCACGACAGGCCTTTGGACGAACGTCATAGATAGAACAGAGGTTATCTCCTCCTAAAAAAATGGGCAGGGCATGGATTTGAAAAACCTTATCCCCATCTTCATCTACCTGCAGAAACTCTGCTTCAAAAAGCAGGTAATTTCATCTTAAAATACTTGGCGATTCGTGTAATATCCGCTTCTTTAAAGTCAGGCCCCAATGTCTTGCAACAGTTAGCGCAGGCAGTGCAATCAATCTCCTCAAAGACTTCTTGGTGAATCTGTTGAGCTATCTTATCTAGATTTTTTGGTGGCTTTTTCTTTAAATTGGCTAAAACTTTTCGATGCTCCTTCTGCTTTTGCAAGGCTAGCTGATGGTAATACTCAATATCAATTTCTTTAGACATGTTTTCTCTCTTATTCTAATTACTTTCCCCTATTATACCATGCCTCTGAACCATTGAAAAGTGGACTTTACAAGACTATACTTTTCCAAAATGCGACAAAAAACCTTGCAACTAGGTTACAAGGTTGATGACATTAATCAAAGTTAACGTATTCTTTTTGAAGTTCAAGTACTTCTTCCATTGTTGAACACTCTGTAAGGGCACGGTTAGCGTACTCTTCCATCTTAGCAGTGTTCAATTTCTTCATCAAGCTACGTGTACGAAGGACAGATGTTGCTGACATAGAGAACTCATCCAAGCCCATTCCGACAAGAAGTGGAACAGCTTTTTGGTCACCAGCCATCTCACCACACATACCAGCCCATTTACCTTCAGCGTGTGCTGCCTTGATAACGTTGTTGATCAAGCGAAGGATTGATGGGTTATATGGTTGGTAAAGGTATGAAACTTGCTCGTTCATACGGTCTGCTGCCATTGTGTACTGGATCAAGTCATTTGTACCAATTGAGAAGAAATCAACTTCTTTTGCAAATTGGTCTGCAAGCATAGCTGCTGCAGGAATTTCAATCATGATACCAACTTGGATGTCATCTGCAACTGCAACTCCTTCAGCAAGAAGGTTTGCTTTTTCTTCATCAAAGACTGCTTTCGCTGCACGGAATTCTTTCAAGAGCGCAACCATTGGAAACATGATACGCAATTGACCATGAACAGAAGCACGAAGGAGGGCACGAATTTGTGTACGGAACATCGCATCTCCAGTTTCAGAAATAGAGATACGAAGGGCACGGAATCCAAGGAATGGGTTCATTTCATGTGGCATATCGAAGTAAGGAAGTTCCTTATCACCACCGATATCCATTGTACGAACAACTACTGGTTTACCATTCATTCCCTCAAGAACAGCCTTGTATGCTTCATACTGCTCATCTTCAGTTGGGAAATCTTGAGAATCCATATACAAGAACTCTGTACGGTAAAGTCCAACAGCTTCAGCACCGTTGTTGTTAACACCTTCAACGTCTTTTGGAGTTCCGATGTTAGCAGCCAACTCGAAGTGTTTACCGTCAGCAGTCACTGTTTGAGCATCTTTCAAAAGTGCCCATTCAGCTTTTTGTTTAGCATAAGCTTCACCAGCTGCTTTAAATTCTGCCGCTTGTTCATCTGTTGGGTTGATAATCACTTCACCAGTGATTCCGTTAACGGCAAGGATATCACCGTCTTTAACGATTTCAGTGATGTTATTTGTTCCCAATACAGCTGCAATTTCAAGTGTACGTGCCATGATAGCTGAGTGGCTTGTACGTCCACCGATGTTTGTTACAAAAGCTTTTACAAAGTTTTTGTCCAATTGGGCTGTATCAGATGGTGTCAAGTCATGCGCGATTACGATTACTTCTTCGTTGATAGAAGCTGGGTTTGGTAATTTTTTACCAAGAAGGTTTGCCAATACACGTTTTGTAACGTCGCGGATATCTGCTGCACGTTCTTGCATATATGGGTTGTCTTCCATGCCTTCAAAGATAGTGATGAACATGTCAGTCACTTCTTTAAGACCTGCTTCTGCATTGACTTTCTTAGCACGGATTGTTTCTTTAATCTGACCAATCAATTCTGGGTCAGAAAGAACCATCAAATGAGCGTCAAAAACCTGAGCCGCTTCCTCACCTAGCGTACCTACAGCTTTCTCGCGGATAAGAGAAAGCTCGTTTTGAGAAGCTTCAAGAGCAACATCCAAACGAGCCTCTTCTGCGTTTGTATCTTCGACTGAAACAGTCTCGAATGACAAATCCGGTTGAACGAGTAGATATGCTTTTGCAACTGCAACACCGTCAGATGCTGCGATTCCTTTAAGCATTTCTGTCATTTTCCTTATGCCAATCCTTCTTTTTCCATTGTTTCTGAGATTGCAGCGATAGCATCATCTGCATCTGCACCTTCAGCTGAGATCGTTACGTCAGCACCTTGGCCAACACCAAGACTCATAACACCCATGATTGATTTAAGGTTAACTGATTTACCTTTGTACTCAAGAGTGATATCTGAAGCAAATTTGCTAGCAGTTTGTACCAACAATGTTGCTGGACGTGCGTGAATACCTGTTTCTGCCACTACGTGGAAATCTTTAGAAGCCATAGTTTGACTCTCCTTTTGTTCTTTCTTTTTTGAGTTATATTTGATAACCCTTACAATTTGGTATTATATCATCTTCTAGGATTTTTTTCAAGTATTTTATGGGATTTATTCGATTTCCTTTTCAGATAACTTGCAGAAAATCTTCTAGTAAACTTGTGAAAACACAGTATATAGTTTCTTTAAAAACGATTTATGGGATAATCATTGCTGTTTTATAAAACAAACACTACATATTGTGTTTTGTGAGCTTGACTAGAAAAATAGACCACTATATTTAGTTTTAAATCATTGACAAAAATTTATTTTCTGATATACTAGGATAGAACTAAATTTTAAAGAGGAGTTACACAATGGTAACCGTTTATTCTAAAAACAACTGTGTCCAATGTAAGATGACCAAGCGTTTCTTAGACAGTAATAATGTTAAGTATAGAGAAATCAATCTTGATGAGCAACCTGAATATATTGATCAGGTTAAAGAGCTTGGCTTTAGTGCTGCTCCGATTATTCAAACACCAACAGAAGTTTTCTCTGGTTTTCAACCAAGTAAACTCAAACAACTTGCTTAAGAATCAAGACAAAAGCTTCTATGTCTATCTTAGATGCCTTTCTTTTGTAATTAGATAAGGGAAATTTTATGGGATTAAAACATCTTGAAGACGTGACTTACTTCCGTCTCAATAACGAAATCAACCGTCCTGTTAATGGACAAATCATGCTTCATAAAGATAAGGAAGCCTTGGATGCTTTCTTTAAAGAGAATGTAGTTCCAAATACTATGATTTTTGATTCAATCAAAGATAAAATCAACTACCTCATTGAACACAACTACATCGAAACAGCCTTTATCAAGAAATACCGTCCAGAGTTCTTAGAAGAATTGTCGCAATTTATCAAAGAGCAAAACTTCCAATTCAAGTCTTTCATGGCTGCCTATAAATTCTACAATCAATATGCCTTAAAGACAAACGACGGTGAATATTATCTTGAAAGCATGGAAGACCGTGTCTTCTTTAACGCCCTTTATTTCGCTGATGGGAATGAAGCGGTTGCAATCGATATTGCCAATGAAATCATCCACCAACGCTACCAACCAGCTACTCCTTCCTTCTTGAATGCTGGACGTGCTCGTCGTGGGGAGTTGGTATCTTGCTTCCTGATCCAAGTAACGGATGATATGAACTCTATCGGACGTTCTATCAACTCGGCTCTTCAACTTTCACGTATCGGTGGTGGTGTGGGAATTACCCTCAGCAATCTTCGTGAAGCTGGTGCACCTATCAAAGGTTATGAAGGAGCAGCTTCTGGTGTCGTACCAGTCATGAAACTCTTCGAAGACAGTTTCTCTTACTCCAACCAATTAGGTCAACGTCAAGGTGCTGGTGTTGTCTACCTCAACGTCTTCCACCCAGATATCATCGCCTTCCTTTCAACTAAGAAAGAAAACGCCGATGAAAAAGTTCGTGTAAAGACTTTATCACTTGGTGTTGTGGTTCCGGATAAATTTTACGAATTGGCGCGTAAAAATGAAGAAATGTATCTCTTCAGCCCTTACTCTGTAGAAAGAATACGGTGTGCCATTCAACTACATTGACATCACTGAAAAATACGATGAATTGGTCGCAAATCCAAACATCCGTAAGACAAAAATCAAGGCGCGTGATTTGGAAACTGAAATTTCTAAATTGCAACAAGAGTCTGGCTACCCTTATGTCGTCAACATTGATACGGCTAACCGTGCAAATCCTATTGATGGTAAGATTATCATGAGTAACTTGTGTTCTGAGATTCTTCAAGTCCAAGAACCAAGCTTAATCAACGATGCTCAAGAATTCCTTCAAATGGGAACAGACGTTTCATGTAACCTTGGTTCAACCAACGTGGTCAACATGATGACTTCACCTGACTTTGGTCGCTCAATCCGTGCTATGGTTCGTGCCCTTACTTTCGTTACAGATAGTTCACATATCGTAGCTGTACCTACTATCGACCATGGAAATAGCCAAGCTCACACCTTTGGTCTTGGTGCCATGGGACTTCACAGCTACCTCGCCCAACAATTGATTGAATATGGATCACCTGAGTCTGTTGAATTTACAAGCATCTACTTTATGCTTATGAACTACTGGACTTTAGTTGAGTCAAACAATATTGCGCGTGAACGTGGTATTACCTTCCATAACTTTGAAATCAGACTATGCTAACGGAAGCTACTTTGACAAGTATGTAACTGGCGAATTCCTTCCAAAATCAGACCGTGTTAAAGAACTCTTTAAAGATATCTTTATTCCAAGAGCTGCTGACTGGGCTGAACTTCGCGACAAGGTTCAAGCAGATGGTCTTTATCACCAAAACCGTCTAGCTGTTGCTCCAAATGGTTCTATCAGCTACATCAATGACGTTTCTGCTTCTATCCACCCGATTACACAACGTATAGAAGAACGCCAAGAGAAGAAAATTGGTAAAATCTACTACCCTGCTGCGGGCTTGTCAACAGAAACCATTCCTTACTACACTTCTGCTTACGACATGGATATGCGTAAAGTCATCGATGTTTACGCCGCTGCAACTGAGCACGTAGACCAAGGACTTTCACTCACACTCTTTATGCGTAGTGACATTCCAAAAGGTCTTTACGAATGGAAGAAAGAAAATAAACAAACAACACGTGACTTGTCTATCCTTCGTAACTATGCCTTTAACAAGGGTATCAAGTCTATCTACTACGTCCGTACCTTTACAGATGATGGTGGAGAAGTCGGTGCCAACCAATGTGAAAGCTGTGTGATTTAATCTTTGCTTGAGGAAACTACATTTTCTCAGATTAGCGATTCATTTACCACACTAAACTAAGCTGGAACAAACATCTATACTATGAAATAAAAGTCGGTCTTCCGACTTTTTGTGCGATACTACTCTAGATTTATGATAAAATAGAAATAATTGTGAGTTCGCAATACTAAACACGGAAAGAGATTTCAAATGGAAACTTACTACAAAGCCATTAACTGGAATGCCATCGAAGATGTTATCGACAAATCAACTTGGGAAAAGTTGACCGAGCAATTCTGGCTCGATACACGTATTCCCTTGTCAAATGACTTGGATGACTGGAGAAAGCTATCAAGTGTAGAAAAGGACTTGGTTGGAAAAGTCTTTGGTGGTTTAACCCTTCTCGACACTATGCAATCTGAAACTGGGGTTCAAGCCCTTCGCGCAGACATCCGTACACCACATGAAGAAGCTGTTTTCAATAACATTCAATTTATGGAATCTGTCCACGCAAAATCTTACTCATCAATCTTTTCTACCCTGAATACCAAGGCTGAGATTGAAGAGATTTTCGAATGGACCAATACCAATCCTTATCTACAAAAGAAGGCTGAGATTGTCAATGAAATCTACCTCAACGGTAGCCCACTTGAAAAGAAAGTTGCCAGTGTCTTCCTTGAAACCTTCCTCTTCTACTCTGGTTTCTTCACTCCCCTCTACTATCTTGGGAACAATAAACTAGCCAACGTCGCCGAAATTATCAAATTGATCATTCGTGATGAGTCTGTTCACGGAACCTACATTGGTTATAAATTCCAGCTCGGTTTCAATGAATTGCCTGAAGAAGAGCAAGAAAAACTCAAGGATTGGATGTACGACCTGCTCTACACTCTTTACGAGAATGAAGAAGGTTATACAGAGAGTCTCTATGACGGTGTTGGTTGGACGGAAGAAGTCAAAACCTTCCTTCGCTACAATGCTAACAAGGCACTCATGAACCTGGGACAAGATCCACTCTTCCCAGATTCAGCTGATGATGTCAACCCAATCGTTATGAACGGTATTTCAACAGGAACTTCCAACCACGACTTCTTCTCTCAAGTCGGAAATGGTTACCTTCTTGGCGAAGTTGAAGCCATGCAAGACGATGACTACAACTACGGTTTGGACTAATTCAATTATCCCAGAACTGATAACAAATATCATGGTTTGTTTAAAACAACCATGATATTTTTGTTTTTGTTTTCTTTTGTTTTTTAAATTGATTGATTGAACACTTTATGATAAAATAGTAATAGAAATAGAGGTGATAAGGATGTTAAAGCAGGAAAAACTAGATAATATTCTAGAAACGGTAAATACAAAGGGAACTATTACTGTAAAAGAAATCATGACTCGCTTGGATGTATCAGATATGACTGCTAGACGCTACTTGCAAGAGTTAGCAGACAAAGATCTACTTGTTCGAGTGCATGGAGGAGCTGAAAAAATTCGCACAGGTTCCATTTTAAATAATGAACGTTCCAATATTGAAAAACAAAGCTTACAAATCGCAGAAAAACAAGAAATTAGCCGTTTTGCAGGCCATTTAATCGATGAAGGGGAAACTATTTTTATTGGGCCAGGAACAACATTGGAATCGTTTGCTCGTGAACTTCCAATTGATAATATTCGTGTTGTAACAAACAGTTTACCAGTCTTTCTCATCTTAAACGAACGAAAACTAACAGATTTGATTTTAATCGGTGGAAACTATCGATCTATCACTGGAGCCTTTGTCGGAACACTAACTTTACAGAATTTGTCCAATCTCCAATTTTCCAAAGCCTTCGTTAGCTGTAATGGTATTAAGGACAATGCGATTGCGACCTTTAGTGAAGAGGAAGGCGAATCTCAACGTATCGCCCTCAATAATTCCAATAAAAAATACTTACTAGCTGATAATAGTAAGTTCAATAAGTTTGATTTTTACACCTTCTACAATATCTCAGAGATTGATACCATCGTTTCAGATTCTAAACTGAGTAAAGAAACCTTTGAACAACTTTCAAAACAAACAAAAATTATTCTTTCTAAACCATAAAACGATCCCCACCGATTGGTGGGGATTTTTGTGGCTCTTTGTCAACTGTAGTGGGTTGAAGAAAAGCTAAGCTCGAGAAAGGACGAAATTTGTCCTTTCTTTTTTGATGTTCAGAGCGATAAAAATCCGTTTTTTGAAGTTTTCAAAGTTCCGAAAACCAAAGGCATTGCGCTTGATAAGTTTGATAAGATTATTGGTTGCTTCCAGTTTGGCGTTTGAATAGGGGAATTGAAGGGCATTGACGATTTTCTCTTTATCTTTGAGGAAGGTTTTAAAAACAGTCTGAAAAAGAGAATGAACCTTCTTTAGATTGTCTTCAATGAGTCCGAAAAATTTCTCTGGTTCCTTATTCTGAAAGTGAAAAAGCAAAAGTTGATAGAGATGATAGTGGTGTTTCAAGTCTTCTGAATAGCTCAAAAGCTTGTCTAGGATGTCTTTATTGGTTAAGTGCATACGAAAAGTAGGGCGATAAAAACGCTTATCACTGAGTTTACGACTATCCTGTTGAATGAGCTTCCAGTAGCGCTTGATAGCCTTGTATTCATGGGATTTTCGCTTAAACTGCTTCATGATTTGAACACGAACACGACTCATAGCACGACTTAAGTGTTGAACAATGTGAAAGCGATCTAGAACGATTTTAGCACACGGAAAAAGCTGTTTAGCCAAATCATAGTAAGGGCTAAACAGATCCATAGTAATGATTTTGACGCGACATCGAACGGCTCTATCGTATCGAAGAAAGTGATTTCGGATGACAACCTGTGTTCTACCTTCAAGAACAGTGATGATATTGAGGTTATCAAAATCTTGCGCAATAAAGCTCATTTTCCCCTTTGTAAAGGCATATTCGTCCCAGGACATAATCTGTGGAAGGCGAGAAAAATCATGCTTAAATTGAAAGTCATTGAGTTTGCGAATGACAGTTGAAGTTGAAATAGACAGCTGATGAGCAATATCGGTCATAGAAGTCTTTTCAATCAACTTTTGCGCAATTTTTTGGTTGATAATACGAGGAATTTGGTGATTCTTCTTGACGAGAGCAGTCTCAGCGACCATCATTTTAGAGCAATGATAGCACTTGAATCGACGTTTTCTAAGGAGGATTCTAGTAGGCATACCAGTCGTTTCAAGATAAGGAATTTTAGAAGGTTTTTGAAAATCATATTTCTTCATTAGGCTTTCGCAATCAGGACAAGACGGGGCATCATAATCCAATTTAGCGATGATTTCCTTGTGGGTATCCCTATTAACGATATCTATAATTTGGATATTTGGGTCTTTGATATCAAGAAGTTTTGTGATAAAATATAATTGTTCCATAGGATTCTTTCTAATGAGTTGTTTTGTCGCTTTTCATTATAGATCTTATGGGACTTTTTTTCTACAACAAAATAGGCTCCATAATATCTATAGGGGATTTACCCACTACAAATATTATAGAGCCATTTTTGTCAACAATTTAATCAATAATCTGAGTTTCCGCTACTTTCTTGTACCAGTGAGCTGATTTCTTCGGATAACGTTCTTGAGTTTCAAAGTCTACATAAAAGAGACCGTAACGTTTCTCATATCCATTTGACCATGAGAAGACATCCATTAATGACCAAATGAAGTAACCTTTTACATTCGCTCCATCTACAATAGCATCAGATAAGACTTCCAAGTGTTGTTTGACATAATCAATACGGCCATCATCATAAACAGTGTTATCAACGAACTCATCTTTATATCCAAGACCATTTTCAGTGATGTAAATCTTCTTGTAGTTAGGATAATCTTTCTTCACGCGCATGATTTGGTCATACAAACCTTGAGGGTAGATAATCCAATCCCAGTCTGTACGTGGTACATAATCAGGAGCTACACGACGACCAACACCTTTGATTTGGTATTTAGAGCTTCCTTTTTCACCTTTACCATTATGGATGATTTCTGTTTCTCCATCAAAGGCTTCCATCCAGTCACTCATATAGTAATTAATTCCAAGGAAGTCATTCAAGTCTTTTGCGGCTTCTAATACTTCGAAATCTTCTTCACGAAGATCTAAGCTACCACCATTGGCAGCCAAGATAGCCTCTACCCCTGCCAGGGTCTTTTCAGAGTAGTGACCCAGATAAGTTGCATCCAAGATAAATTTATTATGGATAATGTCCTCCAACTCTGCCGCAATAACATCTGCAGGATTTTCAGGATCTAGAGGATACTTAGTAGGCAGAGCATGAACAACACCAATTTCACCTTTATAGCCTTTATCTTTATATAGCTTGACTGCACGTGCATGAGAAACCATCATATTGTGGTGCGATTGGAAAACTTTGGCAAGATCGTACTGAATACCTGGAGGGAATTTCCCAACCAAGTATTGACCATCACCGATTGGCCCAATTTCATTAAATGTTGTCCAATAGTTTACTTCTGGAAATTCTTCAAAACAGAAGGCCGCGTAGTCTACAAAGTGTTCAATATTTTCACGGTTTAAGAAGTCGCCATTTGAGTGGAGAGCTTCTGGCGTGTCAAAGTGATGAAGAGTTACAAAAGGCTCAACATGACGTTTGTGACACTCAGCAAATAAATTATGATAAAACTCAACACCTTTCTGATTTACTTGACCATAACCAGTCGGGAAAATACGTGACCAGGCAATAGAAATTCGAATGCCATTGACACCATACTCTTCTGCTAGCTTGAGGTCAACTGGATATCGATTGTAAAAGTCACTGGCTGGTTCAGCAGTGTACCAATAGTTATCTTCAAGATATTTATCCCACGCAACTGGTCCTTTTCCATCAGTATGTGTAGCACCTTCTGCTTGATAGGCAGCTGTTGCACCACCGAAAATAAAGTCTTTTGGAAGTGTTTTTAACATATAATTCTCCTTTTAATTAAAAAAGAAATAAGATGGAGAGGAGACTAGTGAGGCTTTATTCTCCATCTCACTTCTTGTAGCAAGTCACCGAATTGTGACATGAGGAGGTAAAAACGATATCTTTTTACTGACGAATTAACAAGGCGATTAGGAAGTTCGCAATAACAATTTGCGTAACGAGAGGAAACTATTTCAGAGTCCCTATTATTAATCGAATTGTGACATGAGGACGTAAAAACGATATCTTTTTACCGACGAATTAATAAGGCGATTAGAAAATTCGCCATAGCGATTTCCGTAACGATAGGAGATTATTTCAGAGTCCCTATTATTAATCGAATTGTGACATGAGGAGGTAAAAACGATAATCTTTTTACCGACGAATTAACAAGGCGATTAGGAAATTCGCCATAGCGATTTCCGTAACGATAGGAGACTGTTTCAGAGTCCCTATCGTTAATCGAATTGCGCTTGCACGAATGCTAGAGCACCTTTTCCATCACGAGTTAATTTGATGTATTGAGCACCTTCTGTCTTGGCAAGTTTAATATCGAGTTTATCAGTTTCTGCTTTCATATCTTCAAAGTTTGAAGCAACTTGAGGAGCAAGGATAACAAGATCAAACTCTGGCAACATTTCACGGTGAGCACCATAGCCACCTGCTGCTGCTTTCACAGGAACATTGTATTCTGCTGCTGCCTTGTTCAAAGCATTTGCAAGAAGTCCACTTGTTCCTCCACCAGCACAAAGAACCAAGACATTTGTTTCTTTAGTGATTGCATTTTGAGCTGCTTCTACACCTGCTTTTTCAAGAATAGCATCTGCTTTTGCAGTGTTGAAGTTTGCAGCAACTTTTTCTTTCAATTCATCATTAGACTTACCTGAACGCTCTTCTTCTAGAATTTGTTCATCATAGACTTTAAGGAATGGATAGTAAATGACTACGTCAACCAAGATTAGAAGAGCAGCAAGAATGAATGATAGAACTTGGAAGTTAGTTCCAAGAACTAGACCTAGTGGAGCTGGAGTTGTCCATGGTAAATTAGCAGTGAATGAGTTCATTCCAAGAGTCTCAATAAAGAATTTAAAGATCCATACGTTAGCGATTGGAGCAAAGATAAATGGAATGAAGAAGATTGGGTTCAGTACAAGTGGTGCACCAAACAAGATTGGTTCATTTACACCAAAGAATGTTGGAACTACTGAAGCACGACCGATTGCACGGTTACGTTTCGATTTTGTCAACCACATGAACATGAATGGAACAACCAGTGTCGCACCAGTACCACCCATGGTAACGATAAACATTTGTGTACCAGAAGTAAGAATCTTGTCAGCGTGCATACCTTGTTGGAGAAGATTCAAGTTGACTTCGGCATTTGCATAGGTAATAGCCGCGATAGCAGGCTCAACGATAGATGGACCATGGATACCAACAAACCAGAAGAAGGCAAAGGCACCAAAGATAATGGTAATACCAAGGTAGCCGTCTGCTGCTGAGAAGAGTGGTGCGAAGAATTTACCGATTGATTCAGCTACGCTTGCACCAACAAAATGACGAGCTAGTAAATCAAGAGCATACAGTGAAACAACTGAGAGAGTGAATGGAATCACATCTTTAAAGACTTGTGAGATATTTGGTGGAACTTCGTCAGGCATACGAATAGTGACGTTGTTCTTAACACAAACCTTATAAATGGCTACGGTAACAAAGGCAGCAAGGAAGGCTGAAAGCAAACCTTTTGTCCCAAGGAATCCTGTTGCAAAACCACCTTCAATCGGATCAGCTGCCAACATCAACAAACCAACAATTGCTGCCAACAATGTTGACATATAGTTGATTTGATTGGTTTTTTCCATGCTACGGTTTACTGAGTCGGTCAATGACTTAGCTGTTGTACCAGCTACCAACAAAGCCAAGATGCCCATTGAATAGCTGTAAGGTTTCATGAGGAGATTAACAACATCATCAGACCATTTAAAGCCCCATGAATTCGGTACAAAGGCAATCAAGATAAAGATACTTGAGAAGAGAATAACAGGCATACCGGCAATGAAACCATCACGAATAGCACGAAGATAGATATTACGAGATAATTTCTCAAAGAAAGGCTTTCCTTTCTCGATAAATGCAATTAATTTATTCATTACTTAACTCCTCTCTTGTAGAGTTCAATTAAATGGTGCATCAAATCTTTTAACAAATAGTTGTCATCAAGTGATCTTGACCATGCATCATGGTCACACTATACGCTAAGTCCTCACCAGAAGCTTCCTTAGTCAATAGACTTGTTTGCGCGTGGTGAGCCTCAGCGATACATCTACCAGCTTCCTCGACTAAGCTATCCGCTTTCGCAAAATCACCAGCTTCAGCAGCCTTCAAGGCTTCCAATAGTTTTGAACGAGCATCGCCCGCATAAGCTACGATTTCAAAACCTAACAATGTTACTTCTTCTCTATTCATGATAGAATTCTCCTTATGTATTTTTAATTAAATTTTTATGACAATAAACGTTGGATATGTAGAACTAGATAAACTCGTTCACTTTTATACAAATCAAGACCCGTATGTTGCGTAATCACATCATAGATCTTGGAACCAATCTCGAACGCTTTTGGATAGGATTGCTTAATATGATCTTCCATATCCAGAAGTGATTGGTTATCATCTCTAGATCTGTCTAAATAATCCAGGAAATAATTCAAATGTATCATAAAGCGATCATAGAAATGATTATTCTCTTTGGTTCGTTGAATTGCATAGTCCTTTAGCACTTCTTCAACATTCCTGAGGATTTCTTTCCTCTTATCAATCGACTCCACAAGTTCCACTTCATTCTCACCTTCGGCATTGATGAAATGATAAGCAATCCGAATAATTTCATCTTCAGGGAAATGATCTGCTAGCTTCTGACGATAAATTTCAAAAGCCTCATTTGCAATTTGAAAAGCGACAGGATACTTGGTAGAAATATCTGGCAGATTACTATCCTTGTACCTTCCTTGTGCTAGAGCTTGGTAAGAACAGTAAATATGATCTGTCAAGGTTACGTAGAGATACTCTTGAATCGGATAATGATATTTCTTGATAACTTATCAATGATCTCATAGGTCACTGTGATAAAATCTAGAGGAACATCTTTGAGGAGAGCCATAAAGTTTTCTCTTGACTCTTCGGTCTTCATCCGAAAGATTTTCTCAACCTGCTGTTCAGCAATCAAATCTCCCTTCTTCTTTCCAAATGCAATCCCCTTACCAATTACAATCACTTCTTCTCCTTTATCATTCCTGACAAGCGAAACATTGTGATTTATTGGATTTAGAATTCGATACATGTCAACCTCCTTTTATATCTTAAAGGTATATGAGTACAAAAAATGACCACAAATGAACTAGAAAATCAGCCGATTTCTAATTCACCTGTGATCATGCCTAATATTACTTAGTAACACTCACCTTGTATTAACTTGTGATTTAAGTATAGCACAAGTAAGTTATTTTGTAAACCTTTACATGTAACTTTTTTAAAAATTTTTTAGATTCATGTTCCTAACCTAGGAGGAATTGCTTACACGCGTTCTTTCCATGAAGTCGCTGTTGTTTGAAGAACTTTGTTGAGTTCGTCAATGTTTTCAAATCCAGTTGTGCGAAGCCATTCACGAGCTGCTGCTTCACCATCTTTGATGTAAGCTTCAACTGATCCAGCCCATGTTGCACGGCCACAAAGAACTCCGTTAAAGTTTGCACCTGATTCATGAGCAAATACAAGAGTATCTTGGAAAAGTTTAGCTGATACACCAGCACTCAAGTAAATGTATGGCAAGTTAGTTGCTTCATCTTGAGCTTTGAAGAAGACTGCTGCTTCTTCACGTGTATAAACTACTTCACCTTCAGCGAAGCCTTCAACATATTTAATGTTAACAGGAACTTCTACTTTCAAGACATCAATGTTAAAGCGTGGGTCTGAGAAGACTTTCATAGCACCGATAACTTTGTGTGGTTTTACTTTCGCGTATTCTACAGAACCTGCATCAGCAATTTTTTCATCGTAAGCAAGGATTTCAAGGAAGAATGGAATATCTTCAGCCACACACTCAGAACCGATACGTTCGATGTAAGCTTGTTTTTCTTGGTTAAGTTCGTCTGAGCTATCTACATCATAGTAAAGCAAGAATTTAACCGCATCTGCACCTTCTTCTTTAATACGTTTGCAGACCAAACATCCAAGCAGTCTGGTAAGCGTTTTGTGCTTGTTGTGTCGTAACCTGTTTTTTCATAAGCAAGGAGAAGACCAGCTTTTTCATCAAGAGCTTTAGTTGCTGGAAGTCCATACTCAGGGTCAAGAAGCATAGATGAAGCGTATTTAGTCAATTCATCTGCAACCAAGACTTTCAGTTCTTCCATTTGAGCCACAGTTGGTTCTTCTGTTTGGTGTTGAGCCATGAGGCGTTTCAAAGCACCACGTTGGTCAAAAGCAAGAGCTGAGATGATTCCATTTTCATCAGAAAGTTTTTCTAAGCGTGCACGTTTTTGTTCTGTTAAAGCCATTTTATACCTCTTTTACTATTAATTGATCATATAGAGCTTGATAGTTAGCCATGTTGACATGGCCAGTCATTTTTTCTTGAGCATTGAGCATACCAAGGACATTAGCCTTGATGAGTAGTTCCGCATCCGATTCTTTATGAAGTAGTCCTGAAGAAATTCCTGCCACAGTAGAATCTCCAGATCCGACAGGGTTGACTACCTGGATTCTAGGAATATCTACCTTGTAAAAAGTGTCCCCATGTTTGGCAAAGGCACCATTAGCACCAAGTGAAACGATAAGCCATTCAATACCTGCAAACAAAGGTTCTTGAAGTACTTCTTTTAATTCATCCAAATCCTCAGAAACTTCTCTTCCTAGAAGCTGAGATAATTCCTCATTATTTGGTTTGATAACTGTTGGTTTATGTGGTGATTCAAGAACTGCCTGAAGTGCTGCACCAGAGCAGTCCAAAACAACAGGCTTGCCAGCTTGATTAGCAAGTTCTACCAAGCTCGCATAGTAATCAACTGGAAGGCCAGCTGGTAAACTACCTGAGATAGCTACTACTTCAACTGACTCCAGAAGATTTTTGAAATGTTCCAAAAAGTCTTGACCTTCTTGTTCCAATACTACAGGACCTTTTTCAAGAACTTCTGTTTGGTTGTCACCGTGGAGAATGGCAATACAGTTACGAGTTTCTCCCTGAATTGAGAAGAAATCTTTCTTTACTTGATCATCGATATGTTCAACCAAAAACTCACCAAGTTTGCCACCCACTAAACCAGTAGCAAAAACAGAATCCCCAAATTCTGAAAGTACGCGAGTAACATTGAGTCCCTTACCACCAGCCGTTTTGGTTACATCCACCACACGATTGACAGTATCAATCTTCAACTCATCCAAGGGATAGGAAATATCAATGGATGGGTTCATTGTGACTGTTAAAATCATAGGTCACCTCTTAGTCGTGGTATTCTCCGCGATCCCATTTTTCAAGGAATTCAGTGAAGAAGTTTGCGTCTGTTTGTCGATCATTGTGACTTTCAACGTGTTCAATTTTCGCAATCAATTTTTTGTTTTCTTCAGATGGTTTGTATTCAGCATGGATGAAAGCTTCGATGATATCACACATGAGCAATTCACCAGTAATCTTACCACCAAAACCGATAACGTTGGCGTTCAATTGTTCTTTAGCATAAAGGGCTGTTGTCATATCACGAACCAAGGCAGAACGAACACCAGGAACTTTATTTACAGCATTGTTGATACCAACACCAGTACCACAGATACATACCCCAAGATCAGCTTGACCGCTAGTTACAGCTTCCCCTACTTTTTTACCAAAGATTGGGTAGTGAGTACGTGTATGGTCATATGTACCAAAGTCAATGACTTCATATCCTTTTGATTTCAAAAATTCTGAAACCGCCATTTTTTCATCTGTTACGATGTGATCACATCCAATTGCAATTCTCATTAGTTATTCCCTCCGATTAATTATATAAATCTAATATCATTTATCTCTACTCAAGAAAAATCAAGATTAGCTTAGGAAGCGAGCTGCGAGCATAACTGAGGTTAGCTAAAGTGAGCTGACGACAGATTATCTTGATTTTTGAAGAGTATTAGCACATTTTGTTCAACATATCGACCCTAATTTGGTGACGTCCACCATCGTATTTACCGTTAACAAATCCTTTAGCGATGTTTTTAGCCAATTCATCACCAACAAGTTGTGCACCCATAGTGATCATACGTGAGTTGTTGTGACCACGAGTCATATAAGCGGAACGTTCGTCAGATACTTCTGCAGCAACCATTCCTTTGATTTTAGTTGCAACCATGAATGGACCAGCACCATAAGCATCAATCACGATACCAAGGTTTTGTTCTTCTTTGTTTACTTCTGCAGCAACAGCAAGAGTCACATCAACAAAGTCTTGACCTTCAGCTGTAACATCCACAACGTGGAAGTTTTCTTTTTCCAAGAAGTCTTTCACAACTTCTTTCAATCTCAAACCTGCAGCATCTGCACCGATAACAATAGCCATATTGTTTCTCCTTTTTATTTTTTCTAGGCTAGTAAAACCTTTTATAGTTAGCAGTTTACCTACAAAAGCTTTCTAGCAGTTTATTGACAAATTGGATTGAATGAGATGAATGTCACCTTATTCAAGTTTAGGAAACCAGTTTCCTAGAAATAATCCTTCTCCACGAAAGAGAATATAACAATTGATTATTTGTTTGTTACAAACATCATTTGTTGCTTACAAACATAATATACTCCTATTTCCTGAAAAAGTCAACAGTTAATGTTTGTTTTTGTGTTTTTTAACTAAAAAATTTCGATATCAAAACCAATTTGATCCACTTGACCAGGTTCTAGGAGACGAACATTCTTCTTATCTTCTAGACGATCTCCTTCTTCAAGAGATGTTGACAAGCCAGACCATGGTTCAAAAGCAATAAAAGGACCTTTATTCAAGGTTGACCAGATGATGAGGTTTGGAAACTCTGCAAAGTGCACTTTTAATCCCTTATCATGTTTACGAGAGCGAAGGGCAATTGTTCTAGATTTCAATTCATCTAAGGTAACTGCGTCTGTACTGAAAAGATCATAGCTGAGGTCTAATTCTTTTTGACCCTCTAGCCATGGACTTCTATCTTGGAAATCCAACATACCTGTTTCTGGGAAAGGACGTGGAACAGAGCAAGTCTCTTCTTTCTCAAACTCTAGATAATAATCTTCATAGACCTCATCATCCAGTAGAGGACAATTAAATCCTGGATGTCCACCAATAAAGTAAGGCATGACCTTGCTAGTTTCTTTATTAAATATTTTGTATTGAGTTCGTACTGTCTTGCCAGTAAGGATATAAGTGATTTCTAAGCGGAAATGATAAGGATAGTTTTGATAGCTATTCTCATCGTCCTCAATTGCAAAAGTTACACTCTTGTCTGTCTGTTCGACTAATTCAAATTCTTTCTTACGAACCAAACCATGACGAGGAATGTTTCCTTGACTTTCTTGTCCCTTCTCATCTATATAGAGGGCTGTATCCTCTCTCAAAGAACCACAAATGGGGAAGAGAACAGGAGCTTGTCCACTCCAATAAGTGGCATCCCCTTGCCACAAATACTCAAGTCCCTCAGCATCTTTTATAGAAGAAAGAGCCCCACCAAAACTGTTAAATTGTACTCTTAATTGTTCTGATTTTAATTCAATTACCATTATTTTCTCCGATTTCTTGATAGTTTATAAAAAACTAGGCTGTCACTCCTATCAGGAAAATAACAACCTAGCTTTAACAATTTACATTTTATAGGAGCGTATTATTTTGCTTTCGCTGCGTACTCTTCGTTACGTTTGATCATTTGTTTTCTGTACCAAGCAAAGATACCGATATAGAATACAAGGAAGACTACAGCACCAAGGATTGCTTTGATATCACCAGTTGTAGTGTTACCAATTGTCCAACCAAGAAGTTTTTCGATTGGTCCTTCAAGAGTTGAGTGAGTAATCAATTGAGTTTGGCTCACACCTTCTGGGAAGGCACCTACACCTTTAGCAAGTTCTGTCGCAAATGGTGCGATAAGTGTACCTGAAAGAAGGAAGAGTGGCAACAAGAGTGTTCCGAAGATAATCATACGGAGTAATTTACCACGAGTTACAACCAAGAGAGCTGGAGTAACACCCATAGCGATGATACCTGCAAGTGGCAAAATACCATTTCCGACTTTTGAAAGAAGCACAGCTTCAATCAACATGATTGGTGCAAGTACGTTGGCACAAGCCCAGATTTCAGCACGACCAGCGATGAATGGCCAGTCAAGACCGATATTAAACTACGTCCTTCCAAACGTTTAGTAGCAACGTTTGTAATACCTTGTGAAAGTGGTTCTACGGCAGCAATGAACCATGAACCGATTAGTGAGAAGAGTTCCAAAGCTACACCGGCTGTCAAACCAAGAGATAACCAACCTTTGATAACTTCTTGCCAGTTTGCAGCATCTTTAAGTCCTTCAACAGGATGTGGAGTCCCCATCAAACCGATAACGATACCAAGGATGAAACCGATGAAGAATTTAGATCCCCAGAAACCGATTTTCTTGTTCAATTTAGCGGCATCAAAGTCATATTTATCAAGACCTGGGAAGAATTTTTCAAAAATCTTATCCAAAACCATGATAACTGGGTTCATCATGTAGTTCATGTGAGTTGAAGTCATTGGTGATGAACTTGGTGCGTTAAGAAGGTCATCGAATGTAGGTTTCATCAAGTCAGAGTTGATAATTTTAAGAACCCCAACAAGTACAACTGCTGCAGTAGCGATGAAGAGTGAAACTCCTTGGCTCACACCATTGTTGTCTGCATACCATTTAATCAAAAGACCTGTGATAGACAAGTGCCAGATATCAAAGATATCAACATCAAGTGTGTCAGTTTTCTTCATAGCAAGCATCACTACGTTGACAATCAACATGATGAGCAAGAAGTAAAGTGTCCAAGCAGATCCCCAAGTGATTGTGGCAAGTGGCGCCCAACCAACGTCGGTGATGTTTAATTGAATACCAGTGTTTTCAACGAATTTTGCAAGTGATGCTGAGAAAGCACCGTTCAACATTCCGATGATAGCCCCGATACCTGTAAGAGCGATGGCAAGTTTAATACCACCTTCTAGCGCTTTGGAGAATTTCACTCCAAAAAGTAGAGCCAATACTGTCAAAATGATCAGCATGATGATTGGTCCACCCATGTCCAAGATAGGTTTGAACAGCTTATTGGCTAGTTCGATAATGACATCCATAATAGTTCCTCCCTTTTTATGTTGTATGAATGTTAACTAAATAAAGTATTTATTAGCTTAATCCGTGTTCTTTAATAGCTGCTTCAATATTGTCAAATACTGGAGCACTCATCGCTGGGATACGGAACAAGATTGGTCCAGCTTCGATTACTGGAATACCTGGGTCAAAACCAAGGTCTGTCGCGGCAATTGGTGTGAAGATATCATAACCTTTGATAAGGTCTTCGTTAACGTCTTTAACCATTACTGCATCACAGTGAACATCAAAACCGCGGTTTGAAAGTTCTTCTTCAAGAGCACTTTTAATTTGGTGGCTTGAGTTAACACCTGCACCGCAGGCAGCAAGAATTTTAATCATATAGATTTCCTCCGATTTAATATTTTTTATTGACAAGATTAAGCTGTTGCTTCAGCTATATAAGCATAGAGGGCTTCTGGTTCAGAAATTTTTGATAGGTCTTCAAGATGACCATTTCCAGTAAAGAAGTCCATCAACTGAGCAAGAATGTTAGTTTGACTTGAGCTTGAGTTATTAATAATAAAGAAGAGCAAGGATACTTCTACTTCCTTATCTGGTGCAATCATATTATGGAAAGTCACCGGTTTCTCTAATCGAACGACCACAACTTTTTCAGCTAGATTATGAACAATATCTGTGTGAGGAATAGCTACATTCGGCAAATCCTTACCCAAAAATTCCATATCTAAGCCAGTTGGAAATGACTTTTCACGCGTGATCAAGGCTTCACGATAAGTTGGAGTTACGATTTCTCGTTCTTCCAATAAAGTTGCAACCTGATCAAAGAGTTGTTCTTGATTATCCGCTTCTAAGCAAAACACAAGGTTTGTCAAAGAAATGATCTAATCCCATAAGGTTTTCCCTTCTTTCCATTAACTTTATGCTATAAGTATAACACTATATGAAACCGTTGTCAATGATTTTCTGTTCTTTTTTGTCTCTTTTTTTATATTTTTGTTGTTTTTTTAGTTCGACTTATTAAAACAAACACAGCAAACAAACACAGCAAACATTTTTTGTTTTAGAAACTAAAAAAGCAGACCATTAAAGCCTGCTTTACGATTGATTCTTATATAAATTTCCTGTAAACAAGGAAAAGTAATTATGACAACTTATTCTTCATCCATACTCAAGACGCTGAGGAAGGCTTCTTGTGGAACTTCTACTGATCCGATAGCTTTCATGCGCTTCTTACCAGCTTTTTGTTTTTCAAGGAGTTTACGCTTACGAGAAACGTCACCACCATAACATTTAGCAAGTACGTTCTTACGAAGGGCCTTGATATCAGTACGAGCGACAATCTTATGTCCAATAGCTGCTTGGATTGGTACCTCAAATTGTTGACGAGGGATGATTTTCTTGAGCTTATCAACGATGAGTTTTCCACGTTCATAGGCAAAGTCCTTATGTACTATGAAGCTAAGGGCATCCACTTTGTCTCCATTGAGAAGGATATCCATTTTGACCAGCTTAGATGGACGGTACTCTGACAATTCGTAGTCAAAACTTGCATAACCACGAGTTGAAGACTTAAGCTTATCAAAGAAGTCAAAGACGATTTCAGCAAGTGGAATTTGATAGATAACATTGACACGATTGTCATCAATATAGTCCATAGTCACAAAGTCCCCACGCTTACGCTGAGCTAATTCCATCACTGCTCCAACAAACTCTTGCGGTACCATAATTTGCGCCTTAACATAAGGCTCTTCAATGGTTGCAATCTTAGTTGGGTCTGGAAACTCAGATGGGTTAGACACATCCATAGACTCACCGTCGGTCAGTTAACCTTATAGATAACGGATGGAGCTGTCATAATGAGGTCGATGTTGAACTCGCGTTCCAAACGTTCTTGGATAACATCCATATGAAGAAGCCCAAGGAAACCACAACGGAAACCAAATCCAAGGGCCTGAGATGTTTCTGGTTCAAACTGAAGACTAGCATCATTCAGTTGCAATTTTTCAAGCGCTTCACGTAGGTCATTGTACTTGTTTGACTCGATTGGATAGAGACCCGCAAAGACCATAGGATTCATCTGCTTGTAACCATGTAATGGCTCTGTCGCAGGATTGGTTGCCAAGGTAACGGTATCACCCACACGAGTGTCCTGAACCGTCTTGATAGAAGCCGCAATATAACCAACGTCCCCAGTCGCAAGGAAATCACGACCAACTGCTTTCGGTGTAAAAATACCAACTTCGGTCACATCAAAGGTCTTACCATTACTCATAAGTTGAATCTTATCGCCAGGTTTAACCACTCCATCCATGACACGCACTTGGAGAATAACCCCACGGTAGGCATCGTAAACAGAGTCGAAAATCAAGGCCTTAAGTGGTGCCGTCACATCACCTGTTGGCGCTGGTACTTTTTCTACGATTTGCTCAAGGATTTCTTCAATACCTATACCAGCCTTGGCAGATGCTAAGACTGCTTCACTAGCATCCAAACCAATGACATCTTCAATCTCTGTACGCACGCGCTCAGGGTCTGCTGCTGGCAGGTCAATTTTATTAATGACTGGCATGATTTCCAAATCATTGTCCAAGGCCAGATAAACGTTGGCAAGGGTTTGGGCCTCAATCCCTTGGGCAGCATCGACCACCAAAATCGCTCCCTCACAGCAGCTAGCGAACGTGAAACTTCATAGGTAAAGTCCACGTGCCCTGGCGTGTCAATCAAGTGGAAAATATAAGTTTCCCCATCTTTTGCAGTGTAATTCAGCTCGATGGCATTTAACTTAATGGTAATCCCACGTTCCCGTTCTAAATCCATACTATCCAAAAGTTGAGCTTGCATTTCACGGCTTGAAACGGTCTCTGTCTTTTCCAAAATGCGGTCTGCTAGAGTTGATTTACCGTGGTCAATATGGGCGATAATAGAGAAGTTACGGATTTTCTCCTGTCGTTTTTTCAATTCTTCTAAGTTCATGATTCTCTTCCTTTCAGGGTATCTATTTATTATAAATTGTTTTTGATATTTTGACAAGACCATACCCTGCCAGGAGTACTAATCTTCAGCAACAAAGCCGTCATTTTCGATAAAGTGGTGTTCTGTCATTCCTTGGTCTGTAAAGACAATCCCATGAAGGACACCACCATAAACAGCTCCTCCATCCATTCCAATCTTACCGTCTTCTGTCACCCAAAGCTCAGCAGTACCACGCTCTTGCTTTAACAAACCATAAACTGGCGTATGACCAAAGACAATGATTTTTCCAGTATGATTTTCGGCTTCGTGGAATGGTTTTCTGAGCCACACTTTTTTATAATCTGTGGTTTCATGCCAGTCATCCAAGGTCAAATCAATACCTGCGTGAACAAAGATATACTTGTCTGTCTCTACTACAAATGGCATTTGACGAATGAATTCGACCAAGTCTGCCGCTTCAGTAGCAACACACTTGGCATCCTCAACTCCATCAACTGGTGCATCCAAGGGACGACCTAAGATAGAGTTAATGGTTGTATCACCACCATTACGACGATAGTGGTCATAGCTTTCTTCTGGGTCATCGAGCCAAGTCAGAAACATATACTCGTGGTTTCCTGATAGACAGATAGCCCCTTGATTGTCCACTAAATCCTTAACCATTTCAAGAACACGGCGACTATCTTCACCGCGGTCAATCAAATCTCCTAGAAATAGCAACTGGGTCTGACCATCCCAGGTTTTGAGAAGGTCTTCCAGCATCCCAGCTTTTCCGTGAACATCTCCAATTACATAATAGTCTGTCATCTTATTTCTCCCTGTTTCTCAACAATTCTCTGGCTTGCGTTAGGGCTGCTTCCGTCACATCATCACCTGCCAACATCTTGGCAACTTCCTCCACTCGCTCTTCAACCGTCAAGAGTCGAACAGTCGAAACCGTTGAATGCTCATTGCTAATCTTCTCAATAAAGAATTGATAATCCGCAATCGCAATCACTTGTGGCAAATGGGAAATAGCAAGGACCTGGCCATGCTGGCCAATCTTGTGAATCTTCTGCGCAATAGCCTGAGCTACACGACCTGAAACTCCCGTATCCACCTCATCAAAGACAATGCTAGTCTTACCTTCTTTACGTGAAAGGCAGATTTAATGGCTAGCATGAGACGAGATAATTCCCCACCAGATGCAACCTTGACCAAGGGTTTAAAGTCTTCGCCAGGGTTGGTTGAAATGTAAAACTCAACCGTTTCATTGCCCTCACGACTGAATTTGCTCTTGCTAAAACGAACCTGAAACTGGGCTTTTTCCATATAAAGGTCTTGCAGTTCTTGCTTAATCTCAGCTTCGAGTTGTTGGGCCAAATCATGACGAGCAGATGCAAGCTGACCTGCCAAGTCGACAAGATTGACTTCCAATTTCTTAAGCTCTGCTTCCATGTCTTCAGACGAAAGGTTATTGCCTGTCAAGAGATTGTATTCATCCGTAATCTTGGCAAAATACAGCAAAACATCATCTACAGTCCCACCATACTTACGGGTAATAGTATGAAGGAGATCCAAACGATTCTCGACCTGCATAAGGCGATTACCATCAAAATCAAGATCCTCAATAATAGTTTCCAAACGTTTGCTAATGTCTTCTAAGACATAGTAAGTCTCAGATAGAGAGCTTGAAATTTCACGGTATTCAGGGTCATACTCTTCAACACTTTCCATGTCATTCATAGCCGAACGAACATTGGCCAAACTTGAAAAGTCTTCATTGTCCAACATACTGTAGGCATTGGTCAGCGTATCTGCAATATTTTTATGGTTAAGGAGTTTATCTCGCTCTTGATTGAGAGCCAAGTCTTCTCCAGCCTGCAAGTTTGCTGCCTCAATCTCTGCCATTTGAAATTCCAACATTTCAATACGAGCCTTGTGTTCCTGTTGGTTTTTCTTGACTTCCAGAACCTGCTTGCGCATTTTTCGATAGGCATCAAAACTCGTCTGGTAGGTTTCTTTCAAGTCCCAAAAAGCTGCATCGCCAAATTCATCCAACATCTGGATGTGCAGTTGAGGACGCATTAATTCTTCTTGGTCATGCTGACCATGAATATCTACAAGATGTTGCCCAATAGCACGCAAAACCGACAGATTAACCATCTGACCATTCACACGGCTGATACTACGACCATTTTGCAGAATTTCCCGACGGATGATAATCTCATCACCCAATTCTAAACCTTGCTCATCAAAAATTTCCTGTAAAAGGCGACTATTTTCAACTGAGAAAGCCCTTCAATCTCTGCCTTTGGTGCACCATGACGAATAACATCTGTCGTCGCACGAGCTCCCAACATCATATTCATGGCATCAATGATAATCGACTTCCCTGCGCCTGTTTCACCAGTCAGGACAGTCATTCCCTTTTCAAAATTGAGGGAAATAGCCTCAATAATGGCAAAGTTTTTTATCGAAATTTCAAGTAACATATAGACCTACCAATTTTTTACTTGTTCAAAGATTTCCTCAGCTAGACTTTCACTTCTGGCAATGACTAAAATCGAGCTATCATCAGCCAAACAGCTGAAAATCTTGTCCGCAAAAGTCTCGATTAACTGAGCTTTTACAAAAGCAGTATTTCCTGGGATAACCTGGAGATTGATCATCTTTTCCATCAATTCAGCAGATTCGATATTGTCTTCAGCCAATTGCAAACTTTTTACGATTGATTTAGGCAATTCATAGACATAAGTATTGTCTCTCAAAGGAATTTTGACAATACCTAGTTCTTTGATATCTCGTGATACCGTTGCCTGAGTGGCAGTGATGCCTGCCTCTTTCAAATGTTCTACGATTTCTTCTTGCGTGCCGATTTGATAATCTGTCACAAATCGTCTAATTTTTTCAAGTCTCTCTTTTTTATTCATTTTTAAATTGACTATGCGCCCTCTCTACTACTTCTTCAATCTCAGCAAGAACCTGATTACTTGCTGACTCTTCTTTTTTCAAATACGCTAAAAACTCAATATTTCCATGACCTCCTTGGATAGGAGAAAAGTCCAAACCAAGGACTGAAAAACCCTCCTCTACTGCCATAGCTGTGACAGATTCAAGGACATTCTGGTGCACCTTAGCATCTCGAATAATTCCATTTTTTCCAATCTGCTCACGTCCTGCCTCAAACTGAGGCTTAATTAGAGACACAACCTGACCTTGATCAGCTAACACACGGTGCAAGGCTGGCAGAATCAGACTGAGGGAAATGAAACTCACATCAATGCTGGCAAAGCTCGGTTCCTGCTCGAAATCAGTCTTTCAGCATAGCGGAAATTAAACTGCTCCATGCTGACAACACGTGGGTCTTGGCGTAATTTCCAAGCCAATTGATTGGTACCAACATCAACTGCAAAGACTAACTCAGCACCATTCTGTAGCATAACATCGGTAAAACCTCCAGTAGAAGCACCGATATCAATTGTTGTTGCTCCTTCAACTAACAAATCAAAGACCTGCAAGGCTTTTTCCAATTTCAAGCCACCACGGCTGACATACTTGAGTTTTTCACCCTTGAGTTTTAGCTCGGTATCATCTGGGATTTTCTCTCCTGGTTTGTCAAACCGTTCTCCATTCAGGACTGCTACAACTAGACCAGCCATCACACCGCGCTTAGCCTGTTCTCGCGTTTCAAACAAACCCTGTTTATAAGCTAGTACATCCACTCTTTCCTTAGCCATTGATTCTCAAACTTTCTACTACTCTTACAATCGATTCTATCTCAAAGGGAACTTGCTGGGCAATTTCTTCTAATTTGGCATTAGCTTGATCCAGAGTTTGGTTACAAAAGGCAATGGCCTCTTCCAAGCCCAATAAGGCTGGATAGGTTGATTTTCAGCCTGCAAATCCTTTTGTGGAGTCTTGCCGATTTCCTCAAAACTAGCTGTCACATCAAGCACATCGTCTCGAACTTGAAAAGCAAGTCCTATTAATTCGCCAACAGTTTTGAGTTTTGCCTGTATTTCAGGTGACAATTCAGCAATGATAGCAGCTGCTTGGAAGGGATAGGCTAGTAATTTCCCAGTCTTATTAGCATGGATAGTCTGGAGTTCTTCCAAAGACAAATGCTGGTGTTCACCCTCCATGTCCAAAACCTGCCCTGCCACCATGCCCAGACTACCTGAAGCAAGGGATAAGTTGGCAATCAAGTCCACCTTGATCTGACTTGGCAAATCTGCCTGCGCTATCAAGGCATAAGGATCTAGAAACAAGGCATCTCCAGCCAAAATCGCCATAGCTTCTCCAAATTTCTTGTGATTTGTCAAGCGCCCTCGACGGTAATCATCATCATCCATAGCTGGAAGATCATCATGAATCAAGCTCCCTGTATGAATCATTTCCAAGGCCGAAGCTACCTGCGCGTGAGCAGGTTTGATGGCAACCTGCAAGGATTCCAGAACTTCTAACAAGAGAAAAGGACGGATACGCTTGCCACCAGCATGAATGGAATAGAGAACAGACTCTCGCAAACTAGAAGCAAACTGCTGGTCTCCATAAAAATCTTCCAAGGCCGACTCGACAAGAGCTAATTTTTCTTGCTTCTTCATTCAAAATCACTTTCTGTTCCGTCTTCTTGCATGACCTTGACCAAGGTCTTTTCAGCCTTGTCCAACGTCGCTTGGAGCTCTTTTGACAAGACCATGCCCTTTTGAAAGGCCGCAATCGCATCTTCCAAAGCAATTTCACCATTTTCCAAACTTTGGACAATGGTCTCCAGTTCTGCTAGGTTTTCCTCAAATTTCTTTTGTTTTGACATCTTTAACCTCTAATTCTACTTGACCATCTCGCATCAAAAGCGTCACTTGGTCTTTTTTCTTCAAATACTCAACCGAATCGATTACAGAATCTTCTTTTTTGACAATAGCATAACCACGCGCCACGATTCGACTGGTATCCAACATGAGCAAAGCTTCTGAAAGACGCTTGACTTCAGCAACCTTGGCATCATAAACCAGTGCCATTTGGCTACGGAGAAGCTTGTCCAACTGTCCTAGACGGTCTTGATAACGTTGGATTTTAGTAACAGGTGATAATTGAACCAGTCGATGCGTCCTTGCTTGGACGATTTGTTTGTTATCAGAAATCCGTGTACGTAAACTTTGTTTCAAACGCAATTGCAGTTGATCCAAGCGTTGCAAATAGCCATCATACAAACGTTCTGGTTGTCTAAAGATAACAGACTGACTGCATTTTTTCAAAGCTTCTTGTTTCTTAGATAGCACATTTCGAACTGCCGTTGCCATCCGTTTTTCCTGATTTTGCAAATGAGCCAATACATCCAACTTGGTCACAGGTGTTGCTAGTTCAGCTGCCGCTGTCGGCGTCGCAGCCCGTCTATCTGCCACAAAATCCGCCAAAGTCACATCCGTCTCATGCCCCACACTAGAAATAACTGGCAGACGAGATTCAAAAATAGCTCGTACCACAATTTCTTCGTTAAAGGCCCAGAGATCCTCGATGGAACCACCACCACGACCAATAATGAGCAAATCCAAATCGTCCCGTTGATTAGCACGCGCAATATTACGAGCAATTTCCTCCGCGGCTCCATCACCTTGCACCTTAGTCGGATAGAGGAGAATATCAACACCAGGAAAACGTCTGCTGACAGTCGTGATAATGTCTCGAATAACGGCTCCACTACGACTGGTTACTACACCAATTCTCTTAGAAAATTGGGGCAGAGGTTGCTTGAACCTCTCTTGAAACAAACCTTCTTCTGTCAATTTTTTCTTGAGTTGTTCAAACTGAATCGCAAGTGCCCCAACCCCATCAGGCTCAGCCTTTTCAATGATGATGGAGTAGCTACCACTTGGTTCATAGACCTGTACACGCCCAATCACATTGATCTTCATTCCTTCTTCCAGGTCGAAACCTAATTTCTGATAAATCCCAGACCAGATAGTCGCTTGAATGACTGCATGGTCATCCTTTAGGGAGAAATATTGGTGAGTAGGTCGTTTACGAAAGTTGGAAACTTGACCAGTTAAATAGACCCGTTCCAAGTAAGGGTCTTTATCGAATTTCATTTTCAGATACTTGGTCAAAGTTGTTACCGATAAATACTTTTCCATCTCCACCTACTATTCATTTTCTTGCTCTTTCATGGGTATTATTATACCAAAAATATGCCTAAAAATCTCCATTTATGTACCATTATAAGGGAAAAATAGAAAAAGGAGGCAAGGCCTCCACGTCTGATTATTTGCTGTTTCGAGCTTCTTCCAAATCTTAGCAATCTTGGTCGTCAACAGGTCGATAGCCACGGTATTGCTGACTCCCTCAGGAATGACGATATCAGCATAACGCTTGGTTGGCTCGATAAACTGGTGGTACATAGGTTTAACCACACCTAAATACTGGTCAATAACGCTATCAAGGCTACGGCCACGCTCCTCCATATCACGCTTGATCCGACGAATAATGCGCACATCATCATCCGTATCCACAAAAATCTTAATATCCATCAAATCGCGCAGGCGCTTGTCCTCCAAGACCAAAATTCCCTCAACGATAAAGACATCTTGAGGCTCTTGACGATAGGTCTTGCTGCTCCGTGTATGCTCTGTATAGTCATAAGTCGGAATATCCACTGGACGACCCGCCAACAATTCCTTAATCTGCTCAATCATCAAGTCTGTATCAAAGGCAAAAGGATGGTCGTAGTTGGTTTTGACACGCTCTTCAAAGGTCAAATGAGACTGATCCTTGTAGTATGAATCATGCTCAATCATGGAAATCTTTTCATCAGGGAAATGCGATAAAATGGCTCTTGAAACACTGGTCTTACCACCACCAGAACCACCTGTCACTCCGATAATGATTGGTCTATTTTGCATGCTATCCTCCGTTTTTTTATCCGTCGTCTATTCTATCACATTTTTTACAAAATTTATAGTCTGCTTTCAATAGTCTATGGGAAATAACACTCCCTACACCCCAGTTAGACTAGCTAAAAACCTTCCTTGGCTTGTAGAGTTTGTCCTGTTTTTCTAGAATGGCTAGCAATGTATCGCCTTCAAAAGCAGCCAATTCCTTATCCGACTGTTCTAGCTCGATAAAGCGACCAAAGCGTACTTCTGTAGCCTGTTCTGGACTTAAGAAAACTTTGACAAGGTCTCCTGTCCCAATCTCTATAGAATGAAGAAAGTCCAATTGGCCAGCCCCCACTTTTTCAGCAATTTCTTCCAAGGTCAAGGCATCTTCTAGCTGCAAACCTGCTGCACTTGTTCGTGTCAAATGAGACATATGAGCCGCATAGCCCAATTTTTCTCCCAAGTCAACAGACAAGGTACGAATGTATGTTCCCTTACTGCATTTCACACGAAAAGTAAAGCGTGCAAGATGACCCTCATAAGAAATCGGACTTGTTCGATCAAATTGATAAATGGTCACCTGACGCTCTGGACGCTCTACTTCTTGACCAGCACGCGCATATTCATAAAGCTTACGACCATTAACCTTGACTGCAGAATACATAGGCGGAATCTGAGTAATAGGCCCAGTCAGATTGGCTATCGCTTCATCAACAAGCTTTTCATCCAAGTGCGACAAAACAGGTGTCTCTGCGAGCACTTTCCCACTGGCATCCTCAGTCGTCGTGGAATAGCCCAGAGTGATTTCCCCCTCATAGACTTTGCCCTCATCCTGCATAAACTCTACCATACGGGTCGCCTTCCCAACCGCAATGGGCAAAACACCCACTACATCCGGATCCAAGGTTCCACCATGACCAATTTTCTTGGTTCCCAAAATCTTACGCAGTTTAAAAACCGCATCATGCGAGGTCATCCCCGCTTCTTTTTTTAAGTTGATAATACCGTTCATATTTGCTTTCTAATTTCATTCATGAAATATCTTCTTCAAGAATCGTAATGCAATTATCTTTTGTAACAAAAGATAGTGTGGCTAATCTTATTGCTTGGTTCATAATTATCCTGTCAAATACATTTCTTACAAATCTCCCATTTGCATTTTTATTTTCAGGATTGCTACTATGTAATTCTAAATATTTTTTTAATTTTTCTTTTGCAGAATCATGCAAAATGTACTCTTCATTTTTGCAATATGAAAGAAAAATATCAAACATTTGGTCCACAGTATAATCTTCAAACGTAATAAAATAATTAAATCTTGATTTTAACCCAGAATTAGATTCAAAAAATTTTTTCATCAATTCATCATATCCAGCAACAATAACAACCAAATCATCACGATAGTCTTCTAATGCTTTTGTTAACTCAGTTAAACACTCTCGACCATAACTATCACTTTTATCGTTTTCAGTAATACTATATGCTTCATCAATAAACAATACACCGCCTTTGGCTTTTTGTATCAATCTCTTCACTTTCGAAGCCGTCTGTCCTTGATATTCTGCTATTAAGTCTGTTCTAGTTGCTTCAATAAAATGACCTTTACTTAGTATTCCTAATGAACGATACATATTCCCAACGATTCTAGCCACAGTAGTTTTACCGGTACCTGGATTACCTAAAAACGCCATGTGCATAGTTCTATTTGTTTTTTTAAGACCGATTTTTTCTCTACTTTGTTGAACTTTATTAAACGCTACTAAATCTTTAATTTCTTTCTTAACATTTTCTAAACCTATTAGTGACTTTAAATCATTTGCTAGTTCTTCAAATGATTTATGATTTGTTTCTTTCAAAATCAAATAATTTGTATCAATAACTCTAGCGCCAAGATATTTATACAATAATTCCAATATGCTAGTTTGCTTATCTTTGATTTTTGAGAGTGTCTCTTTACTTGTCAAGTTTCCTAATCGTTTTATAAATTCTAACTCAGCATTTTTAAGATTATCAACTATATCTTGAAGAATTATTTCTAATTCATAAGCATTATTTGTTAAATCATCCAGTTTTTTTCACTTCCGATTTTAACAATTTTTAAATAAGTTTCACTAATCATTTACATTCCTTTAAACAATATAAATAATACTATTATAACAACAGCGACTCCAAGAGTATAGAATCCTTTTCTAAGGAAACTAATCTCTTTTTGTTTTTCCTCTAGTTCAGTTTGAAATTTCTCGACAATTAAAGTAAGATTTTTACCTTCCTCTATTAATCGAACATTCATCTTGTCTACATCGTTTTTAAGATTATTTTGTGTTTCTTCAACTTGTAAATGCAAATCGTTAAAACTATTTTCTATTTTTCACTAATGATTTTAGCTTCGCTTTTAAACTATCAATTTCAATTTGAATTTCACTTTGCTTATCTTCAAGTTGTTCTAACTCTTCTAATTTTTTTATGATGTTTCTTCAATACATCAATTAAATCTTTATTCTGTTTAAAAACATCATCTAATAGTTTTTTATTACCTGTTTGATATTCTTCTATCTCCTGCAATCCCTGTATAGCTTTATTATTTGCCTCTTTGGCTGCAATCAAAGATTTTGAAATACTTTGAATATACTCATCATCCAATATTTGGAAGGTTTCATAAATAGTATTAAATTCTTGAATAATCTTTTTTATGTGAATATTTTGTTCAATCATTCTATTTTTGAACAGCATCTTTGAGAGCGTTTAAATCCTTACCCGTAACATCATATTCCGTGCTAATAAATCCAAACATAAGATTGTCTTGTGGGACAGTAGGTAAATCTGATTGTTCTGGAATCTCTTCACTAAAAGCTTTTAACTCTTGTTTTTTTTCATTAAATCTTTCAGAATTTGCTAAAACTTGAATCTCTAATTCTTCTGACATAATATTCTCCTATAATAAATTGTTTAATGCATTTTGCATTTCTTCAAGTTCACTTTGCTTTTCATCAAAGTAAATTTCATTAGCTAATAATCGCTGTTTGAAATCAATCTTTGAATTAGAAAACTCTTCATCAACATTACCAAGTAGTTCTCTTAGTTTTTGATGGTTCTTAGCCATCTTACTGAAAATGTGGTTTCGTTTAATAGCAACATTTTGCTCGGCAACAAAAATTTGAACATCCTGAATTCTTAGCAATTCGTTCTTCTTATCAGCTTGTTGTTTTTTGTTCTCATCTTGTAGTTTCCTTGATATAAAGCCATCAAGCCCGTTAATGATAATCGCTCCCAAGATTCCAGTTAGTAAACTTGCAAAGAACATCCCTAAAATATTAGCAATTGTTCCTAGAAGTTTTATTTCAAAAGTCATACCTGGTATCTTATTTAAGAACTGTTCAAAATATTCTCCTAAAAATATTGCTCCTACACCTACTAATGCGGATGTAATAATTTTTGAAACATGGGCAATTTTGATTTCAATAGAATGAGATTGATTTTCAGGGTTTGATAGATAAGAAATACTTTCTCTGATAGAACCAAATAATTGTTTAAACAAGTTTGGAAGTTTTTGTAATTTCTGGTTAAATACGCCAATAATTTCTCCTACGATGCTTCCAACAAAACTATCTACACCTACTTTAATAAAATCTTTGATTTTACCAAAAAATGAATGAAGTGCTTTTTTCATTTCCTCTATAAATGTATCAAAAGAGTGTTTTTTTGCTTTAAAATACCTCACTAAAGCATTCATAATTTCCTTCAGCATCCCAAATAATGCTGCAATAAACATAGCTTTTATAGCATCTTTACCAGCTTTATTGGCCATTCTGACAGAAGCTTTCTTTGCAATATCCTTATTAATAGCTTTCTTCGCTGTTTTTTCAGATATGAGCATTTTCTTCGAATCAGCTGCTAATTTATCATTTAATCTTTTATTATTTTCAGCTTTAAGATTTCGCTTTTCGGCATCTGAGATATTCATCTTATCAATTTTTTTATTAGCTCTTTCAACTTGTTCTTTTAGATTTTTTTCTCTCGCTTCTCTGCTCTTTATATAGTCACTATTGGATGTTGCTCCTTTACTTTTATTAAGTGATTCGTTTGTTGCAGCAAAATTTTCTGATTTATTTGCTAAATCAACAGTCTCTATATCAGCAATTTTCCTCCATGGATTTTCAAAAATCTGTTTTCGCGGTACGACGTGATCCAGATTAACCTTTTCATTAATTTTCAAAGTTTTACCAGTATACTCATCTTTTAGGGTTCCAGATCTTAGCTTATCTTTCATATTATTTTTTGCATCTTTGAATCTTTTATCTTCTAAAATACTTTTACCTATTACTTTAGTATATTCTTTTGGTTTATCTATATTATCATTATACTGCTTGAGAAGAGTATCACTTGTCATATCTAAACCAATTTGATTCCCGAATTGATTCCAAATTTCATCTAAAATAACTTCACTTAACTTATCAGGTGATCCTATTTCTTTAAACTCTGTTTGTAACGATTCAAGATTAGAAAATTCCATCTCAAATTGTTGCTCAAGTAGTTCTTCTAATTCATCGTAATTTAAGCTTTGTAATTCATCTACTTCTTCAGTATTAAATACTAATAATTCATTTTCCACTGCTTTCTCACTCCCCCTTCAGCGCTTCAAACTTCGCTTTCATGGTTGGATTTTTCGAGTCAATTTTTTAACAGAAACATCTTCTAATTTGTTGTTAGCTAGACGGAGTTGGTTTTCAGATGTGGTTAGGAATTTCTTGACCTCTTCCATGCGTTTGATAGCCTTATCAATTTCATCGATAGCTTTGCAAAAGTTGGTCGAAGCTGAATTATAGTTCTTAGCAAAAGCTACTTTGAAGGCATCCAAGTCTTCCTCAAAGTGGGTAATATCGATATTTTGCTCTCGAACCAAGGCCAACTCCTGCTTATATTTTAAGGAATTAAGCGCCGCATTACGCAAGAGCCCAATCAACTGGATAAAGAATTGAGGACGAACCACATACATCTTTTCATACTCGTGGCTGACGTCAACAATCCCTGTGTTAAAGTAGTCGTTATCAGCTTCAAGCATGGTCACCAAGACGGCATACTCACAGTTCTTCTCTCGACGGTCCTTGTCCAATTCCTTGTAAAAATCTGCATTCTTGTGCTTCTTCTCTGTTCCGTCCGCTTCATTTTTCATTTCAAACATGATGGAAATAATTTCGACCCCATTTTCATCACATTCACGGAAGATAAAGTCCCCCTTAGACCCACGCGCAGAGACCTTGTTATCCTTCTCAAAGTAGGCATTTGGAAAGGCAAAACTACGGACCTTGTTAAACTCACTCTCTGCATACTGTTCCAGACTTTCCCCGATAGCTTTTGTAGATTGTTGGGCTTTGAAATTCTTATAAAATTCTACTTGTTCACTAGCTGCTTTAAGTTGGGCTTCATAGTTTTGTTTAACTGAAGCAAGAGAAAGCTCGTTTTCCTTTTCTTGCAGTAGGAGCTGATTTTTGACCTGATCCCGTTCTTTTTCTAGGTCAGAAAGGGTCTTTTGCAGTTGATTTTCATGCTCTAAACGCAAGGTGGCCAATTGGTTTTCCAAGGCCTGCACTTCCTTGTCCTTTGCTAATAAGGCCTGATGGCTTGTTTGTTCAACTTCTTTCTTAGCCAACTCTTTCTCTATATCAAAGTTTTGTATTTGACTCTGCAATTGTGCAATTTCTTGGTCTTTTTGAGCCAGTTTAATCTGTTGCTCATTCATGGCCTTTTGCTCAACCAAGGCCAATTCCTGCTTCATACGATCGTGCAATTCCTTATCAAACTCTGCCGTTCTCACTTGGGATAAAAGTTCAGCATACTGACTTTCATTTACTGTAAAGACTTCCCCACAGTTAGGGCATTTGATTTCGTTCATATCGTTCCTCTTTCTAGACTTCTTTATCCATTATATCATGCCTGAGGGAAAATCAAAAACAGTGAGTCAAAACCCACTGTTTATCTTCTTTTACTTTAAATTTTTTCCAAGGCCAAGCGCAAGTCTTCAATCAAATCTTCTACATTTTCAAGTCCGATTGACAAACGGATTTGGTTTGGTGTGACACCTGCTGCTTCTAGGTCTTTTTCTGACAATTGACCGTGAGTGGTTGTTGCTGGATGAACAACAAGCGATTTGGCATCTGCCACGTTTGCAAGATCAGAGAAGATTTCCAAATTATCAATTACCTTGCGAGCTTCTGCCTCCCCACCTTTGACATGGAAGGTAAAGATTGATCCCACACCTTTTGGCAAGTATTTCTCAGCCAAAGAATGGTAAGGACTATCAGCAAGTTTTGGATAGTTGACCTTTTCTACCTTAGGATGGTTGATAAGAAAATCAACAATTTTCTCTGCATTTTGCACATGGCGTTCTACACGAAGAGAAAGTGTTTCAAGTCCTTGTAGCAAGAGGAAGGCATTAAATGGAGACAAGGCTGCCCCTGTATCACGAAGCAATTGGACACGAACAGCTATAATAAAGGCTGCTGCACCCACATCACGAGTATAGCTCAAATTATGGTAACTTGGGTCTTCCTCAACAAATTGAGAGAATTTACCTGAAGCTGCCCAGTCAAAACGACCACTATCGACAATCACTCCACCAATGGTCGTACCATGCCCACCGATAAACTTAGTCGCAGAATGAATAGCAATATCTACACCGTGAGAAAAGACATTAATCAAGTAAGGTGTGGCAAAGGTATTATCCGAAACAAGTGGAATCTGGTGTTTATGCGCAATCTCAGCCAATTTTTCCAAGTCAGGAATGTTGATCAAGGGATTCCCCAAGGTTTCAATCAAGACAAGCTTGGTATTATCATTGATTGCTGCTTCTACTTCCTCCAAATTATCCACGTCCACAAAGGTTGTTGTGATCCCATAACGAGGAAGGGTTTCCTTCAAGAGATTGAAGGTTCCACCGTAAATAGTTGATGCTGCTACAACATGGTCACCAGCATGGGCAAGTGCCAAAATCGTATAAGTCACTGCTGCCATACCTGATGCTGTTGCAAGAGCTCCTACACCACCTTCAAGTGCTGCAATTCGTTCTTCAAAGGCAGCTGTTGTAGGATTGGTAATACGGGTATAAATGTTCCCTGGTTTTCTCAAGGCAAAAAGATCCGCACCTTCCTGCGTATCATCAAAAACAAAGGATGTTGTCTGATAAATCGGCACTGCACGAGACTTAGTTGCTGGATCCACAACTTGACCAGCGTGTAGTTGCAAAGTTTCAAATTTAAAATCACGAGTCATAAAACGACCTCCAAATAGTTTGATTAAGGATATTGTAGCACCTTAAGTTATAGTTTACCAATATTAGTTTTCTATATTTTGATATAAGAATTAACTATTACCTTATTTTAAAAACGAAAAAGGCACGATTCAATCGTGCTCAGTTTCTTAATCTACATAAGTATCTTCGTTTTTATTGAGGAAGGCATATGGAAGACCCATCAAGAGACCACCGCCAATCAAGTTTCCAACGAAGGTTACACCCCAGTGACGAAGCATATTCCCAACACCGAAGTTAGCAATTGAATCCGCAGCAACACTGAATTTTACAATCGCGAAAGAAGCAAAGTTCGCCGCAATGTGCTCGTTTGTTAAGAATACAAACATGTAAATAGCTGACAACACAAGCCAAAGTTTGGCACCACCATCTTTGACCAAAACAAATGAAAGAATCGCAATATTTACGAAAATATTTGCTAAAATACCTTCAAGTAAGACTAGCTCATTGGAACGGCCTAACTTCATCTCTACAACCCCAGAGATAAAACTATCATGAGTCAGATTTGCATAGGCTGCTGAGTGGGCAAAGCCCCAACCTGCTATTAAAGCTCCGATAAGATTGAACAAGGTACAGTAAAGTAAAATCTCAGCTGTTTTTCTCCAAGAGATTTTTTTCAAGAAACTACCAGCAGTCAAGAACATCATGTTTGATGTTACCAACTCGGCATTCAAAAAAACAATGTAGGCCAATCCCCAAGCAAAGACAAATGGGAAGAGGAAACGTCCACTACCTGGTGCAATTTTATTAATCAAGTCAGCCCCAACTGCACCAGCAGCTGTACTGAAGGTTAAAAATGCACCTGCAAACATAGCACGAATCGCATACTTAAATTTGCTTTGACTATAAAGACTTTCTTTCTTCTTGCAAGCAAATTCAATCTTTGAGATAAATTCTGAAGAAACCATAATAAACTCCTAAAACTTTTATTTGTGATAATTATAACATAAAATCGATATGATGAAAAGCCTTTCCTAATTGCATTTTTAATAAATTTATAAAACCAGTAATCGTTTACATTGTTTTAATAATAAGCTTTTAGAAGTTTTAGTTATCAGAATATTGAGGTTGCATGGAGTAACTTTTATTCTATTTAATATATTTTATTGTTACAATTTAAAAACGATTTTCTCTGAAAGCCTATTTTGTAAAAGAAAAAGAGAGAATCGTTCTGATTCTCCCTGATACACTAACTCTTCTTAATCAACATATATATCTTCATTCTTATTTAGAAAGGCATACGGTAAACCAATCAGAAGACCTCCACCTATAAAGTTAGCAATGAAAGTTACACCCCAATGTCGAATGATATTTGGAAGACCAAAGTGAGGTACTTGATCAGCAATCATGCTGAATTTCATAATACTAAAGGAAGCAAAATTGGCAGCAATATGCTCATTGGACAAGAAGACAAACATGGAAATAGCTGATAAAATAATCCATAGTTTGGCAGCACCATCTTTAACTAGTATAGATGAAAGAATGGCAATATTTACAAAGACATTGGCAAGAATTCCCTCAAGCAAGACTAAATCACTTGGACGCGCCAATTTCTTGGCTACAAGCTTAGGAAGGAAACTATCATGGGTCAAATGGGAAAAGGCCGACGAGTTGGCAAAGGCCCATCCAGCTACCAAGGCACCAATGAGATTAAACAAAGCACAATATAGTAAAATAATCATTGCCTTTTTCCAATCCATCTTTTTTAAAAATGCGCCTGCTGTTAGGTACATCATGTTGGATGTAACTAACTCAGCATTTAGAAAAACGATATAAACAAGTCCCCAAGCGAAAACAAATGGGAAAAGGAAATATCCACTACTTGGAACAATATTATTTAATAAATCCGCACCAATGGCTCCAGCAGCTGTACTAAAGGTTAAAAAAGCACCTGCAAACATGGAACGAATAGCATATTTGAACTTACTTTGCTTGAAAAGACTTTCTTTCTTATGGCAATAATAATCTATCTTCGAAATAAACTCTGAAGAACTCATAAACATCTCCTAATTCTTTATATTTGTTATTATAACATAAAAAAATAAACAAATAATAATTTTTTTAAAATTTAACTCTTTATATCTACTTTAAGATTACACACTTTGTATTATTAGTTATGGTATAAAAAGAGTCAACAACCTCCACCTTTGTTTCAATCTGTCTTTAAAACATTTCTTAAGGATAAAGCTAAAATCATCACCATCCCTCAATGAGAGTATTCCAAAACTAAGTAAGATTACTAGTAACATCATTAAACTTAATATTTTTGATTTTCAGAATATTATAGTAGATTGAATCTAGAATCTCACAATATCTCTTCTAAAATATTTATAGAAATTGCTTTAAATTCCTTAATCAATTTGTTCTTCTATTTCAATATACTATAACAACTGCAATAAACAAATTTTCATAGCTCTAAATATAAAATGGAGAAGACAAGGATTGTCCTCTCCAGATATCATCTTTTCACTGACTTATCTTAACTAAATTGTTTATATGGTTGATTGAAAGCTGTTAAAATTTCATCAGATGTCTGCGAATAATCTTTTGTTTCTTTCAAATCACCTTTTACAATAATACGTTCTGTAGCAGCAAGGTCTTCACAGGTTACTAATGTGATCTCATTGACCCCTTCTCTATCATCAACCTCATCAACACGATCTGGTGTAACACGTTTGACTTCACGTATTTCATAAGTATAAACTTTATTTTTATCAGTTAGATAAATTTTCATACCATTTTTAGCATTATCCAAAGGAGAGAATAACATTTTATTAGCATTATCAACACCAAAAATATGATGACTAGCTAGACTATAATTTCCTTCTCCCATCACTTGGTCACGCTTCATCGTACCAGCACCATAATATAGATTTACGTTATTCAATCCTTTAAAAATCGGCAGATTCATTTCTAATTCAGGAATAGCAATTCCACCAATAACTGGTAATTTTTGAGTATCCCATTGAGAAGCTAACACAGCTTCAGAAGAGATTGCTTTGACCGAGTCAAAATCAAAATTTCCTTCTGTTTCTTGATTTTCTTCTAATTTCTCTTTTGAGACCTGACTAACTTGGTACTTATTCGTATTCCAAACCATAACCATATCACGCAGTTTAGCATTAAAAATCAAAGCAATTGATAATAGAATCAAAAATCCTGCTAAAATATTGATTAGTAAATTTTTACGATTTGTTTTCTTTTTATTCTTTTTATGAGACATTATGCTTCACCTTCTGTTTCGTTTTCTGTCCCAACTTCTTCTTTTTCTGCTGCTGCAACCGTAGTAAAGGTTACAATTTTAGCATCTTGATCCAGGCGCATCACTTTAACTCCCATAGTTGAGCGACCTGTTTGTGAAATATTGGCAACATTGGTTCGAATCATGACACCCGTATCAGTGATAATCATCAAGTCTTCATCGCCTTTAACTGTTAAAAGACCTGATAGAGGACCATTTTTTTCAGCTACATTAGCCGTCTTCATCCCTTTACCACCACGACCTTTTGTTGGATATTCAGTCGCAACTGTACGCTTCCCATATCCTTTTTCAGTAATGATAAGAACTTCATCTTGATCAGTAATTACGCTCGCTCCGACTACTGTGTCTCCCCCACGGAGATTAACACCTTTCACACCAGTGGCGATACGACTCATGCCGCGAACTGCTGATTGATTAAAGCGAACTGCATAACCAAACTTGGTACCAATGATAATATCCGTATCTGCTTCTGTCAACAAGACATTAATCAACTCATCTTCATCCTTTAGATTAAGAGCTTTCAGTCCATTTTGACGAATGTTAGCAAATTCCTTAACACTGGTTCTCTTCACGATACCATGACGGGTTGTGAAGAAGAGATAGGCCTCATCACTGCGTTCAGATTCAACATTGATGATAGTTTGAATACTTTCACCTTCATCCAATTTCAAAAGATTGACTATTGGTAATCCCTTAGCTGTACGGCCATACTCAGGAATTTCATAACCTTTAAGGCGATAGACACGTCCTTTATTTGTGAAGAAGAGCAAATGATCATGAGTGCTAGTTGACACCAACTCTCGGACAAAATCGTCATCTTTGACACCTGTCCCTTGAACACCGCGACCCCCACGTTTTTGAGCAGTAAATTCAGCTTGGTCCAGGCGTTTGATGTAGCCCTTGTTAGAAAGCGTAATCAAGACATCCGATTCTTCAATCAAATCCTCATCTTCGAGGCTTAAGACTTCACCAACCATCAATTCAGTACGGCGTTGGTCACCAAACTTACGTTTGACTTCATCCAATTCATCTTTGATGATTTGAGAAACACGTTCGGGCTTAGCAAGAATATCGGCTAAATCCGCAATCAGAGCTAAGAGGTCATCATACTCAGACTGAATCTTGTCACGTTCCAAACCTGTCAAACGACGAAGACGCATATCAAGGATGGCCTGACTTTGACGTTCAGAAAGCTTAAACTTGCTCATCAACTCAGCTTGTGCTTCCGCATCTGTTTCACTAGCACGGATGATACGAATCACTTCGTCGATGTGGTCTAGTGCGATTAAGAGACCTTCTAAGATATGAGCACGCGCTTCCGCTTTTTCCTTATCAAAACGTGTACGACGAACAACCACTTCTTTTTGGTGCTCAATATATGCATCCAAAATCTGACGAAGAGATAAAATTTTCGGTACCCCATTTTGGATTGCAAGCATATTAAAACCAAAGTTGGTTTGCATCTGGGTCATCTTGAAGAGATTGTTGAGGATAACATTGGCTGAGGCATCGCGCTTGACTTCAATAACGAATCGAACACCTTCACGGTTGGACTCATCACGTACTGCTGTAATCCCCTCAATGCGTTTTTCCTGAACCAAACGAACAATATGCTCGTGCACCTTTGTTTTGTTGACCATGTAAGGAAATTCTGTTACAACGATGCGCTCACGGCCAGTCTTAGTTTCTTCGATTTCAGTACGAGAACGAAGAACAATCGAACCTTTACCTGTTTCATAAGCCTTATGGATACCTGATTTCCCCATGACAAGGGCACCAGTTGGAAAATCTGGCCCAGGTAAGACTTCCATCAAATCCTTAGTGGTCACTTCAGGATTGTCCATGACCAACTTCACAGCATCAATGGTTTCTCCAAGGTTGTGAGGTGGAATATTGGTTGCCATCCCAACAGCAATACCAGTTGCTCCATTAACCAAAAGGTTTGGAAAACGTGCTGGCAAGACCAAGGGTTCACGTTCATTGGCATCATAGTTATCAACGAAATCAACCGTATTTTTATTGATATCACGAAGCATCTCCAGAGCAATCTTGCTCATACGTGCCTCAGTGTAACGCTGAGCGGCAGCACCATCACCATCCATGGAACCAAAGTTCCCATGACCATCTACAAGCATGTAACGGTAGCTCCACCATTGAGCCATACGAACCATAGCTTCATAGATAGAGGAATCCCCGTGTGGGTGATATTTACCCATGACATCCCCAGTAATACGAGCAGATTTTTATGGGGTTTGTCTGGGGTAACACCTAATTCATTCATTCCATAGAGAATGCGACGGTGAACAGGCTTCAAGCCATCTCGAACATCAGGAAGAGCCCGCGCTACGATAACACTCATGGCGTAATCGATAAAGCTTGTTTTCATCTCCTTTGTCAGATTGACATTCACTAAATTTCTATCCTGCATTAATAAATGCCTCATTTCACAATTAGTAACTAAATATATTATACCACAATGTCTGCCATATTTCAGGTATCTAGAACCACTAAAACGTTTACATCAAGAACTGCAAGGCATATCCGTGACAAAGCATTTTAAAAGTGATAAAATTAAAATAACTGGGGAAATCCCTGAATAAAATTAAGGAGATGTTTAGACAAATGACACTAACTAAACAACACAAAAAAGTTATCCTTGTTGGTGATGGTGCCGTAGGTTCATCTTACGCTTTCGCTCTTGTTACTCAAGGAATCGCACAAGAACTTGGTATTATTGAAATTCCTCAATTGTTTGAAAAAGCTGTTGGTGATGCTGAAGACCTTAGCCACGCGCTTGCATTTACTTCACCAAAGAAAATCTACGCTGCTAAGTACGAAGACTGTGCAGACGCTGACCTTGTTGTCATCACTGCCGGCGCTCCACAAAAACCAGGTGAAACTCGTCTTGACCTTGTGGGTAAAAACCTTGCAATTAACAAATCTATCGTTGAGCAAGTTGTTGCTTCAGGTTTTGATGGTATCTTCCTTGTTGCAGCTAACCCAGTAGATGTCTTGACTTATTCAACTTGGAAATTCTCTGGATTCCCTAAAGAACGCGTTATCGGTTCAGGTACTTCACTTGACTCAGCTCGTTTCCGTCAAGCACTTGCTGAAAAAATTGGTGTAGATGCACGTTCAGTTCACGCCTACATCATGGGTGAACACGGTGACTCTGAGTTTGCCGTTTGGTCACATGCTAACGTTGCCGGTGTAAAATTGGAACAATGGCTGCAAGCTAACCGTGACTTGGATGAAGCGGACCTTGTAGAACTCTTCATCTCAGTTCGTGATGCTGCTTACTCAATCATCAACAAAAAAGGTGCAACATACTACGGTATCGCTGTAGCCCTTGCTCGTATTACAAAAGCTATCCTTGATGATGAAAATGCTGTTCTTCCACTTTCAGTATTCCAAGAAGGTCAATATGGAGTTGAGAACGTCTTTATCGGTCAACCTGCTATCGTTGGTGCCCACGGTATCGTTCGTCCAGTAAACATCCCATTGAACGACGCAGAAACTCAAAAATGCAAGCATCTGCAAAAGAATTGCAAGCTATCATTGATGAAGCATGGAAAAATCCTGAATTCCAAGCAGCTTCAAAAAACTAATCTAGCTATAGACAACTCCTTGAATCATCAGGGGGTTGTTTTTTCTGTATTTAAACTTAATATCTGTTTTACGTTCGCTTCTACAAGACAGCGTATCTTGTGTAAGCCATAAAAAACAACTGTAATCTATACTCACATTACAAATGTCATGAAACAAGCAGTGATTGATTCACTTGATACTGTCTCATTAAATATCAAGTAAAAAGTTGTGCCCCATAGACAAAAAAATAGCCCATCATACAGGCTATAAGCTTGATATGATAGGCTTTTTCAATTTTGATTAGCGGACTGTACGGATACGCATTGTATTTGTACGAACAGCTTCTCCTACTGGTACACCAGCAACGATAACGATATCATCACCTGATTCAACAAGACCTGCTTCTACCGCTTTACGTTCAGCAATTTCGAACATATCGTCAGTTGATGATGGAGCATCTGTTAACATTGGGATAACACCCCAGTTCAACATCAAGCCACGTTCTGTCAATTCGTCGAATGTCAATGCCAAGATATCAGCATTTGGACGGTATTTAGAAATCAAACGTGCAGTGTGTCCAGTCTTAGTAAGAGTTACAACCAATTTAATGTCCATTGAGTTAGTAGCATCTTTAACAGCTGAAGCCATTACTTCTGTCTTAGAGTTACGTTCGAATGAATCTGAGTTCAAACGTCCGTATTCGTTAAGAAGAGTTTGAGCATTCTTGTCGATAGTAGCCATTGTAGTTACTGACTCAAGTGGGTATTTACCGTTTGCAGACTCACCTGAAAGCATTGTAGCGTCAGTTCCATCGATAACAGCGTTAAATACGTCTGATACTTCTGAACGAGTTGCACGTGGTTTTTCAGTCATTGTTTCAAGCATGTTTGTTGCAGTGATAACAACTTTACCTGCAGCATTGACTTTCTTGATGATCATTTTTGGTAAACTGGAACCATTTCAAATGGTACTTCGATACCCATGTCACCACGAGCGATCATGATACCATCAGCAGCTTCGATGATTTCATCCAAGTTGTCGATACCTTGTTGGTTTTCGATTTTAGCGAACAATTGAACGTGTCCGTTACCAGTTTCTTTACAGATTGCACGAACTTCGTTAACGTCTTTTGCAGTACGTACGAATGAAATCGCGATGAAGTTGATACCTTGTTCAAGACCAAAGCGGATGTCATCGTTATCACGTTCAGCAAGAGCTGGGAAAGGAATTTTAGTGTTAGGAATGTTAACACCTTTTTGTTTAGCAATTACGCCATCATTTTCAACTTCAACTTCAAATTCACGAGCTGCGTCATCTTTAGCAACCACACGAAGACCAAGTTTACCATCGTCAACCAAAACTTGACGACCAACTTCAACATCATCATAGATATCAAGAGCACCAGCAACGTTCAATGCAATCACATCACGAGTTGATTTGATTCCTTGCTTAGTAGCAACACGGATTTTTTCACCAGTTGTGTAAGAGTACTCTTTTGCATCTCCTTCAAACAATTCAGTACGGATTTCTGGTCCTTTTGTATCAAGAAGGAAACCAACTTTTTTACCTGCAAGTTTTTCAGCAAGTTTAACAGTTGCCATACGGTCACCTTGCTCTTGGTGGTCACCGTGTGAGAAGTTGAAACGGAATGTGTTAGCACCAGCTTCAATCAATTTAGCAATGTTTTTAGCTGAAGCTTCAACATCAAGTTTTTCACCCCAGTATCCGTCATCACCGAATTTTTTACCACCACGGATTTCTACCGCAGGTCCCAAAGTTGCAACGATTTTTACACGTTTGTTCATGATTTTTGTGACTCCTTTATATATATAACCTTTTTGGTCTTATTAACTAAATTATAAATTATGACAAGCTCTTATTCAAGCTAGATAGTTCAAGATCAGCCTTGTGTGGGTTGTTAACCACAATCTTACCATCTGCAGTCAAGCTGAACAATGCTCCTTCTTCTGCAGTTCCAAGAATTGGGTTTTCAACCATTTTCTCATTACGGATACCAACCGCAACACCACCGATACCTTCTTTAAGAGTTTAACGGCATGAGCACCCATACGTGATGCTAAAAACACGGTCACGCGCAGTTGGAGAACCACCACGTTGAATATGTCCAAGTTCTGTCACACGAAGGTCGCTTGTATCTCCAGCTTCTTTCAGTTTTTGACCAAATTCAGCCGCTGACATCACACCTTCAGCCAAGACGATGATATTGTGTTTTTTACCACACTCATAACCAGCTTTGATACTTGCTACGATATCTTCCATCTTGAAGCCTTCTTCAGGGATGATAATTTCGTCAGCACCAGTTGCGATACCTGCCCAAAGAGCGATATCACCTGCGTTACGTCCCATAACTTCGATAACAAAAGTACGACGGTGACTTGATGATGTATCACGAATCTTATCGATAGCGTCCATAGCAGTAGTAACCGCAGTATCAAAACCGATTGTGAAGTCAGTACCAACGATATCGTTATCGATTGTACCTGGAAGACCGATAGCTGGGAAGCCATGTTCAGTCAAACGCATAGCACCGTGGTAAGATCCGTCACCACCGATAACCACTACGCCTTCAATCCCGTGTTTTTTCAATTGCTCAATCCCTTTAAGTTGCCCTTCAAGTTGAGCAAACTCTGGGTAACGAGCTGAGTGAAGGAAAGTACCACCACGAGAAATGATGTCTCCTACTGAAGCAGCATCTAGGGGATGAATTTCACCAGCAACCATTCCAGCATATCCATCATAGATACCAAAAACTTCCATTCCTTCTGAAATTGCTTGACGAACAACTGCGCGGATGGCAGCGTTCATACCAGGGGCGTCTCCACCACTAGTCAAAACAGCAATACGTTTCATTTAGTTTATGCTCCTTTTTCTTTTAACATTCCTACTGATTATATCACATTTAAATGGAAAATTCTTCTATTTTCCGTAATTTTAGTGATAAATCGTTTTCATAGCAATTTTATCCAATTTCGCTTCTAATTCATTGGATTTAGTCACAAAATATTGGGAAGAAACAATTGTTTTCTGTTCCTCTTCATACCTTATGATGACTGGGATTGGGCCTTTATACTGGTCTAAGATGTTTGAAATTTCTTTATCATATTCATGATTTTTAACCTGAATCCAAAATCGTTCAGCCACTGCTTCTTTCAAATCTTGTGCAATCATTTGCAGACGGCCATCACGTGACTGGATTTTTCCTTTTATATAGTAGAAGGCTCCCTCTTTTATTTCCTGCCCAACCTGACGATATAAGTCTGAAAAGAGAGTGACATCCAATTTTTTCTTGCTATCATCCACCTGTAAGAAAGCCATATTTTCACCCTTTTTGGTACGAATTACTTTTATCTTCTGAACTTCAACCAAAATAATAGCGTAGCTATTTTCTGACAAATTTCCGATTGGGGTAATCGGGTAAATAGCTTTACTTGCAATAGTTTGTAGGGGATGTTTGCTGACACCTATCCCTAAAAGCTCTTGTTCCATATAGAATTTTTCTTGTTCAGTCCAATCTTCCGATTCCTGCCAGCTATAAATTGTATCACCAAACAAGCTTCCCAACTCTTTCACAAATTCAAATAGATTATCTAAATTATTGAATACTTTTTGACGATTTTTTTCAAATGAATCGAAAAGACCAACTTTTACCAAAGGTTCCAGCAAAGGAAGTTTCAGATAATTATCAGGTAATTTAGCTACAAAATCTTCAATGTTCGAATAGGGTCTATTTTCAATTATCCAAAGCGCCAAATCTTTGCTGACTCCCTTAATCGATTTCAGACCTAGATAAATGGACTTATTCGCAATTTTATCGTGATAGGGAATAGTGTTGATGGACAGAGGAGCTACTTCAAAACCTGCTTCTAATGCATCTGTTAGGTAATCACTATTGGCAGAATTCAACATGATCTGATAAAAGATAGCTGGATAATGCGTTTTGAAATAGGCCAACTGGAAGGCCAAGGCTGAGTAAGCATAGGCGTGTGACCTGTTAAAACCATAACCAGCAAACTTCTCCATAACATCAAAGACCTGCTCTGCTTTTTCCACAGTATGACCAGCTTCTAATGCCCCTTGAATAAAGGATTCCCTCATCTCATGCATGGCAGAGGCATCCTTTTTCCCCATAGCACGACGCAAAATATCGGCTTTCCCAAGACTAAATCCAGCAAAACGCTGGGCAACCTGCATAACCTGCTCCTGATAGAGCATAATGCCGTAGGTTGGAGCCAAAATATCCTCCAGTACTTGATCCAGAACAGTCACTTCTTCCTGACCATGCTTTCTTGCCACAAAATTATTGATATAGTCACTTGCACCTGGTCGATTTAGGGAAGTAGTCGCTACGACATCTTCAAAACAGACTGGCTGCACACGCTTAAGCAGGCGAATAGCGCCAGGTTGTTCAAATTGAAAGATACCTTTTGTATTACCAGATGCAAATAAAGCCAGCGTTTCTTTGTCTTCCAAATCGATTTCTTCTATTTTCAGATGAATCCCTTCTGTTTCAGCAAGTAACTCTTGCATTTTTTGGACAAAGGTCAAATTTCGTAGTCCCAGAAAGTCCATTTTCAAAAGTCCACTAGCTTCAACTCCATGGGCATCATACTGAGTCAGTGGAATTTCATCACCATGCTTTAGAGGAATGTAGTCGGTCAAATCTTGGTCACTGATCACAACACCAGCCGCATGGACAGATGTTTGTCTTGGATATCCCTCTATCTTGCAAGCAATTTCAAAGGCTTTTTGGTATTCCAACTTACTATTGATTTGCTGACGAAACTGGAGGTTACCCTCATAGGCTGACTTGAGATTGTCCCGAAAACTGATTTTCTTAGTAATTGCGGATAATTCATACTCGGGCACACCAAAGCGTTTCAAAACATCACGCAGAGCCTGCTTGGCTCCAAAGGTTGAAAAAGTAACGATTTGAGCCGCATGTTTACTACCATATTTATTGCCAACATACCTGATAAAATCTGGACGATAAATATCAGGAATATCGATATCAATATCAGGCATGGTATAGCGTTCACGATTGAGGAAGCGTTCAAAAATCAGATTTTTCTCTACCGGGTCAATCCCTGTAATGTCTAAAGCATAGGAAACCAAGCTACCAACCGCGGAACCCCGTCCCATTCCCATATAGTAGCCATTCGAACGTCCGAAACGCAGCAAATCCCAGACAACCAAGAAATAATCATCAAAGCCCATATCATGAATAACAGCCAATTCTTGGTCTAGACGATCTTGATATTCTTTACTAGTCAACCCCTTCTGAGCAAGTCCCAGCTCAGCACGTTCTCTCAACTCTTCTACTGCTGGTCTCGCTGGATTAAAGCGAGGCAGTTTCAAACTAGTATCCAAATCATAATAAATACCTGAAATAAGTTTTTCTAAATTGTCCAAGGCTTGCGGAAAACGTTCTTGGAATAGTTTCTCTAAAGAACTTGCTGATATAAGGACATCTTGTCGTGAGCGTAAGGGAACTTCTCTGAGTGGTAGATTTTCTTTAATCGCTGTTAACACTTGTAGAACTTCTCTATCCCTGCTTTCAAAAGCATTGACCCGATAAAGGGGCAAGATTGGATGATGAAATTCACTTGCTACTGTTTCTGGATAAACCCCAATATAGTAATCACAGCCTAGTTCCAACGACTCAAATCCATCGAAATAAGGTACAATAACCGCGATATCCTCTAGGTATTGGGACAGGACAGACCAAGTTTTCTCACCCTGCATCTTGGCTGTTGAAAGTTTCATCAACTGCTGATAGCCCACACTAGATAGAGCTAAAAAGCGCAAATTCACTTCCTGCTCATCCACTAAAAGAGTCATTTCAAGCCCTAATAAAGGATGAATGCCGTATTTTTTTGTAACCTCTAGAAAGTCGAAAGCCCCATAAAGATTGTCAATATCCATCATAGCCAAATGAGTGTAGCCATATTCTTTAGCTGCTCTCACATACTTGTCTATTGAAATAACACTCTCCATAAAACTATAGACTGTTTTTGTATCTAGTTGTGCGATCAATTTACACTTCTCCTCTATCCTTCTCACTATATTATACCATTTTTCAAAAAGAGAAAGACAAAAGCATTGAATCCTGTCTATATTTTATCCTTAAAGTAAAATTTTTTGAACGAAAAAAGTAAAAAAATACATTTAAAGAATCAAATGCTCCGGTAATTTTTTTACTTTTTTTATCCCAAGAAAATGAATATATCTTTTTAAAATAGAAAGACATATCCAGTTAATCTATTTCACTATGATAACTTGTTTTAGAGCTATAGAGTTGTACCTATTTTTTTCATATAAATCATATTCATTATTATTGAATTAATTTCTTTCTCATTTAATGATTCCCTTTATCCTATTTTTTTGATATAATAACCTTAATTATTGTTTTTATAAGGAGGTTTATATGCGCTTTAATCAATTCAGCTATTTAGCACTTCCAAGAAATACTATTTTATATGAATTAAAAAAGTATGGATTTGATTTTCCATCTGATATGGCAGATAAAAAGATGTTAGAGGCTTTTTTAAGTCGTTTCTTTTTTACTTATAAAGATAGTACCTATCCTCTATCCAGTTTGGCAGTTGATAAAGAAACTGACTTGCTGACATTTTTTCAATCAGAAGATGAATTGACAGCAGATATTTTTTATACTGTTGCTTTTCAACTTTTAGGCTTTTCTTATTTGGTTGACTTCGAAGACAGTGACGTTTTCCGTAAAGAAACTGGTTTTCCCATCGTATACGGTGACTTGATTGAAAATCTCTATCAGTTACTCAATACTCGGACCAAAAAGGGGAATACCCTGATTGATCAACTGGTAAGTGATGGCTTGGTTACTGAGGATAATGACTACCACTACTTTAACGGCAAGAGTTTAGCGACTTTTTCTAGCCACGATGCCATTCGAGAAGTGGTCTACATTGAGTCTAGTGTCGATACTGATCAAAAAGGGCTACCAGACCTAGTCAAGGTCAGCATTATTCGTCCTCGTTATAACGGGCAAATCCCTGCTATCATGACGGCCAGTCCCTATCATCAGGGAACAAATGACAAGGCTAGTGACAAGGCTCTCTACAAGATGGAGGGTGAGCTTGAGGTTAAGTCTGCTCACAAGATCGAGCTAGAGAAACCTCAACTAAATCTCATCCAACCTCAAGGTCAAGCTGAGCTAGTGTCAGAAGCTGAGGAAAAACTAACGCACATTAACGCTAGCTATAGTCTCAACGACTACTTTCTTCCACGAGGGTTTGCTAATCTCTATGTCTCAGGTGTTGGTACCAAAGACTCTACTGGTTTCATGACTAACGGAGACTACCAACAAATCGAAGCTTATAAATGTTATCGATTGGCTCAATGGTCGTTGCCGTGCCTTTACTGACCACACGCGCCAGCGTCAAGTCAAGGCTGACTGGTCAAACGGAAAAGTAGCTACAACAGGACTTTCCTATCTAGGTACTATGTCCAATGGTTTAGCAACTACTGGTGTAGATGGCTTAGAAGTTATCATTGCTGAGGCTGGCATTTCTTCATGGTACAACTACTACCGTGAAAACGGTCTGGTAACTAGCCCAGGCGGTTATCCAGGTGAGGACTTTGACTCCCTTGCTGAGTTAACCTACTCTCGTAATCTCTTGGCTGGCGACTATATCCGTGGCAATGAAGCTCACCAAGCTGATTTGGAAAAAGTGAAGGAACAACTAGATCGCAAGACTGGCGACTACAATCAGTTTTGGCATGACCGCAATTATCTGCTCAATGCCCATAAAGTGAATGCAGAGGTTGTCTTTACTCATGGTTCTCAGGATTGGAATGTCAAACCACTTCATGTTTACCAGATGTTCCATGCTCTACCTACTCATATAAATAAGCATCTCTTTTTCCATAATGGTGCCCATGTTTATATGAACAACTGGCAGTCCATTGACTTCCGTGAGTCCATGAATGCCTTATTGACTAAGAAATTACTCGGACAGGAAACGGATTACCAACTTCCTACTGTTATCTGGCAGGACAATACAACTCCTCAGACTTGGTTATCACTTGATAATTTCGGTGAACAAGATAACTTTGAAATCTTCTCACTCGGCCAAGAAGAGCAGGTTATTCAAAACCAGTACTCAGATGAGGATTTTGAGCGTTATGGTAAGACATACCAGACCTTCAATACGGAACTCTATCAAGGGAAAGCCAATCAGATTACTATTGACCTGCCTGTGACTAAAGATCTCCACCTGAACGGTCGCGCTCAGCTCAATCTTCGTCTCAAATCTAGTACAAACAAGGGGCTCTTATCTGCCCAACTGCTAGAATTTGGTCAAAAGAAATACCTACAGCCTTATCCAGCTATTTTAAGTGCTAGAACCATTGACAACGGTCGCTATCACATGCTGGAAAATCTCTGTGAATTGCCATTTAGTGCAACTACACAACGAGTCATTACAAAAGGCTACCTCAATTTACAAAATAGAAATGATTTACTGTTAGTAGAGGATATCAAGGCAGGTGAATGGATGGATGTACAATTTGAACTGCAACCAACTATTTACAAGTTAAAAGAAGGAGATACTCTCCGTTTAGTCCTCTATACTACTGACTTTGAAATCACCATACGTGACAATACCGCTTACCACTTGACTGTCGATCTTGAACAGTCTACTCTTATCCTACCTTGTCAAAAGGTATAATATCAGACTTTCAGTGTTGAAATTTTCCAAGGAAAGCTTAATTACGTGACCATTTGCCTTCCTATAATCAATAACCTCCACTTGAACAGTCGAAAGAAACTACAACTTGGTATCAAATCCAGTTCAAATAAAGGCTGTTAGAAGCCCTACTACTGGAGCTTGAACAAAAGATACCGCCCCATAACCAACATGTGTAACCCTCTATCATACACGCTACCACACCACATGTTGGACAATCTCTGTGAATTCCCGTTTAGTGTAAATTCACAACAAGCCGTGACAAAATGCTACCAAAATTAAATGATTTACTGTTAGTAGAGAACAGCCATGTAGATGAACGAATAAATTTCTCATTCATCTGCACCCAACTAGTGACAAGTTAAAAGCAGGAGATTCTCTCCGTATCGTTCTAAATTACTACTGACTTTCAAATCTTCATACGTGACAATACCGCTTACCACCCGACTGACGATTTCGATCAGTCCATGCTTACTGTACCTTGTACAAGGAGTAAATTTTATGAATAAATCTGAACACCGACACCAACTCATACGAGCTCTTGTAACAAAAAATAAGATTCACACACAAGCTGAGTTACAATCTCTTCTTGCCGATAATGACATTCAAGTTACACAAGCAACTCTTTCAAGAGATATTAAAAGTATGAATCTCTCAAAGGTGCGTGAGGAAGATAATTCCTACTACGTTCTCAATACTGGTTCCATCTCAAAATGGGAAAAACGTCTTGCAATCTACATGGAAGATGCTCTCGTCTTGATGCGCCCAGTTCAAAACCAAGTCCTACTAAAAACCCTTCCTGGACTTGCTCAATCCTTTGGTTCTATCATTGATGCTTTGAACTTCCCTGACGCTATCGCTACCCTCTCTGGTGACGATGTCTGTCTTGTCATCTGTGAAGATGCAGAGGCTGCACAAAATTGCTTTGAAGAATTGAAAAAATTCACCCCACCATTTTTCTTTGGTGAGTAAACAGAAACTAAACTCAAAATCTGCAAAAGTCTCAAAATTTTAAACAGCATTGTATTGATGTCGGATAACATCCGGCAAATACAGTGTCTCATTTTACTGAAAAGTAAGCTGTGCAGTTTAATAAAACAAAAAAGAGAAATCTAACTCATACTTGATTACAAAAGCTCCCCTTATAGTGGACAGTGAAAAAACAAACATTCACTAGAAACTATAGGGGGAGTCTTCATATATCTAAAAGAAACTCTAAATCCGTTTCATCTTGATATATAGTAGATTGAAACAAGATGTGAACAAGTTTATTGAGAAATTCAAATTAATTTCATGTTTTAGAAGTAGTATTGTACTATTCTAGATTCGATTCACTATAGTATAGAAAAAAGCCATCAAGTGATGACTTTATCAATGAATTCTAATGATTATCCTCTCCAATTTTATCTTTTGTTAAACTCAATATAAGTGACAAAGAGAAATTTATTGCTGCAATACTTTTCTTGGTTTGGTACCTTCAGCTGGACCAATGACACCTGCCATCTCAAGCTCTTCCATGAGACGGGTCGCACGATTAAATCCAACTGACAAACGACGTTGAATCATGGATGCGCTGGCTTTCTGAGTTTCAATGACTAGAGCTTTGGCTTCTTCAAAAAGCGGATCTCCACCAGATTCACCATCTGAAAATTCTCCTTCATTTTCAGAAACCTCACCTGGGTCAAAACTCTCATCGTAGTCCGCATCTGCCTGAGCCTTGATAAAGTTTACGATGCGTTCAACATCATCATCCGAGATAAAGGATCCTTGGAGACGAACTGGATGATTTTCATCAATCGGTTTAAAGAGCATGTCTCCTCGACCAAGCAGTTTCTCAGCTCCATTTTCATCCAAGATAGTACGGGAGTCTGTCCCTGATGAAACCGCAAATGCGACACGAGATGGGACATTGGCTTTAATCAGACCAGAGATGACATCAACGGATGGACGCTGGGTTGCAAGAATCATGTGGATACCTGCAGCACGCGCCTTCTGTCCAAGACGGATGATAGCATCTTCCACTTCCTTGCTGGCCACCATCATGAGGTCAGCCAACTCATCCACAATCACGACAATGAGCGGTAGCGGAATCTGCTTTGTACTCAGACTGGGCATTGAACTCTTCTACCTTGGCATTAAAGCCTGCAATATTCCGAACTCCCACCTTGGCAAAGAGTTCATAACGATTTTCCATCTCATCCACAACCTTTTGCAGAGCCTTACTGGCTTTGCGTGGATTGGTCACGACTGGAATCAAGAGGTGGGGAATATCATTGTAAACAGACAACTCAACCATCTTGGGATCGACCATCATAAATTTAACTTGGTCTGGTCTCGCTTTCATGAGAATGCTGGCGATAATGCCGTTAACTGCTACTGACTTCCCTGAACCCGTTGAACCCGCGACGAGCAAGTGGGGCATTTTAGAAAGGTCAAAAGCTCTTGCGGTACCATTAACAGCCTTTCCCTAAAGGAATTTCCAAGAGATTTTCTGCTTTCGTTTGAGATTGTTCCCATAGTTCGCGGAAAGACACAGTTGCAATCTCGGAGTTAGGCACCTCAATTCCGACCAGGGATTTCCCAGGGATTGGTGCTTCGATTCGGACATCCTTGGCTGCCAAGGCTAGAGCGAGGTCATCTGCGAGATTGGAAATGCGATTGACCCGTACACCCACTGCTGGCTTGACTTCATACTTGGTCACTGATGGCCCAATTTCAGCCCGTTCAACTGTTACCTTGATACCAAAAGCTAGCAAAGGTTTCTTCTAGGATTTTTGATATTTTTCTCGGACGATTTTCTTCTCTTTAGACTGGTCTTTGGGTTTATCAGGTGCAAAGAGTTGTAAGCTTGGGAGTTTGTATTCGAGGGCTTCCTTGGCTGAAAAATCGACCTGAACATCTTCGTTATCAGAGCCATCTTCCTGTTCAGGGAATTCAAGTTCAGCTTGAGGCAGGATGATTTCTGGTTCTACCCACTCTTCTTCTGGAATAGGTGGAACATCAAGCACAACATCATCAGTCAGAATTTCGCCTGTTTCCATATCAACAGGAGGCATATTAAGCAAGCCTTTCTCAGCCTCTTCTTTTTCTAATCTAGCCTCTTCCTCAGCCTTTTGGCGAGCTTTTTCTTCTTGTTTGACAAAGCGTTCCTCTTTTCGACGCTCATGTCCTTCCCGCCATTTGGCAAATCCTCTACTGAAAAATTCAGCAATATCGTAAACAGACCAAGGACTGATTAGGAGAGCGCCTGCTAAAATCAAGATAGAACCAATAAAGTAAGTGCCGATATTTGAAAAGAGAAAGGCGGTTGGCATATAGAGGCCAACTCCAATCAAGCCCCCTCCAGCAAAACTGGTCGTTCGAAAACCAGTCAAATCAGTCACAACCTGAGCCATGGTTCCTTTTAGAACAGACTTGTCCAAACCATATTTCCAAACCAAGTAGGCCTCAAAAATCAAGAGCAAGCCTGCAAATATAGTGAAAAAGCCAGATAAGAGCCCTTCCTGTTTTCGTATCCACTTGAAAAAGAAGAGATAAATCAAGAGAGCAAATATTGCCAGATAAGCTAGGCTCCCCACCAGCAAGCGAATTAAATTGTAAAGGGTGATACCTGCAGCCCCTAATTTGAAGGCTGCGAAAATCAATAAAAAGCGCGATTCCCAACGAAATCAACATCCGTTGAATCGCTTCTTTTTCTTTCGAGTTCTGCTTTTAGACGGTCTCCGTCTTGTTTTTACTTGTATTCTTGTTTGCCATTCTTCTATTATACCATATTTCACAGGCATTTCGGAAAGAGAAAAAGACTGGACCAAACGGTCCAATCTTTTTCATTTTCTATCTAAGTTTTTATGCTTGTGGTTTGCGTAGGTAACCATAGACTACACCACTTACGATTGCTCCTACCAAGACAGAAACGAGGTAAAGGAGAGCATTTGAAGTAAGGGCGATGACGAAGATTCCTCCGTGTGGCGCCATGAGTTTGATACCAGTAAGACCAACAAGTCCACCTGCTACTGCTGAACCAAGGATGAAAGCTTGGGATAGCACGAGCTGGGTCAGCTGCACCAAATGGAATCGCTCCCTCAGTGATAAATGACAAGCCCATGATGATGTTTGTCAAACCAGAGTTGCGTTCTTCCTTAGTAAATTTATCTTTGAAAAGAAGAGTTGCGACAAAAGATTGCAAGTGGTGGCACCATTCCTCCAGCCATAACTGCTGCCATAGCCACAGAACCACCTGAAGAAACAGTTGCTGCAAGCGTACCTGTACCAAAGACATAAGCTGCTTTATTGACTGGTCCACCCATGTCAACAGCCATCATTCCTCCAAGAACGATACCAAGAAGGACAGCTGAACCTCCTCCAAGACCGCCTAGGAAGTCATTCATAGCAGTGTTGATTGCTGCCATTGGGATATTCACAGCTAGCATGACAAATCCAGTCAAGATTGTTCCAAGAAGTGGCAGGAGAAGAATGGATTTAGCACCTTCAAGTGAACGAGGAACTTTAACGTATTTCTTGATAGCAAGAACCAAAGCACCTGCGATAAATCCACCCACAAGGGCACCTAGGAAGCCAGATGAGACACCTGCAAGAGTTGAAGTTGCTTCACCACCTGCGGCATAAGGGATCTTACCAAAGGCAAAACCTTCTTTGGCAATAGCACCAGCCACGAAACCAGCTACCAAACCTGGTTTTTCAGCGATAGAGTAGGCAACATAACCTGCAAAGACTGGAAGCATCAAACCAAAGGCAGCTCCACCAATTTTCATGAACATAGAAGCTAGCTCATGGTAGGAACCAAGATTGCCAAGGTTTTCATTTGGAACACCCAAAGCACCGTCAATCAAGAAGGCAAGGGCAATCATGATACCACCACCGATAACGAATGGTAACATTTGGGATACACCACTCATCAAGTGTTTGTAGAAGGCACCACCAAGACTTTGTTTTTCGTTAGAGGTTGTTGCGGCTTTGGCTCCATTAGCAGCACGGTAGACTTCAGCATCTCCATAAAGAGCCAAGTTGATCAACTCTTCTGTCTTGCGGATACCGTCAGCAACTGGACGATTGATCAATGGTTTGCCATCGAAACGATCCATTTCAACGGCCTTGTCTGCCGCAATGATAACAGCTTTAGCCTTGCGGATATCTTCTGCAGTTAGTTGATTTCCAACACCGCTAGCACCGTTGGTTTCGACCTTAATTCCAACACCCATTTCAGTAGCTACTTTTTGAAGAGCTTCTTGGGCCATGTAAGTGTGGGCAATACCTGTTGTACAAGCTGTAACAGCTACGATAAAGTCACCAGAGTCATTAGCAGGTGCTTGAACAGGCTCTTCAGTTTTTTCTGAAGCTTGGTCAAAAAGTTCAATGACTTGGTCAGCTGATGTTGCTTGACGAAGTTTATCAGCAAAGCCGTCTTTCATCAAGTATTGAGACAATTCTGCCAAGGCAGCCAAGTGGGTATCATTAGCACCTTCTGGAGCCGCAATCATAAAGAAGAGGTCGGTTGGTTGCCCATCTAAACTTTCGTAATTAACACCCTTGTTTGACTTAGCAAAGAGAACAGTCGCTTCTTTGACAGCAGCATTTTTGCTGTGAGGCATTGCGATACCATCACCCAAACCTGTAGAAGTCAAAGCTTCACGCGCCAAAATTCCTTCTTTAAATGTTTCAAAATCTGTTACATAACCGTGGTCTGTCACACTTTTAATCATCTCGTCGATGACAGCTGTTTTTTCAGTTGCCTGCAAATCCAGCAACATGACATCTTTTCTCAATAGGTCTTGAATTTTCATCGTTTTTCTACCTCAACTTTTTCATATGTTTCTTTAATAAATTCTGCCGTTGCCAAGTCATCTGAGAAGGTGGTTGCCGTTCCGCAAGCCACTCCCCATTTGAAGGCTTCTACTGCGTCTTTTGATTTGACAAATTCACCTGTAAATCCAGCGACCATAGAATCACCAGCCCCAACTGAATTTTTCACGGTTCCCTTGATTGGTTTAGCGAAGTAAGCTCCCCCAGATGTTACCAGAAGGGCACCGTCGCCAGCCATAGAGACGATCACGTTTTGAGCACCTTTAGCCAGTAACTCACGAGCGTATTTCTCAATTTCATCTAAACTTTCGAGTTTCACTCCAAAGATAGCTCCAAGTTCATGATTGTTTGGTTTAACCAAGAGCGGTTGGTATTCCAAACTATCAATCAAGGTCTGTCCTTCAAAGTCACAAACCACTTGCGCACCCGTCTGGCGCGTCAAGGCAATCAAATCCTTGTAGATAACATTGCCTAGATTTTTAGCACTTGAACCAGCAAAGACAACTGTATCTTCTGCAGTCAAACTAGACAAAATAGCTTTCAATTCTTCTAACTGGGCTGGTTCAACAGTTGGACCCGTTCCGTTGATTTCTGTTTCTTGGTCTGCTTTGATTTTAACATTGATGCGAGTATCTTCTGCTACTTGGACAAAACGCGTCTCGATTTCTTCCTCTACCAGAGTATCTGCGATAAATTTACCAGTAAATCCTCCGATAAATCCAGTCGCTGTATTTGATATATCCAAACGTTTCAAGACACGACTGACATTGATTCCTTTCCCACCAGCAAACTTATCATCACTGTCCATACGATTGACACTACCAACTTGGACTTGGTCCAAACGAACGATATAGTCAATGGATGGATTGAGTGTGACTGTATAAATCATACTTCTATTACCTCCGTTTTCTCCTTAATAGCCTGCAAGAGCTCATGCCCTTGACTTGTGATAACAATTGCTCGTTTGAGTGGTGCTACCTTAGCAAAGCAAGTTTGTCCAATTTTTGACGAATCCACCAAGACATAGGTCTGTTTGGCATTTTCTAAAATAGCACGCTTCACAGCTCCCTCCTCCATATCAGGAGTCGTATAATAGCCATCGTCCACACCATTCATCCCGATAAAGGCACGGTCAAAGTGCAATTGGTTAATCTGGTTGAGAGCAACGCCCCCGATGCTAGCATCTGTCGCCATCTTGACACTTCCTCCAACCATGACAGTTGGAATCTGCTTTCAACCAACTGAACGGCATGGTGAATCGAGTTGGTCACAACTGTAACATTCTTATTAACCAATTCATGAATCAAAAAAGCAGTTGTTGTTCCAGCATCGATAAAGATGACATCTTGTTCCTTGATGAGAGAGGCTGCTTTCTGAGCCAGCAACTTCTTTTCTTGAAGGTTTTTGACAGATTTTTCTTGAATGGTTTCTTCTTCCTGCAAGGAGTGGGGCAATTCTGCTCCACCATGCACGCGACGAAGCTTGTTTTCTGCTTCCAACTCATCCAAGTCTCTTCGAACCGTTGATTCTGAGGTCTCTAGCAAACTAACTAATTTTTCTAGAGAAACTACATGATGTTGATGTAACTCCTCTAAAATCAGCTGTTTCCGCTCTGTTTTTAACACTGAATTACCTCCTGTTATCGTTTACACTATTCATTCTATCACACTTTCTTTCAAAGTCAAGCATTTTTTATCACTTTCTTTCAAAATCTATCATTTTTCTTATTTCCAGAATTTTTATTGCAAGATAAGAGCCTTTATGGTAGACTATTTGAGTAAGTATTGGAAGATTACTCAAGAGGCTTAAGAGGCCGTGTTGGAAACGCGGTAGGCGTGTAACAGCGTGCGTGGGTTCGAATCCCATGTCTTCCGTTTATTTTAAAAAAGATACCCAAGAAATCTTGGGTATCTTTTTTCTTATATGCTTGTTTTATAACTCGGGTGAATTTCTTAGAAAATATCAAATAACAATTTCACATTGAGAATTGTTAAGATAATGGAAACGATATAGCCAAGGATGGTATTCCATTTGGCATTGGTAAATTCTCCCATCAGTGATTTCTTAGAAGTTAGATAAATCAAAGGGAAGATTGAAAATGGAAGAGCAATCGAAAGAAAGACTTGTGAATAAACCAATAACTGATCCAATGTTTTTTCCTGATGACCAAACAGAACCGCTACAATCATGACAGGCAACAAGGCAAAGAGACGAGTTGCCAAACGAATGAACCATTGAGGTAATCTCATATGCAAGAAACCTTCCATAACGATTTGTCCAGTCAAGGTACCCGTAATTGTCGAATTTTGACCACTGGCTAATAAAGCCAAGGCAAACAAGGTTGATAAGGTCGAGCTAGCTATAGCTCCTGCAATAGTAGAATCCTGCAAGGCATTATACATTTGAGAGAAGGCAGAAATCTCAGATGCATGGCCGAAAAAGAGAGCCGCCCCGAGAATTAATAGAAGGGAGTTAACCACAAAGGCCAAGGATAATTGGAGATTTGAATCCCAGGTCATAAAGCGCACGGCTTTTCGAACATCATTCTTGTCCTTGTGATTGATTTTCCGAGTTTGTGACAAGGAAGAATGCAAATAGAGGTTATGGGGCATAACCGTTGCTCCCACGATCCCTAGTGCCAAGGTTAATTGACTTTCATGCCCTGGCAAGGGACTTTCAAATAAGGTTGCATTCGGTAGATAACCCTCAACGATTCCTTGGAAGCTTGGATGTGACAAAGCTACCAGATAGGTAAAAATTGCTAGAATGGTTAAAATCAGTGTTGTCACAATAGCTTCAATCTTCTTAAAGCCAAATTTCATCAGAAGCAATAAGAGAAAAACATCCAACACGGTCAAGAGAATTGCTATCATAATCGGAATCTTAAAGAGAAGATTGAGAGCAATCGCTGAACCTAGAACTTCTGCCAGATCTGTCGCCATCAAGGCTAATTCTAAAATCACCCATAGACTATAACGAAGCCATTTAGGTGAATGATGAGCCGTTGCTTGAGCCAGGTCCATCTGGGTTACAATACCAAGCTTTCCTGCCATCTGCTGAAGTTGCATGGCAATGAGAGATGAAATCAAGATAACAAACAAGAGACTATACTTATAGGAAGCACCACCGACTACACTGGTAATCCAGTTTCCTGGATCCATATAACCAACTGCGACAAGAGCACCCGGACCTAAAAAGGCCTTTAAATTTTGCCAGAAATGATTGTTATTTGGAGTATCGATAGATTGATTAATCTCAGAGAGTGACACTTTTTTATGAGAAGACATAGATACTTACCTCTTTCTAAACCTACTTTTTCATTATTTTCTATTAGAGAAAAATAAGATTGACTTTAAACTATTAAAACAATGAAAACTATATGAAAAACATTTAGTTTTTTCATTATTTTTCTTAAGGCACCTTAATTATAACAGAAAATATGATAAAAACTTAAGAAAATTCAGGACTTGATTTAATATTTAGGATACAACAAAATGTTGTATTCTTTTTTTGCAAAAAGAATACCAAAGAATAAAATAAAAAAAACGTTGTAAAACACCTGATATTACGTTTTTTGATTTTTAAAGACTTTTTGCTGATCCTTTTTCACCCTTGTTTAAACACGCCATTGATTTTAACTCATTACCTACATCTCATCTTTAGAAATTGTCTTAATCTCCTTTATTGTATCGCGTTTTGGAATTTTTTTGGTATAAACTTCTACGCGCATCCTATGGAGCAAGACAGACTCATAGCTTTCATACTTAATAGAACGAGTATCTCCATCTGTAGAGATACTCGTTTTTTTGCTATTTTCAAAGTGATCTTTTTTGACCAAGTCTTATACATCATTTTTTTATACTCAACTGAAAACTCAGAAAGAGCAAATCGTAGGATAGCTAAACAGCAGGTTGCTCAGAAATTACAGCTTTGAGGTTGCTAGATCAAAACTGCACGAAGTCAGCTTTCAAAACCACTAGTATTTGAGGTTGTAGATCAGAGACTGACTAGGAAGCTAACCATAGGTTGCTCAAAGCACGGCTGAGGTTGCGGATAAAGCTGACGTGGTTTGAAGAGATTGTCGAAGAGTATTAAGCAGTATAGAATAGTATTTTAACTCCATCCTCTAAAGTGCTCCCAATAAAAGATACTTGAACACTATATTCAGTATATAAGCTTTATTCCAACGATCATTCTTTTCTAATTTATCGTAAATAAATATAAATTCACAGAATGCTGCCAGATAACTTAAAAAATGATTCTTTGGAAAGAGCGAATCAAAACTTGATTTATCACTTTTTATTCTACTATCTTTTCTTTACACATATTGAGAAAGTACTGGTGCAAGAGCACATCATCAGTCAATTCTGGATGAAAAGAGGTCACCAGCATATTTTTTTCTTGGGCTGCAACGATTTGATCTTCAACTGTTGCTAGAATTTCTACACCCTCTCCAACACTACTGATAATAGGACCGCGAATAAAAGTCATTGGAATCTGACCAACTCCCTTACATTCTGCTTCCGTATAGAAACTTCCTAATTGGCGCCCATAGGCATTGCGCTCGACCACCATATCCATAGTTCCAAGATGACTTTCTTTCTGAGAAATGATTTCCTTAGCCAGCAAAATCAAGCCCGCACAGGTCCCAAACACTGGTAAACCAGATAGAATGGCTTCTCGGATGGGAAGCAACATATCCTGGTCTCGTAAGAGCTTGCCCATGGTTGTAGACTCACCTCCAGGTAATATCAAACCCGACAAGTCACTCTGATGTTTCTGAAAATCATCTAGATTTCTGATTTCAACACTCTCAACACCTAATTTATCTAGTACTTTTGCATGTTCTGCAAATGCCCCTTGCAAGGCCAATATTCCAATTTTCATCTATTTTCCTCGCTCAGCCATGAGGATTTGGATCTCATTTTCATTGATACCAACCATGGCTTCTCCTAGATCTTCAGAGATTTGAGCTAGGATTTGAGGATTACGGAAGTTAGTCACAGCCTTAACAATGGCACTCGCTCGTTTAACAGGATCGCCTGACTTAAAAATACCTGAACCGACAAAGACACCCTCTGCCCCTAATTGCATCATCAACGCAGCATCTGCTGGCGTTGCAACGCCTCCAGCTGCGAAGTTTACAACTGGCAATTTCCCATGTTCATGGACATATTGAACCAATTCTACAGGGACTTGCAAGTCCTTAGCAGCAACATAAAGCTCGTCCTCACGTAGGTTTTGAATTCGGCGAATTTCCTGATTCATCATACGCATATGACGAACAGCTTGGACGATATCCCCCGTACCCGGCTCTCCTTTTGTACGAATCATAGAAGCACCTTCAGCGATACGACGCAAGGCTTCACCCAAGTCCTTGGCACCACAAACAAAAGGAACTTGGAATTCTTTCTTGTCCACATGGAAACGGTCATCAGCTGGAGATAGAACTTCACTCTCATCGATATAGTCAATTTCAATAGCCTCTAAAATCTGAGCCTCAACAAAATGCCCGATTCTGACCTTGGCCATTACTGGAATACTAACCGCTTCTTGGATTTCCTTAATCATCTTTGGATCACTCATACGGGAAACACCACCAGCTGCACGAATATCAGCTGGAATCCGCTCCAAGGCCATCACAGCTGCCGCACCAGCAGCCTCTGCAATACGGGCCTGTTCAGGGATTTCTGAACGTCCATGATAACCCCACCTTTGAGCATCTGTGCCAAGTTTTTATTTAATTCATAACGATTTTCAGTCATTTTTTTATCCTCATTATTTGTATTGGTAGCTACCTTTTCATTTTAAGTCAGAACAGAATGAATCACAAGATAAAAAAATCATAATTGTATGGGTACAGATTGACTAAAACTATCTGACCTTAACTTAAGGCCAGATAGTTCATCAAATTTTATTTTTCAGCTGTAAGTGCAGCCATTGTGATGTAGTTGTAAGGTTTGTTGAAGTGTGGCAAGAAGAATAGGTCTGTCAATGCCAATTTATCAATTGTTACATGCTCTTGGATAGCAAGTGAGAACATGTGGATTCCCATACTGATTGCAGAATCGTGTGAAACCATTTGTGCACCAAGAATTTCACGGCTATCTTTGTCAAAGACAATCTTAATTGCTACTTCATGGTTGTCATGTTTCATGAATTCTGGTTTTTGAAGATCGTTAAAGCCTGTTTCAGTTGCATTGTAACCAGCAGCTTTCGCTTTTTCAAGAGTCAAACCAGTTGAAACCATGTGAAGACCGTAGATTGAAATACCGTTTGAACCTTGCACACCGATTCCTTCCAATTCATGTCCACAAGCGTTGTAGGCACCAACGATACCAGTACGAACTGCGTTTGAAGCAAGGGCGATGTAGCTTGTGTCTTTACGAGCGTTGTCATAAACAGTCGCACAGTCACCTACTGCGTAAACGCCTGGGATAGATGTTTCTTGTTTCTTGTCTACAAGGAAGGCACCGTTACGGAAGAGTTCAATTTTTCCATCAGCAAGGGCTGTATTTGGACGGAAACCAACTGCAAGAACAACCATATCCACGTCGAAAGTTTCTTTATCAGTAATCAAGCGTTCAACTTTACCGTCACCTTCGATTGCTTTAACAGTTTGACCAAGAGCCAAGCGGATATTGTGGTCTTCCAAGTTCTTCGCCATCATTTGTGTGAAGTCCTTGTCATAGTAACCGTTCAAGACAGTATCAACAATATCAACAAGGACAACTTCTTTTCCAAGACGCTCAAAGGCTTCAGCAAGTTCAACACCGATGTAACCACCACCAACAACGGCGATACGGTCGAGGTGTTTGCTCTTATCAGCAAGTTTGTTGATAACTTCTTCAGCATTTTGGTATAACTTAACAAATTGTACGTTTTCAAGAGTTGCTTTGAACTCACGGTTACCTTTAACAATTTCAACACCTTCAATTGGAGGCAAAATTGGTGTAGAACCAGTAGCAAAGATCAACTTATCGTATGATTCTTTGTGTTCTTTTCCTTCAACTTCTGCAGTAACAACTTTGTTATCGTAGTCGATTGAAAGTACAGGTGAGTTCATGTAAATTTTCGCACCTTTAGCTTCAAGCGTTTCTTTATCAGAGTAGAACAAGCCTTCAGGACCGTCGATTTGCTCACCGATCCAAAGAGCCATTCCACATCCAAGGAAAGAGATGTTAGAGTTTTGGTCAAATACAACAATTTCGTTCTCATTTCCAAAATTATCCAACATAGTATTAATACATGCTGTACCAGCGTGGTTAGCACCAACTACAACGATTTTACTCATAGAAAAATTCCTACCTTCAATTTTAAATTTACTCTTCTAGTATAACATTTACTGTTAGCGTTTACAAGAGTTTTGCTAATTTTCCCGATTTTTTTGTAAAAAAATGTAAATAATTTGTATTTTATCATTCTTTCTTACAATTATTCTTTATTTTCTGAGCATATTTCTTGACAACTTTACAAATTTCATTTGTGAAAACGCTGACTTTATGGTATGCTAGTATCATGGAAAGAAAATGTAAGGGGTTAAATTTAATATAAACTTAATATAAACTTAACATATTTCACCTTCTTTTCATAAGAGAAAGGAGTTGGTAGCTTGCCTCTTAGTTCACATTCTGAACGGCTAATGGGGACTACTATCACTATTTCATTGGTAGATGAGCGAGCTGATATCTTGCTCCAAATCCTTTGATTTGCTCAAAGAGCTCGAATACCGTTTCAATGCCAATAGTCAAAAATCTGAGTTGATGGAAATCAATCATCAAGCTGGAATAGCTCCAGTCAAGGTTCATCCAGACCTGTTTGAACTGATTTCACTTGGCTTAGAGCATAGCCTAGCGCCCTCTAGCCATCTCAATATCAGCATTGGCCCCTTAATTCAAACCTGGCGTATCGGTTTTTCAGATGCCAAGGTCGCTCAGCCTCAAGAAATTGAATCGGTGCTACCTCTAATCAATCCTCATTATATCGAGTTAGATTCTTCCACTTCCACTGTGTTTTTAAAACAAAAAGGAATGAAGATCGATCTTGGTTGTTTAGCCAAGGGTTATAGTGCGGATAAAGTTGCCCAATTTCTGAGAGAAGAGGGAGTGACATCTGCCTTGATTAATCTGGGAGGGAATATCCTGACCATTGGAAAAAATCAGGCAAGAGGGTATCAAGCTTGGCAAATTGGGATTCAAGACCCAGCCAATCCTAGGGGAAATCACTTAATGACCATCCCTGTTGTCAATCAATCTGTCGTGACTTCAGGCATTTATGAACGTCACCTGACAGTCGACGGAAAAGATTACCATCATATTTTTGACAGTCAAACAGGATATCCTGTTGAAACGGAACTAGCTAGTCTAACAATCATCTCTGATAAATCAGTTGATGGTGAAATCTGGACAACTCGTCTATTTGGAGAAAGACCTGCTTCTATCCTCTGGCAAATCGAAAGTTTGGAGGGCATCGAAGCCATCCTAATCGATAAGGAAGGTCACCTAAGCTGTTCTTCAGGAATTCCTACTCTATAGAAATAGATGTTTCAATAGAGTTTTAAAATCGTATTATGTAAAAAGAGAAAGGAAATCTCATGTTAAAACTTATTGCTATTGTTGGAACAAATTCAAAACGTTCTACAAACCGTCAATTGCTTCAATACATGCAAAAACACTTTGCTGCAAAAGCTGAAATTGAACTTGTTGAAATTAAAGACATTCCTGTCTTCAATAAACCAGCTGACAAGCAAGTACCTGCTGAAATTTAGAAATTGCTGCTAAAATTGAAGAGGCAGATGGCGTTATTATCGGTACTCCTGAGTATGACCACTCTATCCCAGCTGTTTTGATGAGCGCTCTTGCTTGGTTGTCTTATGGTATTTACCCACTCTTGAACAAACCAATCATGATTACAGGTGCTTCATATGGTACTCTTGGTTCATCACGTGCCCAATTACAACTTCGCCAAATCTTGAATGCTCCAGAAATTAAAGCAAGTGTCCTTCCAGATGAATTCTTGCTTTCACATTCTCTTCAAGCCTTTAACCCAAGTGGAGACCTAGTGGATCTTGATGTTATTAAAAAATTGGATGCCACTTTTGACGACTTCCGTATCTTTGTAAAAATCACAGAAAAATTGCGTAATGCACAAGAATTACTTCGCAAAGATGCTGAAGACTTTGACTGGGAAAATTTGTAAGATAGGAGACCAAAAAGAATGAAATTTGTTGGACTTGTAGGATCAAACTACGATCAATCATATAACCGTAAACTCTTGGAATTCATCCGTCGTCACTTCAAACTCAAATTTGAATTAGAAGTTCTTGAAATTGACGAAGTTCCAATGTTTAACCAAGACGAAAAATGGGACGAAAGTTTCCAATTACGTCTTTTGTATAACAGAATTACACGTGCTGATGGTGTCATTATCGCTACTCCTGAGCATAACCACACAATCTCAGCTTCTCTTAAATCGGTTCTTGAATGGCTTTCATATGAAATTCATCCATTTGAAAACAAACCAGTCATGATTGTGGGTGCTTCTTACTATGACCAAGGTACTTCTCGTGCCCAAGTTCACCTTCGTAAGATTCTTGACGCTCCAGGTGTCAATGCCTACACACTTCCTGGAAATGAATTCCTTCTCGGTAAAGCTAAAGAAGCTTTGATGTTAATGGGAATATCACAAATGAAGGAACTGTTAATTTCCTTGAAACATGCTTGGACAACTTTGTAAAATATGTGGGAGTCGTTTCAAAATTGAAAAAACCAAAACCAATTGAGCCAGAAGATTTATATTGTACAAATTCAATTGCAACTACCATCAAAGGTGTTGATCCAGATGATCCTGAATGGGTAGAAAAAGCTGCTGAACTTGTTGGAGCTGTTTCTGGAGATACTTACGTTAAATTAGACCACGGTATCTTGACAGTTAACCAAATTGATATGTTCTTGAAGGCAATGCCATTTGAGTTGACATTTGCAGATGATAATAACCAATTCTTGTACTTTAATAACGCACACCAAGATCCAAATACAATGTTTGGTAAACGTGTACGTGCTCAATCAGGAAACCGTTTAGGAACTGTACACGGTTCATTGCCAGACTCTAGAATGAAAAACGTTGAATGGGTTGTCGGCGTATTGCGTAATGGGGACCAAGAATATGTCCGTACAATTGTGCCAGGAACACCAGAAGGCGTTATCAATACCCATAATTACCAAGCAATGTATTACCCAGATGGTTCATATGCTGGAATCAATGAGATTATCTTTAATTTCCAACCATGGCTTGACTGGTACCTCAATACAACTGGTCAACGTCTAGTTGGTGGAAATGCTGCAGCTCCTGCTGGAGGACATGGCGGAGCAGATGCTACATCTGGAGCTTCTGATGCAGGTGATGCTGGAAGTCACGGTGGTAGCGCAGACGCTACATCTGGAGCAAGTAACTAATACTTTTAGGAACCATCTTGGTTCCTTTTTAAGTGACAAAAGACTAGCAATTTGTGTTTGCTAGTCTTTTGGTTATTATTTCATCTATCTTTATTAAAATTAGATGCAGAAAATTATATTATGAATTTGGGTCATCGAGACTACGACCGTGTAAACCTTTTTCACGTTGGACTTGGCGTAGTTTTTCTGGTGTAACATCGTTTCCTTCTTCGTCCACAATTTTGATTCCCTCAATGTGGTGACGAACAGAGCGACGATAACCTTCGATGTACTCCTCACGTAGTTTAGCTTGTTCCACTTTTTCTTCTGGTGTCAAGCCTTCTGCTTTTTTCTTTTTAGCAAGCTCATTGATACGATCAATTTTTTTCTGATCCATTTCTTCTCCTTTGTGATAAGATAAAGTCCGTTTATCAAATTTTATTTAGTGTTAATTTGGTTAAAACGTGCAAGTTTAGCTGCTTTTTGAGTTAAATGAGACAAGATAGCCAAGCGATTTTGACGAACAGCCTGATCTTCTGCCATTACCATGGTATTCTCAAAGAATGCATCAATGACTGGGCTAAGAGCAAAGAGTTGTTTCAATTGTTGACTGGCAGTACCTGACAAAACGAGTGATTCTACTGCTTCTGCCAAGGTTTTCTCTTCTTCATTCTCAAAGAGAGCTGAATCAACTGTAGCAAATCCTTCTGCCTTCTCAGCCAAATTAAAGGCACGAGAAAGCGATTCAACAGATGGTTTGAAGTCTTCTTCCTTGCTCGCTTCTACGAGAGCACTTGCCGCTTCCAACATATCCGCCACAACAAAGTTTGATCCTGCAAGAACGGCTTCCTTGATGTCTTTTGGAGTAGAACCCATCATCTTATCAACACGAGCCTTGATAAAATCCATAACCTCTGCCTTATTTTCATAAGTCAAGCTGTCAAATTTCAATGCATAAAGGCTATCAATCAGCTCATCCATAGCAATATGCCAACCAAAGGCATCCAAGATACGAACTACACCTTGAGTTGCACGACGAAGGGCATAAGGGTCATTAGAACCTGATGGAATCAAACCTACTGAGAAGAAACTCAAAATCGTATCCAATTTATCTGCAATGGCAAGCACTGCACCGACCTTACTCTCTGGAAGTTCTCCTTCGGCTGATGTAGGCATGTAGTGTTCACGAATAGCAGTTGCCACCGCTGGAGTTTCACCAGCAAGAAGGGCATATTTCACCCATAATTCCTTGGAGCTCATCAAATTCACCAACCATACCTGTTAACAAGTCAAACTTGTAAATGGCAGCTGCGCGAGCTAGGTCAACTGTTTCATCCACTGACAAACCTGCTTTTTCTGCCAAGAGAATAGCAATCTGACCCGTACGAATCATGTGTTCACGAAGGGAACCAATTTTCTCATGGAAGGTTACATTGTTTAATTTTTCAACAAGATCTGAAATAACCAATTTTTGGTCTTCACGCCAGAAGAATTCTCCGTCTTCCAAACGAGCTACCAAAACTTTTTCATTTCCTTTGATGACATTTTCCAAATGCTCTGCGTTTCCGTTACGAACAGAAATGAAGTTTGGCAAGAGTTTACCGTCTTGATCACGAACAACAAAGTAACGTTGGTGTTCTTTCATCGAAGTCACCAAAACTTCTTCTGGAACTTCAAGGTATTTGGCATCAAAACTTCCCATAAAGGCAGTTGGGTATTCAACCAAGTTCAAGACTTCATTAAGCAAATCCGCATCAATTTCGATACTTACACTGTGTTCAGCTTCGATTGCCTTAATTTGGTCAACAATCATTTGCTCACGTTCACGTGGATCTGCGATTACAAACTGCTTACGAAGATCTTCTTCATAGCTCAAAGCTGACTGAATCTTGGTTTCTTTTCCTAAGAAACGATGGCCACGGCTCACACGCCCTCCCTTAATATCGAGAAAATCCAAATCAAACTCTTCTTCATCTAAAAGAACAGTTAAAGTGTGAACAGGACGAATGTATTCAAAGCTATTTCCAGCCCAGTGCATGCTGACAGGGAAAGTCAATGACTTCAAGACATCTACAACACCAGGAACAATGGCTTCAACTGCTTGACCAACTTCTTCCTTAGTGACATAGACATATTCTTCACCCTTAATTTCACGAAATTCGATATCTTCAACAGTCAAGCCTTTCCACGGACAAACCCTTGAGCTGCTTTGGTGAAGTTCCCATCACTATCCAAGGCAATTTTCTTTGCTGGCCCCTTAAAATCTTCTGTCAAGTCAGACTGTTTATCTGCGAGACCAGTCACACGAACAGCCAAACGACGTGGTGTTGAGAAGGTTTGAATAGCTTCAAAAGATAGGCGATTTTCCTTGAGGAAGGCTGCCATTTTTTCGCCTAGTTGTTTTTCACTTGGTGTGACAACATAGGCTGGTAATTCTTCAAGACCGAGTTCTACTAATAAGTTTTTTGTCATGTTTTTTCCTTTACATTTTCTTCAATCTTTTTTGATATGCACCTTAGGTACTGGGGACGTCGCTAACTAACTTTGTGAGTCTGTATGGAAATCTAATGCTAAATTGATCAAGATTTCCAACAGTCTCATCAAAGTGGATTTAGCTGACTGATTTTTGAACCTAATACTCAATGAAAATCAAAGAGCAAACTAGGAAGCTAGCCGTAGGCTGTACTTGAGTACGGCAAGGTTAAGCTGACGTGGTTTGAATTTGATTTTCGAAGAGTATAAGGTTTCAAAAATTCCCACATAAAAGTACGGCGGTGCATATCCCTCTAGCAAGTCTTCGACTTGCCACTAACGATTTTAGAGCACAGTATTACTCACTATTCTGCGTCTTCTGCTAAGAGTTTAGCTCGTGTTTCTTCATCCAAAAGTGGGTAGCCTAGTCGTTTGCGTTCTGCGACAAAGGTTTTGGCTACGACACGAGCCAAGTTACGGATACGAGCGATATAGCCTGCACGCTCTGTTACAGATACCGCACCACGCGCATCAAGCAGGTTAAAGGTGTGTGAACATTTTAGAACATAGTCATAGGCAGGGTGAACCAAACCTTCTTCCAAGGCACGACCAGCTTCTTTTTCAAACTTATCAAAGTTTTCCAACAACATTTCTTGGTCCGAAATTTCAAACGAATATTTTGAGTGCTCATACTCAGGCTGGATAAAGATTTCTCCGTATTTTACACCATCAGCCCACTCGATATCATAGACAGAGTCTACTTCTTGAATGTAAGAAGCCAAACGCTCCAAACCATAGGTAACTTCCGCAGTCACAGGGCCAGTTGCCAATCCACCAACTTGTTGGAAATAAGTGAACTGAGTGATTTCCATACCGTCAAGCCAAACTTCCCAACCAAGACCAGCTGAACCAGTTGATGGGTTTTCCCAGTTGTCCTCAACAAAACGAATATCGTGTTCCAAAGGATTGATTCCCAATTTTTCTAAAGACTCAAGATAAAGTTCTTGGATATTTGATGGAGAAGGCTTCATAACCACTTGGAATTGGTGGTGTTGGTATAGACGGTTAGGGTTTTCCCCGTAACGACCGTCAGCAGGACGACGTGATGGCTCTACATACGCTGCATTCCACGGCTCAGGTCCGATAGCACGAAGAAAAGTGTATGGACTCATGGTTCCCGCACCTTTTTCATTGTCATAAGCCTGCATAAGCATACAACCTTGATCATTCCAAAATTGTTGCAAAGTCAAAATAATTTCTTGAAATGTTAATTTATTAGACATTGTTTACTCCTTTAGTTTTTATATTTCTTTTTCAATTAATTTCTGCTGAACAAACCAATTTAACAAGGGTAGAGTTTTATCTGTATTTGCCCATAAATGATAAGAATCGAAGACCGCTTGTACACTACCTAGATTTTCTACCAACTTATCTATTGTCAAAAAACTACGCCAGTATTCGTAAAAAATACTTGCATAGTTCTTATCATAAGTCGAAGAACCAAAATCATTCAATGAATGCCAACCATACTTCTTCTGAAAAAGTTCTACAAGAGATTGATTACAAATTTTTTCCGCTTGAAATTCCTCTTCTGTCAAGAAATACTTGCGACTAATATATTCAACCATCCCCTCTTCGAACCATATATAAGAGTCGTAACCATCAAAATCATCTAAAAAATACTCCGACCAATGAGCTAACTCATGTCCTACAATCTGTAAGAGGAAATTTTCAGATAAAGAATGATAGTGACTTTCTATTGCTTGAGTTTGCTGAGAACACTCGTAGTCCATCAACTGATACAAATACAACTCTTTCCAAACAGCTAAATCAGGCGTCATAACCATTCGTCTATTATTTGTATAGGCTGGAACAGCACTTTCCCTAATAATCTGTGTAGCAGCATTAAAACTTGACCAAATAACGGCTTGCGGTAAATCACAGACTGCAAGTTCATTCTTTAAAAAAGATTGATAATCTTTCAACTTTTCAGTATTTCTTACTACAAACTCACGAAATGCAGCTAGTTGACTATCGTCTTTTACAAGATAAAGGTTTTCCACGTCTCTCCTTTCTTTCACACAATAGACTGAATAAGCAAAAGAACCGCATTTCAACACCCAAGCCTTGCGACTAGGGGCGTCAGAAACGCGGTTCCACCCTAATTTATTACTTCATTGTTTTTGAAAATACTACAGAAAGCGCCAGTTCTTTATTTTGCCCTACTTGGCTCCCACTATCCCAAGCTCGCTTGAAGAACGCCATAAGACTTTCTTTCCTGCTGACTATTATATCAAAAATTAGAATAATGTACAATTCTTTTTATGATTTTCTAAAAATCCATATCATCAACTCGTGGAGCACCAGACTGAACAGCAATCGCTTTTAAGGTTTCACGCTCCTCATGACTCAGTTCAATTCCAAAGCAATCAAGATTAGCCTGAATACGAGAAGCTGTGACAGATTTTGGAAGTGGTAAAAATCCTTCTGCTAAACTCCAGGCCAAGGCTATCTGAGCAACCGATTTTCCATGATTTGCTGCGATTTCTTGGACTTCCTTACTATCAAACAATTCTCCCTGACCAAAAGGTCCCCAAGCTTCCAATAAAATTCCTTTTTCTCGACAGTAATCTACGACTTCCTCTTGATACACACCTGGAGCCAAACGAACTTGATTGACCGCTGGAAGAATTTTTGCTGTTTCAAGCAAGGCATCCAGATGATGGGGAAGGAAATTACTAACACCGATAGCACGGATTTTGCCTTCTAGGTAAAGATCCTCCATCGCTCTCCAAACTTCCGAATTTCGGATTTTCCAGTGGTTATTTTCTCTGAGTGGTTTTGGATTTGGCCAATGAATCAAATACAAATCCAAATATTCCAAGCCCAGCTTCTCTAAAGACTCTTCAAAAGCCTGACGAGCTTGCTCATAGTTGTGGTTTGTATTCCACAATTTACTAGTTACAAAAATTTCCTCACGCGGAACGCCACTATCTTGAATAGCACGACCAACGCTTTCTTCATTTTTATAAATAGCTGCCGTATCGATATGGCGATAGCCTGCCTTTAAAGCCTCTAGAACAGCTTGATAGGCAATCTCCCCATTTTCAGCCTTCCAAGTTCCAAATCCTAGAACTGGAATTGGAACGCCATTATTTAAAGTATAAGATTTCATTATTTTTCCTTTCTATGTGAAGAAAATCCAAAGAAACAAGTTCTCATAGAAAACTTATCTCTTTAGATTTTATGTATTATTGGTCACGGTCGAAATAGAGTTGGTGAGGTTTAAGACGAGAATTTAACAAATTTGGTACAGTTACAAAGTCATAACCTTGCCCTTTCAAATAGTCAATAACCTTTGGTAGAGCATTTACTGTCTCAGCATGGATATCATGCATGAGAATAATAGAACCATTCTTGACTTCACGCTGAATTTCTGTCAAAATAGCTGCTTCATTTTTACTCTTCCAGTCCAGACTATCCACATCCCACATAATAAAACTCAAATCGAGGCTATTGCGAATGTCATCTGTAATGGCTCCATAAGGCGGACGCATAAGTTTAGAACTAGAGCCCAGCACCTTAGTTAGCGCATCCTCCGTATCAGTAATTTGTTTTTTAGCCTCATCAAGAGAAAGTTTTGAAAGAACGGGATGACTCCAACTATGGTTTCCAATAACATGGCCATCTGCTTTCATGCGTTTCAAAATCTCTTCATTGCCAGAAACATTCTTACCTAAAACGAAGAAAGTTGCCTTAATACCATACTTAGAAAGTGTATCTAATGCTTGAGTTGTCGTTGCAGGATTTGGTCCATCATCAAAAGTCAAGGCCACTACTTTACGATTTTTCTTTTCATAATAAGCCTTATAAAGTTCTGCATCCTTATCTAATAAATAAGAAGACTGAATAACTTCAAAGAAACTAGATACTGGCAAGGCAATCTCATCCAGATTTTCAACTGTCTGACTTGGATAAAGGACAATCTGACTATCCTTGTAATCAAAATTCCATGCAGACAAGTCTTCGTCAGAGAAGCTTTTAACAAGCTGATCGACCTTCTCTTGCTCCAATTTCTTGTCCTGTAAGAAAGAAGCCGTTTCTTTTATCAGCTGCTCTTTGGCTTTACTAGCATCTGAAAATAATTGATCAAGTGTAAAAGGTTTGCCATCTTCTGTCAAATGGACTTTTGCCAGATTAGTTTTTTCAGTCTCTTCAACTTTTGACGAAGTTAAATCATAGACTTGTTTCATCACACTTCGGTTGACAATCCCTTTTAAAGTCGAATCCTGTTTCTCCGTATAATAAAAAACCAGATTTTCCTTATCCTCTAGATTGTCTTTAATATCCTGTGTCATGATTTCTTTTACAGACGAAATCACTTGCTCCCCTTGAAGAGGATAATAGGCAATCACTTCGGCTTGCCCTTTACGAAAATGATCTTTCTGATTTCCCTCACTCAATTGATCATCTTTCTCTTTTTTGAGCGTTTCAATCCTTTGTTCAAAACGCTGCTTTGTGTAGACTTTATAACCAATTATTGATCCAAGGACACAAATACTTACTGAAAAGATAGCTACTAGGGCTATTAATCCGATTCTCTTTTTATCGTGCTCAACACGTTTTGCTCTACTTTTATCCATAAGACCATCATATCAAATTCAAGCTATAATTTCAATGATTTGGAGGAAATAGTATATTAAAAGAGGGGCGAGCCCCTCTTAAGATTTTATTTGACAGCTTCCTTCAAGGATTCTACCTTATCCAAGCGTTCCCATGGAAGATCGATATCTGTACGTCCCATATGTCCATAAGCCGCTGTTTGACGGTAGATTGGACGTTTGAGATCCAGCATTTGGATGATTCCTGCTGGACGAAGATCAAAAATCTGACGTGCTGCAGCTTCTAATTTGCTTTCAGCTACTGTTCCTGTACCAAAAGTATCAATACGAACAGATACAGGTTGCGCAACACCGATAGCATATGCCAATTGTACTTCCGCCTTCTTAGCAAGACCTGCTGCAACAATGTTTTTAGCAATGTAGCGAGCTGCATAAGAAGCTGAACGGTCCACCTTAGTCGCATCCTTACCAGAAAAGGCACCACCACCGTGACGTGAGTAACCACCATAAGTATCTACAATAATTTTACGACCAGTCAAACCTGAGTCCCCTTGAGGACCACCGATTACAAAACGACCTGTCGGATTGATAAAGAATTTGGTCTCATCATCAAGATAAGATGCTGGAATCACTTCTTTGATAACCTTGTTAATTACATCTTCATGAATTTGTTCATTGCTAACTTCTGGATCATGCTGAGTAGAAATAACGACTGTATCCACGCGCACTGGCTGGTCATTTTCATCATATTCAACTGTAACTTGAGATTTAGAATCTGGACGAAGATAGCTGATTTCACCAGACTTACGAAGCTCTGCTAAACGACGAACCAACTTGTGACTGAGTGAGATTGGAAGTGGCATGAGTTCTTCTGTTTCATCTACCGCAAAACCAAACATGAGACCTTGGTCTCCAGCACCAATCAAATCAAGTGGATCTTGATCCGCATTTCCACGAACCTCCAATGCTTCGTTAACACCTTGAGCAATATCTGGCGATTGCTCCACCAAAGATGGGTGTACTCCCACCGTCTCAGCAGAAAATCCATATTCTGTATTGGTATAACCAATCTCTGCAATGGTATCACGAACCACACGGTTAATATCTACATAAGCTGTAGTTGAAATTTCACCAAATACATGAACTGAACCAGTATAAACAGCTGTCTCAGCAGCAACGTGTGCCTCTGGATCCTTTGCTAAAATAGCATCCAAGATAGCATCTGAAATTTGGTCTGCGATCTTATCCGGATGCCCCTCAGATACAGATTCAGACGTGAATAATTTACGTTCTGACATAAAAATGTCCCCCCTTAAAAATAGTGTTATAGAGTTACAAAGTACTGATAGGTATTTCTTAGTGATAAATGCCTACCATCTTATCGGGACTATATAACTTCACCATTATATCATTTTTTAGCGCAATTTGCAGTCCATATACTCAATAAAAATCAAAGAACAAGCTAGAAAACTAGATGCAGATTGCTCAAAGTAGAGTTTTAAGGTTGGCAATAAAACTGATGAAGTCAGATCAAAACACCGTTTTGAAGTTAGAAATAAGGAGGCTGGGAAAAAGTCTTGAAAATTAAAAAACACATAGTCAAGTCTTGAAAAAACTTGAGACTATACGTTTTATTGTGGGAATATTTACTTTATTTTTCTTAAAATTGAGTTTTAGTTCAACCTCATCAAAATCTATATAACTTATCAATTTACTACATAGAACCGATGCGTTTTTCAGGTCTAACGTTTTAGCAAAATATCTGTCAATTCACTATATTTTATATTTGTTTACATTTTTCTTCAACCAAGTTTCCATCACTCATTACATAAACTCGGTCAACCTTATCAAGAAGGCGTGTATCATGTGTAATCATGACAACACCTCTTCCTTGTTCATGGGCAATGGAAGCTAACAGTTCCGTTACTTGGTAAGCCCGCTCTGTATCAAGACTAGCTGTAGGCTCATCTGCCAGTACGATGCTAGGATTGTTGTAAAGCGCCCTAGCAATCGCCGCACGTTGACGTTCACCACCTGATAAAGCCTTGGGATACTGATTTTGTACTTTTTCCAAATCCAACAAGTCAAACAGCTCTTTTCGATCACTTTTACTATTTTTTCCCTTATCCAATCTGTCAATCAAATCCAGCTGTTCCTTGACCGTTAGAAAAGGAATTAAGTTTGAAGCCTGGAGAATGAAGCCAAATTCTCTAAAACGGAGGTTTGTTTTCTCCTTCTCCGTCAGACTGCCTGTTTCCTTCCCCTTGACTAAAATCTTTCCACTCGATGCTTCCTGAAGTTGTCCTAGAGTCGTTAGAAAAGTCGTCTTTCCAGATCCTGAAGGCCCAACGATAGCCACGAACTCTCCCGCATTTAGCTGAAAATTCGTCTCATGCAGAGCTACGACTTTCATCTTTCCTTCCCCGTACGTTTTTGTCACTTGATTCATTTCTATCAATACTGTCATACTATTCTCCTTATCATTCTGCAATCGCAGTAATAGGGTCCACCTTTAGCAAGCGTGGGAGGGGAAATGACACCACCAAGAAGAGCCATCAAGCAAATAACCGAGCTTAGAATCAAGTAGGCTATCCAACTTGGGTAGAAAAAGAAGGTAGCTGGTAAGAGCAAAATCACTCCTCCGATAGCAAGCAAGGATAAAGCAATCCCCATACCAGATAGAAGCAAGATCTGACAGAACAGAGACCATACAATAGTTTTAATCTGTATTCCCTGAGCCCGCATAATTCCATAAAGTCCTAGCTTTTGTATGGTAATGATATAAACAAAAATACCAACAATCAAGCCTGTTATAACAATCATAGCGATAATCATTCCTGAAAATACATTAACTTGAGGTGTGTAACCAGGAATTTTCGAAATCATTTTTGGAATAGAAATCTGTTTCAGTCCATCGCCAGTCACTTCTATGTCATTTTTCAAAACCAAGGCAGAGATGGAACGATTGGCTTTCAAGGTTCCTTGTAAGGTCCAATAAGTCGTCAAACTTGTAAAGACAACAGGCTCAGTAAAAAACTTATTTCCTTGAGTCAGACCTACAATCTTGTAACCAGTCTCGCTTCCATTCAGCTGAATGGTATCACCTAGCTTAATCCCATAGTTCTCAAAGGACTGATCCACGACAACCTCATCATCTCCTTCAGGATAACGACCCTCCGTCAAACTAGGAGAGATAAAAGAGTCCCAGTCTTGAGCAAAAATGGAAACATTGAGCTTTTCACTACCATCGACTAGATTGGTTACAGCAAACATATAACCCAGTGGAGCAGCCTCCTCAGACCTCTTTTCCTTATAATCCTTTTCAGGAATAAAAGATGCTGTCAAATTATCATTTGCGTAGTCAGATAGAACCACACCCGTCGCTTGCCAATTGTCAATAGCAGCTCGGTTGTTTCGTACAAGACCAAGAGCTAGACTGGTCATAAAAAAGACCATAAAAGCAATGAGAAAAATGGTTGTTAAAATCAAACTATATCGAAGTTTGTTCTGTAATATTTCTTTGATAGCAAGATACATGCTTATCTCCTTTAACTTTTCCAAGAGATATCAATGAGATACCCCGCCACTATAAAAATAGGAGACAGAAAATCTGCCCCTGCATTCCAAACAAATCCACTAATCTAATTAAATAAAATCAAGAAAATAAGTAAAAAGGTTCTTATAAAAATAAATCATTTATTAGATCTATTTTCTTAGAAATATAATTAATGATGAATATTAATAAGTCTTAAGCGTTCATCCATCCTATCATTTTCACAGTACGGTGTCAAGAAAAATGATTTTGAAAAAGGACTTTATTCTTTTTGTAACCTTTCTGTAATAATTCTCTGCTGAAAAAATGATAAAATAGGTATGTACTGTTAAGGAGAGAACAATGCCCGTAAAAAAATTACAATCATATGAGGTAGACTATCAAGAAGAATTAAACCAGCAACTTCCTCGCTATCAGGATTATGCGCCCGAATCACAATCTGATACCAGTTTTCAAGAAATCCTATTTTTTGTTAATATCGCTGTTTTTTGTATCTGTATTGCTATCTTTAGTTTTATCTTTTTGGCGTTAAAACTATCAACTGCTCTTGCCTTTGTCGCAGCAATCGGATCCAGCTTACTTGTTCTAAAAATCCAACGCTCTATCATCAAACGAAAACTAAAAAGATAAATCAAAAATATCGCCCCAGATGGAGCGATATTTTTATTTTTTCTTTTTAGATGGTGTCTGAATGGCAATCTTCACTTCAAAGATTGTTCCTTTTGGTTTATTATCTTTAACAGTAATGGTTCCTTTTAAGGCATCTACAATCTGCTTGGCCAGTGATAATCCTAAACCAAAACCTCCTTTTTGACGAGTTCTAGCCTTGTCCACTCGATAAAAACGATCAAAAATTTTCTTCTTATCTTCTGCTGAAATACCGACTCCATTATCAGAAACAAGTAAATACAGATTACGATCGGTAGCTGAAATCACAAAATCAATTTCACCATCCTCTTCAGTATACTTGACAGCATTATCAAATAGGATGGTCATCAGTTGTTTCAGAAGAAGCTGATCTGTGACAATTGTTCGATGGATACGATTTTCAAAACGGAAGACACGGTCATTTTCCGAAGCAATCATCTCATAGTTTGTGAAAGTCGTATTGAAAAAACTGGTTGGAACTTCAGCAAGTTCCGGCTTAATCCCATCATCTCTACGAGCTAAATTCAACAAGTTCGTCGTCAAAAACCGCATATTTCGGACTTCTTCCAAACTCGATGCAATACTTTCACTCACATCCATAATGGTAGCTTCCGGTTTACGGAAAAGGGTCTCTAAGCGATTTTGCAAAACTGCAAGTGGAGTCCGTAACTCATGACTGGCATTTTCCACAAAAGACTGCTGCTTCTGCATACTTTCAAGTAAAGGACGAACACTGACCCTAGCTAGATAGAGACTGGCAAGTAAAGACAAAATCCAGAAACTAGCCATCACAACGACAATCAATTGCTCATGCTTTTGACTGGCCTGCTCCAACTGACTGGTATTAATCAAGACAGCAGCATACTTGATATTGGTTGAAACTGAACTGATATTCGTTTCCATCAAGATCATGCGATAGATTTCTTCTTGTCCATAGCTATTAAAAACCTGAATCTGGTAGATATGGCCTAGTTCTTTCTTTTCTAACTTAATCTTATCCAATCCCAAAAATCGATTTCCAGAAAGGAGCTGGGTAAAATTCTTATCAAAAAGAATGACTTCTGTGTTAGAACTGACATTGGGTTTCACCTCAGTCTTACTAGTATCTGTAGCGGCATTCTCTAAGTCTTTAATCTCTTCTGTTGCCCTATTTACAGCAAGCTGAATAACTGCCTGAGGATTGTTGCTCAAGCCATAAAGCTTATCATCCACCGAAGTATAGAGACTCGAGTGCATGACCTGCAAAATAATCAGAGTCATGGTGGAAAAAATCAGAGTGAAGACACCGAAGTTGCGAATAAAATAACTAAAGTCATCCGCATACCATGTTTTTTTTAGTTTACTGAACATCTTTTAAAATATACCCAACACTGCGCAAGGTTTGCAAATTCTCTGCAAAAGTGGTTCCTTTTAATTTCTTACGGACTTTTGAAACATAGACTTCTACAACTGAAATGGTTGTGTCACTATCAAATCCCCATAAACGATCAAAAATCTGAGTCTTAGGCAAAATAACATTTTGATTTTGAAGGAAATAAACTAATAAATCAAACTCTTTTCCAAGCAATTCGACAGGAGTATCTTCAACCTTAACGGTATTGGTTGACAAATTAACTACAATATTTCCATAAGTCAAGGTATTTTCATTAAACTTACCTGAACGTTTGAGAAGGGCTTGAATCCGCATTTTGAGTTCTTCTAGGTAGAAAGGTTTGGTCAGATAATCATCCGCTCCCAGTTCAAATCCATGTCCCTTGTCATCCAAGCTTTCCTTAGCAGTCATAATCAGAACTGGTGTCGTAATTCCCTTTTCACGCAATTCTTTCAAGACTTGGAAGCCATTTTTTTCAGGTAACATTAAATCGAGCAAAATCAAGTCATAGACGCCACTTTCAGCTTCGTAGAGGCCTTCTTCCCCATCGAATACCTGCATGACATCCGCAAAATCGTCTAAAAAGTCAAATACTGAATTTGACAGGCCTAGGTCATCCTCAACCAATAAGATTTTTATCATGAGAAACTCCTCCTTATTAAAACCATTATACCAAATTTGCCTTAAAAAAAACTCAACTCCCTCTTACTTTAAGAGAGAAAGTTGAGTTTTTATTATTTTACGAATGTTTAAGCTTTCCCATATTGAAGAACGACTGCTTCCACTGCAGCTTTTTCACGGTTAATCAAGTCAACACGCGCTGCAATCTCCTTGATTCCCATACCGATGTTACGGCTAAGAGCAAGGTCAGAAAGTTGTGGCTCAAAGAATTCCTTGTACTCCGCCAAGCGTTGCTGAGTCTTAAATACATGCGCAGGAAGGATAACAAAACTATCAAAGCTCATATCTCCTCCAAGAGCTGCCTTAATCCAAGCCCAGTTTTCACGGGCCCAAGACCAAGCTGTTTCTTGAGTTGCTTGATGACCTAAAAACTGGAAATACCAAGCTGACAAGTCTTGTGGTTTGACCACAAATTTGTCCTTCCAAGCAGCAATCAAGGTTTGGATATTGTCCGCATCTGTACTATATGCAAGAGCTGCTGCCAACTGGCGTTTAAAGACAGCATCTGTTGCGTGAGTATAAGTATCAAGATAAAGTGCTAACAAGTCTTTAGTCTCGTGATGTTTCATTTCATTGATTAGGACTTGGGAACGGATTGCTGCTGGAAGTCCTGCAAGCTGATCCTTGTGAGCTTCGAAGATTTGGCTAGCTACTTGGCTAGCTTCTGCATCATTTGAGCGAATCATCATCGAAACAGCCAGCTGACGAACCAATTCATCCTCATCTGATTCTCCGTCTTTAGCTTCAAAACCAAGACGGTCATAGTTATGACGAGCCAATTTAGCAACCAAGGCTTTGAAGGCTCTTTCAGCTTCTGTACCTTCATCGATGAAGCGCTCGAGGGCAGAAATCACTTGAGAAACAGCTGAAACGACAAGGTAAGATTCTTCTTTAGCAAGTTTATTAAGGACAGGGAGCAAGTCTGCATAAGAAATGTGCCCTGCTTCAGCAAGCAAACGACGTTCTTGGACGATTTGCAGTTTACTCGTATTATCAAGCTCAACTAGGTCAGCAAGAACTGCATCTAACAAGTCTCCTTGATAGTCTGTAATGTAGTGGGCTGTATTTCAGTGTTGAGACGAAGAGCACCGTCATTTTCAGCAAGAAGAGCTGCGTAGCCAGGGATTTCGATGCTTTCAGTTTCGAGTGTATCAGGCAAGCCTTTCCAGTTGCTGTTTAGTGGCACAACCCAGAGACGGTTCTTGTCTTCGTGCTCACCGATGAAGAATTGTTTTTGTGAAATCTTCAAAACATCATTTTCAACTTTGACAGTAAGAACTGGGTAACCAGGTTGTTCCAACCAAGAATCCATGAAGGCTGCGACATCACGTCCTGATGCTTGACCAAGAGCATCCCAAAGGTCACGACCAATGGTATTGCTGTATTGGTGTTTTTCAAAGTAGGCGTGCAAACCGTTAGCAAAATCCGCATCACCTAACCAACGACGAAGCATATGCATGAGACGGCTTCCTTTGGCATAGACGATAGCACCGTCAAAAAGTGTATTGATTTCGTCTGGGTGTTTAACTTCCACGTGAACAGACTGAACACCATCAGTCGCATCACGTTTCAAAGCAGACGGAACACCACCTGTTTGGAAATCTTCAAAGATATTCCAGCTTGGTTCAATAGCATCCACACAGACGTACTCCATCATGTTAGCAAAGCTTTCATTGAGCCAAAGGTCATCCCACCATTTCATAGTTACCAGGTTACCAAACCATTGGTGAGCCAACTCATGGGCCACAACAAGGGCAACTTGTTGACGACTAGCAAATGTAGAATTCTCATCGACAACCAAGTAAACTTCACGGTAGGTCACAAGACCCCAGTTTTCCATAGCACCAGCTGAGAAGTCAGGAAGGGCGATGTGGAGAGATTGAGGGATTGGATACTTGACTCCGTAGTAATCTTCGTAAAACTCGATTGAGCGAACAGCGATATCCAATGAGAAATCAAGGTTTGATAGTGGATGAGCTTTGGTTGAGTAGACACCGACGAGGGTACCGTTTTTAGTTTTAGCCGTCACACCTTGCAAATCACCCGCAACAAATGCTAACAAGTAAGAAGACATGCGAGGTGTTGTCTCAAACTTCCAGATACCTGTTTCCTTACGGTTTTCAACGTCAATCTCTGGCATGTTTGACAAGGCCAATTCACCTTCTGCTTGGTCAAAACGTAGAGAAAGGTCAAAAGTTGCTTTGGCTTCTGGCTCATCCACACATGGGAAGGCTTCACGCGCAAAATGACTCTCGAACTGAGTAGACAAGACTTCCTTCTTGACTCCATCAACTGTGTAGTATGAAGGATAAATCCCTGTCATGTTATCTGTGATTTTACCAGAAAAGGCAAGAAGCAATTCAACTTGACCAGCTCCAGCCAATTCGATATGAAGGGCTTCATTGTCATGATCAACTGTAAATGGACGAGCTTCCCCTGCAACTTCTACAGAAGCGATTTCCAAGTCTTTTTGGTGAAGGGAAATACGGTCACTCTGTGCTTGACCAGTGATAATCACCTTCCCTGAAAACGTCTTGGTCTCACGACTCAAGTCTAAAAATAAATCATAGTGTTCAGGAACAAATTGCTTAATAAAATGTTCAACTGCTTGCATAGTTTTCTCCTATCTAAGTTTAAGAGCTAGAGCTCTTCTTCAAACAAACTTATTATATCATGTTTTGCTTGAGAAAAAAGGATTGGACGGTGATTTCCAAAACTTTCTTCCGTCTAAAAATCTACAGTGGGTAGACCTTGCGAAATTCTTCTAAAACAACCTTGCTTTCAGGTGTAAAAGTCAGTCCTGCTTCTCTCAGCCACTCGGCGAAACAATCCTCATGAACCTGACGCCAATAGGCTAGGGATTTGTCACCTTCCCCTTCCTTAAAGGCATGTTGAGCAGAGACTTGATTGAAGGACTGGACAGAAACCTTTGTAATTTCGACAATACAGACAGCCTGATTTTGACTGTCTAAAATGATGTCAAAGGTGCCTTCTTGCGGAAGAAGTTCGCCTTCTAGTGCGTAAAGGTCGTAGACTGACGCTGTTGCTGTCTTTTCGCCTTTAAACACCAAATTCGCTAAAATGTCTGATTCCACTCCAAAAGCCCAAGCATCGATTTCATCTCCGATCGAAGGATTGATTTTCTTGTAGGCATTCCACATTTCTTGCGGTGTCATAGGTTTCTCCTTTGTGATTTTTTACTTTCTTCTTTGATGTATTTGAGATGGTCTGGATGGTCAATCTCTAAATCAAAAATCTCTGGAATAGAGCTATAGTGGATAATGCACTTGATACCCATCTGATTCATTTTTTGTATGAAAGAAGTATTCAGATAGCCTGCCACAGCAAAGTCAATCTTTTTCGTCCTTGCTTTATCTTGCATCTGTCTCAACATATCTAACATAATTGGACTTTCCATATCATGCCATTGACTGTTTCTCACAGTGGCAAAAACAAAGGAAGTCAAATCATTCATTCCAACTACAATCTTTGAAATACCAGCTTCCAGTATGCTGTCTAAGTCAAAATATGCTGACGGTAATTCAATCATCGTGCCAACTTTCCCAGTAAAACCCTGCTGACGCAATACTCTAATAGCTTGCTTTAACTGCTCAGCATCATTGACAAAAGGAAAGATAAGAGACAGATTGGGATTGTTTTGATAAACTTCTGTAACGACATGTGCTTCAGCCTGAAATTCATCCAAACACGCTAGTAAACGTCTAGTCCCTCTATAACCAAACAAGGGATGATTTTCATCAAAATACTCTTTAGTCCCCTCTAAACAATTGGCTTCTGTATTCGTTAATTCAGAAAAACGATACCATACCTCTTCATCTGAGTACAAGGAGCAAATAGTGTCTAGATAATCTTTTACAAATTGCTGACAACTTGGTAACAGGATGTTCTGGTTAAGCTCCCTCAACAAGTATTCCCCACGAATCATACCAATGTGGTGAAATAGTTGATGGTAAATTTTTTCAACAATTTTTTCGCCACTAAGAGCCAGTTGGTTTCTCATCATTCACCTTCCAATTCATGTAAGAAGTCTTGTCCAGTTCTGGAAATCCTAATAATTCAGACTTAACCTTCAAGACTAATGGCGATGCATTTTCTTCTGCGATCTCTTGAATATCCAGCCAAATATATCCAAGTGAATCATTCGCACCATCAGACACAGCTTCCGAAATCGTAACTTGAGGTGCACTCTCATTCATTTCAACATCATACAAGGCCATGACATGGTGAACCATAAAATTTTTTTAACTCTTCCCTGACGAAAAACATCGTAGATTCGAGGATTAGAGTAGCTTCTAACAGTAAATCCCGTCTCTTCCATAACTTCTCTAGTCAGCGTTTCCGTCAGTCCTTCACCAAGTTGCTGACTTCCACCGGGAAGGTCTAACCTATTTTTGTAGGGACCTGCTGTTTTTTGAATACAAAGAAGGTAACCATGTTTATAGCAAACAGCATAGACTCCAAAATGATTTTTGATTTCCATCCAACTCCTCCTACTTCAAAGACCAGCCACCATCTATTGTCAGAATTTGTCCCTGCATGGCAGATGCCTTTCCACTGGCCAAAAAGAGACTGACTTCTGCCACTTCCTCTGGTTCAATCCAGCGTTTGATGGGTGTTTCACTAGCCACCCAGTCTGCTAATCCACCTGGCTCAAAGTCCGCAGCAGTCATAGCTGTCTTGACTGCTCCTGGAGCAAGCCCAAAGACCTGAATCCCAGCTTCAGCATAGTCTAGAGCCAACTGCTTGGTAAATCCAGCCAAGGCGTGCTTCGAAGAAGTATAGGCGTGTCCACCGCCACCTGCTAGGCTAGAAGCAATAGAGCACATATTGATGATGATTCCCTTTTTATTTTCCAACATTTGTGTCAAATAAAATCGAGTCAACTCAACAGGAGTCACGTAGTTAATTTCAAAAATTTCTTGAATTTCCTGCGCTGTCTGTTCCAACAGTGGTTTATAATCATCCAAAACTCCAGCAGTATTGCACAAAACATCAACCTGAGGACACCAATCAAAAATAGGCTCCAAGTCCAAGGTCAAATCTCTCTGTAAAAAGTGGAAATCACCCTTTAAGAGTGGATTTTCACCTTGGTCCACTCCATAAACTTGATAGTCCTTCTCTAAAAAGAGTCGAGCCTGAGCCAATCCAATGCCTGAACTCACGCCTGTAATGAGTACACATTTAGTCATGCACTTCTACCCAATCCGTCGCCAAAACATCACAAGGTGTCGGACTCCACATGGAAAAACCTTCTCCTTCTCCAGACACGTTGATTAGGAAATAGGGCGTCACTTCAAGTGCAATCCCGTTTTGTTCAATAGTATCAAAGAGTTGGACATAGTTTTCAGCCCCTCCCCAACCAGTACGAACATATTTTTTCTTAGCCTTTAACCCAGGCAGCATTTCTTCGAAAGTCATATTTTTTCTCCTTTTATATCAATAATTCTTCAATTAATTATAACAAAAAAATGCTTTAAAATTCCTTTTGACTCATCCTAATTCAAAATCAATAAACTTTTTATTACCATTTCTAGCAACAATGACCTCAGTTTTTTTAGAGACAAAGTTTGGATCACTTTCTGAAACTTATATAAGCTTTTTTTCTTTTTTTAAAAACAATTCAATAAAATCATATCTATAAAAAAATGATAAGGTAATTTGAATCTAGAATCGTACAATATCGCTTCTGAAATATTTCTAGAATTGCTTTTAAATTCCTTAATCAATTTGTTCAATTTCTATTTCAATATACTATAAGATGAGACTGGATAAAAAGTCTTTGCGATCACAAAAACGCATAGTATCAGGTGTTCAAAAAACTTGATATTATGCGTTTTATTGTAGGAAAATTTACTTGATTTTCTATTGAAATTGAGTTTTCTCCCAGACTTATTGTTATAATCTCTCAATCAATTCTTGCATTTGGACATCATCTGGAACCAGTTTCAAGTAAGATTGAGCATTGACTTTTGCTTCCTCAACGTAGCCCAATTCACGCAAGAGATAGATATAGTGTTCCAGAAACTCTGGATTGTCCTTCAAATCTCCTGCTAACTCTTGATAGTGATCGTAGGCAGTATCCAAATCGTCCATCTCTTGATAGGAACGGGCAATCATCCACTTGGTCAATAGGTTTTCTGGCTCCTCACTTTGCAAGTCTAGAATATCCTCATAACGCTCCTGCTCTAAATAAATAGTTGCCAAACGAAGCAAGATTTCTTCTGTATCCTCAGCATCTTCTTTTGCAGTAAGAAGATAATTTTCTGCCCCACTAGCATCATGTAATTCATAAGAGAATTGTGAAGCAGCTAGCAAGAGGCGAGTTTCAAAGGGATTTTTCTCTAAACCTTGCTTAGCGATAAGCAGGGCTTCTTGAACTTGATGCTCCTTATGTAAGGCCTGACTGTAACCATACTCATAGCCTTCAAAATCAGGAGAAATGGTATCAAGTTGCTTAAAGTAGAGAACAGCCTTTTGATACTCTTCCTGATCAAAGTACAGACTAGCCAACTCAAAAGCTGTTAGGTCATCGTATTCTAACTCCAAGGCTTTTTCTAAAAACTCTGTGGCCGTTTCAAATTTCCCTAACTGGGCATAGGCAAAACCAATCCGTTGATAGGTAGAAATGCCTGTTTGCTCATAAATCGAGCGATTATCTAACTGGGCATAGCCTTGAATGGCCTCTTGGTAATTTTCCAACTCACTATCCAACTCTGCTAATCCCAGTATCAAGAGAGGATCCTCTGAATAACTCAAAGCCTCCAATAATTTCTCACGCGCCACATCTGTCAAACCTTCCAGCTGATAAAGGTCCGCCTTCAGAGCCAAAGCCGAAACATACCAGTCACTGTCGGGTTGGATTTCCTCTAAATAGGCAAAGGCTTCTTCGATTTGACCATCCTCGCTAGCAATTACTGCTAGATTAAGATTAACCTCTGGAAAATTCTCTACGATTTTCAGGTAAATTTCCTTGGCCTGAGGATAAAAACCAATTCCTTCTAGATAGGTTGCTAACTCATAAAGAAGTTCACTTGGATCATTTTCTAAAGCTTTAGCAAAATAATGCTCTGCCTTGGTTAAATCTTGTTCCTCCAAAGCCTGTAACATCTGTTGACTATTGTTCACTCTTGACTTCCTCTCCCTCTAGTTCATATAGGCCACTGACTACCTTATACCATTCAAAAATGGCTGAAATGACAACTTTAGCAGAGGCATAAACTGGAATACCGAGTAAGACTCCCCAAATACCAAACATGGATCCTGAAGTTAACAAAACAAAGAGAACATTAATAGGGTGGATGTTTAATTGACTTCCCAAAATCAATGGAGAGACAAAACGGCCTTCAATAGTTTGTTCTACGATAAAGACAATCACTACTTTCAAAAGCATGACTGGCCCAGCAATCAAGCCCAATACTAGGGCAGGAAGCATGGCTAAGAAGCTACCCAAATAAGGAACCAGATTTAAAATACCAGCAGTAACCCCCAACGTAACTGCATAGCGTAGACCAATAATCTTGAAGAAAATCATAAACATTACCGCTACAATAATAGCCACTGTTACTTGCCCTCTAACATAGTTGGACAACTGTTGATTCACATCTGATAAAACTTGTCCAACAGGCTCCTTCAATTTCGTCGGCATGAATTGGGTCAAATAGTTACGCAAACCTTTCCCATCACGCAAGAGATAAAAGAGCATGAAAGGAACGATAATCAAGGCAACAATCACTTGAGATGCCCCACTAATAAAGGCACTCACCCAATTGACTGCCTGAGATGAAACCTTACTTGCCCAAACTGTAGCCTGACTAGAGAAGTTTGTTAAAACTTGCTCTAATTGAGGTCTGAAATCATCTGGCAAACGCTTGGTGACCAAATCATTAATAACTCTGTCTGCATCTTCGAGATAGATTGGTACATTTCTTGCAAATGTTAAGATCTGACGCTGCAGATTTGGAATAGCTACTGCCAAGCCCCAAATGATAAAGATGGCGATAATCACAAAGACAATACTAATGGCTATAACGCGATTAATCTTATGCTTCTCCATCCAATCAACAATAGGATTTAACAAATAATATAGCAGTCCAGACAGAATGACAGGCAACATCACAACTGCCAAAAAGTCTAAAACAGGTGAAAATAGAAAACTAATCTTACTTAAAATAAAAAGATTCAGTCCCAATAATAAAGTTACCAAAAATACCGTAATGGCCTTGTTATCCAAAAACCACTTGAAAAACCAAGATAGGCTAAAATGTTTCTCTTTTTGTTCCATAAATACTTCCTTTCTATCGTTCTCTCATTATATCATTTTTAGGAAAAAATAACTCTTTTTTAAAGTGCTTACATGGAGACAGCGACATAAAAAATCCCCTCAAAAGAGGAGATTCGTTTAGTCTTGAATATGACGGTCTAAGTTCTTCTGATAATCAGCGTTTGATTTGGCTTTTTCTTCAGCAAATTTCTTGCGGAACTCATCCATTTCTTTAGTAGTGACAATCTTATCTTGGATTTTAAGGTATTTATAGCTATGTTCACTAGTCTTATCACCTACCCAGCCATCTGCACCAGTACCTAGAACTTTCTTCGTTACGAGCATTTGGGCACCGTCTGAGTGTACAGGAATCACCAAGGCACTGTCTGTTAACCAAGCTTGAGCTTTGGCATATTTGGCATATCGGTTTACAAGATTTGTTTTCTCACCACTAGCATCCGTAATTAACTCTTTAAACTTATCTAAACCAACCGCTTTGATTGCTGAACTGTCTTTACCTGGTACTACACCTAAGGAACCAAGAAGATTTGGTCCTGATGTTGGATCAAATATATCTAGATAAGTTGATGGATCTGCGTAATCAGGCCCCCATCCACTGTTTGCATTAATATCCCAGTCAGTATTGGTATTAGAAGTAGCTAGAACCGTCATACTTGCCAATTCATCATCAGAAACTTGTTGAATATCAACTACAACATTATCTGATCCAAGAGCTTCCTCGATAGATTGTTTATAAGATTGAGCTTGACGCACAAACTGTGGACGAGTAGAAGATACTGGAATATCTAAATGAATAGGGAACTGTACTCCATCAGCTTGAAGAGTTTTCTTGGCCGCTTCAAATTTAGTCTTAGCCTTATCTACATTATGAAGTGAATCCTGGGCATCATCAAGACTGACATCTTTCCATACATCATCTAATTTATCCAATTCTGCCTTAGCTACTTGTCCAAATGACTGCTCTCCTACTTGTACAAATGTTGGGGGAGTGAAACTTGTACGTAATTTACGCGGTGCCACTTCGTCCCCAAATACTTGAGAGAGAGCTGCTTTACGATCTGCAGCAAAAGCCAAGGCTTGACGGAAATCTTTGTTCAGCAAGGCCTTCTTAGTAGATGTTTTTTCTGCATCACTTGTTTTAGCGGTGTGATTGTAGGCAACACGGTCAATATTGGTCGAAATATAGAAAGTAGTTCCTTGTTGTTGACTATAAATAATGTTATCTTTGTATTTTTCTTTTAGCCGTTCATAGTTAGCAGAGTTTTTAAAGAGAGGTGCCGCAGGATAATTTCCTTCATCAAAACCACGTCCAAGAGAGTCTGCATCCTGACCATCAAAGTAAGACAACTTAATATCATCAATAAAGACATTTTGTTTATCCCAATAGTTTTGGTTTTTGGTCATTTCAATAGAAGATTTAGATGTGAGGCCTGTGAGAAGATAAGCCCCATTGTATAGAATGCTTGTTACATCAGTCGCCTTACCAAAGTCATCACCTTTAGAAGCTAAAAAGTCTTCACTAATTGGAGCAAGTACTCCCATTGTAGTCTTAGAATTCCAGAAAGATTCTGGATGATTCAAGGTATAAACTACGGTATAATCATCTGTTGCTTTTACACCAACAGTAGAAAAATCCGTTGTTTTCCCATTTACATAGTCATCTAATCCTTTAATAGAATCCTGTACAAGATAAAGTCCTTCTGATTTCTTATCTGCTGCATGTTTTAGACCAGTCACAAAATCCTGAGCCTTAATTTCTCCATATTCTTCGCCTTCATTGGTATACCACTTGATACCCTGACGAATTTTGTAGGTATAGGTTAAACCATCTTTGGAAACCGTCCAATCTTCTGCAACTGATGGTACTAGATTCCCGTATTGATCATTTTCTAGTAGTCCATCAATGACATTACCAGTAATCTGTTTTGTACCCTTATTCGCAGAAACTGTATAGTCCAGAGTCGCAGGATCTGATGAAAATACATAGGCATAAGTAACTGGTTTAGTTGCTTCCTTATTCCCATTACCAGATGAACATGCCGCTAGAACAGCAGTAGACAAAACGGCAATTCCGGCCGCTAAAAAAACTCGTTTTTCATAGTCAAACTCCTTTGATAATTTCATAGATTTATTATAGCACTTTTCAAAAGGAAATCAAGCTAAATTTAATATTTTATTATACTCATCTGATGTGTTATAGAGTTCCTCCAACTACAATTTTTGTGATATAATAGTCTTATCTTTATAAAGAGGTATAGTCATGAAAGAAACTGTTTATTTTGGAACTTATACACGTCGTACTTCCCAAGGGATTTACAAGGCAGACTTTGATACAGAAACTGGGCAGCTTGCTAATTTAGAACTTTTTGCTCCTGAGCCTAGTCCGACCTACCTTGCCTTTGACCAGCACCAACATTTATACACTGTTGGTAGTCAAGATGATAAGGGGGGGCATTGCAGCCTATCAAACTGATGGAACCTTATTAAATCATGTCGTTGAAGAGGGAGCCCCTCACTGTTATGTTTCTGTTGATGAAAAGCGTGATTTGGTGTACGCGGCAAACTACCACAAGGGGCAGGTCCTTGTTTATAAACGTCAGAAAGATGGTAGTCTCCTACTTAGTGATGTGGATCAACACAGTGGCCAAGGTCCACACGAAAATCAAGCTTCACCCCATGTTCACTTTACAGACTTAACACCTGACCACTATCTAGTGACCTGCGACTTGGGAACTGACCAAGTCATCACTTATGACCTTGATCAAGAAGGGAAATTATCTAAACTCTATACCTATCACAGTCAGCCAGGAGCAGGCTCACGCCATATCATTTTCCATAACCACTATAAAATCGCTTATCTGATTTGTGAACTCAATAGTACTATCGAAGTTTTAATCTACGATGGTGTTGGCGAATTTGAACGCATGCAGGTCATTTCAACTCTACCAGACGGTTATGAAGGCTTTAATGGTACTGCTGCTATTCGTCTCTCTAAAGATGGTAAATACCTCTACGCTTCTAACCGTGGCCATGATTCTATCGCAGTATATACAATTCTTGCAGACGGTAGCTTAGAGTTGTTAGAAATCGTTCCGACTCATGGTCAGACTCCACGTGATTTTGATTTGACACCAGACCAAGAATTTGTCATTGCTGTCCATCAAGACTCTGACAACGCAACCGTCTTTAAACGCAATCCTGAAACTGGTCGTCTAGCAGAACTTTCTAACGACTTCCATGTACCAGAAGCGGTCTGCATCAGTTTTGCTCCTTAAGAAAACATAAAAAATGAACTTGGTAACTCAAGTTCATTTTTTCTTATAGTCTTTTTCCGACATTGATACGATTAATAGCACGTTGCAAAGCAATCTTAGCACGACGCTCTTGGTCAATCAAGTGTTTTTCGTGGGCTTCTTCGATTTCGCGCTCCGCACGAAGCTTAGCACGTTCTGCACGGCTAACATCGATATCACGAGCACGTTCTGCAGAATCAGCAACGATTGTGATGGTGTTATTTGCAATTTCAATAACGCCTCCGTTTACTGCAATCCAGTTCACGTGATCTTCATCATCAATACGTTTTACCTTTACTTCATCAACTGCTAAAACCGCAATCATATTTTCATGTCGTGGCAAGATCCCCATCTCACCATCCAGAGTTCGAACTGATACATAGCTGGCATGGTGATCATAGACGAGACCATCTGGTGTCACGATTTGGACAGTTAACTGAGCCATAGATCACCTCTTAAAATCCCATTTTTTCAGCTTTTGCAATCACATCTTCGATAGAACCTACACCACGGAAGGCATCTTCTGGTAACTGGTCATGTTTACCATCAAGGATTTCCTTAAAGCCACGAACAGTTTCAGCAACTGGAACATAAGAACCTGGCTGACCAGTAAATTGTTCCGCAACGTTGAAGTTTTGTGACAAGAAGAACTGGATACGACGGGCACGAGCAACCAAGGTCTTTTCTTCATCAGAAAGCTCATCCATACCAAGGATAGCAATGATATCTTGCAATTCATGGTAACGTTGAAGGACACGTTTTACTTCAGCAGCAACTGCATAGTGCTCTTCTCCAACGATTTCAGGTGCCAAGGCACGTGAGCTTGAAGCAAGTGGGTCAACGGCTGGGTAGATACCCAATTGTACCAACTTACGTTCCAAGTTGGTTGTTGAATCCAAGTGAGCGAAGGCTGTTGCTGGCGCTGGGTCAGTATAGTCATCCGCTGGCACATAGATAGCCTGGATAGAGGTTACAGAACCTTTCTTGGTTGATGTGATACGTTCTTGCAATTGACCCATTTCCGTAGCAAGTGTTGGTTGATAACCAACGGCTGATGGCATACGACCCAAAAGGGCAGATACTTCTGAACCAGCCTGAGTGAAACGGAAGATATTATCGATAAAGAGAAGCACGTCTTGGCCTTCTACATCACGGAAGTATTCAGCGATTGTCAAACCAGTAAGGGCAACACGCATACGTGCTCCTGGTGGCTCATTCATCTGACCAAATACCATGGCTGTTTTCTCGATAACTCCTGATTCTTTCATTTCCCAGTAAAGATCATTCCCCTCACGAGTACGTTCCCCAACACCAGTAAATACTGAGATACCACCGTGTTCTTGGGCAATGTTGTGAATCAATTCTTGGATTAAGACGGTTTTACCAACTCCAGCACCACCGAAAAGTCCAACCTTACCACCTTTTAGGTAAGGGGCAAGAAGGTCGATAACCTTAATCCCTGTTTCAAGGATTTCAGAAGAGGTAGACAACTCATCAAAAGTTGGAGCTTTTTTATGAATTGGCTGACGCTCTGCATCTTCTGTAAAAGGAGCTTCCAAGTCAATGGTATCTCCCAAAACGTTGAAGACACGCCCCAAAGTTTCTTTACCTACTGGTACAGAGATTGGACGACCTGTGTCCAATACTTCCATTCCACGAGTCAAACCATCTGTTGATTCCATGGCGATAGTACGGACCATACCATCTCCCAACTCCAAGGCTACTTCAAGGACGATTTTTGTTTTTCTTTCGTCATTTTTGTAGACGACAAGTGCATTGTTAATCTCAGGAAGTTTTTCCCCTGCTGCAAACAAGACGTCTACAACGGGTCCGATAACCTGAGCAATTTTACCTGAACTCATCTCCTTCTCCTATTCTATATAAGATACTGTCGGTTCCTAGTTCTACTAGGTCCTAAGTTCATTTTCATACGAGCTGGACTAGAGCCTATTCTAAGGCACTAGCTCCTGCTACGATTTCTGTAATTTCTTGTGTAATCGCCGCCTGTCTGGCACGGTTATACTGAATTGTCAAATCATTGATGACTTTTTTAGCATTATCTGTCGCTGTTTGCATGGCTGTCATACCAGCAGCATTCTCAGCTGTCTTGGCATCGATAATAGCACCGTAAATCATACTTTCTGCAAACTGAGGCAACAACTGCTCCAAAATTTCTTCTCGGCTGGTTTCCAATTCAAAAGTCAAGCTGTACTCTTCATCCGCTTCATTGGGATCCAAGTCAACAATCGGAAGCATTTGTTCCACACGCATTTGACTGGTTAGCGTATTGACATGGTGGTTGTAGCAGACATAGAGTTCATCAAAAAGTTCATTTTGGTACATTTCAACAGTTTTTGAAATAATCTTACGAACTTCATCAAAGCTAGGCTGATCCGCCAAGCCACGTAGTTCATAAAGTGGTTGAATACCACGAGCCTTAAAGAAGTCAGCTCCCATTCCACCGATACAGATCATTTCAAAACCTGTACCGTCTGGGTGGTATTCTTCTTTCAACTCCATAACTGCTTTCAGAATAGAAGAATTATAACCTCCAACCAAACCGCGATCTGAAGTAATGACGATATAGCCTGTCTTCTTCACAGGACGACTAATCAACATCGGATTGGTTGAGCCACCAGAACCATTACCATGAAGGATATCTGTCAAAGTTTACGAACTTTCTGAGCATAAACTTGGAAGTTGCGAGCAGCTTCTTCAGAGCGACCAAGCTTAGCAGCCGATACCATTTGCATGGCATTAGTGATTTGACTCGTATTTTTTGTTGAGGCGATTTTTGTTTTAATATCATTTAGAGATACTGCCATCTGACACCTCTATTCTTATTGGAAGCTGGTTTGATTGAGAAACTCTGTAATCGCAGCATCCAAGACTGCTTCTTCTGGCAAGTCTTTTGTATCACGAATGGTTTCCAAAATCTCTGGATGTTGAGCGTCAAAGAAGGCATGGAACTCTTCCTCGAAACGAACAATATCATCTACTGGAACAGTATCCAAGAAACCATGTGTCAAAGCATAGAGAATGGTTACTTGTTTCTCAACAGGTAATGGTTTGTGAACAGGTTGTTTCAAGACCTCAACGGTACGACGTCCACGATTCAACTTAGCCTGTGTTGCCGCGTCCAAGTCAGAACCAAACTTAGTGAAGGCTTCCAACTCACGGTATGAAGCAAGGTCGATACGAAGTGTACCAGCAACCTTCTTCATGGCTTTGATTTGCGCAGAACCACCTACACGTGATACAGATGAACCCGCATCGATGGCTGGACGAATACCCGCATTGAAGAGACCATCACCAAGGAAGATTTGTCCATCAGTGATTGAAATCACATTGGTTGCGATATAGGCTGAGATGTCTCCTGCTTGTGTCTCGATAAATGGTAGGGCTGTAATTGATCCACCACCAAGTTCATCAGAAACTTTAGCTGAGCGCTCAAGCAAACGGCTGTGAAGGTAGAAAACATCCCCTGGGAAGGCTTCACGACCTGGAGGACGACGAAGCAAGAGAGAGAGTTCACGATAGGCTACCGCTTGTTTTGATAAATCATCATAAACGATCAAAACATGCTTCCCTTGGTACATAAATTCTTCCGCCATGGCAACTCCAGCATAAGGAGCTAGGAAAAGCAATGGAGATGGTTGTGAAGCAGAGGCTGTCACAACGATTGTGTAATCCAAGGCACCGTACTGACGAAGTGTTTCTACTTGAGTACGAACTGTTGATTCTTTTTGACCAATCGCAACATAGATACAGATCATATCTTGACCTTTTTGGTTCAAGATTGTATCAATCGCAATGGTTGTTTTCCCTGTCTGACGGTCACCGATAATCAACTCACGTTGACCACGACCAATCGGTACAAGGGCGTCAATAGCTTTCAAACCAGTTTGCAATGGTTCTGATACAGACTTACGTTGCATAACACCAGGGGCAGGCGCTTCTACTGGACGAGTTTTATCTGTATGGATTTCTCCAAGACCGTCAACTGGACGACCGAGTGGGTCCACAACACGACCAATGAGACTTTCACCTACTGGGACTTCCATGATTTTACCTGTACGGCGGATTGTATCGCCTTCACGGATATCTGTAAAGTCACCTAGGATGATAATACCGACATCAGTTGACTCCAAGTTTTGAGCCATACCATAAGAGCCGTTTTCAAAAATCAACAACTCTCCACTCATGGCATTTTCAAGGCCGTGAGCACGCGCGATACCATCCCCGATATAGGTTACAACACCTGTCTCAGTCACATCAAAATTGGGTTTGAAATTTTCAATTTGTTGCTTAATTAAAGCGCTGATTTCTTGTGCGTTAATTGCCAAAAGAACACCACTTTCTATTTCAAATTTTCTTTAACAACTTTAAGTTGTTGTTTAATACTCACATCAATTGTCTTGTGATTGGCAAAAATAACAAAACCACCAATGAGACTTTCATCGATTTCTTCTTTTACACTCCTTACTTTCAGAGACATTTTTTTCTCAATCAAAGGGAGCAAGCGACTCTTCTGTTCATCTGTTAAAGGATGAGCTGAAGTAATCGTCACTTCAAATCGATTTGTTTCTTTTTCAAGTCGGTTCAAACAATCTACAAGCACATCATAAAAAAGATTTGCTCTGTGATTGTAGATAAGAACCTGGATCAAGTTTTGCAATAAAGGTGACACAGAGTCTTGGAAGAAAGCAATCGTTTTTTCCTTATCAGACTCGTCTACTGCCACTTTTTTTAAAAAAGAAGGTAAACCTGTTTCTTCAGCAACTTGCTTGATTTGAGTCAAGTCTGAAAAAATACGGTCTTCTTCTCCTTTTTCAAGTACCAATTGGACAAAAGGCATGCTGTATTTTTCAATTACCTTTACTGTTTTCTTGTCCATTAAGCTTCTCCTAGCTGATCGATATACTGATCAATGAGTTCTTTATGGGCATGACCGTCAAGGTTTTGTGAGATGATTTTACCAGCCAAGCTGATTGTCAAATCTGCTACCTCACCCTTAACGCTTTGTAAAGCTTCAGCTTTGTTTTGAGCAATTTCTTGGTTTGCTTTTTCTTTTAAGCGTCCTGCTTCTAGTTTAGCATCTGCTAAAATACTAGCTTTACTTTTCTCAGCTGTTTCTTTCGCATTCTCAATGATTGTCTTAGCTTCTTTACGGCTACCAGCCAATTCATCTTCGCGTTTTTGAGCCAATACTTCTGCTTTTTGACGGGCTTCTTCAGCTCTATCAATATCTGAAGCAATTTTTTCAGCTCTTTCTTCGAAAATGCCTGTAATATTAGACCATGCAAATTTTTTAATCAAGACTAGCAAAAGGATAAAAGAGCCAGCGATTAAAATAAAATTACCAATTAATTCACCTACTGTTACGTGCATCAGTTACTCCTTTCTACTCTTCATCATTAATTTTATTTCCTAGGTACATAGAGGATAATAGTGTAAAGACATAGGCTTGTACACAAGAAATGAACACGGAAAATGCAGTCCAAACTAAGTTTGCCCCAAATGCGACTGGATACCAAAAAATAGCCTGATGTGAAAGTAAGATAAGCAAGCTTGTCATTACTTCACCTGCAAAGATATTCCCAAAAATCCGCAAAGCAAGAGAAAGGAAATTCGTGAATTCTTCAAGTAGATTCATCGGTGTCATAAATGCAGGAGTTACAAAACCTTTTAGGTATTGTTTAATCCCACGACGACGAATCCCCTCAATGTGCGCCATCACAATAATACAGAACGACAAGACAAGGTCAAATGAAAGATTTGCAGTTGGCGATGTCCAAAGGTTTGTCCCATCTGTTGTTTGAAGTTTAGCCATCAAACCAAGATTATTGGCGATGACCATAAAAAGAAATAAACATAAGTAAAAGAGTGAGTAATCTTTTATGTAGTGGGAACCGAGGTTAGGTTCTGTAAATCCAATTACAAAATCATAGAGATACTCTAGTACATTTTGTTTACCTTTGGGTTTCAATGTCATATTACGACTTGCCCAATAGATAAATGCAAAAATCAGAAACACAGACAGCAAGGTTAATGCTGTCAAAGTTAAATCAAAGGTAACAGGACCAATATTGATGGTTGGATTGATACTTTCTTCCATCTAACATTCTCCCTTCTCCAATTTATATTTCGTTATTTAATAATAAATGAGAAGACAAGAGTTACGAAGAAAGTTCCTTCAATAAAGGCAACCCCTAAAAACATCAGACTACGAAACTCAGCGATAATATCTGGTTGGCGAGCTACTGATTTCAACAAACCATTCATCAACAACCCCTCACCAAGAGACACACCCATACAGGCAAGACATAGACCGAAAAATGTTAAATTCATGACGAATTCTCCTTTTAATTAAAATTTACTTACTTAGTTTAGTCCTAAAAATTGGATTTGTCAACTTTTTACTTACGTTGAAAGCGTTTAATGGAAATTATTTACAATTTTACTATTTTTTTGAGTCTATTATATAGAAATCTTTGGAAAAAAATTGTAATAAATCCGTCCATTATCTAGGTCTTTCTGAAAAAGTAATGAAAAAAATCCGAGATAAAAATCTCGGATGGAAATAAATATATTTTCTTGAACTTCTTTTCTTTTAATTAGTAAAATTAAAGGGAAAGCAACTAGAAATCGTTCATCTCCTGCATGCTTATTAAGCTCGAACTGTGACACTAGTTCCATCTTCTTTATAGAGATTGATTAGTCCTTCTTTTAATGCACGAACCATGTCTCCTGCTTGAACAGATTGTGGAACCTTGATTGTCAAGAGTTCCATTGGATTTGGAGCGCGGTCGATCTTATTTCCTTTTGCATCGTGCAAATCTTCGATATAAGTTTCAAAATGACGGAAACCTGGGCCATAAAATTCAACTTGGTCTCCTTCGTTAATAACGTTACGTTGACGAATAGTTGCTGTTTGTGTCGCATCATCATAAGAAACGACTTCAGCAACAAACTTGTACTCAGGAATTTTACGGCGAGCACCAAACAACTGCTCATTTCAGATGGTGTACCGTAGTAGAAACCTGTTGCCAATTCACGTTGAGCAACCTTCCACATTTCGTCCACTAAATCTTGTTTAATAGCTTCAAACTTTTCAGGACTTTCAAGATATGCATCCACAGCCGCCTTATAGCAGTTGGTTACTGTTGATACGTAGTGAATAGACTTCATACGCCCTTCAATCTTAAGACTGTCCACTCCATTTTCAATCATATCTGGAATATGGTCAATCATAGACATATCAACGGCTGACATTGAAAATTCTTCAGGAATTTCACCTTTCAAGCTCTTGCGCTCTTGACCAAATGGCATATCGTAAAGGTCGTATTTCCAACGACAAGACTGAGAGCAACCACCACGGTTAGCATCACGCATACTCATGTGGTTTGAAAGAGTACAACGACCAGAGTAAGAAATACACATGGCTCCGTGGACAAAGGCTTCAATTTCTACATCAGTACGTTTGCGGATTTCAGCTAATTCTTCCATCGAAACCTCACGCGCCAAAACGACACGAGTCAAGCCCAATTCTTTCCAGAACTCAAGCGTTTCATAGTTAGTGGCACTGGCTTGGGTAGAGAGGTGGATTTCAAGACCAGGCGCTTCTGTCGCTGCAATCATAATCAAGGCAGGATCAGACACGATAACTGCCGCGATTCCGATATCACGCAGTTTACGGAACCACTCACCGGCACCAGCTTCATTTCCTTCGTGCATAACCATGTTGGCAGCTACATAGACCTTGGCACCGTACTTAGCCGCAAACTGAACACCTTCTTCCATCTGTTCAAAGGTAAAGTTTCCAGCACGGCTACGAAGACCATAGGCCTGACCACCGATAAAGACAGCATCTGCTCCATACTGAACAGCTACCTTTAGCTTCTCTAAAGTCCCTGCAGGTGATAAAACCTCAGGACGTTTTAATGTTTTTGTCATGTTTTTCTCCTATTTGCAATATAAAAAGTTTGACGTTTTTTTCCTTCTCATTTTATAGTAAATAAGCCATAAAATCAAGCCTGGACAGATTGTTTTGACAATTCTAATCTTTCAGCAGTTGAAACAAGTAGTAAAAAGAGCCGATAAAGTAAAAACCAGTATCCAAAGATACTGGCTAATTAAACTACATGGAATAATCTAGTCCTTAAACGACTATTCCCACTCAACGGTTGCAGGTGGTTTTACTTGTAATATCGTAGACGATACGGTTCACATGATCCACTTCGTTTACGATACGTACTGAGATTTTTTTGTAGGACATCCCAAGGAATTTTTTTGCAAAGTCAGCTGTCATACCATCGATAGAGGTGATAGCACGGATTCCAATTGTGTAGTCGTACGTACGACCGTCACCCATAACCCCAACTGAACGAACACCTGTATTAACTGTGAAGTATTGCCAGATATCGCGGTCAAGACCAGCTTTAGCGATTTCTTCACGAAGGATAGCATCTGATTCACGAACGGTTTCTAGTTTTTCTTCAGTGATTTCACCCATGACACGAATCGCAAGACCTGGGCCTGGGAATGGTTGGCGCCATACGATGTGGTCTGGCATGCCAAGCTCTGTACCAAGGGCACGAACTTCATCCTTGTAAAGAGTATTGAGTGGTTCTATCAATTCAAACTGCATGTCTTCTGGAAGACCACCAACGTTGTGGTGTGACTTGATCGTCTGAGCTGTATCCGTACCAGACTCAATCACGTCTGTGTAAAGAGTTCCTTGAGCAAGGAATTTCACATCTTTGAGTTTGCTTGCTTCGTCATCAAAGACATAGACAAACTCATTACCAATGATTTTACGTTTTTGTTCAGGGTCAGAAACACCAGCAAGTTTGTCAAGGAAGCGTTTTGCAGCGTCTGCTTTGACGATATTCAAACCAAACTTACCACCAAGCATGTCCATAACTTGATCTGCTTCTCCTTTACGAAGAAGACCGTGGTCTACGAAGATACAGATCAATTGATCGCCAATTGCTTTTTGAAGAAGAACACCAACAACTGAAGAGTCAACTCCACCTGATAGACCGAGAAGAACACGTTTATCACCGACTGTTTCACGGATTTTTTGAATCTGCATATCGATGAAATTATCCATTGACCAGTCGCCTTTAGCCTTACAGATGTTAAGGGCAAAGTTACGAAGGATATCATTTCCGTATACAGAATGGCGAACTTCTGGGTGGAATTGGATACCGTAAATGTGTTTGTCTGGATTTTCAATGGCCGCATAAGGGCAGTCAGCTGATGTTCCAGTACGAACAAAATCAGCAGGAATCTCAGTAACTGCATCACCATGGCTCATCAAAACAGTCTGTTCATCCGGTGTTGATTCAAAAAGAGCTGATGGTGTGTGAGTTAGGGTTGATTGACCATATTCACGATTTCCAGCGTCACCTGCAGGAACAACTTTTCCTCCAAGTTTATGGGTCAATAACTGCATACCGTAACAGATTCCCAAAATAGGAATGCCCAGTTCGAAGATTTCTGGGTCAATATCGAATGAACCATCTTCGTATACAGAGTTTGGTCCACCTGAAAGGATAATTCCTACAGGATTGATTTCACGAACTTCAGCAGCTGAAATTTTATGGCTTTTTAGTTCTGAAAACACACCAATCTCACGGATACGGCGTGAAATCAGCTGATTGTATTGGCTACCATAGTCCAATACGATAATTTTTTCTACATCTTGCAAATCAGTTGAAATGTTGCTCATCTTTTTCCTTTCTCAAAAGAAATATCTTTTTCAAATATTCTATCACAAATAAGGGCGAATTACCAACTAAACAAGGCGAAGTTTGACTTTTTCTCGTTTATTGGGGTACAATAGAGAAAAGATAGAAATGAAGTGAAAACATGCTACCTGCTTATATGAAAATCCATGATCAGATTAAAAAGGATATTGACGATCACCGTTGGGCCATTGGTGAGAGGTTGCCGAGTGAAAGAGATTTGGCTGAACAATTTGAGGTCAGCCGCATGACCCTCCGCCAAGCAATTTCCCTCTTGGTCGAAGAAGGTGTTCTTGAGCGCCGTGTTGGAAGTGGCACCTTTGTCTCCAGTACTCGAGTACAAGAAAAGATGCGAGGGACAACCAGTTTTACTGAAATTGTTAAGTCCCAAGGCAAAGTTCCCTCTAGTCAACTCATTTCCTACAGAAAAACCATTCCCAATGAGCAAGAAGTTGCCAAGTTAGGAATTTCTCCAACCGAAAACATTATCCGAATGGAACGTGTCCGCTATGCCGACAAAGTTCCCCTGGTTTATGAAGTTGCTTCTATTCCTGAAAAATTTATTAAGAACTTTAAAAAAGAAGAAATCACCAGTCATTTCTTCCAAACCCTACAAAAATATGGCTACCGTATTGGCAAATCACAGCAGACCATCTATGCTCGCCTCGCTAAGGAAAAAATTGCCCACTATTTGGAAGTTGAAAAAGGCCATGCTATTCTTGGTTTGACTCAGGTTTCCTACCTAGAAGATGGAACAGCTTTTGAATACGTAAAAAGTCAATATGTAGGCGAACGTTTTGAATTTTATCTTGAAAACAATTAGATTACTAGGAAAAAACTCTCTGTCATCACGGACAAAGAGTCTTTTTATTTTTCCAAGAGTAAATCTTTCAAAGAAATCAGAGTTACAGCAAACAATATCATTGCCATACCAAGAAAATCAATGGGATAAAATTGTTCATTCATGATTAGGAAGGCAAAGAAAACCGCAGAGATTGGCTCAATTGAAGCCAGCAAACTTGACTTAACCGGTCCTATCAGACTGGCTCCTTTTAGGAAGGCTGTATAGGCAAAGACAGTTCCGATAAGGATAATGCCCGCAAACGCAAGAAGGAAATCAAGACTAGTTGGGATAGTAGCCTCTAGAACTCCCGTAAAAGGAAGGGCGACCAAACCAGCTATGACCATTCCCACACCAATGACCAAACTGCTCCCCCCACTTCTTAATAAAGGCTATGGGTAAAATAATATAAAGGGCGTAAGTCAGAGCAGAAAAGAGTCCCCAGAACAGACCTGCAGATGTCATAGATAACTGGTCCAACTGCCCATGAGTGGCGATCAGGAAGGTACCTCCAATGGCTAATATGATTGAAACAATCTCTCCCAGTGTCGGTGCTACCTTATCCTTGATACAGCTATAAATTAAAATTCCGACAGGACAAACATACTGAAGCACTGTCGCGGTTCCTGCATTGGTCTCCTGAATAGCAGTTAGATAGGCGAATTGGTTGAGGAAGAGACCAATTAGAGCAAAAATAAGAAGAGACAGCAAACTTTTTCTATCCTTTAAAAAGGCCAGCATTTTATCCTTTGCAGTAGCATAAGCCAAGACCATGAGAATCCCGCCAGCGATTAAAAGACGCAAGTTGGTCAAAACCAAAGCCGAAATTCCGTGTGCCATCAGGTATTGGCCACTCGTTCCTGACAACCCCCAAGCAATACCAGCCACAACTGTTAATAGAGTCCCTTTTAAACTATTTGACATGTCTCTCCTTACTCTTCTTTACGCATCAAGTCCATCACTTGATTACGGTCTAAAATCCATTGAGCCCTCTCATCCTTTTCGTAGGTACGATTCGATAGGAAAATGGCCGCTTCTTGCTTCTGACGATTCCACATGATAAAGGTACCTGTATAACCCGTATGGTCTAGCCAATCTCCTTCCAAATTCCATGCCAAAGAACGTTCCTTGTCATCCAAAGGAGAAAAATTTTGACTCAAATCTCTTGCAAAATCATCTGCTAAATAGTGTTCTAAAAAGATTTGTAAATCCTTTACAGTCGAAAATAAACCAGCACTACCTGCATGTCTGCCCAGAAGGCGAGCCTTGGGAGCATGTACCATACCGGCCTCTACACCTCTGACTGTTGGAACAGCAAACTCAACAGGACCAAACTGGGTTTCCGTCATTTCCCAAGGATTCCAAACTTGCTCCTGTAAAATTACATCCAAATCTTGATTAAAGATTCTTTCCAAGATAAAACCTAACAGCAAAAAATGGACATCCGAATAAAGAAAGGCTGATTGACTTCGTCTGTTGAGATGAAACATAGATTCCTTTAATTCAGGGGCTGTTAAAAGATCACGATTGGGAATAAACGGATCAAGGTCTGTTGCATGAGTCAAGAGCTGGCGAATAGTGATGTCTTGATAATCACTCTCAGCTAAAAAATCTGTTACCGGTCTGTCAATATCTAATTGACCTTTTTCCCACAAGAAGGTAAAAACAGTACCAACCCCAACAACCTTGCTAACACTAGCTAGGTCATAAACAAGACCTGCCTCAGTATCCAAGCCATGCTCTGGATCACTCTGTCCTAAATAGACCTCCGTCCATTGACGGTCCTTAAAATACGCAAAAGAGGCTCCGGGATAAATCCCTGCCTCGATTTGTTCTTCTATTTTTTTAATAATCTTGGTCCACTTCATACTTCTTCAAACCACAATTCAATATTATTTCTATCTTTACCAAGGAAGAATTTTTCAGACTTAGGAATAAAATATTCTGTAGACTCAAACTTCTTACGAAGACTTGCTATGTCTAATTCATTGACCAAGAACTTGAGCATAGATAAGTCCCAAGTAACCGTATTGTCCACAGTCAGATCCTGCCCCTGAGCTGGGATAAAATCAAGTGATGTCCCAATTTCAGATAGTTCTAAGAAACTATCTACATCCGTTGGGAGGTGTAATTCCATGGAAATCTCAAATTTACTTAAAGAAATTGATTCCAAACCTGTTTGAAATTCAGGTTTTTCTTCTACTTCTACTAGACTTGCTCTGTCATCTTCTGCATGAATCAAAATCAAATCATTTTCTGGTGAAAAAATTTCAAAAGCGTAGCCATTTTGACCTTTATATAATTGATGAATCGAATCCGTTTTAGATAAGAGTCCTTCCATTTCCAAGGGATTTTCTACCTTGATAATCAATCTAGCCAGTTTTTTTCGTCCCTCTACCTTACGAGTACGCATACTGGGAGCTTCTTCTAAAACTAGCTTTTCAAGACCTGTTTGATCACCTAGTGATAGAAAGGCTGACTCCTCTAACAAGGCCTTCATTCCAAGGGTTTCAATATAAAATGTTTCATTTAATTTTCTATTATTAACTTTTAAAGTAGGAATAATCCGTACAATTTGATTTACATCCATAAATTCCTCCGTCACTTTTTATTTTATAGGATTTTAGAATTTTTTTACAAGATATTATGCTCAAATTTTACCAATTTTAACCTCATTAAACATCTTTTTGAAGATCCTAAGTAAAAAGTCGATTTTTATAGAAAAAAAGGAAACTAATGAGAATTACAAGAAGTTCATTCGGAGATGGTTGCCTAAAGAAACTAGAAAATGATTCCTAAAATAGAGCTCTTCATCGAGAATTAAATTCATCTGAATAATTAATATATAGTATGTTGAGTATGGAATAGTACATTGTAGCTGTTCAAATATTTCTAGAAATAAATTTGACTTTCCTAATCAATTTGTTTATATCTTATTTCAATCTACTCTATATGCATCTTGTCTTCCTAAAACAAGACACAGAAAAACACCCCAAGAATTAGAATTTGAGCTAACTTTTGGGGTTCAATTCATTAGTATAACTAATTATTTTTTACAAGTGAGAATTAGTTGTTTTCAACTTTTTCATCGTATTTTGGTCTGATTGTTGTACCTGAATTAATAATGGTACGTTTTTGGACTAGAGGAAGGTCTGTACGATTGTAAACAGTACGCCATGGTTCCCAAACAAGACCTGTTTTTTCCTGAATCTTCACGCGTAGATTACGTACATTTCCTTTAAATTGAAGCTCCGTTTGGAAGCCAGCAGTTCTGTTCTGACCGTTATGCTCCCACTGACGTGCATGAATAGTTTCAACGCCATCCTTATCATAAGTCACTTCATCCCAGTAAACATAGTAACGAGCAATATAAGCTCCCTTATGTTGTAAATTGAGGTAACCATTTTTGTATGAAGTCACTTTAGTTTCAATGTAGTCTGTATTGCTTTGAATTGTAGCCACTTGATTATCTTTCAAGAATGCAGTCTTGTAAGAAATTGGAACAGCAGGGTTTTGCGTACTGAAAGTAGCTCCTTCTTGAATCAATTTCTTCAAATCTTCTACTGTACCTGTCACAACACGTGCAGCGCCATCAGCATTTCCACCTACGATGGAAACTGTTACAGTTGTATTCTTTAAAACACGTGCCCATTCAGATTCTGGTTTAATAGGCACACCTTTGATTACAGCATTGATTGCTGCTTTCAACTCGGTACTCTTGCTTGTTGTTTCAAACTTAACATACATTTGACGTCCGTATGACACGCTTGATACATATACAGGAGGAGTATTTTCATCAATTCCACGTGCTTTCAATTGATCAACTGTTACTCCTGAGGCAAATACATCTGATGGATTTTTTGGAGCATCAAAGTTAGCAGTATAGTAAACTTGTTTAAAATCAACTACCTCAATTTGTTTTTCACCTTTATTGACAGCTTCAAAATCAATTTTTAGATTAACTCCAACTTTTTCAAAGTCACTTCCGAATTTAGCTTTTAATTGATTCATGCTATAAGCAGAAGTTGATTCGTACTGCATACGTGCTGGAGCAGGGTTCTTCCCAGCATACTTTTCATGCCAACGATTTAACAAGGTATTTACACCTTCCTGCATACCACTTACAGTTGGATTAGCATCTACATAGCTATCTCCGCCTACCATTCCTGGTAAATCAACACTAATTCTACCTTTGTTACGATCTAAGCTAATTTGTTGTGGTTTATTTTCTAGAAGGTCTTGATTTGCTTTAAACAAAGCACCTAGGAAAATATCTCCGTTGCCATTAATAGCAACATCAGCGTGACCACTAGAAAGGTTCTTCTTCACTTTTTCCACAACCACAAATTCACTTCCTTGTTGTTTTGTGCTTGTATTCGTGTAATTTTCTATTGCCTCGCCTCGTCTAGTTAAAATATTTGTTTTATCATAATTCAAACCAAACAAATATTTATTTAGGTCTGCAGTATAATCTGTTTTAACTTTGTTTTCTGTTTTCTTATTTTCTACAATCTTTTCTGATTTTGCAGAACGATATACTTCAACTTCTGCTAAACTAAGTGGAGTTTTAGATTTATTTAATTCAATTTTTACATATCGTGCATCAACTCCTGAGAATTGAACATCAACTGTTGGTTGATTGTTTAAGCTATCTACATGTTGACGAGCAACTTCATTTCCATCTTTATCTAACAAAATAACATCAAAATTAGATAAACGATCCCCTACATTACTATCTCCACGATTGTAAATACGAACAGTTCCCACACCTTCTTCTTTTGCTAGATCAACTTTCCACCAAGAATGATCTTGAAAATCTGTATGAGTAACTGAGCGATGGCCGTAGTCATTATCTCGATTACCGTCAACCGCTCTAGAAGCATCTGCACCATAAGCAGTCGAACTCTGACTTGCAGACTTATGAGCAGCAATATTTTCACCTAGAGAACGATATACTTCAACTTCTGCTAAACTAAGTGCAGTTTTAGATTTATTTAATTCAATTTTTACATATCGTGCATTAACTCCAGTGAATTGAACATCAACTGTTGGTTGATCATTTAAACTATCAACATGTTGACGAGCAACTTCATTTCCATCTTTATCTAACAAAATAACATCAAAATTAGATAAACGATCCCCTACATTACTGTCTCCACGATTGTAAATACGAACAGTTCCCACACCTTCTTCCTTTGCTAGATCAACTTTCCACCAAGAATGATCTTGAAAATCTGTATGAGTAACTGAGCGATGGCCGTAGTCATTATCTCGATTGCCGTCAACCGCTCTAGAAGCATCTGCACCATAAGCAGTCGAACTCTGACTTGCAGACTTATGTGCAGCAATATTTTCACCAGCAACTGCAGCAACACTTGGCTCTGTTGCTTTTACTACATTTGTTTGAAATACAAGGCCAGAGCCTAGCAAAAATGTTGCAATGGCAACACCACATACTCCAACACTACGTTTACGAATAGAAAAACGAAATCCTTTATCTTGTTTATTTTGAGACATATAAAACTCCTTTTATATTTAAACCAACTATTTCTTGAACGCGCTTTCTTGAAACAATAATATTATAACAAAAAAACAAATCCTCTGCAATCCTTTTCCTTGAAAAAATTAATTTTTTTATTACTTTCATTCGAATATTTTTTTGTATATTAATATATTCGTTTTTTTATCGAAAAAGATCTCTATATATTAAAGTCTCAAAAATCAAAAATAAACGCATATTATCAAGTATTTCATAAACGGCTCTATAATATTTGTAGTGGGTAAATCCCCTATGGATATTATGGAGCCTATTTTGTTGTAGAAAAAAAGTCCCATAAGATCTATAATGAAAAGCAACCAAACCATCATTAGAAAGAATCCTATGGAACAATTACATTTTATCACAAAATTACTAGATATTAAAGACCCAAATATCCAAATTATGGATGTCATTAATAGGGAATACTCACAAAGGAAATCATCGCTAAACTGGACTACGACGCTCCATCTTGTCCTGATTGTGGAAGTCAAATGAAGAAATATGACTTTCAAAAACCGTCTAAGATTCCTTACCTTGAAACGACTGGTATGCCTACTAGAATTCTCCTTAGAAAACGTCGATTTTCAAGTGCTATCATTGCTCGAAAATGATGGTAGCTGAGACTTCTCTCGTCAAGAAGAATCACCAAATCCCTCGTATCATCAACCAAAAGATTGCCCAGAAGCTAATTGAGAAGACTTCTATGACCGATATTGCCCGTCAGCTGTCTATTTCAACTTCAACTGTTATTCGCAAGCTCAATGACTTCTGTTTTTAAGTCTGATTTTTTTCTTACCTCCCTGAGATTATGTCCTGGGACGAATATGCCTTCACTAAGGGAAAGATGAGTTTTCATTGCTCAAGATTTTGATAAGCTCAATATTATCACTGTTCTTGAGGGTAGAACACAAACTATCATAAGAAATCATTTTCTGCGCTACAATCGCTCTGTTCGTTGTCAGGTGAAAATCATTACTATGGATATGTTTAGTCCTTACTATGACTTGGCTAAACATCTTTTTCCGTATGCCAAAATCGTTCTAGATCGCTTCCACATTGTACAACATCTTAGCCGTGCTATGAGTCGTGTTCGTGTCCAAATCATGAAGCAATTTGAGCGAAAATCTCATGAATATAAGGCTATCAAGCGCTACTGGAAACTCATTCAACAGGATAGCCGTAAACTGAGTGATAAGCGATTTTTATCGCCCTACTTTTTCGCATGCACTTAACCAATAAAGAGATTATTGACAAGCTTTTGAGCTATTCAGAAGACTTGAAACACCACTATCATCTCTATCAACTCTTGCTTTTTCACTTTCAGAATAAGGAACCGGAGAAATTTTTCGGACTCATTGAGGAAAATCTAAAGAAAGTTCATCCTCTTTTTAAGACTGTCTTTAAAACCTTTCTAAAGGACAAAGAGAAAATCGTCAATGCCCTTCAGTTACCCTATTCTAATGCCAAATTAGAAGCAACCAATAATCTCATCAAACTTATCAAACGCAATGCCTTTGGTTTTCGGAACTTTGAAAACTTCAAAAAACGGATTTTTATCGCTCTGAATATCAAAAAAGAAAGGACGAAATTTGTCCTTTCTCGAGCTTAGCTTTTCTTCAACCCACTACAGTTGACAAAGAGCCTCCTAAACTTAATAATATGCGTTTTGTCATGGAAACATTTACTTCATTTTCTCCGAAAATTGTGTTCTATACAGCATCTTACATCTGTATATATAATCATATATAACTTGTAAAATCTATCTCCATGAAGATTCCTGAACGAAAACTTTTTCATTGTTTTTACTATTAGTTAGATTCTAGTTCTGTATAAACTTCCTGAAGATAGGCATCAAAAACTTCTTCATCAGAAATCGTGTCAGAGATGAAGCTACCGTTGCTAGTTCGTTCTGACAAATTCAAGTCTTGTAATCGGATTTCATAGATTGTTCCTTTGTTAGATTGGACAAGCAGAGTTTGGTCATTCCCATCCACTTCTGTACGGAAGAGGTCACCAACGAATCCTTGCTCTACAACTGCACCTGCCAAGAAAACTCGATGTGGTTTGTTTTTTAACTCACGTAAAACTTGTAATCCTCGTTTGGCACGGCTGGTTGCTGGAATTTCCTCGATGGAAACACGTTTCAAACTTCCACGCTGAGTCAAGAGGTAGAAAGATGAGGTGTTACAGATAAATGCAGATTGGAGGACATCATCTTCTTTCAAGTTCATAGCCTTGACACCTGCCGCCTTGGCACCAACAACTGGAACCTCTTCGATATTGAAACGAAGGGCATATCCGTTTCGACTAATCAAGAGAACATCATCCAGTTTAATCGGAGCTACTGCTACAACCTGGTCTGTCTCGTCTTTGAGCTTAGCATACTTAACCGACTTAGACTTATATGTCCGCCATGGAGTGAATTCTTTTCGTTCTACACGCTTTATTTGACCGAGACGAGTGGCTGCAAAGTAAGTTGTCGCATCATCAAACTGATCCACGACTTCCACATAAAGGACTTCTTCGTTAGTTTCAAAATTTGTAATGGTCTGACTTAGATGCTCACCGATATCCTTCCAACGAATATCGGATAATTCATGGATTGGTCGATAAATGGCATTTCCAAGACTTGTGAACATCAAGAGGTGCTGGGTTGTCTTGGCAGCTTGAACAAATCAAACAATCGTCATCACGTTTGCCAATTTCTTCCAGCGTTGAAGCCGCAAAGGAACGTGGACTGGTACGCTTGATGTAACCTGCCTTGGTCACGCTGACGTAGGTATCTTCCTCGACGATAAGACTGGCTGTATCAATCTCAATTGCTTTCGCAGTGTCTTCTAAAGAACTCAAACGTGGTGTCGCAAATTTCTTCTTGACCTCACGAAGCTCTTTCTTCATAAGATTGTACATAGTTCGTTCATCACCGATAATCGCCGCAAGCATGGCAATCTTTTCACGAAGTTCTGCTTCTTCTTCTTGCAAGACAACCACATCTGTATTGGTCAAGCGGTAAAGTTGCAAGGTTACAATAGCCTCAGCCTGCTCTTCTGTAAAGTCATAGCTGACCTTGAGGTTTTCCTTAGCGTCAGCCTTGTTCTCAGAAGCACGGATAAGGGCAATGACTTCATCCAAAATTGAAATCACACGAATCAAACCTTCGACGATATGGAGACGTTTCTCAGCCTTTTCCTTGTCAAAACGGGAACGCGCCAAAATCACTTCACGACGGTGGGCGATATAGCTAGACAAGATTGGGACAATCCCAACTTGACGAGGCGTGAAATTGTCAATCGCCACCATGTTAAAATTGTAGTTAATTTGCAGGTCAGTGTATTTGAAGAGATAGTTAAGAACGAGCTCGGTGTTAGCATCTTTCTTGAGTTCGATAGCAATGCGAAGACCATCACGGTCAGACTCATCACGAACCTCAGCAATACCTGCCACCTTGTTATTGACACGGACATCATCAATTTTCTTGACTAGATTGGCTTTATTGATTTCATAAGGAATCTCAGTGACAACGATTTGTTCCTTACCACCTTTAGCTTTTCAATCTCAGTTTTAGAACGAACGACCACGCGCCCTTTACCAGTTTCATAGGCCTTCTTGATTTCGTCACGTCCTTGGATGATGGCTCCTGTAGGGAAGTCTGGCCCAGGCAAGAACTCCATGAGTTTGTCAACTTTAGCAGTTGGATGGTCAATCATGTAAACCGCAGCATCAATGACCTCAGCTAAATTATGGGGAGGAATGTCTGTGGCATAACCGGCTGAAATACCAGTAGATCCATTAACTAAGAGGTTTGGAAAGGCTGCTGGTAAGACAGTTGGTTCTTTCTCAGTATCGTCAAAGTTCCAAGCAAAGGGAACTGTCTTTTTCTCGATATCCTGAAGAAGGTAACCTGCAATCTCAGACAAACGCGCCTCAGTATAACGCATCGCCGCAGGTGGATCTCCGTCCATGGAACCGTTATTACCGTGCATTTCAACTAGAATCTCACGGTTCTTCCAGTCTTGCGACATACGAACCATGGCATCATAGATAGAACTGTCCCCATGTGGGTGGAAATTACCCATAATGTTACCGACAGACTTGGCCGACTTACGGTAACTCTTGTCAAAGGTATTGCCATCCTTATTCATAGAATAAAGAATGCGACGCTGAACCGGCTTCAAACCATCACGAATATCTGGCAAAGCCCGGTCTTGAATAATGTACTTGGAGTAGCGACCAAAGCGCTCTCCCATGATGTCCTCCAAGGACATGTTTTGGATATTACTCATATAGGATACAAAGCCCGTAAAATACAAAGAGAATTTATCTTTTTCACACAGTATTTAGGGCGTGTTCAACTCCTTTCAAAAAATGTTGAGTAGATTTTATGGAAAAGTTGCTCAGTTAAGATACAAAGGGACGCTTCGGCTTGCCGAAAATTTCTGTAGAAAAATAGGAAATTGATGCAGGATTCCATGAACACAAAGCGATTTATCTTTTTTCCTAAGTTTTAGTCCCGTGTTCAGTTACTATAAGTAACCAAACTATCCTTCTGTAGTTTAAAAGTTTTAATTTGTGTTCTTTATTTACTTAGTAATCAGGAAGTTTTTCCTCAGCATATCTCATCATCTTTTCAGCTACTTCCTTATCATAGTCAAAGCCCATCTTTTGGGCAAGGTTTTGAGCTTCTTGGTGGAAAAGTTGCATCGTAGCAAACAAAGACTGAGTGATTTTATCTAAACTTGAGAAATCTAGTAGATTTGAAAAATCCTTTTCTTTCTCAGCGGGTAAATAGTTAAATAGATACTTGTAATTCTTGCCGACGTTAACAGTTCCCTTATCACTTGCGACCTGCCAAGCCAAGATTTTCAAGAATTCTTGTTGGCAAATACCGTAGAGATGGTCGATCGCATAGATGATTTGATTGCGACAAATCCCTTTAACCACGTAGGCAGACACCCACCAAAATTCATTACAAGATTTTTCAAAATCCGTCTCACTAGCTGGATTCGTCCAGTAACGCTTCGGACTAGGGGGATAAGATTCAAACAAACCTTTATCATCTTTCAAGACTGTATAATCATCCTCACTATCCACCCACTCTTTGATGTACTCTTTGGAGCAAAGAGTCAAATCGATACGGTTACCGTCTTCGAAAAGTATGAGGTAGAAGCAGCGATGATTAAGAGCAACCTCTTGCTCAATAATGCGTTTGCCAAACTGGTCTAGCCAAGAAAGGTCACTCGTCAGATTATCTAAATCGTCCACGACATAGACAACGTCATAGTCTTGAAATTCATCTTTTGGTGCCTTTGGGTTTGCCCGTGAACCAGACAGGGCAACAGCTTCTACTTGTATAGTTTTGGCAGTTTGTAAAATCAGATTTAGCATTTCTGTTTCAGATCTCATGTTGATACCCTATATATCTTTACTCTAATACAGAACAATTTTATTTTGGTAAGCAAACTATTTTCCAAATCACTTCTTAAGACTGTCGCCATTCATCATAAGCCTCGATATCTGTTTTTACCATTGATAAACAAAGTCCAATTACTGCCACATCATCTAAATATCCTACAAACGGAATAAAATCAGGAATAATATCTACTGGAGACAAAACATAAATAAGTGCACTCATAATTGCCAAAATTGTTCCATAAGGAACAGTAGTGTACTTCCCTTCCACATAATGTTTAATCAATGAAATCATAATCGGGATGACAGCAAATTCTTCTCCTACTAATGGCATTTCTTTTATTTTTTGCTCCAATCGATATAAAAAATCATCTAATTCATCTTTATTATTTAATAAAGCCTCAGATTTTCCATAACCACTTTCAAGAGCTTCTTTCACTTGTTCTTCGTTAATATTGTTAGACATTTTTATTTCTCCATTTGATTTTCTATATTAATTTTATAAGTTTTAAAACACTGTCGCTTCTTCCAGCGTAAACTTGACATTATCTTCAATCCACTTACGACGTGGTTCGACCTTGTCACCCATGAGGACATTGACACGACGTTCTGCGCGTGCTAGGTCTTCGATTGTAACACGGATGAGGGTACGAGTTTCTGGGTTCATGGTTGTTTCCCAAAGTTGATCGGCATTCATCTCACCAAGACCTTTATAGCGTTGGAGGCTGGCTCCTTTGCCAAACTGCTTACGGAGTTCTTCCAGTTCTCCGTCTGTCCAAGCATAAGCCACTTCTTCTTTCTTGCCTTTACCTTTGGACATCTTGTAAAGAGGCGGAAGGGCGATATAGACATGTCCTGCCTCGACTAGTGGACGCATGTAGCGATAAAGAAGGTTAAGAGAAGGGTTTGAATGTGGGCACCGTCTGTATCCGCATCGGTCATGATAATGATCTTGTCATAGTTGGCATCTTCAAGGGAGAAGTCTGCTCCTACACCAGCACCAATAGTATAAATCATGGTATTGATTTCCTCATTTTTGAGAATATCCGCCATCTTGGCCTTGGCTGTATTGATCACCTTACCGCGAAGAGGTAGGATAGCCTGAAATTTACGGTCACGACCTTGTTTGGCAGAGCCACCGGCAGAATCACCCTCGACCAGGTAGAGTTCATTCTTTGCTGGATTTTTAGACTGGGCTGGGGTCAATTTCCCAGACAACAAGCCCTTGTCCTTTTTATTTTTCTTACCATTTCGGCTCTCATCACGCGCTTTGCGAGCTGCCTCGCGAGCATCACGAGCCTTGATAGCCTTGCGGATGAGATTGGAAGCAAGCTCCCCATTTTCCATGAGGAAGAAGGTCAACTTATCAGCCACAATTCCATCCACAACGGGACGAGCTAGTGGACTGCCTAATTTGTCCTTGGTCTGACCTTCAAACTGGAGGTGTTCTTCAGGAACCAAGATAGAAAGAACGGCCGCTAGTCCCTCACGATAGTCTGAACCTTCAAGGTTTTTATCTTTTTCCTTGAGAAGACCTGTTTTACGCGCGTAGTCGTTCATAACCTTGGTAATGGCAGACTTGAGTCCAGTCTCATGCGTTCCACCGTCCTTGGTGCGAACGTTATTGACAAAGGACAAGATGTTATCTGAAAATCCATCATTGTACTGAAGAGCTACTTCCACTTGGAAGCCATTTTCTTCGCCTTCGAAGTAAAGAACTGGCGTCAAGGTTTCCTTGTCTTCGTTTAGATAAGAAACAAAGTCCTGTACCCCGTTCTCATAGTGAAATTCAATCGCTTCATCTGTTCGCTTGTCCGTCAAAGACAAGGTCACATTTTTTAAGAGAAAGGCTGACTCATTGAGACGTTCTGAGATGGTATTGTATTTAAAGTCTGTCGTCGAGAAAATACTAGCATCAGGCATAAAAGTAACTTTAGTACCTGTCTTAGACTTGGGTGCTGTACCGACTTTCTTCAAGGTCGTGACAGGTTTGCCACCATTTTCAAAACGTTGCTTGTAGACTGCACCATCACGGGTGATTTCAACTTCTAGCCAACTAGAAAGAGCATTAACAACTGAAGAACCCACTCCGTGAAGTCCACCTGATGTCTTGTAGCCTCCTTGACCGAATTTCCTCCAGCATGAAGAATGGTAAAGATAACCTCAACTGTTGGAATTCCCATAGCGTGCATCCCAGTCGGCATCCCACGTCCATGGTCTTGAACCGTTAAACTACCATCTTTATTAATTGTCACATCAATACGATCACCAAATCCAGACAAGGCCTCATCGACAGCATTATCGACGATTTCCCAGACTAGGTGGTGGAGACCAGCTCCATCGGTCGATCCGATATACATCCCTGGACGTTTTCGGACCGCATCCAACCCTTCTAGCACCTGAATGGCGTCATCATTATAATTATTAATATTGATTTCCTTTTTTGACACAAGGAACCTCCTATTCGTTCATCTTTACTATTCTACAGGTTTTCCAAGGATTTTGCAAAATTTTTCTTTCTCCGGTGTGACAATTTCAGAAGAGATTCTCTGCCTTTCTTCTCCATTTCATGATATAATAGGAGTATGATTACAATAGTTTTATTAATCCTAGCCTATTTGCTGGGTTCGATTCCGTCTGGTCTCTGGATTGGACAAATTTTCTTTCAGACAAATCTGCGTGAACACGGTTCTGGAAATACTGGAACGACCAATACTTTCCGCATTTTAGGTAAGAAAGCAGGTATGGCAACCTTTGTGATTGACTTTTTCAAAGGAACCCTAGCAACGCTTCTTCCGATTATGTTTCATCTGCAAGGTGTTTCGCCTCTCATCTTTGGGCTTTTAGCTGTTATTGGCCATACCTTCCCTATCTTTGCAGGATTTAAAGGTGGTAAGGCTGTCGCAACCAGTGCTGGAGTGATATTCGGATTTTCGCCTGTCTTCTGTCTCTACCTTGCGGTTGTTTTCTTTGGAACCCTCTATCTTGGTAGTATGATTTCACTATCTAGTGTCACTGCATCTATCGCAGCTGTCGTCGGAGTTCTACTCTTTCCACTTTTTGGTTTTATCCTGAGCAACTATGACCCTCTCTTCATCGCTATTATCCTAGCACTTGCTAGTTTAATTATCATTCGTCATAAGGATAATATCACACGCATCAAATAAAACTGAAAATTTGGTCCCTTGGGGATTGAACCTAACCAATCAACATCCTAAAAAATAAAACGCCAGTTTATGTATTGTACTGACGTTTTTTTGTATGCTTATTTTGATTTGATATAGTTAATACCATCTGCTTTTGGTGCAACTGCTTTTCCAAAGAAGGCTGCCAAGACAAGAATGGTCAAAACATAAGGTGCGATTTGAAGATAAACCGCAGGAACTCCTTGTAGGAATGGTAATTGAGAGCCGATAACAGCCAAACTTTGTGAAAGTCCAAAGAAGAGACTAGATAGCATGGCTCCGATTGGATTCCATTTCCCGAAAATCATCGCAGCAAGGGCTATAAATCCAGGTCCAACAATAGTTGTCACTGAGAAGTTAACTGAGATGGATTGAGCATAAATCGCTCCACCAATTCCACCTAGGAAACCTGAAATGATAACCCCTAAATATCTCATCTTGTAGACATTGATTCCCAAAGTATCAGCTGCTTGTGGGTGCTCACCTACAGAGCGGAGACGAAGACCAAATCGAGTCTTAAAGAGAATAAACCAAGCAAGGAATGAGAAGGCAATCGCTAGATAACCAAGTAGACTAGTTGACTTGAAATATATCACCAACAACTGGGATATTTGCCAAGACTGGGAAGTCAAAGCGTCCAAAAGTTTGACTTAGGTTGTCTGTTTGTCCTTTGTTATAAAGGACTTTCACTAAGAAAACAGCCAAGGCTGGCGCCATCAAGTTCAATACCGTACCGCTGACAACATGGTCTGCACGGAAATGAACCGTTGCTGCTGCGTGGATAATAGAGAAGAGGCCACCTACCAATCCTGCTACAAGCAAGGATAACCAAGGAGTTGCTGCTCCAAATTGTTCTGCAAATTCAAGGTTAAAGACAACTCCAGAAAAGGCACCCATAACCATAATTCCTTCAAGTCCGACGTTGACCACACCACCACGTTCAGAGAAAACGCCACCGATACTTGTAAAGATGAGGGGAGCTGAGTAAATCAGCATAGAAGACACCAAGAGGGTGAGCAAGGTTGTAATAGACATCTTTACTTACCTCCTTTAACTTGTTTTTTCGGTTTGACAAAGCGTTCGATAAGGTAATGAACACTGACAAAGAAGATAATAGACGCTGTTACAATGCTGACAAGTTCAGACGGTACCTGCGCCGCATTCATACCAGGAGCTCCAACTTGGAGAACACCAAATAAGAAGGCTGCAAAGAGAATACCGATTGGTGAATTTGCCGCAAGCAGACTAACCGCCATTCCGTTAAATCCAACAGCCAATGATGCTCCTTGAACATAAACGTTCTGGAAGGTTCCAAGCCCTTCAACAGCTCCACCAAGACCAGCCAAGGCACCTGATATAATCATTGATAGGATAATCGTTCGTTTGGCAGAAATACCAGCATATTCTGAAGCATGTGGATTAAGACCAACTGCACGGATTTCAAAACCAAGAGTTGTTTTCTTGAGCATGAACCAAATAACTGCAACGGCAATGATGGCAAAGAAAATACCAATATTCATCCGTGAGTTACCAGTCAACTCAGCTAACCAAGGTGTCTGGTAGGTTGCATTAGCCCCAACACGAATGGTCGAATCTGTACTTTGCATGAAGTCTTTAGGGAAGGCATGAATCAAGGCATTTCCTACATACAAGACGATGTAGTTCATCATGATGGTTACGATAACCTCTGACGTCCCTAGATAGGCTCTAAGAATACCCGGAATCGCTCCGACAATCCCACCAGCAATCAAGGCAATCACGATAGTTGCTAGAATCATCAAGGGACGGGGCATATCTGGATGCGACAGGGCAAACCAACCACTGAGAATCCAACCTGCCAAAGCCTGACCAGGAAGTCCGACGTTAAAGAAACCAGCTCGACTGGCAACGGCAAAACCAAGACCAATCAAGACCAGAGGACCCATAGCACGGAAGATTTCACCAATCCCACGCAGACTACCAAAGGCTGTATAGAACAATTCTTCGTAGCCCCAAATAGCATCATAACCGAAGATCCACATGACAATGGCTCCAAGTAAAATTCCTAGGAAGACAGAAATCAAGGGAACCGAAATTTGTTGTAATTTTTTAGACATCACTCTTCTCCTTTCCCAAGTTTCCACCAGCCATCAAGACACCTAGTTCTTGTTTATTGGTTGTTTCTGGTGATACAATACCTTGAATCTTACCATCGTGGATAACGGCAATACGGTCTGAGACGTTTAAAATCTCATCCAACTCAAAGCTGACAACAAGGACAGCTTTCCCATTATCACGCTCTTCAATCAAGCGTTTGTGGATATATTCAATGGCACCGACATCCAACCCACGAGTTGGCTGGCTGACGATAAGGAGATCAGGATCTCGATCAATTTCACGAGCAATAATTGCTTTTTGTTGATTCCCTCCTGAGAGTGCAGCTGCAGGAACAAATTCACTGGCAGCACGAACATCAAACTCTTCCATTAGCTTTTTAGCATAAGAAGTAATATTTGAATAGTTCAAAATTCCATTTTTACTATGTGGTTCTTTGTAGTAGGTTTGAAGGGCAATATTTTCAGAAATCATCATTTCCAAAATCAAGCCATCACGGTGACGGTCTTCTGGAACGTGCCCCACACTCAACTCTGTAATCTGACGTGGGTGCAAGCCTACAATTGAATTTCCTTTTAGCTCAATGCTACCAGATTCAACCTTGCGAAGACCTGTGATGGCTTGAATCAGTTCAGACTGACCATTTCCATCAATCCCCGCAATACCAACAATCTCTCCAGCGCGAACATCCAAGGACAGATTTTTCACAGCTGGGACACCGCGGTTTTCATTGACCACCAAATCTTTGATTGACAAGACCACTTCTTTTGGTTGAGAGGCTTGTTTCTCTGTTTTAAAGGAAACAGAACGACCTACCATCATTTCTGCTAAATCAGCATTGGTAGCCCCTGCAATTTCGACGGTTTCAATTGATTTCCCACGACGGATAACTGTAACGCGGTCAGAAACTGCTCGAATCTCGTCCAACTTGTGGGTAATCAAGATAATTGATTTTCCTTCTTTGACAAGATTTTTCATAATAGCCATCAACTCATCAATTTCTGATGGAGTCAAGACAGCCGTTGGTTCATCAAAGATAAGGATATCAGCCCCCCGATAAAGGGTTTTTAAAATTTCTACACGTTGTTGGGCTCCAACTGAGATGTCTACCACTTTAGCAGAAGGATCAACAGCTAAGCCATAACGTTCAGAAAGAGCCTTGATTTCTTTGATAGCTCCAGCGATATCTAATACACCATTTTTAGTTAATTCACTACCTAAAATAATGTTTTCAGCCACTGTGAAGGCTTCTACCAACATAAAGTGCTGGTGAACCATTCCGATTCCCAAGCTAGCTGCTTTAGATGGTGAGTCGAGGTTGACAACTTGACCGTTGACCACAATTTCACCACTGGTTGGTTCAAGAAGCCCTGCTAACATGTTCATGAGCGTAGACTTACCAGCCCCATTTTCTCCTAAAAGTGCATGAATTTCACCTTTTCGTAGGTGCAGGTTGATTTTGTCGTTGGCAACAAATTCACCAAACACCTTGGTAATATCACGCATCTCAATGACATTTTCGTGTGCCATGTGCTCTTCCTTTCAGAGTCTTATTTTATTTCAATAAAACTTGCTAGTTTGTCTAGTAGCAAGCTTTACTGAGACAAAATGACTTTGTCTCAACTCTTAAAAAAAGCGGCCGAGGGCCGCTTCCTAAGAAATGACTTCCATCCATTATTTTTCAGGAACTTTTACGCTTCCATCAAGGATTTTAGCTTTTGCAGCTTCGACAGCTTTTTTACCTTCTTCTGAAAGGTTTGTTACTGCCAAGTCAACCCCTTTATCCTTCAATGAGTAAACGATCACTTGACCGCCAGGGAATTCACCTTTTTCTGCCTTGTTAGAAATATCTTTTACAGTTGTACCAACTTGTTTCAAAGTAGATGCAAGAACAAAGTTTGATTCTTTGCCATCTTTAGAAGTGTATTTACCTTCTGCTTCTTGGTCACGGTCAACACCGATAACCCAAACTTTTTCATTTTCAGGACGGCTCTCGTTGAGTGATTTTGCTTCTGCAAAGACACCTGCACCTGTACCACCAGCTACTTGGTAAACAATATCTGCACCAGCTGCGTATTGTGCGGCTGCAATTGTTTTACCTTTCGCAGCATCACCAAATGAACCAGCGTAGTCAACTTGTACTTTGATAGATGGGTCTACTGACGCAACACCAGCCTTGAATCCTGCTTCAAAACGAGAGATAACTTCTGACTCCATACCACCTACAAAACCAACTTGTTTTGTTTTAGTTGTTTTTGCTGCAGCTACACCTGCAAGGTAACCTGACTCATTATCAGCGAAAGTTACGCTAGCAACATTTTTTTGATCTTTAATCACATCATCAATCAAGACATAGTTGATATCAGTGTGCTCTTTTGCTGCATCTTTAACTGCATTATTAAGGGCAAAACCAACACCGAAGATTAGGTTGTAACTTCCAGCCGCTTGTTGCAAGTTATTAGCGTAGTCAGCTTCACTTGTTGATTGGAAGTAAGTAAAACCTTTATCTTTTGAAAGATTATGTTCTTTACCCCAGTCTTGCAAACCTTCCCAAGCTGATTGGTTGAATGATTTGTCATCAACACCACCAGTATCAGTGACGATTGCTGCCTTTGTCTTCACATCAGAAGATGAAGCTGCGTTACGAGAAGAGCGGTTACCACATGCAGCAAGTCCAACTGCTGCCACTGCAACTAGACCAAGGCCTAGCCATTGTTTCTTGTTCATTACTGAACCTCCTAAATAAGATGTGCAACGATGTTGCAAGTATGGATTGGTTGGTCACAAGGACCGTGCCACTCAGAGAGCGACTCAGACTAGTTTAAGTCTGTAAAAGAGTATGGAAGTAATTCCCCGACCGTCATCTCGACCGTCGATTTATCTTTTGCGACTAAAGTCACTTTTAGATCTTGTTCAAAAAATTCAGCCATCACTTGGCGACAAGCACCACATGGTGAAATTGGTTTTTCAGTTTGTCCATAGACAATCAATTCGGAAAACTCTCTTTGGCCTTCGGAAACTGCTTTAAAAATCGCTGTACGCTCTCCGCAGTTTGTCAAAGGATAGCTAGCATTTTCGATATTGACACCTGTATAAACACTACCATCTTTCGCCACTAAAACAGCTCCGATAGGAAAGTGAGAATAGGGGACATAGGCTTTCTTGCTGGTTTCAATTGCCAGTTCAATCAACTCAGTAGTCGCCATCTGCCAATTCTCCTTTTAAAATGGCTACCCCAGCTGACGTTCCGATACGGGTCGCACCTGCTTCCACAAATGCAAGAGCATCTGCATAAGAACGAGCTCCACCAGCAGCCTTGACACCCATTTCAGGTCCAACTGTTTCACGCATCAATTTGACATCTGCTATCGTAGCACCACCAGTTGAAAAGCCAGTTGAAGTTTTTACGAAATCAGCTCCAGCTTTTTGAGCTAATTGGCAAGCCACAACTTTTTCTTGGTCTATCAGAAGGCAAGCTTCAATAATGACTTTCACTAACTTGTCACCACTTGCTTCTACAACAGCACGGATGTCCGATTCAACCAAGGCTAAATTACCTGATTTGAGAGCCCCAACATTGATTACCATGTCAATCTCGTCAGCCCCATTTTGGATAGCTTCTTTTGTTTCAAATGCTTTCACAGCTGAAGTTGTTGCCCCCAAAGGGAAACCTACTACTGTGCAGACCTTGACATCTGTGCCTTTAAGCCCTTTTTTGGCATGTTCAACCCAGGTCGGATTAACGCAAACACTGGCAAAATCATACTCCCTAGCCTCAGACAACAAACAATCAATTTGATTTTCTGTTGCATCTTGTTTTAAAAGCGTATGATCGATATATTTATTTAATTTCATATTCGGATTCTCCTGCGGTTTATGAGATAATTTCTATAATTTCTCGTAAACTTTGCATCCTATCATTTATTTTAACATATTTTTGAAAATCTGTAACTAGCTGAGGAGAAATTTTTCCATTTGTGTATACTTTTGCAACAATTTCTCCCTTTTGAACGGAATCTCCAACTTTCTTTTCAAAAACAATTCCTGTTTCATAGTCCAAGGCATCAGACTTGACTGCACGGCCTGCCCCCAGTCTCATAGCATAAAGCCCAAATTCCATTGCTGGAAGAGCTGAAATGACACCCGTTTCCTGAGCAGGGATTTCCACCACATGGGCTACATTGACAGGCCGATAGAGATCTTCCAAGTCTCCACCTTGGGCTTGGACCATCTCCTCAAACTTAGCCAGCGCGTGACCATTTTCAAGATGTTGGCGAACTTCTTCAACTGTCTTGTTTACATTTGCCAGGCCAAGCATAATTTGAGCCAATTCGCATATAAAATGGGTAATATCCTGACGGCCTTGCCCTTGTAAAATCTCCAATGCTTCAAGGATTTCCAGACGATTTCCAATCGCTCGTCCCAAAGGCTGGCTCATATCCGTAATCACTGCTACCGTTTTTCGACCAACTGCTTTACCTAGTTCTACCATAGTTTGAGCCAATTCACGTGCCTCATCAACCGTCTTCATGAAGGCACCCTCTCCGACAGTTACGTCTAGCAAAATAGCATCCGCTCCTGCCGCAATTTCTTGCTCATCACCGAACTCGCAATCAAAGGAATCGTGTCGACAGTTGCGGTCACATCACGAAGAGCATAGAGAAGTTTGTCAGCTTTGACAAGCTGGTCTGATTGCCCAATGACAGATACTCCAATATCCTGCACTTGATTAATGAAATCCTCTTGACTACGTTCTACTTGATATCCCTTAATGGACTCCAATTTATCAATTGTTCCACCAGTATGGCCGAGACCACGACCACTCATTTTTGCCACAGGCACACCAAAGCTAGCAACAAGAGGAGCCAAAATCAAGGTTACCTTATCACCAACACCCCCAGTAGAATGCTTGTCAACCTTAACCCCTTCAATAGCTGATAAATCAAACTCTTGACCTGTCTGAACCATTTTCATGGTCAAATCAGAGATTTCTCGAGTCGTCATTCCTTTAAAATAAACAGCCATAGCAAAGGCAGACATCTGATAGTCAGGAACAGTTCCTGACACATAGCCTTCTACCAGCCATTCAATTTCACTAGAAGTCAGTTCTTGACCATCTCGTTTCTTTTGGATTAAATCAACTGCTCTCATTCTTTCACACTTCTAAGGATATAGTATCCCTTATCTTTTTTGACGATTTCACAATTGCCAAACACATCTTCCATCTTGGACTTAGCACTTGGAGCCCCTTGTTTTTTCTGGATAACGATGGTCAAATTTCCACCAGTTTCCAAGAAATCTTTACTTTTCTCAATGATTTCATGAACTACTTGCTTGCCCGCACGGATAGGGGGATTGGAAATGACATGGTCAAAATGTCCTTCAACTTGTTCATAGATGTTGGACTGAAAAACCGTCGCTTCTACTTTATTTCGTTCAGCATTTTGCCGCGCCAAATCCAAGGCACGATTATTAATATCGACCATGGTCGCCTGAACACCATAAGCCTTAGCTAAGGACAAACCCAAAGGTCCGTAACCACAGCCTACATCAAGGACAGTTTCTCCTTCATCGACCTCTAAACACTTGAGCAAGAGTTGACTTCCAAAATCAACCATTTTCTTGCTAAAAACACCCGCATCCGTCAAAAAGGTCATTTTTTCTCCCAACAACTCTACTCTCAACTCATGAATGTCGTGAGCAGCGTCAGGATTTTCTGCATAATACATTTTACTCATGAAACTATTTTACCATAATTTGACTTAAATTGTAAATCGTTTACAAATTGATAATAAAACGAAAAAGACTGAAGAAAGCTAGTAAGTAAAACCTTTTCTTCAATCTCTTTCAACACTTATAAATAATAAACCATTTCGAACTATAAATATCACAGTCCAGATAAAAACAAAAAGTTTATCACCTATATTATTTCTATTGCTTAACCTTAAAATACTTTATTATCAACAAAATTCCCAACAAGATGTTTAGATAAAAGCCCAACTGATAAGTTTGTGTCAGGATTTCCAAACTTGTCCAAAGTCGTATCAAATCTTCCAGTGACATGCGGAAGAAATAACCCTCTGTAGCAATCCATAGGACTAAAAAGACATAACTACCAGCAGCAAGCCATTTCATCCACCGTTTTTTTAGGAAAAAAGCAAGCAAGAGCGAACAGATAAAAACAACTGTTACAATAGCATGTTCCATCAAAAAAGTAAAACCGTAGTAAATTTCCACAAAACGTCTACCATTATCGGCATTCGTCCCTTTTATAAAAGGTAGAGCAAAACTTAAAATAAAACAGAGTTCCAATATGTAACATTTTAAGATTTTCATAGTACACCTCCTATAAGTTGTGAACTAAAATTTCCCTTTATGAGCTTATAAATCAGCAGAAGCTATCTCCTACTTCATCATTCAATTGTTCAGTCTCTATCTAACTATATTATACGATATTAGCTTACTATCATCAAGAAACCGCTTTATTTTTTTAGTTTTTTATGATATGATAGACAAAATATCTAGGGGAAAATAAATGACCAACGAATTTTTACATTTTGAAAAAATCAGTCGCCAGACTTGGCAATCCTTACATCGAAAAACAACACCTCCTTTGACAGAAGAGGAATTAGAATCCATCAAGAGTTTTAATGACCAGATTAGCCTGCAGGATGTGACCGATGTCTATCTCCCCCTAGCCCATCTCATCCAGATTTACAAGCGTACCAAGGATGATTTGGCCTTTTCAAAAGGAATATTCCTTCAACGTGAAAGCAAATCCCAGCCTTTTATCATTGGGGTTTCTGGGAGTGTTGCTGTTGGAAAATCCACAACCAGTCGCCTGCTTCAAATTCTACTGTCCCGTACACTTACAGATGCTAGGGTTGAGTTGGTAACAACTGATGGCTTTCTCTACCCTAATCAGACTTTGATTGAGCAAGGGATTTTAAATCGTAAGGGATTTCCTGAAAGCTATGATATGGAAGCTCTTCTCAACTTCTTGGATCGCATCAAAAATGGACAAGCTGTAGATATTCCTGTCTATTCTCATGAAGTCTACGACATCGTACCTGAGGAAAAACAAAGCGTCAAAGCTGCAGACTTTGTGATTGTTGAGGGAATCAATGTCTTTCAAAATCCACAAAACGAGCGTCTCTATATCACTGACTTCTTTGACTTTTCAATCTATGTTGATGCTGCAGTAGATGACATCGAGAGTTGGTATCTCGACCGTTTCTTGAAAATGCTGAGCCTAGCCCAAAACGACCCTGATAGCTACTATTATCGTTTTACTCAAATGCCGATTGGGGAAGTGGAATCCTTTGCCCATCAGGTCTGGACCAGTATCAATCTCACAAATCTACAAAATTATATTGAACCGACCAGAAATCGTGCGGAAGTGATTCTTCATAAAACAAAGAACCATGAAATCGATGAAATTTACTTAAAAAAGTAATTTTCCCTTGTCAAAACGTCAGTTTTCAGATATAATGGTATAGTTAGTAAATATGGAGGTAAGAACATTGGCAAACATTAAATCAGCTATCAAACGCGCTGAATTGAACGTTAAACAAAACGAAAAGAACTCAGCTCAAAAATCAGCTATGCGTACTGCTATCAAAGCTTTCGAAGCAAACCCATCTGAAGAACTTTTCCGTGCTGCTAGCTCAGCTATCGATAAAGCAGAAACTAAAGGTTTGATTCACAAAAACAAAGCAAGCCGCGATAAAGCTCGTCTTTCAGCTAAACTTGCTAAATAAGAAACAGTCCATAGAGGCTGTTTTTTTGTCTCCAAATAGGAAAGGGTAGAAAATGAAAATCGCAATTATCGGATATTCTGGTGCTGGTAAGTCAACGCTAGCTGAAAAGTTATCTCTCTACTACTCCATCCCAAAACTTCACATGGATACACTCCAATTTCAACCTGGTTGGCAAGATAGTAACCGTGACTGGATGCTGAACGAAATGAAAACTTTTCTAGTCAAAAACGAAAACTGGGTCATTGATGGCAACTACTCTTGGTGTTGCTATGAGGAAAGAATGGAGCAAGCTGACCAGATCATCTTTTTAAACTTCTCTGCTTGGAATTGTTTGCTAAGAGCCTTTAAGCGCTATTTAAATACAGAGGAAAAGTGAGAGAAAGTATGGCAGCGGGATGTCCCGAGCAATTCAACTGGGAATTTATCCGTTGGATTCTCTGGGATGGTCGAACAAAAAATGCTAAGGATAGATACCAATACTTAAACAATACTTACCCAGAAAAGATGCGCATTCTCCATTCTCAAGCAGAGATTGATTGTTTCTTGCAATCTCTTAATACTCAATGAAAATCAAAGATCAAACTAGAAAGCTAGCCGCAGGTTGCTCAAAACACCGTTTTGAGGTTGCAGATGGAAGCTGACGTGGTTTGAAGAGATTCTCGAAGAGTATAAAAATAGACGATAGAGTAACATTTTATTAAGGTCAGCATGGGCTGAATGATTAAAAAAGAGAGTGGGACAGAAATCGGTAATTCGTTAGAATTCGATTTCGTCGTCCCACCTCCGCACAGTTGAGTAGGGCTGTAAAAGTCGATGAAATCAGCGTTGTAGAGCCCACTCAACCTCTGCGTCTTGCTCTAAAGACAATTGAGAGGCTAGGACTTTTGTCCCAGCCTCTTTTGTGTTCCCTTTTATTCAGCAATCAATGTTTCCAAACCAACCTTCATCATATCAGTGAAGGTGTTTTGACGTTCTTCTGCTGTGGTGTCCTCGTCTGGATTAACCAAACTATCTGAAATAGTCATAATTGCAAGGGCATCAACATGGTGTTGGGCAGCAAGATAGTAAAGGGCTGCTGCTTCCATTTCCACAGCTTTAACTCCCCATTTGCCAAGCTCGATATTCTTTTCAAAATAATTTGAGTAAAAGACATCTGATGACAAAACATTGCCGACGTGGGTAGTCATGCCGAGGTCTTTGGCAATGTGATAGGCTTTATCCAAAAGATCAAAGCTAGCGATTTGTGGAAAATCGTATTGGGGCCAGTCGTTGCGGATGATGTTTGAGTTGGTTGCAGCTGCTTGTGCCAAGACCAATTCACGGACATGCACATCCTTATTTAAAGAACCAGCAGTTCCGACACGTATCAATTTTTTCACACCGTAGTCCACGATCAATTCACGTGCATAAATAGAGATTGACGGCATCCCCATCCCAGTACCCATAACAGATATACGGTGCCCCTTGTAGGTCCCTGTGTAACCAAACATGTTACGCACTTCATTAAAACAAACAGCATCTTCTAGAAAATTTTCGGCAATAAACTTAGCACGAAGAGGATCCCCAGGAAGAAGAATTTTATCAGCAATTTCACCCTGCTTAGCAGCAATATGGATAGACATGTTTAAGATATAAAGGGCGACAGAGAACAAAGGAAAAATAGGAAACTGACGAAGCATCAATGATACTAGACAGTTTATCTTTTTTACACAGTTCTCCGCCCGTATTCAGTTCAGCGAATACGGTTAACCCTTCCTTTCTGTGAGTATTTTTTTAGAAAAGATTTCCGCTCGTGTTCAAATCTGAACACATGCTCTACCTTTCCTTGTTTTACTTTTTTGACTATATTTTAGTCTGAGTGATTTTGTTAAATATTATAAATAATTTTTTTCTGAATGACCTAAAGTTGTTCTTAAAAATGCAAATGGCAAAGTGTAAATTGCTTTGTTGTATTGCGATACCATTTCATTATAGTGTAATTTTTGATTAGCAACTAGCACTTCTGACTCCTTAATCTCAGCAATCAGATCCTTTATACTTTGATCCGCGGTAACACTTGTATCTCTTTCAATTTCCTCAATAATTTTATTCTTCGTCTCCTCCATTTTTAGTAGAGTATTCGTGTTTTGAAGTATTTCCAGATTCACCATAAAAATTTACGCTTAGATTCTGAATGATTGGCTTGATTTTCATCGTTTGTAAAATTGTTAACAGACTTTTTTTCTTCCAACAATTCTGAAACATTTTTCCTAACAGACATTTTTAACTCATGGTCAACAATTTTATCGGTCAATTCACGAAGTTGTACGATTAACTTTTCCACATACTGTTCTTTAATTTCAATTGCACTGTATGAGGATTTAATTAACTCTTTTAAGTTAACAACTTTATGGTATTGAAATAGAAAGACTATTATGATATAGCTTAAAACTGCAAATACGATAGATGCTCCTTGAAACGGTTCATAGTCTATTTCACTACCACTTGTATCTATAGCAGAAAATATAATCAACCAAACAATAGTTAGGAGAGCAACTATAAAAACTCCACGAATGATACGAAATAATGGATTATTCATTAAATTTGACATCAATTTTCCCTTTTATAATTCAGCTAGAATGGCTTTTAGCAAGCCTTTGAAGTCACCTTTGACACGTTCGGTCACTTCTACCACTTCTTCATGGTTGAGCTCTTCTTTAAAACCAGTAGTATAGTTAGTAATACATAAAATTCCTAGAAGTTTCAAACCTGAGTAGGCTACAACAATAACTTCAGGAGCAGTTGACATTCCGACCACATCTGTTCCAAGCATCTTATAGGTACGAATTGCTACTCGTGTTCAAATTAGAACACGCGCTCTACCTTTCTGTTTAATTTTGTTCTCTCACAGAGAACTACCTGAGTTCTGTTCAAAATCAGCTAGTGTTTTCTTATAAACTAGACCAACTAACTGTCAGTGTATCGTCAGATTACAAGATATCATCGTCACTCACCTTAGAATTCAATGTTGTTCCCCAGTGAGTAATTTCGATGTGGTTGGGCGAGAAGAGGTCTGTTGTCATAGATTGTTTGCCATCTATTCCAGATAAGACCTGTTCTCTTTTCGATCTTAATTCGAAGATTACGCATATTAGACTTAATTGGGAGATTGAGGATAAAGCCTGCGGTCTGATTACGCCCATTCCCTTCCCAAGAACGACTTCGGACAACTGATTGACCATTTTTATCCACTGTAACTTCTTCCCAAGATATTGAATAACGTGCAATATAAGCACCACTATGTTGAATAGTTAGGGTCTTATCTTTTACAGGAGTGTAGTTTAACAGTTGTACAGGCTTAGAAGCTTGAGTAGTTGCATTATTTTTAGCTACAAATCGAAAAACTTCTACTTCTGCAAGGCTGAGAGCTTGATTTTTTTGACGCAATTGAATGCGAACACGGCGACCTAGTTTACCATTCAACTGGATATCTAAACTGCTTCCTTCTAAGCGAGAAACATATTGTCTAGCAACTTCTGTCCCTTTTTCATCATATAAAATCACATCAAAGTCTGACAGACGTTTAGAAAGTTCTCCATCCCCACGGTTATGAAGGCGAACAAGTCCTACTTGTTCTGTACGACCTAAATCAACTTCCCACCAAGGCTGGTTTTCAAATTTTGTATGGGTAATTGATTGCTGGCTATAACTACTATTGGTATTGCCATCCAAGGCACGACTAGCATCTCCACCAAAATCAGTAGAACTTTGCTGAGCTTGTTTTTTCCGAGCGATATTCTCAGCACGATACACTTGGACTTCTGCAAGACTGAGAGCGTTATATTCATCTAACTCGATGCGTACAAAACGAGCTTTCTTATAATCAATTGAAATCTGAGCGAAACTATCTCGTAAGTATGCAATGCGCTTTCTTTCAATTTCTTTTCCAGAACTATCCAAAAGAATCACATTAAAATTAGTCAGTCTATCTTGAGCAGCATCTGTTCGATTGTAAATATTAATCTGGCGAATCGTTTCTTCCTTGTCTAAATCAACTTGCCACCAAGGTTTTGATTGAAAATCTGTATGAGTAACAGAATTATGTCCGTAATTTCCATCTAATTTCCCATCAACTGCTCTTCTAGCATCTCCTCCAAAAGCTGTCGAACTTTGAGTTACTCGTTTTCCTAGAGCTATATTTTCAAGAGGTTCAGCGCTTGGTTGACTAGATGACAGAGGGACTTGTTGTTTCTTAAAGAAATAAACTTTATCCAATTTCGGATCACGATAACCCTGTTTATCAAGCGTATCACGTTTTCCAATATTAAAATTCGGGATAGCATTCATTCTACTTTCAAAATAACCACGCGAACGGTGTTTGAAACTAGAGTTACCTGTAAAAGTTACAATATCATTATCATTACGAATCAAAGATGTCACAACATTATCATTATCGACCACATAATGTTTTATTTTACCAGATAGAGCTAACTTACGACTTTCTAAACCTACATCCCAGAAACCATTTTTTGCATTCCAAATAGTTCGAGAAGTAATTACTTTAGGAGCGCTAAATGTCGTAACTTTTTTCAAAACATTATTATAAAAAGTAGGATATTTCTGATAAGCTTCAACTGCTGCTATTTGAGCTAAGTAGCCTCCTAGAGAATGACCTGTCATATACAGATTTGTAATGCTGGAATCCTGCGCCAGTTCTTTTACAACATTACGGATATCATCCGCTTGTGCAGGTTTATTTCCTCCAAACAAAACAAAATCTGTACTTAAATCTTTCGCATCATTCAGTCTTGTTCCACGTATAGCCAACATATGCACCGTTCCATCTTTGAGATAAGGGAGATCGCTCTTGGTCTCAAATAAGAAAGCATCCAAGCCACTTGCTGTATGATAAGCCTTTTTCATCTTCCAAAATGGTGCCAGTTCATTGTGCATCATTTTATATTCTTGACGATCAAGATAAAGACTTGGAAAAGGATTTTTATGATCTAGAATTTTTTCAATGTAAGCATCATCACGATAAGCCAACTCCATAAAAAGGAGGGAATCACGATCTGTGACATACCATTGTTTCTTATTATCATCTTCCCCGTCCTCTAGTCCATCTCCATCACTATCTGCTAGTAAAGGATGGCTATGGTATCCTAAGTAGTCTTTCCCATCTTTATTGTAAACATACAATTCATCCTTATTTTTTATTCCATCATGATCATCATCTCCATCAGGATCTAAAAATTTTCCACCGTATAAAGAATTATCGACAAGATCCTTCTCTACATGGAGCTCTCCTTTAGAAATTTTGACAAAGTCTGCCTCTGTTACTGGACGAGAATTTTTCGGCTCATCCTTTAGAACTTCCTCTTTCTTCAATTCCTCATGAGGCACAGCAGATTCTTTTTTATATAATTCTTCTCCTGCTTTTTCTTTCTGAGTTTCAACAACTTCTTTTGTCTCTAGAGTTGATTGAGCAGCTGTAGTTTTCTCCTCTGTAATAGATATTTCCTGTTTTTTATCGGTACTGTCTAGTTTTGTCGGACTATCCGTTGCATTTACTACTAGAGGAGTTTCGTTTTTTACAACTGGACTGCTTTCATTGGCAGAAATTCCTGTCGGTGCTAAAAAAGCAAAACCAACTGCAACAGACACAACTCCGATACTTAGTTTTTTTATACCAAAACGCATAATTCGTTGATTAATTTTCATTTATTCATATATCTTTCTTTTATTTTTTCACCCTCTTTACCAACAATACTCTCCAATCAGCTAATCTTCTTTAGCGTCACAGTTTCATTTTTATAATTGGTTAGCAAGGATTTGATGAGGTTTGTAAAAGTATAGGAACCTCATTCATTTTTCATATCATATTCTATATGGAAGTTAATTGTTTCATTCATCTTCCAATTTACAGAAATGCTTTCCTACTTATTTTTCTTTCTCATAGTTCAGCAAGAATTGCTTTAAGTAAGCCTTTGAAATCACCTTTAACACGTTCAGTCACTTCTACAACTTCTTCGTGATTAAGTTCTTCTTGGAAACCAGCCGCAAAGTTAGTGATACATGAAATACCAAGAACTTTCAAACCTGAGTGGGCTGCCACAATAACTTCAGGAACCGTAGACATACCGACTGCATCTGCTCCAAGTGTCTTATAGGCACGAATTTCTGCTGGTGTTTCATAAGTTGGACCAGTTACACCGATATAGACCCCTTCATCAAGCTTGATACCAAGTTTTTTAGCCACTTCATGGGCAGTAGCACGGTATTTTGGTGTGTAGGCTTTAGACATATCAGGGAAACGTGGACCAAAATCATCCAAGTTTTCACCCATCAATGGGTTCTGCCCCGTCATATTGATATGGTCTGAGATAGCCATCAAGGTACCAGGGCCAAATCCAATACCACCAGCAGCATTGGTTACAATGACACCTTCACATCCAAGAACTTTCATGACACGTACTGGGAAAGTCACGACTTCCAGAGGATTTCCTTCGTAGAAATGGAAACGACCTTGAAGAGCCAAGACTTTTCGACCTGCAAGGTCACCATATACCAATTTACCAGCGTGACCGACTACTGTAGAGCGGCCCCAGTTTGGAATCTCAGCATAGTCTACTACAACTGGATTTTCAATTTCTTCTGCCAATTCTCCCAGTCCTGATCCAAGGATTAGACCGAACTCAGGCGCTTGGATTCCCTTGTCTTTCAGGAAGGCAGCTGTTTCATTGATCTTATCTAAAAATGTCATTTTGTGTCTCCTTTATTATTTTTTTAGCATTTGACCGATTTTTGTCAAAGGTTTTTAGCATTGCGAATGGTGATGTTGCGATAAAAAGGCATCTTGAGCAAGTACTTATGATAGGCAGTTGCATAGTAGATTCCTCTGAGATTTTTCCCCCAGAAAATCCCAAGTATTCCAACATGAACCACTTCATCTTTCAGTTCCAAACTTTCAACTTTCTCAATGACTTGACCAACATCCAAGCCCTCCGTGTAAAAAAGGACATCCTTTCGAGCCAGGTCTTTGGCCCACCATTCAGGCAGATTTTCAAGTTCTGCTTCAAAGTCCTCAAGACTCAGTAGGGAAAAGCTCTGAATAAATGGATAATGGATTTCAAAGAAAGCCTCTAACTTTTCAACCAATCGGGCTTTGGGGTCTGTCGAAGTAAAGAAAATATTGCCACTGTTGATGTAGGTCTCAACCTTCTCCAAACCCAACTCTGTCAATTCTTGACGAAGTTGCGACATAACAACCTTATTCTTCCCACCGACATTAATGCCCCTAACCAGTAAAGCATAGCGCGTCATCTTATACCAATTTATCTAAGAAACTTTCCCCAATCATGGCAGTTTCAACACCAAAGTTATCCGCAACTGTCGCTGAGATATCTGCAAAATGTCCAACTGGAATGACACCATTTCCCTTAAAGCTAGGGCTGTAAGCTAAAAGTGGAATATATTCACGAGTGTGGTCTGTTCCTGCATAGGTTGGGTCATTTCCATGGTCAGCAGTAATCAAAAGAAGGTCATCCTCTCTCATAGCTGCGATAATTTCAGGCAAGCGTTCATCAAAGTCATGCAAGCAATCACGGTAGCCATGAGCATTGCGACGGTGTCCATAAAGGGCATCAAAGTCAACTAAGTTTGTGAAGGAGAATCCTTTTTCAAACTCAGCAAGGCCCATAGTCTTCAATAGTGTATCAATTCCGTGACTGTTTGACTTATTGTGTCCCATATCATGGTTGATACCAGCACCGTTAAAGATATCGTTGATTTTACCAACAGCGTAAGTATCGATACCAGCTTCATTGAGTTTATCAAGAACGGTTGGAGCAAATGGTGAAACTGCCAAGTCACGACGATTTGCAGTACGGGTGAAGTTGCCTGGTTCACCTACATAAGGACGGGCAATGATACGACCTAGAAGGGCCGGACGCTCAAGTGTAATTGAACGAGCGTATTCACAGATACTGTACAATTCATCCAAAGGAATAATATCTTCGTGGGCAGCAATCTGCAAGACAGGATCAGCTGAAGTATAGATAATCAACTCCCCCGTTTCCATCTGACGTGGTCCGAAATCATCGATAACAGCCGTTCCTGAGTAAGGTTTATTAGCTTCACGAATGACCTTACGTCCTGAAAATTCTTCGATTTTTGTCAAGATTTCTTCTGGAAATCCGTTCCAAAAAGTATCGAAAGGTTCTGTAATGTTAAGGCCCATGATTTCCCAGTGTCCAGTCATGGTATCTTTACCAAGGGATACCTCTTCCAATTTTGTTGCATAACCTGTTGGATTGCTTTCAGCTGGAACAGTCTTCAGAGGAGTTTCACGAGGAATATTTCCTAGACCGATTTTAGCCATATTTGGCACATTTAAACCAACTGTTTTTGAAATGTGTCCCAGTGTATCAGAAGCGCCGTCTGGAACCCCTGCATTGACAAAGTTATTGGCATCTGGTGCAGCACCGATTCCTACAGAATCCAGTACAACCAAGTGAATACGATTAAATTTTGACATAGTGTATCTCCTTATTATGTTGATTAGTTTGCTTTTGTTGAAGTTAAAACCTGAACTCCATCTCGTCCAGCAACGATGACCTTATCCACCATTTGGTTGAATAAACCGTGCTCTACAACACCAACGATATGGTCCAATTCTTGCCCAAAGGCTATTGGATCTTCGATGACATCCAAGGCTAAGTCAATGATAAAGTTCTGCATATCGGTCACAAAACGTTGGCCATCTTTTTCACGGAAGCTTGGTTTGTAGCCAGCTCGCTCAAAACGACGAAATACTTGTTCTGCACCATACTGAACCACTTCTACTGGCAATTTAAAAGCACCTAGTTTGTCGACCAGCTTGCTTTCATCCACCACCCAAATATATTCTTTTGAGGGCGTTGCCACAACCTTCTCCATGAGAAGGGCACCACCACCGCCTTTGATTCCGTTAAACTGACTATCCACTTCATCCGCCCCGTCAACCGTCACATCAACCAAATCTACTTGGTCAATAGACTTGAGTGGGATATTAAGACCTTCAGCCTGTTTACTAGTCACACTAGAAGTCGTTACAGCTGTAATCTGCAACCCTTCTTCCTTGATACGACGACCAATTTCTTCGACAAAATAATAGGCAGTAGACCCCGTTCCAAGTCCGACTACCATGCCATCCTTGACAAACTCAGCAGCCTTGATACCTGCAATTTTTTTCAGATTTTCCACTCAAACACCTCCATTTAAGAGCTATTTCTATTATACCATGTAAAGGCTTAATATTCATCTGAAAATTGAAACCGATAACCATTCTCTAAGAAATCTTACTAGAGTTGATTTTTTATCATAAACATGGTTAAATAATTAAGTACAGAAAAGGAGAAATAAGATGAACCCATTAGATTTGTTTAATCAAGTAAAAGAGTTAATCGAAACAAAAGATTTCGAAGCTGCAAAAACATTTGTTGCAGAAAATCAAGAACAGCTTGGAGAATACTTCTCTCAAGCTCAGCAGTTGATTTCTGGTTCAGAAGGTCTAGATGGCCTCGTTAGCAAGATTAAAGGATTTTTCTAAAAATATAAGAGGCTGGCAAAACTCAATTTCAGTAGAAAATGAAATTAATTTTCCCACAATAAAACGCATAGTGTCAAATTTTTTGTAACTCTGATACTATGCGTTTTTATGATTAACTATGTTCGGTAATAAACTTGTAAGCTTCTTGACCAGCGATAGCTCCATCTCCAACCGCTGTTGTCACTTGACGAAGGTCTTTCAAGCGAACATCTCCAACTGCAAAGATACCGTCAACTGCAGTCTTCATGTGGCTATCTGTCACAATCCAGCCTGCCTGATCTTGAATATTCAATTCTTTAACAAAATCGCTAAGAGGGTCCAATCCAACATAGATAAAGACGCCACCGAAGGCTTGTTCTGTCACTTGACCTGTTTTCACATTTTCAAATACGACAGATTCTACTCGATTTTCACCTTTGATTTCCTTAACTACAGAATCCCAGATAAAGCTGATTTTATCATTCGCAAAAGCTCGGTCTTGTAAAACCTTTTGGGCACGAAGTTGATCACGACGGTGAACGATGGTAACAGTCTTAGCAAAACGAGTCAAGAAGAGAGCTTCTTCAACAGCTGAATCTCCACCACCGACTACCAACAAATCTTGGTCACGGAAGAAAGCACCATCACACACAGCACAGTAAGAAACACCACGACTGTTCAGTTCTTCTTCTCCAGGCACTCCCAAAGGACGATGTTTAGAACCAGTTGCTACGATAACTGTACGTGTTTCGTATGCTTGATCATCAGTAATCACTTTCTTAAAATCACCATGGTCTTCTACATTTTCAACATAACCATAAATGTGTTCAACACCAAGATTTTCAAGTGGTTCAAACATCTTTTCAGCCAATTCTGGGCCACTGATATTAGCGTACCCTGGATAATTTTCAATATCAGATGTATTATTCATCTGACCACCTGGCAGACCACCTTCAATCAAGGCTACTTTGAGATTGCTTCGAGCAGCATACAAGGCTGCAGTCATACCTGCGGGTCCAGCACCAATAATAATAGTATCGTACATATAGATTCCTTCTTTCTTGTTGTAACTATCTTTATTCTAACTCTTTCTTGTCAATCACGCAAGGATTATGCCTTGAAAACAAGAATTAAACTCATAACCGCAAAGGATAATACTGGAACAACCAAAACTCCAATCATAATCATATCATAGAGATGGGCTTGGCGAGCCTTGGCTGTCTTATCAACTCCCGACATGGCTCTTAGTCCAATCCAAATTCCTAAAAAAATCAGGACAAGGATGGTGGTCAAGATCAAACTCTCGAAATATAAAGAAAATAGTTGCAGTAGCATGATTTCTCTCATTTCTATCTTTTTTAAAGAGTAAACTCAGCTAGTCCAGCTAACTGAGTTTTTCTTTATCTATTATATCAAATATAAGTCCGTTTGTAACTAGCGAAGAATTCTTTTGTCCGCTCTTCTTTAGGATGGTGGATAATCTCATCCGGAGTGCCAGACTCGATGATTTTCCCCTTATCTAAGAAGAGAATCTTATCAGCAACTTGGGCTACAAAGGACATGTCATGACTGACCAAAATCATGGTCTGACCTGACTTCGCAGCATCTGCAATAGATTTTTCTACTTCTCCGACCAATTCTGGGTCAAGGGCTGAAGTTGGTTCATCTAAGAGCAAGACATCTGGTTTCATGGCAAGAGCACGCGCTAGGGCAACCCGTTGCTTCTGACCACCTGATAAATGACGAGGGTAATGATTCTCACGGTCAGAAAGCCCAACCTTAGCCAACTCTTCCTTGGCAATCTTAGTCGCTTCTTGGTCAGATAATTTCTTAACCACAACCAAGCCTTCTTTCACATTATCAAGTGCTGTGCGACGTTCAAACAAATTAAACTGTTGGAAAACCATGGACAACTTGCGACGGAGGGAAAGGATTTCTTCTTGAGTAATTTTAGAAAAATCAACTGAGAAATCATCAATCTGAATCGAGCCACTATCAGGAGTTTCAAGATAATTAAGACTGCGAAGGAAGGTTGATTTTCCAGCTCCTGAAGAACCAATCAAGGCTACGACTTCTCCTTTTTGGATATCCAAGTCCAGATGATCCAAGACAGTCTGTCCTGAAAACGATTTACTTAAATTCGAAATCTTAATCATTAACGAAGGTCTCCTTTCACATCTGTTTGCACTGTATCAGGTGCGGAAATAGCCATTTTTCTCTCGATAAAACGACCGAGGCTTTCAATTCCAATATTGACTACCCAATAAACAAGGGCAACGGAGATAAAGCGTTCAAAATAGCGGTAATCAGCTCCACCCAAAATCTGAGCTTGTGCAAAGACTTCCACAACACCCGCACTAAAGGCTAGGGAAGTTCCCTTGGTCAAGCCGATTAAGGAATTGATCAAGGTTGGAGTCGCCACAACGGCCGCATTTGGAATAATCACGCGACGATAAACTTGTGCTCGTGTCATACCCAAACTACGTGCCGCCTCAATCTCACCAGGATTTACTGAGAGAATGGCTGCACGAATGGTTTCACTAGCATAGGCTGCCTCATTAAAGGCAAAGGCAACAATTGCAAAGCAGCGGCTGGAATCGCATTGATATTGAGACCAGTTCCCCATTGCTGATTGAGGGCTTTCAAAGCCAAAGGAATTCCGTAGTAGGTCAACATGAGTTGCACCAAAATAGGTGTCCCTTTTAAGAAGCTAACAAAGAAGGCCTGCAAGGGATATAAAATCCTGACACGATTGATCTTCACAATGGCAAAAATCAATGCCAAAACCAAGCCAAAAAGGGCACCACCAATTGTCAACATAATCGTTGTTGGAAGTTGTTGGACAATTCTTGGAATCCCATCAAAGACCGAACGCAGGCTAAACAGCTTGCCATCCGGAATCAATTGCATCAAGTTTTGGTACCAATCTGATGCTAAAATCGTTGTAACATTCATAAAAACATCCTCTCCTGATAATGATTCATTCTACCATACTTCTGCCGTCAATGAAATTATTTGCTACGGTCAGATACAGACTTTGTCTACCTACTAGTTTATCATACTTTGAAACAGGGAGGTTATATATTTTATCTATCAAAGAGATAAGTAAAAACTATTTCAGTCCCAGTTCTTCGTAAGCTTTTCGATAACCGATTTGCTTAACAGTTCCATTCTCCACTAAAATCGGTCGTTTCAATAACATACCGTCGCTTGCTAGCAACTCAGCTGCTTCTTGATTTGATAAGCTTCCTACCTTATCTTTCAGCCCTAATTCACGGTATTTTATTCCACTAGTGTTGAAAAATTGCTTCAATTCGAAACCTGAGGTTTCTAGCCAGTTTAAAATAACTTCTTGGCTGGGTGTTTCTTCCACGATATGGACGGCTTTGTAGTCCACACCGAGTTGGTTTAATTCTTGTTTTGCTTTTTTACAAGTTGAACATTTTGGGTATTCGATAAATTCTAACATGTGTTTCACTTTCTATTTTATATATTTAAAATCTGCGCCCTCATGGTCCAAGAGACAGGCTTTCTTTTCCATTCCTGCAGCATAACCAGTCAGACACTTGCCTGCTCCCAGCACACGATGACAAGGTACAAGGATGGACCAAGGATTACGTCCTACAGCTCCACCAATTGCTTGAGCAGAAGCCACTTGCAGGTTTTGAGCTATTTGTCCATAGGTCACTGTCTGACCATAAGGAATTCCCTGTAAATAGGACCAAACTCGCTTTTCAAAATCCGTTCCGATTGGAGCCAAGGGCAAGTCGGATAAATTCTGAGGCTTGCCTTTAAAGTAAGCATCTAAGCAAGCAATAACTGGATCTAAAATGGGATGACTAACAACTGCTTCTATCGTTTCATCTCCTAATCCCCTCTCAAAATGCTTCTGCTCCTGAACCCAAATTCCATACAAATACTGGTCATCAGCTACAAGAGAAAGGCAACCAATAGGCGAAGAGTAGAGTATTTTTGCGTACTTCTTTTGCATTATTTCTTCAATTTTTGATAGGCCAAGCGTTCGCCATCAACTGGAACCTTACCAACCTGTTTAAAACCGAGTTTTTCAAAGATATGCTGCATGGCCTTGTTTTCAGCATGCGTATCTGAACGAAAATCAAGATAGTCAAAACCTTCAATCAAGCCCTCTAAGAAGGTTTGAGCGACTCCCTGTCCCTGCACATCTGCAGCCACAGCAATACGATGAAAGACTAGGTACTCTGACTCTCCTCCTTGCCAGTTTCCCTCATAAATAGCTTCATAGGATTCCTCTGGACTCTTGGTCACAGCAGCATAGGCTAGTAGTTCTCCCTCTTCCAAAGCTACATAGGCTTGACCCGAGATAATATCATCGATAATAATGTCTGTATTTGGATAGCCATTTTGCCACTGGTCACTACCAGCATCTGCTAAACATTTCTTGGCTTCCTTAATTACCTGCATAATGGCATCTACTTCATTTGGAAAAGCTAAACGAATCTCCATCTTTTCTCCTCTTTTCTGACTAGTTTCTCTCATCATAGCATAATTTAAGCCTTTTCACAAGCAGTTAAAACTTGACTTTTTGTTTTTGTTATTTTATAATCCAGTTATTAAAACTAGATAAAAAGGAGTTGGAAATGAAAACTACCTTTTCCTACCCTAAATGGGCAGAAATTCCAAACATCGACCTCTATTTGGACCAAGTTTTACTCTATGTCAATCAGGTCTGCGCCCCTATTTCTCCTGATAAAGACAAGAGCCTAACAGCATCCATGGTCAATAACTATGTCAAACATGGTTATCTGACAAAGCCTGACAAGAAAAAATACCAACGCCAACAGATTGCCCGTTTGATTGCTATCACAACCCTCAAGTCTGTATTCTCTATTCAAGAAATAGCCCAGACACTGAATACTCTACAAAGTCAAGTCAGTTCAGAGAAACTCTACGATGCCTTTGTGGACTATATGAACCAAGGAATTGACCCATCTAACCCTATTATACAAAGTAGCTGCCAAACCGTTAAACTCTATCATCAAACTCTAGCCTTAATCCGTCAGACTGAAGAGGAGAAAATCTAATGAATACTAGTCTTAAACTCAGCAAACAACTCAGTTTTGGAGAGGAGATTGCTAATAGCGTGACCCACGCTGTGGGTGCAGTCATCATGCTCATCTTACTGCCTATTTCATCCACCTATAGTTATGAGGCACACGGATTTTTATCATCTATCGGGGTTTCCATTTTTGTTATCAGCCTATTTCTCATGTTCCTCTCGTCAACCATTTACCACTCTATGGCCTATGGTTCGACCCATAAATATGTCTTGAGAATCATTGATCATTCTATGATTTATGTTGCCATTGCTGGCTCTTATACACCTGTAGTACTGACTTTGATGAATAACTGGTTTGGCTATCTGATTATTGCCATCCAATGGGGAACGACCATCTTTGGTATTCTCTATAAAATCTTTGCTAAAAAAGTCAATGAGAAATTTAGCCTTGCTCTTTACCTGATTATGGGCTGGTTGGTTCTAGCTATCATTCCTGCCATTATCAGTCAAACAACTCCAATCTTTTGGAGTCTCATGGTAACTGGCGGACTCTGTTATACAGTTGGGGCTGGATTTTACGCCAAGAAAAAACCTTATTTCCACATGATTTGGCATCTCTTTATCCTAGCAGCATCTGCCCTCCAGTACATTGCCATTGTTTATTATATGTAAAAATAGGTTAGGACAAAAAATCCTAACCTCATTTTTTTATTCTCTATGATGTTTTATACTCAATCAAAATCCAAAAATGACTCTAGTCCATTTTATAATATCTACTATCGTACCGTCGATTATGGGATACTACTTCCCTACCAGTATATAAATCAGAATAGTTAAATCATAATCATCCGTTTATGAACCGTACCTAACGAATCAAGACAGACTAATAGCCACATAACAAAAAACGTTTTGAAACATTTTTTGACTGTGATTTCTTTAAATGCATTTTTTCCTAAGGTAAATCATTCCCTGCAGCGATGTAAATTTCATACCATTCTTTTCTTGTTAAGTTAAAGTTTGTCGCTTGGCTAGCTTCTATCAAATGCTTAGGATTTGTTGTACCTACGACTGCCTGCATTTTTGCTGGATAACGCAATATCCAAGAAATGCCAATAGTTGAAGGGGTTACTCCATATTTAAAAGCTAAACGATCAAGTACTTGATTTAAAGCTTGAAATTTCTCATTTCCAACAAAATTCCCTTTAAAATATCCGAACTGCAAGACTGACCAGGCCTGGATAACCATGTCATTTAATTTGCAGTATTCAAAGACGCTTCCATCACGCAAAGCTGCCTTGTTGCCTTCCATATTAACATGAAAACCTGCTTCAAAACCAGGTGTGAAAGCTGCACTTAATTGTAATTGATTAATAGATAGAGGTTGTTTGACTTCTTTCTTCAGCAACTCCATCATCATGGGATTTTGGTTGGACACACCAAAGTATCGAACTTTACCTGATTTTTGTAGAATTTCAAAAGCTTCTGCCACTTGGTCAGCTTCCATCAAAGCATCTGGTCGATGAAGAAGCAAGCTATCTAAATAATCAACCTGCAATCTTTCTAAAATCCCATCAACTGATTGTAATATATACTCTTTTGAAAAATCAAAATAGGTAAATTCTTCTATGCGAATACCACACTTGGACTGAATCCACATCTTCTCACGCAAGTCAGGGCGATGTTTTAAGACTTGACCCAGTAATTCTTCGCAACGTCCACGACCATAGATATCTGCCAAGTCAAAGGCATTGATTCCGACAGATAAGGCTGTTTCAACCAGCTCCTCAACTTCTTTGACCGACTTGTCACTGATTCGCATCATGCCTAGGACGATTTCTGATAGTTCTCTTTTCTCTTGACAGAATGGAATGTATTTCATGGCTTTTTTTCCTCCGTTTTTTTCTTCATTATAAAGCAGAATGCCTCTTTTATCAACTATCGTCATACAAAAAGAAAAGGGCTCTATAATATTTGTAGTGGGTAAATCCCCTATGGATATTATGGAGCCTATTTTGTTGTAGAAAAAAAGTCCCATAAGATCTATAATGAAAAGCAACCAAACCATCATTAGAAAGAATCCTATGGAACAATTACATTTTATCACAAAACTTCTTGATATCAAAGACCCAAATATCCAAATTGTAGATATCGTTAATAGGGATACTCACAAAGAAATCTTCGCTAAACTGGACTATGACGCCCCGTCTTGCCCTGATTGCGGAAGTCAAATGAAGAAATATGATTTTCAAAAAAACCTTCTAAAAATTCCTTACCTTGAAACTACTGGTATGCCTACTAGAATTCTTCTTAGAAAGCGCCGTTTTTAAGTGCTATCATTGCTCGAAAATGATGGTAGCTGAGACTTCTCTCGTCAAGAAGAATCACCAAATCCCTCGTATCATCAACCAAAAGATTGCCCAGAAGCTAATTGAGAAGACTTCTATGACCGATATTGCCCGTCAGCTGTCTATTTCAACTTCAACTGTTATTCGCAAGCTCAATGACTTCTGTTTTAAGTCTGATTTTTCTTACCTCCCTGAGATTATGTCCTGGGACGAATATGCCTTCACTAAGGGAAAGATGAGTTTCATTGCTCAAGATTTTGATAAGCTCAATATTATCACTGTTCTTGAGGGTAGAACACAAACTATCATAAGAAATCATTTTCTGCGCTACAATCGCTCTGTTCGTTGTCAGGTGAAAATCATTACTATGGATATGTTTAGTCCTTACTATGACTTGGCTAAACATCTTTTTCCGTATGCCAAAATCGTTCTAGATCGCTTCCACATTGTACAACATCTTAGCCGTGCTATGAGTCGTGTTCGTGTCCAAATCATGAAGCAATTTGAGCGAAAATCTCATGAATATAAGGCTATCAAGCGCTACTGGAAACTCATTCAACAGGATAGCCGTAAACTGAGTGATAAGCGATTTTATCGCCCTACTTTTCGCATGCACTTAACCAATAAAGAGATTATTGACAAGCTTTTGAGCTATTCAGAAGACTTGAAACACCACTATCATCTCTATCAACTCTTGCTTTTTCACTTTCAGAATAAGGAACCGGAGAAATTTTTCGGACTCATTGAGGAAAATCTAAAGAAAGTTCATCCTCTTTTTAAGACTGTCTTTAAAACCTTTCTAAAGGACAAAGAGAAAATCGTCAATGCCCTTCAGTTACCCTATTCTAATGCCAAATTAGAAGCAACCAATAATCTCATCAAACTTATCAAACGCAATGCCTTTGGTTTTCGGAACTTTGAAAACTTCAAAAACGGATTTTTATCGCTCTGAATATCAAAAAAGAAAGGACGAAATTTGTCCTTTCTCGAGCTTAGCTTTTCTTCAACCCACTACAGTTGACAAAGAGCCAAGAAAAGAACCAGTTCAAACTGGTCCTTTTAAATCTTAGCCAATCACGCTTCCATTTGGTACAGCTGGATCAACTGTGAGAAGGGTTAATTTGCCATCATGTTCAGCTGAGAGGATCATACCTTGGCTGACATATTTTTTCATCATTTTACGTGGTTTGAGGTTGGCAACGATTTGGACTTTCTTGCCGACCAATTCTTGTTCGTTTGGATAGTACTTAGCAATTCCTGAGAGGATTTGACGGTCTTCACCATCTCCAGCATCCAAGCGGAATTGAAGCAACTTGTCAGAACCTTCTACTTTAGAAACTTCTTTCACTTCAGCAACACGGATTTCAACCTTATCGAAGTCTTCAAATTTGATTTCATCCTTGTTGAGTTTGAGTTCAACTTCATCTGGATTCCATTCTTTTTCGACGGCTGGCTTGTTACCTTCCATTTGTTCCTTGATATAGGCGATTTCTTCTTCCATATCGAGACGTGGGAAAATTGGTGTTCCTTTAGCAACTACTGTTACTCCTGCAGGGAAATCAGCCAAGCTCAAGTTTTCAAGGCTAGAAACTTCTGCTAGACCAAGTTGAGCCAAGACTGCACGACTGGTTTCCATCATAAATGGCTCAATCAAGTGAGCTACGACGCGAAGACTAGCTGCCAAGTGACTCATAACACTTGCCAATTGGTCACGATGAGCTTCATCCTTAGCCAATACCCATGGAGCTGTCTCGTCGATGTATTTGTTTGTACGTGAAATAAGAGTCCATACTGCTTCAAGTGCACGTGGGTAGTCAACTGCTTCCATGTGTGTATGGTAATCAGCGATTGATTCGGCAGCTACTTGAGCAAGAGCATTGTCAAATTCTGTCACGCCTTCCACATATGCTGGAATTTGCCCATCAAAGTACTTGTTAATCATAGAAACCGTACGATTGAGGAGATTTCCAAGGTCATTGGCCAATTCGTAGTTGATACGGCCAACATAGTCTTCCGGAGTGAAGGTTCCGTCTGAACCAACTGGAAGGCTACGCATGAGGTAGTAACGAAGTGGATCCAGTCCATAGCGCTCTACCAACATTTCAGGATAGACCACATTCCCTTTAGACTTAGACATCTTGCCGTCTTTCATGACAAACCAACCATGGGCAATCAAACGATCTGGCAATTTGATATCCAACATCATAAGAAGGATTGGCCAATAAATTGAGTGGAAACGAAGAATATCTTTTCCTACCATATGGAAGACAGTCCCATTCCAGAACTTGTCAAAGTTACCATGTTCGTCTTGACCGTATCCAAGCGCTGTCGCATAGTTAAGAAGGGCATCAATCCAAACGTATACAACGTGTTTGGATTTGATGGGACAGGCACTCCCCATGTAAAGGTTGTACGAGAAACTGCCAAATCCTCTAAACCTGGCTCGATGAAGTTGCGAAGCATTTCATTCAGACGACCATCTGGAGTGATAAATTCAGGATGAGCTTTGAAAAATTCGACCAAGCGGTCTTGGTACTTGCTAAGACGAAGGAAATAAGACTCTTCAGATACCCATTCCACTTCGTGACCTGATGGAGCAATACCGCCCGTCACATTTCCAGCTTCATCACGGAATACTTCTGCCAGCTGGCTTTCTGTAAAGAATTCCTCATCTGAGACTGAATACCAACCAGAATATTCACCCAAGTAAATATCATCTTGAGCAAGCAAGCGTTCAAAAACCTGCGCCACTACTTTTTCATGGTAGTCATCCGTTGTACGGATAAATTTATCGTATGAGATATCGAGTAATTGCCAGAGTTCTTTGACTCCAACTGCCATTCCATCAACATAAGCTTGTGGTGTAATTCCAGCTTCTTCTGCTTTTTGCTGGATTTTTTGACCATGCTCATCAAGACCTGTCAAATAAAAGACATCGTAGCCCATGAGGCGTTTGTAACGAGCTAGGACATCACAAGCGATGGTTGTGTAGGCAGAACCGATATGCAGTTTACCAGATGGATAGTAAATCGGTGTTGTAATATAAAAATTCTTTTCAGACATAATTTTTCCTTTCCAGGCAAATGAAACCTGTTTTTCTAACACTTCATTATATCACATTTTTAATGATTTTCGATAGGGAAATCCATACAAAAACAAGATAGACAAGTGTCTATCTTGTTGATCTTATTCATAACGAAGGGCTTCGATTGGATCAAGTTTCGATGCCTTATTGGCTGGCAAGACCCCAAAAATCATACCAACACTAGCCGAAACTGCAAGACTAAATAGGGCAACTGGGATTGATACTCCCACTTCTATACCCGCAATCAAACCTTGTAACAGTATACCAGCTATAGCGGTTAAGCCTGTCGCAATTGTCAAACCAATAACTCCACCTAGCAAGGTCAAAATCATGGATTCAATCAAACTGAATTAAAATATTAGCACGTGTCGCACCCAAAGCCTTACGGAGACCAATCTCACGAGTGCGCTCTGTCACCGAAACCAGCATGATGTTCATAACACCAGTTCCTCCAACAAAGAGAGAAATTCCTGCAATGGCACTAATAATCGTCGTCATAAATCCAAAAAGTTGTTGTACTTCTTGGAAGGCTGCAGTCGCATCTGCCACCTGATACTCCCCTTGCTGAAGACCAGCAATCTCGGTCAATTTTCTAGCTAATTCTGGTCCCACTGTTGGTGTCAAACTGGTATCATTGACACGGAATACAATATCAGAAATTTCATCCATATTGAAGTTATTGGCAAGAGAAATATTAGTCGTAATTGGAAGTCCACCAATACCAAAAGTCTTGGCAGTCTTGGCCTCATCGCTGGTATAGACACCAATGACACGATAGCTAAAGCCACCAACATCTATAACCTGGTTAACAGCTTCTTGAGCAGATCCAAACAGGCTATTAGCAAGTTCTTGGTCTAGCAAAATGACACTGGCCACATCTTTATAATCCTGATCTATGAGACTGCGGCCTGCAACAATTTCATTTTCAACCGCCTTCATGTAAGTAACATTTCCACCTGTCAAGCTAGCTCGCTCCACCTTTTTATCTTTATAAGATAAGGTGGTATTCGTTGAGTTGGTTACATAGTAACTGTCCACACCCTTGAGTTTGGCTGCCTCCTTGACCCAAGCTTCTTGCGGTTTTGGTGGTTCAACAGGAACTTCCTCTTCTTTCCCAGAAACTGTCAAAGCTGATTGTTTTTGGGTAAAAGAACCGTCTTTACTTTTAATAGGCGAGAAAAAGACATGAATATTCTTCTGTGACTTGGTCATGTTTTTATTGACCTGACGAGACATGGAATCCCCCAGAGCCATAATCACAACAACTGATGAAACACCAATGATAATCCCAATCATAGTAAGAAAAGAGCGCATCTTATGTGCCATGATAGATGAAAAGGCAAATTTCAGATTCTGCATCTTAGTTTTCCTCCCTTTCTAACTGCGCACTGTCAGACGAAATAACTCCATCTCGAATGACAATCTGGCGTTTAGCATAAGCAGCGATTTCAGGCTCATGCGTTACCATGATAATGGTTTTTCCTTCTTTATTTAGTTCAACCAACAGTTGCATAATTTGGTTCCCTGTTTTGGTATCCAAGGCTCCTGTCGGTTCATCCGCTAGGATAATAGAAGGATTGTTTACCAAGGCACGCGCAATAGCCACACGTTGCTTTTGACCACCAGATAATTCTGAAGGCAAATGGTGACTGCGTTCTGTCAACTCAACCTTATCTAAATATTCCTCAGCTAACTTGCGACGTTTTGAAGCTGAAACTCCTGCGTAAATCAAAGGCAATTCTACATTTTGCAGAGCATTGAGTTTAGATAGAAGAAAGAACTGCTGAAAGACAAAGCCGATTTGTTGGTTGCGAACCTTAGCTAGTTGTTTTTCACCAAGTCCAGCTACTTCTTGGCCTTCAAGATAATATTCTCCACTGCTTGGTGTATCCAACATACCAATCGTATTCATCAGAGTTGACTTACCAGAACCAGATGGTCCCATGATGGCAACAAATTCACCCTCATTCACTTCTAGATTGATATTTTTGAGTACCTGCAGTTCTTGGTCACCGTTACGGTAGCTTCTGCAGATATTTTTTAAACTAATTAGTTTCTTCATCAGCCTTCACCTCTTTTCCTTCCTCTAGAGAAGACGTCGGGTTACTGATGACCTTGACTCCATTTGTCAGACCTGAGGTGATTTCTTGGTTGTCTGCATCAGCATTTCCCAAACCAACTTCCACTTTCTTGGCCTTTTTCTGCTCGTCAAGTACCCAGACATAGTTCTTATCATTTTCAGTCACAACACTTGTTAAAGGAACCAGAATAGCTTTACTCTTATTCTTAACCTCAACACTTACTGAGAATCCTTGTTTCAAGTCACCGATTTCACTTGTAACATCGATGATATATGGATATTTAGAACCAGAGTTACCACCTGCTGCTGCAGCTGCACTTGTTGCTTCGCCATTGTTTTTAGGGTAGTCAGAAATATAGCTAAGCTTACCAGTCCAGCTCTTATCTTGGTAAACTTTAGAAGTAAAGGTTACTTCTTGACCTACAGATAAGTTGGCAAGGTTATATTCAGATAGTTCACCCTTAACTTGCAAGTTTTCATTGCTAACGACATGAACTACCACCTGGCTAGCTCCAGTTGGAGATTTAGAAACATTACGGTTGACTTCGACCACAGTTCCCTCTAAGGTACTGAGAACCGTCATTGCATCCAACTGACTTTGAGCCTTGCTTAATTGCGCTGCTGCATCTGCACGAGCATCACGAGCATCACCTAGTTGTGCATCAATAGATGACACTGCATTGCCTGAGACTGGAGCTGGAGCTTGCGCTGCAGCACCTTCTCCTCCTGCTGGCGCTGGTAACTGTGGAGCCGGAGCTGAAGCGGCTTCATTTCGCGCTTGGTTGAGTTCGTTGATATGACGATCTGCCTTAGCAACTGCTCGACTAGCTGAATCATATGCCGCCTGGGCTTCTGAACTACTGTACTTAACTAAAGCCTGTCCTTCACTAACCTTATCACCCACAGAAACAAGGATTTCATCTAAATCTCCCTTACTAGCATCAAAATAAACATATTGTTCATTTTTTGCCGTTACTGTCCCTGATAATAAAACAGAGGATGCGACGCTTCCTTCCTTGGCAACAACAAGATGAGTAGCCTCATCTTTTACAGCAGTCTGAGAAGGTTGTCTAAAGAGCAAAATGCCCCCAGCACCCAATACAACTACACTTGCAGCACCAATTGCTGCATACAATTGCCACTTTTTAGCTTTACCATTCTTTTTCATAATGAAACTCCTTTTTGATTTAAAGTCCTTAACAACATTATACAAAAATTACCAAATATAAACAATAACAGTTTAGAACGAAATAATGACATTTCAGGATTCAATTATTGTTCGGAATTCATTTTACAATCATTGTACTAGTTATATAATACACTTTATTTTTCTTTTTTGCAAGCCTTTTCTTTAATTTTTTTGGACGTAGCAGATTTTTGCAATTACATCAAAAAAAAGATAGAATATGACTATCAAAAAATGACACTCTACGATTTAAAAGAGTACAAAGGAGTTTTCAATGAGAGAATACGATATCATTGCTATTGGTGGAGGCAGCGGAGGAATTGCTACCATGAACCGTGCTGGTGAACATGGAGCCAAAGCAGCCGTTATTGAGGAAAAGAAACTAGGTGGAACCTGTGTCAACATCGGTTGTGTTCCTAAAAAAATCATGTGGTATGGGGCACAAATTGCTGAAACTTTCCATCAATTTGGAGAAGACTACGGCTTTAAGACTACTGATCTTAACTTTGACTTTGCAACCCTACGTCGCAATCGTGAAGCCTACATTGATCGCGCTCGTTCTTCTTATGATGGTAGTTTTAAACGCAATGGTGTGGACTTGATTGAAGGTCATGCGGAATTTGTAGATTCTCATACTGTCAGCGTAAATGGTGAACTGATTCGTGCCAAACATATCGTGATTGCTACTGGTTCCCATCCAAGCATTCCTAATATCCCTGGTGCTGAACTAGGTGGTTCTTCTGATGATGTATTTGCCTGGGAAGAATTGCCAGAGTCAGTTGCTATTCTAGGCGCTGGTTATATAGCCGTTGAATTGGCTGGAGTACTCCACACTTTTGGTGTCAAGACAGACCTCTTTGTTCGCCGCGATCGTCCTTTACGTGGTTTTGATTCTTACATCGTTGAAGGTCTGGTTAAGGAAATGGAAAGAACAAACTTACCACTTCACACTCACAAAGTCCCTGTCAAGTTAGAGAAAACTGCTGAAGGTATTACCATTCATTTCGAAGATGGTACTAGTCACACAGCTAGACAAGTTATCTGGGCTACAGGTCGCCGTCCAAACGTTAAGGGCTTGCAACTTGAAAAAGCTGGTGTGACTCTAAACGAACGTGGCTTTATCCAAGTAGATGAATACCAAAATACGGTTGTTGAGGGAATCTACGCTCTAGGTGATGTAACAGGTGAAAAAGAACTGACTCCAGTTGCGATCAAGGCTGGACGTACTTTGTCTGAACGTCTCTTTAACGGAAAAACAACTGCAAAAATGGACTACTCAACTATTCCAACTGTTGTCTTTTCACACCCTGCTATCGGAACTGTTGGATTGACAGAAGAGCAAGCTATTAAAGAATACGGTCAAGACCAAATCAAGGTTTACAAATCAAGCTTTGCATCTATGTACTCTGCCGTTACTAGCAATAGACAAGAATCCCGTTTCAAACTCATAACAGCTGGTTCAGAAGAAAAAGTTGTCGGACTTCATGGAATTGGATACGGTGTTGATGAAATGATTCAAGGATTTGCTGTTGCTATCAAAATGGGAGCAACCAAGGCTGACTTTGATGCAACTGTGGCGATTCACCCAACTGCATCTGAAGAATTTGTAACCATGCGTTAATCGAAACAAAAGAAGCAGATACAAATGTATCTGCTTCTTTTTTAATGATTTACAAATCGATGAAAACAACTTAACCAGTAAGCAAAATCGGCCGTTACAGTTTTGTTACCTTGTTTCAAAAATTTGGTTGACAATAATTCCTCTACGAGTATAATAGTTACTATACATCAGAAAAGAGGTTAACTATTTTGAAACAAGCTCACGTTTATGCTATCCCTGCTATTGGGGCTACTCTCATTGCTGTTTTGGCACAAATCAGTCTTCCAATTGGACCTGTGCCCTTCACTCTGCAAAACTTTGCAATCGGCCTGATTGCTACTGTCTTTAGACCGAGAGAGGCTGTACTTTCTGTTGGACTCTATCTTCTTCTAGGTGCTATCGGTCTTCCTGTCTTTGCAGGAGGTGGAGCTGGATTTCATGCTTTGATTGGTCCTACTGCAGGCTATCTTTGGTTTTATCTTGTTTATTCTGGACTTACCTCTTCTCTAACTAACAGTGATAGTGGTTTTGTCAGAATTTTTCTAACAAATCTCTTGGGAGATACACTTGTCTTTGTTGGTGGAATCATTGGATTGCATTTCCTAGCTGGAATGCCATTTGAAAAAGCTCTTGTTGTGGGTGTTTTTCCCTTTATCATTCCAGACCTTGGTAAACTTCTGGCTATTAGTTTGATTAGCCGTCCATTACTTCAACGCCTTAAAAATCAGGCTTACTTTGCTAACTAAAAAGGGATATCGAGTTGTCATAACTCAATATCCTTTTCTTTCATTTTGACTACTTAATTGCCTTTAAAAGCATCCACCATCGTTTGAAATTCTTCATTAGAAAGAGTAATCCCTTTACCCATTTTAGTATGGTCTGGGCTCCAAGAACGAATATCAAACTTTGCAGGGGCACCATTAAAGCTTACACGGTTGATTTCCTTGGTCCAACCTTTTTCGTTTTCAGAAAGAGTCAACAAATGCTCTTCGATTTCAAATGTAAATTCTGCCATTTTCTTCTCCTTTTTTAACTTTCATTTGATTATTCGTAAAATCTTGTAGATTTTAGGAAAATTTTATATAATATTGATATAAAAGAAGGGAGGCCACTATGAGACATAAATTCCAGCAAGTTCTAGATAAAATACATGAATTTTTATATGGACATGACCAACCTGACCAGACTGAAAGCAACTCCCTTACAGCTACTATTGAAGAGGCTATCCAGAAACAAACCGCTGTTCACCTTATCTTGTCTGAGACAAGCTTTACAGGTGACATCATCAAATACGATCAGCAACGCCAGCAAATTATCGTGAAAAATTTTGCCAAAAATGTGACCCGTATTATCCGTATAAGCGATATTCAACGCCTGCGATTTGTCCCTTCAACCGTCCAAACAGCCCAAAAAAATAGATTTAAGAAAGAGTGAGATGTAGTTGCTTCATCCCACTCTTTTTTCTTAGCGAACTTGTTCAAAATGTAAATGAACCGCGATATGATCTCCATAACCACTTCTTTCCAAGTCACGTTGTAGACGATAGGAAATATAGTGTTCAGCAATGGTAATGTAACCTGCACCCAATAAACGATGCTCAACCAAAGACTGAATCATGCTGATGGTAGCACGTTCCACCTTGGCTTCTTCCAAATCCAAAACCACTTTCTTAGTGACTTGTGCAAGGTTTTGACGCAAATCATCTGTCAATACATAGACAGTCTGGGCTGCCTTTAAGATAGCTTGGTAAATCTTATCTGGATTAAATTCAGCAATTTCTCCATCACGTTTGATTACTTGCATAGCTTTCTCCTTTATTCTTTGATTTCTGCCAGCATTTTTTCTTCTTCAGCTGTCAATTGATAATTTTCTAACAAATCCGGTCTGCGCTCGTAGGTTTTCTTTAAACTCTCATACAATCGCCACTGACGAATCTTTTCATGGTGCCCGCTCATGAGCACGTCTGGCACAACCATGCCTCGATAATCATAGGGACGTGTGTACTGAGGGTATTCAAGAAGGCCTGAAGAAAAACTATCATCTTGGTGGCTAGACTCCTTGCCAATCACTTCTGGAATCAGGCGAACCGTCGCATCAATCATGGTCATGGCCGCCAATTCCCCACCAGTCAAGACATAGTCCCCCAGGGAAATCTCATCTGTCACCAAGGTCTTAATGCGCTCATCATAGCCCTCATAGTGACCACAGATAAAGATCAGTTCCTCTTCTTTGGCCAAATCCTCAGCATAGGCCTGATCAAACTGCTTTCCAGCTGGATCGAGGAGAATAACGCGCGGATTTTTCTTTTCAATAGCATCAAAGGCATCGAAAATGGGTTGAGCTCGGAGCAGCATCCCCTGACCGCCTCCGTAGGGCTCATCGTCTACATGGCGGGCCTTTTCAGCATTTTCTCGAAAATTATGATACTGGATATCTAAGAGCCCTTTTTCTCGAGCCTTTCCAACGATTGAGTGCTCCAGTGGAGAAAACATCTCTGGAAAGAGGGTTAAAATATCAATTTTCATCATCTAGCCCTTCTAAGATTTCCACATCGACTCGTTTATTTGGAATATCAACATTGAGAACCACTGGTGGGATATAAGGCAAGAGCAAGTCACGTTTGCCTTTTCGCTTGACCACCCAGACATCGTTGGCACCTGGTTGCAAGATTTCCTTGATGGTTCCAATCAGGTTCTCTCCCTCATAGACTTCCAAACCGATAATCTCGTGATAGTAGAATTCACCATCGTCTAGGTCATTCAAATCTTCCTCAGCGACCTTGAGACTATATCCCTTGTACTTTTCGATAGCATTGATATGGTACATATCTTTGAATTTAATAATGTCAAAGTTCTTCTGTTTACGGTGGCTAGCGATGGTCACTGTTTGGACAAACTGATCTTTTTCATCAAACAAGGCCAGCTCAGCCCCTTTTTTAAAGCGTTCTTCTGCAAAATCCGTCACAGACAAGACTCGCATCTCACCCTGCAACCCCTGCGTATTGACGATTTTCCCAACATTAAAGTAGTTCATCTTGTCTCCTGTACTCTCCTTCTTTCCATCTTATTCTGACAATTCTCGAATAATAGTCGCAATTTTTTCGGATTCAGACCACTGTAAATAATGGTGGTTTCCTCCTAAAATGAGTTTAGTATTGGAAGTCCAATATTCTGATTCTCTGTACTCTTTTTCTCTATAAGCCTGACAAAAAATAAATACAGGGGCATAAGCTTCTATCGATAAATTCTCAAAATCTTCCTCAGTAATCTCTCCAGATATCTGAAATTCTAGATCTTGATTTTCCAAGTCTGAGCCTTTTTCTTGCATTAATTCCCAGATTTCTTTATTAATTTCAGGGCTAAATGTCTCTTGAGTTAAGTTCTTAAAATAAAGTTCAGGACCACACTCGTCAATCAGCCTCATCTGATCTTCCATTTCTGGATAAGGATTTTCTGAAAAATCAGCAAACATGACGTTTTTAGTTGTCGGTTCAATTGCTACTAAAGCCTGACACTTAATTGGTTTATTGAGTAATTTGCAAGCTAAAATTCCACTCAAACTATGTGCACAAAGTATATATTCAGAAATCCCTAATTCTTCAAGTACTTCATAAACCGCATCTGCAAGATTATCTAGATTTTTTCCAGCTTGGTCATGAATCGGACTTCTACCTGTGTTCGGAAAATCAATTGTCAAATAACCAATTGTAGGAGGAAGTTTTTCAAGTATAAGTGAAAAATTTTCATAACTTGGTAGCAAACCTGCGCCACTTAAACAAACTAGCATTTTCTTTTGATTTTGATAAGTAACAGAGAGACTACCAATTTCTGTAGATACTTCAATCCTCTTCATAAAGAAATCCACTCATTCTATATAATGAATTATTAAAAATCCTTATCCTTTATTTTATCACGTTCCAAGGATTTTCACAAGTTGGATAGATCCTATCTTACGGGCCTACTACTTCTTCAAAAAATTCACCAATAAGCTGATTAAACTCTTCAGGATGGTCATTCATAGGCTGGTGTTTGCTATCTGAAATCGTTACTTGACGCGCATTGGGATTTAGAGCAATGATATCATCATAGATTTTCTTTAGGTGTTTGGGAAAATCGTTTTCACCTCTTACTAATAGCATGGGAGGATTTCCATGATAACCTTCTATCTCATGGACAGCCAAAAAACCTGTGATTCCAAGATTCAAAAAAACATCTCGTCCAGTTTCTATAATGGCCGTCTTGACTAATTCTCTTGTGATAGGATTATCTGTACACATTTTTGAGTTCTTATCTGCAATCATCTTCCAAGGAACCGTTTTATACATAAGAGAACTATATTTTATGCGATTTCTCTCTTTATCTGATAGGTAACGATGCTGCCCCCAACTATCTACCATGACCAAGGCTAGAACTCTTTCTGGATGACGATAGGTGTACTCTAGAAGAGGATTTCCTCCCCAAGAATGACCAACCAATATCACCTTATCCAACTGGAAATAGGACAAAATAGCATCTACATCTTGAACAGCACCTTCTAAGTCAGGTAGACCAACTTTCATAGGTGATTCACCCTGTCCTCTAACATTGACAAAGTAGAGGTCAAATCCTTCAAAGGCATCATACTGGTGAGCCCACATCTGACTACGACCACAAGCTCCATGATAAAAAATAATGTGTCCCTTACTTGAGCTTCCAGGACGATGATAAACAGCCAAATCACAATCTACGACAGGTACAATGTGGCGCTCTAACATCTCGTGTTTTCTTTCATAAAAAGCAATAGCTTCAGCTATATCATTTTGCTTCATTATTACACTCTCTCCTCTTTATCCTAGTGTCATTCTTTTTATCTATTTTATCATGCTATATTAAAATCATCATTTTCTAAACTTAAGTTCATTAAAAATTTTGAATTTTCTGCACAATATTGATTAAGAAAAAGACTGCTAAGCAATCTTTTACTTTTTTCTCATCAGATTCATGCCTAAAATTCCAGCAATAATCAAAGTTGCTCCGATCATATGATAGCTATAAATTGGTTCGTGGAGGATAAGAGCTCCGGCTACAATAGTCAAAACTGTCCCAAGATTTCCAAAGACACTGACGGTTGATGCTCCAAGTCGAACAATAGCATAGATAGAGAGACTACCAGTAACGATAGAGGCTAGAATTCCCAAATAGAGCACGGAAAGCAGATAAGGAAGCTGTCCGAGCGGCACAAAGTAAGCTAATATGTTGCCATCTAGATAGTGCGAGATCAGACTCAGCGTATTAAAGGTGACGAAGCCAACAAATATCACAACAGCTGTCATATCCATAGCCCGATAGCGTCCTCCTTTGGACTTGCTGAGGATATTGTTTATTGCATTGGCGAGAACAGATCCCAACATCAAGAGAAAGCCCAAGCTAGCAGTCTCAGTACCAAAGTTAGCTCCTTTACTAAGGAAGATGAAAACTACTCCTACTACGGATAAAAATAAAAAGAACTTTTGAAGCAAGCTTGTCTTTTCCTTGAGAAAGGCCGATGCTAAAAGGAGCGTAAAAATCGGGACAAGAGCCTGTAAAATTCCAGCTTCAGAAGACGATATATACTGTAAGGCAAAGGATTGAAAAATAAAAAAGAGAAGTGGATAGAAAAGACTCATCGGAAGAATAGAAAAAATATCTTTTCTACTTAAACTCACTTTGATAAGTTTGGTTTGATGAAGAACGACCATTACTAAGGCTGCGATTGTATAGCGATGTGCTAAGTTTGTGAGAGGACTGGCATAGCCTAAAGCAATCTTAATAAATAAAAAAGAAAAACCAATGATTGCTGAAAAAGATAAGGCTGCTAGGTAAGCTTTTGTTTTCTCGTTCATAGACTGTTACTCCTTTTAAAAATAGCTATTCTCAAGATTGATTGACTAGAATTCTTTGAGACTGTCTTTCCATTGTAGCATAGTAGAATCCTAGATGCTATTTCTAGGATTAGTATTTTATGCCTTCTTTCACCGTTTATCTTTTTCATTGCCTAAAAAGGATTCGGCAAGTCTGATCTGCTTTTCTCGTTCTTATCTCACAAGTTCTAGCTTGTCTACCTCTTGGAAATTCCTTACTTTGATAATATAAACTGCCAGTTTCCTTGCTTTATCTTTCTTATATTTACTAATACCTTCTTTATTAGTAAAAAATCATTTCTTATCGTCTTAGAGGTCCCCCTTCAAAAATCCTTCCAAATCTCGTTCATGTTGGTACTTAATGGCTGCAGTTTTATCTTTCTCAAAGATAGTCTTGGTAAGGTCAATATGATTAATAGCTGCTATTGCGACGATATAGTGAATGATATCAGCCAGTTCTTTTGCTAGTTCCTCGTTAGAATCTTGAACCCCATCTTTTCGACCAGAGCGACCATTCAAAACCTCAGCTACTTCTCCGACTTCCTCCACTAGCTTGATAAAAAGACCTTCCTCAGTCCGAGACTGCTGGTAATGTTCGAGTAAGTAGTCTTGTAATTGTCTAAACGTTAAATCCTTCATATCCTGCTCCTTGCAAAAAAAGCGAGACATTCGTCCCGCCCTTCTTATTTTTCGTCAATAACGATTCTTACTTTTTTGTCTTCAGTTGGGACAGAGTAGACAATCGTTCTTATCGCAGAAATAGTGCGACCCTTACGACCGATTACACGACCCACATCACTTTGATCAAGATCCAAATGATATTCCAAAAATTCTGGTGTATCTTCAATCTTGATAGTTAAGGCATCTGGTTGTGAAATCAAGGGTTTCACAATCGCAATAATGAGATTTTCAATCGTATCCATCTGTCAACCTACTTTAAACTTATTTTGAGAATTTAGAATCGTGGAATTTTTTCAATACGCCTTCTTTTGAAAGGATGTTACGTACCGTATCTGAAGGTTGAGCTCCATCAGCCAACCATGCAAGAACGCGGTCTTCCTTCAAAGTTACTTGGTTTTCAGCAACAAGTGGGTTGTAAGTTCCAACTGTTTCGATGAAACGTCCGTCACGTGGTGAACGTGAATCTGCTACATTGATACGGTAGAAAGGTTTTTTCTTAGAACCCATACGAGTCAAAACGGATTTTTAACTGCCATTTTTTTAAAGTCTCTTTTTCTTATTTTTTTATTTCGGTGAAATAGCTGAGCTATTTAGCACATGTTCTATTATATCAGATTTCTAGCAGGTGTCAAGAAAAAAACTTGACAGACTATAAAATTCTTAAACCATTTAGAAATTTGTTATTTTTTTAAAGAAAAATCAGAAAGAGAATGTCATGAATACTATTTTAGAAACATTTTATAAAGACCACAAAGTCAAGCCCCTCATCTCACCTGAACGTGATTTGGATACTTGGCTCCAAAATCCCAAGCCAGTTCCCAAGAGAAATATCAAGGATTTTAAGAATGATATCTACTAATTAATTTATAAAATATGAATGAATAGATTCTAAATAGGGAAATAGTTTAGGTCTGTAAAAGATTAAATAATTTCTATTTTAGCTGTTAGAAACGTTGGTACATCAATGTTTTTAGAATGCTACATAATAAAAGGTAGAGTGAATGGTAGAGTAGTTATTGCGTTAGTTCAGCAATCTTATCGATATAAAGATTAACAGATTCTAACTTTCTTTGCGGTGCTAACTCGGCGTATGTGTCCATTGTTGTTGAAATTGATTTATACTTTTTTGATTTTTTAATGACCTTTTTGCCATTATGGATAATTTTTTCAGTTTCATCAGAAATCAAAAATTTTTTTCTTTGAATATTGAAATTTGCGAATGTCTTGGAAAGTCTAAGACAGCTAGATTGTATAGAAATTAAGTCATCATCCGACAAAGAATTCATTCTTTTATTTACAGTTTCTAAATCTCTAAATATAATAGAGCTGAAGCAGTGGTAAAACAGATTTTCAACAAACTTGGCAATATCTCTAAAAATAATTTCTTTATAGTCCAAGTCGGTTTGAGTATTCAAATAAAGCAATATTGAAGCGGTAACTTGTCGCTTTTTCTTTTCAACTTGGCTAACTTGACCTGCATTACCTAGGTAGCTTTGCTTTAAATTATATTTTTCTCTTAAAGATTTGATACGAGTATGTATTTCTTGTGAGTAATTTTCATCAAAAAATTTCATAGAGTAGCTCCCTAGAATCATGGAAAAGTAGTAAAAATAGTTGTTATCCTAGTTGATTAAAAAAATCCCTGATTTCCTCATCTTTTATAAAATAATATATAATTTTCCCCTCTCTTCTAGTGCCCAAGATGTTTTGATTGGCTAGTTTACGAAGATGGTGGGAGGCAGATGCCATACTGAGATTTAGTAAACAGGCTATATCACAGACACAGAGTTCTTCAACAGCAAGAAGATAGAAGATGATATTTATCTGCTTATTATCGGTAAATTTTGTTAAAATGCGAAGTGATTTTTGGACTTTTTCCTTTTCAAGATAGTTCGTTGCGGTTGTAATATTTTGCTGATTTATAACATTCACTTGGCAGATACTATCTTTTTTCATAATATTTTCTCCTAGCCTAATATAGTCCATAGTATGTCAAAACTGTTATTTTCAATCAGGATATATATCCCCAATCCTAAATAGACAACGGCAATAAACCATCTGCTATATTTTTCCAAAATTTCTCCAACAGAAGGGACTTGTGCTAATTTTTGGGCAGAAAAAACCAAGAGATAAATCATGACTAGAAAAGTAAGTAAAGTCACTATCAAATTCGCTAAATTTAAGGTAATAAAATATGGGACAAAGACACCAATATTGTCAGCGCCACAACTTGCAAAAGTAATCATAGCGACTAGAAAAATCAGGTTTTTATTGTCTTTTCGCAAACCATCTTTTGCAATAGCTTCTCCATCAGAATCTCCTAAAAGCAAAACTTTGAGGCCTAGGAAAATTGGAATCAAACCGAGTAAACCTAAAATCTCTTTACTAGGAATATAATTTAAGACAAATGCAAAAAGCAAACTTAGCAATATTAGACTAACAGAGCCTAGAAATTGTCCTAAATAGATGTTAATGATGTCTTTTCTGCTTTTTCTTTTGGCAAAAAATAACATTAGGATAATAAGTAAGTCTACGGCTGTCCCAGAATACAGGATTATTGAAGTAACAACATTTTGAATCATAAAACACCTCATTCAAATATATTTTTGAATGTATTCTAACATTAAACTTTGTAGATGTCAACTTAAAATCCACCAAAATATAGATAAGAAGTTAGTGTACCAAATATTAAAAAGCCCTGCCATCGAAATGACAGCAGGGCTTAACTTCAATATCCAGATGATATATTTATCTAAAAAGGGTTGAGTAAAAGGTAGAGTTTTTATTGATTTGTAGTGCGATATAATGAGTTTCCAAAAATCAAAAATCGCTTAAAATCAGTATTTTGACATCTATTGACGTGTACTGAAATCCTTACTTAACCTCTGTAAAAATTAACTTCTACACCTATAACGCTTATTCTGACAAACTTTATAACAGTCTAAGAAAAAAAGTAGAGATTCATACAGTATCTAGATTTTCCAAAAAATTTTTATCATAAAATATTATTAACGAAACTATCCAAACCAAATCCGATGCATTGCTTCAAAGAATTCTTTAGTTGTTTGACTATCGAGGGCTTTTATTAAAAAAATTTTTCAAATAATTGCCACCTTGGCACATAAATTCTTGCTTTCTAAATTTGAAATGTGATATATTTATAACATAAAATTTAAGTGTTATATATTTATAACACAAAAAAGGAGTCTATCATGAAAAAAAGTCAAAAAATGCGTGGCCTCATTGCAATGATTGCCGTAGCTCTCTTTATTGATTTTATTGTTTTATTTGGTTCTAATCTTAGTTGGGGACCCAAGTTAGTTATTACTGGTATTTCAGTGTCAGGTCAAATTGTAGCTATTTGTAGCTGGCTACATACGAAACCACGGCCTCATAAAATTCAGAAAGATAAGGGAAAGACTATTTTTGACTTGTCTGCTAAGCTTTACACGATACTTGTGTTGGCAGCAAGCATTTTTTATACAGTAGGGATTTGGGTTGCGACCCCAAGCGAAAGTTCTGGTATTAGAGAATGGATTTTGGGGATTGGCCTCTTTATTGAAGTGATTGTATTTGGCTTTTTCTGTTTTAAAAATGTCAAGGAAACTCCGGACGAACGCTTTTATACTAATTTAGCCAAGGCAGCTAGCTTGATGTTTGTTTTTATACTAGGCGCACTGATGATTCTAGCAGTTAGCATTGGATATATAGGGTCTCTCACGCTTTACATGGGCCAGATCTTTATTAGCATAGCTGCCTTGATTTTCATCTTTGCGGTTGTCTATTTTATCTTGGAACGGAGAGGATAAGCATGGTCAAAGAAAGCAAGATTATTACTAATCTCAAATCTGTTCGTGAGTCCACAGGCATGACCCAGCAGGAGTTAGCCGACCTCATCGGCATGCGACGCGAGACAATTCTGCACTTGGAAAATAACCGTTACAACCCTTCGCTGGAAATGGCTCTTAAAATTGCTCAAGTTTTTAATCTGAAAGTAGAAGACCTCTTTGAACTCAGACAGAACGAGGAAGCATAATTCTTTTCGAGACCTAGTATTAAGTTCATTGATTAATTAGGAATTGAAGCCAAAAGAAAAAATCCTTTGAAAATGTGCCCTTTTAAAATATAGTAATTCTTTCGAATTAACATTTACTAATTGCGATACTTTACGAGCTTTCTTAAGATCTAGTTCCTAAATACTTTGAGTACACTTATGGTATTGATGCTACTAAGCATCTAAAAACTCTGGTGGAAAGAGGTTATGCTGTCATCGAAACTACTTTTTCCTCACTGGACCATCTGAATGCTACCATGAAAAAGAATATTCTCAAAAGTAAAGGAATTACAGAACTGTCTAAGATGAAGGCTACAAATTTGGACCCAGCCCTTCATGACCACTTTTCAGAAGAAGAATTAGCAAGTCACTTTTCGATTCGTGGCTACAAATTGACTCCAAAAGGAGAGCTCATACTGGAACAATACCAGGACATTATCGACCGTCATCCAAAGAAAAATCTCTGAGCAAGCGAATTTTTGGTTGACTTTCTCTAAAATTGTCTTGTCACTAATATTTGAAATCCCCTTCCTTTTAGGGTACAATGGTAGAAATGAATTTTTGAGAGGATCAGAATGAAAAAACTAGCAACCCTTCTTTTACTATCCACTGTAGCCCTAGCTGGATGTAGCAGCATCCAACGTAGTTTGCGTGGTGATGACTATGTAGATTCTAGCTTGGCCGCTGAGGAAAGCTCCAAAGCAGCAGCCCAATCTGCCAAGGAGTTAAACGATGCTTTAACAAACGAAAACGCCAATTTTCCACAACTTTCTAAAGAAGTTGCTGAGGACGAGGCTGAAGTGATTCTCCACACAAACCAAGGTGATATTCGCATTAAGCTCTTCCCTAAACTCGCTCCTCTAGCGGTTGAAAACTTCCTCACTCATGCCAAAGAAGGCTACTATAACGGTATTACCTTCCACCGTGTTATCGATGGCTTTATGGTCCAGACTGGAGATCCAAAAGGGGACGGTACAGGCGGTCAGTCCATCTGGCATGACAAGGATAAGACAAAAGACAAGGGAACTGGTTTTAAACGAGATTTCTCCTTATCTTTATAATATCCGTGGTTCACTTTCAATGGCTAATACTGGTCAACCAAACACCAACGGCAGCCAGTTCTTCATCAACCAAAACTCTACAGATACCTCTGCTAAACTCCCTACAAGCAAGTATCCAAAGAAAATCATCGAAGCCTACAAAGATGGTGGAAATCCTAGTCTAGATGGTAAACACCCAGTCTTTGGTCAAGTGATTGACGGTATGGATGTTGTAGATAAAATTGCTAAAGCCGAAAAAGATGAAAAAGACAAGCCAACGACTGCTATTACTATCGATAGTATCGAAGTAGTGAAAGACTACGATTTTAAATCTTAAAAACCAAAAAATACAGTATCCACATTCGGTACTGTATTTCTTTTATCCTCATTTTTAAGTTAGATTATTAAAATCCCAGATTTGGTCCATCCAGCCTTCATAGAAGTCTGGTTCGTGGCAGACCATTAGAATAGATCCCTTGTATTCTTTGAGAGCACGTTTGAGTTCATCCTTGGCATCCACATCCAAGTGGTTGGTCGGCTCGTCCAGTACTAAAACGTTGTTTTCACGATTCATCAAAAGACAGAAACGAACCTTGGCTTGTTCCCCACCTGACAAGACCTGAATTTGGCTTTCAATATGCTTGGTTGTCAAACCACAACGGGCAAGGGCTGCACGGACTTCTGCTTGGTTGAGAGCTGGAAAGGCATTCCAGACAGCTTCAAGAGGAGTTTGGCGATTACCGCCTTCTACTTCCTGTTCAAAGTAACCGAGTTCTAGGTAGTCACCGCGTTCCACTTCCCCAGCTATTGGCGGGATAATGCCCAAGAGACTCTTCAAGAGAGTTGTTTCCCGATACCATTTGCCCCGATAATAGCAACCTTTTGATTGCGTTCAAAGGTAAGGTTTAAGGGCTTTGTAAGTGGACGGTCATAACCAATCTGCAAATCCTTGGCTTGGAAGATAAAGCGCCCTGGCGTACGAGCTGGTTTGAAATCAAAGGATGGTTTTGGTTTCTCACTTTGCAGCTCGATAATATCCATCTTATCCAATTTCTTCTGACGAGACATGGCCATGTTTCGTGTTGCAACACGCGCTTTGTTTCGAGCCACGAAGTCCTTGAGATCCGCAATTTCTTTTTGCTGACGTTCGTAAGCTGCCTCTAGCTGAGATTTCTTCATAGCATAGACTTCTTGGAACTGGTAGTAGTCACCAGAATAACGCGTCAGTTGTTGATTTTCCACATGGTAGACGATATTGATAACATCATTGAGGAATGGAATATCGTGTGAAATAAGGACAAAGGCATTCTCATAGTTTTGGAGATAGCGCTTGAGCCAGTCAATATGCTCAGCATCCAAGTAGTTGGTCGGCTCGTCCAAAAGTAAGATATCAGGCTTTTCAAGGAGAAGTTTTGCCAAAAGCACCTTGGTTCTTTGCCCACCTGATAAAGAGGTTACATCTGTATCCATGCCAAAGTCCATAACACCAAGGGCACGCGCTACTTCGTCAATCTTGGCATCCAAGGTATAGAAATCACGACTCTCCAAACGGTCTTGGAGTTCGCCAACTTCTTCCATGAGAGCATCAACATCCGCACCGTCTTCAGCCATTTCCATATAGAGGTCATTGATACGAGCTTCAGCTTTGAAAAGCTCATCAAAGGCCGTACGGAGAACATCGCGCACCGACTGCCCCTCAGCAAGAACAGAGTGCTGATCCAAGTAACCAGCAGTCACATATTTAGACCACTCAACCTTCCCTTCATCTGGCAGCATTTTGCCAGTCACAATGCTCATAAAGGTTGATTTTCCTTCACCATTGGCACCGACCAGACCGATATGTTCTCCCTTGAGGAGACGGAAGGATACATCTTCAAAAATTGCACGGTCGCCAAAACCGTGACTCAGATTTTTAACTTCTAAAATACTCATTTTAATTCCTTATCTTATTTTTATGTAATTGTTTATAGAGGAGCCAAGCCAAATAGCCACCCAAGATATTGGTCCACAAATCATCAATCTCAAAGACGCGATTAAAATCAAAGAAAAAGTCCAAAACTAACTGCGTACACTCAATTCCAAAACTCACTAGAAAACTAAAAAGAAGGACCTTTTTTGTTTTCCGCAAGTTTGGAAGGAGATAAAGGAGTTGGAACACCAAAGGAAAAAGCAAGAAGACATTGAGGATATTTTGTAAAAAAATCCAAGATAATTGTCCTACATCACTCACTTCGCCCAGTTTCCAGAGAGAATTGAAAGGAGTCAAAAGAAAAACCAGGCGTCCAAGATGCTGAATACCTGGAGTTTCAACTCCTACAGGAGATTGTTCTTGAGGAGTAAAGCAAAAGTAGACAATGCAAATGCTATAGAAAATAACTCCCCAGACCAAAACATGATTATAAGTTTTCTTCATCATTAAGGATTGACTGCTGCGACTGCTTTCTGGCGGTCGCGTTTCATTGTATTAGAACGCAATTGTCCACAAGCTGCATCAATATCTGTACCATGTTCTTGACGAACGACACAGTTGACCCCTTTTTTCTTAAGCGTATCATAGAAAGCCATGACGCGCTCTTTGGGACTACGGCTATATTGGTCATGCTCACTAACTGGGTTATAAGGAATCAAGTTTACATAAGACAATTTCTTGATGTTCTTGAGCAATTCAGCCAATTCCAAGGCTTGTTCTACACCGTCATTGACTTCATTGAGCATAATATACTCAAAGGTCACACGACGATTGGTTGTTTCGATATAGTACTCAATAGCGGCAAAGAGTTTTTCAATCGGAAAGGCACGGTTAATCTTCATGATGCTTGAGCGCAATTCATTGTTAGGCGCGTGAAGAGAAACGGCAAGATTGACCTGAACCCCTTCATTAGCAAAATCACGAATTTTATGGGCCAAACCTGACGTAGAAACAGTGATGTGACGAGCCCCGATAGCCATCCCCTTGTCATCATTGATGGTACGAACGAAATTCAAGACATTGTTGTAGTTATCAAAGGGCTCACCGATACCCATGACAACGATGTGGCTGACGCGTTCATCCTGACCACGCTCATCAAAGTATTTCTGAACCAGCATGATTTGCGCTACAATTTCCCCATTATTGAGGTCACGTTGCTTCTTAATCAAACCAGAAGCACAGAAGGTACAACCGATATTACATCCGACCTGAGTGGTCACACAGACAGACAAACCATAGTGCTGACGCATAAGTACAGTCTCAATCAGCATACCATCAGGCAACTCAAAAAGATATTTAACTGTACCATCAGCAGACTCTTGCACGATACGCTGTTTCAAGGGATTGACCACAAACTGGTCATTAAGCTAGCAATCAAATCCTTGGAAAGGTTAGTCATTTCTTCAAATGACTGGACACGTTTACGGTAAAGCCATTCCCAGATTTGATCTGCACGGAATTTCTTTTCTCCCTGCTCCAAAACCCATTCCTGCATGGTTTGACGTGTTAAACTATAAATTGACGGTTTCATTTCTTCTCCTTATTCTCTATTCACTTCTGACGAATGACAAAATGACGTTGCCCCTTGTCCTCTTTCTGAGAATGCTGGTCCTTCTGACGACGTCTATTTTTCTTATCTGCATTCGGTTTTCGTTTGGTTTGAGCCGGTTTCTTTCCTTTTCTAGAAGGTGTTTCTTCTTCCTTCTTACGCATTTTCTTGTCAAATGATGCTCGCCTAGGGGCTTCATTTTCTAAGACAAAATAGGCACAACCATAACTACAATACTCTAAAAGGTAGTCTTGTAAACGACTTATTTTTTCAAGTTTTTCTTCTGTTCGATCATCCTTGTAAAAACCTCGTAGGCGAAGCTGTTCGTTGCTCCAGTCTCCCACAATATAATCAAACTTGGTTAATACTTCTGAAAAACGCTGATTAAAAACCGTCACATCAAAGGCATCCTTGATATTTTCCACCAAGGAAAAAGCGAGTCCTTCCGTTTCGACCTTGTCCCCGTGTAAATGGAACTCAGGACCAGGAAACTTGTTATAGTTGTATAATTCAGGTGCAATTTCTTTTCGCATAGATATCCTTTTTCCACGATTACTTAATACTTTATTCTACCATAATTTCTAGCAGTTAGCACGTTTCTCATAAAAATGAAAAAAGTCTGACGATTTTGTCAGACAAAAATAATATAACCTTAAAAAGAGAAGAACAATTCTTCCCTCCAACTATCATTATTTAGCAGCTACGTACAATTCATCTACTTTGTTCCAGTTGATCACTGAGAAGAAAGCTTTGATGTAGTCAGGACGCACGTTGCGGTATTTCACATAGTAAGCATGTTCCCAAACGTCCAAGCCCAAGATTGGTTTTTTACCTTCTGAGATTGGTGTGTCTTGGTTTGCTGTTGAAGTCACTTCAAGTTTACCTTCTTTGTTAACAACCAACCATGCCCATCCAGAACCGAAACGAGTTGTTGCTGCTGCAGTGAAGGCTGCTTGGAATTCTTCAAATGAACCAAATGTTGCATCGATTGCTGCTGCAAGTTCTGCTGATGGAGCTGTTTTTTCAGGAGTCATCAATTCCCAGAAAAGAGCGTGGTTCAAGTGTCCACCACCATTGTTGATAAGCGCTTGACGGATATCAGCTGGAATAGATTCTACATCAGCAAGCAAGACTTCAAGATCTTCACCGATTTCAGGGTGTTTTTCAAGAGCTGCATTAGCATTGTTGACATAAGTTTGATGGTGTTTGTCATGGTGCAAGTGCATTGTTTCCGCATCGATGTATGGTTCCAAAGCGTCGTATGCATATGGAAGATCTGGTAAGATAATAGCCATCTGTAATACCTCTTTTTCTTTCTATATGAAAATGATAACGCAAACATTCACTTTTTTCAAGTTTTTTGCTTATAGATGAAGAAATCACTGAAATACTTTCTAATAATACTCTTCGAAAATCTCTTCAAACCGCGTCAACGTTACCTTACCGTAGATATATGTAACTGACTTCGTCAGTTCTATCCACAACCTCAAAACAGTGTTTTGAGCTGACTTCGTCAGTCTTATCTACAACCTCAAAGCAGTGCTTTGAACAACCTGCGGCTAGTTCCTAGTTTGCTCCTTGATTTTCATTGAGTATAAAACAAGCAAATCAGTAAGAAACCCACGACAAGATAATCTTGACACGGGTTGTAGTTTCAAAAAAATATCAATTTACCTGACTAGCAATCTGTAAGAGTGCCTTTTCAAAAAGGAAACTCTTTTCATAAAGACCTGTCTTAATCTGATAGTCTGTCTCAATCAAATAAGAAATAGCTTGCTTCAAAAAGCTCAAAGAAAGTCCTCTTGAATCTCTCAGCGCAAACTTAATCTGATAGGGATTTGGATTGCGTCCGAGAAAACTGCCTAGACTACTTGCAATCTGCGCTTCTGTTTGCCCAGACTCCGACAAAATCTTCACCTGAGTAAAAGTCCGAAATTGTCCTAGCATGACTGCAATCAACTTGATTTCATCTTCTCCTTGCAAGGTCAAGTCTCTAACCAAATCGCGCGCCTGGTCCATCTTTTTAGTCAGAATAAACTGAGTTAAATCAAAAATATTGTCCTGCAAGGTCTTGGGAATTGCGTTAACAATATCCTCTTCCTCGATCACAGAGTCTTCCTTATAGGACTGTAAAAAGAGGAGATTTTTCTGGATTTCACTAAATTGAAAACCAGATTTGATAAGAAGATTTTCAAAAGAACGATTGGCAAACTGCAAACCTTGTTTCTGACTCCACTTTTGGAAATACTGGCGCAATTCTTGTTCTTTTGCTTCTACTGCATCAAAGACATTGGCATCACGCTTAAGTAATTTAACCAACCGTCTTTTACTATCCAGCTTTCCTTCTGCAAAGATTAACAACTTGGTTGTTGGCGAAGGATTGTCAAGATATTCTTCAAATGACTTGAGCTCATCATCTGTCAAAAAGCGCTTTTTAGCAGTCGTGATATCGACAAAATGATCCAATATCACGATTTTCTCATCTGCAAAGAAAGGAAGGCTGACCAACTCCAGTTCTACATCTTTGTAAACTACTTCTTTCATATCAAAGTAGGCAAAGTTGAGGTCAGCAGAATCATAGCCAATCTGTTTCAACACTTGACTCTTCATCACTTCAAACTGGCCCTGGTCTGTCCCTGTAAAAAGGCTCAGGCTCGGTAAATTTGATAAAGTCAACTTCTGACTTTCTTCAATGGCTAGCATCTTCTCTCCTTTCTTCTGATTTTTTAATGAATTTAATCGATATAGCGCAATTTCCCACGGAAATCTTCTAGGCTCTCGTACCCTTTTTCAGCCATGATTGCTTTCAGTTCATTGGTAATGCGTTCAAAAGCTCCAACACCTTCTTTATGAAGAGTTGTTCCCACCTGCACCATACTAGCTCCACAGAGGATATGTTCAAAGGCATCACGACCAGTCAACACCCCACCTGTTCCGATGATTTGTATTTGAGGGTTTAAGCGTTGATAAAAGGCATGAACATTGGCTAGCGCAGTCGGTTTGATATATTCTCCACCAATGCCACCGAAACCATTTTTAGGACGGATAACGACAGACTCATCTTCTATATAAAGGCCGTTTCCGATAGAGTTGACACAGTTGACAAACTTGAGCGGATATTTGTTGAAAATAGCTGCCGCTTGGTCAAAGTGAACAATATCAAAATATGGTGGCAATTTAATTCCAAGAGGTTTGGTGAAGTAGGCAAATACTTCTGTCAAAATCCGGTCTGTTGTCTCAAAATCATAGGCAATCTGAGGTTTACCTGGAACATTTGGACAGGAGAGATTTAGCTCAGTCAGACCACGAAAATCACTCTCTTGGACTTTTTTCAGGATAGTATGAGTTTCCTCTGGAGACATACCGACTAGAGATAAAAAGAAAGTTCGGTTTGGCTCTTTTTCTTGCAAATCCAAAAGATAGTCCAAATAATAGTCTAAGCCATTATTTGGCAAGCCCATAGAGTTGATAGAACCAAGCGGGACATCTTGGTAGCGTGGCTCAGAATTTCCCTGACGAAAGTCCAAGGTCGCTGTCTTAGTGACAAAGGTTCCTGCCGCTGAGTTTTTAACCCCTTCTAGCTCCTCTATCGTCATACAAGCCACACCTGCTGCATTCATCAAGCAATTGTCAAACTCAAAACCAGCAATTTGTGTTTTCGTTGATACCATGATTCTGATCCTCCGGATTCCATTTATTTCTAATATTATACCATATTTTCAGCTTTTCTCTTTGAGAAAGTCATTTATAAGAAAAACGTTCGTATTTTTATCTATTATAAAAAAATTCCAATTTAAAACAATCCCAAAAATCAAATTGAAAGAATTTTTAGAAAATTTTTGTTTTTCTCTTTACAGTTAAAAAAAATTCTGCTATAATGACACACATAATTAAATTAGAATTTAAGGAGAACGATATGACATCTGCTAAAGAATATATCCAAAGCGTGTTTGAAACTGTAAAAGCTCGTAACGGGCACGAGGCTGAATTCCTCCAAGCTGTTGAAGAATTTTTCAACACTTTGGAACCTGTATTTGAAAAACACCCTGAGTATATCGAAGAAAATATCTTAGCACGTATTACTGAGCCTGAGCGTGTGATTTCTTTCCGTGTTCCTTGGGTTGACCGTGATGGAAAAGTTCAAGTAAACCGCGGTTACCGTGTTCAATTCAACTCAGCTGTTGGACCATACAAAGGCGGACTTCGTTTCCACCCAACTGTAAACCAAGGGATCTTGAAATTCCTCGGATTTGAACAAATCTTTAAAAATGTCTTAACTGGACTTCCTATCGGTGGAGGTAAAGGTGGATCAGACTTCGATCCTAAGGTAAAACAGATGCTGAAGTGATGCGCTTCTGCCAAAGCTTCATGACTGAATTACAAAAACACATCGGACCATCACTTGACGTACCTGCTGGTGATATCGGTGTTGGTGGACGTGAAATTGGTTACCTTTATGGTCAATACAAACGCCTTAACCAATTTGATGCTGGTGTCTTGACTGGTAAACCTCTTGGATTTGGTGGTAGCTTGATTCGTCCAGAAGCAACTGGTTACGGTTTGGTTTACTACACTGAAGAAATGCTCAAAGCAAACGGTAACAGCTTTGCTGGTAAGAAAGTGGTTATTTCAGGTTCTGGTAACGTTGCTCAATATGCTCTTCAAAAAGCAACTGAACTTGGTGCAACGGTTATCTCTGTATCTGACTCAAATGGTTATGTCATCGATGAAAACGGAATCGACTTCGATCTTTTAGTAGATGTTAAAGAAAAACGTCGTGCTCGCTTGACTGAGTATGCTGCTGAAAAAGCAACTGCAAGCTACCACGAAGGTTCTGTATGGACTTACGCTGGTAACTATGATATCGCTCTTCCATGTGCTACTCAAAACGAAATCAACGGTGAAGCAGCTAAACGCTTGGTTGCTCAAGGAGTTATCTGTGTATCTGAAGGTGCTAACATGCCAAGCGACCTTGATGCCATCAAAGTTTACAAAGAAAATGGTATCTTCTACGGACCTGCAAAAGCTGCCAACGCTGGTGGTGTAGCCGTTTCAGCCCTTGAAATGAGCCAAAACAGTCTTCGCCTCTCATGGACTCGTGAAGAAGTTGATGGACGTCTCAAAGACATCATGACAAACATCTTCAACACAGCTAAGACAACTTCAGAAACATATGGTCTTGATAAAGACTACCTTGCAGGAGCAAACATTGCTGCCTTTGAAAATGTAGCAAACGCTATGATTGCCCAAGGTATTGTTTAAGATTTATTTGCTCAATCCTCAATCACTACGATTGAGGATTTTTAGGTTGAGTTAAATAGTTGGAAATTACTTACTCGCCCCCTTTTGTGGTTCTATAATATTTGTAGTGGGTAAATCCCCTATGGATATTATGTAGCCTATTTTATGTAGAAAAAAAGTTCCATATTACCTATAATGAAAAGCGATCAAACAACTCATTAGGAAGAATCATATGGAACAATTACATTTTATCACAAAATTACTAGACATTAAAGACCCAAATATCCAAATTATGGATGTCATTAATAGGAATACCCACAAGGAAATCATCGCTAAACTGGACTACGACGCTCCATCTTGTCCTGAGTGTGGAAGTCAAATGAAGAAATATGATTTTCAAAAACCTTCTAAAATTCCTTACCTTGAAACGACTGGTATGCCTACTAGAATTCTCCTTAGAAAGCGTCGATTCAAGTGCTATCATTGCTCTAAAATGATGGTTGCTGAAACTTCTATCGTCAAGAAGAATCACCAAATCCCTCGTATCATCAACCAAAAGATTGCGCAAAAGTTGATTGAAAAGACTTCTATGACCGACATTGCTCATCAGCTGGCCATTTCAACTTCAACTGTCATTCGCAAACTCAATGACTTTCAATTTAAGCATGATTTTTCTCGTCTGCCTAAGATTATGTCCTGGGACGAATATGCCTTTACAAAAGGAAAAATGAGTTTCATTGCGCAAGATTTTGACAATCTCAATATCATCACTGTTCTTGAAGGTAGAACACAAGCTATAATAAGAAATCATTTTCTGCGCTACAATCGCGCTGTTCGTTGTCAGGTGAAAATCATTACTATGGATATGTTTAGCCCTTACTATGACTTGGCTAAACATCTTTTTCCGTATGCCAAAATCGTTCTAGATCGCTTCCACATTGTACAACATCTTAGCCGTGCTATGAGTCGTGTTCGTGTCCAAATCATGAAGCAATTTGAGAGAAAATCTCATGAATATAAGGCTATCAAGCGCTACTGGAAACTCATTCAACAGGATAGTCGTAAACTTAGTGATAAGCGTTTTTATCGCCCTACTTTTCGCATGCACTTAACCAATAAAGAGATTCTAGACAAGATTTTGACCTATTCAGAAGACTTGAAACACCACTATCATCTCTATCAACTCTTGCTGTTTCACTTTCAGAATAAAGAGCCTGACAAATTTTTCGGACTCATTGAAGACAATCTAAAGCAGGTTCATCCTCTTTTTCAGACTGTCTTTAAAACCTTCCTCAAAGATAAAGAGAAAATCGTCAATGCCCTTCAGTTACCCTATTCTAACGCCAAATTAGAAGCGACCAATAATCTCATCAAACTTATCAAGCGCAATGCATTTGGATTTCGGAACTTTGAAAACTTCAAAAAACGGACTTTTATCTCTCTAAACATCAAAAAAAGAAAGGACGAAATTTGTCCTTTCTCGATCTTAGCTTTTCTTCAACCCACTACAGTTGACAAAGAAGCAAGAAAAAGAGAGTTATAAACTCTCATTCAAACGGAGAATAAGGGATTCGAACCCTTGCGCCAGTTACCCGACCTAACGATTTAGCAAACCGTCCTCTTCAGCCTCTTGAGTAATTCTCCTATTAATGGGCACGAGTGGACTCGAACCACCGACCTCACGCTTATCAGGCGTGCGCTCTAACCACCTGAGCTACGCGCCCAAGTTAAAAACTTGGTAATTTGAACAAAGTTCAAAGCGGGTGACGAGAATCGAACTCGCGACAACAGCTTGGAAGGCTGTAGTTTTACCACTAAACTACACCCGCATACACACTATAAGTAAAAATGGCGCGAGACGGAATCGAACCGCCGACACATGGAGCTTCAATCCATTGCTCTACCAACTGAGCTACCGAGCCTTATTGCGGGAGCAGGATTTGAACCTACGACCTTCGGGTTATGAGCCCGACGAGCTACCGAGCTGCTCCATCCCGCGTTAATACAAAAGGAGGATGTGGGATTCGAACCCACGCACGCTTTTACACGCCTGACGGTTTTCAAGACCGTTCCCTTCAGCCGGACTTGGGTAATCCTCCATACTATTCAAATGGACCTTGTAGGACTTGAACCTACGACCACTCGGTTATGAGCCGAGAGCTCTAACCAGCTGAGCTAAAGGTCCAACAAGATCATTATAGCGGCGAAGGGGATCGAACCCCCGACCTCCCGGGTATGAACCGGACGCTCTAGCCAGCTGAGCTACACCGCCATATATCGGGAAGACAGGATTCGAACCTGCGACACCTTGGTCCCAAACCAAGTACTCTACCAAGCTGAGCTACTTCCCGAGTTAAAAAGAAAAATGCACCCTAGAGGAGTCGAACCTCTAACCGCCTGATTCGTAGTCAGGTACTCTATCCAGTTGAGCTAAGGGTGCTCATTATATTATGCCGAGGACCGGAATCGAACCGGTACGATCGTTACCAATCGCAGGATTTTAAGTCCTGTGCGTCTGCCAGTTCCGCCACCCCGGCCTCTCTAAGCGAACGACGGGATTCGAACCCGCGACCCCCACCTTGGCAAGGTGGTGTTCTACCACTGAACTACGTTCGCACTGTTTTCTTCTATCTAAAAATGCCGGCTACATGACTTGAACACGCGACCCTCTGATTACAAATCAGATGCTCTACCAACTGAGCTAAGCCGGCTCATTTATTATATCTTAATGCGGGTTAAGGGACTTGAACCCCCACGCCGTTAAGCGCCAGATCCTAAATCTGGTGCGTCTGCCAATTCCGCCAAACCCGCATATATGACCCGTACTGGGCTCGAACCAGTGACCCATTGATTAAAAGTCAATTGCTCTACCAACTGAGCTAACGAGTCTAAAATAACTTTCGTTATTCCAAACGGTCCCGACGGGAATCGAACCCGCGATCTTCGCCGTGACAGGGCGACGTGATAACCGCTACACTACGGGACCTATGGGAGTTAACGGGATCGAACCGCTGACCCTCTGCTTGTAAGGCAGATGCTCTCCCAGCTGAGCTAAACTCCCTAGAGCTAAGCGACTTCCATATCTCACAGGGGGCAACCCCCAACTACTTCCGGCGTTCTAGGGCTTAACTTCTGTGTTCGGCATGGGTACAGGTGTATCTCCTAGGCTATCGTCACTTAACTCTGAGTAATACCTACTCAAAATTGAATATCTATTCAAATCAAGAAAACCGTTCGCTTTCATATTCTCAGTTACTTTGGATAAGTCCTCGAGCTATTAGTATTAGTCCGCTACATGTGTCGCCACACTTCCACTTCTAACCTATCTACCTGATCATCTCTCAGGGCTCTTACTGATATAAAAATCATGGGAAATCTCATCTTGAGGTGGGTTTCACACTTAGATGCTTTCAGCGTTTATCCCTTCCCTACATAGCTACCCAGCGATGCCTTTGGCAAGACAACTGGTACACCAGCGGTAAGTCCACTCTGGTCCTCTCGTACTAGGAGCAGATCCTCTCAAATTTCCTACGCCCGCGACGGATAGGGACCGAACTGTCTCACGACGTTCTGAACCCAGCTCGCGTGCCGCTTTAATGGGCGAACAGCCCAACCCTTGGGACCGACTACAGCCCCAGGATGCGACGAGCCGACATCGAGGTGCCAAACCTCCCCGTCGATGTGAACTCTTGGGGGAGATAAGCCTGTTATCCCCAGGGTAGCTTTTATCCGTTGAGCGATGGCCCTTCCATACGGAACCACCGGATCACTAAGCCCGACTTTCGTCCCTGCTCGAGTTGTAGCTCTCGCAGTCAAGCTCCCTTATACCTTTACACTCTGCGAATGATTTCCAACCATTCTGAGGGAACCTTTGGGCGCCTCCGTTACCTTTTTAGGAGCATGACCGCCCCAGTCAAACTGCCCGTCAGACACTGTCTCCGATAGGGATCACCTATCTGGGTTAGAGTGGCCATAACACAAGGGTAGTATCCCAACAACGTCTCCTTCGAAACTGGCGTCCCGATCTCATAGACTCCTACCTATCCTGTACATGTGGTACAGACACTCAATATCAAACTGCAGTAAAGCTCCATGGGGTCTTTCCGTCCTGTCGCGGGTAACCTGCATCTTCACAGGTACTAAAATTTCACCGAGTCTCTCGTTGAGACAGTGCCCAAATCATTACGCCTTTCGTGCGGGTCGGAACTTACCCGACAAGGAATTTCGCTACCTTAGGACCGTTATAGTTACGGCCGCCGTTTACTGGGGCTTCAATTCATACCTTCGCTTACGCTAAGCACTCCTCTTAACCTTCCAGCACCGGGCAGGCGTCACCCCCTATACATCATCTTACGATTTAGCAGAGAGCTGTGTTTTTGATAAACAGTTGCTTGGGCCTATTCACTGCGGCTGACTTAAAGTCAGCACCCCTTCTCCCGAAGTTACGGGGTCATTTTGCCGAGTTCCTTAACGAGAGTTCTCTCGCTCACCTGAGGCTACTCAGCCCTCGACTACCTGTGTCGGTTTGCGGTACGGGTAGAGTATGTTTAAACGCTAGAAGCTTTTCTTGGCAGTGTGACGTCACTAACTTCGCTACTAAACTTCGCTCCCCATCACAGCTCAATGTTACAGATATAAGCATTTGACTCATATCACACCTCACTGCTTAGACAGACACTTCCAATCGTCTGCTTTTAGTTAGCCTACTGCGTCCCTCCATCACTACATACTCTAGTACAGGAATATCAACCTGTTGTCCATCGGATACACCTTTCGGTCTCTCCTTAGGTCCCGACTAACCCAGGGCGGACGAGCCTTCCCCTGGAAACCTTAGTCTTACGGTGGACAGGATTCTCACCCTGTCTTTCGCTACTCATACCGGCATTCTCACTTCTATGCGTTCCAGCACTCCTCACGGTACACCTTCATCACACATAGAACGCTCTCCTACCATACCTATAAAGGTATCCACAGCTTCGGTAAATTGTTTTTAGCCCCGGTACATTTTTCGGCGCAGGGTCACTCGACTAGTGAGCTATTACGCACTCTTTTGAATGAATAGCTGCTTCTAAGCTAACATCCTAGTTGTCTGTGCAACCCCACATCCTTTTCCACTTAACAATTATTTTTGGGACCTTAGCTGGTGGTCTGGGCTGTTTCCCTTTCGACTACGGATCTTAGCACTCGCAGTCTGACTGCCGACCATAATTCATTGGCATTCGGAGTTTATCTGAGATTGGTAATCCGGGATGGACCCCTCACCCAAACAGTGCTCTACCTCCAAGAATCTCTAATGTCGACGCTAGCCCTAAAAGCTATTTCGGAGAGAACCAGCTATCTCCAAGTTCGTTTGGAATTTCTCCGCTACCCACAAGTCATCCAAGCACTTTTTCAACGTGCCCTGGTTCGGTCCTCCAGTGCGTCTTACCGCACCTTCAACCTGCTCATGGGTAGGTCACATGGTTTCGGGTCTACGTCATGATACTAAGGCGCCCTATTCAGACTCGGTTTCCCTACGGCTCCGTCTCTTCAACTTAACCTCGCATCATAACGTAACTCGCCGGTTCATTCTACAAAGGCACGCTCTCACCCATTAACGGGCTCGAACTTGTTGTAGGCACACGGTTTCAGGTTCTATTTCACTCCCTCCCGGGGTGCTTTTCACCTTTCCCTCACGGTACTGGTTCACTATCGGTCACTAGGGAGTATTTAGGGTTGGGAGATGGTCCTCCCAGATTCCGACGGGATTTCACGTGTCCCGCCGTACTCAGGATACTGCTAGGTACAAAGACTATTTTTAAATACGAGACTATTACTCTCTTTGGCTGATCTTCCCAAATCATTCTTCTATAATCTTTGAGTCCACATTGCAGTCCTACAACCCCGAAGAGTAAACTCTTCGGTTTGCCCCTCCTGCCGTTTCGCTCGCCGCTACTAAGGCAATCGCTTTTTGCTTTCTCTTCCTGCAGCTACTTAGATGTTTCCAGTTCACTGCGTCTTCCTCCTCACATCCTTAACAGATGCGGGTAACAGGTAGTACCTGTTGGGTTCCCCCATTCGGAAATCCCTGGATCATCGCTCACTTACAGCTACCCAAGGCATATCGTCGTTTGTCACGTCCTTCTTCGGCTCCTAGTGCCAAGGCATCCACCGTGCGCCCTTATTAACTTAACCTTATTTTTTTGACCTTTCAGTCATAAACTCTTATTAATACTACAGCGTTTTTCGGTTTATTTTTCTTGTTACTATTTGATATAGATATTCAATTTTTCAATGTGCATTACTTGGTGATCTCTCACCAATGGAGCCTAGCGGGATCGAACCGCTGACCTCCTGCGTGCAAAGCAGGCGCTCTCCCAGCTGAGCTAAGGCCCCACAAGACCTCTCAAGACTAAACAAGACCAATGCGCAGTTCCTTATCCTTAGAAAGGAGGTGATCCAGCCGCACCTTCCGATACGGCTACCTTGTTACGACTTCACCCCAATCATCTATCCCACCTTAGGCGGCTGGCTCCTTACGGTTACCCTCACCGACTTCGGGTGTTACAAACTCTCGTGGTGTGACGGGCGGTGTGTACAAGGCCCGGGAACGTATTCACCGCGGCGTGCTGATCCGCGATTACTAGCGATTCCGACTTCATGTAGGCGAGTTGCAGCCTACAATCCGAACTGAGACTGGCTTTAAGAGATTAGCTTGCCGTCACCGGCTTGCGACTCGTTGTACCAGCCATTGTAGCACGTGTGTAGCCCAGGTCATAAGGGGCATGATGATTTGACGTCATCCCCACCTTCCTCCGGTTTATTACCGGCAGTCTCGCTAGAGTGCCCAACTGAATGATGGCAACTAACAATAGGGGTTGCGCTCGTTGCGGGACTTAACCCAACATCTCACGACACGAGCTGACGACAACCATGCACCACCTGTCACCTCTGTCCCGAAGGAAAGCTCTATCTCTAGAGCGGTCAGAGGGATGTCAAGACCTGGTAAGGTTCTTCGCGTTGCTTCGAATTAAACCACATGCTCCACCGCTTGTGCGGGCCCCCGTCAATTCCTTTGAGTTTCAACCTTGCGGTCGTACTCCCCAGGCGGAGTGCTTAATGCGTTAGCTACGGCACTAAACCCCGGAAAGGGTCTAACACCCTAGCACTCATCGTTTACGGCGTGGACTACCAGGGTATCTAATCCTGTTTGCTCCCCACGCTTTCGAGCCCTCAGCGTCAGTTACAAGCCAGAGAGCCGCTTTCGCCACCGGTGTTCCTCCATATATCTACGCATTTCACCGCTACACATGGAATTCCACTCTCCCTCTTGCACTCAAGTTAAACAGTTTCCAAAGCGTACTATGGTTAAGCCACAGCCTTTAACTTCAGACTTATCTAACCGCCTGCGCTCGCTTTTACGCCCAATAAATCCGGACAACGCTCGGGACCTACGTATTACCGCGGCTGCTGGCACGTAGTTAGCCGTCCCTTTCTGGTAAGATACCGTCACAGTGTGAACTTTCCACTCTCACACTCGTTCTTCTCTTACAACAGAGCTTTACGATCCGAAAACCTTCTTCACTCACGCGGCGTTGCTCGGTCAGACTTCCGTCCATTGCCGAAGATTCCCTACTGCTGCCTCCCGTAGGAGTCTGGGCCGTGTCTCAGTCCCAGTGTGGCCGATCACCCTCTCAGGTCGGCTATGTATCGTCGCCTTGGTGAGCCGTTACCCCACCAACTAGCTAATACAACGCAGGTCCATCTGGTAGTGATGCAATTGCACCTTTTAAGTAAATGTCATGCAACATCTACTCTTATGCGGTATTAGCTATCGTTTCCAATAGTTATCCCCCGCTACCAGGCAGGTTACCTACGCGTTACTCACCCGTTCGCAACTCATCCAGAAGAGCAAGCTCCTCCTTCAGCGTTCTACTTGCATGTATTAGGCACGCCGCCAGCGTTCGTCCTGAGCCAGGATCAAACTCTCATTAAAAGTTTGAGTTCTCACTCATTTCTGTCACTGACAGATTTATTGTTTTTTCATTGTTCAGTACTACAACCTTAGTTGTAGTGCCCTGCACATTGGTTCGTCTTGTTCAGTTTTCAAAGGTCTTTGTCACTCACTTCTCTCAAGTGACAACTATATTAGTATATCACAGCTGCTTTTTCTTGTCAACACTTTTTTGAAACTTTTTTAAACTTTTTTCATCAAGTGTTCCAACCACAACATACCATAGTCCGTACGGGATTCGAACCCGTGTTACCGCCGTGAAAAGGCGGTGTCTTAACCCCTTGACCAACGGACCAGAGCTGTTATTTTCAACTCTTACTATTATACCCACTTTTCAAACTTTGTCAACACCTTTTTTAAACTTTTTTAATTAATTTTACAACTGCTTCCGTTCGAGCAGTGTGTGGGAACATATCGACCGACTGGATATAATGGAGGTCATAGACTTCTACTAAACGTACCAAATCACGAGCCAAGGTCGAAACATTACAAGAAATATAGACCATTTTTTCTGGTACATAAGTAAGAATAGTATCTAATAACTTATCATCCAGACCTGTACGTGGTGGGTCCACAATCAGAGCATCTGCTCGGTAGCCTTCCTTATACCAGCGAGGAATAATCTCTTCTGCCGTTCCAGCTTCATAATGAGTATTGTCAAATCCCATTCTTTTAGCATTTCGCTTAGCATCTTCAATGGCTTCTGGAATAATATCCATACCTCTGAGTGTTTTAACTTTCTTTGCGAAGGCAAATCCAATCGTTCCAACTCCACAATAAGCGTCAATCAAATGGTCTTCTTTATCAATATCCAGCGCTTTTACCGCCTCGCTATAGAGGACTTCTGTTTGTTCAGGATTTAATTGATAGAATGCTCGAGGGGATAGTGAAAATTCATAATCAAGAACACCTTCTTGAATACTCTCTTCTCCCCAGATAATCTCTGTATTTTCACCATAAATCTCACTGGTTTTAGCTGTATTTGTATTAACAGCTACTGTCACAACCTCTGGTAAATCTTTAATTAAATCTTTTACCAGCAGTGTTAAATTAAGCTGGCGGTTTGTAACAATAATAATCTGAACCTGCCCAGTCTTTCTTGCTCGTCGGACCATTATAGTTCTAACTCCTAGAACTTTTCTCTCATCCGTGATTGGAATTTGGTGATAAGTAAGTAATTCTGCTAGACGATTAGCAATCACTTGGGTTTCCTTGTCTTGTACCAGGCAGTCTTTCAACTCTACTAAATAGTGAGAGTTTTGTGCATATAAGCCTGCCTTGACCTGATTTTTAAATTTTCGAGTCTGAAATTGTAACTTAGCACGGTAGTACTTTGGTTCCTGCATACCAATCGTTGGGCGGATTTCATAATTTTCATATCCTGTAGGGGCAAATTTTTTCAGCGCTTGATAAAGCAAGTCCGTCTTGAACTCCAGCTGCTTATCATAATGCAGGTGCATGATTTGGCAGCCTCCGCACTCATTGTAAATAGTACAAGCTGGCACAACTCGAAATTTAGACTTCTTGTTTACCTTTAGTAATTTTGCTTCAACAAAGTTACGTTTAATAGAAGTAATCTGACAATAGATATCTTCTCCTTTGAGAGCACCCGGCACAAAGACTAAGGTTTTTTGATAAAAGCCGATTCCCTCACCATTAATTCCCATGCGCTTGATTTTTAATGGTATTTTTTGTTTCACTTTCAGATTCATACCCCTATCTTATCACATTTTGAGTTATAATAGAACTATGAAAATCACAAAACTTGAAAAGAAAAAAAGACTCTATCTGATGGAGCTTGATAATGGCGACAAATGCTACATTACTGAAGATACTATTGTTCGTTTTATGTTATCGAGAGATAAGGTGATAGGTGAAGAAGAATTAAAAGAGATTCAGGACTTTGCTCAATTTTCTTATGGTAAGAATCTAGCCCTCTACCACCTATCCTTTAAAGCTCGCACTGAAAAAGAAGTCAAAGAATATCTGAAAAAATACGATATTGATGAAAACATCGTTTCTCAAGTCATTGCTAATCTTAAAGAAGATAATTGGATTAATGATATCCAGTACGCTTATGCTATCATCAATGCCAATCAACTTTCAGGAGACAAGGGGCCTTATGTACTGACTCAGAAACTAACACAAAAAGGGATTTCAAATCTACTATAGAAGAGATACTGAAAGAATTTGATTTTTCGGAAGTTGCTCAACGTGTAGCCAATAAACTATTGAAAAAATATGAAGGAAAGCTTCCTGCTCGTGCCTTGCAAGATAAGATAATCCAAAATCTGACCAACAAGGGGTTTTCCTATTCTGATGCTAAAAGTGCCTTTGACGAGTTGGATAGTCAAGTTGACCAAGAAACGACTCAGGAACTCATCTTCAAGGAACTCGATAAGCAATATGCTAAGTATACCCGAAAATATGAAGGATACGAACTTAAACAGCGTTTAACCCAAGTTTTAGCACGAAAGGGCTACGATTTTTCGGATATAGCAAGCGCTCTCAGAGAATATCTTTAATATTTTCATGTAAAATTCACAGATTTTAGGTAATTTTATGGTACAATAGTAAACGATAAACTTATAAATTGTAGAAAGTTGGTTAGTTATGAAGCTTCCAAAAGAAGGCGACTTTATTACAATTCAAAGTTATAAGCATGATGGGAGTCTCCACCGAACTTGGCGGGACACCATGGTACTAAAAACAACAGAAAACGCCATTATTGGTGTCAACGATCATACACTGGTTACCGAAAGTGATGGTCGTCGTTGGGTCACTCGAGAACCGGCTATTGTTTACTTTCACAAGAAATATTGGTTTAATATCATTGCCATGATTCGCGATAATGGAATTTCCTACTATTGCAATATGGCTAGCCCCTACTATCTGGATGAAGAAGCACTGAAGTATATTGATTACGATTTGGATGTTAAAATTTTTACAGATGGGGAAAAACGTCTCTTGGACGTTGAGGAGTATGAGCGTCACAAACGCAAAATGAATTATTCTGATGACTTGGACTATATTTTAAAAGAACATGTCAAAATTCTTGTTGATTGGATTAACAATGGACGTGGACCTTTCTCAGAAGCCTATGTAAACATTTGGTACAAGCGCTATGTAGAACTAAAGAATCGGTAAAGTTGTCAAACTAGGGTGAAAGCCCTGGTTTTTTTATTTTAAAAACCCAGTTTTTCAGCTGGGTTGTTCTCTATATATCTAATTTCGTAACAGTAAACTTGATATGAGAATAGTCTTTTTCAACATCCTTATCCAGCAAGAAAGCTGTAGCATCTTTCTTAACCTGAACAAGGTCAATATTCTGAGCCTGGGCTGCATAGACACATCCGCAATAACATTGACGATAGATATCATACTCTTCACACATCTCTACCGAACGTTTGTAGCCTTGATTTTTCTTGAAATCACTTGGAAGATAGTGGGTTGTATAAATTTTTTGCACATCGATTCCGATGCTATTAATGGTTTGAGAATTCTTATGAGGACTGATGGTCAAGGCTGAGCCAAAGTAGTCAAATCCCAAGTCCATAGCCACTTGAGCTGTCTTATCCAGTCGGTAGTCAAAGCAAACTTTGCAACGGTCGCCACCTTCTGGCTCCTCCTCTAATCCTCTAACTAGTTTTCGGTATTCATTGGGTTCGTAGGGAGCTTCTAGGTACTGAACCGTATTTCCTGTCCGCTCATTAAAATCACTGACAAATTTCTTGGTAACATAGGCTCGCTTATGGTATTCTGCCTTGGGATGGATATTAGAATTGGCAAAATAAATGGTCACGTCTGCATACTTGGTCAAATATTCTAGAGTATAGGTACTGCAAGGGGCACAGCAAACATGCATGAGAATGGTTGGCCGTTGCTCATTTTTCTCCCATACTTGTACCATCTTCTGCATGACACGGTCATAATTAATCTTCTGATTAGGGTTCATCTTGCTCAGAATTTCTTCTACATCGATCATGTTCTTCTCCTTTTTCTAGTCTTATTTTATCATATAAGTTAGGAGAGCTCAAATCAATTTAGAAATGAACATCATAAAAAGGAGGAATAGGCATTCCCTCCTTTTGTGTTTTCTATAGAAAGCTTACATCATGCCGCCCATCATGCTTGGATCCATTGCTGGAGCTGGGGCTACTGGTTCTGGTTTATTGGCTACGACTGCTTCTGTAGTCAAAATCAAGCTGGCTACAGATGCTGCATTTTGTAGGGCTGAACGACTAACCTTAACTGGATCGATAATCCCTTGATCAATCATGTTGACCCACTCGCCAGTTGCTGCGTTGAAGCCTGTACCAAGTTCAGCATTTCAAACGATCGATAATGATAGATCCTTCAAATCCTGCATTGTGGGCGATTTGACGAACAGGTTCTTCCAAAGCACGGAGAACAATATTGCGGCCTGTTGCTTCGTCTCCTGTCAATTCCAAATCAGCCACGGCAGGGATAACATTTACAAGGGCTGTTCCACCACCAGCAACAATTCCTTCTTCAACAGCTGCACGAGTAGCGTTGAGGGCATCTTCAATGCGGAGTTTCATTTCTTTCAACTCAGTCTCAGTTGCAGCTCCGACCTTAATAACCGCTACACCACCTGACAATTTCGCCAATCGTTCTTGTAATTTTTCACGGTCAAATTCAGAAGTTGTGGTTTCGATTTGAGACTTGATAACTGCAACACGGTGAGAAATCGCTTCAGGATTTCCGGCACCTTCTACGATAACAGTGCTATCTTTGTCCACAGTTACTCTCGCTGCTTGACCAAGAGCTTCAATTGTCGCATCTTTCAACTCAAGACCAAGGTCTTCTGTGATAACTGTTCCGCCTGTTAAGATGGCAATGTCTTCGAGCATGGCTTTGCGACGGTCACCAAAACCAGGTGCCTTGACTGCTACCACATTGAAGGTTCCACGAATCTTATTCAATACAAGGGTTGGAAGAGCTTCACCATCTACATCATCCGCAATAATCAAGAGGGGACGATTGCTTTGGAGAATGCTTTCTAGGAGCGGCAAAATTTCTTGGATATTTGAAATCTTCTTATCTGTAATCAAAATGTACGGATTTTCAAGGTCAGCCACCATTTTTTCGCTATCTGTCACCATGTACTGTGAAAGGTAACCACGGTCAAACTGCATACCTTCTACAACTTCAAGCTCTGTTTCCATACCACGTGACTCTTCGATGGTGATGACTCCGTCTTTACCAACTTTTTCCATGGCTTCAGAAATGTATTCGCCGACTTTTTCAGAACGAGAAGATACGGCAGCAACCTGAGCAATGGCTTCTTTGTTGGCAACAGGAATAGCATTGTTTTTCAAGGCTTCAACTGCTGCGGCAACTGATGTTTCAATCCCACGACGAATACCGATTGGATTTGCACCTGCTGTGACGTTTTTGATTCCTTCACGGACGATAGCTTGGGTCAAGACTGTTGCAGTCGTAGTCCCGTCACCTGCAATATCATTGGTTTTTGAAGCTACTTCTGATACCAATTTGGCACCCATATTTTCAAAATGGTCTTCCAATTCGATTTCTTTGGCAATGGTCACACCATCATTGGTAATCAAGGGTGAGCCAAATGATTTTTCCAACACAACGTTACGACCTTTTGGTCCCAAGGTTACTTTAACAGTATCTGCAAGGATATCGACACCACGAACCATAGCTGAACGGGCATCTGATGAAAATTTAATTTCTTTTGACATACTTATTTTCTCCTTCTATTCTTCAATGATTGCCAAGATGTTAGCTTCGCCAACGATGATGTACTTTTCATCGCCATCTTTGACATCAAGACCTGCGTGAGCTTCAATCAAGACACGATCTCCAGGCTTAACACTTGGAGCAACCAAGTCACCGTTCAAGGTACGAACACCTTGTCCAGTAGCTACAACTTTGGCTGTTTTTGTTTTTTCTTGGGCTGAGCCTGCAAGGACAAAACCTCCAACAGTTTGTTCTTTTTCTTCTACTTTTAAGACCACACGGTCCCCTAATGGTTTCAACATCTGTTTTCCTCCATGATGAAATACATATTATTAGCACTCTTTATATCTGAGTGCTAATTTATAGTTCTATTGTATCACTTGGTCAGAAATAGTCAAGGAAAAAGTCTGACTTTCTCAAGATAAAAAGCCTGAGAGCAACTCAGACTTTTCAATGTTTAAAATGGCAATTCTTCCTCTTCCAAAACCAAATCTGCCAAATCCTGCCCTGCGTTATTTTCACGCGTGGCACGTTGGGCACGACTTTCCAAGAGTTGGAATCCTGTCACAAGGACTTCGGTCACGTAGTTCATCTGACCATTTTTCTCAAAACGACGGGTACGTAATTCTCCATCCACTGAAATGAGACTACCTTTAGTTGCGTAGCTTGCCAAGGTTTCTGCTAGTCTGCCCCATAGAACCATATTGACAAAGTCAGCTTCACGTTCACCGTTTTGGTCTTTGTAACGACGGTTCACAGCGATAGTTGCGCGCGCTACTGACTTGTCATTGTTGGTTTTGTGCAATTCTGGTGTGGACGTCAAACGCCCAATCAAGATAACTTTATTATACATATTTTCTTCCTCCTACTTATCTATTCGTAGGAAATCAAAAAAGTTACAGAAATTTATAACTTTTTGAGAAAAAATATTTACTTTTTATGTACCATGAAACCTGTCGCCTGTTGATTGGCCATAATGGTCATATCTGTAATCTGCACACGACGAGGTTGACTGGTCACATAGACTACTGTGCCTGCAATATCTTGAGCTTGCAAAGCTTCTATTCCTTGGTAAACGGACGCAGCTCGTTCTTTATCACCATGAAAACGCACTGTAGAAAAATCTGTTTCGACAATTCCAGGCTGAATGGTCGTCACCTTGATATCCGTTGCGATGGTATCAATTCGCAGACCATCTGAAAAGGTCTTAACTGCCGCCTTGGTCGCTGAGTAAACAGTTGCACCTGCATAGGCATAAATTCCTGCGGTTGACCCCATGTTGATGATATGTCCTTGATTGGCTTTTACCATTGCGGGCAAGAAACAGCGAGTAACAGCCATCAAACCTTTGACATTGGTATCCAACATGGTCAGCATATCCAACTCTTCATAGTCCTGATAAGGTGCTAAACCTAGAGCCAGTCCGGCATTGTTGACCAGAATATCAATCTGACCTATCGTTTCTAGAATATCAGAGCAGACAGTCTTTACCATGATCATATCCGTGACATCTAGTGGAAAGGTCCAGACTTTTTGATTTGGGAAGGCTTCTGCAAACTCCGCCTTAAGAACTTCGAGTCTATCTGTCCGTCGTCCAGTTAGAACGACATTCTCACCTTGCTCCAGATAAGCACGCGCAATCGCTTCACCAATTCCTGATGTCGCTCCTGTAATCACAACATTTTTTGCCATCTTATTTCCTTCTATCTGGTCTATCAGATATTAACAACTTCTTAGGCAGTCCAGTGTTTAGCTGGATCAAATGGAGTTCCGACAACTTGGTCTTCTGATAATTCAATAATCCCTCGTTTTTGCGGAGCATTTGGCAAGGCAAGTTCACGAGGACTGCACATCATTCCAAAACTCTTTTCACCACGAAGTTCACCTGGGAAAATGAGGTTGCCTTTTGGCATCATTGCTCCAGGAAGAGCCACAATGGTTTTCAACCCGACACGCGCATTGGGAGCTCCTGCAACGATTTGTACAGTCTTATCACTAGCGACTGCAACTTGGCAGATGTTGAGGTGGTCACTATCTGGATGGGCTACCATCTCGACAATTTCACCAACAACAAACTTAGGTTCCTTGTCATTGACAATTTGTTCTGCAAATCCTTCTGCCTGTAACTCTTGGTTCAAACGAGCGACTTGCTCATCTGATAAAAAGACTTGACCGCGCTCTGCAATTTCAAACAAACTTGAAACTTCAAAAATATTCCAAGCTACTGTTTCTCCATTCTCTTTTAGAAAAACACGGGCTACCTTGCCTTTGCGTTCTACATCCAGTTTGGCATCTCCGCTATTCTTCGCGATGACCATAAGGACATCACCGACATGTTCTTTGTTATATGTAAAAATCATTGTTTCCTTTTTCTCCTATTTCAGTCCTGCTAAAAAGTCGTTAATTTGTTGCTTGCTTTTACGGTCGCGATTAACAAAACGACCAATTTCCTTGTCCTTTTCTAGAACAACAAGGCTAGGGATTCCATATACATCCCAGAGTTTGGCCAAATCCATATACTGGTCTCGGTCCACTCGAATAAAGGTGAACTCTGGATTGGTCTCCTCAATCTCTGGCAAGGCAGGATAGATATAACGACAATCGCCACACCAGTCTGCCACAAAAAGGAAGACCTTCTTGCCATCTTTTTCTACTAAAGATGCCAATTCTTCTAAACTTGCTGGTTGTATCATAAGACTTCCTCCTCATAGACTAGGTCTTCATTTCATAGACAAAGGTATAATGACGGCCATCCTCAAAAATGATGCCACCAACCAAGCTCTCTAGACTGCTTTCATAGACTTGAACATAGAGGGTCGCAATTTCCCCCATGTCTGAAAAATGGTCTCGCACAATCACTGTCAACTCTTCCTGAGTCTTCATGAGCTTACGGTCATCTGCAACTTTTTTCGTAGCAAGGGCAAGGCTCCCAATACCAAGCAGAGCCAGACCTGCCATCCACATTTTTTTAGCTTTCATACCATTCATTTTAACACAAAAAAGACTTTAGGACAAATGAGGAAGTAGCAGAAACGCAAGTAAAAAGCCCCTTCCTTTAAGGAAAAGGACTTCTTATACTCAATGAAAATCAAAGATCAAACTAAGAAGCTAACCGCAGGTTGCTCAAAACACTGTTTTGAGGTTGTGGATGAAGCTGACGTGGTTTGAAGAGATTTTCGAAGAGTATTATTCTTACTGCCAGGCGCCTGAGTTGCCAACGTAGTAACCATCAGGTGTGTAGGTATTGCGAAGCATCTTACCTGATGAAGCTAGATAATACCACTTGCCATTATCTTTGACCCAATCATTCGCTCGCATGGCACCAGAAGAACTTACATAATACCATTCTCCCTTGTCATAAACCCAAGTGCTTGCTTTCATGGCTCCTGAAGCTGATAAATAGTACCACTTGCCTTGGTCGTAAGCCAGTCACTCGCAATCATAGCTCCTGATGATTTAAAGGCATACCAGTTACCACCTTGATAGAGCCAAGTTTGACTGAACATGACTCCTTTATCATTCATAAAGTACCAAGCTCCTTTGTCATAAACCCAATCCTTCTGCACTAATTGACCTTGTTTTTGATAGTACCAGTTTTGGTTTGATTTTAGCCAACTTTCTGCTTTTACAATCGGATAAAGTTCTTTGAAAGATCCTCCATCATCATATTTATGGCTGATAGATTTTAGTTTTTCTAGTCTCAACTCGTCATTGTCATAATTTGCCCAAGCAAAAACTTTTTGACCATTGACAGTCTCTGGTAAAGTAGCAGTGTAAGTCTTGGTTTGATAATCCCATTTAGCATCGAGGTAAGTGTATTGATCATTTGATTCTTCAATACGATAGTAACCTCTCTTTCCACTATCATTATGAATATCATCCACAACTTTCGTTGACCAGGTCTTCACTTCGTTTCCGCTCTTGGCCTCTACCTTGATATCTCCTCTATAGCCATATGGAACATAGAAATTCAGGTAACGCCCCTCTACGCCCATCATAGACTTGTCCTTTTCTTGACCTAGAAAATTGACTGTCTGATCTTGACCATCGAGACTAACCGTCCACTCGATTTTCTCGGTTTTTGGCAAATCCAAGACTTTGATATCCACTTCATGACCATTGTTAAACCGAAGAATCTTGCCATCTTGATACTGTACTCCACACTTAACAACCCATTCTTCTTTAAGCTCAAATGCCTGCCCTGAATGAGGTGAAACAAAGCTAGGCCTGCTAGAGACAAACCAAATAGTGTAATTTTTTTCATTGTAATTCCTCTTTAGATGTTATTATATTAATGATATCACTATGTTTTTTTGCAAATCTTATCCTAAATATGCAAGCAAAAAACCTATGAGATTCTTCTCAAAGGTTCTGATTTAGCTAATTACTATTCTCAACTGCTGCAGTGACAAAGGCAGTGTAGAGTTCTTCTGGACGATTTGGACGGCTTGACAGTTCAGGGTGATACTGACACGCTACAAAGAATTTATTTTCTGGAATTTCCACGATTTCGACCAAACGATTGTCTGGAGAAACTCCTGAAAAGACAAAGCCTGCTGCCTCAAATTGCTCACGGAAGGCGTTGTTAAACTCATAACGGTGACGGTGACGGCGTTGTACTACTTCTTGATTGTGATAAGCAGAAGCGGCCTTAGAGCCACGTTTCAACTTAGATGGATAAAGTCCCAAGCGAAGGGTTCCCCCCATATCCTCAACGTCAATCTGATCACGCATGATATCAATGATAGGGTATTTTGTTTCTGGTGCAAGCTCTGCAGAATTGGCACCTTCAAGACCTAAAACGTGACGAGCAAACTCGATACATGTCAACTGCATTCCCAAGCAGACACCTAACATTGGAACATCATTTTCACGCGCATAGCGAATGGCTTGGATTTTCCCTTCCGTACCACGTTGACCAAAACCACCTGGTACGATGATTCCGTCAGCATCAGACAAAAGCTCTACCACATTCTCTGCTGTCACATCATTGGCATTGATCCAATTGATTTTAACTTCTGCGTCATTGGCATAACCAGAGTGTTTCAAGGCTTCAACCACAGAGATGTAGGCATCTTGCAACTCCACATACTTACCGACAAGGGAAATTTTAACTTGTTTTTTCAGGTTCATGACCTTGTCCACCATGGCTGACCATTCTGTCATATTCGCTGCTGGTGCGTCTAGTTTCAGGTGGTCACAAACAATTTGGTCCATGCCTTGTGCCTGCAAGTTCAATGGAATTTGGTAAAGGTGTTCAACATCCAACGATTCGATAACGGCTTCTGGTGCCACATCACAGAACTGGGCTAGTTTGTTTTTAATTCCTTGACCAGCTGGCTCTTCTGTACGAATAACCAACATATTTGGCTGGATTCCCAATCCACGCAATTCTTTTACAGAGTGTTGAGTTGGTTTGGTTTTCATTTCACCAGCGGCCTTGAGGTAAGGAAGCAAGGTTGTATGAATGTACATGACATTATCCGCCCCCACATCTGCCTTCATCTGACGAAGGGCCTCTAGGAATGGCAAGGACTCGATATCTCCTACTGTTCCACCAACCTCTGTGATAATGACATCAGAATCAGTCGTTACAGCGGCACGCTTGATTTTTCTTTCAAAGCATCTGTGATATGAGGAATAACCTGAACAGTTGCCCCAAGGTATTCTCCACGACGTTCCTTACGAAGAACTTCACTGTAAATTTTACCAGTTGTCACGTTGGAATATTTGTTCAGATTGATATCAATGAAACGTTCATAGTGACCCAAGTCCAAATCTGTCTCAGCTCCGTCATCTGTCACAAAAACTTCCCCGTGCTGGTAAGGACTCATAGTTCCCGGATCGATATTGATATAAGGGTCAAACTTTTGAATGGTTACTTTGAGACCACGATTTTTCAAGAGACGACCCAGACTTGCTGCCACAATCCCTTTCCCAATAGACGATACCACACCACCAGTTACAAAAATATATTTCGTAGACATAGATTCCTCTTTCTAAAATGCTCAAGGTCTTGTTAACTACGAGGGGACATAGAAAACAAGACCCTACTAATAAGAATAATCTGGGACAACTGCACCAGATTCACAACTAAAATACAAGAAAATAACTTCTTGAAAAAACAAAAATAGCTCCCTAAGAACTAGGGAGCCCCGGCCTCTAAAAGAGGTGCCCGAACAATATGATACCTAAAAATAGGATAATTGTCAATAGCTAACTTTTATTCCTCGATATTTTCAGAATCATCATCTGAAAACTCGTCGTCTTCTTCGTTAAGATCCACGTCCTCACCCAAGTCATCAGGGGCGATTTCGTTGATTTCTGCGTCGTAAGCTTCCACTTCATTTTTCTCATCATCTGGATTTTCATCATCGTATGAAAGAGCTGGATCTGCTTCGTATGCATCTTCGTCTTCTGGGTCATCTGCATTGTAGTCAATAGCATCTGAATCGCCATCCATGAAGGCATTGACACGTTTTTTCTTAGCTTTTGGTGCTACTTCATCGTCGTCATTTTCTTCAAGAGCGATGATTTCTTCATCGATTTCGTCCACACCATACCATGAACGAAGACCCCATTTGTTGTCTCCAAGTGAGATGAAGCTACCGTCAAAGTTCAACTCTGTGTAGAACAAAGGCAAGGCTTCGCGGATATCGCTGTTTGATGTTCCAAGGTAGTTTTGAATTTCGTTTACAAGATCGCTAAAATGCATCTCGTGATCGCGACCACGAAGTTCCAAGATAGCACGCGCTACCTCAATCATAGATAGTTCACTTTTTTCTTGCCCAGCAAATACTTCTAATTCCAAAGCGTTTCTCCTCATTTATACTACTATCGCCAGAGCAAACAGACTCTGACCTCATTTTATCATGTACTCTTTATTTTACGATAATTTTACGGAATAGTCAAAGGTTAAGGGGGAGAAATCTATATCTTTTACTTTAGCTTTTATATGCAAAAAGACTAACTCTTGAAAAGAATACATTACATTATGTTTAACTAATTCTTTCTAAGATTCATAATAATTCAATCTCTTACAATCAATTTCTTATAAAATTTTGTTATTTATTCATCAATTCTTCAATCAGAGTTCGTGAGCTACCAAACTCATTTTCAAACATTTGATCAATAATATCTAAACACCTATCAGCAATATCGTCCCCCATATGTTTATCGTAAAGTTGCATCATCAATCTAGAAAGATATTCTTCTATTCGTCTATAATAATATGGTTCTAATTTCAATTTATTAGTTTTACTCACAATATTGCATACTGTTTCAAAAAAATGATGTTTTCATATTCTGCAATTGATTCTTGTTTTTCAAGAGATTCTAAAAAAAATAATAATATAATTTATCTCTATATTCAGAAGTTAGTAGATTAAATATTAAATCCTTATCTTCTTTAATATCTAATAAATCATCCCTGAATAGTTGTGGTAAAATTTTTTTTAAATTTGTAACATTCTTACCTAAATAATTCAATATAATCTTCTTTGATTTGTCTTCATGGTTCTTTACCTTTAAATAATTAATAGCCATCTGACAAATACCTTCTACTTGAAGTCCACTTCCACTATATACAGTTGATTCCATATCTCCTTTATTTAAGTAAATTTCTGTAATCAGGCATGAAGCATTTTTTACAAGTAATGTATCTTTTGAATCAAAAGCTAACTGCAATAGACATTGAATTTGTTCTTTCTCATCTTCGTATAGTCTATACAAAATGTAGTTACTATGCCAATGAGCTAACATCTTTTCATCCGTAAAAATCCCTCTAAATAACTCTCTAGCAAAATCCTTATCTAAATCCAAAATTATATACAGAAGAAAAATAGCATTTAAGCGTATGTAATCGGTCTTATCATTAGCAAGTGAAATGATAGTACTTTTGAAGTACGAAATGTTTGTTGGTGAATTTTCTATTAGTTTTGTTAAAGCATGTATTCCATGACCTCTTAAAGTTGAGTATGACTGTTGTAAATAATTTTCCATAGCTTGATTCTCGTTAAATTTATCAAGAGCATCTAAATCAGTTTTCTTAAGATAATAATTAAGCCTTTCCAAAACTTTCTCGGACCATTCTATGTTTGCGTGTTTCTCTATGATTCGGAAAAAATAATAAAGATTCTCCCAATTATTTTCATTTACAAAATTTAATAGTATGAATTCAAGATCACTTAAAACAGTATCTGGAATTTTTTCTAAGTCTACAATCCCCCCCAGTAGCCCATCTATATAATGTTCATTGATTTTATGATTAGACGATAAGCTTAAAAATAAAGAAACGTACTCTTTAGGATTTTTAGAAACAGTACTTCTAAAATCAGTAGCCAATTCTCTAGGAGAAGACTCAATAAATATGTTTCTCTCACTATTCCATCTACATTTTGTCTCACCTTTTGGGCTGATGAGAATATTTCTCCAAGATTTAGCAGAAATATTCTTACCTTGTAATGGAGAAACTACACTTCCACAATGTGAGTTATAAAAAGAATCAGAAAAACTATTAGATCGTTCTAATACTTTTAATAATTCGATAGCTTCTTTACTTATCCTTTCTTTCGGTAAAACTGATAGTAATTCATATTGTAAACTTCCCCAAAATGGCCAATAAACCCTGTAATCATCTTGAGATTTATTTCTTTCAATTCTTCTTGCTAGTCTTTGTTTAGCCTCAGGTGAAACATAATGAATAATTTGTTCTTCAAGTTTATTATACATTTCTAACGAACAGCTCTGTGAAACTTTTGAAATCAACCGTTTGGCTAAAAATAATTTGCTGGAATGGCCTTGAGATTTTTCAAAGAGTGTTTTATCAAAATCAGCCAGTAAATATTCAACACAAGTATTAAAATAATTCGTAGGCAAGTGATACATTGCATCTAAAATAACTTCATTATAGAGATAATCACCATTTCCCATATAACTACTATAAATTTCAAAAAAAATCTCAGGATATTTCGAAATTAGACATTTATTGGTTTCATTTAATAAATGAAGGTAATATCTTTGTAAGCTATCGCGTTCTTTCAGGGTTGGATTGTATTTAGTAGAATTATTCTCGGAATACTTTTTTTAAGATAAGGCAATAATATTTTTGACGATTTGTATACAATTTTTTTATCTATGTAATTATGCGAATCTTCGTCGAATTCCTTTGATTCACTATAAAATCTATTACTATCATCAGAGCCTTGAAATTTGTCAAGAAATAAACATATAATCTTAATTGTATATGCGTTTATATTTTTTTATAGAAGTCGTCAAACAAATCTGGTTCTTTTTAGATAAGATTTCCAATAATACAATCTTACCTTAAAAAAATTCTTCTGAATCATTATGATAATCATTAAAGAAACAGCCCCTCCACTCATTTTTATCATCAGAATTTGCTATTGATGATTTGATAAATTTAATACTTTCAGTTGTGTAATTTGGAGAGATACTACTTAATAAATTAATTACTAATATTCTGTTCTCATCAAACCACTTTTTAAAAATACCCTCTTCCACTAAAAAATTCACATATAATTTATGACTACTAATTACCGTTTGACACAAATGATTTCTATACTCTGTTTCTTGAATCAGCTCTGCTATATAATCTAAAATCTTTTTAGATGGTTCTTGAATACTTCCTAAGATTTCAAAGAAAACATATTTGAAATTAAACCTGACATTATCACTCTTTATTAATCTAGTTCCAAAATTTAAAAAATCTTTTTCTGATTCCTCTAACAATGATTGAAGAAAAATCTGAAATTGATATCGTCTTGTTGGATTCTGTTGTGTTTTATTTCCAAGAATGTCGTTTACATCAGAATTGGTATAGTAATCAAGAATCATTCGCTCTGCAACAAAACAGTCTAGGAATGACTGATGAACAAAAGAAACTTTGTTGGAATGTTCTGTTAACATCCCTTGACTAGTTAGATAACGCAAAGCCCTCTCATTCCCCAGTAGTCTTCTCTTGCTAAATACAGTTTCACCTGTATCCGTAAATAGTTTTACAAATTTTTCTTTTAAATCACTCAGATTATCTTCAATGAGGCTAGCATCGTGACACTTCACTGATAAATCTCTCCACCATTTATCTACTAGATTATATGTACTTGTTATTTGATAGTACTCCTCTTTATTATTAATTTGTTCCCATATGTAGAGATTGCTAGGAGTTCTTAGTAACTGTTTTAATTTATTTGGAAAGCTATGGTATTTACTTCCTAAAATTTCCTCAACCTCATTTTCCAATAATTCATTAACTTCAACTTTATGCCAAGATTCAGTATCATCTTTCGATTTGTTTTCAAATAACGCCTTAATTCCGTTATCATTTTCTAAATCATAAGTTCTGCAAACAAAAATAATTGAGATTTTGTTCTCTCTTTCCAAATTGAGGTCCCGTATCTCTCGAATTAACTCCAAACAAGTCGCAAGTGAACTTTTAGAATTTCTTGCTGTCCATCTTAACGCATCTAGTTGATCTAATATAAGAACAATATTATTCTCTTTAGAAAAAGCGTTCAAACAATAACTAATGCTAGCAGGAAATCCTAATTTCTCCCCCCATCCTTGTGCCGTACCCTCAGGAATATAACAATCTAGTTTTAAAGCTAAGTGTAAAATATTACTTTTATTACACCAATCAATAATATTTTCTGTTAAACCGCTTTTACCATTCCCAGCTTTACCGTGAATGATAATTGATTTTCCTTCTTGAATATATTTCTTACATTCATCAAATTGTGTGCGAATTTTTAGACCCGAATCCAATGTTTTAAAGCTATTTTTATACTCATCATTTAAAATATGTATTCTGGGCATTATCCTATCATCACGTGCTAAATTTCTGAATTCAATTTTCTCATTTTTAATAAATTTCTCTAAATCCTGAAATGAAAGCCATCTTCCATAAATTTCACCTTGTAAAATTAAATTAATGACTTTTGACTTTATGCTAGTAGCATCACCAATAAAGTATTGACTAACCTTATCTTTAATAAATTCTTCATTATCTGGATACGGCTCTTGTCTAATAACCGTTCTACTTAAAAAATTTATAATTTTTCGAATGTCTCTTTCCTTAGAAAATCCCAAATACTCAATATAATTGTTCAATAACTTTCTAACTTCCGAAGAAGTGTCAACCTGATACTTAATGAAAGACTGAGCATCATCATTAGTTTTAGCTCTATAAATCAAATCTGAAAAACTTGTAAATGAAAGTGGACTAATCAATGAAACCTTTACTTGCGTGTCTCTTTCTAAATGTCTTTTCCAACTCTTAAGAATTCCCTTTTGATTTAAATCTGCAAGAGACCAACTTTCTTTACTGGCATTTCTTCCTTTACATTGCTGTGCTTCAGTACTCCCATTTTTATATCGTACTAAAACATCTACACACTCTCCTTCGGGACCAATTGGTTCAATTTTTATAGCATCTATTTTTTCAGAAATAATATCAATAAATTTTAAAACAATCCAGTTGAACTCATATTTATTACCTAATTTATCTGCTCTTCCACCTGATTCATAAGGCATATCTGTACCTCTTTTTGATAATTTATTTATACTGATTATAGCAAAAAAACACGGCTCATCACCGTGTTTCTATATTTATTTCACCAACTTCTTCATCTCATCAATCCGCACCACTGTCGCATCATACTTAGCTTGGTAGTCGGCTTGTTTATCGCGTTCTTTTTGGACGACTTCTGGTTTGGCGTTGGCTACGAAGCGTTCGTTAGAGAGCTTCTTACCGACCATATCCAGTTCTTTTTGCCATTTAGCCAGTTCCTTGTCGAGACGAGCGAGTTCTTCTTCGACATTGAGGAGGTCAGCTAGTGGCAGGTAGATTTCTGCTCCTGTGATGACGCTTGACATAGCGAGTTCAGGTGCAGGAATAGTTGATGCGATTTCCAGGTGTTCTGGATTTGTGAAGCGTTTGATGTAGTTGACATTGCTGTTAAAGAAGGTTTCCAAGTCACTATCGCTTGTCTTAACAAGGATGGTGATTGGCTTGCTTGGAGCTACGTTTACTTCTGCACGCGCATTACGAACAGCACGGATCAAGTCTTTGAGGCTTTCCACACCTGTGTGAGCAGCAAGGTCTTCAAAGTCTGGATTAACAGTTGGGTATGCAGCTGTAACAATAGAGCCTTCTGAGATTTGTCCAAAGATTTCCTCTGTCACAAATGGCATGATTGGGTGAAGGAGACGAAGGATCTTGTCCAAGGTGTAAAGAAGAACAGAACGTGTGATGACTTTCTCTTCTTCATTGTCGCTATAAAGGACTTCCTTAGTCAACTCAACGTACCAGTCCGCAAACTCATCCCAGATGAAGTTGTAGAGGATGTGTCCAGCGACACCAAACTCAAACTTATCAAAGTTGGCAGTTGCTTTTCCAATAGTTTCATTGAGGTTGTGAAGAATCCAGCGGTCTGTGACATTTCCAGCTTCCTTGTTAACAACTTTTTCCACATTAGCAGTTGCTTGCTCAAGGGTCAAGCCTTCATTGTTCATGAGGATGTAGCGAGAGATGTTCCAAATCTTGTTAATGAAGTTCCATGAAGCATCCATTTTCTCGTAAGAGAAACGCACGTCTTGTCCTGGTGCAGAACCGTTTGAAAGGAACCAACGAAGGGCATCGGCACCATATTTCTCAATAACATCCATTGGGTCAATACCATTACCGAGAGATTTAGACATCTTGCGTCCTTGCTCATCACGAATGAGACCATGGATAAGGACGTTTTGGAATGGCTGACGGCCTGTGAATTCCAAGGATTGGAAGATCATACGAGACACCCAGAAGAAGATGATGTCGTAACCTGTTACCAAGGTTGAAGTTGGGAAGTAACGTTTGAAGTCTTCTGAGTCGACATCAGGCCAGCCCATGGTAGAGAATGGCCAAAGAGCCGAACTGAACCAAGTATCCAAGACATCTTCGTCCTGAGTCCATCCGTCACCTTCTGGAGCTTCTTCGCCGACATATATTTCACCCTCAGCATTGTACCAAGCAGGGATTTGGTGTCCCCACCAGAGCTGACGAGAGATAACCCAGTCGTGGACATTTTCCATCCATTGAAGGAATGTATCGTTGAAACGAGGTGGGTAGAATTCTATCTTGTCATCTGTGTCTTGGTTGGCAATGGCATTTTTGGCCAATTGGTCCATCTTAACGAACCATTGAGTAGACAAGCGTGGTTCAACTACGACACCAGTACGCTCTGAGTGACCAACGCTGTGGATACGTTTTTCGATTTTAACAAGGGCACCTATTTCTTCCAACTTAGCAACGACTGCCTTACGAGCTTCAAAACGGTCCATGCCTGCAAATTCGAAGGCCAAGTCATTCATAGTTCCGTCGTCGTTCATGACGTTAACTTGTGGCAAGTTGTGGCGTTGACCCACCAAGAAGTCGTTTGGATCGTGAGCAGGTGTGATTTTCACAACACCAGTACCAAACTCAGGATCAGCATGTTCGTCTCCAACGATTGGGATTAGTTTATTAGCAATTGGAAGGATGACGTTTTTGCCAATCAAATCCTTGTAGCGTGGGTCTTCTGGATTGACCGCAACCGCAACGTCTCCAAACATAGTCTCAGGACGAGTTGTGGCAACTTCAAGGGCGCGTAAACCGTCTTCCAGCATGTAGTTCATGTGGTAGAAGGCACCTTCGACATCCTTATGGATAACCTCGATATCAGAAAGGGCTGTGCGAGCAGCTGGGTCCCAGTTGATGATAAACTCACCACGGTAGATCCAGCCTTTCTTGTAAAGGTCCACAAAGACCTTGCGAACGGCTTTCGACAAGCCTTCGTCAAGAGTGAAACGCTCGCGAGAGTAGTCTACAGAGAGCCCCATCTTGCCCCATTGTTCCTTGATGGTAGTGGCATATTCGTCTTTCCATTCCCAGACTTTCTCGAGGAATTTCTCACGACCAAGATCATAGCGGGAAATACCCTCACCACGCAAGCGCTCCTCAACCTTAGCCTGGGTCGCAATCCCCGCGTGGTCCATACCCGGAAGCCAAAGCGTGTCAAAACCTTGCATGCGTTTTTGACGGATGATGATATCCTGAAGAGTCGTATCCCAAGCGTGACCAAGGTGAAGTTTACCAGTTACGTTTGGTGGTGGAATCACGATTGAATAAGGCTTAGCCTTTTGATCGCCTGAAGGCTTGAAAACATCCGCATCAAGCCATTTTTTGGTAACGACCAGCCTCAACCTCGGCTGGATTGTATTTAGGTGAAAGTTCTTTAGACATGTGTTTGTCCTTTCTCTATTTTGTTCATTTTATTTTGAATTTGCTTAGCAGCTTCTTTTGCAGTCAAACTCGTATTATTTATTTTAAGGTAGTGGTGCAACTCATTCGGTTGATGTTGGGAATTTAATTGAAGTGTTTCAGCGGTCTCTAAAATTTCTCTTTCAGATACCTCAATATGTCGTTTTAAGGGTTTGTACTTTAATCGATTCTCCGTTTGATTTCGACGTAAACGCTCCTCAAGACTTGTTTCCAACTCAACAAACAGAATCTCTTGATGAAAGTTATCCAATAAATCCTGAATTTGCTTCAAATACATCAGCTGGTACTGATTTGAAAAATCAATCACGTCTGTTAAAATCACATATCTCTGATTTCTAGCGCTAGCTCCAAGGAAAGAAAAGGTAATTCCACGAACAAATTCCCACATCTCCTCGGTATAATCCTGATAGATTTCTAGTGCAAAATCGATGGCTTGATGGTTATAAAAGAGGGTAGAATCCGTCAGTCGAGACAGTTCTTGACCAATCGTCATTTTTCCTGAGGCTGGAGCACCAATAATGAAAAGATGCATCAAATCACCTCCCACTCACTCCTTAACAAGCCATATATCAGACTGTCACAGCGGTTCCCTTGAGCATCTTTGCGGTCTCTTATGCGAGCTTCGAGGGTGAAGCCAAGCTTTTCCGCGACTCGTTGACTTTGAAGGTTATATCCAAAGCAAGTTAGTTCAATCTTGTGAAGACCAAGTTCTTTAAAAGCTATGTCAATCAAGGCACGCGCTGCTTCTGGCACATAACCTCGTCCCCAATAGTCTGGGTGCAAGGTGTAGCCAATCTCCAGTACATCGTCTTCGTGCCGATGGTTGAAATCAACAGAGCCGATGACTTTATCGGTTCCTTTGACGACAATTCCGTAGCCAGCTGGGAGATTTTCCTTTTGATTACGCTCAGGAAGGATATGCTCCAGATAATAAATCTCATCTTCCAAGGTCTTGACGGGCGGAAATCCTGCTGGATAGGCGACCTCTGGGAGACTAGCGTAGGCATGAATATCTTCGGCGTCAGTCACTGTACGAACTCGCAAGACGAGCCGTTCGGTTTCTAAGCGTTCTGGTAATTCAGTTCTTGACATTCTTCTTCCTCGCTTTCTACAAAAATCGCCCCCGCCATCTACATGACAGGGACGAATATGCTTATCCGCGGTACCACCCAAATTCGGGCAGTTGCCCGCAACTCTCGTCTTTAAAACAAAAAGACACTTTTATTTCAATTTTTCATCCATTAGCAACTAGTTTTGACACATTTGTGGACTTCTCAGCACCGCCACTTTCTGTAAAATGTGGGATTCAAAACACCTCTAATGGCTCTATTGTAGCAAGATTTTTTCGGAAATGCAAGGCACAAGAAAGATTACTTGAACTTGATGCCATTTTCCTTCAATTTCTTAATGGTAGCTGGGCCGATTCCTTTCAAGGCAAGGAGTTCTTTTTCAGTCCAGTTTTTGAAATCTGAAGCAGACTTGATGCCTTCATCATAGAAAGTTTTGGCACGGTCAAGTGGAAGTCCACCCAAGTTTGCTGCAAAATCTTCTACAGAATTGGCTACTTTTTGAGCTTGCTCTTTGGTAGCTTCTACTGCTTGTTCAACCTTTTTAGAAACAGCCTTACCAGCTTGGCTTGCTGACTGTTCTGCACGTTTTACGACTTTTTTTGTCTCTTCTACAACCTTAGTCACAGTACTTGAGAAAGCACCTGCACGACGGAGGCTATTTCGTAATTGTTTTTTACGATTGAGTTTCTTTGACATGATAAAATCCTTTCAATAAAAAACCCCTGCTCTGACAAGGATTTAATATAAATATTCTATCAAGATTTTAGTAAAAAATCAAGAATCTATCTCGTTTAATAATTCCGCTCACCAAACAAGCCTTCTGGTAAATCATGGAATCCCTTACCTGCCTTGAAATTTTCAAACTTACCAAGCAAGAACTGATAAGCATCCATGCGGCTTTCGTAGCGAATCATGGCATCTTTGGCACGCTCGTCTTGGTCTTCTTCGTAGACTTTTTGGCTTTCCTTGTGCGCCATGTCGTTAATCATAATCTGAGTATTAACCCAAGCTTCAAATTCCTTCATAAATTCTTGTTCGTAACTCATCTTTTCTCCTTATTCTAATCCACGGAAATAGTCCGTGTCAATCTCACGGTAGGGCTGGATATCCTGAACATACTCCAACACACCTTGAAATTCTCCCTCTTCATCATGAACTGCAGCGTAGGTAATATGAACAAACTTACCTCGAGACTCTGACTTGAACCACATTTCATACTTGTCTTTGCTTCCCTCACGAAGCCCCTTCATGATAGTCTTGACCTTGTCCAAGTACTTAGGCGGATGGCAGAGTTCGACATTTCGTCCAACTTGGGACGGGGTCCGTTTGAAAATCATCTCATCAGCTGGCGTATTGTCATTGTAATACTGGAAAATATCATCTTTATTGACAAAGGTAATCTCCATAGGGAGGTGATTGAGGATGAGATTGGCCTGCTCGACCGATAGATAGCCATTGCCAAAAGCCTGTTGACTATGGCGGTCCAGCACTGCTTCCTTTTCCTTAGGGGTAAAGGTAATAGTAAACTGGCCTTCTGGCGTATCGATAACTTGCTGAACTTGACCCTCTGCCGTATCTAGCTGTACAGGCTCCCCTGCACTATCTTCCTCAACAAAGCTCTGTCTTTCTGGCACCCATTTCTCAGACGGACGGATGATAGCATAGCCATAGGCATCGCTCTCCTCCGCAATCTGAAGCCAGTCATCCTGAGTAAAGGACTCAAGAAGAATCATGAGAAGGATGGACTCTTCCTTGAAAATCATACTTTCAAACTCTGTCGCAAAGGTTTCAAAAGCTTCTTTTACAGTGCAAATCGACACTTCTGGTAGTGACTTGGCTGTCGCTAAAGCTGTTTGAAAGAGTTCCCTGATCTGATCATCCACTCCCCACATCACTTTTGGAGGTGAATCGTGTCCATAGCGCTCCATGATAGGAAAGAAGAGTTCTTCTTTACGTTGGTAATGGATGTCAAATTGCCCACAAGTCCCATCTGACGGACCAAACCCTTACGCATCTCCGCCAGCATTTCCTCGTCTTCCATAGACTCATAGGTATCCAGCAATCTACGAATGCGAATCAAGGCCGCACGGAGGGCTAGATTTTCATCCTTAAAGACACGAACGGGGTGGCCAGGATGCTCAGTATCCTCTACTTCGACACCTTTAATAGCGTTTTTAAAAAGATTAGCATGGACATCGCAGAGTTCCATAACATCTTCAAAGGTGACACCTGAGTCTGAGTTCATCAGCTCGTGCTCCATGAGGGAAATCTCGATGGCTGAGACACCCGCAAAGGTCGCATCAAAACGCTCCTGAACCGACTCAGGAGAGGCACCATTGTGCAATTCTAACAAAATATCCCGTAGGACATGAATCCGTTCATCTGCCATTAGTCTAATCCAATCACTTCGTAGCCATTTGCTTCCAGTGTGCGGACAATCTTGTCCATAGGAGTTCCTTCAAGCTTGGAACCCTGTTTGAGCGATACTTTGCGACCGATAGTATTACGCATCAAGGGATTAGCAAGGGGTTTAAAACCCAGCTCTACTAGGATTTCCAAGACTTCTGGATGCTTATCCACCACTTCTGCAACAGGAATTGACACATCGATGATATTGTCCATGACGACCTCCATTGTATGTTCTAAAATGATTTTACTGCTTTTATTATACCACAAGGAAAGAGATTAAAAAACTAGCAGTAGAGTTCCTGCTAGTTCTCTGCGATTTTGATTACCATCTAAATAAGTTTAAAGAGCCAATCCAATATTTTAAATAATAGCTTGTAAAACAACAATTGGACTGCAAAAGAGATGATCATCCAAAAGAATTTCATAATTCCAATAATCGGTTTTATAAAAATAATGGCAAGAAGTCCCCAGAAAAATTTCATTTTTTATCCTCTGGCTTGATGAGCCACCGAGCCGTATCCATTAACTTGTCTGCAATAAAAAGTTTACCTAGACCAACAACGGCATTATCATCTTTCTTTATCGTTTTCATTACTTTTATACCTTGCACGGTCAAAAAGTAATTCCCGTAAGTTTTAGCAAGAGTTTTTATGAGTCCCATATTATCTTCCCTCGTTTAACTACACTTTCAAAATATTAACGATACCAGCCTTGCTGGCTATCGCTGAAAAATCGTTTTATCTCACTCTTTCATGTCCTATAATATCATACAAGTTGAATTTTATAAAGCTTTTTAATAATGTTTAACTCTGGAAAGATTCCGCCAGCATGTTTTATTGCCTTTTCCTCCACCAAAAAAGAGGGTTGCCCCTCTTCTTAGTTTTTATCCAGATTGCGTAGCATTTCGTCAATCTTGTTTCCATATTCGATGGATTCGTCTTTGACGAAAGTCAAATCTGGGATTTTGTACAATTTCAAATTGCGACCAAGTTCACGTTTGATGGTACCAGTTGCTTTTTCAAGCCCGATTTGGGCTTTTTGATTATCTGAAGCAAGGTTACTCAAAATGGTGTAGTAAACCTTGGCTACAGACAAGTCACCTAGCATCTGAACATCTGTGATGGTCACGCCTTGGACACGCGGATCACGGACTTTCTTTTGCAAAATCTCATTGACTTCACGCTTGATTTCCATGCCCACACGATCCGTACGGAAATGATTTGCCATGATATTCCTTTCTCTACTTTGAACCAAAAGCTAGGCCAGCAGACCTAGCTATTTTTAAACTGCTTGATTTTCATTTCAAATTGGAACGAAGTTCAATTTGAAATCATCTGCTTCTTTCGCCGTGGTGAAAGTGATGGAACTGATTTATCAGTCCCATCACAGGGGATTTTTGAGACCCTAGGCTCAAAAATAAGCAATGAAACCATCGGTTTGCTTGCGTCCCTCACCACCTAAGAAAGGAGCAAAAAATCTTATCTCTTGATTTCTTCCATGACATAGGCCTCAATCACATCATCCATCTTGATATCATTGTAGCCGTCGATCATCAAGCCACCTTCACGACCGTTTGTAACTTCTTTCACGTCGTCTTTGTAGTGTTTCAAGCTTGCGAGTTCACCGTCATAGATAACGACACCATCACGGATAACACGGACTTTAGAGTCACGAGTAACCTTACCGTTGATAACCATGAATCCACCGATGGTTCCCACTTTAGATACCTTGAAGGTTTCACGAATAACTGCTTCACCGATAACTTTTTCTTCAAATTCTGGATCAAGCATCCCTTTCATGGCTTCTTCCATCTCTTCGATAACCTTGTAGATAATGCTATGGAGACGGATTTCCACATCGTCAGCTTCTGCTTGTTGACGAGCTTGTGGTGTAGGCGTACGTTGAAACCAACGATAAAGGCATTTGAAGCTTCCGCAAGAGTCACGTCTGATTCGTTGATAGCACCGACCGCAGAGTGAACGATGGTAACTTTGACACCTTCCACGTCGATCTTTTGAAGTGAGGCAGAAAGGGCTTCAACAGAACCTTGTACATCGGCCTTGATGATAACATTAACTGATTTGAGTTCACCAGCTTTAAGGGTATCAAAGAGGTTTTCAAGGCTGACACGTTGGGTAGCTTGACGTTGTTTCATAAGGGCACGTTTGGCACGTTCTTCACCAGCCGCACGCGCAGATTTTTCATCTTCGTAAACGGCAAAGTGGTCACCTGCCATTGGCGCTTCGTTCAAACCTGTGATAGAAACTGGTGTTGATGGTCCAGCAACCTTAACACGACGTCCAAGGTCATTAGTCATAGCACGGACACGACCGAAGGTATTTCCGACAACGATTGGGTCTTGAACATTCAAGGTACCTTGTTGAACAAGAAGGGTTGCGACCGCACCTTTTCCTTTATCCAGGCGAGCTTCGATAACTGTACCGATAGCACGCACTGTTGGGTCTGCCTTAAGTTCTTGGATTTCAGCCACAAGAAGGACTGTTTCCAACAATTCTTCGATGTTTTGATTGAATTTAGCTGAGATTTCAACAAATTCAGAATCTCCACCCCAAGCTGTTGACATGACACCATGCTCTGCCAATTCACCGATAACGCGTTCTGGGTTGGCACCTGGTTTATCAATCTTGTTGATAGCAACGATGATTGGAACGTTGGCTGCTTTTGAGTGGTTGATGGCTTCGATAGTTTGTGGCATAACACCGTCGTCTGCCGCTACAACCAAGATGGTGATATCGGTAACAGATGCACCACGCGCACGCATCGATGTAAAGGCCGCGTGTCCTGGTGTATCAAGGAAGGTAATCTTCTTGCCGTTTTCAACGATTTGGTAGGCACCAATATGCTGAGTGATACCACCTGCTTCTCCTGTTGCAACACGAGAGTTACGAAGGGTATCTAGAAGGGTTGTTTTACCATGGTCAACGTGTCCCATGATGGTCACAACTGGTGGACGCTCAACCAATTCATCTTCATTGAGATACCCATCTTCGACGAAGAAACGTTCGATGTCCGCATTGTCCACTTCAACCTTTTGTTTGGCTTCAATACCATAATCTACCAATAGGAGTTCAATGGTGTCACCATCCAAAGATTGGTTTTGTGTGGCCATAACACCCATCATAAAGAGTTTCTTAACGATTTCAGCTGGTTCACGTTTAATACGTTTTGCGATTTCCGCAACAGTCATACCATCTGTATATTCAAATTCTGTTGGCAATTCGTGGAACTTACGTTCTGTAACAGGTTTTGGTGCCTGATTGCGGTTATTTTGCTTGTTGCCTTTTTTATTCTTTTTGTTGTTATTCCAGTTACTATTTCTTTGATTTCTCACTTGATTCTGACTACTTCGATTCTTTTGTTGTTTTCTAGGACCATCTTCTTCGTGATCATAATCATCACGTTCTTTGTCTGGTCGGGCTTGCTTCTTACGACGTGTATCCACTGCAGCTTCTTTTTTCACAGGAGCTGTTTCAACCACTGCTTGAACTTGTTGCGCTTGTTCAGCTAACTTAGCAGCTTCTTCAAAGATTTCCTCTGGCTCTTTGCGTTTGTTAGCTTGGGCCAAGGCTTCTTTGGCAGCCTGAGTTTGTTTGAAACGTTCCTCGCTTGAACGTGCGTACTCTGCATTTTGTTCTGCTTTTAGGGCAGCTGCACGGGCTTTAAAGTCAACACGTGGTCCAGCTTGTTTTGGTTGGAAGTCTTGTTGCTGACGGCGCTCATTTCCACGATTTTGCTGACCTTGCTGTTTCTTGGCTTGGTCGTTAAAGCGACGATTGTCGCGGTTGCCTTGACCTTGTTTTCCACCATTACGGCCGTCGTTTTTCTGACGGTTTCCGTTTTGTTGGTCACGGTTATTGCCCTTATTTTGCTTGCGTCGTTCTGCCTGCTCTTTGGCACGTGCTTCACGCTCAGCCTTGAAATTACGGCTTTGCGGTTTAGCTGCTACTTTTTCTACCTTCGGAGCAACTGGCTCAGCAGGTTTTGCCTCTTCCTTAGCTACAGCTGGTTTAGCTGGCTCAGATTTTTCGACTTTCTTTTCTGCACTTGCTTTTGGTGCTGCAGGTTTTGCTTCTTCTTTCGGAGCAGCTGCAGGCTTAAAGCTGGCAGTGATTTTTGCAGCGACAGCTTCTTCCACACTTGATGAGTGGCTTTTCACATCCAAGCCCAACTCTTTTGCACGCGCTACAACTTCTTTACTTTCTTTTCCAAGTTCTTTTGCGATTTCGTACAATCTTTTCTTAGACAAATCATGTCCTCCTCTTCTATTCCATAAGAGACCTCATTTTCTTTGTAAATCCAGCATCTGTTACAGCCAAAACCTTTCTCGATTTACCGACTGCTATGCTTAATTCCAGTGTTGAAAACACGGTTACAATTTCTACTTGATAATAATGACTTTATCTTGAATCTTCTTGGTCAAATTGGGTCCAGCATCATGGGCTAGAAAGACCAACTTGGCCTTGCCATCTTGAATCGCTTTAACGACCAATTCTTCACCCGATATGATCCGCCCTGCTCGCTGAGCAAGTCCCAAGAGATTGCTTATCTTTTGCTTATTCAAGTCCTAACTCTCTTCTTTTTACTTTATGATCCACATAAGCAATCAACTCGTCATAAAAGCTTTCTTCCACTTCCATGTCAAAGCTACGGTTAAAGACTTTCTTCTTTTTAGCCTCTAAGGCTTCTGCATTGTCTAGCTTGATATAAGCGCCGCGGCCATTGGCCTTGCCTGTCGGATCGATAAAGACTTGTCCTTCCTTGTTTTTGACAATGCGGAGCAAATCCCGCTTATCAATCACTTCGTTAGACACAACAGACTTGCGCAAAGGGATTTTTCTCGTTTTCATCTTTCCCTCCTCTAGCAGCTTTTATTCTTCTACAGTATCGTTTTCTGCTTCCAAATCTACCGAACCAGCTTCTTCCATAGCTTCAAATTCACTAGCAGACTTGATATCGATACGGTAACCAGTCAAGTGAGCTGCCAAGCGAACGTTTTGCCCACGACGACCGATAGCAAGAGAAAGCTTGTTATCAGGAACAACCACCAAGGCACGTTTGCTGTCGTTTTCGTTAAAGATAACTTGATCAACCTCAGCAGGAGCGATAGCGTTGTAGATAAATTCAGCTGGATCAGCTACCCATTCGATAACGTCGATGTTTTCTTCGATTGGCACCATACGGTCGCTCTTGGCATCGTAGCGAGCTGGGTGGAATTTGCTAGTAATCTTCTTGATATTCGCTCCACCACGTCCAACGATTGTACCGATAGCGTCCACATTTGGATTATGGCTACGAACAGCAACCTTAGTACGGTCACCAGCTTCGCGAGCTACGCTCATGATTTCAACAGTTCCATCATAAACTTCTGGAATTTCTTGCTCCATCAAACGTTTGATCATTTCTGGATGGCTACGGCTAACAAAGACGTTGACACCACGAGGGTTGTCTTCAACCTTGTAAACATATACTTCGATACGATCATGAGAAGCAAAAACTTCACCAGGAATTTGGTCTTGTTTTGACAATTGGGCTTCGATACTGCCAAGGTTAACATAGATAAAGCGGTTGTCAAAGCGTTCTACTGTACCAGACATGATTTCTTGCTCATGCTCTTTGTAAGTATTGTAAGTGATGGCACGTGTTTGCTTGCGCATTTTTTCCATGATGGTTTGTTTAGCAGATTGAGCTGCTACACGACCAAACTCAGCAGGTGCTTCTTCAAACTTGATTTTATCACCAAGTTCATAGGCTGAATTAATGGCAAGAGCATCTTTCAAGCTGATTTCCAAACGGCTATCAAATACTTCATCAACAACTTCACGGACAGTATAAACTGTAAAGTCACCTGTTTTTTCGTTGAAGTCAATAGCTACGCTGTCTGATTGACCATAGCGTCTGCGATAAGCGGAACGAAGCGACTCTACTACTGCGTCGATGATATCTTCTTTTTTGATTCCCTTGTCTTCTTCCAAAATGCGGAAGGCCTCTAGCATTTCTTTACTCATGTTTTCTTCACTTTTGAATCCTCAAAAGCTATCCTTTCTTTTTCTATAATTTTACTGCTAAACGTGCTTTTGATACTAAACTGTATGGAATTTGAACAGTTTTCTTACGCGTCTTGTCCATATATTCCATGGTCAACTCGTCCTCTTCAAAGGCCAACAAGGTTCCTTCAAAGACCTTTTGCTTATCGATGGCTTGGTAGAGCCCGACATGGATGTATTTCCCAACCGCTCCAGCAACGGCATCCTTGGTTTTTAAAGGACGTTCCAAGCCTGGACTGGTGATTTCTAGGAAATATTGTTCTGGGAAGGGATCTGGCTTGATGGTGTCTAGGACAGGACTGATAATTTCTGTCAAGTCTGCCGTGTCGTTCAAGGTAATTCCTTCAGGTTTATCTACAAAAATACTGAGAATCATGTCACTGCCAATCTTTCCATACTCGATATCCACGAGTTCGAAAGGTGCTTGGATGACAGGTTCTACAACTTCTCTGACTAATTCTACGATTGTTACGATTGCGTCCACCTCCTCATAAGCAAGAGGCGAAGATATTTCCCCGCCTCACTTTTCATATTCTTACTCTTAGTATAGCACGTTTGCCAACTTATGTAAAGCAAAAGCACTTATACAGCCTGATTTCAGGCTATTTCTTAAAATTCTGCCTCAACTCGGTAGATAACTTGCCCCTTGTTGGAGAATTTTTGCTCGTATTCTGTCATGACATTGCCTTCAAAATCACTGGCATGTAAATCAAGCCAGACGCCGTTAAGCTTCATGCCATACTGAGAAAAGCTCACTAAACTGTACTCAAACAAGCCACGGTTATCCGTCTTGAAATGAATTTCTCCATTTTCAGGCAAGATACGTTTGAAGGTGTCCAAGAATGTCTTGTAGGTCAAACGACGCTTTTCATGGCGTTTTTTAGGCCAAGGATCTGAAAAGTTCAGATACAAGCGATCAATCTCACCGTCTTCAAAGTAGTCAGTCAAGTCAGAACCATCTACCCACAAGAGCTTGATGTTAGGGACCCCAACTTCAAGCACCTTGTCCAAAGCGTAGCTCAAAACAGACTTTGAATATCAATCCCGATATAGTTGATGTCAGGGTTTTGCTTGGCCATACCTGAAACAAAAGCACCCTTTCCACTTCCAACTTCCACATGAATGGGATTGTCATTACCAAATAAGTCTCGCCATTTTCCCTTGGCTTCCAAGGGATTGAGGACCACATACTGGGGATTTGCTTCTAGTAATTCTGTCGCCCCTTTACGATTTCTAACTCTCATCTTCTCTTTCCATACTTGTCTCGGAAGTGACGCAGGCCATGAATCTCCCGATTGACATTTTCTAAATCTTGGTTCATATAATACTTGGAAATCTGACTCAAATAAGACAATTGACCATACCAATACAATTTATTTAATACCGTTTGATTGTACTTGTAACCGTAGTATGTCAACCATTCCTTCCACTGATGTTCTGGAATATAATGGCAAAGCATATGGGCCACATCAAACATGCGATCTGTCAAGCGAACCGAATCCCAATCTACCAAATAAATCAAGCCACTATCTGTCTCAATCCAATTACTATGTCGTACATCTCCATGGACAATGGTCGCATGGTCCTCTCTAAATCCTGGAATAGTCTGACGTAAATCAGCCATCACTTCACTGATAAAATGATTTTTACGCAAAGCGTCTGGAGCCGTTTCTTGCCAAGACTGTAGCAAATCTACAGGTGTTTCCATGGCATAGCCCAAACGACTCAACTGTGTCATCAACGGACGTGAGCGATGAAGACGGGTTAAAATATTGACGATTTGCTTACGATTCATATCATAGGGGGTCAATATCTTGCCAGTCAACCATTCTTGAGCACACATATCACGCCCGTCTGCCAAACGGCGACTCCATAATAATTGTGGAGCAATTTGTTCTCTAGCTAGACCAGGTAGGATTGGAGAGGTGTTCATTTTTACAAAGATACGCTTCCCATCAGGATAGCTACCCATATAAGCCTTGCCACTTTTCCCAGGTATGGGAGTCAGTGTTAGCTCATTATCACCCAAATCCATTTCTTTCCTCCGTATAAAGTTTCCTTACTATTCTACTAGTTTTTGGCCTATTCGTCAACCGCTCCACATCCGATTCTCAAAGAAAAGCCTCTGGTGTGGTTTGGGTTATCATTCTAGAAAGAAAAAGGTAAGCACAATCTCCTACTTACCTTTTCATAATTTTTATAAATAATATAGGAGTGGCAAACTGTTGTAAAACATATGGACTAGAGTAGAAACCCACAAATTTTGGCTCTTTTTATAGGCAAAGCCCAGCAACAAGCCCCCGAAAAGATAATAGCAAAACGAAGGAATATCATAAGGTTCATGCATGAAAGAAAAGAGAGAGGAAGTCAGTACAAGCCCCAGCCAAGAATTATCAAAAACTGCACCTTGAAGAAGCCCTCTAAACATGAATTCCTCCTGTATAGGTGCCAAAACTGTAGCACTAACAATAAAAGAAAGCGAAAGTCCTTTACTAGCTTCCTCAAGGTGTTGATCCGAAGCACCAGAAACAACTGAGAAAAAAGCATGATAGCTAATACTTACAAGCACAGTGAGAAGAAAAATTCCAATGAACAGCAAGAGTTGTTTCCTGCTTAACATCCCAAAAGAAATCATGTCAAACCATTTCGCATAGCCAAAACTAAGGAAAAGCAAGAGACTCTTTATAATAATGAATGTGTACTGGTGTTGAAAATAATCCCCTTGATTGACGGAATATCCCGCTGTACCAATGATTGCAAATACTAAAAATCCCAAAAACAAGGCATGACACTTATTAAAAATGGCCATAAAACTATCCTCCTCACCAAACAGACTTCCTACACGTCATTCTTTAGATCTAGCCTTTCCAAAACAAACCATTTTAGCAACCAAAATCCGACCACATAGCCAGCCCCTATGAATATAGCCATTAAAGCTAGCATGGAATTTAGGGAATTAAAGACCGCCGCAGATACAAAGGTTAGCACAAAAACATTAAAGGCAATAGTGTCAGAAGCCAAGACTAGAATATAGGGTGTCAACCAATCTAAGGTTTTTGAATCTAGGAAAAATAAGTGTTTATACATGATGACCTCCTCTTATCAGACTATAGACTAGCCGCAAGTTCTTCCCTACTTTTTATAATACTTCAATCCCCAAATGAGTAGAAGCATAATAATCAAGCAGAGAATAGCGCCAATATAGGCAATTAGTTGTTGGTAAGATTCTCCTGCTGTGACACCTCTATACAAACAGATAATAGACATAAAACCTGTCAAGCCGATGAACATGAGTTGATTGGTTCTAGGACTAACCAAATCATCATCTTCAAACTTTCTTATCCTCATTTCTCTAGTGAGATAAACAGTGACCAAAATAGAAGCCAAGTTAATAACCACTAAAAGAAATTGGAAAACCAAGGAAAAATTTAAAAACTGACGAGATAGAAATAGATAAGTAGAGACAAGTAAAGGCAACTGACCTAAGAACAATCTCGCAAGGAAGATGTTCCGTTTTTTAGCAAGAAACGTTTTCATTTCTTTGATCCTTTCTTTTTAGTTAAAACAAGATAAATCATAACTGCAATCATATAGGCTATGGTATAAAATAGATGATACCAAATACTCTCCCTAAGCGGATAAAGAAGGATAGACATAATCAGATACAGAACGAAAATGATCAGTATTTTTTTCTTCATAAGATTTTCTCCTAAATGTATGCTTTATCTTAGTTGAGCTACAACCTTTACACTGCTAGTATAGCACTCATTTTGACCTTGGATCACTCAAATCACAAATGGTCATCAAAACATCTTGAATTGTAAAAAATTAAAAAAGCAAGCATGAAAAACATACTTGCCCTATGGAAACTTAACAATGTGAAAATACAAAATAGAAAGCTATTCAGCCTTACTTCCGTCTGTTCTCATATATTCTCATAATCGCAACCAGGATACAGGCTGTCCCACCTGCCAAAACCAGAAGAGTAATGATAATGTTGAGAATTTCAGGCGTCCTCTCTATTCTGTTGACAAGACGGACTAAAGACAATACTGTCAATAAGAGTAAAGCTACTGACCCTGTCCGAATTAAAGAAGCCATTCGGTTCTCAACCGCATATAAGAATGATGGTAACATAACACAGGATATAGCAATCACAAACAGATTACTCCCCGTTTCTTCTCCCTTATTCACCACGGAAATCATGAGAAGATTCGATGCTATAATCAACGTAGAACAGATGATAAAAAAGGATTTCTTATTCATATAGGATACCTCATATACTATAGTATTTTAATCGATGACTACAGGCGGTACTTCTTTCCACAAATCTTCTAATCATCAACTGACATTGAGTGAACTGTTAAAACCTGACGAAAGACTTGATTTTGACAGGTGGTATTTAGACTGGTATTGGGATGGCTTTCCACAATTTTCATGACGGTATAGAGACCAACTCCTCTCTCCTCCCCTTTAGAACTGGCTCCAAAGGAGAAAATCTCAGAAATGTCTATACCCTCTTCTTTAATGGAATTTTCAATGATAAAAGTCTCCTGTGCTCCATTTTTTAAAAAGGCGATTGAAACATGAGGTTGACTGGCCTCTACACTAGCTTCAATGGCATTATCACAAAGGATAGACACAATGGTTAGAAAATCAAGTAGGCTCATCCCCTCTACCTGAATCTCCTCAGGAACTTCGACATTAAAGACAATGTCCTTATCTCTGGCTTTTAGAAATTTCCCTGCTAGAAGACTTTTGAGGGCTTTATCACGAATATTTACCAATCGACCAAGGTCATATTTATTGTCCTGCAATTTCTCACTGGAATCCTTTAAGACCGAGTCGTAGACCTCTTGTATCTGCTCCATGTCCTCCTCTTCAATGCCCAGACGTAAGCTGGTTAAGAGGTTGGTATAATCATGCCGAAAGCTCCGGACTTCCTTGTAAAGTTCCTCTATATGCCGACTATAGCGTTCCATATCTCTGTAGCGCAAGGTCTGCTCTTGGTCCAATCTCTCATGGAGTTTGTCCTTCAAATAGGTATCCAGTTTCTTGATAATCCCCATAAAAAAGAGAAAGTAAAACACCAGAATCAGATGGCGAACAGTCTTTGATTGAATACCTTGTTCATATTCAAAGAAAGACAGACTTTGCATCACCAAATAGTAGGCTCCCATTATCCAGTTAATCTTAGTCAGGGACTTTTGAAAACCTTTATCTAGAATCTCCCTTCTCAAGTTAGTGAAATCATAGTCCAACCATTTCAAAAAGACTAGGGAAATGAAGAAATTGAAAATTATTATACATAACCAAGCAAATGAGTAGTCATCATATACTTGCCCTTGTTCCAAAAATGGAAGCACAAAATAGGAAACACCTCTATGAAAGAGATTCACTAATATCATTGGAAAGAGACCATAAAAGAGAAGGAGTTTTTTAGGAAGTCCTCTTAACAATAAGAAAGATAAGCCTATGCCGTACAAGGGTTCCATAAAATAAAATAGGTAATTATATCCTACCATATATTCAATCATTAAAAAAACAAAGGCCAACAGTATCTTAAAAAGAAAAGCCTTAAAAATCCTCTCAAAAGTGATACCAATTCCATCCACCTTAAAGAAAATGACAATTTCTAGCCCATGAGTAACAAGTGTATACAACAATATCCAAGCAATATTCATAAACTCTCCTAGCTCAGTGTAAGTTATTAATAGCTTCAGACACTTCTCTGACCTTATAACGCGCAATCATACAGCTTCCGCCATTAGGAAAGTAAAGAAGTTTTTCTTTCTTATCCAGACGAACCACATTGGCAGGATTGATGAGAAAAGAGCGATGGCACTGCAAGAGACGAGGTTCCTGCTTGAAAACCTCCTCTAGACTAGCTGTAAATTCCAACCTGTCTGTCTTGGTATAGAGAATAACACGATGGGCTCTGGGCGATGTTTCAAGATAATAAACCTCTTTAAAAGGATACTGGAATTGGGCAAATTTTGATTTAAAGTAAAAGCAATCTTCCGCCAGACTTTTACTATCTTGACTATTGGCATAGAGGAGGGCTGTCTCGATACGAGATTCAAACTCCTCTGCCGACAAGGCCTTATCAATGTAGTCCAAAGCAGACACTTGGTAGCGAAAGGACAGGGGCATAAACTCCGAGTGAGTCGTCACAAAGACGATGAGAGCATAAGGATCCCGATCCCGAATCTTTCTAGCCACCTCTAGACCCTTCATCTCCTCATTTCGAATCTCAATATCCAAAAAGAATAGCTGATGGGCTCCTTTCTCATGCACCTCTGCCAGCAGCTGGTCTGGCTTACCAAAAACTTCAAAAGAACTCGGAGTGATATGATGTTCCTTCAAAAGTTTTTCAATCGTCGTTTCAATTCTTGCTTGTTGGGAAAAATCATCTTCTAAAACAAATATTCTCATCTTCTTACTCTCCTTGTTTCGATTTCTTCCTAAAAAGAGAATAGCAAAAATACTCTGATACAAGCCCACCAAATCCTAAATAGGCCTTTAATGCTCCTGAAGGGTATCTTGTTCCTCAAATAAGCATGATAATCTTACAACTATTTATCATAAAATCTTAACAGTACCATTCAGGAAATTTCAAGAACAATTAAAGATTTGTAGGTAAAAAAGGAGATAAAAGTGATAAACTGACAGTATCAAAACACAGTTGCTAGAAACAAGACTGGCACCCAGATTAAAGGAGGAATTCTCATGACAGATACAGACCCTATCAAAAGAGCTCAGACTTTGATTACTGACCTAAACAAAGCTTACCAAGTATGCAAACAGGCAACCGCTGACGACGTCCGCTTTCAGGAGCAATTAAACTCTATTCTTGCTTTTCTAGCCAAGGCTGAGATAGTGGATAATCGAGTCTTGATTGAACTGGAAAAATTTTACCAGACTTCCAGTCTTCTCATGGGACTCAGCGCCCTCAATCCAGATGCTCCTACTCGCGCCGCTTGGCGGGCCTATGACCGCTTCCACTTTGACCAAGTCAAGACCAAGTTGAGCCTCTACGGACCAACCATTATCTTGTAAAAAATAAAAGAAGCTGAGACAAACTGAACTCAACTTCTTTTTTCGTGTCATATAGGCAATGTTAGTCCTGCATCTGACGTTTTACCTGATAAGGCAAATACAAGACTAGTAAAACCAAACCAGCTCCCAGCAAGGCTAGAAGGGCTAGTTTTTCTTGGAAGGTAATCAACCCAACAACTAATTCCACAAGTAAAACAAAACTGGTCAATCCTCGTACTACCGCCTGCAAGCCTTTTTCCTTTTGCCCCTTGTCCAGTGGAAAGAGTTGGGTCAAATACTGGTAGTCAAAGGCATGATAGAGGGCCAGCAACTGGAAGAGCAAGAGGTAGTTAAAGAGAACTACCACTGCTGTCGCAATCCAAGCTTGCTCGATAAAAACCTGCGCCAGCAAAGAAAGCAAGAGAAGACGGAGACTGAGCGCAAAGAGATCTCCATTTCGCAGATAAGAACGCAGATAGAGATTTTGCCAAATCTTCCCAGGCACCTTCTGAACAGCCTTTAGGATAAAGTCCAGATAGGCACGACGCTTGACGCTGTTTGAAATTCCTTTGACCTGCGTAAAGAGGGCAAAGAAACGAAGCAAGACTTGCTTACGCTTGCTTTCTTGGGAAATGACATAGTCCCAGTTCAGTCCAGTTTCCGTGAAATTTGCTGGCCTTTTGACGAAAGAGGAAATATTTTCCTACTCCCAATAAAAGCACATAGAGCAAAAAAACTGGCAAGCCATAACCCATTGCCAAAAATAAAGGCGCAAATAACAGCAAGAAAAGGGTCTGGACAAAGAGCCAAAAGACTAGGGAAATGCCAGTTTGACGCTTGAGATGGAGCTTGATTTCCTCTTCTCCGACCAAGAGAAAGAGCTTGTCTGGAGCCTCCATATAGGTGGCAATTCCTCCCCAAAGCAAAAGTAAAACAGAGGTAATTCCTACAAATAAAAGGATAGGCCAATGATTTTCAGGAAAATCTTGTAAGAGTTGACTGTACTGGTAAGCTAAAAACCCCAGCAAGACAAGCAGGAACAAGACAAAGTGGTCATTAAGAACATAGCGCAGATAACCGACACACTCCTTACGAAAAGCCTGCTTTCTCTTTAAAAACAAGTCTTTCATAGCTCCTCCTCTTTGGTCAGAGCCAAGTAAATATCATTCAAACTAGCCTCAGGCATATCAAAGGCTTCGCGCAGTTGCGCCAGATTTCCCTTGGTACGCACTTCCCCCTTGTGGAGAATGACAAAGGCATCACACATCTTCTCAGCCGAATCCAGCACGTGGGTACTCATGAGAATAGACTTGCCTTTTTGCTTTTCCACTTCCAAAAGCTGAATCAAGTCTGCAATAGCCAGCGGATCGAGACCAAGGAAAGGCTCATCCACGATGAAGAGACTCGGATCCACCACAAAAGCACAGATAATCATGACCTTCTGCTTCATCCCTTTTGAAAAATGAACAGGGAACCAGTCCAATTTCTGGTCCAGACGGAACATTTAATAAAGGTTCTACTCGCTCAAAAGCTACCTTTTGCTCGATACCATAAGCCATAGCCACTGTTTCGATATGCTCTCTGAGGGTCAATTCCTCATACAAACTAGGCGTCTCAGGAATGTAGCCAATTTGCTTACGGTAGTTAGTCGCATCTCCTTGCAGGGTCAGACCATTGATATTGATGGAGCCACTATAAGGTGTCAACAGACCGATAATTTCATTAATAGTCGTCGATTTCCCAGCACCATTGAGACCAATCAGACCGACCAGCTGCCCACTTTCAACAGTAAAGGATACATCTTTCAAGACAGGTACATGGACATAGCCACCTGTCAGGTTTTTAATTTCTAACATATTTTCTCCAAATCTGGTATAATGTAGCTATATTATATCAAAATTCAATACAGTAGAGGTAGATTTTATGTCAGATTGCATTTTTTGTAAAATCATCGCAGGGGAAATTCCTGCTTCAAAAGTATATGAAGATGAGCAGGTTCTTGCCTTTCTTGATATCTCTCAAGTGACACATGGACACACCTTGGTCGTGCCAAAAGAACACTATCGTAATCTTTTGGAAATGGACGCTACTAGCGCCAGCCAACTCTTTGCCCAAGTACCAACAGTGGCTCAAAAAGTCATGAAAGCTACTAAGGCCGCTGGTATGAATATCATTGCTAACTGTGAAGAAGTCGCAGGGCAAACAGTCTTTCATACCCACGTTCACCTCGTACCTCGCTACAGTGCGGACGATGAGCTCAAGATTGATTTTATCGCACACGAACCAGACTTTGACAAACTTGCTCAAGTCGCTGAAACCATCAAAAACGCATAAGGAGTTGCTATGAAATTATCCAATCTACTGCTATTTGCAGGAGCTGCAGCAGGAAGTTATCTGGTCACAAAAAATCGCCAAACCATCACAGGTGAAGTCTTGAATACCACTGACCGCGTTCAAGCTATCAAAGACGATGTGGATATTATCCAAAACAGCCTGCAAATCATCGACCAGCAAAAAGAACTCATCAAGGAATATCAAGAAGACCTGACTTACAAGTTTAAGGTCTTGGAAAAGGATATCCAGACTAGACTAGCTGTGATTAAAGAAACACAGGAAATCGAAGATAAGTAAAAGAGCCCGATGGCTCTTTTTACTTTATTCTCCTTCAAAGGCATCTTTAATATGGTCAAAGAATCCTTTTTTCTTTGGATTTACTTTTAAATCACCAGCAGCTGCGAATTCTTTCAAGGCTGCTTTTTGGCGGTCGTTCAATCCTGTCGGAGTCACGACATTAACGGTAACGTATTGGTCACCAACTGCACCGCCACGAAGGCTCGGAGCTCCCTTGCCACGTAGACGGAATTTCTTACCAGTCTGAGTTCCCTCTGGGATAACCAATTCAACATCACCGTGAACAGTCGGGATATCAACTGTATCACCAAGAGCTGCTTGGACAAAGTTAAGGTTGAGATTGTAGAAGATAGTGGTTCCTTCACGTTCAAACTTGTCGCTGGCTTCCACAGAAACCACTACATACAAGTCACCATAAGGTCCACCGTTAAAGCCAGCTTCACCTTGACCAGCTAGGCGAATTTGTTGACCAGTTTCTACACCAGCAGGGATTTTCACATGTACGCTATGGGCTTGTTTTTCATGACCTGTTCCGTGACAGGTTGTACATGGATCTTTGATTTCTTTTCCGCGACCATGACAGACATCACAGGTTACTTGGCGACGCATCATACCAAGCGGAGTCTGTGTATCGACGTTAATGACACCAGCGCCATGACAGCGTCCACAAGTGACTGGACTTGTCCCTGGCTTAGCACCAGAGCCATTACATGTACGACAGCTTGCTTCACGGTTGTACTTAACTTCTTTTTCAGCTCCGAAAATAGCTTCTTCAAAGGTTAAATTTACACGATACTGGAGGTCATCCCCTTGGCGAGGAGCGTTTGGATTGCGCGAAGCACCGCCTCCGCCGAAGAAACTTGAGAAGATGTCCTCAAAACCACCGAAGCCTCCTGCCCCATCGAAACCGCCGAAACCACCAGCACCACCAAAGCCACCGTTGGCTCCAGTCGCACCATATTGGTCATAGGCAGCCCGTTTTTGGTCGTCACTCAAAGTCTCATAGGCTTCCTGAACTTCCTTGTACTTTTCCTCAGCACCAGGCTCCTTGTTGATATCTGGGTGATATTTTTCGAAAGCTTACGATAAGCCTTTTTGATTTCGTCTGCCGAAGCGTTTTTTGACACCCCCAGACGATCATAAAATTCAGTATTGTTCATAATTCAAGATACAAAGGGCGTCAAACGGACACAGCCAAAATAGGAGTTTTGACGACGGACGCTTGCGTCCTAGAAAAAACTATCTTTTTGGCACAGTCCGTAGCCCGTGTTCAGTTACGAACACCCTTGTTCCTTTCTGTTATTGTTGCGGAACGAAACCACGATTTAGATAGGATTCTATTCCTGTATTTCATATTGATGAGACAAAACCCAAACAAATGAGATTCCGTCCCTTTTTATCGAAAAACAGAGGCTGGGTTGCAACCTCTGGATTTCTTCTTATTATTACGACGTTCAAAAATAAAGTCGATTATACTTTGCTTTTGAACTAGTAAGGCGTTTAGGCAAGTCACCATAGCGATTGCCGTAGAATGACAATCACTTTAGCGATTAGTCATTCTTGACGACCTCGCTCCCCGATTTTCAAGCTCGGGATAAAATAGTCCACTGGACTATTTTATTTCTCCGTAAACTCTCCATCCACGATGTCATCGCCTGCGTTTCCTGCTGCTTGTGCACCTTCTGCTCCTGCTTGAGCTTGTTGGGCTGCTGCGGCTTGTTCGTAGAGTTTAACAGCAAGTCCTTGAGCTTTCGTTCAATGCTTCAAGTTTTGCTTTCATGTCGTCCAAGTTGTTGTCTTCTTGAGCTTTCTTAAGGTCATCAAGGGCAGCTTGGGCAGCGTCACGTTCTGCGTCGAAACCTTTTCCTTCAGTTTCCTTGATAGTCTTTTCAGTTGCGAAGATAGCTTGGTCTACTTCGTTACGAAGGTCAACTTCTTCTTTACGTTTCTTATCTGCTTCAGCGTTTGCTTCTGCATCTTTCATCATGCGGTCGATTTCTTCATCAGTCAAACCAGAGTTTGATTGGATAACAATTGTTTGTTCTTTTTGGGTTCCAAGGTCTTTGGCTTTAACAGACACGATACCGTTCTTGTCGATGTCAAATGTTACTTCGATTTGAGGAATTCCACGAGGTGCAGCTGGGATATCTGTCAATTGGAAACGTCCAAGAGTCTTGTTATCTGCTGCCATTGGGCGTTCACCTTGAAGAACGTGGATATCAACGGCTGGTTGGTTGTCTGCCGCAGTTGAGAAGACTTGTGATTTAGATGTTGGAATTGTTGTGTTACGGTCGATGAGTTTTGTGAAGACACCACCCATTGTTCGATACCAAGTGACAATGGTGTTACATCAAGAAGGACAACGTCTTTGACATCACCAGTAATCACACCACCTTGGATGGCAGCACCCATAGCAACTACTTCGTCAGGGTTTACTGATTTGTTTGGTTCTTTACCAGTTTCAGCTTTAACAGCTTCTACAACGGCTGGGATACGAGTTGACCCACCAACAAGGATAACTTCATCGATTTCTGACAAGCTCAAACCTGCATCTGAAAGGGCTTGACGAACTGGAACTTTTGTACGTTCTACAAGGTCACGAGTCAAATCATCAAATTTCGCACGAGTCAAAGTCATTTCCAAGTGAAGAGGTCCAGCCTCACCTGCAGTGATAAATGGCAAGCTGATTTGTGTTGAAGTTACACCAGAAAGGTCTTTCTTCGCTTTTTCAGCTGCATCTTTCAAACGTTGCATTGCCATCTTGTCAGTAGACAAGTCAATACCGTTTTCTTTCTTGAATTCTGCTACCAAGTGGTCGATGATTTTTTGGTCAAAGTCGTCACCACCAAGTTTGTTGTCCCCTGCAGTTGACAATACGTCGAAGACACCGTCACCCAATTCAAGGATAGATACGTCGAATGTACCACCACCAAGGTCAAATACCAAGATTTTTTCTTCTTTGTCAGTCTTGTCCAAACCATAAGCAAGAGCTGCTGCTGTTGGTTCGTTGACGATACGTTCTACTTCAAGACCAGCGATTTTACCAGCGTCTTTAGTTGCTTGACGTTGAGCATCGTTGAAGTAAGCTGGAACTGTGATAACTGCTTTGGTTACTTTCTCACCAAGGTAGTCTTCAGCATAACCTTTCAAGTATTGAAGGATCATAGCTGAGATTTCTTGTGGAGTGTATTCTTTTCCGTTAGCAGAAACTTTTTCAGAAGTTCCCATCTTAGATTTGATAGAGATAACTGTATCTGGGTTTGTAACTGCTTGACGTTTTGCAGCATCACCAACGATGATTTCGCCGTTTTTGAATGAGACTACAGATGGAGTTGTACGGTTTCCTTCTGGGTTTGCGATGATTTTTGATTCAGTTCCTTCAAGAACTGCAACTGCTGAGTTTGTTGTACCTAAGTCAATACCGATAATTTTAGACATGTGTTTTTCTCCTTAAATTTTAATTCGAATTTTGATTTTTTGATATTTCCCTTAAGTGGTGGGGACGTGAGCAACTCCCTACGGGATTTCATCACTTATTTTTGAGCCTACTGTCTCAAAAATCCCCTGTTTCAGTAGCAAAAGCTACTGAAACTTTCACCACGATGGGAAATATCTTCCTTGCAAGCCTCCGGCTTGCCTCTTATCTTTCTTCATAGTTTATTGTCGTTTCGGACAAGGTTTCTATTATATATGTTGCAACCGTCAGAATTGCCTAATCGAACACGCCCTAAGCTCTGGGTAAAAAAGATAGATTTCCTTGTGTTCATCGAACACTTCGTCAATCTCCTATTTTTACTGTGAGCTTTTTACGGGCTTTGTATCTTAGTTGTACACCACTACCATTGCTGGGCGTAGGATGCGGTCATGGAGTTTGTAGCCTTTTTGGAAAACTTGGGCGATGGTATCTGCTGGGTGTTCATCGTCTGCTGGGAGAGTTTGGATGGCCATATGGTAGTTATGGTCAAATTCACCGTCAGCTGCGATTTCTTCGATTCCTTCTTCTTTCAAAGCATGAATCAAGCTTTCTTGCACCATTTCCAAGCCCTTCTTCACATCATCTGTCAAACCTTCAACTGCAAGTGCACGCTCAAGGTTATCCAAAGAAGGAAGAATCGCTTTTGCCAAGTCCTGGCTACGATAACGTTGCAAGTTTTGACGCTCTTCATTGGCACGGCGTTGGATATTTTGCATTTCCGCATGAGCGCGAAGGTATTTGTTTTTCGAACTCATCTGCACGTTCATTTGCCAAGTCCAACTCAGACTTTTTCAGGAGTTGTTTCTTCAGCTGTTTCCACAACTTCCTCTTCTTGGACTTCTTCTACTTCTTCATTTTTTTATATCTTGGGCCATTTTTCGCCTCCTTTAATGATTTCAATCTTAATGTACTTCGTAATGATTACTGCTGAGGTAGCGGTAAAAATCTGTCAACTTCATAGTCAAAACACGGTTGACTACGTTGACTTGGTTGATTAGCTGTTGGTAATCCAGATTAACTGGACCGATAATCGCTAGAATTCCAACTCCCCGATAAGGAATGAGGAACTTACTACTAATCACCGCTAGGTCAGCTAGACAGGACTCTTGACTGTCCGCAACACGGATATTTTGCATTTGATCCTCACGCAACCCCTCACGAATCTCCAGAGCCACCTTTTGCGGTTGATCAAAGAACTGATAGGCTGCCAGATTGGCAAAATTCAAGAGATTGACCTTGCCCGCCACCACAATGTTTTTCGTTGAACATTTCCTTAAAAAAATGTGTTCAAAGAGATCGATAACATTGTCCGTCGTTGTGAAGTAACGCTGGATAATCTGCGGAATCTCTGTCCGAATCTTGTAGTGAATATCTAGAACTGTGTGACCGAGGAAACGTTCCTGAATGATTGCCTTCAGTTTCAGCAAATCTTCCTGCAAAAAGTTCCTTGGAATCAGAAACTGACTGGTAACCGTTCGAGACTCGTCTAGGGTGAATACTGCCAAGGCTGTATGTTGCCCTAAAACAACGATATCAAAGGCTGTCAACCGTTGCCTGCTCGGCTCAACATCCAGTGCTACCACTGTACAGCCACTCAAGTCTGTTAGTAGGTTAGCAGCCTCTTGCAGAATATCCTCTAGTTTGAAGAATTCCTGATCAAAGGCTTTGACAATCTCATAAACCTCATTTTCAGCCAGTCGGTCAAAATCCAGTGAGTGTTTCACATAGTACTGAAAACCAGCAACACTTGGCATGCGACCACTTGAAGTATGAGCCTTCTCAAGCAACCCTTGCTTTTCTAAAAGCCGCCATATCATTACGAATGGTTGCACTGCTAGAGTTAATAGACTCTTGCAATGCTTTAGATCCGACAGGTTCGTGCGTTTTGGTAAAGATGTCAATAATCAGATTTAGAATATCCTGCTGACGCTCTGTAACCATCTCATCACTCCTCTCTGTCTGATCGATTAGCACTCTATACGCTCAAGTGCTAACTTATGATTCTATTATACACCCTTAAAAGAGAATGTCAAGACAAAAACTCAAAAAATTAGCACTCTTTTATCAAGAGTGCTAAAAATCAGTCTAAAGACCTAGAAAAAAGACCGCCCTCAGGCAATCTTTCTTCTATATTAGTATTAGTAAAGGTCTAAATAGTTATCAATTTCCCATTGTGAAACAAAGGTTGCATAGCTTGCCCATTCGATTCGTTTGGCTTCAAGGAAACTAGTATAGATATGTTCTCCGAGAGCCGCTCTGACAACCTCATCTTCAGTCAGAGCTTTCAAAGCGTTGTGAAGGGTTGATGGAAGGTCTGTAATACCAGCTTCCTTGCGCTCTTCTGCTGTCATGATGTAGATATTTTCTTCGATAGGAGCTGGTGCTTCAATTTTATTTTCAATACCATGCAAACCAACCTCCAAAAGAACAGCCATAGCGATGTATGGGTTTGCCATTGGATCCACTGAACGCAACTCAAGACGAGTTCCCATACCGCGTGAAGCAGGCACGCGCACAAGCGGCGAACGGTTACGACCAGCCCAAGCAATGTAAACAGGCGCTTCATAACCTGGAACCAAACGTTTGTATGAGTTAACTGTTGGGTTCATGATGGCAGTATAGTTATAGGCATGCTTAATCAAACCACCGAGGAAATGGTAGGCCGTTTCTGACAACTGCATTCCTTTTGGATCATTTGGATCAAAGAAGGCATTGTTTCCTTCTGCATCAAACAAGGACATATTACAGTGCATACCTGATCCGGCAATACCAAATTTTGGTTTGGCCATAAAGGTTGCGTAAAGGCCATGTTTGCGAGCAATGGTTTTAACAACGAGTTTAAAGATTTGAATCTTATCACAAGCACGGAGAACTTCATCGTACTTAAAGTCAATCTCGTGTTGTCCAACCGCAACCTCGTGGTGACTGGCTTCTACTTCAAATCCCATTTTGGTCAAGACATTCACAATCTCACGACGTGTATTGTCCGCAAGGTCAGTAGGTGCCAAATCAAAGTAGCCACCCTTGTCATTCACTTCAAGTGTTGGGTCTCCATTTTCATCCAACTTAAATAGGAAGAATTCTGGCTCTGGTCCAAGGTTGAAGGATTTGAATCCTACTTCCTCCATGTGACGAAGAGCACGTTTCAAATTGCCACGAGGGTCACCTGCAAATGGTTCACCTTCTGTTGTATAGACATCACAGATCAAACCTGCAACACTTCCATTTTCATCTCCCCAAGGGAAGACTGTCCATGTATCCAAGTCTGGGTACAAGTACATATCTGACTCGTTGATACGTACAAAACCTTCAATAGAAGATCCATCAAACATAGCCTTGTTTGACAAGACTTTATCTAACTGTTCATCTGTAGCAGGAATTCGACGTTTTTCATGGTTCCCAAAATATCTGAGAACATGAGACGGATAAAGGTAACATTTTTTTCCTTGACTTCACGACGAATATCTGCAGCTGTGATTGGCATGAGTTTTCTCCTTAATTATGACTACTTGCGGTTGCCTAACCGCGACCAAAAGGTGACCGTACTGAAGCAAAGCGACCCTGTTGGAGGAGTTCATTGTGAAGTGCACGACGTACTTCAGTCTGACTAACCGCTTTCTTGGATTTCGCTTCACGTTCAGCATATTTTTTCTTAATGGCAGCGATATTATAACCTTCAGAGATATAATCTTTGATTTCAAGCAGACGATCCATGTCATTCAAGGAATACATGCGACGGTTCCCTTCGTTTCGATCAGGCTTAATCAACTCTTGATCTTCATAATAACGAATCTGACGCGCCGATAGATCGGTCAACTTCATAACACTGCCGATAGGAAAAACAGCCATATTTCGGCGAAATTCTTTTTCCTTCATTTACAATTTCCTTCTTTCTGTCTATTATAGTCTAAAAAAAGACAAACGTCAATTGATAATGTTATAAAATGTAACATTATTTTTCTTTTTTCTCAAAAAAGAGCCGAATGCGGTCAATATCATAATTTACGAGAATTGCGACAAAAACTCCCATGAAAGTTTCTGATACACGCGCAAATACGTACAAAATCGTCTCGCCACTCGGAATCGACAGGGTAATGATTAACATAGCCGCTACACCACCAATTACACCTGCTTTATTATTCATAGCTACATTTGTCATAATGGTTAACATGGTGCAGATTGGAACAACTACTAAAGTTACCCAAAAGGCTTCATGGAAAAAGGTATTTAATAGGAAGAAGACCAGGGCATAGAGGCCACCGATACTATTTCCTAGAATACGCGAAGTCCCAAAATGGACACTCTTATCAAAACTCTCCCTCAGGCTAAAAACGGCTGTCAAAGCACCGATTTGAAGACCTTTCCAACCAAAAAAGCCAAAAATCAAGAGAACTAGAAAAACAGCAATACCTGTTTTAAAGGTTCGCATACCAAGTTTGAACTGGGATTTATCGAATTTATATTTTTTAAAATAACTCATAATCTCAACTTTCTATTTCCATTTTATCATAAATTGGCTGATTTTATGAGGAATAGTTGAGAGGAAGCGTTTTTATTTTAAGCAAAAGAAAAGAGGAACTTTCATTCCTCTCTTCTTTGATTTGTTTATAAAATCTTATTTTTCTGTCAAGGCTGCAAGTCCTGGAAGAACTTTACCTTCAAGAAGTTCCATTGATGCTCCACCACCAGTAGAGATCCATGAGAATTTATCTGCACGTCCAAGGTTGATCGCTGCGGCAGCTGAGTCACCACCACCGATGATTGATTTAACGCCTGGTTGTTTCACGATAGCGTCCATCACACCAATTGTACCAGCTTGGAAGTCTGGGTTTTCAAATACACCCATAGGTCCGTTCCATACAACTGTTTTCGCACCAGTCAAAGCTTCGTCAAATTTAGCGATAGATTTTGGACCGATGTCAAGACCAAGGAAGCCTTCAGAAACTGCTTCACCTTCAGTGTCACGCACTTCAGTGTAACCAGCAAAGGCGTTAGCTTCTTTTGAGTCAACTGGCAAGATCAATTTACCGTTTGCTTTTTCAAGAAGAGCTTTCGCAACATCCAATTTGTCTTCTTCTACAAGTGAGTTACCGATTTCGATACCTTGTGCTTTGTAGAATGTGTAAGTCATACCACCACCGATAAGGACTTTATCAGCTTTTTCAAGCAAGTTTTCGATAACACCGATCTTGTCTGAAACTTTTGAACCACCAAGGATAGCCACGAATGGACGTTCTGGAGCTTCAACTGCTTCTTGGATGTAGGCAATTTCGTTTTCAAGAAGGAAACCAGCAACTGCTTTTTCAACGTTTGCTGAGATACCAACGTTAGATGCGTGTGCACGGTGAGCTGTACCGAATGCATCGTTTACGAAGATACCATCTCCAAGTGATGCCCAGTATTTACCAAGTTCAGGATCGTTTTTAGATTCTTTTTTGCCGTCAACATCTTCGTAGCGAGTGTTTTCAACCAAGAGAACTTGTCCATCTTCAAGAGCGTTGATTGCCGCTTCCAATTCAGCACCACGAGTGACACCTGGAAGGAAAGTAACGTCTTGACCCAATTTAGCTGCCAAGTCAGCAGCTACAGGAGCAAGTGATTTACCAGCTTTGTCTGCTTCTTCTTTTACACGGCCAAGGTGAGAGAAGAGGATAGCACGTCCACCTTGTTCAAGAATGTACTTGATAGTTGGAAGAGCTGCAGTGATACGGTTGTCGTTGGTAATCACGCCATCTTTTACAGGTACGTTGAAGTCAACACGAACGAGAACTTTTTTCCCTTTCAAGTCAACGTCTTTAACAGTCAATTTTGCCATTAGATATGACTCCTTCTTTTTTTATACGTGTTAATTATATCACAAAATCACCAAAAGAGATAGAAAAACCCTAAACTTTTCCAGTTCTTTCTTGCAACGAAAACTAGCATTTCTGAAAATCAAAACTAGAAAAACCTTTCCAAATCACTAAGTAATATAAGAAAAACTAGTTAATCCATCTCATTCTTCCACTGATTTTTACTAGTTAAAACGAGGTTTGACTAATCTGCAGTCAAACCTTGTTTTTAGTTGTTATGAGGAAATGCAAGAATCCTAAATCGATTCGTTTTCTCTCTTCTTTCCAGCAAGTAGGCCATAGCCACTCATCACTCCGAGGAGTCCTAGTGCTACTAGACTAGCATCTCTTGTTACTCCAGTATTTGGAAGTTCTTTACCTACTTTTTCATTTGTCGGTGTTGCTAAAAGAGCTTGACCTGTTTTTTGAGAGTCTTGCTCTTCTTTCGTTCCAACTTCAACAATTTCCGGAAGAGCTTCCTTGAGAACTTCTGTTGTACGAAGGGTGCGTTTGCCTTGAGCATCTACTTCTACAAAGCGACGAATTTGTCCTTCTTCTCCAGCTTGCACAATACGACGTTGACCTTTGGGAAGTTCTGAGCTTGAACGTTCTTGACGTTCAAAGGATACTTCAATTTCTTCAACTTCTAGTTTCGAAGTTTCTAGAACTAGGTCTTTTACTCCCTCAGCTGGTTGATTGCTTGATAGAACTTTTGTACCTACTTCGGTAATCTCTGGAACAGCTTCCTTGAGAATTTCTGTTGTACGAAGGATACGATTGCCTTGAGCATCTACTTCTACTAGACGACGAATCTGCCCTTCTTCTCCTTTTTGGACAAGTTGACGTTGACCGACTAGGAGATTTGGATTTGGTCGTTCTTGACGATTGAATGCCACTGTGCCCTCTTCAACTTCTAGTTTCGGAGTTTCTAAAACTAGGTCTTTTGCTCCTTCTGCTGGTTGATTGCTTGATAGAACTTTTGTACCTACTTCGGTAATCTCTGGAACAGCTTCCTTAAGAATTTCTGTTGTACGAAGGATACGATTGCCTTGGCCATCTACTTCTACAAAATGACGAACTTGACCTTCTTCTCCTTTTTGGACAAGTTGACGTTGACCCTTAAGAAGATCCGAATTTGGTCTTTCTTGACGTTCAAAGGCTGTTGTTTCAGTTTCAACAACTAGTTCAGGGAGAACCTCAACTGTTGGGGCTACTTCACTTGGATCCATACTACCAACATGATGACTTTCTTCTGCAGGAGCTAGTTTCTTATTCAGCTTTTCTTTCATGTCCGCAAAAGCTTGTGGAGTTGGCATCTCTGAAGCCAACAAAGTTTCTGCTTGTTCAATCAACTCAGCTTTAGGATCTTTTTCACGGATAGATTCGAGCAAACCTTCCAATTCTTCTCTAGCTGTCTGATAACGTTGATTTCCATCCAAGTCTGTCCCTGCTTGTTTCAATTCATTCAAGGCTTTGTTGACTTCTTCTTGACTGGCATCATGGTTTTCTGCAACAGCTTTCGCTGCATTGAGTTTCTCTACTAGTACAGCTTGTTTGTCCTCACTTGAGAAGGTATAGGAAAGGGTTGACTGACGGCCTTGGGCAGCAGTGATTTCTTGTTTAAGGTATTCATCATTAACTGCAGCCTTTGGAGAAACCAAGACATCAAACTCAGCTGTGTGCCCCTTGTAATGCAGGGTCAAGGTCTGGCGTCCAGTCTTCTGAGCATCGTATCCCGTGATTTCAACACCTTCATCAGTAAAGCTGTGAGTCTCTTCTGTCTCGTCATCATAGAGAACACCAAAGCGACCTTCAGAGAGATCCAGTTGATCTCCTACTAGATAGTCTGTTTTTGGTTTCTTAGTAATATACAAGCCCGCTACTTCTTTTGTTTTTCCTTCATCCTGTCCTGTCACTTGGACTTTTAGATCACCTGACACTGGTAAACCAAGGTATTGAAGTGTTAGGTTTTGTCCCCCTTTTTGATGATCATCGTATCCAGATACCGTCACACCTGAGTGAGTAAGGTTAATCAGCTCGTCGGCTCGTCCCCCTTCGTATTGAACACGGAGTGTTCCGCCTCTGAGGTCCAGTTTTTCTCCTACTTTGTAAACCGTCTTTTTAGGTTCTTTTTCCAGGCTAACCGCAGCAATTTTTCTCTCATCCTGTGGAATCGCTACAGCCAAGGTGTTACTGATTTCTTTGCCAGGTAGTTGGGTACGATAGTAGAGGAGAGTTGGTTGCTTGTCAAAGCCCAATGAAGCTGTTGCCAAGTCACCTCCAGTTTCAGTCTTCAAGGTTGCAATTGGTGTTTGTGAATCAGCCTTGTCGTAAACGGTGATGGTTGCGCCTGCCGGAACATCAGAGAAGCCTAGTTGAATTTGGTGGTTTCCAAGCGAACGAGCAGCTACCTTAGCCATTGGAATATTTTGACTTTCTGTGTCCAAGGTTTCGTACATCTTCCAGTTGTAGATACGAATGGCCTTCCAAGGTGTTCCGTTATCAGATGTAATGACATGCAAACGCCAGTCTTGGGCGGTGATTGGTTTGTCAAGAGTGATATCCGTAACGTGTGCTTTGTTGCCGCGGACTTCCTTAGCTAGTTTCCACTCGCCATCTGTATCCTTGTAGTAAAGATCAAAGTCCTTGGTGTTCATCAAACCATCGTTAACAGACTCACCACCAGCTCCCGCATGATCCATTACCCATCTGACAACACGACGTGGTTGGGTCAAACGAATATCAACACTACCGCTCAATTGTCCTGAAGACCACTTGTCTGAAAGACTGGTAATGGTACCGTTCAACATACCTTCAATACCTTCTCCACCTTCGGTATTAGGGAAAGTGCTACCGATAACCTTTGCTCCTGGAACAATATTTTCAGCCAAAGGTCTTGGGAGAGTCGTATCCTGAACAGTCATGCCCCAGTTAAAGGATGTCGTCGCAGCTTCTGAACGAAGGCCATTTTTACCAACTGCAACAACTTTCAATTCTTGCGTCGTACCAGTCGCATTAGCAGAACGGCTAACTCTTGGCAAGTAGATGGTTGAAGCAGATGAACCTGTCAACAAACGCCAGTTATCCCCATCTTTTTCATAGACTTCATAGAAATCCGCATCTTGATTACCCGCAAACTGGACCACTGCTTCAGCTTCTTGGGCATTCTTAAGAGATTGTTTCACCACAGAAAGGCCTGTAGGCGCTTGTGGTGCTTGGTGATTGTCTGAAATTGTTAATTGACCTAGGTTAAACTGATAATCTTCACAGCCCCTTCATGTTCGAAGAAGAGTTTGACTGCATAGATGGTTTTACCTGCTAGTGAGCTAAGGTCAATTTCTTCATTTGTCCAGTTGTCAGAAAGGGTTAGCTCTTTCCATGCATCTGCATCATCGAATTTGTAGTCTGGAGTTGTAGAGAAGGCCATATAAACTTTCGAGCCTTTTCCTCCCTTGTGGGCAACACGAAGTTTGGTTTTCTCAGTTACTTCTAACTTAGTAGAATACAAATTCACATCCTGGTCCGTCTTACCAGCTACATTACCTGAGAATTTAAGGGAATTTCCGCCATTGTAGGCATCTGTAAAATCATATTCTGCACGAAGTTTTTCCCCTGTTGAAGTCTGCCACCAGCGCCATGTTGGCAAGATACCTGAAACCGAACGGTAGTTCCACTCAGAATCCTTAGAAACCTTTCCGTCTACAAACCACTTTCTACCATGGCCTGTATTAAAGGAGGTAGTGAAGGTCCGGCCTACTGCTGGTGTGCGGTCTGCAACTAAATTAGCAATCCCATACCACTCTTTGTCCGCTGGTTTTTGAGCTGTCGGATCTCCTTGGTAACCTGTGAAGAAGATATCTTCGTTTTTATGGTAATCTTCACCTGTTTTTCCTAGACTGGTAATTGTATCTGGTGCAAAGAGCCCAAGTGACAAACGTAACTTGCCTTTTTCATCTAAAAGAGCATCCCATTTAACTTTTGTCTTATAAGAACCACCTTGTTGCAATTCCAATCCTGCAAAGACATCATATTGGCTACGTTCCAGCCATTTTGCCATTTCTACAGAGTGGTCATTCTTTTCCTTATTCCAGTTGAAATTGGCAAAGAATTGATCCGCAGGGACCTTGTCACCTTCTTTTTGCATGAACTGGTAGTTGTAATCACCTAGACCATCTTCGTGGTAACGACCATATTTATAGGTCATGGCATCGTACCAAGCATACTTGATTGGATGGTTGACTTTTGCCGCATATTCTTTTGTATAGAGCATGAATTGACGCATTTTTTCACCAAGTGGCGTCACTAAGTCACCTGTTGTTTCTTGGTTGATAAAATACCCATCAAAGCCATAGTACTTAGCAAGGTCGACAAGTTTTCGTGCAATAGGGAAGGTTCCATCCTCATCTTGTTTCAAAGCAGCAACAAATTTCTCTTGGTCAGCAATACTGTTGGACCAGTTAAAGAAAAGTGTTCCATAAACGGGAACTCCGTTACGATGTCCTGCATCAATGACATCTGGAGTTGGAACGAGACCTTCCCAGAAGATCATTGAATCCAAGTATTGCCAGTAGTCAAAAGCGTAGGCCTTGAATTCTTCTCCACCAACAGAAGCGTGGTCTTTAGCCTTTGAGTTGGTATTTGCTAGCGCCTGAACCTTGGCTCTTCTGCTTGCTTTTTCGTTAACCAACTGACCTCTATGGCGCTTAGCAAGGTCAACAGAAGAACGATTGATGGGATCATCCTCACGCGTACCCGGTTCCCATTTCAACAAATCCTCCCAAGAATTAAATTTGATTTCTTTTGGTCGGAGACTCTTTTCTTCATTTTTAGGAATGTCTGTTAGAATTGGTTTATCTGCTTTCTTCTCAACTACTTGGGGCGCTTCCTCAGGCTTGACTCCTTCTTTGTCAGTTGGTTGAGCAGGTTTTTCAGCTTTATCCGTCGGTTCAGGCTTCGCTTCTTCTTTTTCATTAACCAAATCCGTTATTGCTGGAGTGTTTTCTGAAATTGGTTGCTCAGCTACTTTGTTCTCTGCTTCCGATAATTGTTTTTCGATAGCTGCAGTATCTGGATTAGTTGTCTCATTAGTACTTGTCGCTTGAGCGCTCGTATTTACTGCTGTGTCAGAGACTGAGAGCTGTTCGGCGAGGACTGGACTCGTAAACAAAGCTGAACCGATCATCAAGGAACAAGCCCCGATTGACAACTTACGAATGCTGTAACGGCAACGTTTTTCATAGAATAGATCTTTCATCTTTTCCTCCTATTAAAATAAAAGTTAAAAGTAAGCGCTTTACTTTTTGCAAAAAGTAACTGTTCTCATGACAACCATCAGAACAGGATCATCTTCATTTTATCCTATATGAAAGCGATGTCAATCTAATTAACATACAAACTATAACTAGGATAATAATCAGTAAAATTTGGACATAATTCCATACCCCCACTCTTGGAAAGTAAATTTACTCACTATTTTTAAAGAAAGTTGCCTTTTCTTAGGAAAATTTCATCTAAACACTTGTTAGATTTACTTTTATCCTTTAAAATAGAATAGGAGAAATTCCGTTATTATTTTTCGGAGGAAAAAGAAATGTCCATTAATTGGCAGGAAATTTTATTTCACTTTTTAGGTGGTCTGGGACTATTCTTATATAGTATCAAGACCATGGGAGACGGTTTGCAACAAGCTGCTGGAGATCGCCTTCGTTTTTACATTGACAAGTACACTAGCAATCCCTTTTTAGGTGTTCTAGTCGGAATTGTCGTGACTGCCCTGATTCAGTCAAGTACAGGGGTTACAGTTATCACGGTTGGACTGGTCAGCGCTAGTCTTCTCACTCTTAGACAGGCTATCGGAATTATCATGGGAGCCAACATCGGAACCACAGTTACTTCCTTTATCATCGGTTTCAAGCTTGGTGAGTATGCTTTACCCCTGATTTTCCTTGGAACCATGTTCCTCTTCTTTACAAAAAACAGAACAGCAAACAATATCGGGCGCATCCTGTTTGGTGTAGGGGGAATCTTCTATGCTCTCAACCTCATCAGTGCAGGCATGAGTCCTCTTAAAGATTTACCACAATTCAAGGAATACATGGTAACCTTGGGACAAAATCCTGTGTTGGGAGTTTTTGCTGGTGCAGTGATTACCGTCCTCATCCAAGCTTCTTCTGCTACAATCGGGATTTTGCAAGGTCTCTATGCAGGTGGATTCCTTGACCTCAAAGGTTCGCTACCAGTTCTCTTCGGGGATAATATCGGAACAACCTTAACAGTTATCATCGCGGCAGCTGGAGCCAATGTCTCTGCGAAACGCGTTGCTGCAACCCACGTTACCTTTAACGTTTTAGGGACTATTCTTTGCTTAATCTTATTAGGCCCATTTACGTCTATGATTGAGTACTTCCAAGCACTCCTTCACCTCTCACCTGAGATGACCATCGCCTTCTCGCACGGTGCCTTTAACGTAAGTAACACTATTGTACAATTTCCATTCATCGGAGCCTTGGCCTACTTTGTAACCAAGCTCATCCCTGGTGAAGATGAAGTTGTCAAATACGAGCCACTTTATCTTGATGAGCATTTGATTAAACAAGCTCCATCAATCGCTCTTGGAAATGCGAAGAAAGAACTCCTTCACTTGGGAAATTATGCCTCTAAAGCCTTTGACCTTTCATACAACTACATCATCGACCTTAATGAAAAGGTTGCTGAAAAAGGACACAAGACGGAAGAAGCCATCAATACCATTGATGAAAAATTGACTCGTTACCTCATTACTCTTTCAAGTGAAGCTCTTAGCCAGAAAGAAAGTGAAGTGCTCACCAACATCCTGGATTCATCCCGTGATTTGGAACGGATTGGGGACCACGCAGAAGCCCTAATCAATCTGACTGACTATCTTCAACGTAAAAATGTTGAGTTCTCTGAAGCTGCTTTACAAGAACTAGCTGATATCTATCAAAAAACCACTGGCTTTATCAAGGATGCCCTTGATAGTGTAGAAAACAATGATATTGAAAAAGCTCAAAGTCTGATTGAACGCCATAAAGAAATCAACAATATGGAACGTGTTCTCAGAAAGACCCACATCAAGCGCCTCAACAAGGGCGAGTGTTCAACACAAGCTGGGGTCAACTTTATCGACATCATTTCCCACTATACTCGTGTATCTGACCACGCTATGAATCTAGCTGAAAAAGTCATCGCTGAACAAATCTAAAAACCAAAAAGCTATCCTAAATTAGGATGGCTTTTTTCTTTTCCTAATCAAGAATTGCTTTTCTAACATATAGAAAAATGCTTTGATCCGCAATGGAATCAAAGCATTTTAAAGAGTTCGCCAAACATGATAGCAGAAACCGCGGTTCCTCTGTACTTGGCTTCTTCTCTTTTGATAAAGCGAGCCAAGTTTATCAATTCAGGTGCTGGATGTTTGGGATTTAGGAGCAATTCACGATTGACCAGGCCTGAGAGACGAACTGCCAGCAATTGCTCATTTGTAGTAGGCAGTTTTTTAGCAGTCTCTAGGAGAGCAGCAACTAAATCTTCACTCAAATCATGTCGAGCATGATTGTAAAGATCTTTTACAAGGCTTTCTAGGTTTGGTTCTACCATCCCTACCACCTCCCTTATGGTTTAATAATTTTTAATTAAATCAACCGTTGAACGATCCAATTTTTTCACCAAGGCTTGCAAGAAAGCTTGAGCTTCTATGAAGTCATCCATTGCATAGAGGGTTTGGTGAGAATGGATATAACGAGCACAAACACCGATTGTTGTAGATGGGACACCACCATTTTTCAGATGAGCTGCGCCAGCGTCTGTTCCGCCTTTGCCACAGTAGTATTGGTACTTGATACCAGCTTCTTCAGCCGTTGTTAAAAGGAAATCCTTCATTCCTGGGAGAAGCAAGTGACCTGGATCGTAGAAACGAATCAAGGTTCCATCTCCAATCTTGCCTTGACCACCATAAACATCACCAGCAGGTGAACAGTCAACTGCCAGAAATACTTCTGGGTCAAATTTGGTTGTTGATGTATGGGCACCACGAAGACCAACTTCTTCTTGGACGTTAGAGCCAAGATAGAGTTCATTTCCGAGTTTTTGACCTGACAAAGCTTCCACCAACTCGCTAACCATAAGAACACCGTAGCGGTTGTCCCAAGCTTTTGAGATGATATTTTTTTCATTGGCTGTCAAGATTGCAGAGCTATCTGGTACGATGGTATCACCAGGACGGATGCCAAAGCTTTCTGCCTCAGCCTTATCCGCAAAACCGCCATCAAAGACGATATCTGCAATAGCTGGCATAGTTGGTCCACCCTTACCACGAGTCAAATGTGGCGGAACAGAACCTGAAATTACAGGAATTTCACGACCGTCACGAGTCAAGAGTTTGAAACGTTGGCTGCTGACTACCATGGGGTTCCACCCACCAATTTCTACGACACGGAAGGTGCCATCTGGCTTAATCTCGCTGACCATAAAACCAACTTCATCCATGTGAGAAGCGACCAAGACGCGCGGTGCATCTGCAGCTTCTGAATTTTTAATTCCGAAAATACCACCCAATCCATCTGTCACCACTTCATCCACGTGCGGTGTCAACTTTTCACGAAGATAAGCACGGACAGGTGCTTCATGACCTGAGATCGCAGCAAGTTCTGTTACTTCTTTGATTTTTGAAAATAATGTTGTCATTTCAGTTCCTTCTTTCTTTCATCCATTTTACCACTTTTTATAGGAGAAGGATAGCGGGAAGGTGGATAGTTTTTTACTCAGCTTTTCCTATAAAAAAGAGAGCCCGATGTTCTTTCAGGAATTTTTCTTTCTTTTATACATTAAATTGTCAGAAAATTTATTGACAGATTAAAGAAAATCGTGTTACAGTAATATCCGCAGGGTATCTTTCGATATCAAATCTACATGAAAGGACGGGGTATGAAACTTTCTCATTATTTAATTGGCTTACTTCTACTCCTAGTCTTTCTCTCTATTAGCATTGGGAACAAGTGATTTTTCATGGGGAAAACTCTTTGCTTTCGACCATGCAGACCTGGCTTCTCTTTCAAGAGTCCCGTCTTCCAAGAACAATCAGCATTCTCCTGACTGCCTCTAGTATGAGTATGGCAGGACTTCTCATGCAGACTATCACTCAAAAATCAGTTTGCTGCTCCGAGTACAGTTGGAACCACTGAAGCCGCCAAACTGGGAATGGTACTGAGCCTCTTTGTCTTTCCGTCGGCTAGTCTGACCCAAAAGATGCTCTTTGCTTTTGTTTCATCCATCGTATTTCACCCTCTTCTTCCTAGCCTTTATGACCATTTTTTTACTGTAAAGGAAAGGTGGATGTTGCCTCTGATTGGGATCATCTATAGTGGGATTATCGGTTCTGTGACAGAAGTTATCGCCTACCGTTTCAATCTGGTTCAGAGTATGACTGCCTGGACCCAGGGCTCCTTCTCCATGATTCAGACTCATCAGTATGAATGGCTCTTTTTAGGCCTCATTATCCTGATAGCCGTTTGGAAATTATCCCAAACCTTTTACCATCATGAATCTAGGGAAAAGAAACCAGCGAGAGTTTGAGGGATTTCCTACTCCCTACTTGAAAAACTGGCTCTCTTTCTGGTGGCGCTAACGACTAGTGTCACCATGATTACCGTGGGTGGCTTGCCATTTCTCGGGGTCATCGTTCCCCAATCTTGTTCGCAAAGCACTATGGAGATAATCTAAGTCAGACCAAACTCATGGTCGCACTGGTCGGTGCCAATCTGGTTCTAGCCTGCGATATCCTATCCCGAGTTCTGATTCGGCCCTATGAGCTGTCTGTCAGTCTTCTACTAGGAATCATTGGTAGCCTCGTCTTTATCCTACTTCTCTGGAGAGGGGACGAAAAGATGCAGTTTAAAAGCAAACATACCAAACTCTTCTGCCTTCTCATTATTCTGGCCATCGGAGCTTGTCTCCTCTACTTTTTGGCCCATCACTCACCTGTCTGCCTTTGCTTGGAAGTTGCGTTCCCAAAAAGATCATCGTTTATCTCTTGGTAGCCATCGCGACTGGGATTTCGACCATTAGTTTTTCAAACCCTGACGGAAAAATCGCTTTCCTGACGCCAAGTATTTTTAGGAATCGAATCCTTCTACGTCCTACTGCAAACTCTACTACTGGTTTTTTTGAAAGCAAGCTTTCTTCAACTTGGTAAGTCTCCTATCTTAGAATTCCTAGTCTTTGCTTCTGCTTCAATCCCTCTTCTTTCTTGCCTTACAAGGCTACTTGAAGACACTGATGAAACAAGATCTGGTCTTCATCCTGCTAATCTGTCTAGCCCTCGAAGTCTCTTTCGAAATATCAGTACCTTTCTTCAGGTTCTCATGGATCCAAACGAATACGATAAACTGCAGAAACAGTCTCTTTTGCCTCCTTTCAACATCTCAACACTTCCATCCTAGCAATCGGTTCTCTGATTATCCTTGCTTTGACACTCTTTTTCTTTCGGAAAGCAGTCATTCTGGATGTCTTGCATCTGCAAAGAGAAACAGCTCAGATATTGGGACTCGATGTTGAAAAAGAACAGAAGGAACTCCTCTGGAGCATCGTGCTTTTGACCTCAACTGCCACTGCCTTGGTAGGACCTATGGCCTTCTTCGGCTTTATGCTGGCCAACCTCACCTACCTAATCGTCAAAGACTATCGGCACAAGTTGCTCTTTATCGTAGCCATTCTGGTTGGATTTATTAGCTTGACCTTGGGACAAGCCCTGATTGAACGAGTCTTTGCACTGGAAATTCGCATCAGCATGATCATCGAGAGCGTAGGTGGCCTCTTATTCTTTATCTTACTCTACAGGAGGGCGCGTCAGTGAAACTGGAAAACATTGACAAATCCATTCAAAAACAGGATATTTTGCAAGGTATTACGCTTGAAGTCAGTCCTCAGAAACTGACAGCCTTCATTGGTCCAAATGGTGCTGGAAAATCGACTCTCCTCTCCATCATGAGCAGACTGACCAAGAAAGATCAGGGAATTCTCAGTATCAAAGGACGTGAAATCGAGAGTTGGAATTCGCAAGAACTGGCTCAAGAACTGACTATTCTAAAGCAGAAAATCAATTACCAAGCCAAATTGACGGTTGAAGAACTGGTCAGTTTTGGACGTTTTCCTTACAGTCGAGGTCGACTGAAACCAGAAGATTGGGAAAAAATCCGAGAAACTCTGGACTATCTGGAACTGACAGACTTAAAAGACCGCTACATCGATAGCCTGTCTGGAGGCCAGCTCCAGCGGGTCTTTATCGCTATGGTACTGGCCCAGGATACGGACTTTATCTTACTAGACGAACCGCTCAACAATCTTGATATCAAGCAAAGCGTCAGCATGATGCAGATTCTTCGGAGACTGGTGGAAGAACTCGGCAAGACCATTATCATCGTCCTCCACGATATCAACATGGCCAGCCAGTATGCAGATGAAATTGTCGCCTTCAAGGACGGTCAAGTCTTTAGCAAGGGAACAACCAATCAAATCATGCAGTCTGACCTGCTCAGTCAACTATATGAGATTCCCATCACGCTGGCTGACATCAATGGCAAAAAGATCTGTATCTATAGCTAGCAACTCAGAAACTCGAGTTAGAAGAAACTTTTGTCTCTTAGTCAATAAAACCTAGAGACTCCCTAAATCGTTATCACATTTTAAAAAGGAGAAATCATGAAAACATCCCTTAAACTTTTATCTCACTGCCCTAGCGGCCAGCTTCTTGCTCTACTTGGTGCATGTAGTACAAACACAAACTCAAGCACTAGTAAGTCGGAAACAAGTAGCTCTGCTCCAACAGAAGTGATCATTAAAAGCTCACTGGACGAAGTCAAACTTTCAAAAGCTCCTGAAAAAATTGTTACCTTTGACCTCGGTACTGCGGATACTATTCGCGCTTTAGGCTTTGAAAAGAATATCGTGGGAATGCCTACAAAAACAGTACCAACCTATCTCAAAGACCTAGCTGGAAAAGTTAAAAATGTTGGTTCTATGGTTGAGCCAGACCTAGAAGCCATTGCTGCTCTTGAACCAGATTTGATTATCGCTTCACCACGTACCCAAAAATTCGTAGATAAATTCAAAGAAATTGCTCCGACTGTTCTCTTCCAAGCAAGCAAGGACGACTACTGGACTTCTACCAAGGCTAATATCGAATCCTTAGCAAGTGCCTTCGGCGAAACTGGTACACATAAAGCCAAGGAAGAATTGGCCAAGCTAGACAAGAGCATCCAAGAAGTCGCTACTAAAAATGAAAGCTCTGACAAAAAAGCCCTCGCCATCCTCCTCAATGAAGGAAAAATGGCTGCCTTTGGTGCCCAATCTCGTTTCTCTTTCTTGTATCAAACTTTGAAATTCAAGCCAACTGATACTCAAATTTGAAGACTCTCGCCACGGACAAGAAGTCAGCTTTGAAAGTGTCAAAGAAATCAATCCCTGACATCCTCTTTGTCATCAACCGTACCCTTGCCATCGGTGGGGACAACTCTAGCAACGACGGTGTCCTAGAAAATGCCCTTATCGCTGAAACTCCTGCTGCTAAAAATGGTAAGATTATCCAACTAACACCAGACCTCTGGTATCTAAGCGGAGGCGGACTTGAATCAACCAAACTCATGATTGAAGATGCACAAAAAGGCTTGAAATAAGCAACTTCAAACTCATACTCTTCGAAAATCAAATTCAAACCACGTCAACGTCGCCTTGCCGTACTCAAGTACAGCCTGCGGCTAGTTTCCTAGTTTGCTCTTTGATTTTCATTGAGTATCAACTAACATCTTTACATGATAAAACGCATCCTATCAAGCTCACTCAAACCTGATAGGATGCGTTTTTATCATTTCACTAAAGTATTTTTACCTAGCCTCATTTTTCTTCTTGATTCCGTTTGAGTGAAAAGTGGTCTGGGACGGGGTCCTTACCTGTTTTCGACCAGGGATGGCAACGTAAAATTCGAGCCAAGCCCATCAAAACACCCTTGAAGCCATGTTTTTCAATAGCCTGAATCATATAGTTTGAGCAGGTAGGCTCAAAACGACAAGAGGGGGGAAAGGCTGGCGAGATAAAACGTTGGTAAAAGCGCACAGGCGCTATTAAGATTCGTTTCATTATTTCTTAGTTACAGCCATGGTATGTAGTTGGCTGATTTCTTTTTTATTAAGACGACGGGATTCTCCTGGACGGAGTCCTGTCAAGTCTAGATGTCCGAAAACAGGGTTCGTGACAACTTATCTACTTGAGACCGACAGCTTCAAACATCTTTTTAACCTGGTGGTTACGCCCTTCATGGATAGTCAACTGCACCACAGAGCGGTTTTTGACTGGGTCCACTTTGAGAATCTCATAGACAGCCGGCTTGGTTTTCTTGCCATCAATCTCAAGTCCACGGGTCAAGGGGCGGAGATTATCCTTATTGGCCACACCTTTAACACGCGCAACATAAACCTTATCAATCTCATTACGGGGGTGAATCATCTCGTCTGTAAAGTCACCATCATTGGTCAAAATCAAGACACCTGATGTATCCCAGTCCAAACGTCCCACAGGGTAAATACGTTCTTTGACATTGGGCAAGAGGTCGACAACCGTCTTGCGGCCCTTGTCATCTGTTACACTGGAAATGACACCGCGTGGTTTGTTAAGCAGATAATAAACCTTTTCTTCGTTGTAGATAGGTTGACCTTCAACTTCGACCTTGTCGCCTGACTTGATGGTCGTTGCGAGTTCACACACCACTTGGCCGTTAACCGTCACCAAACCTTGCTTGATCAACTCTTCTGCTTTCTCCTACTGGCCACACCTGCGTGGGCAATATACTTATTGATTCTCATCTTCTTCTATCCTTTCACCAAATAATTGGCTTTCTTGAGCTTGAATCTCAAGCTCATCAATCACTGGTAATTCTTCCAAATGGTTAATTCCCATGTAATCTAGGAAATAATCTGTTGTCACATAGAGGTTGGGGCGTCCCAACACTTCTTTTTTTCCGTCTTCTCGTATCAAGTCAAAGGCCTGCAACTTTGCCAAGGCCCCACTCGAGTTGACCCCACGGATGGCATCAATCTCTATCCGTGTGATGGGTTGCTTGTAGGCAATGATGGACAAGGTCTCAAGGGCAGCCCGAGATAAACTCTGGTTGATAGGTGCCTTAGAGTATTCCTTCAAAATCTCTGCAAATTGAGGCTTGGTCACCAATCTATAAGCGCCCCCTGTCTCAATCAGAGCCAAACTGGAATCTGAGTCGTTATCATACTTCTGAGCTAATTTTTCTAAACTCTGCTGGATGCCTGTCGGTGGCAGAGAGAGGAGTTCAGCTAACTGGCGGACCCGAATCCCATCTTCACCCGCTACAAACAAGAGCGCTTCTATTTTTGCTAAAGTACTCATCTTTCCTCTCTATCAAGTCTAGCTTTGGCCCACTTGACTTTCTTCCTTCTTTTCCATGAGATAGATATCTCCGAAACTCTCCTCTTGCACGAGGATCAGCTCCTGGGTTTTGATTAACTCTAGGGTTGCCAAAAAGAGGGTGATGACCTCTTGGAGATTCTGGGCTTCCTTAAACAAATCCTGCAAGCGCAATTGATCTCGTCCAGTCAAGGACTCTTTCACGATAACCATCATGTCCTCAATTTTATACTCATCCCGCAAGATAGTCGTGTGATTCTGTGCAAACTCCTCTTTTTTCTTGGCTAGGATATTTGAAAAAGCCAAGAAGAGGTCAATGGTCGTCTTGTCATGCACGAGCTCCGCATCTTCGTAAATCAACTCTGTCGGCGCTTTGGAATAGTGCTGGGCCCGCTCTTGGTGCTTGGCCTCCAAGTGTTCACCCAAGAGCTTGAATTTGCGGTATTCTTCGATTTGAGAGAAAAGATCCTGCTCTAGGTCATCTTCCAAATCTGTCACTTCTGCTACCTTTGGCAAGAGCTTGCGGCTCTTGATCAGCATGAGCTGACTGGCCATAACCATGTACTCACCCGTCACTTCCAGACGCATGGCCTGAAGGGTTGAGACATAGTCTAGATACTGTTCGATGACTTCCGTAATGGGCACATCGTAGATATCCATCTGGTACTTAGAAACCAGATGCAAGAGCAAGTCCAGGGGCCCTTCAAAATCTTTTAATTTAATATCCATTATCTATATTTTTCTAAGGTCAGGACTGTTTTTAATCCTAATTTTTTTGCAATTTCGTACAAATCGACCTTGTTTTCTATTTGTCTTAGAATGAACTGTTCCCGTAGGGCTTGGGCTGATAGTTCTGGAAAACCTTTCTCTTTGACAAAAGCTTCTAGCTGACGGAAGGCCCACTGACGAGAATAGGCTTTCCCTGTCCTTTCAAAAAGATAGGTCTGGCCCATCAAGGGTTCTAGCTCTGAAAGCAAGCTCGTGGGAATGGTGACAATCCTCTGTTGGGAAGCCTTCTGGATTCTCAACACTTGAAAGTCCAGATTGATATCCGCAACCTTTAGAGCTAAAATCTCACTCGGCAAGAGTCCCATTTCTAGGATTAAGAGCGCTAGCAAGCGTCCCTCTGGATAATCGCTTTCCTGCCAAAAAGAGTCTAGGTCTAGAGTCTCTGGCTTTTCGGTCTTCTTCTCAGCTTGTTTGGCTAATTCCAAACGGTAAAAGCTGTCCACCTCTCCTTTTTGATAGAGAAAGTAGAGAAATTGGTTACAGGCCGAAATCTTTCGCTTCTGGGCGCTGATTTTTAGATTGGCTAGCTGGGCTTGGTAAATCTTGAGACTAGTCTCAGAAATCCGCTCGCCTACAATGTCTAAAAATTGCTCCAGATCATACTTATAGGACTGCTTTGAATTGACAGACAGACCCTGCTTTCCTCTAAAAAGGCTGAAATCCTGTCTCTCATTTGCATCGAATCTCATATTCCTTACTAAAGTCATGCAAGAGGGCATTCACTGCCTTGAGGATAGACTTGCGCGTGATAATCCCTTGGAAAATACCAGACGCATCCACAACCGGCAAGAAGGACTCATCTACCAACTTGTGCAAGACCTCCGTAATAGTAAAATCAGGCGAGACAACCGCTACGTCCGTTTTGGTCATATGAACAATATCCGTATCTGCCATGATTTCTTGACTCAAGTCATGCTCCATCTGATAAGCCATAATATCTCTGAGCCCAATCGTCCCAACAAACTGTTTTTCATCTGTTACAACAGGAACACGGGTATAGGTCATCTGACTGAGCAAGAGTGTCGCATGATCCGCATTGTGGGTATCAATCAACACAGCTAGATTTTCAGCAGGGGTCAAAAAAGTTTCCTCCTGCCCCAACAAGAAAGTCTCAAACTCCTTGGCAATCATCGGCTAAACTCCTTGGACAAGCCCGGATACACCTCATGGTCTCGTGTCAAAAAGTCGACTTTGAAGTAACTATCATCAATCTCCACACGAGCATAGAGACATTCTCTGATGGTCCCACGTGGTTGACTGATGGAACCTGGATTTAGAAAAAGAGTCTTTCCTTCCATCCAAGCATTTGGCACATGCAAGTGACCATAGAGGCAGATATCGGCCTCTTCTTCTTGAGCCCAGTAGTCCAACTTTTGAAAATTGAAATTGATGTCAAACAAGTGACCATGAGTTTGGATAATCTTGGTCGAACCAAGCTCGGTCACCAAACGTTCTGGGTAGCCGGCGTAGAAGTCCATGTTCCCTTTAACAACACGGATGCCTTCCCAAAGGGGAGAATCAGGACGCAGTTCAGAATCGCCGTTATGAAAAACGGCGTCAACTTTGCCTACATAGCGATCACGGATTTCTTCCACAATCAAGCTATCGCCATGAGAATCGCTCATTACAATGATGGTTTGCTTTGCCATGATGGAAATACCTCCAAAAGTTTCTTAACGGCTAAGGCACGGTGAGATTGACTATTTTTTTCTTCAAGGGTTAATTCAGCTGATGACTTGCCTGTCTCTCCTACAAGGAAGAGAGGGTCATAGCCAAAGCCATTTTCACCCTTGGGTTCAAAGTTAATATAGCCTGGCCAGTCTGCTTCAACAACCAAGCTTTTCCTTGTTTGGACTGGCTACGACTAGGGTTGTATGGAATTGAGCCGAACGGTCCTTTGAGTTCAAAGACCATGGCCAATTCGTGCAAGAGTTTGGCATTGTTTTCACTATCAGTAGCTCCCACTCCTGCGAAAACAGAGCTGACCAGACACCTGGCAAGCCACCAAGGACATCGACTTTGAGACCAGAGTCATCTGCCAAAACCATCTTGCCCGTTAATTGAGAAATGGTTTCTGCCTTGAGACGGGCATTTTCTTCAAAGGTCATGCCTGTTTCAGCTACTTCAGGCAGGTCAGGATAGTCATTAAGATTTTCCACATCGTAGCCTAACTTATCAAAGATAGCTCTGAATTCCTTGGTCTTGCCTTCGTTACGAGTCGCAATCAATAAGGTTTCTCTGACCTTGTTTGTCTCAAAGAATGCTTCTACATCAACACCTTCTTTAGGCAATTCTACATGCAGGAGTTGCCCATTTTCAACTAAGAGAAAAGCCCCCTGACGTTGGATGACTTCCACATTTCGTCCCATTTCTTGGTTGAGGATATCTACCACAAAAGACAATAAACGGTAGAGAGAACCATAGCGTAAAACAATCACAGAAATAGGAAAACCTTGTTCCTCATCTCGAAATCTTTGGGCAAACTCAAATAGAGGAAAATCCAAGTCTTCATCAGTCAATGTCCGGACACCACCAAAAATACTATAGGACCCAACATACCAGTCCTGGTCATCCTTGTATTCATAAATTTTATTTGTCATAATTCTACATGCTCCACATAAATCTCTTTTTCCAGCCATTCTTCACCAATTTGTGCAAAACTTTGGCTACTGGCTGTTGTGTAAAAACGGTGATGGAGTGGTCCAGCATCGCGACCACGATTGATTTCAAAATAATTAAGTAAGACTGAGATATCTCGTACGCACTCTGCTCCACTATCGATAAGTTGAACCTTGGGCCCCATGACATTTTGAATAATAGGTCTGAGCAGTGGATAATGGGTACAACCCAAAATCAGGCTATCCACCTTTCCAACCAAGGGACGCAAGGTTTCATAGACCACTTTCTTGGTAACACTGGTTGACAGAGCACCAGACTCCACCAAGGGAGCAAACTTGGGACAGGCCAAACTCTCCACCTGTAAGTCCGGATCCAAATCATGGATTTTCTGACGGTAGATGTCTGATTGTACCGTCATGGGTGTTCCAATCACTCCGATTTTCCCACCTTGGCTGGACTTGATGGCTGCTGAAGCTCCTGGCAAAATCACACCCAAGACCGGAATATCTAGTTGAGCCTTGATTTCTTCCCAGACGACCGCAGTCGCAGTATTACAAGCAATGACAATCATTTTGACATCCTTGGTCAAAAGAAAGTTGACCAACTGCCAAGTATATTCACGAATTTGCTCAGCAGGACGGGGCCCGTAAGGCGCCCGCGCCGAATCTCCAATATAGACGATTTCTTCATGGGGAAGCTGACGCATGAGCTCGCGCACAACGGTCAAGCCCCCGACACCCGAATCCAAAAAACCAATTGGTCGATTATCCATACAGTCTTCTTTCTAGTCTTTTTTCTGATTGATAGTTCATTATGATTATTCATCCTTATGAACTGAATGACAGCCTAATCAATAACTATCTCTCTTAATCATAATCAAATATCAATAGAATGCAAGGAAAAAGTCTCATCCCTAAACCCATAGCCAACATAGTGAGAAGTCTGGAACTTTCATCCCAGACTTTTCCTTATTTATTTTTTCTTTTTATTGTTAGCAAGGGCTGCCTTTTGTTGGCGGATGATTTGGTGGTAAACTTGTTGTACCTTAGCTTCGCTTGGTTTTTGACCATTTGCACTCAAAAGAGTACGAACTGCTTCAGCATTCAAACGTGGGTTGTCAGCAAATTCTTTTTCAATTTGCTTACGAACCAAGTACATTCCTCCAAGAGCTCCTCCTAGAAAAGCTAGCACAATCAATACAATTGCTAAAAGTAAATCCATCATTTTTCTCCTGTTTCTTTTTGAGTCTCTTTCATTATACCACAAACTAGCCACCCTGACTAGTTTGTTTTACGCTTTCAAGACGATACCAATACATTGTCGCCTTATACATTCGCATCTTTGACTACTTGTTTAACCAGTTTCCAGTCGCATTATATAAAACTATAACTTCATATGGAAATCTCTTGCTTTCTCTGTTTTTATTTGTTATATTAAAACGGTACGAATAAAATCGGTCCATATCAAACTATAAATAGGGTATTATATTTTTTTAAGAAAAAATGAATGCGCTTACAATAAATGAGAGGAGATTTCTATGGGAAATTTATTTAGGGAGAAATCCTGTCGCTACAGTATTCGAAAGCTAACAGTTGGCACAGCCTCTGTTTTGCTTGGAGCGGTTTTTCTAGCTAGTCATACCGTCTCTGCTGATACTATTGAAGTAAAGCAAAATGAGGCTACACTAGAGAAAACTACAGCTAAGACAGATACCGTTACGAAAACAACTGAATCAACCGAGCACACACAGCCAAGCGAAGCAATTGACCATTCAAAACAAGTTCTAGCTAATAATAGTTCTTCTGAAAGCAAACCCACTGAAGCTAAGGTTGCCTCTGCTACAACTAATCAAGCCAGTACTGAGGCTATTGTAAAACCTAATGAAAATAAGGAAACCGAAAAACAAGAACTACCTGTGACAGAACAAAGCAACTATCAGCTAAACTATGATCGACCAACAGCTCCTTCCTATGATGGCTGGGAAAAACAAGCACTTCCCGTTGGGAATGGTGAAATGGGTGCTAAGGTTTTTGGTCTCATAGGCGAGGAGAGAATCCAATACAACGAAAAAACTCTTTGGTCAGGTGGACCACGTCCCGACAGTACCGACTATAATGGAGGAAACTATCGGGAACGGTATAAAATTTTAGCAGAAATTCGTAAGGCTCTCGAGGATGGAGACCGCCAAAAAGCCAAACGATTAGCCGAGCGAAATCTAGTTGGTCCAAACAACTCCCAATATGGACGGTATTTAGCCTTTGGTGATGTATCCATGGTTTTCAATAACCAGAAAAAGGGTCTGGATACGGTAACAGATTATCACCGTGGTTTGGATATCTCAGAAGCCACTACAACCACTTCTTACACCCAAGATGGGACAACCTTCAAACGTGAAACCTTCTCCAGCTATCCTGATGATGTCACCGTGACCCACTTGACCCAAAAAGGGGACAAAAAACTTGATTTTACAGTTTGGAATAGCTTAACAGAAGATTTGCTTGCTAACGGAAACTACTCAGCGGAATATTCTAACTACAAGAATGGCCATGTTACGACAGACCCAAATGGTATCCTACTAAAAGGTACAGTCAAAGATAATGGCCTCCAGTTTGCATCCTATCTAGGACTTAAAACGGACGGAAAAGTTACTGTCCATGAGGATAGTTTAACAATCACAGGAGCTAGCTACGCTACGCTTTTACTCAGTGCCAAGACTAACTTTGCTCAGAATCCAAAAACAAACTATCGCAAAGACATTGACCTTGAAACAACGGTCAAAGGCATTGTAGAAGCAGCTAGGGGCAAAGACTACGAGACACTTAAAAAGAACCATATCAAAGACTATCAAAGCCTCTTTAACCGCGTCAAACTAAACCTAGGTGGAAGCAATACTGCTCAAACAACAAAAGAGGCCCTTCAAACCTATAACCCAACAAAAGGGCAAAAACTGGAAGAACTCTTCTTCCAATACGGACGTTATTTATTGATTAGTTCGTCTCGTGATCGGACAGATGCCCTTCCTGCCAACCTACAAGGAGTCTGGAATGCCGTAGACAATCCACCTTGGAACGCTGACTACCACCTCAATGTCAATTTGCAAATGAACTATTGGCCAGCCTACATGAGCAATCTAGCCGAAACAGCCAAGCCAATGATCAATTACATTGACGATATGCGCTATTATGGTCGTATCGCCGCTAAGGAATACGCTGGCATCGAATCAAAAGACGGACAAGAAAATGGTTGGCTAGTCCACACTCAAGCGACACCATTTGGCTGGACTACTCCTGGTTGGAATTACTATTGGGGTTGGTCTCCAGCAGCTAATGCCTGGATGATGCAGAACGTCTATGACTACTATAAATTCACCAAGGATGAAACTTATCTAAAAGAAAAGATTTATCCAATGCTCAAGGAAACAGCTAAGTTCTGGAATTCCTTCTTGCACTATGATCAGGCCAGCGACCGTTGGGTATCTTCTCCATCCTATTCACCTGAACACGGTACCATTACCATTGGAAATACCTTTGACCAATCACTAGTCTGGCAGCTATTCCATGACTATATGGAAGTCGCCAACCATCTGAATGTCGACAAAGACTTAGTTACAGAAGTCAAGGCTAAATTTGACAAACTCAAACCACTTCACATCAACAAAGAGGGACGCATCAAGGAATGGTACGAGGAAGACAGTCCACAATTCACTAATGAAGGGATTGAAAATAACCACCGCCACGTTTCCCACCTAGTTGGCCTCTTTCCAGGTACACTCTTTAGCAAGGATCAGGCTGAATACTTAGAGGCTGCACGTGCTACCCTCAATCACCGCGGAGATGGTGGTACTGGTTGGTCTAAGGCCAATAAAATCAACCTCTGGGCTCGTCTCTTAGACGGTAACCGTGCTCATCGCTTGCTCGCTGAACAGCTCAAATATTCAACTCTAGAAAACCTTTGGGATACGCACGCACCTTTCCAAATCGATGGAAACTTTGGAGCAACCAGTGGGATTGCAGAAATGCTTCTTCAATCACACACTGGCTACATTGCACCATTGCCAGCCCTTCCAGATGTTTGGAAAGACGGTCAGGTTTCTGGTCTGGTTGCCCGTGGTAACTTTGAAGTTAGCATGAAGTGGAAAGATAAAAACTTGCAAAGCTTGTCCTTCCTTTCAAATGTCGGTGGAGACCTAGTTGTAGATTATCCAAATATCGAAGCCAGTCAGGTTAAGGTTAATGGCAAATCTGTCAAAGCAACTGTTCTTAAAGATGGCCGCATTCAACTGGCAACACAAAAAGGTGATGTCATTACCTTTGAACATTTCCCTGGTCGTGTAACCAGTCTGATAGCAGTTAGACAAAATGGTGTCACTACTGAACTTACCTTCAACCAAGTAGAAGGCGCTACCCACTATGTTATCCAAAGACAAGTGAAAAACGAATCTGGCCAAACCTCTGCAACTAGAGAATTTGTAACCAATCAAACCCATTTTATCGACCGCTCACTCGATCCTCAACTCGCCTACACTTATACTGTTAAGGCTATGCTGGGTAATGTTTCTACACAGGTATCCGAAAAGGCCAATGTCGAAACCTATAACCAATTGATGGATGACCGTGATAGCCGAATCCAATACGGCTCTGCATTTGGAAACTGGGCAGACTCAGAATTATTTGGAGGAACAGAGAAGTTTGCTGACCTCTCACTAGGTAACTATACAGATAAAGATGCGACAGCAACCATTCCTTTCAATGGTGTTGGCCTTGAAATCTATGGTCTCAAATCATCTCAATTGGGAATTGCTGAAGTCAAAATCGATGGTAAATCAGTCGGTGAACTGGACTTCTATACTGCAGGTGCAACTGAAAAAGGTAGCCTTATCGGTCGCTTCACAGGATTGTCAGATGGTGCTCATGTGATGACCATCACTGTAAAACAAGAGCATAAACACCGTGGCAGTGAACTTTCCAAAATTTCCTTAGACTACTTTAAAGTTTTACCTGGACAGGGAACAACTATTGAAAAAATGGATGACCGTGACTCTCGCATTCAATACGGATCTCAATTCAAAGATTGGAGCGACACTGAATTATATAGGAGCACAGAAAAATATGCGGACATCAATAACAGTGATCCAAGTACTGCTTCAGAAGCTCAAGCAACCATTCCATTTACTGGAACAGGTATTCGAATTTACGGACTTAAAACATCTGCTCTCGGAAAAGCTCTCGTGACACTAGATGGCAAAGAAATGCCAAGTCTAGACTTCTACACTGCTGGCCCTACCCAAAAGGCAACCTTAATTGGAGAATTTACTAATCTGACCGATGGTAATCATATTTTGACATTGAAAGTTGATCCAAATTCACCAGCAGGTCGCAAGAAAATTTCTCTAGATTCATTTGATGTGATTAAGGCTCCAGCTGTAAGCTTGGATAGTCCAAGTATCGCACCACTTAAAGAAGGGGATAAAAACATCTCTTTAACTCTTCCAGCTGGAGATTGGGAAGCCATCGCTGTGACCTTCCCAGGCATCAAAGATCCACTCGTTTTACGCAGGATAGACGATCATCATCTAGTTACGACTGGAGATCAGACTGTCTTATCAATCCAAGATAATCAGGTACAAATCCCTATCCCTGACGAAACCAATCGAAAAATTGGAAATGCGATAGAAGCTTATTCTATCCAGGGAAATACAACAAGCAGTCCTGTAATAGCTGTCTTTACCAAAAAGGATGAGAAGAAGCTTGAGAATCAGCAGCCAACTACAAGCAAGGGAGATGACCCTGCTCCTATTGTAGAAATTCCTGAATACACTAAGCCTATCGGCACAGCAGGAATAGAACAACCACCTACTGTTTCTATCCCTGAATACACTCAACCTATCGGCACAGCAGGAATAGAACAAGCTCCTACTGTTTCTATTCCTGAGTACACTAAGCCTGTCGGCACAGCAGGAATAGAACAAGCTCCTACCGTTTCTATTCCTGAGTACACGAAGCCTATCGGCACAGCAGGACTAGAGCAAGAGTCTACGGTTTCTATCCCTGAATACACTCAGCCTATCGGCACAATGGGAATAGAACAACCGCCTACTGTTTCTATTCCTGAATATACTAACCCTATCGGTACAGTGGGACAAGAACAAGCTCCTACTATTTCTATTCCTGAGTACACGAAACCTGTCGGCACAGCAGGAATAGAACAACCGCCTACTGTTTCTATCCCTGAATACACTCAACCTATCGGTACAGCAGGAATAGAACAATCACCTGTAGTAATCGTCCCTGAGTATACTAAACCTATCGACACAGCAGGACAAGAGCAAGCGCCTACGGTTTCTGTTCCTGAATATAAACTTCGTGTCTTAAAAGATGAAAGGACTGGAGTTGAAATTATTGGAGGAGCGACTGAATTAGAGGGAGTTTCTCATATTTCTAGTAGACGCGTATTAACTCAAGAACTATTTGGTAAGACCTATGATGCTTACGATCTTCACCTTAAAAATTCAACAGACCAGAGTTTACAACCAAAAGGATTTGTCTTGGTTCGCTTGCCTATTTCCTCTGCTGTCGAAAATGTTTACTACCTAACTCCATCAAAAGAGTTACAAGCACTCGATTTTACTATTCGCGAGGGAATGGCAGAATTTACGACTAGTCATTTCAGCACCTATGCAGTCGTTTATCGAGCTAATGGAGCATCAATTACTGCAAATCAAAAACCAAGTGAAACAGATATCAAACCATTAGCCAACAGCTCTGAGCAAGTTTCATCTAGTCCAGACCTTGTTCAATCTGCAAATGATTCTCCTAAAGAACAACTTCCAGCTACTGGTGAAACATCCAATCCACTACTATTCTTGTCAGGATTGAGTTTAGTCCTAACAGCAACTTTTCTACTTAAGAGTAAAAAGGATGAATCAAACTAACGTTTAACCACACAAAAATCAGGATGAAGATAAGCTTCATCCTGATTTCTTTGTCAATAAAGGATTATTTTTTTACAGTAGATATAAAAAGGCTAGCGTCAAGAGACTTGCTAGAAGCCCCACTCCCCAAAAGAAGAAATCAACCTTCCACTCGCTCCAAGGATTTCCTTTACCAGACAATCCTCCAAGCTCAAAATGGTGATGCACAGGCGTCATACGGAAAATACGTTTACCACCTGTCAGTTTAAAATAACTGACTTGCATCATAACTGAAGTTGTTTCAAAGACATAAACAATTCCGATAATCAAGAGAGTCCATTCTTGGTGGAGGGCCATAGAGATAGCTGCCAACATTCCACCTAGGGCCAAACTTCCCACATCCCCCATAAAGACCTTGGCAGGCTTGTGGTTAAAGACGAAGAAACCAAGCAAACCACCAATCATGGCAAGAATCACTAGAAGAATATCCATCTGACCTTGAACATAGGCAATAACTCCATAGGCAGACAAGCTAATCACAACGGAAATACTAGCTAGACCGTCAATACCGTCTGTCAAGTTCACTGCGTTTGAAAAACCTACTAGCCAGAAAAGAGCGAAGATAATATAGAAAATCCCTAGATGCACTTGGTAACCAAAGACAGAAAGCATATCGCCACCGCGCTCATAGAAAAGGTAGAAAATGACGCCACCTAGAAGCTGAAGAGCCAATTTCTGCTTGGGATTTAGCCCCTCATTGATTTTTCGGAAGACCTTAAGGAAGTCATCTAAAAATCCGATTAAACCATAAAGAACCAAGATAAATAAAATCATACCAACATTATTGCTGAGTTGATTACTAAATAGGGCGAAAAAGAAAGCAACTAAAACAGAAGCAATTAAGAAAACCAAACCTCCCATTGTAGGAGTTCCAGCTTTTGCCTGGTGCTGTTTGACATCCTCATGCATCTGCTGACCTGTAATTTGCGCCTTTTCTATAAAAATTGGATAAAGGCTGGAATTCCTACTAAAGTTAGTAAAAAAATGTCACAAATTCCAGTACTGATGGAAATAAACATATTAGTCTCCTAAAGTTAATTTAATTTTTTTAATATTTTTAATGGCTGTATTAGTCCGAACATCTTGCTTTTGAACGACAGAACCTGAACCTTCAAATTCAAGTTCAATATCCAACCATTTGGCAAAAGTCTCAGCAGTCTCCTTTTTCCAACCATACATGTCTGGAATTTCTTCTACCTTATCAGATAAAAGGAGAACTTGTTGGTTAGGTGCTAGATTTTTCCCTTCTTCTACAGAAGTCTCTTTAATCTTTGTTCCAGTACCCACAACGATTGGTTGCACAATATTTCGGCGTAAGGCTTCCGCCAAATCACCAGGTGAAATGTCCTTGATGCTAGGCATTGCATAAGAAGACTCTGTCGTCACTTGATCTAAATTCTTAGCTGGAGATTGAAGATTAAGTGACTCTTTCATCGCTGAGGCTCTCTCAAGAATTGGATTAGTAAACTCCCCAAGCGGAATACCTGAATAATGCTCAGGTTGTTGAACCGTCACATAGAGAATAAAGTCAGGATTTTCCGCTGGGTGCATAGATACAACTGAGAAAATGTAGTTTGTTGAACCTGTAAGGTAACCACCATTTTTCTCATCCGCAATCTGCGCAGTCCCTGATTTAAGGGCTACATTTTGACCTGGAACATTGACAGTTGCTTTTCCTGTACTATGATTGTACATAGTTCCATATCTAGGATCCGTCCCTACCAAGACCATATGAGTACGAGTTTGGCTAGCTGCATCTTTCGAAACGGGATTTCCTACGATTTCTTTTTGAGATTTACGAACGGTTTGATCATTTGGATCATACAAGGCCGTAATAAATTTAGGCTCCAACATAACCCCATCATTGGCAATGGCTGTAAAAGCACGTAGCATCTGGGTCTGCGTTACAGAAATCCCCTGACCAAATGCACTCATGGCAATATTAACAATATTATCTGCAGGCAATTGACCTGAATACTCATCAGTCAGACCAAAACGCGTCGGAACCCCAAACTTAAAGCGGTTTAGATAATCCAACCAAGTAGCATCTCCCATTTTTTGTTCAAGTAGAGCTCATTCCAACATTACTGGAGTGGGCGAAAACCTTGAAGAAAGTCATCATCCCACCAGTCGTCAAACCATCATTAACATCCCAATCTCGAATGGTTGCATCTGCCAGTTTCAACTCGCTACTGTTAAAGTATTCTCCACCTGGGAAGGTATTGTTATCAATAGAAGCTGCTAGCGTCATGACCTTCAGGGCTGATCCTGGTTCGTAGTTACTTTGATAAAGAATATCACGCCAAACAAAGTCTTTGGTGATACCATCCTTAGTATCTGCATTAAAGGTAGGTCGTTGGGTGGTAGCAAGGATTTCACCGGTCTTTGCACTGACCAAGGTCGCGGTCATATACTTACCTTTTACTTTTTCTAGAAAGGCATCCATCTGAGTTTCCATGAAAGATTGGAGCGGGCTAGACAATGTTGTATAAACATCCTTGCCATCCACAGTTTGTTGCGATACCAGTTCTGTACCTGGTACGATATTTCCTACACGGTCTTTTTCATAGGTAATAATACCGTCTGTCCCAGCAAGAATGGTATTTAAAGAACTCTCCAGACCAAAAGTTCCTAATAAACTCTTGCTACCATCTTCATTTTCATGAAGTTGTGCTAGACCAATAAATGATGAAGCAAACTGACCATTCGGATAACTGCGGTTAGGACTAGTTGTAAAATCAACCCCCTCCACACCAGCAGTCTTAAGGTCATTTTTAATAGCCATCATATTGGCATAAGTAATACCATTTCCTTTTGTCCCAAACGATACCTGTTTCAGATTGGGCTGAGCAAGTTGTTCTGTCACATAGGACTCATCCATCTCTAGGTATTTATGAAAAATTTCTGCAACTTTACTAAATTGTGAATCTTCTACATAAAGAACTTTCCCAGTAGCTGACTTGTATGTCTTATCAATAACAGCATACACATTATAAGAAGTCGCATCTTCTGCTATTGGCGTTCCATTTCGATCATAAATGGTTCCTCGTTTCGCCGGAATAGTCTTCGTTGTCTGGTGAACCTTCTTAGCCTCTTTGACCAAGTCTTTACCAAATTTACTACCCGTTCCAATAATGACCGCAAAGTTGACCAAAAAGACAGCGAAGAGTACGACTGCCAATAAACTTAGACTCTTCCCTACTCTTCGGCGATTTTCTTCTGGTGATTTACGATTACGAACGGCAAAACGGATGATTTTTTTCTTTCAATTGTTTCATATCTTACTCCGCTGTTCGGATATTTTCGTTATTCAACTGCAAATCCTTCGAGTTTGCAATTTCTTTCAAACGTTCTGAACGAATCAATTCATTAACCTCTTGCTTGGCATCATCTAGTTCTGTCTTCTTTTCTTCTATCTGAGCATTAACCTTGGTCAATTCATTCTGAACTTGTAATAGCTTTGTCTGCATAAACACAACGCTAATCGCTAAAACAATTGTAGTCAAAGCAATCGAAAGATAAAATGCCTTCTCTACTCGTGAAAATCTCTTAAACTTGGTTTGCAGCGACTGGCTTGTTTTTTCGATTCTTTCTACCATCTTTTCCCCTCTTACTTGTGAATTTTTCTGGCCACGCGCAACTTAGCTGAATGCGAGCGGTTATTAGCTTCTAATTCTTCTGCACTTGGCAAGATTGGCTTACGGGACACCAATTCCATCTTTGGCTTGAGATCATCTGGGATGAAAGGCAAACCTTTGGGAACTTCCACTGTTGAAGCCTCCTTGAACAATTGCTTGGTCAAGCGGTCTTCTAAGGAATGAAAGGTAATCACTGAAATTCTACCATCTAGAGCCAACATATCCATAGCCTGCTGGATGGACTCATCTGCCGCTCCCAGTTCATCATTGACTTCAATTCGAATAGCTTGGAAAATCTGCTTGGCAGGATGCCCCTTTTTCTTGAGTTCCTTAGCAGGTTTGGCAGATTTGATAATTTCTGCCAATTCAGTCGTTGTCTCGATTGGCTTGACTTCACGTGCTTGTTCAATCTTACGTGCAATCTGTTTAGAGAATTTATCCTCGCCATACTTAAAGAAAATTCGGACCAAGTCATGATAGTCATAGTGGTTCACCACTTCATAGGCTGTCAGACTAGCATCCTGATTCATGCGCATGTCCAGTGGCGCATCCTTTTTATAAGAAAAACCTCGCTCACGCTGGTCCAATTGAGGACTAGACACTCCCAAGTCATAACAAATTCCATCAATTTCCTGAACACCAGCTTCGCGCAAACGTGCCTGCAAATGACGGAAGTTATCCTTGATAAAGGTTACCATCCCCTTTTCAATGTAAGGTGCCAAGCGTTTTTGCGCATTATCAATGGCATTCTGATCCTGGTCAAAGGCATAGAGATGGCCTTTTTCACTTAACTTACTTAATAAATATTCGCTATGGCCTGCTCCACCCAAAGTCGCATCAACGTAGATACCGTCAGGCTTTACGTCGAGCATATCAATCGTTTCGTGGAGTAAGACCGTTACATGATGAAATTCTTTTGTCATATCTTATCTATTTTACCACAAATCCGACCAACTTGCACTAGTCAGACAAATAGGTCAAATGTAAGTAAGATTTCTTTAAGAAATATGTCAAATATGCTTGACATTCATTCTATAGAAGAATATAATATAGTCAAATATATGCGACATAAATCAGAAAGGAGAACAGATGAATCGTGTGAAAGAATTTCGCAAGGAACTAGGCATTTCCCAGCTCGAACTCGCCAAGGATATCGGTGTCTCGAGACAAACCATCAATATGATTGAGAACGACAAGTACAATCCAACACTGGAACTCTGTCTCAATCTCGCCCGCAGCCTCCAAACTGACCTCAACAGTCTCTTTTGGGAGGATAATTTTTAAAAAAGGAGCCAACTCATGAAAAAAGAAACCTTCACTGAAAAACTTATCAAACGCACATACGGTATTTCTGGTCCCCTTGACGAATACAAACGGCGTGAGGCCGATCGTATTGGGAACCAAGTCTTTATCATCCTCTTTTATCTGATGATTTTCGGAAATCTTATTCCACTCCTTCTGGCCTATAAATACCCTCAAGAAGTGGCTCTAATCTATCCTCCTCTGATTTTAGTGATTGCCCTCATCGCTGCTGGCTATGTCACCTACCAAATGAAAAAAACAAGGATTACAGCTATTGATCCAGACATGCTGAGCGAGAAAGAAAGTAAGCAACTATACTACCCAGGTCTTAAAGCAGGTGTGTTCTTTGGTCTATGGATGTTTTTTATAACTCCTCTTCTCAGTATACTCATAGGTGAAGGTCAGGACTATTTTCATTCTCTCCTCACTATAAGAAATGGTGTATCAAGCATTCTCGGTTCTATTTTCTTCGGAGCGAGTATACAGTTCCTCATCTTCCGTCGCATTGAAAAAGCTAAGAAAGATCAAGATGAGGATTAGGAGACGCCTTATGAAATCATTACTAACTTTACTAATCAGTCACATCTTTGTCAGTATCTTTATTACCTTTTTCCTAGTTTCTGGACAAATTACACGTCCTTTCTTGATTATCTTCCTTTTATTTCTTCCTTTGTTGAATAAGGGACAAAGACTTCAGAAAATCCAATCCCAAAAAATACGCCTTCTAAACGTATCTCTCTGTTTTATCCTCGTATCCTTCCCACAACTTTTAAGGAGTTCTGCAGATTGGAGATACCTAGTATTTCTAACAATTTGTAGCACTTTTAGCTTGATTTACTTCTATACTTTCTATCAACTCGTTAAAGAAGTCAATCAAAAACCGCTCATTTAGGAGGTTATCAGCATGAAAAAAGAAGACTTCACCACTCGCTTACTTCGAAATCTCTTTCATATCCAAGGCCCTTTTGATGAATGCCGACAAGAGATTATCTACAAGGCTTGTGCCCGTTCTATGGTTCAAATCGTTTATTCTTCCTTCTTCCTCTTCTTGTTTTATCTGTTATTTGGACGCTTCATAGAGGTGGTTCGCTATGCCATGCCCTACGTTTACTCTGGACTCATTTTTTTCATTACCTTAAAAACTCAAAGAGCCGTCAAAGAACTCCATCTAGAAAAAGATGACAAGTCAGAAATCATCCTCAAAACCTACAGCAAAGGCCAAATCAAATTTCGGAGTTGGATTGTGTTTATCGGTATTCAGATTGGTCTCTTTACCTTACTCATCTTTCATAAGGTCTTCGTTCAACAGATGTCCCTTTCAGATTTTGTGAAGTTGCTCCTGCAATTCGATAAAAGTGTTCCTTTGCTGATGTATGGCCTGATTATCGGTAGCATTTTTGGAACCCTGACCTACGGCTTTCTATCCCTACAGGAGGAAAAAACTCCTAAAAATACCAAACAGAAGGAGAAAAGCAATCAATGACTTCACTATACAATTTTTCAGTCTTGAACCAAGACAAGCAAGAAACTCCACTAAATGCCTATCGTGGGAAAGTTCTCTTGGTTGTCAACACTGCTACTGGATGCGGTTTAACGCCCCAGTACCAAGGTCTCCAAGAACTCTATGATCGCTATCAAGAACAAGGTTTTGAGATTTTAGACTTCCCTTGCAATCAGTTTATGGGACAAGCACCAGGTAGCGCAGAGGAAATCAACGCCTTCTGTAGCCTACACTATCAAACCACCTTCCCACGTTTTGCCAAAATCAAGGTCAACGGTAAGGAGGCAGATCCCCTCTATGTTTGGTTGAAAGACCAGAAATCTGGTCCACTAGGAAAACGAATCGAATGGAATTTCGCTAAATTTCTCATCGGTCGAGATGGGCAAGTCTTTGAACGCTTCTCTTCCAAAACAGACCCACAACAAATTGAAGAGGCCATACGAAAATTACTCTGATTTTTTGAATACATCCTTTCATTTAGTTTAATTTTTGAAAGGATGTATTTTTTCTTTAAAAAGCAAATGAATTTCTTTAAGTTAGATTGATTTTCTTACATTTCTCTATTGCATTTCTTGGAATAATTTAGTATATTTGTTATATTAAAGTTTTTGGGTCATTTTAAAGATTAAGATGGCAATTTAAATTTTTTTATCTTAAGATGAAAGCGCTTAAATAGGAGGAAGGTTATACTCAAACTATTGCACAAATTAACTATCATTAAAGAAAATCGTTTCCAAGTCATACTTGGGCTCAGACAGTAGCTGACTGTCTTTATTCAAACTAGGAGTACATTATGAATCGATACCTTTTTGAAAAAGGGCAAACTTTTAGCATCAGAAAATTAACCGTTGGTGTTGCTTCGGTTATGGTTGGACTCGCTTTTTTTGCATCTGGAACAGCACTAGCGGACGAAGCAAAAATTGAAGCTACAAGTTCTCAACCAAACGTAGAAAAATTGGCTGATGCTGAAAAAAACCAAACCAGAAGTTAAAAAAATGAAAGTCCTGTAACCTCTACACCTCAAAAAAATCAGAGCAAACAGAGAAAAACTGTTAAACCAGTAGAAGAAAAAAATCTGTAGCAGATACTAAGACTACTGACTTACTCCCTGAAGAAATCCACGATCAAGCTTATCCTGATACGCCCGTGAAAAAAACATAGATACTTCAGCAATCGTAGACAAGAAGGATAGCCCAAAAGTTGAGACAGAAAGCATTCTAAAAAAACAAGGAAGAACTTCCAAAAAGAAGTTGAAAATGGTAATCGTGCGATTATCAACGGTGGTCTAGATTTGAAGCACGTCCCTTATGAGGGACAACCTGCTACTGCTGCTAGTATGATTTACACTATTTACAATGGTGGTTCCCAACGCTATATCGTGTCTGGTTCTGGTATTTTTGTGGCACCAAATGTCATCTTGACTGTTGCCCACAACTTTTTAGAATCAAACCGTGATACAAAAGAAGGACATATTCGAGGCGGAGATTCTGCTAAGTTTTACTATAACCTCGGTTCTAATTCTGCTGTTCGCAATTCTCAGCCTGTAACGGGTAATACTACTCTTTTCAAAGAAGAAGATATTCATTTTTGGAACAAGAAAGAATTTGGAAAAGGATATCAAAATGACTTGGCTGCTGTTGTAGCACCTGTTCCTCTTCAAATCGCTAGTCCAAATAAAGCTGCCACCTTTGTTCCTTTGGCAGAAAACAAAACCTATCAACCAGGGGACCCTGTTAGCACGATTGGGTATCCAACTGATTCAAGCTCACCTGAGCTCAAAAAACCAATTGTAGCTGGTCAACTTTACAAGGCTGATGGTGTCGTGAAATCTGTTGATAAATATGATGATAAAGGCTCAAAAGGCATCACCTATCATATGACTTCTGTTTCAGGCCTTTCAGGTGCTGGCATTATCAACGGTGATGGTAAAGTAGTCGGTGTTCACCAACATGGCACAATCGAAAACGGCATTCCCGACAAAGACCGTTTCGGTGGTGGGATCGTCCTCTCACCTGAGCAAGTCAAATGGGTAAAAGATATTATCGCAAAATATGGTGTCAAAGGTTGGTACCAAGGTGATAACGGGAAACGATATTACTTTACTCCTGAAGGAGAAATGTTCAGAAATAAAACTGCTGTTATTGGTGAAAATCAATATTCTTTCGATGAAAATGGTGTTGCGACACTCATTAAAGGAATCGATTACGGACGTGTAGTGGTTCAACACGTAGATGAAACTGGTAATCCAATCAAAACTGATGATACTTTCGTTGAAAAGACCGAAGTTGGAACAGCTTTTGACTATGACTTCAAAAAAGAAATCGCTAAAACTGACTTCTATACAAAAAATCAAGAGAAATACCAGATTATTTCTATTGATGGTGTCGAAATCAATAAGCAACTCAAAGATGAGTGGACTTACAAGGTCGTCAGCAAAACAGCTCCAGGAACACGGGTCATCAAGGTGGTTTATAAAGTGAATAAAGGTTCATTTGCCATTCATTATCGCTTGAAAGGCTCAGAGCAAGAATTAGCAGATGTTGTTACTGATAATAATGACGGAAAAGAATACGATGTTTCCTTTGTAAACACTTTTGAAGCAAAAGAAATCGCAGGCTACCGCGCAATCACTCCACGCTTAGAAGCCATCATCCAGCACAAGGGTGTGAATGATGTCGTCTTTGAATACGAAAAAATCTCTGATAGCTCTAATCCGACTTCAAATGTTTTACCTGCTGCTCATCCAGAAGATAAAGAAACAGAAATCGGAAATCACGGTCCCCTTCCAAGCAAGGCTCAACTTGATTATCACAAGGAAGAATTAGCTGCCTTCATCCACTATGGTATGAATACTTATACTAATTCTGAATGGGGACATGGAAATGAAGATCCTAAAAACTTCAATCCAACTAACTTAGATACAGATCAATGGATCCGTACTCTAAAGGAAACTGGTTTTAAACGAACTATTATGGTTGTCAAACACCACGATGGTTTCGTTATTTACCCATCTAAATATACAAATCATACCGTAGCTGCAAGTCCATGGAAAGATGGAAAAGGTGACCTTTTAGAAGAAATCTCTAAATCGGCTACTAAATACGATATGAACATGGGTGTTTACCTATCACCATGGGATGTTAATAGCCCTAAATATAAGGTAGCTACTCAAAAAGAATACAACGAATACTACCTCAATCAACTAAAAGAAATCCTTGGTAATCCAAAATACGGTAATAAGGGTAAATTTATCGAAGTCTGGATGGATGGAGCACGCGGTAGCGGTGCCCAAAAAGTAACCTACACTTTTGATGAGTGGTTCAAATACATCAAGGAAGCTGAAGGAGATATCGCTATCTTCTCTGCCGAACCAACAAGTATCCGTTGGATTGGAAATGAGCGTGGTATCGCCGGTGACCCTGTATGGCATAAAGTCAAGAAAGCAAACATCACCGAAAATGTTAAGAACGAATACCTTAACCACGGTGACCCTGACGGAGATATGTACTCTGTAGGGGAAGCTGACGTTTCAATCCGTTCTGGTTGGTTCTACCACGATAACCAGCAACCAAAATCCCTCAAAGAATTGATGGATATCTACTTCAAGTCTGTTGGTCGTGGAACGCCACTTCTTCTCAACATTCCACCAAACAAAGAAGGTAAATTCGCAGATGCTGACGTGGCTCGCTTGAAAGAATTCAAAGCGACTCTAGATCAAATGTATGCGACTGATTTTGCCAAAGGTGCAACGGTAACAGCAAGTTCGACTCGTCAGAACCATCTCTACAAGGAAAGCCACCTGACTGATGGTAAAGACGATACCAGCTGGGCACTTTCAAATGATGCTACAACTGGTAGCTTCACAGTCGATTTGGGACAAAAGAGACGCTTGATGTCGTTGAACTAAAAGAAGATATTGCTAAAGGGCAACGTATTTCTGGATTCAAAATTGAAGTCGAGATCAACGGACGTTGGGTTCCATATGGTGAAGGTTCAACCGTAGGCTATCGTCGTTTGATCCAGGGCCAACCTGTAGAAGCACAAAAAATCCGAGTTACGATTACTGGCTCACAAGCTACACCAATCCTAACCAACTTCTCAGTCTATAAAACCCCAAGCACTATCGAAAAGAATGATGGATATCCTCTTGGACTAGAATACCACTCAAATACAACGGCTGACAAGGAAGGTACAACTTGGTACAATGAATCGGAAGGTATCCGCGGTACTTCTATGTGGACCAACAAGAAAGACGCCAAAGTCACCTATCGTTTCACAGGAACCAAGGCTTACATCGTATCAACAGTAGATCCAAGCCATGGTGAAATGTCTGTATTCGTGGATGGTCAAAAAGTCGCAGATGTACAAACAAAGAACAGTAGCCGTAAACGTAGCCAAAAAGTTTACGAAACTGGTGATTTAGCACCTGGAGAACACACTATTACTCTCGTTAACAAAACAGGTGAGCCAATTGCTACAGAAGGAATCTACACTCTAAACAATAACAGCAAGGGTATGTTTGAGCTTGAAGCAACTTCTTACGATGTCGAAAAAGGAAAACCTGTTACTGTTACAATTAAGCGTGTTGGCGGAAGCAAGGGAGCTGCTACCGTTCGCTTCATTACGGAACCTGGAACAGGAGTTCACGGTAAGGTTTACCAAGATACAACTCAAGATGTGACCTTTGCAGATGGTGAAACAGAGAAAACTGTTACCATTCCAACTATCGACTTCACCGAACAAGCTGACTCAATCTTTGACTTCAAAGCAAACTCACTTCTGCGTCTGATGGTGCCCTACTCGGTTTTGCTACCGACGCAACTATTCGAGTAATGAAGGCTGATTTATTGAAGAAAGATCAGACAAATTATGACGACCAGGCTAGCCAATTAGATTACAGTCCTGGCTGGAGACACGAAACCAACTCTTCTGGCAAATACCAAAACACTGAATCATGGGTATCATTTAGATATCTGACAGAGGATCAGAAGAAGAAGACAACTGTGACTGCTTATTTCTATGGTACAGGATTAGAAATCAAAGGATTTGTTGACCCAGGTCATGGTGTCTATAAAGTATTCCTTGACGGTAAGGAAGTCACCTATCAAGATGGAATGGGAAATGCATCCACTATTGATGGCAAGAAATACTTTAGCGGTCATGCCACTAATCGTCAAGGTAACCAGACTCTAGTCAGCCTAAAAGGACTTGATGAAAACTTGCACGTAGTAACTCTCCAACTAGACCCTGACAAGAATGATTTAACCAAAAATATCGGTATGCAAGTGGATCAATTCATTACAAAAGGCGAAGGAAGCGAGCTATACAGCAAAGCAGAAATCCTTCAATCTATCTCTAAATGGAAGGAAGACTTGTCTAATTTTGATCCTGCTGGATTGAAAGATACTGCAACTGCACGCCAAGCATTTAAGTCTAATCTTGATAAACTCACTGCACAATTAAGTTCTGATACGGTAAATGTACAAGATGTGATGTCGACAGTCACTGCTTTGCAAGACATTCTTAGCAAAGACGAAAATTACCAAAAACCTGAAGACGAAACAAGCCCAGAACAACCAGTTGAACCAAAACAACCGGAACAGTCTGAAATCAATTACGATAAGGCTATGGCTAGCCTGACTGAAGCTATCGAGAAAAAAGTGGCTGAGCTTGGTGCTAACAACGATGATAAGAAGAAATTAGTTGAAATTACTGACAAAGCAATCGCAGCTATTCAAGAGGCTAAGACTCAAGAAGACGTCAACAAAGCTCTCAATAACGCTCTTGAACAAATCAAGCAATTACAACCTAGCCAACCAGAACAACCAGTTGAACCAAAACAACCGGAACAGCCTGAAATCAATTATGATAAGGCTATGGCTAGCCTGACTGAAGCTATCGAGAAAAAAGTAGCTGAACTTGGTGCTAACAACGATGCTAAGAAAAAATTAGTTGAAATTACTGATAAAGCAATCGCAGCTATCCAAGACGCTAAGACTCAAGAAGACGTCAATAAAGCCCTCAATAACGCTCTTGAACAAATCAAGCAATTGCAACCTAGCCAACCAGAACAACCAGTTGAACCAAAACAGCCTGAAAAACCAATTACTTCTTCAAGTCCTGAAGAAGGGGTTAAAGAGCTTGTCCTCCAACTCCCAAGTTTGGATATTGTTAAGAAGATAGTACCATTCAAGACTATCCGTCGCGAAAATCCACAATTAGACAAAGGGAAAGAACAAGTTCTAGCAGAAGGGAAAGATGGTGCTATAATCGAGTATGTCGAAGTAGATGGTAACAATCATAAGGTAGTTCAAACTGAATCAACTCCAGCTCTAGACCGAGTGATTGAAGTTGGAACGAAACAAAGCTCTGTAGGAACAGATACTCCACCAGTTGTGACTCTTCCTGAGTACCTTCTACCAAAAGAACCTGAAAAACCAATTACTTCTTCAAGTCCTGAAGAAGGGGTTAAAGAGCTTGTCTTCCAACTCCCAAGTTTGGATATTGTCAAGAAGGCAGTACCATTCAAGACTATCCGTCGCGAAAATCCACAACTAGACAAAGGGAAAGAACAAGTTCTAGCAGAAGGTAAAGACGGCCTGCTAATTGAGTATGTCGAAGTAGATGGTAGCAATCGCAAGGTAGTTCAAACTGAATCAACTCCAGCTCTAGACCGAGTGATTGAAGTTGGAACGAAACAAAGCTCTGTAGGAACAGAGACACCACCAGTTGTGACTCTCCCTGAGTACCTTCTACCAAAAGAACCTGAAAAACCAATTACTTCTTCAAGTCCTGAAGAGGGAGTTAAGGAGCTTGTCTTCCAACTTCCAAGCTTGGATATTGTCAAGAAGGCAGTACCATTCAAGACTATCCGTCACGAAAATCCAAACTTAGATAAAGGAAAAGAGAAAGTTCTAGCAGAAGGGAAAGACGGCCTGCTAATTGAGTATGTCGAAGTAGATAGTATCAATCGTAAGGTAGTTCAAACTGAATCAACTCCAGCTCTAGACCGAGTGATTGAAGTTGGAACGAAACAAAGTTCTGTAGGAACAGAGGCACCACCAGTTGTAACTCTCCCTGAGTATGTTCTACCTAGAGAAACTGAAAAACCAGCTCCTGCAGTTGTAACAGAAGATTCACCAAGAAAAGATGAAAAAGCACCTGTTGCTACTACAGTTAAACAAGACAAGAAAAAACAACTCCCAGAAACTGGAGAGCAAGAAGCAAATGCCTTCTTATTCTTGGCTGCTATTACTTCAGTATTGTCTCTACTCATCTTCCAAAAGAATTTCAAAGACTAATTAAAATCTTTACTTAATTCTTTTCAATGATTCTAGTTCCCCCAAAGAGAAGACCAGCGGTCTTCTCTTTTTCTATATATAAATCAAAAAACTTCCATAAATTTATATGGACATCTTAGTATATATAAAATAGAATGATTATTGAACTTTTTATTTTTCGGAGCTTATGTAATTGAGGAATACGAACTACTGTATCACAAAGATGATGTACAGTTTCTTCGTGCCTGGACAATTTCTTTTTTTCTATCTTGAAGATATTTAAATAGTTCTAGATATTATTTCTAACAAATTGAAAGTAATAAAATAAATTAAATATTATTTCTAAATATTTGAAAAATAATTACTATTTGTATTATACTATCTTTGAGGTATCTATTATGAACTATATTAAAAGACCACATTATTTAGACTTTTTAAGAAGACATCGTGACCGCCAAATCATTAAGGTTGTGAGTGGAGTTAGACGAGCTGGTAAATCTGTGCTTTTTCAACTCTATAAAGAGGAGTTACTAGCAACTGGGGTAGACGAGGATCAGATTATATCCATCAATTTTGAAGATCTGAGTTATTATGAACTGCGACATTTTCAAACATTATTCGCTTATATAAAAGAGCAGTTAGTTGGGGAGAAAACATACTATATCTTTTTAGATGAAATTCAACATGTTGAAAAATTTGAACTGGTAGCAGATAGTCTATTCATCTTGCCAAATGTTGACCTCTATTTGACTGGATCAAACGCCTACTTTATGAGTAGCCAATTAGCAACAAATTTGACTGGGCGTTATGTTGAGATAGAAGTTCTTCCATTATCATTTGAAGAATACCTATCAGGTCAATCTCTCTCAGAGAATCTGAATACAACAGAAATTTTTAACAATTATCTCTTTAGTGCTTTCCCTTACTTATTGCAAACATCATCTTACGCTGAAAAAATTGACTATCTAAGAGGAATATATAACTCAATACTGTTAAATGATATTGTCACTAGATTAGGAAATCCAAATCCTACTATTATTGAGCGCATTGTCCGAACCCTTCTCAGTAGTACAGGTAGCTTAATATCAACAAATAAGATTCGTAATACCCTTGTCAGCCAAAATGTTTCAATATCCCACAATACTTTGGAAAATTATTTGACAACTTTGACAGACAGTTTACTTTTTTATTCCGTTCCACGTTTTGATGTAAAAGGGAGAGCATTATTGCAACGCTTAGAAAAATATTATCCCGTTGATTTAGGTTTACGACATCTCCTATTACCAGACCACAAAGAAGATATTGGGCATATCTTGGAAAATATTGTCTATTTGGAATTGAGACGTAGATATTCACAGGTATATGTTGGTAATTTAGATAAATATGAGGTTGATTTTGTTGTTGTAACTGATCTTGGCCACTACGCTTATTATCAGGTCAGTGAAACAACACTTGCTCCAGAAACACTAGAAAGAGAACTTAGACCACTAGAAGCCATTAAAGATCAATTCCCAAAATATCTATTAACAATGGATACAATTCAGCCAACAGCAAATTACAATGGAATTGAGAAAAAAAATATCATAGATTGGTTACTAGAAAAGTAAATAAGTATAAATCATATAGCTAACTAGATTTGCAACAGTCTGTTATCAATGATTCTCCCTAAAACCTAACAAGATATAGTGAATTTAGAACACACTATCTAATGGGATAAAGTGGAATCTATAACTTCTGGAAGAACTATTATTACTCATAATGACGAATCTCCATTGAATTTAATAACGATTTAATAATCAAACAGACTATAAAGAGACTGAGCAATCAGGCTTTAAAATCAGAAAAACGCATAATATCAAGGATTGAATGAACAACCTTGATATTATGCGTTTTATTATGGAAATATTTGCTTCATTTTCTCCGCAAATAGAGTTTTTGCTATCCTATTTTCTCTATTTTTAATGACTTACTTCAACTTCATACCTCTTGGAAAAAACAACAAAAATACGAACTAGCACAGTTCGGTATCATCAGCAATCCAGAACAATTTGTCTTTACCTATATAGATACAAAGGAAAACATAAACAAACCTCTCCACTCTGATTACCTAAATAACAAAATGAAAAGCATTCGAAAACGTCACAAAGAGTTAGCACACGCTACACCTCATAAATTACGACATACAGGGGCAACGGCTGGAACATCTATTGAAGCTATTTCTGAGGCTCTAACACATAGTGAGACAGGCACAACTCAAATTTATGTCAACACTTCAAATGTCATTCCAATGGCTGTTGGAGAGATTGCTTATCGCAATCTTAAAAAGTAATGGTGTGAACCATGAAGTGTTGTAAATGCTGTATTGTAGCTGGTTCTTAACGTTTTGAGAATTGTGATGCTTTACGAGCTTTCTTAAGACCTGGTTTGGAAAGTATGAGTTTCAGTTGGACTAAAAATAGCGTAATATCAAGGTTTTTATGAACGATATTTACTGATTGATTTCATAAAATTTGAATCAATATTTCTTAAATAGGGGAATAGTTCGGTTCTGTAAGTATTAATATAATACACCTACAAAGCTTATTATATCAGATTTTCCCCAGTTTTTAGAAAAAAATAGGTAGAGAAAAAAATAACATCTGGATTTTTCCAAAAAAATCTTGACAAAGTCCTCATATAACCGTTTCTGCATTTTTATTATATCATTTTTTTGACTTAGAAAATAATATATAATAGAAGATGATTCGTCTTTTTAAACGGACTTATCAAAAACTGGAATTCTATCAATATTTTGGACACATTTTGGGAGGAAAATTTGAAGGCTAGCGCCCTTCGGTTGCTGGACCCCTTCTACGACCAATTCTCTGTACTCTACAGGGGACTGGTCATTCAATTTTTGTTGAATTCTAGTTTCATTATAAAATATGATGTAATTTTTGACAATATCTGTTATACTATCTCCAGTTATGTTTCTTCACTTATGGAGATAGAAGGTTTCAGACTTTAGGACGGAATGAAACCATTCGATACAGGCATTATCTGCTGGTGTTCCCTTACGGGACATGGAGCGGGTGATGCCTTTTTCTACACAAGCCTGATAGTAAGCTTTTGAGGTGTAAACCGATCCCTGATCACTGTGTAAGATCGCTCCTTGAGGTAATTCCAATTGATGGAGCGTGTCCAACACAAAGTCCGTATCCTGACAATCTGAGATGGTATAAGCCACAATCTCACGATTATAAAGATCCATGATGGAGGACAAGTATAGCTTACATTTACCTAAGTATAAATAAGTAATATCTGTGACAAGCTTCTCCATAGGCTTGTCTGCTTGAAAATCACGATCCAGCTTATTGTCTGTTACATGGTAAGGCTTCCCTAATTTAGGTTCCTTCTTGGGACGGGCACGGCAAAGGTAGCCCTTTTCCTTCATGATACGATAGACCTTCTTGCGATTAACGACGAGGTTATAAACTTTCTTTAGTAAGCGAGTGATGGTTCGATAGCCGTAAATAAAGTGATTTTCTATACAGAGTTGTTCGATTTTATCTGCTATTTCGCCTCTTTTCTGAGAATTCTTACACTCCTGTTTCCAGCGATAAAAGGTGGAGCGTTTGACGCCGAAACATTCTAAAATAATAGATACAGGGAACGTTTTCTTATACTCTTCTACTAGCTTGATAAGACTTACTTTGTCGATTCTCTTATCAAGCTCTGATACTTTTTTAGTAATTCTACCTGCAATCGTAACTGTTCCACTTCAGATAACTGTTTCATCCCATTACCATAAGTATATTGTTTCCCCACGGGTTGGTGGAAACGGTACAATTCATCATTCTGATACCATCGCTACCAGGTCTTGGCCTGACTAGCATTTTTGATGCTGAGGGTATCCATGATAACTTTATTTGATTTGCCTGCCTTCTTCATTTCGATACAGGCTAGCTTAGTTTCTACTGAATATGCTTTTTGACCATAACAAAACACCCCTGTTTCTAGTTTACCACAACAGGAGTGTTTTCTTGTGTCTCATTTTATGGGTGCAGTGCCGACCCTAGGGATTCTTTCGTTCTCATATATACGTCATTAGTATAGGCTAATTTGATTTAAATTGCAAGAGAAATAACATTTTACATAAAAATCGGTGGGTATTTTACAATTTTTGCATATAATAGAGCTAAAAAGCAACTGGTTTTAAGAATTCTTATCTAAAACATTCGAAAATTCCCCTTAACCGTAGCGGAAAGTTGTTTTCTTTGCCCTATTATAATATACTATTACTTACATTAGATGAAAAGGTGACTCTATGACTATAAATCAACTGCTTCAAAAGCTGGAGCCTACTAGCCCTATCCTTCAAGCTAACTTTGGGAATTGAACGCGAAAGTCTTCGTGTCGATAGACAGGGAAAATTAGCACATACGCCTCACCCTTCCTGCCTAGGAGCTCGAAGTTTCCACCCTTATATTCAAACAGATTTTTGTGAGTTTCAGATGGAACTCATCACACCAGTTGCTAAATCTACCACTGAGGCTCGTCGATTTCTTGGAGCCATTACCGATGTAGCTGGACGTTCCATCAGTAAAGATGAACTTCTCTGGCCCTTGTCCATGCCTCCTCGTATCAACGCCCAAGAAATCCAAGTTGCCCAACTGGAAAATGAATTTGAACGCCATTATCGTAACTACCTGGCCGAAAAATACGGAACTAAACTACAAGCTATCTCAGGTATCCACTATAATATGGAACTAGGGAAAGATTTGGTTGAAGCCCTATTCCAAGAAAGTGACCAGATTGATATAATTGCTTTCAAAAACGCCCTCTATCTCAAGCTGGCTCAGAACTATTTGCGCTATCGTTGGGTGATTACCTATCTCTTTGGTGCTGCACCTGTTGCTGAGCAAGGCTTCTTCGACCAAGAAGTGCCAGAACTCGTGCGTTCCTTCCGAAACAGCGACCATGGTTATGTCAATAAGGAAGAAATACAAGTATCTTTTGCAAGCCTAGAAGACTATGTCTCTGCCATCGAAAACTATATCGAACAAGGTGATTTGATTGCGGAAAAGGAATTTTACTCGGCTGTTCGTTTCCGTGGACAAAAGGTTAATCGCTCCTTCCTTGACAAGGGAATCACCTACCTAGAATTCCGTAACTTCGACCTCAACCCCTTTGAGCGTATCGGTATTAGCCAAACTACCATGGATACCGTACACCTACTCCTTCTAGCCTTCCTCTGGCTGGATACCCCTGAAAATGTTGATCAGGCTCTGGCTCAAGGTCACGCGCTGAATGAAAAAATTGCCCTCTCTCATCCTTTTAGAACCTCTACCTTCTGAAGCTGAAACTCAGAACATTACGACAGCTCTAGACCAACTGGTGCAACATTTTGGGCTTGGTGACTATCATCGAGGTCTGGTCAAACAAGTTAAAGATGCCTTTTTCAGATTCCAGTCAGACACTAGCTGCTCAACTTCTTCCTCATATCAAAGACAAGTCCCTTTCTGACTTTTGCCCTTGACAAGGCGCTTGCCTATCATGATTACGACTGGACTGCCCACTATGCCCTTAAGGGTTATGAGGAGATGGAACTTTCTACCCAGATGCTGCTCTTTGATGCCATTCAAAAAGGGCTTCATTTTGAAATCCTAGATGAGCAGGATCAATTCCTTAAACTCTGGCATAAAGATCATGTTGAGTACGTCAAAAAAATGGTAACATGACCTCAAAAAGACAACTATGTAGTTCCTCTTGCCATGGCTAATAAAACCGTGACCAAAAAAATCCTGGCTGATGCTGGCTTCCCTGTCCCTGCCGGCGACGAATTTACCAGTCTAGAACAAGGTCTAGCCTACTATCCTCTTATCAAGGGCAAGCAAATTGTGGTTAAACCAAAATCAACCAACTTCGGTCTGGGCATTTCCATTTTCCAAGAGCCTGCCAGCCTTGATAACTATAAGAAAGCTCTCGAGATTGCCTTTGCAGAAGATACAGCTGTTCTTGTTGAAGAATTTATCCCAGGAACCGAATACCGTTTCTTCATTCTGGACGGGCGTTGTGAGGCTGTCCTCCTTCGTGTCGCTGCTAATGTTGTCGGTGATGGCAAACACACCATTCGTGAATTAGTCGCTCAGAAAAATGCCAATCCATTGCGAGGCCGTGACCACCGCTCACCTCTGGAAATCATTAAGCTAGGAGACATCGAACAATTGATGTTGACTCAGCAAGGTTATGCACCTGATGATATTCTCCCAGAAGGGAAAAAGGTCAATCTCCGCCGTAACTCCAACATCTCTACGGGTGGTGACTCTATTGATGTCACTGAGACAATAGATTCCTCTTACCAAGAATTGGCAGCAGCTATGGCAACTAGCATGGGGGCCTGGGCTTGCGGGGTTGACCTCATCATTCCAGATAGAACTCAGCCTGCTAGCAAGGAAAACCCTCATTGCACTTGTATCGAGCTCAACTTCAATCCCTCTATGTATATTCACACCTACTGTGCTGAAGGTCCTGGACAAGCTATCACTCCAAAAATCCTAGACAAGCTTTTTCCAGAAGTTACCACAAGTCAAACCTAAAACCTAATTCTTAGGAACAAACAAATCACCTTTATCTCGATGATATGATACCTCTTAAGTAGACAAGGTAAATACCTAAAATCTACGGCTCTTTGTCAACTGTAGTGGGTTGAAGAAAAGCTAAGCTCGAGAAAGGACACATTTCGTCCTTTCTTTTTTGATATTCAGAGCGATGAAAATTCGCTTCTTGAAGTTTTCAAAGTTCCGAAAACCAAAGGCATTGCGCTTGATAAGTTTGATGAGATTATTGGTTGCTTCCAATTTGGCGTTGGAATAGGGTAGTTGAAGGGCGTTGACGATTTTCTCTTTGTCCTTTAGAAAGGTTTTAAAGACAGTCTGAAAAAGAGGATGAATCTGCTTTAGATTATCCTCAATGAGTCCGAAAAATTTTTCTGGTTCCTTATTCTGAAAGTGAAAAAGTAAGAGCTGATAGAGATGATAGTGGTGTTTCAAGTCTTCTGAATAGCTCAAAAGCTTGTCTAGAATTTCTTTATTGCCTAAATTGTCAAATTAAGTTAGACTTTTCAAGTAACTCAGAAAAACTTGGTAGGGTGATTGAAATAGTTCTATATAGTAATTCATAGACTACCCTCTGTTCAACTATTCCCCATTCATCTGTAACAAAAAAATATTTCTCATGATGTCGCCAAATATGTTGTCCATAACCTTTTATTTCCTCAAACTTACTAACTTCTTCCCAGCCTAGTTTACTATATTCCATGTATGTTCTCCGATCTTTTCACTAATATCTTACATTACACCTTCAGGAATATCTCCTGTTGATCATTGTAACTATCTAGTTGACTGTTATACCAAACCCTGGAATTCTGTCAATATCTTCTTTTCCCTATTTTGATTTATTTCTCAGCTATATGGTATATTAGGATACTTTGAATTCACCTTAAACAAAAAAATGCACAAGTTAATTACAACCTGCACATCTTTTTAATTTTATATTTAAAAGAGACTATAAATCAACTTTCCGAAAAATAATGATTTTCCCGAAAGAAATAGATCAACCTAAAAAATCACTGTCTTACTTATGTAATGTTTCTTTAATATAATATAGAAATAAAAAGTATGTAAATGAAAAGATTTATCACATTACTTTTAGTGTCTCTATCTACAATTTTATTAATTGCATGTTCTAACCAATCAAGCAATTCTTTAGATGGCGAATACCGTTGAATAAACGAGAGTAGAAATGAAGTTGCCTTTACCATTTCAGGTAACAAAGGAAATAGCAACAAAGGAGAGGCCGACACCTTTACAATTGATAAAGATAGTGCAACAATCGAACTGACTGGCTCTAATATCATAAACCGAAAAGAGAATTATACCTTCAAGGATGATGTATTCACTGTAGATATTTCAGGAACAAAGCAGGAGTATTACAAAAAGGATAGTGAAGAAATACAGCGACAAGTAAAACACTCAAACTATTTGATATTCTTTATACAATAAAAACGCTTTTGTACTGACCCCCAAAAAGTTAGATTTTTTTCTGTCTAACTTTTTTTGGGGTCAGTACACCCTGCATAGTGGGTATTTTTGTCTCGCACCTAGCGGAGTGAGACAGACTAATAGTCACATAATAAAAAATTTACTTAAAGTCAGATTTTAAATACTGTAGAATAGTTCTTTCTAAAACTTACTCCCAATTTTTTTTGCTCGTATAATTCATCAGGGGTTTGGGGATTCCCCAAAATTCAAATCATCCCAAAAAATACATACACTTTGTGTATACAAATTTTGAGATGATTTTGGGAGTGTGTGTATACAGACTCTGAGCTCGCAAAGTCATATTATGATAAATCTTTCCTTCTCGATAAAATAATTCCAAAAATCGATTTGACTGTCATTTGTGTGTACAAATATTTTAAGAAGATATATAAAAAACGCTGCAAAATTTTTAACAGCGTTTCCTTATTTTAAAATTCTCATATGTCTTTCTTTTTTATGGTTAGCATCGTAGTATTCCAGCATCGCATGATACAAACGAGCCTTCGTTTTATCTTGTTGTTTAATCCCATGAAGAAATAATTCTGCTCGCTTTAATTTCAATATGTATTCGCATATCTGATCAAAATCCTTATCCATATTACTTTTGAAAATAAACATCTTTTTCCTCCATCACATCAACTATTTTTTGCATCAAAATAGACATATCCATTTTGTTTTCATAGCTTATTCTCCCAACTACAGTTGCAAGACGGGCTATAGAATTGATATTCTTTCCTACCTGTTCCAACTCTTCTGTCAAAGGAACTAACGCTTCAAAAGAGACTTTGTGAATGTTCAAATCTGTTCGGATTAATTTTTTTCTAGCAAACTCAGAAAAATTATGAATATTTTCCTTCCTCATACAATCATTTAATTTTTTATTTTCTTCTTCTGTCAAAAATACCTGTTTCAACACCGATTTTTATTCTCATAATCTTATCACCTCGTTTTTCTTATTTAGTCGTTTCACAAGTTCTTTCACTTGTTTGCTTGTCTTCTTTTCATATCCTATCATCAGCTCAACACAGCAGTGAAATATCCTTACATTATCGAAATCTTCACTTTGTTCCGCTATTCTTTCTAACTGACGTAAGTTATTGATAATTCTTCTAACTTGAAATATAAAGTCATGATAAGATTCAAAATCAAATTGAAGATAAATAGGCGAACTCTTAAACAACATTTTTCCTAGCATAAGAGGAAAAATTTAGATGGTTTGTCATTTCAATCAAGTTATTCACTATTTCATTCTGCTCTTCAGTGATATAACATTTCTTTAGAACAGTCCTATATCTACTCATTTATCATATACTTCTTTCGGGCATTTTCATGGGCAATAGCTTTGCACTCCAGCATACGTTCCTGCTTTAAATTCTCCATAGACTTAAATAAATACGCTAACGGAGAAGTCGCATCCTCAGGAATCCGTTCAATCATGCTAATAACTTCATCACTAGTTACATATCCACTAGCTAAATACTCTCCTATCTTCATCTTCTGAGCATGTGTTAAAGTGTAATTGTTAGGATACAAATCTATCATTGTACTTATAAGAAATGGATTCTAACAAAGAATAATATTTAGGCAGAATATAAGTTTCAGGCTTTCTAGAACTATTATCCAGTATATTCTCAATCTCTTTCTTATTCTTACTCTTGTTCTTAATCTCTTGCGTTACATTCTCATTTTCATCCGTTACTGTAACGTTACAGTCTAAAACAAGTTGTGGCTCGCCTGTAATTAGTGCTTTCTGTTTTTGTCTATGACGAGCAACACGTTCCCTAGTTTGTTTCCTAATCTTTTCTAGGCCATCTATATTCTGATGTTTCTCCCATTTTGGAATGGTAATAGCGCCATCTATGATTTCTATCATGCCAAATTCTTCAAACATGCTAAGAGCTAATTTTACAGATGTCGCTTTTCGTCTAAACACTGTTGAAAGCATCTCTTCTGTGTAATATACCTTGTTTCCTAGACTCAGTATGCCACTATTATTTTGCTTTCCTGCAAGTACCAGAATTTTGAACCATATTACAATAAGTGTATCTCCTTCTGGCATCGATTCTATCAACTGAATTTTTTCATCATCAAATATATCTGTTGTTATCTTGATCCACTGAACACCATTCATACGAGTACCTATCTTTCATATTGCTTCAACCATCTTGTTACTGCTCTTTTATCGTATAAAGTCACTCCATCAATCACCATGGTTGGCATTCCTTCTTTCGTCCATTTTTGGATTGTAGTCGTAGATACATCTAACCACCTAGATAGACCTGACATACGAACCATGGGTTTATAAAGTTCTTTATCTTCAAATACTCTTGCCACAGCATTTGAAATCATCTCATCATAATGAGCACGTAATTGATTCTCTAATTCTTTAGGAAGCTGGACAACTAAAGTAGTTTCCGACATAAATTCACACCTCATTTCTAAATTAAATAAGCTCCGAAACTATTTAATTTGTTATTCATTTCGAATTATATATCCTTTTTGAATTTTTGTCAAGCTTTTTTATTCAAAAAGAATAAAATGTGTTATAATGATAAAAAGGAGGTTCTTATGACCAATCATATTACTAAACTGATAGAAAATAGCGGAAAAAAATTGACAGAAATTAGCGAAGCTACAAATATAGCCTATCCTACACTTTCTGGATACAATCAAGGAATCCGCAAACCTAAAAAAAATAATGCTGAAAAATTAGCAAAATACTTTAATGTTTCCGTCGCTTACATTATGGGGCTTGATAGCAACCCACACGCTCCATCAAATCTTAAAATTGTTACAGACAGTTTCAAAACATCTAAAATTGGTTCTGTGACACCTTTTAAAAGCGATATGGAGAAGTTAAAGAAAAGTATCGAATTTGGCGAAAGGGCATTAACACTACCACTTGATGATAGTTTTTCAGATGAATTTCGTCATATATTCTCAGAATACCTAGCTGAGAAAAACAAACGTTTTATGTCTGAATTTATAGACTATATGAATCACCAAAATAAAGATTCTAAAGTTTGGCAGAGCTGGATTAAAACAGACGAATACGCTATTCGCCAAGAAGATAGAAAAAATAGATAGACACTCATTTCTCAATTACATAAGCTCCGAAAACTTAGATACGGAGAAAAAATGTCTATACATAAATACAAAACAAAAAAAGGAATCCTTTACTATGTCAGCTTTTACATTGGCTTAGATGCTTATGGAAAGAAAAAAAGGCACTTAAAGAGAGGATTCAAAACCAAAAAAGAGGCAAAATTGTACGAGGCTCGTTTAGAAGCTGGTGTCGTCGCCCCCACAGTAAATACCGACAAACCTAACCCCAAAGTCACTTATAAAGAACTTTATCAAGAATGGTTTAAGGCTTATGTTGGTACCGTTGAAGAAACAACTTCTTCTCAAACAAAGAATATCTATCGAATACATATTCTACCAATATTTAGCGATAAATTTATTGATCAAATCAGTCCTTTAGACTGTCAAAATTTTATTACACAAAAATCTCAGACTTTCAAAAATATCAAACAGATAAAATCCTATACCTCAAAAATTTTTGATTTTGCAATCAATATGAACTACATTGATCGAAATCCAATGAAGAATGTTATCATGCCTAAAATCAAAAAAACTAGATCAGATAATTTTTGGTCTCTGGAGGAATTACATCATTTCCTTGATATAGTGAAAGAAACTGAGCCATTTAAACATTTTGCTCTTTTTAGACTTCTTGCATTTAGTGGACTTCGAAAAGGGGAGTTATACGCTTTAAAATGGGCTGATATTGACTTTGATAGCAAACTATTGAACATAGACAAAAGTCTAGGAAGAATTGACGGTAAAGCAATTGAAAAGGGCACAAAGAATGAATCTTCAGTTCGCACAATCTATCTTGATGATGAGACAAGCGATATTATTAAGCAATGGAAAAATTTCTATCTGAAAGAACAATCTCAGTTGCCTCTTACAAAACTAAATATCAGTAACGAATATATGTTCTCTTACATATCAAGCAATGACAAAATTGAACCTTTGCATGCTGATTACATTAATAATGTACTGAATCGAATCATTAAAAATCATAAATTAAAACCAATTAGCCCACATGGGTTTAGACATACGCATGCAACACTCATGTCTGAAATTGGAATCGACCCTTCTAATACATCAAAACGACTTGGCCACGCAAGCAGTCAGATGACATTAGATGTCTACACTCACACCACAAAAACTGGGGAGAAAAACTCTATTGACAAATTTGCAAATTATCTCAATAAAGCAAAAATAGAATCATGATTTTTAAAATTTAGAAGAGGTTATCAGAAGGTTATCACAAAGCTATTCAAGCTCAAAAATCGACAAAAAAGCACTTTGCAAAATCTTTGCAAAGTGCTTTGAAACGTTGATATAATCGTGTTGATTAACGTTTTGAGAATTGTGATGCTTTACGAGCTTTCTTAAGACCTGGTTGGGGCACCACTTATTTCATCTAATTTCAAAGTGCTTTTAAAATCAACGTTTTCATAAGTTTTTCAAAAAAATAAAAATTTCAACTAATTTCAATCAGTTTCATTAAAATAAGGTAAACTTTCATAAAAAAATAAGCAAAAAAATCGAACCAGAATATCAAAAAGTTTACCTTATATAAAATTTATACCTATCAGAACAATAGCATAGAAAAGAGAGCCATCGCTCTCTTTCTTTTTATCTATTATATTTTCGTTTTCCAGCTAAAGCAAGTAGTCCAACACTTGCTCCAAGCAATGCTAGGAGACTCGATTCTTTAGTTCCTGTATTTGGAAGTTGTTTCTTAGGTTCTGCTTTTGTTTGACTAGCTTGTGCAGGTGCTTGATAGGTTTTATCGTCTTTAGCTCCTACAGTTTCCTGTGGCGCTTTGTAGCCTACAAGATTTCCGTTACCGTCAAAGACTGGAACTGGTTTGTATCCTGCTTTTTCAAGCTCTTTACGTTGTTTTTCAGCTTCGTCTGCCAAACGTTTTGCTTCTGCTTTGTCAAACTTAGCTTTGGCTACGTCATAAGCAGTCTTAGCTCGACCTGCTTCAAGGCTCTTAACTTCATAGTCTGCTTTAGCTTCGTTTTGCGCTTTGTAAGCATCTTTCAAGTCTGCTTGCGCTTTTGCAAGTTGGTCTCTCAACTCTGCTACGCGAACCTTAGAACCTTTAAGGTCTGCAAGTTCTTTCTCAGCTTTGGCTACATTTGCTTTAGCATCTTCAAGTGCTTTTTCAGCAACAGATACCACTTGACCTGCTTTTTCTGCTTGTGCTTGCAAGTCTACCATCTTCGCTTCTTCTGCTTTCAAGGCTTCTTTTGCATTTACAAGTTCAGCTTCTTTAGCGCTCAATGTAGCGTTAGCATCTTTAAGTGCTTGTTCTTTCGCAGAGCGAGATGCATTCAAACTAGCTACCAATGCCTTAGCATTTGCAAGTGTTACCACTGCTTTGTCATGAGTAGACTTAGCATTGTCAAACGCTTTTTGTGCGTCTGCAAGTGGGTTTTCTCCATTTTTCAAAGCAATCAAAGTAGCTTGAGCGTTTTGAAGAGCAGTTTGGGCATCGGATACCGCTTTGCTTGTTGCTTCAAGTTTGTCTTGAGCTTTTTTACGAGCAGTCATAGCATCAGCAAGCGTTTGACGAGCTTTGGCAATTTCAGCTTCTTTATTTGTGTTGCTAAGTGGATTTACAATAGGAGTTTTATCCCATTTTGAGCCGTCTACATGGCTACTGCGAAGACTTGTGATAAAGTGTGTAGTGTAAATCTCATTTGATTTACTTTGCGCTATACCACCAAAATAAGCGACTTCATCAGCGTAGTCGAATTGGAGAATACCTTGTGTATGTAGGTAGTCATTTTTGTGAGAAACAAGTTCGATAAGGTCATCGTACAATTTCTCTTTCATTTCTCCAATAGTTTTACGGAATACACCATCTTCATCATCAAAGTCATGATAGAAAGGATTTGTTACAGAGTTCTCATAAGGTTGGAAACCTTTTTCCATGTACTCTTTGTCTTTGGCTTCAGAATAACCACTCTTCAGACCATACTCACTAGCAGCTTTGTAAACACCTTTAGCGTAGTGACCTGCGCCACCTTTAGCACGGTATTCATCAATCATAGCATGCGACCAATCTGCTTTGACATACTCTTTAGCGATTTTATTCGCAAATTCAAGGCTTGATTTTGAAAGAACCACATCTGGAAGTCCAAGTTGGCGGCGCATTTGGTTGATGAGGTCAGCTACAAAGTAGTTCAACTCGTCTGTGACTTCTTTAGGAAGATTGTTGATGTCGTAGCGAGTTTCATCTGCTTGGTCTTTTGCGGATTGCGTGTACTTGTTGAGGGTACGGTTTTGGAGTTGGGCATCAATAATCATTTTACGGTATTTAACCGCATTTTCATATTGTTCTTCATCTGATGGAAGATTTTCTCCACTACGCAAACGTTCACTGTAAGCCATACTCTCTTTCACAGCCTTAATAAAGTCTGGGGCAAGAGTGATAGTAGCTTTCGCATCCTCTTTTTGAAGTGCGTTGAGCGTGGATACCGCTTGGTTGTAATCAGCAGTTGCTTTCTCTGCATTAGTTTGTGCAGTTGTTTTTTCTTGAGATTTTGCTTCAAGGGTTGCTTGAGCAGTTTTAACAGTTGCTTCTGCTTGTTTCAGTTGAGCAGCGTGGTCTTGGTTTTGTGCTTTAACGCTATCCAAAACCTTTTGTGCCATTTCTTGAGCTTGTTTACTTTCGCTCTCTTCTTTGATTGCATCTGCTTGTTTGTTTTTAGCGTCAGCAAGACCTTCCCCATTGAGAGCCTTTTGTGCGTTTTCTACTTCTGTTTTAGTATCAGTGACACCATTTTGTGCTTGAGTCACTTCTGCTTGTTTTGTACCAACTGTTTTGCCTTGAATAGCAACATTACGATCTGCATCATCTTTTTCAGCTTGCGCAGTTGATACCGCTTGTTCTTTGATAGGAACACTTGCTTTTGCAGTTTCTACTTTCTTCTCTGCATCTTGAATAGCTTCAGGTGTCGCTTTGTCAGCAGTCTTTTGAGCATCTGCTTGAGCTTGTTTCAAGTCAGTGACTTTCTTTTCTGCTTGGTCAGAAGCTTCATTAGCATGATCCAAAACTTCTTTAGCCTTGTCAGATGCTTCTTGAGTTTGTTTAGCATTAGCACCAAGTTCAGCAACTTCTTCCTTTGTAGGAGTTTTCACTTCTACTTTCTTAGGCGCTTCTTTCTCTACCAAAGCTGGTTCGGTTTTAGCAGTTGTAGGCAATGGTTGTTTTACTTCACTAGCGTGAGCAGTTCCGATTGTTCCGACAAGTCCAGTTGCGATGGCAGAAATAACCGTACCCGTATACAATTTTTTAGCAGTACTATGACTATTTTCCGTAGCTTTTGACATTTATAAACTCCTTTTGTACAATGCCCTATGCATTTTATTAAACTATAGTACTATTTTACCATACTTTTATCGTTTTTGGATAGTTTATTATACTTATTTTTAGAGAAAACAGATAGTAAAATGGTAGATAACATGGAATACAATAAATTACAAAAGCATATCGCATTTCGCATACGTGAGTGCAGAAAATCACAGGGACTGAGTCAAGAAAAATTATCTGAAATCGCTGGTCTAGGTGTTAAAGCGATTCAAAATATAGAGAACATGAAGTATGATTTTAAGATAAAAACTCTTGAATCCGTAATAAAAGCCCTAAATCTAACGGTCGAGGAGTTCTTTAATCTACAATCATATGAATCAGAAAGAGAAGACTCCCCAGAAATACTTTTTGAAAATTTAACAAAGTTACCCAAAGAAAAACAAGGAAAAATTATATCCTCATTTAATGAGATTGTAAAGAATATCAAATAAACCCAGCCAAAATAAATTTTTGGTTGGGTTTTTATTTCTACAGTCTTGCTTATTTTTAACAAATTTCTCTTTTTTAGTTACTCACTAATAACTACCTGAATTAAGTGATGAAGTTCAGTTCGAGTCAGAACTAACTAAATAGTATCTTTTTGATTTATACTTATCTAATTGTTTTTTTCACTACGATTCTTTTTGAGAAGTATCAAGTTTGATACTACCACTTTTTCTATTAAAAACATAACTCCCTCCTGTCTCATAGACATCTCCATCATAAGAAAGATATGATTCAAGTGCATCCTCTATTTCTTTTTTACTTTCCTCATTCATTAAAGATTGTTTATTGACCTCTTCCTTAAATCGTTCTATAAAAGCTTCCGCATTTATTTGTAACTCTTCGCTATTTAAATAATTTGAGTTGACATGACCTTTGGCTTTATGTACTTCCTCAATTAATTCTGAAAAATTCGTGATAACTTTTGAATTATCTTTAAAAAGTTGTTCAAGTGTGTTTAATACAGTATCAAACAAACCTAATTTATCTAGTAACAGAGTAATTTTTTTCTAACATTGTCTTCCTTATTCTCAAAGAATTTCTTTAAATGTTCTTCGCTTGAAGAATTCATTTGTTCACTTAACTGAATTATTCCAAATACTTCTTCAAATACATCACTATCAAAGCGTTTTTAATATCTTATCAACTAAGTTTATACCATATTTTGTTTGATGAAGCTTAGGGATTTTTTTAATTTTGAATATGCAGAAACAAGTCCAAGATATGATAAATTATCTTGATAGATAGTTTTAATTAGAGATAAATACCGTTTATATGAAGCTAAAAGATACAAGTAATTTACGGTACAGTTCAGGTCTTTTTATCGTCCTTTACCATAAGATACTTATATAAAAAAACCAGTTGCAGAAAGATTATTCTTCTGTTGTTGCATTTTAAAAAAATCAATGGATAGTACTTTAAAATGAAATCTATTTGTGCTTTTTCGTTTAAATCATTAAAAGATAACATGATACACTCCTTCTAAGTAGGCTCAAAAACACTATACCACATCTAATAAAAAAATCACAACAAAAAAAATAATCAAAAGGCTCAAAAAAATTAATAACAATCTAATAAAAAGCATTAAAACAACGTTTAGAATAGGCTCAAAAAAAGAGATAAATTTATGATACCTATATTTGATGGAAATCGTAAATATTTGCTTGAGTTAGTATCAAAAATGTTGTATCATACTTTTGTTAACAAGAGATCTCTCTCACTCGTCAGCGTTCTAGAAAGTCTGACCATGATTTTGATAGGAGGAATTTACATGTCAAAACAAAAAAAACTAACTGTGGGTAACCGCAACAACTCAAAAGCATTTTTAGATGATTTATCAACTTCTGTTGATATCTCATCCGATATCAAAGTAGTCGATACGAACAATGGGGTCATAAACGAAGGCCAAGAAAATCAACTGTACTGGGCATCTTTAACATGCGTAGATAAAAAACTCTATGATCAGTTCGCTAGTATTGCTCAAGAAACTTACTGTCCAACGTTTAAAGTCAAGTTGAAAAACTATCAGAGCGAGAACTTAGATAGTTTGATTAACGCTGACATCGTACTTAACAAGTATGAGTTATCATTTGTGCTTGATAAACTCAAACAGCCCGTCGGACTAGCTCTTGTCACTGAGCTTGGTGACATTTCGCTCAAATAGAAAGAGGTGGCTTATGAAAAAAATCTTAAAAAACCTAAATGAGCTAGAGTGGTATTATCAACTTTTCATAGTTTTAATTAGTTTCGTTTTACTTGCTCTTCTTATCAAGTTTTTAATATGGGTAGTTCCCATACTCTTGGGGTTCGTAATTCTTCTCGCGGTTGCAACCCAAGGAGAAATATTTTCAATGGCTTGGCAACGATACAAACAGAGAAATCAAACCTCTGACAATCTTTTGTACGAGAAGTTATATCACTGGTTGACAGAAGAAGGTGTGACAGAACTGCCAATCTCTTCCTTAAATTTCACCCAAGGGGTAGAAGTAGATGAACCAGGTACTTACTTTGTTCACATTAACAAAGAAATATCTGACGAAGTCCTTGAAGACTTTGAAATGAAAGTAAGACAATTTGTAAAGACTATGTCAAATGGTTCTACAGATAGCGTTGTGAAGCGTGTGAAGCGCGAACCCTTCCTCGCAATTAAAGTTCGTTTAGTGTCAACTCATGACATGATGCTAATACAAAAACCCCAGAGAGAAGAGGACTTCTAGCATGATAAAGAATGTTTTTGACGTCAACAACAAAGGGGATCCCACCCCTTTCTCTATTGACATTAACCGATTTTTCGCATGGATAATCGCAGGCCCGTCCGGTTCAGGAAAATCCACTTTTTTGAGAAGACTTATAGGTCTCATTTCATTTCATGATACAGTTGCTGAAGCTTACTTTCTAGATTTTAAAGCAGATGAAGAAATGTTTTCAATGACTAGTGACCATGTCGCAAGAGGCTTTGACTGTCTAGAACTATTCGAAACAGTCTACCAACGCTTTGAAAACAGACTTAATAAACAAGAAGAAAGTTCTCATAATCTTTACTTGATTTTTGACGAATGGCAAGCCTTCCTCGCCTATCTTGAACAGACTGACAAGAAAAAACATAAAGATGTTTTATCAAAAATGTTAATGATTAACAGTATGGGCAGAAGCCTAGGTTTGAGAATCATTTTATCTAGTCAACGTTTCTTGATGTCTGATTTGCCAGGGCGCTATAACTTCAACTGTATAATTTCATTATCCACTAGTTTTCTCATGTCTACGAATAACAGGCAACTTCTTTTTCCTGACATGGAAAAAAACGAAGTCGTCGTAAAACCGCGAGGGTATGGATATTTTCAATTAGAGGGCGAAGCTGTCAAGATGTTTCGTACGATCCAAGTAAAAGACGAGGAACGGTTAAATCAACGGATGCAAGAGCTATTTTCAAGATATAGCTAGCGCTTTTTCTGCTACACTTGTTTAGCGCGACACTGACCTTAACCTAGGGATTCATCGGTATAGGTGTCGGCACGACATTGCCAGCAGAAAAATGCCTGCTTGCAAGGGCTAGAGGGTGGAGATTTTGCAAGCGTAACGATGCCGAAGGCAAGGAGTGAAGCGAAGAAAAATACTACCCGTCCCTTGTTAGCTGGCAAGCGTTCTCGGGTCGATGATTTATCATCGGGCAGGAGAGGCTGAGGTTTGGGGCAAAGCCCCAAGATGAAAAAACTATTAAAATTTAACTCTAACTATTCTTTACGCGTGTTAGACTGGGCTTGTCAACGGTCTAACACTAGAATAGTTAAAAGAATAATTAAAGAATAGTTAGAAAAGAAAGGTTTAATATAGATGACTTCAAAGAAGAAGGAAGCACTTTTAACTTCTGTAGCAATTACACAATACTTTGATACGACTTATTGGAAAAATGGTTGGGATGAAGAGCTCATTAAGTCCGAAAATGTCGAAAAAATTCTTGAGGAAATAGTAAGAAGAGTTAGTGAAGTAGCAACTGTTTCCGAAGCATATGCAATAAAACACGACAAGGACACAACCGTAGGTTTTGACAGTGTAACTAATTCAACAACCTCCAAACTAAAGGAACCTCATATCCATGCCTTACTAAAATTTTCAAAAGGTGCTACACTAACCGATTTAGCAGTAAAAATTGGATTAGAGCCTCAGTATCTTGAGAAAGCTAAATCTGGTAGATATGGCTACGATAACTTATTGGCTTACTTAATTCATGCAAAAGATAAAGATAAGTATCAATACAGCCCTGATGAAGTATTAACTCTAACAGGAAAAAACTACTTAGAAGTCTATCATGAAAGGAAAGAAAGTTGGATTAAAGGAAAAGCTAAAAAAGAGGTGCAGAAAAGTTTTGAAGACATTGATTTCCTAATCGATAATATTTTGAACGAGAATATTACGAAAAAGGAAATACTACTCAATAAGCAATATCATACTCTTTATACAGTTCATAAAGTTAGAGTAAACGACGCAATTAAAAGCATTGGAGAAATTAAGTGCGCAAAAACAAAAGATGAACTGGAAAACGGAGAGTTTAAAAAGACAATCTTATTCATATATGGAGCTTCTGGACTTGGCAAGTCAACATTTGCAAAAGAGATAGCAAAAAGTCTTATTCAGTTAGCAAAACTAAATGATCAAAACTGGCAATCAGTCCTGACCGCATGCACAAATATGTTTGATGAAGTTAATGGAGAAGAGATACTACTACTCGATGATGTTCGAGGAGATAGCTTAACCGCATCAGACTGGTTAAAAGTTTTAGATCCATATAATATTAGTCCTATCTCAGCACGTTATCAAAATAAAATAGGCGCTGCCAAAGTCATTATCATCACAAGCTCTAAACATCCTTTGACCTTCTTCTATCATACTAAAGGAAATAATCGTGAAGACTTGTCACAATTCGTAAGAAGAATTGAACATCTAGCAACATTAAAAGGTGGGGGGGATGATCCTATTTTTTATGAATCTCACCCGATCAGAACATTGAACAATATGAGACGAATCCCTGAAGTTAGACATGAAGTTTGTCTATCTTACGATTTCACACATGACAACGAAATGAAAAGTAAAGAAGAGCTTCTATCCATGTTAGTTTCAAAAGTTGGACTCAACAACCAATGGGATATATGGGAGTACGACAAAATAAAAACCCCATCCGAAACTTTGGCGAGCGAGGACGAGGTTGCAGATAATCAAGAAAAGTAAATAGGGTATCTCTTGATACATCTATTATACCATACATGGGAGGAACGAATGCAAGTTATTTTACTAGACGAACAAGTTCAACAAATTCAGCTCCTACTTGCTGAACTTATCAAGAAAGAAATTGAAAATAGATTGAACAATAGTAACCTTGAAAGTCCGTTTTTAAACAAACAACAGGCTTGCCACTACTTGGGTATCTCAAACAATACTCTCGATAGTTGGATTAAACAAGGACTGCCTGCCATAAAAATAGGCAAGACTATACGATTTAATAAAGAAGCTATTAATTCTTGGCTTTACTCACAAAACTAGAAATATCTGTATTTTTATTTTATAATAGTCGTGATATTTTCTGGTTCGATACACAAGGAGAATATCATGACTATCAGTAAGACAAAAAACGGAACTTATCGCTTAAAAGTCTATATCCCAATTGAAGCACGAATGCCACTTGGTATTGTTAATAGCAATTATTACGATAAGAGATTCAAAACAAGAAAGGAGGCAAGGCAAGCTGAGATAGACTTGCTTACCAAGTTAAATCAAATAGAAGATAATGAGTTTACAGGACTAGCAAAAGGAGATATTCTTTTCTCAGACTTCTATAACAATATCTGGTGGGACTCTTATAAAGCAGGACAAACCACATCCACTTCTAAGCCACCAAGCAGGTCAACAGTTGCTAATACTAAAACATGTTTTGAAAAACATATACTACCACTTCTTGGAAACTATACGATACAGTTTCTAAATCAAAATAAGCAAGTTATCCTAAATCTAATGACATCTAAGGCTAATGAATATGCGAACTTCAAATCTTTGCGTAGCTATGTGATTTCCATTTTTGATTGGGCAGAAGAACTTGAGTATATCGAAGCTAATAAAGTTGCAAAAATATTAAGAAGAATAAAGGCCACTAAAAAGATTCAACTTGCAGAATCAAAGAGAGAGGAAGATTTATATCTAACTCATGAACAACTCCAAGAATGGTTCTCAGCGTTTCAAGAAGATTTAGACAATGATAAAATAAGCCTTAAAGATTATGTCCTATTTTACCTCACTTTTTTCTTAGGCGATAGAAAATCTGAAACCTATGCTCTTCAATGGAAACATATTGATTTTTCAAAATCACAGATTCAGCTAATTCAAGCTTTAGATAGATATGGACAAGTAAAATCTACTAAGGGGAATAAGAAGACTATTTTCTCTATTTCTAATGACTTACTTCAGCTTCTTACCTCTTGGAAAGAGCAACAAAAATATGAACTAGCAAAGTTTGGTATCATCAGTAACCCAGAACAATTTGTTTTTACATATATCGACACAAAAGGAAACATCAATAAGCCTTACATGCTGACTATCTAAACAATAAAATGATAAGCATTAGAAAGCGACATAAAGAGCTGGCACATGCTACACCTCATAAACTGCGACATACAGGAGCGACACTTGCCAAACAAGCAGGAATGAGCTTAGAAGCTATTTCTGAAGCTCTAACACACAGTGACACAGGAACAACACAGATTTATGTAAATACTTCTAATGTAGTTCCTATGACAGTAGGTGAATTTGCTTTAAAGTCTTTAAAACAATAAGGTGAAAATAAGGTAAACTTTGAGGTGAACTTTTTCAAAAAACATAAAAAAAGCACCCATGAGGTAAACTCTTGAGTGCTTTGAAACGTTGATATAATCGGATTGATTAACGTTTTGAGAATTGTGATGCTTTACGAGCTTTCTTAAGACCTGGTTTCTTACGTTCAACTTTACGTGAGTCACGTGTAAGAAGTCCTGCGCGTTTCAATGAATCGCGGAAGTCTGGGTCTACTTGAAGAAGGGCACGAGCGATACCATGACGGATAGCTCCTGATTGACCAGCGTATCCACCACCTACAACGTTAACGAAAACGTCGTATGAACCTGCAGTTGAAGTAACTGCGAATGGTTGGTTGATGACAAGACGAAGGTCAGCGTGTGGGATGTACTCTTCAACATCTTTTTTGTTAACAGTGATTTTACCAGTTCCTGGAACAAGGCGAACGCGTGCAACAGCGTTTTTACGACGTCCAGTACCTACATATTGTGCTTGTGACATACTTTATTGTTCCTTTCCTTAGATAAGTCCTGAAATATCAAGAACTTCTGGTTGTTGTGCAGCGTGAGTGTGCTCAGCTCCAACAAATACTTTCAACTTCATACCTTGAGCGCGTCCAAGAGTATTGTGTGGAAGCATACCTTTAACTGATTTCTCGATCAAACGTACTGCATTTTTAGAACGAAGTTCACCTGCAGAGATTTGTTTCAATCCACCTGGGTGGTTTGAGTGAGTGTAGTAGATTTTATCAGTTGCTTTTTTACCAGTCAATTTAACTTTTTCAGCATTGATAACAATCACAAAGTCACCTGTATCAGTGTGTGGTGTAAATGTTGGTTTGTTTTTTCCGCGAAGTACGCTAGCAACTACTGCAGAAAGACGTCCAAGTGGTACATCAGTTGCGTCAACTACGTACCATTTACGTTCAACTTGGCCTGGTTTAGCCATAAATGTTGTTTTTGTTCATGATTTCTCCTATATATAGTTCGATTTTTTTGTTTACGGTGATGGGTGTTCCTTCCCATCGAAAAAGTATTTGGAAGGTTCCGGGGCCTTTCAAATGGGGTAAACAATACCGCCTACTATAATACCAAATTTCACCCCTAAAAAGTCAATAGATATGAAAAATATTTTTTTCTGAATTCCACTCTTTTTATCTCTAAAAAAACCTCGCTTTCATGAGGCTCTTCTATTTATAAGATAAGGCACGTTTAAAAGGTTTTTCCAAGGACCCTAAATCATCTGTCTGCAGAACGAGACTAGCATACATACGTCCGATAAAGACTGTTGCAGTTACTGCAAAAGCAATCGTAATAGCAAGCGAAATCCAAGCTTCTAACCCATTTGCATAGCCATTAATAGCTCTAAATGGCATGAAGAAAGTCGAAATAAAGGGAATGTAAGATCCGATTTTCAAAATCAAATTGTCCCCTGCAGAGCCTAAAGCAGTAACTCCCACAAACCTACCACAATCACAATCATCAAAGGTGACAAGGCTTTTCCTGCATCCTCAGGACGAGAAACCATAGAACCCAGGAAGGCTGCTAAAACTACGTACATAAAGAGACTGACTAAAATAAAGAGCAAGGTATTCAGGGAGAAAGCATCTCCCAAATGGTCCAAAATACCAAACTGGGCTAATAATGGCAAATCTTTAAAGAGCAGAATAGCAGCGAGACCACCCACGACATAGATGCCGATATGAGTCAAAATCACAAACAACAAGGCAAGCATACGAGCATAGAAATAATGACTGGCTCGAATGCTGGAGAAGACCACCTCCATGATTTTAGTACCTTTCTCACTAGCCACTTCCTGGGCAGTGACACTAGCATAAGTAATTAAAATCATATAGAGAAAGCCACCAACCGCTGTAGCCGCGATTGTTTGAATCATTTTTTTATTTTCCTTGGATTCATCAATTTTCTCCGTAAAGTTAACTGTTTGCTCCAAGCGTTTTTCCTGCTCTTGTGACAAATTAGCTGCCGAACGATTGAGTTGACCTTGAAGATCATTTAACTTACTCGTTACTCCTAGCTTAATAGCAATCTCAAGGGAAGTTTCACCGTGATAAACTGCCTTCAAGACACTATCCTCTTGGTCAATGGTCAGATAGCCTTTTAATTTTTCATCCTTGATAGCAGCTTGAGCACTTGCTTCATCCTGATAATCAAAATTGAGACCATTGGTAGATTTAAGACTGTCTGTCACAGCTGGAACAGTGCTGACTACTGCTATCTTGCCACTCTGAGCCATAGAAGAGCCTTGAAGATAGCCAATTCCCCCAGAGAGACCGATAAACAAGAATGGTGAAATCACCATAAAGAAGAAACTCCACGACTTGATGTGTCGAAGATAGGTTTCTTTCATTACAACCCACATATTTCTCATACTTCCACCCCTGATTCTAGTTTAAAGATTTCATCGATTGTTGGCGCTTGCTGGTCAAAGGTTGCGATATATTGCCCTTGAGTCAAGATTGGGAAGAGTTCTCTTCCAGCACTCTCATCATCTAAGATTAATTTCCAACTGCCTTGTTTGGTCAAGCTCACCTGCTTGACATGAGGAAGACTTTCCAATTCTTCCTTGCTTCGTTCACTTGAAACAAAGAGACGCGTTTTCCCGTATTGATTGCGGACATCCTGAACTGGTCCATGCAAGACCACACGACCATCTCGAATCATGAGAATATCGTCACAAAGTTCCTCGACGTTAGTCATGACATGGTCAGAAAAGATAATAGTTGCCCCACGTTCTTTTTCTTGAAAAATGACTTGCTTGAGCAATTCTGTATTGACTGGGTCCAATCCACTGAAAGGCTCATCCAAAATAATCAAGTCTGGCTCATGAATCAGAGTAATAATGAGCTGAATCTTCTGCTGATTTCCTTTTGACAGACTCTTGATTTTATCAGTCAGCTTCCCTTTCACTTCCAACTTCTTCATCCATTGAGGGAGTTTTTCCTTGATTTCCTTAGCATCCATACCTTTTAGAGTCGCCAAGTAACGAACTTGTTCAAGGACTGTCAATTTAGGCATGAGACTGCGTTCTTCAGGCAGATAGCCAATTCGAGTGTAGGTCTCCTGACGAATATCCTGACCATCCAGACTAATTTCTCCTTGATATTCTAAAAACTTCAAAATACTGTGGAAAATAGTTGTCTTCCCAGCACCATTTTTCCCGACTAATCCCAAAATACGACCTGGTCGCGCTTGAAAGTCAATACCAAACAAAACTTGCTTAGGTCCAAAACTTTTCTCTAGACTTCTTACTTCTAGCATCTTTCACCTCCGAAATGTCTTGCACTCATTATACTCCTTTTTGATAGCCTTTACAATGATTTCTGTCCATTTTTATAAGACTATTGCTGTGTAAAATATGGCCTGGAGCGTTTTTAGTGATAAATCCATTATACAGTGGTAAACTCCAATTTATCTTCTCTGTTCCTCAACTGTCCATTTTTGATCCTGAATTGTTATTTGAAAAGCAAAAATCCACCCCGGAGGATGGATTGATGCTTTAACGCACTTCTGCATTGACTTTTTCTTCAAGTGATGCTTGGATTTTTTCCATATATCGTGCGACTTCTTCGTCCGTCAAGCTATCTTCTGGATTTTGGAAGGTCAAGCTATAAGCCATTGACTTCATACCAAGTCCTAGTTTTTCACCTGAGAAGACGTCAAAGAGCTTGATGTCTGTCAAACGTTTCACGCCGGCAGCTTGGATAGCATCTACAACTTCTTGGTGAGTCACTTCTGCCTTGAGGAGAAGGGCAACGTCACGGCTGACTGCTGGGAATTTTGTGATTTCCACAAATGGAGCAGCTGGTTGAAGGGCAGCCTCGATGGCTGAAAGGTTAAGCTCCGCTACATACGTTTCTGGAATATCGTAAGCCTTAGCAGTGACTGGATGCACTTGGCCAAGGAAACCAAGAACTTGGTCACCAAGTGAAATGACTGCTGTACGACCTGGATGAAGGCTAGCGATTTCAGATGTTGCCGTATAGGTCACTTCTAGTCCCAAGCGAGTAAAGAGCGCTTCTAGGATTCCCTTAGCATAGAAGAAATCAACTGGAACTGCTGCTGTTTGGAAATCTTTCAGCAACCAAGCCTGTCAAGGCAAAGGCAAAGCTGTTGATCTCATTTGGAAGTTCTTCTTTTGGATTACCAGTTTGTTCAAAGACTTTTCCAATCTCGTAAAGGGCCAAGTTTTTATTCTTACGAGCCACGTTGTAGGCAATGGTATCAAGGATACCTGAGATCATATTTTGACGGAGGACAGAACGGTCTACTGTCATGGGCCACATAAGTTCTGTAAGGTTACTTGGTTGAGCTGTAAACTCAACTGCTTTTTCAGGAGTTGTTAGAGCGTAGGTGATGATTTCTGTCAAACCTGCCCCTTCAGCAATCGTACGAACTTGACGGCGGAGTTTTTGTGTCGCAGTCAATTCACCAGCTGTCCCATCGTCTTTTGGAAGGCTGGTTGGCAAGCGATCATATCCATAGATACGAGCGATTTCTTCAAAGAGGTCTGCTTCGATAGTGATATCCCAGCGACGGCGTGGGACGCTGACTGTAAAACTGTCTGCATTTCCAGAAAGACCAAAGCCAAGACGACGGAAGACGTCTTCTACATCAGCATAAGAAAGATCAGTTCCGAGGACACGGTTAACATCAGCAAGAGTTGAAGAAACTTCCACATCAGAGGTATCAAGCTCACCCGCTGAAACGATTCCTTTGCGCACCGTCGCACCTGCAAGTTCTGCAATCATGCTAGCCGCCGCATCAAGAGCTTCGTTAACAGTTGCCACATTGATGCCTTTTTCAAAGCGAGAAGATGACTCAGAACGAAGGTTAAGACGACCGCTGGTCTTACGGATTGATTTTCCGTTGAAGACTGCAGCTTCAAGGACGACACGACTAGATTTCTCAGAGATTTCTGTTGCTTGACCGCCCATGACACCTGCAAGAGCTACTGGCTTGTCTGCGACAGTGATGACTAGGTCATTTGTTTCCAAGTCACGTTCTTCACCATCCAAGGTCACCAATTTTTCACCAGCACGCGCTTCACGCACACGGATGTCACTCCCTTCAAAGGTATCCAAGTCAAAAGCATGCATTGGTTGACCAAAGTAGAGCAGGATGTAGTTTGTCACGTCCACCACGTTGTTAATAGGACGGATACCTTCATTCATAAGAAGGTTTTGCAACCATTGTGGACTTGGTGCGATAGTAACATTGTCCAAGATACGAGCTGCATAGTAAGGCGCCTTGTCTGTCTCAATACCTACAGAAAGAGCATCTGCTGCAGCTTGGTCAGTCTCTGAAAGAGTAAATTCTTTAAAGTTGACTGCCTTATCATAGATGGCTGCCACTTCGTGAGCCACTCCACGCATAGAAAGGGCATCTGCACGGTTAGGGGTAATTGAAAGTTCGATGATTTCATCATCCAAGTCTAGATATGAGAAGACTTCATCCCCAGGAACGGCATTTTCTGGCAAGATTTGGATGCCATCTGCGAATTCCTTAGGCACAACTGAGTCAGAAATTCCCAATTCACCAAGTGAACAAATCATACCAAGTGACTCCAGACCGCGGATTTTCCCTTTTTTGATTTTGTAGTTGTCAGCGATGCGAGCTCCTGGAAGAGCCACCATAACCTTGATACCAGCACGCACATTTGGGGCACCACAGACGATTTGACGGGCTTCTTCTTCGCCAACGTTAACCTGACAAACATGAAGGTGAGTTTCTGGCACATCTTCGCAAGACAATACCTCACCGACGACAATTTTCGAGAGACCAGCAGCTGGTGATTCGACACCTTCTACCTCAATCCCTGTAGTTGACATTTTTTCAGCCAACTCTTGTGATGGAACATCAATGTCCACCAATTCTTTTAACCATTTATAAGATACAAGCATAATTCTGATTGTAAGACCCTACCAAGTAAGACCTTTTCAATTCCTTTCTTTTTCTTCGAGTCAGTCCTTACGAGTACTCTCAAGAGTATCTGACTAGGACTGTGTTTCAGGTTTCAATCTTATTTAAACTGTTCTGAGAAGCGGACATCTCCTTGGTAGAATCCACGGATATCGTTGATTCCGTAACGAAGCATAGCTACACGTTCTTGTCCAAGACCAAAGGCAAATCCAGAGTAAACAGTCGCATCGATACTACTCATTTCAAGGACACGTGGGTGAACCATACCGGCCCCCATAATTTCGATCCAACCTGTTTCTTACATACGTTACAGCCTTCTCCACCACACTTGAAGCAAGAAACATCCACCTCAACAGATGGCTCTGTGAATGGGAAGTAAGATGGACGCAGACGAATTTGACGCTCTTCACCGAACATTTTTTGCACAATCAACTGAAGGGTTCCTTGAAGGTCAGCCATAGAGATATTTTTCCCAACAACCAAGCCTTCGATTTGGTGGAACTGGTGACTGTGGGTTGCGTCGTCCGTATCACGACGGAACACACGCCCTGGCGAGATCATTTTCAAAGGCCCTTTAGAGAAATCATGAGCATCCATGGCACGCGCCTGCACAGGAGATGTATGAGTACGGAGCAAGATTTCTTCAGTGATATAGAAAGTATCCTGCATATCACGAGCTGGATGGTCTTTTGGAAGGTTCATACGTTCAAAGTTATAGTAGTCTTGCTCCACTTCAAAACCATCCACGACTTGGTAACCCATCCCAATGAAAATATCTTCGATTTCCTCACTCGTTTGTGTGAGGACATGACGGTGACCAGCCGCAACTGGACGACCTGGAAGCGTCACATCGATACTCTCGCTAGCCAGTTGAGCCGCGACTTTCTTTTCTTCCAAGAACTTAGCTGTTTCTTCAAAAGCAGCTGTCAAGACATCACGAGCTTCATTGACGTGTTTCCCAATGATTGGACGCATCTCAGCAGAAACATCTTTCATCCCTTTGAGGATTTCAGTGAGCGAACCCTTTTTACCAAGGACAGAGACACGCAAATCTTGCATCTCTTTTTCATTTTCAGCAGTAATCTGCTTCAAGCTAGCCAGCGTTTCTTCACGAAGCGCCTTTAATTGTTCTTCAATAGTTGACATAATTCCTCCATCAGTCGCTTATCAGATAAAAAGAAAACCACATGCCAAAAACTCCACTCGGAGCGTTGACACGCGGTACCATCCGTTTTCATCTGACAAGTCAGACCTTCATTTCTAAATCCATGCGCAAGTGAATTCACCCAGCTTTCATATAGAGAGCTTGCAGTCACGGCTCTCCTCCCTGATATACTTCCCTTGAGTTACTAGTCTTGCAGATTTCTATTCAATTACTATATAGTTTATCAGATTTTTACCATTCTTGCAAGACCTATCTCACTTCTGCTTGCCTTTAAATCGCCATTGGAAGCGGAGCTTATCATAAAAGGGAAACTCGATAAACAAGACTCCCAAGCCCACACAGAGACTGGCAAGTACATCTGATGGGTAATGAACTCCCAGATAGACCCTTGATACCAACACACTGACTAGGTAGAGACCTAGAACGATTTGCACGATTTTTCTCCAGACTGGATTTTTAATCCGTTGACTAAGAATGACAATCAGAGAACCGACCATCAAGGTTACAGCCAGAGAATGGCCACTTGGAAAGGAAAATCCCTTCTCCTCAACCAAGTGTAAAATAGCTGGTCGTGGGCGCTGGTAGATATTTTTAAAGGTCACGATTAAAAGGCTAGCTAAAGTCAAATTCCCCAGCATGAAGAAACTTTCTATCTTCCATTTCTTACGATAAAAGACAAAAGCTGTAATGACAACCCAAGTGATAATCACTGGAATATCAATCAAGCGTGTGATGGCCCTGAAAAGAATAGTCAAGTAAGCTGGCAAGTCTCCGCGAACGGCAGTCTGTATCGGTTGGTCAAAACCGACCAGTGTTTCAGGGTAAATTTGACCATGTAGCCAAGAATAACGAAAAGTAAAAGGGCAAAACTGCCCTTCATTAAAAATGTTTGTTTATCTTTCATAATGTTTTAAGGTTGGTTTCAAGAGAACATACAACAACCAGAATGAAACGGAAAAGATTACACCCTCAATCAAGTTAAAGGGCAATACCATGGTCATTAGGTAGTTGGAAAGTCCCAAAATTTTTCCAATATCAAAGTTAGCAAACTTAGCGTACAAAGGAACAGCATAAACATAGTTGAGAACCAACATAGCCACGGTTAAACCAATAGTCCCAGCTAGAGAACCTAGTAGGAAACGAAGGGTTGTCCGTTCCTTTTTCCAAATCAAAGCAAATACGATGACAAAAACTCCCAAAGCTACGATATTCATCGGCAAGCCAATGTAGGTATTCACTCCCTGGCTGTTAAGAAGCAGTTTCAAGAGTGAGCGAAGCAAGAGAACTCCTAGAGCAGCAGGCAAATCCATGACCACCAAGCCCACAAGGACTGGCAAGATACTAAATTCGATCTTGAGGAAGGACGCCGCTGGCAAAAGCGGAAAGTCAAAGTACATCAGCACAAATGAGATGGCTGATAAAATCGCAATGGTCGAAAGTCGACGTGTGTTTGTCATAACAGGTTCCTCCAATTTTCTATAAAATCAGAAGAAGTTAGAAAGGATTCCTCTATCTATTCTCACTTTTTATATCCCAAAAGTTCCCTCTCACTCTATTAAGGAAAATAAAAGCAAGCGGTTACAGTTTAGCTATAAATCTATCAGAACAGACAAAGCTATTCTTTCGTCTTCTCCCATCCAGACTATACTGTCGGTTGTGGAATCTCACCACATCAGCTTGCGCTCGCGGACTTATTTGGCTAAGATATTTTAGATTTATCTAGGCGTCGCAGTCGAAGATAATACTTAAAGTATATCGAGACAAGACAACGACGAGAAAGCTAAAATAGCTAGTCAAATTTACCGCCGGTCGGGAATTTCACCCTGCCCTGAAGACTCTTTTATCATAACAAAAAACGCTTGCAAGCGCAAGCATTTTGTTCATTTTCATTTTCATTTTTTATTTCAATTTATCCACTTCATAGGTATGAACGAGCTCAAGACCTGCAAAGTTCTGCTGGCGGAGGGCTTCATAGACAATCATGCAGACGGTATTAGACACATTGAGACTGCGGACATGTTCATCATTCATGGGAATACGGAGAGCTTTTTCAGGATGTTCTCGCATAAAGTCCTCAGGCAAGCCCCTTGTCTTCACGTCCAAATAGAAAAATAATGGTCTTCGTTTAGTCGATAAATCCACATCAGAATACACTTTTCTCAGCGAATTTTCGAAATCAGATAGAGTTTGCCCTTCATCTGAGACATGAAATCCTCTAAACTCTCGTAAAAATAAATCTCTAGCTTATCCCAATAATCCAATCCAGCTCGCTTCATCTTGCGGTCATCAATAGGAAAGCCCATAGGCTTGATGATGTGGAGGGGAGAATTGGTCGCAGCGCAAGTACGCGCGATATTGCCTGTATTTTGTGGAATTTGTGGTTCAAATAATACAATGTGATTTGTCATGACTTGCTTCCTTTCACCATTGCAAAAAAATAGCCACACTGCCCGGAGTCAAGCTCAGCAAACAGCGTGGTTAAGGCATCGTTAACTTACCTCACAACAGGTTTGAAGTAAATCAGCGAAACTACTTTCTTAGTATAACACTTTCAGAATCATTGTCAATAGAAACGACTTGATTTTTTCAATTTTTTCAAGCTATTTCCAAGGGTTTCTAGGAGAAAATTCTTAAATATCTGCAAAAATTGCTTACTCTTTTATACCTATCTGTGGACTGGGAATGATGATATTATGACCTCGTTATCTCAAATACTGCTGTATGAACCCACTCATTATGAATTTGTAAGTCATTTTCTATAACCCTACTAAAGGTGAAGCCATTTTTTAAAAGCACCCTCTGAGAGGCTAGATTACCTGTTGCCGTTCCTGCAATGATTCTATTGAAACCATAAGTCGTGAAGGCTTTTTCTAAAACGAGTTTAACCGCTTCGCTGGCATAACCTAAATTGCTAACATTTTCCCCAATCCTATACCCAAGCTCTGCTGTTTTTCGATTATTCTCTAAAACACTTAAATTAATTCTTCCGACCATAACGCCTTGCGAATCTCTGATAAGATGCATGTAGACATCCCGATTCGTTTGTTCCGTTAACAATTCCCTTGTAATTTCTTTAAAACCTTCTAAATCAAAATAGTTAGCTGGTCTAGGAGATAAATTTCGTTCAAAATACTCTCGATTCTCTTTTTCAAAAAAATAGACGTCTAAACTATTTTCTTCAGACAACAGCTCTAAACTGATCATTACAAATCCTCTCCCATCATTATCTACATTCAAATTTTCTCATGTTTACACAAAGTGAAATTAACACGATTTAAATTAAGTACTTTTACTATTTTATATCGTCTCTACATTGTGACACTGAACTTAGTTGAAAATGATTATATTTGAATAACTTTGATTTTGTAGTGTAAATTCTACTATAAAGTATACAAACTAATTCATATTTTGTCAAAAAGTTTCAAGCATACAATTATTAACTTTATTTCTCATACAATCTATCAATAAAAAAAGTTATAGAATAATTTCTCTTTACTTATCTAATGAAAACTTTGACAATACTATTTCCAAGGGTTGTAAAATCGTCCCTGATTCTGCAAGATAAGTAGTAAACTAGCTACTAAAAACAAGGCTGCCAAGAGCAAGGTAAGATAGTCTCCTTTTTTCAAGGCCTGATAACTATACCATGTGCGTTTTTTCTCTTTTCCAAAGCGGCGAAGCTCCATGGCAGTCGCGATGGTATCAATGCGTTCTAGCGAGCTAAAAATCAAGGGAGTAATAATGCGCAGATTGCCTTTGACTCGTTGCATAAGAGAAGCTTTCTTGGATAATTCCATCCCACGCGCTTCCTGAGACATCTTGATGGTAAAGAATTCTTCCTGCAAATCTGGAATATAGCGCAAGGTCAGGCTGACAGAATAGGCAATCTTGTAAGGCACACCAATTTGATTTAAACTGGAAGCAAACTGACTAGGATGGGTTGTCATCAAAAAGATAATAGCCAGAGGAATGGTGCAAAGGTACTTAATGGCTAGATTTAGCAGATAAAAGAGCTCTTGACTGGTCAGAGTGTAGGCACCGATTCCCTGCCAAATCACGCTTCTCTCTCCGTAAAGCCCAACCCCATACTCGGGAGAAAAGAGATAGACCATCAAGACGTTTAAAACGGCAAATACCGTCGCAAAAACGGCCACAAAGGAAACATCTTTAAAGCGGATCTCTGAAAAATAGAGGAGAAAGACCGAAAAGATGGCAATCAGAACAAGCAGCCTGGTATCATAGCTAATCATGGCCGCCAATGACACGAGGATGAAAAAGAGAAGTTTCCCAGCTCCTGACAAGCGATGAATCACAGTATTTCGATGCTGGTAACCGATTAATTTAGCTTGCATCCTTCTCTCCTTTCTTTGTAAAATGCCGTTAAAGCAAGTGGATCCACATCGAGTTTCTTAGCCAAGTTGAAGATTGAAGTTTCTTTTAGGTTGGCTTTTACTAGCAGCTCAGGATTGCTCAACAGACTAGCTGGATCAGTATCGGCAATCAATTCCCCATCTACCATGACAAGGGCCCTGTCTGAATAATCCAGCATCAATTGCATATCATGCGTAATCATGACAATGGTATGCCCTTGTTGATGCAGTTCTTCGAGAAATTCCATAATCTCAGTATAGTTCTTCTGGTCTTGACCTGCAGTCGGTTCATCTAAGAGGATGATTTCAGCTCCCAAGACCAAAATGGATGCAATAGTCACACGCTTTTTTTCTGCCCAAAATGACAGGGCAGAAATGGGCCAATTACGGAATTCATAAAGACCACAGATTTTCAAAGTTTCATAGACTCTCGTTTCAATTTCCTTCTCATCCACACCTCGCAAACGAAGTCCCAGAGCCACCTCATCAAAAATCATATTGGTTGAAATCATTTGATTAGGATTTTGTAGTACATAGCCTACTCGTTCCGCCCGCTCTGCAACAGAATCTCCTTTGATATCCTGTCCTTCCCAAAGATAGCGACCTTCCGTCTGGATAAAGCTACTTAAGGCCTTGGCTAGGGTTGATTTCCCTGCTCCATTTTTCCCGACAATAGCAATCTTTTCACCCTTTTTAATATCTAAATGTATGGGAATTTTAAAATAGGTCTATCATCATAAGAAAAAGACACATCATCTAGTCTAAAAAGTGACTGCAAATCTGGTGTCTCTTTTACCAATTCAGTCTGCAACTGAACCTGACCTTTTGAGATAGACAAGTTATTCAGATCTGCTAATTGTTCTTCCTTGACTAAATCCACACCCAATTGACGGAGAGTGGTTAGATAAAGGGGTTCTCGAATTCCATTTTGGGTCAATAAATCAGTCGCCAGTAACTGGTCAGGACTCCCATTAAAGAGGATACGACCATCGTTTATCAGGACAATCCGATCCACAGGGCGATGCAGAACATCCTCCAAACGGTGCTCGATAATAAGAGTCGTCGTTCCCTCCTCCTTATGAATCTGATCAATCAATTCGATAATATCCTGACCTGACTTGGGATCAAGATTGGCGAGTGGCTCATCAAACAAGAGAATCGGACTCTCATCAATCAAGACACCAGCCAGACTGACCTCGCTGCTTTTTGTCCACCTGACAAATCCTGAGGACGCTGAGACAGTAAAGAAATAAGATCCAGCTTTTTCAGCCCATTTATGAACACGGCTTTTTCATCTCATCTAGAACTGTCACATCATTTTTCCAGAGCAAAAAGCCAAATCCTCTGCCACAGACAGACCTGATAAACTGCCCATCTGTATCCTGCAAAACTGTACTGACCAGATGAGATTTATCGTAGATGCTCATATCAAAGGCTGCTTGCCCCTTGATCAAAAAAATTCTCCAGACATCTGACCCTTTGTAAATATTGGGAATAATCCCATTCAAACACTGACCCAAGGTAGATTTACCTGACCCAGATGGCCCAACAATTAAGACTTTCTCTCCCTTATAAATGGTCAAGTCCACCCCTTGCAAGGTTGGTTCTTGTTGCGTTTCATACCGGAAAGAGAAATCCTTCCACTCAATTATAGCTTCTTTCATCTTACTCTCTTCATTCGCTTCTTAGACTTCTATTTTATCATAAATCGAACCCTTCTTGCAGACTCTTCTCTTAAAAATCTTAGCGCCAAAAAAAGATTCCTATCCTAGCTTGCTTGCCTGACTAGTCTATAAACATCGAAAAAGACTGGTTGCCCAGCCTTTTCCCTTATGTTAATCCTTTTTCAAACTTCCTGAGCGAGTCTGCGTACGTGAATAAGCTAGCAAGAGAAGGGTTCCTGCGATAGCTATAGTTACAGCGTTAGCAATTCCCTGCAACAATCCCTTTGGGCAAATACTTTTTCTGCCGCTTCTTGATAAATCACAACATCTCCAAGTGGTGCCAAGACACCCCAAACAAGAGCATTTGCAACAATCTGAATGAGGTTAAAGAAGACAATATCCTTCAACTCAAAAACACCCTGTGTTACTCGAATGTATTTTCTAAAAGAGTCCTACAGCTAGACCAAAGAGACCACTAGCAATAATCCAAGTCCACCAAAGACCGTAGCCAGCAAGAGAGTCCTTCACTGCATGCCCAATTAAACCAACAAGTAGTCCCACTAGAGGACCAAAAATGATAGACAAGAGGCTCTGTACCGCATACTGAAGCTGGATACTTGTATTTGGAACAGGTGTCGGAATGCTGATCATCCCGATGACAACAAAGAGCGCAGCTCCAACACCGATAGCAACAACTTGTTTAATTGATTGATTTTTTTCATCTATATTCTCCTATTTTTATGATTCTATTTTCTTTTATTTCAATGGTCCAAGATGAACTGACACCCACATTATAGGCCTTGGCAAAGGAACCTTGGTTGATAGCCAGACCTAAACGATAGAGAGAGTTGATGTAAAGGATTGGTTGCCCAATTCTCACATCTGCAAATGATTTGCCATAGACAACCTGATTTTGATAGACCAGCATATCAGCGTGATAGATAGTCACTTCAAAACGGTCACCAAATTCTGGTTCTAGCTTGTAAAATTCTTCTCGTGTGATAGAGGTCCAAAGCGAACCAAAACGCACATCCAGAATATCAATAGCTCCCTTCACCAGATGATCTTCTATGATAGTCTCTACGACTGGAAGCTCCACAATCTGATCCACACTGAGCTCTGGTCCCACTTCCTCAAAAGTAATGTGACCGCTGGCCAGTTTAGCACCAGTATAGGCATAAACATCACGACCGTGGAAAGTATAAGAATGCTCTGTATTTTGACGTCTATTGGCCACTTCAGAAATTTCACGAATAGCTACAACGCCAACGTGTTTCTTGATAAAAGAAAGCGTCCCATTGTCTGGTGTGACAATGTATTGATTTTTTGCAGTCTTGGCAACCACACTCTTACGTTTTCGAGCCGACACCTGGGATCGACCACCGATACAAAAGTCGTTCCCTCAGGCCAGTAATCCACCGTTTGAAAGAGGCGATAGCTCCCCTCAAAAATATTATAAGGCGTGATATCGTGCGTCAAGTGATGAATTTTTAAGGTTGGAGACTCTTCTAAAGCCACTCCAATCATAGCCGATACAGCACCATCAACCAGACCAAAGTCTGATTGTAATACCAGTAAATTATTATTCATTTTGTCTCCTTGTATACCCTTTATCATACCATATTTCAGAGAAAGGTGCTAATAGCTATTTCAATTGATTAGGGTATAGTTTTACCTTATAGCAAATTTCCTACTAAAAACTCTTGTTATTAGCTAGTAGGTGCATTTTTTCTTGAAAAAAGGTATGATAGTTACATAATGAAGAAGTAGGTTTTATTATGAAAATTATCCTTGTCGGAGGGGGAAAAGTTGGTTCTGCCCTCTGTCGCTCCTTGGTTGCAGAAAAGCACGATGTTTTGCTGATTGAGCAAGACGAAGCCGTTCTCAATCATATTGTTAATCGCTTTGACATCATGGGTATCCTTGGTAACGGGGCTGATTTTACCATCCTTGAACAAGCCAGTGTCCAGGATTATGATATCTTTATCGCCCTGACTGAATACGATGAAGTGAACATGATTGCAGCCGTTCTAGCCAAAAAAATGGGAGCTAAAGAGACCATCGTTCGGGTGCGGAACCCTGAATACTCTAACTCTTATTTCAAGGAAAAGAATATTCTCGGTTTTTCTCTTATCGTTAACCCTGAGCTCTTGGCTGCCCGCGCTATCGCTAATATCATTGACTTTCCCCAACGCCCCTATCTGTTGAACGCTTTTCTTTGGTGGACGAGTCAGCCTCATGGAATTTGTCGTCAAAGTCCACTAGTGGTCTTTGCCAAATGCCCATTTCTGATTTTCGTAAAAAATTCGGTAATGTCATTGTCTGTGCTATAGAAAGAGATCATCAAATTATCATCCCAAGTGGTGACATGACCATACAGGATAAAGATAGAATCTTTGTCACTGGTAACCGTGTTGATATGATGCTCTTCCATAATTATTTCAAATCTCGTGCCGTGAAGAGCCTTCTCATCGTCGGGGCTGGGAGAATTGCCTATTATCTACTTGGTATTCTCAAAGACAGTCGTATCGATACAAAAGTCATTGAAATCAATCCCTGAAATCGCCAGCTTTCTTTTAGCGAGAAATTCCCAAATCTCTACATCGTTCAAGGAGATGGTACCGCAAAAGATATCCTGCTAGAAGAAAGTGCTCAAAATTATGATGCCGTTGCGACTCTAACAGGAGTCGATGAGGAAAATCTGATTACTTCGATGTTCCTTGACAGGGTAGGTGTACAGAAAAATATCACCAAGGTCAATCGTACCAGTCTCCTTGAGATTATCAATGCACCTGATTTTCTCAAGCATCATCACACCTAAAAAGCATCGCTGTAGACACGATTATGCACTTTATTCGTGGTCGAGTGAATGCCCAGTATTCAGACCTTCAGGCCATGCACCATCTAGCAAATGGCCAAATCGAAACCCCTGCAATTCCATATCAAGGAAGCCAATAAAATGACTGCCAAACCTCTTTCTCAACTGAAATTGAAAAAGGGGTTCTTATTGCAGCCATCATTCGAAAAGGGCAAGACTATTTTTCCCTACTGGGAGAGGAGATGCTTGAAGTCGGAGACAAGCTCCTAGTAACAACCCTTGTTGCCAAACATCACCAAGATTTATGACTTTGATCGCGAGGTAAGAGATGAATAAAAGTATGATTCGTTACCTCCTTTCAAAGTTGCTTTTTGATTGAAGCTGTTCTTCTCTTTGGTTCCTGTGGCTGTTGCCATCTATTACCATGAATCGAGCCAAGTCTTTACAGCCCTCTTTTACGACTATAGGGATTCTCGTATTACTAGGTGGTTCAGGAATTTTTACAAAAAGCCAAAAAAATCAACGGATTTATGCCAAGGAGGGAGTCTTGATTGTTGCCCTCTGTTGATCCTTTGGTCTTTCTTTTGGCGGTCTCCCTTTGTCTTTTGCTGGGTCAAATTCCCAGCCTTATCGATGCCTTTTTTTGAGATCAGCTCTGGGCTTTACAACTACTGGAGCAACTATTCTGAACGACGTTTCGGTTCTCAGTCGTTCCCTCCTCTTCTGGCGAAGTTTTACCCACTTGATTGGAGGGATGGGAGTACTTGTTTTTGCACTTGCTATTATGGATAATGCCAAGAATAGCCACCTAGAAGTGATGAAGGCTGAGGTTCCTGGCCCTGTTTTCGGTAAGGTTGTATCCAAACTCAAAAATACTGCCCAGATTCTCTATCTCCTTTATCTAGCTCTCTTCTCCCTCTTTGTCATCATCTATTATCTAGCTGGCATGCCCCTATTTGATAGTTTTGTCATTGCCATGGGAACAGCAGGTACAGGAGGTTTTACAGTCTATAACGATGGAATCGCCCACTATGGTAGCTCACTGATTACCTATCTAGTTAGTATCGGAGTTTTGGTTTTTGGGGTAAATTTCAATCTCTACTACTACCTCATGCTCCGTCGCGTCAAAGCCTTCTTTGGAGATGAAGAACTTCGAGCTTACTTGGTCATCGTGCTGGTTTCTACAGGCTTGATTAGCCTTAATACCCTCTATCTCTACCCAGGATTTTCCAAGAGCTTTGAAATGGCCTTCTTCCAAGTTTCCAATATCATTACAACGACTGGTTTTGGTTACGGAGATATTACCAACTGGCCCCTCTTCTCCCAGTTTATCCTCCTCTTCCTCATGGCAATCGGTGGTTCTGCTGGTTCAACCGCAGGTGGACTCAAGGTTATTCGAGGCCTCATCCTTTCAAAAATTGCTAAAAACCAGATTTTGTCAATTCTATCACCCCACCGTGTTTTGACCCTACATGTTAATAAAACTGTGATTGATAAGGATACCCAGCATAAAATTCTCAAGTACTTTGTCATCTATGCTATGATTTTGCTAGCGCTTATCTTTATTGTCAGCCTAGACAGCAATGATTTTCTGGTTGTGACTAGCGCTGTCTTTAGCTGTTTCAATAATATCGGGCCTATTCTAGGAACCACTTCTAGCTTCGCAATCTTTAGTCCTATCTCAAAAATTCTCCTCTCCTTTGCAATGATTGCAGGCCGCTTGGAGATTTACCCAATCCTCCTTCTCTTTATGAAGAGAACTTGGTCTAAGAGATAAAATACAACCACACCTTGTATCTTACAAAGTGTGGTGTTTTTATACTATTCAAACCATGTCAGCTTCGCCTTGCCGTAGGTATGGTTACTGACTTCGTCAGTTCTATCCACTACCTCAAAACAGTGTTTTGAGCTGACTTCGTCAGTCTTATCTACAACCTCAAAGCAGTGCTTTGAGCAACCTGTGGCTAGCTTCCTAGTTTGCTCTTTGATTTTCATTGAGTATCAAATACCTCCCGTATCTTTGAATCTCGGTCAGACATTTCAGTACCTGACTTAAGGAATTTAAGAACCCCAAAAACCCTCAGTCGACTGACCGAGGGTTCCTTATTTCATTACTTAAGAACTTGATTAGCTCAATGCATCCAATGCATCATCCATTGAAAGAACTTCGTGGAAGACACGTTGTGTCAATTCAGTTTTTTGTTCTGGAGTGAGGTATTTAGTGTTTACACAGTATCCAGAGATACGTACGATAACGTCTTCACCTGACATGATCTTTTCGTAAACATCGTTCAAGTCCATAACGTTCAAGTTAACGTGTTGTCCACCGTTTTCAAAGTAACCATCAAGGATTGTTACCAAGTTATCAACTTGTTCGTCACGAGTCTTACCAAGAGCACGAGGTGATACTTGTGTAGTCAATGAGATACCATCAGCTGCATAACTAAAGTCAAGGCTAGAAAGTGAATTCAAGTTTTGCAACCATCCACCTTTAGCTTTGTTAGATGGGTTAGCACCTGGTGAGAAGAATTCAAGTTTAGACAAGTTCACAGAACCATCTTCGTTGAGGTATACACCTTTGTGAACTGGTGAGTTACCAGTTTGTTTAGAGTAAGCAACGTTAGATGTGATTGTCAAAAGTGATACTGTAGCTTCTGCGTCTTTGTAAAGTTTGTGGCTACGTAGACGAGTTGTATAAGCTTCAATCAACCATTCTGCCAATTCGTTTGAACGTGGGTCATCTTCACCCCAACGTGGGTATTCACCGATTGTTTCGTAGTCGTAGATGTAGCCATTTTCATCACGGATTGGTTTAACTGTAGCGTATTTGATAGCTGACAATGTATCAACTGTATTGGCAAATCCACAGATACCAAATCCCATGTTGGCACGTTGTTTAGTTGGCAAGAAGGCCATTTGAACAGCTTCGTAGTTGTACTTATCAGTCATGTAGTGGATGATGTTCAAAGCATCTACGTAAGTGTCAGTCAACCAGTCAAGAGATTTTTCAAAGTTAGCTTTAACTGATTCAAATTCAAGAACTTCATCACGGATTGGTTCGATGTCAAATACTTTGTAGTCTTTATGAACATCGTCGTAACCACCGTTCAAACCAGTAAGAAGGGCTTTCAATACGTTTACACGAGCACCGAAGTACTGGATGTTGTGGCGTTGTTCTTCATTTTCTGGGTCAAGTGGAGACACACAGCATGAGATACAGCTCATTTCACCATATCCGTCTTTAGCCATTGTTGTTACACCTTCGTATTGGATAGAAGAGTGTTTGTGGCTCATGTGCATACAGTAGCGACGGAAGTTGTATGGCAATTTGTCAGTCCAAAGAACTGTCAAGTTTGGTTCTGGAGAGTTACCGATGTTGTCAAGAGTGTTCAAGAAACGGTAGTCCATCTTAGTAACACGGTGACGACCGTCGTTACCCATACCAGCCATAGAAGTTGTGATGAAAGTTGGGTCACCTGAGTACAATTGGTCGTAAGCTTTTGTACGAGCAAATTTAACTGTACGAAGTTTCATAACGAAATCATCAACAAATTCTTGGATTTCTGATTCAGTAAATGTACCACGAGCAAGGTCACGTTCTGCAAAGATGTCCAATACGATTGGCACACGTCCTAGAGATGTAGCAGCACCGTTGATAACACGGCAGACAGACATGAAGGCGATGTTAACCCATTGGATAGCTTCTTTAACGTTCATCGCTGGTTTGCGAACATCAACTCCGTAAAGGTCACCCAAGCGAACAACTTGTTGCAATGCTTGGTATTGAAGGTTGATTTCTTCACGAAGACGGATTGTTTCTTCATCGATTTCTTCGATTGCATTCCAGTCGTTTACTTTTTCTTGCATCAAGTAGTCTGCACCGTAAAGAGCAAGACGTGCGTAAACACCGATGATACGTCCGCGTGAGTATGCATCTGGAAGACCAGTTACAGTGTGAGCGTGACGAGCGCGACGGATGTTTGAAGTGTAAGCACGGAAGATACCGTCGTTAACTGTTGTTACGTATTTAGTGAAGATTTCGTGAACAGCTGGATCTGGTTCGTATCCATTTTCTTTCAAAGTAGTTTCAGCCATACGGATACCACCTTTTGGCATGAAGTTCAATTTGAAGAGTTCATCATTTTGGATACCATAGATAACTTCGTTTTCTTTATCGATAAATCCTGCTGGAATATCAGCGATAGATGTTGGACGAGTGTCCATTGGGAAACGAGTTTCTTCGTAGTGAGCCTTAGTTTCTTCTACAATTTTTTTGATGTGAAGTGAACGTTCTGTTGGCCCTGCAAGGAAGCTTTCATCTCCATCGTAAGGTGTGTAGTTAGCTTGTACAAAGCGTGATACACTTGCTTTTTCTTTCCAATCTACGCCTTTGAAGCCTTCCCAAGCTTTGTCAAAAATATCTTGTGCTTCAACAACTGTTTTAACAACCATGTTAATGTCCTCTGTTTTCTTTCTAGTAACAGTCATCTGTTACATTTATGAAACCAGTATACCATACAGTAACCGATTTCAACAAGCAAAAATTCCTTATTTTTACACTTTCTTTTCTAACACAGACCGTATTCTATACCAAACTGTATTATATTTTTGAAAAAAGAAAGTCCTTTTTTCTTTTTTTCAGAAAAAAGGGTATAATAAAAGAAAATAAGCAGTAAAAAGGTGCTAGGCATGTTGATTTTCCCCTTATTAAATGATTTGTCAAGAAAAATCATCCATATTGACATGGATGCCTTTTTTGCTGCGGTGGAAATCAGAGATAATCCTAAACTCAAAGGAAAACCTGTCATTATCGGAAGCGACCCTCGGCAAACAGGTGGGCGGGGAGTCGTTTCTACCTGTAGCTATGAAGCACGAGCTTTTGGTGTTCATTCTGCCATGAGTTCCAAGGAAGCTTATGAACGCTGTCCCCAGGCCGTCTTTATCTCAGGGAATTATGAAAAATATAAATCTGTGGGCCTCCAGATTCGAGCGATTTTCAAGCGTTATACAGATTTGATTGAGCCTATGAGTATTGACGAAGCCTATTTGGATGTAACAGAAAATAAACTCGGGATTAAGTCAGCAGTCAAAAATCGCTCGCCCTCATTCAAGAGGATATCTGGCAGGAACTTCATTTAACTGCTTCTGCTGGCGTTTCCTACAACAAATTCTTAGCTAAAATGGCTAGCGATTATCAAAAACCACATGGTTTGACAGTGATTCTACCTGATCAAGCTGAGGATTTTCTCAAACAAATGGATATTTCCAAGTTTCATGGAGTAGGAAAAGAAGACGGTGGAACGGCTTCATCACATGGGTGTTTTTACTGGCGCTGATCTACTTGAAGTTCCTGAAGTGACCCTGATAGACCGTTTTGGCAGACTGGGCTATGACCTGTATCGAAAGGCTCGTGGCATCCACAACTCCCCCGTCAAATCCAATCGCATCCGTAAATCAATCGGCAAAGAAAAAACCTATGGAAAGATTCTCCGTGCCGAGGAAGACATCAAAAAAGAGCTGACTCTTCTATCAGAAAGAGTCGCTCTCAATCTACATCAACAAGAAAAAGCTGGAAAAATTGTCATTTTGAAAATCCGCTACGAGGACTTTTCAACTCTTACTAAACGAAAAAGTCTGGCTCAAAAAACACAGGATGCTAGTCAGATAAGCCAAATAGCCCTACAACTCTATGAAGAGTTAGACGAGAAAGAAAGAGGTGTCCGCCTGTTGGGGATTACCATGACTGGATTTTAAAACCTTGAAGATCTGACTCTTCAAGGCTTTTCTTATACAAACAAACGGACAAAGCTATAAAGCAATAAGACACTACCAAGCACGATACGGTATTTACCGAAAAAGGGTAAAGTCGTGTTTTTTCACATAGCTGGTCAAGAAACGAATAGCGACCATGCTGACTGCAAAGGCTACTCCCATTGCAACCAAGAGCAAGAACAACTGCCCAAAGCTCAAGAGCTGTCCTGCTTTTACAAATTTGAAAATCTTTAATGCACTAGCTCCCAAACATAACAGGAATTCCAAGATAGAAGGTAAATTCTGTCACAACAGAACGACTAGTTCCATTTAACTAAACCACCGACGATCGTTGCCCCAGAACGGCTTGTCCCTGGTAAAAGGGCAAGAACTTGGAAGAGACCGATATAGAAGGCTGTCGTATAAGGAAGCTTGTCCAACTCTGTCACACTTGGCTCGATAGCACGCGCTTTATTGCGCTTTTCCAAATAGATAAAGGCAATCCCATAGATAATCAACATGAGAGCAACAGAAACCATATTATGGAAGTGGGTATCAAACCAATCATCAAACTTAAAGACGGCAAGTAAAGGCAAAGTTGCAATCAAGACCTTCAACCATAGTCTCCAAGTCTTACGAACTTCCTGCTTATCCTTAGTCGGTTTGAAAGGATTGAGCTTGTTAAAGTAGATAACCATAACCGCCAAAATCGCATCCAAGCTGAATCACGACATTAAACATGGACATAAAGCTTTCGTTTTGATTTTGGTATTGGATAAATTCCTCCGCTAAAATCAAATGACCTGTACTGGAAATCGGCAACCATTCCGTAATTCCTTCAACAATCCCGAAGAAGATAGATTTTAAAATTTCAATAAGATACATAGATTACTCCTTTTTTTCTATCTTCCATTATAGCATATTTTTTCAGCCTGTGACAGCTCTCTTTAAAAGGCGCCGATACTGCCACCGCCTCCGCCTCCAGAGAAGCCACCGCCAGAACTTCCACTTCCAGAAGATACGGAGTAGGTACTTGCTGTATTTGCGACACTAGCATAATGGCTCATTTGCGCTGTTGAATGATAAAAACATACCGTGCCAGCCATAATCTACATAGAGGTTTGATATCTGGATTTTTCCACTTGAATCTGATGAACCTTCATCAAAATGACTGACCTTATCCGCATAGCCAAATAAGGTCGCATAGACCAAGAGGCGATTCCAGACCACAATACTTTCCAGCTCAGCCTGATCCAATCGTGCAATCTCACGCAACATATTTTCAAAACTGGTCCAGAGATAGTAGACTTCTGCTCCTGCTTCATTTAGGACACCATCACGATTATCTAATCGAAGCTTCCAATAATAGAAAACAGCCAAAGCCAAACCTAGAAAACCAAGTATTGGCAAGAGGAGGTAAAGATAGCATAAACATCCAAACTGTACAAGAACAAACCAAATCCGATAAATAGAGGCAAGATAGTAGAGAGTCCCATCCCCACTTGCAAAGCCTTTTCCCCACCAGTTAAAGGTCGATAGTAATCTGGAAGCCCCCAGAAGGAAACTCGACTTTCTCACTCCTTCTTGCATCTCTTTCAATACTTCTTCAAAAGAAGATTTGAGCTGACGCCCCTTTGCTTGAATCTGTTTTTCATCAGAGACTTTTGCCCCACGATAAAGACTATCAGATACCTTGTAATCCGCAAACAAATTGGAAAGAGTTGCTTCTTTTTTGCCTGAAAAGGCCAGATTTAGACAGTCTTTCTCAAAACTTGACAAACCATCTTCTTTTACCAGCCTCAAACCAACTGCATCTCCTTCTGAAATAATAGAGACATTCCCACGGTCAATCACATCTAACAAGGTAGCTTGAATAAGTTGGTCAAAGGTGAATTTTCCTGCTCCTTTTGTTAGAGGACTCACTTCCTCCAAGGAGGTCGAGTAGACAGCCTCCGATAAAACCATAGGCTCTAATTCCATTGGTGGTTCGTAGAGACGATGATTTTTGGCATATTTGACTGAAGGAGTGGTCTTTCTTCTATAAATAAAATAGAAGCAGGCACTCAATGACAAGGAGATGGAAAGTATGGAAGGAAAGACCCATGTAACGAGCTGTTTACTTTGCTCTTTTTCTTTAAAAATCGAGTCTTCTATCCTATTAAACTCTTCTAAACGATTCCCTTTCAAACCCTGATCCCTAGCGCTAGCAAAATCGGTCCGAGGCCAGTAGGCATGCAATTCAACTCCACGCTTAGCCGGAAGATTATCTAAACGAATAGTATAATCAAGGCTACTCTTTTCAATCGTTCCCTCTCTAAAAAGAGTTTCCTGTATGGAAAAAGAGTTTTTCAGCTCCCTTGTCGCCCCTTACATGAAATTCAAACTTTCCAATAGCTCCTGAACTATCTGTTAAAGGTTGCCAATTTAATTCAGCGATGTCATCATAAAGGAAAAGCAAATTTTTTAAGTTCCAGGTGAGGTCAACTTCAACTATGTCGCCCCCCTGACCTGAATTGTAGACTTTCACAGTATAACCATTTGCTTCTTCTGTCACTTCGCTCGTAACATCTATCAGTTCAGCACCATTTCGCGGTCTGAACCTTTGGATGAGGATCAATGTCAAATCCGCTAGGCATCTTGCCAGCACGTCCAAGTCCCACGATTTGGCCCTTAAAGTCCTCCTCAAACTGATAAACTATCTTTTGTCTAAATTCTGCTGTATTGTCTGCATGAATATACAAATCCCCTTGATAAGAGTTTATCTTGAAATCAATGGCAAAAACAGAGAATGGCAAAAGGCAAAACAAGCCTAACACTAGTAAGAAAAAAGTTTTTTTCATCAACTAAGCCCCCTTTTTATCTTTGCTATCATTATATCATTTTTTCATAAGTAAGGGCTTACCTATATTGAAAAATAGAGTTTTTTTCGATAAAATAGGAGACAGTTATTTTTTAATAGATTAGAAATAGGAGAAATCATGAAAAAAATATACTTATCTATTTTCACAAGTCTCTTACTGATGCTGGGACTTGTCAATGTTGCTCAAGCCGATGAATATTTACGCATCGGTATGGAAGCAGCATATGCCCCCTTTAACTGGACCCAGGACGATGATAGCAATGGAGCTGTCAAAATCGATGGAACCAACCAGTATGCCAATGGATACGATGTTCAAATCGCCAAGAAAATCGCTAAGGACTTAGGTAAAGAGCCTTTGGTTGTTAAAACCAAGTGGGAAGGTCTAGTCCCTGCCCTTACTTCTAGTAAGATTGACATGATTATCGCAGGTATGAGTCCAACTGCCGAACGTAAACAAGAAATTGCCTTTTCAAGCAGTTACTACACTAGCGAACCAGTTTTGCTTGTCAAAAAAGATTCTACTTATGCAAACGCAAAATCTTTGGATGACTTTAACGGTGCGAAAATCACTTCTCAACAAGGTGTCTACCTCTACGACTTGATTGCACAAATCCCAGGTGCTAAAAAAGAAACAGCAATGGGAGACTTCGCTCAAATGCGCCAAGCACTTGAGGCCGGTGTCATCGATGCCTATGTTTCTGAACGCCCTGAAGCACTGACTGCTGAAGCTGCGAACTCTAAGTTTAAGATGGTCCAAGTAGAGCCAGGTTTCAAGACTGGAGAAGAAGATACAGCTATTGCCATTGGACTTCGTAAAGATGACAACCGTATTAGCCAAATCAATGCCAGCATTGAAACCATTTCAAAAGACGACCAAGTTACCTTGATGGATCGTATGATCAAGGAACAACCTGCCGAAGCTACAACAACTGAAGAGACTAGCAGTAGTTTCTTAGCCAAGTCGCTAAAATTCTTTCTGAGAACTGGCAACAACTCTTGCGTGGTGCTGGTATCACTCTTTTAATCTCAATCGTCGGAACCATCACAGGTCTCATTATTGGACTTGCCATTGGTGTCTTCCGTACTGCTCCTCTCTCTGAAAATAAAGCTATTTATGGCTTACAAAAACTAGTCGGCTGGATCCTCAATGTCTACATTGAAATTTTCCGTGGTACACCAATGATCGTTCAATCGATGGTTATCTACTACGGAACTGCCCAAGCTTTCGGTATCAACCTTGACCGTACACTGGCTGCTATCTTCATCGTTTCGATTAACACTGGTGCCTACATGACTGAAATCGTTCGTGGTGGTATCCTAGCAGTTGACAAGGGACAATTTGAAGCCGCGACTGCTCTTGGTATGACCCATAACCAAACCATGCGTAAGATTGTCCTCCCTCAGGTAGTTCGTAACATCCTACCAGCAACTGGTAATGAATTTGTCATCAATATCAAAGATACATCTGTATTGAACGTTATCTCTGTTGTCGAACTTTATTTCTCAGGAAATACCGTGGCAACACAAACCTATCAATACTTCCAGACATTTACAATCATCGCCGTGATTTACTTTGTCCTCACCTTCACCGTAACACGTATCCTACGCTTCATCGAACATCGCATGGACATGGATACCTATACTACAGGTGCTAACCAAATGCAAACGGAGGATTTGAAATAATGACACAAGCAATCCTTGAAATTAAACACCTCAAAAAATCCTATGGACAAAACGAAGTGCTAAAAGACATTTCTCTCACTGTCCACAAGGGAGAGGTAATCTCTATCATCGGAAGCTCTGGAAGCGGGAAATCAACCTTCCTACGCTCCATTAACCTACTTGAAACACCAACTGATGGACAAATCCTTTATCATGGACAAAACGTCCTCGAAAAAGGCTATGACCTCACGCAATACCGTGAAAAGTTGGGAATGGTGTTCCAATCCTTTAACCTCTTTGAAAATCTCAACGTCCTTGAAAACACAATCGTCGCTCAGACAACTGTCCTTAAGCGTGAACGTACAGAAGCTGAAAAGATTGCCAAAGAAAACCTGGAAAAGGTCGGCATGGGAGAACGCTACTGGCAAGCCAAACCAAAAGCAACTCTCAGGTGGTCAAAAACAACGTGTCGCTATCGCTCGTGCCCTCTCCATGAATCCTGACGCTATTCTCTTTGATGAACCAACATCAGCTCTCGATCCAGAAATGGTTGGAGAAGTCCTCAAAATCATGCAGGAACTGGCCCAAGAAGGCTTGACTATGATTGTCGTAACCCACGAAATGGAATTCGCTCGTGATGTCTCTCACCGTGTTATCTTTATGGATAAGGGTGTTATTGCTGAAGAAGGCAAACCAGAAGACCTCTTCACCAATCCTAAAGAAGAACGTACAAAAGAATTTCTTCAACGTTATCTCAAATAAAAAGAAAAGGCTGCATTGCAGTAATTATGCAGTCTTTTTGCTTACTAAAAATGAAAAAGGCAGACCCTATTCAAGAATCCGCCGTTATCCAAAGATTAATCTTCAAATTTTTTTCATGATTTTTTTCATAGAAATCAATTAAACCTAGAGCTGTTTCAAATGAAATATTTTTTTACTTTTTTAGACGACCCTGCGCTAGAGCAATGATAGACATTTCACGCGCATTCGTTTCCTTTAGAGATACGGTAGCCTGTGATTTTTCTTTATCACGAACCCAGCCAACAACTGATTCTACTTTTTTTCAAAGTTTGACTTAGCCATGTCCTTCTCCTATTTTTCTTCTTTACGATATATTATTCTATACGTTTTTTTATGTCTTTTGTCAATAAAAAAACATATATTCAATAAAATAAAAGATCTTTATTTTTTTCTTACTTCTTTTTTTAAAGCTTATAATATATAGGTTTTTTACTTACTATAAACCATTAGTAACCACCTAAAAAATAATTGCATTATTAAACTTCAAATGTGTAAGAATATTCATATAAACTACATACCAGCTACTCAATAGGATAGACAGGAGTCATATTCAAGTAATTCTATACATTCCTTTAAAATTATTAAAGCTATCAAAGATCATATTTTCCTCTGATCACCTCTTAACTATCTCTTTCCTTTCTCTTTGTCTGAGGTCCCTTCCTGTCATTATTTAAATCTTATTTTCTTTTTCAACTGGTACAATGGACTTGTTTCATCAGCTTTTACATATTCTTTTCAAACACCACTTTCATAGTCAGCATCTAGAATATGACTTCCTAATGTCACAAACTTTTTCTACTATTATCATTTTACAAGTATCAGATTAATTTTATCAATTAAATCATCAAAGTTGTCTCATAAATACTGATTATTTTCTCTATTTGCCATTATATTTAGACAATTTTTAAATTAGTTATATATAAAACATCGTATTCTAAATAGTATCCTTATATATAGCAAGTAATTCTTTTTTATTATTATAAACGGAAACAAAAATAATAGGTACTATAATAAGTTGTAGTAGAAATAGTAGGATAGTTTTCCTAAGTTCATAGGAATCGCCCCCTTTCTTTACCCTCATTATAGCACCTATACATCAGTTGTGCAAATAATATGATATTTTTTTATTAGTCCTCAGACAAGCATATTATAGAGCGTTTCATTACCATTCAAGTTAATATAAGATGGATCAAACCCTTCCATGCGACGAATTAGACCTGCATAATCATGCTTATCTGCCAAGGCAATCCCAATCAATACTGGTCCTGTCCCCTTGCTAGCTCGTTTGATATACTCAAAACGTGTGATATCATCATTTGGCCCCAGGATATCATTTACAAATTCACGCAAAGCTCCTGGACGCTGTGGAAAATTGACCACAAAATAATGCTTGATTCCATCATAAATCAAGGCACGCTCCTCCATTTCTGGCATACGGTTGATATCATTATTTCCTCCAGAAATGATACAACAAATGGTCTTCCCCTTGATATATTCAGCCAAAACCTCTAAAGAGGCGATACTAGCCGCTCCAGCAGGTTCTGCGACAATCCCTTGCTTAGAGTAGAGGTCAATCAAGGTTTCAGAAATCAATCCCTCATCGACACCTACCAAAGTTTGAACATGTTGACGAGTTGCCTCATAGGTCAATTGACCTACCTTTTGCACAGCAATCCCATCCGCAAATTTGTCAATTTCTTTGAGTTTGACAGGTCCACCAGCTTCAAAGGCAGCCTTCATGGAACGCGCTCCATTAGCCTCTACCCCGATAACCTCAATCTCTGGACTTGTTTCCTTGATATAGGTAGAAACCCCAGCAATGAGACCGCCACCACCAACAGGAACCAAGACAGCATCAAAATCAATCGATTCTTTTCGAGCTTCTTCTAAAATCTCATAAGCAACCGTCCCTTGACCAGCTTGAACATGAGCATCATCAAAAGGATCAATAAAGGTACGATTTTCAGAGACTGTAAATTCTTGGGCTGCTTTGGCTGAGGCATCAAAGGTATCTCCAACTAGTTTAATGAGTCACGAAGTCCCCACCAAAAAAGCGAACTTGACCAATTTTTTGTTGCGGAGTTGTAATTGGCATAAAAATAGTAGCAGGTATTTTCATCTCATTACAGGTATAGGCTACTCCCTGCGCATGATTTCCCGCAGAAGCGCAGACTACCCCACGCTCACGCTCTTCCTTGCTGAGCTGAGAAATTGCATAATAGGCACCACGAATTTTAAAAGAGCGAACACGTTGAGCATTTTTCCTTTTTTTCAAATAAATCTTAGCACCATACTTCTCCGATAAATAATGGTCATAATCCAGTGGGGTATTCACAACCACACCATTCAAGACCTTGTGAGCCTTGATTATATCTTTTGAACTTAACATCATTTTCTCCTAGACTATTTCATACTATCACAATCCATCCTCTTAAAAGAAAGATGAATTGATTATAAAAGCGAGTTAGTCCCCCAACTCGCCTTCACCTTAATTTCTATAAATTAGTTATAGATTTTAAATGCATCATCGTCGTTTTTACCAACGAATGGCATTGCTTTTACGCAATTCTGCACCAACTTTTTTTCAATTTCAAGGTTAGCTGCTTGTTCACGGTAAGCAGTCAATTTTTGGACGTCCAGCTTTTATAGTCATTTACAAAGTCATTTGCAAATTTACTCATTTTGGATGTCTGCCAAGACAGCCTTTCATATTTTCTTTTAACTTGTTCAGTAATTACACGTGGACCTGATACATAGTCACCGTACTCAGCAGTGTTTGAAATTGATTGACGCATTTTTCTTGAATCCACCTTCGTAGATCAAGTCAACGATCAATTTCATTTCGTGAAGAACTTCAAAGTATGCCAATTCTGGAGCGTAACCTGCTTCTGTCAAGACTTCGAAACCTGCTTCGATAAGGGCAGTCAAACCACCACAAAGTACAGCTTGTTCACCAAACAAATCTTCTTCAGTTTCTTCTTTGTAAGTTGTTTCAAGAAGACCTACACGAGCTGCTCCAACACCTTTACACCAGTCCATAGCAATGTTTTTTTAGCATTTCCTGTTGCATCTTGGTATACTGCGTAAAGAGCTGGAACACCAAATCCTTCTTCGTAAGTACGACGTACCAAGTGTCCTGGTCCTTTAGGAGCACACATGAAGACATCTACATCCGCAGGAACTTTGATAAATTCAAAGTGAATGTTGAAACCATGAGCAAATCCAACTGCGTTTCCAGCTTCCAAGTTTGGAGCGATTTCTACTTCGTACAATTCTTGTTGGATTTCGTCTGGTGCCAAAAATCATGATAACGTCAGCCAATTTAGTTGCTTCTGCTACTGTGTAAGTGTCAAATCCATCTTCTTTTGCTTTGTCAAAAGATTTACCTGGACGTACACCGATGATGACATCACGACCTGAGTCACGCAAGTTTTGAGCATGCGCATGTCCTTGTGAACCATAACCGATAACGGCGATTTTTTTACCGTCAAGTGCTGCTACTTTTAACATCTTTTTTTCATATTCCATTTGAACTGCCATAGTTTTTTTCTCTTTTCTATTATTTATTGCCTTTTAGGCTGGTTTAACAAATTTAAGTTGTATTTTTAATCGCGGGTAAATCCAGTTGCACCCGTACGAGCGATATTGCGAATACCGTATGGTCGAATGACTCGCAATAGAGCTTCACTCTTTTCAGCATTTCCTGTCATCTGAATGGTAATCGAGCTTGGTGCTACGTCTACCACCGTTGCACGGAAAGGTTGAATAATCGCTAGAATCTCAGCTCGTTTCTCAGCTGGTGCTGACATCTTAACCAAAATCACCTCGCGCTCCAAATGAGGCTTGTCTGTAATATCTCGAATGCGAATCACATCAATCTGACGATTGAGCTGTTTGATAATTTGCTCCACCTCATCATGTGAAGCTACATCAATAATAATGGTGATACGCGATACATTCGGATCTTCTGTTGCTCCAACAGAGATGCTTTCGATATTAACCTGACGGCGAGACAGGACACCGGTAAAGCGATTGAGGACTCCTGAACGATTTTGTAGTTTTGCTGTTAACATTCTACGCATGGAACTTCACCCCCAACATCTCATGATTACTCTTACCAGCTGGTACCATTGGTAACACCTGTTCCTTACGAGAAATATCTACCTCAATTAGCATAGGAACATCCTCCGTGATGACTTCAAGGTCTTGAGCCAAGGTCTCAGGATTGTCAAACTTATAGTTTTTAATGCCATAAGCCTGTGCCATCAATTGGAAATCAGGAAGGGTATCAAAGACTGACTCTGATGTTCTACCTTCATAGAAGGATTCCTGCCACTGGCGGACCATTCCAAGTGAGTGGTTGTTCAGCATAACCACCTTGATTGGCACCTTGTAAATGTTCAAAATAGCCAATTCCTGGTTGGTCATTTGGAAACCGCCATCCCCAACAAACAAGACTACTTCCTTATCTGGGTTAGCAATTTTAGCACCGATTGCTGCTGGAATTCCAAATCCCATCGTTCCCAAACCACCTGAAGTCACTAACTGACGTTCATTTTGGTAGGGATAATACTGGGCTGTCCACATTTGGTGTTGGCCAACGTCTGTTACTACAATGGCATCACCATTCGTCAACTCACCGATGCGTTCAATAACGGCCTGAGGTTGAACCACACGCTCTTTCTTATCATAAGAACGAACACGGTTCTTGTCTTTAGTAACTTTTTCAATCCATTTTTCAGTATTGTTATGAACGGTTGGTTCGGCCAGCAACATTTGCAAGGCTTTTTTCGCATCTCCAACTACAGGAATATCTGCACTGATAATCTTGCCAATCTCGGCTGGGTCAATATCAATGTGGGCAACCTTAGCATTCTTAGCGAAAGTCTTAGGATTTCCCTGTCAAACGGTCATCAAAACGACAACCAATACTAATCATAAAGTCCGCTTCTGTCATGGCAATATTAGCTGCGAATGACCCGTGCATGCCTCCCATTCCAAGGAAGAGTGGGTGACTCGTTGCAATCGTTCCTTGTCCCAAAAGACTGGTTACCACTGGAATTTGATAGCGTTCTGCAAATTCATTTAATTCTGTAGCTGCTTCAGCATAGCTAATTCCACCACCGGCTAGCAAGACTGGTTTTTTAGCCTTGGATAATTGCTTCAAGATTTTCTTGATTTGCATATCATTTGGCTCAAGAGTTGGCTGATAGCTTGGTAGGTTCACTTCTGGTGAATAGATGAAGTCTGTTTCTAAAGCAGATACGTCTTTAGGTAGGTCAATGACGACTGGCCCTGGACGACCTGTAGTTGCGATATGGACAGCTTCCGTAATGATACGAGGAATATCAGCTGTCTCACGAACTTGGTAATTGTACTTAGTGATTGGCATGGTAATTCCCACGATGTCTGCCTCCTGAAAGGCATCCTTCCCAATCCCTGCTCTCGCCACCCTGACCTGTAAAGACCAAAAGGGGAACGCTATCGCTCATGGCATCTGCAATCCCTGTAATGGCATTTGTTGCTCCTGGTCCGCTAGTGACGACGGCAACACCCAACTTTCCAGTTGATTTGGCATAACCTTCAGCTTCATGCAGACAACCTTGCTCATGGCGTCCTAGAATGTGGCGAATGCCTTTAAAAATTATATATCGCATCATAAAAAAAGGCAAGACTGCACCACCAGGATAACCAAAGATGGTATCAATTCCCTAAATCACGAAGTGTTTCCAAAACTAGGTCCGACCCCGTCTTAGGAGATTCTAAACTGATTTTTCTCCATTGTTCCCCTTTCTCTCTTAAAAATAACTTGTTACTATCATACCATTTTTTTCAAAAATTTTTTTCAAGAGAAAAAGAAGAAATTTTTCTGAATTTTTCTATTTTAACGTTTATTTATGAATATTATTTTTTTGTTTTTTTATTAAAAAGATAGCGATTTTATTATTCAAAAGAAAAAAAGAACTGATTTCTCAGTCCTTCATTAATCTTATTCCACACTAAATAGGTATGGGTAAACAGGTTGTTGACCTTGGTGAATCTCGACTTCAACGTCTTCGAATTCTTCTGCGATTTCTTGAGCAATTTCATTGGCAAGTTCTTCACTTCCGTCTTCACCGACATAGAAGGTTACGATTTCACTATCTTCATCCAACATATGTTTCAAGGTTTCTGTCAAGGTTTGGTGCATATCAGGGTTTGACACGAGGATTTCCCATCAACCATACCAAGATTATCGTTTTCATGGATTTCTAAACCATCGATTGTTGTATCACGAACAGCTGTTGTGACGCTTCCACTAACAACATCGCTAAGAGCAGCAGTCATACGCTCTTGGTTTTCTTCGATGGACTTGCTTGGGTCAAAGGCAAGAAGACTTGTCAAACCTTGAGGAAGAGTGCGAGCTTCCACCACTACTGCTGGTTGCTCTAAAACTTCTGCTGCAGATTGAGCTGCCATGAAGATGTTTTTGTTGTTTGGCAGGAAGATGATGTTACGAGCGTTGACCTGTTCAACAGCCTTGATAAAGTCTTCTGTTGAAGGGTTCATGGTTTGACCGCCTTCGATAACATAATCCACACCTTGAGAACGGAAGATATCTGCTAGACCTTTACCAGCCACCACAGCAATCAAAGCATACTCTTTTTCTTCAGCTGGTTTGCTAACTTGAGCAGCTTCTTTCTCAACCTGCGCTTCGTGTTGGTTACGCATATTGTCAACTTTTACCTTGACCAAGCTACCATATTTGAGACCTTCTTGCATAACAAGACCTGGATCTTCTGTATGGACATGGACTTTGACGATTTCATCATCATTAACAACGAGGAGAGAATCCCCAAGTTCATTCAAGTAGTTACGGAACTCTTCATAGTCAAAATCTTTAGCATAGGTTGGGCCTTGCTTAAGAGCTACCATGATTTCAGTACAGTAACCAAAGGTGATGTCCTCAGTCGCTACATGACCAGCTACAGACTTATGATGTTCTGCATTGATCATCTCACTCATGTTGGCAGGAGTCGCTACAAAGTCCTCAGATGCGATATATTCACCAGTAAGGGCTGAAAGGAAACCTTCGTAGATAAAGACCAGTCCTTGACCACCTGAGTCCACAACGCCAACTTCTTTCAAGACTGGAAGCATGTCTGGTGTTTTAGCTAGAGCTGTTTTAGCACCTTCCAAGGCTGCGCGCATGACTTCAACAGCATCATCTGTTTGCTCAGCTTTTTTCTTAGCACCGATAGCAGCCCCACGAGAAACTGTCAAAATCGTTCCTTCAACTGGTTTCATCACTGCCTTATAGGCAACTTCTACACCTGATTGGAAGGCAAGAGCCAAGTCTTGACCTGTTAACTCGTCTTTATCCTTGATAGCTTGTGAAAATCCACGGAAAAGCTGAGACGTAATAACGCCTGAGTTTCCACGCGCACCCATCAAAAGACCCTTGGCAAGAATGCTCGCTACCTCGCCAACTGTAGAAGCTGGCTTGTCTGCAACTTCTTTAGCTCCATTTTCAATGGTCATTCCCATGTTTGTTCCAGTATCTCCATCCGGAACTGGAAAGACGTTTAATGAATTGACATATTCAGCTTGCTTATTCAAACGAGTTGATGCAGCCTGCACCATTTCTTGAAATAAGCTAGTAGTAATTTTTGACACGGTTATTCTCCTACAACTTTGATATTTTGAATGTAGACATTTACAGTCTGAGCAGTAATTCCAAGTTGGTTTTCCAAACTAAAACGAACACGCTCTTGAATGTTTTTTGACACTTCGCTAATCTTTGTTCCGTAGCTCAACACGGTATATACATCAACTGCAATACTGCCATCTTCGGCCGCCTTTACGACGACACCTTTGGAATAATTTTCCTTACCTAGAAGGGCTTGGAAATTATCTTTGAGGGCATTTTTACTAGCCATACCGACCACACCAAAAATCTCAGTTGCTGCTCCACCTACGACGGTTGCAATCACTTCATCTGTTAGTTCGATTTGACCATCTTTTGTATTAATTTACAGTCATCCTTTTTACCTCAACTAGTTGATACTCTATTTTATCATATTTCAGCCCAAGTGTAAAAGCAGAATACTGTATCAGCGGATATTTACTCTATTTTTCAAATGATTTTATATCTACAGTAAAAGAAAAAAGACCCTAAGGTCTCCTTACTTTTATTATTAAACGCGTTCAACTTTACCTGATTTCAAAGCACGAGCTGAAGCCCAAACTTTTTTAGGTTTACCATCGATAAGAACAGTAACTTTTTGAAGGTTTGGTTTTACGGCACGTTTTGTTTGGTTCATCGCGTGTGAACGGTTGTTTCCTGATACAGTCTTACGACCTGTAAAGTAACATACTTTAGCCATTGTGTTTTCCTCCTATTAGATCTAATATAGCGGATGTGCTAGCACCACATACCGTACTATGTTATCACACTTTCTTCATTTTTGCAAGGGAATTGGAAGATTTTTTTATTTAACGTAGACAACACCAAGTTTGCCAAAAGCCACATCTCCACGGATAATCAAGGTTTTGCTGGTTGGGGCTAGAGGAGTATCTGCCTTGGCTACGCCACAGAAAGTTTCTACCTTTAAATCAACTCCCCAATGTTGAGGAACATAGATAACTGCATTCCCAAAACCGACTTCTATCTTCAAGGTTGCGCTATCTCCCAACATCTCTGCATTGTCATAATAAATCTTGGCATTGCCAAAACCAACTTCTACTTGATCCTCTACCAATTCTTGGTCTTGCTTGTAGAAAGTCCCAGTCCCAAAAGCGACTTCCTTATCTGTAAGAATGGTCTTTTTACCATCATACCACCATTTTTTCCCATTCCAAGTTCTGTTAGAATGAGTGAGTGCGCTGACACCCATTACGATTAAAATACTTGCCCAGAACAATGACTGATTGGGAATTGGTAAAATGCCATAAAAGTGGTTAGCAATCATTAAGGCTACTAGAGCTGTAAAAGAGGCTGAAGTTAAGTGACAACGCAACAAAGCTCCAACTGATTGATAGGCAAAAAATGCAATACCAAGCAAGGGCCAAATTTGCCCACCGAATGAAGGGATTCCAAAATTCCCTTGTAATAATATTAAAGCCGCAAAAATAATCAACACAATACCAAATGCTTTCTTTTTCATGTTCTTACCTCATGTTTCTTAGATTTTCTTTTAGGAGGGATTGGTAATGCCGTGACACATGAACCTCCTTGTGGGTCTGATAAAAGGAAATGGTGCCCGTTCCTGAAAAGTACTTGTCCACCGAATAGATTTGCCGAATATTAGCGATAGTTGACTTGGATACCCGACTAAAATAACGAGGAAGGATAGCCTCTAACTCATAGAGTTTAAGCCGAACCTCGTAGGCATCTTTCTGGGTATGGGCATAAATCTTGCTACCTTCCGTCTCAAAGAAGAGAATTTCCGACAAGTCCAGATAATATTCGCCCGTCCCCTTGTAAAAAATCAACCGAGGAGACTTGGACTCTTGCAAGAGGCGCTGTAAATCCGCAATCTCATCTGTCAAAGTCGCTGCCTTGATGACAATTTCAGTTTCCTCTAAATTGCTGTCAATTTCGATTCGTAACTTCATTCCATCTCCTTTCTGACTCTACTATATCAAAGCTAAAATAAGAAAACAAGAGCAAAAAAGCAAGTGGTTACTTTAGACTCGTAAGTGGTTCTAGTACCAGCTTAACTTACAGGTCAAAATAGAAAGAAAAGCACACCCCACACAAGAGCACAAATATAGCCAACTACTACATCCTTGGGATAATGCACGCCACCTGAGACTCTCACGAGACCGAGGAGGGCTGACAAGACCAACAAGATAGCCCCTACAGATAAACTAGCATGTAAGCAAGCCATGGAGATAATAGTTGCTGAAAAGACATGACGACTAGGCATAGACTGACCAGGACTATCTCTGTCTAGTAGCGGGACAATTTCCAAACTTCATAAGGCCTAGGAGCATTGATTTTCTTACGGAGAAAGGACAAAATCACAAAACCTGATGCAGGGATAAACAAATAGATTCCGACCTGTTTCCCAAGTCCTTCTTGGATATAGGTAATTGCTAACAAGGTTAGATAAATCATAGGCATAACTACCGTCATGAACCGATTGAAAGTTCTTAACAATCTCAGAAGAAAGGGCCTATTTTCAATGTTAGCAGCAATGTAGTCATACCATTCTTGATAATTTTTCATATATTTTCTCATCACTTACTCAAATTTTTCTTATAGGGAAGCACTTGTCTTCTAGTATAGTGCAGAAAAAGAAGGCCGTCAAGCCTTCTTTCGATTTATTCTTCTGCTTCGTCTTCTGTAAACTGACTGTTATAGAGGTCAGCGTAGAAACCAGCTTGCGCCATCAGCTCATCATGATTTCCTTGCTCGATGATATTGCCATCTTTCATGACAAGAATAAGATCAGCATTTCGGATAGTAGACAAGCGGTGGGCGATGACAAAGGAAGTTCTGTCCTCCATCAAACAATCCATGGCTTTCTGAATCAATTCCTCCGTCCGAGTATCAACAGAAGAAGTCGCCTCATCCAAAATCAAGAGTGGAGCATCTTTCAGCAAAGCACGAGCAATGGTCAAGAGTTGTTTTTGCCCAACAGACAAGGTCACTGTATCATCCAAGACGGTATCGTAACCATCTGGTAGGGTCATGATAAAGTGGTGAATCCCTACAGCCTTGCTAGCTTCAATCACGCGCTCATCACTAATACCCTTTTGGTTATAGATGAGATTATCTCGGATAGTGCCTTCAAAGAGCCAGGTGTCCTGCAAGACCATTGAAAAGGCATCGTGTACTTCCGAACGCTTCATATCCTTGGTATCTACACCATCGATACGGATACTTCCTTTATCAATCTCATAAAACTTCATCAAAAGATTGACAATGGTTGTCTTCCCAGCTCCGGTCGGTCCGACAATGGCAACCTTTTGACCTGCATGAGCTGTCGCAGAAAGTCATGGATAATGGTTCGCTCTGGTGTATAACCAAAGGAGACTCGATCAAAGACTACTTGACCTTTCATATCGCTCAATTGTCTTTCTTTATGGGATTCGTCTTCCATTTCCTCTTCAGCTAGAAATTCGAAGACACGTCCCATGGCTGCACTAGCCTGCTGAAGACTGGTAATCCCTTGGGCGATTTGGGAAAGGGGCTGAGAAAAGATACGAACGTAGGCCATAAAAGCAACGATAATCCCGATACTGATGTGTCCATTTAAAGCCAAGGCTGCACCAACGATAATCACCAAGGCATAGCTAAAGTTCCCAATAAATATCATAATCGGCATCATAATCCCTGAAATAAATTGAGATTTCCAGATACTGTCATACAGACGATGGTTTAATGTCGTAAATTCTTCTTTCGTGCTCTCGATGGCATTGTAACTGGTCACCACATTATGGCCAGAGTACATTTCCTCCACATAACCATTGACAGCTGCCAAATCCTGTTGCTGACTCTTAAAAAAGCCCTGGGATTTGCCCATAAAGACGGATACGAAGACAAAGCCAACAAGAGTTGACACAACCGTCACCAAGGCTAAAATCCAGTTCATCCCAAACATGGTCACCAAGACTGCCACGACCAATAAAGTGGATGAAAGAACTGTTCCCAGACTTTGATTGAGAGATTGGGCTGCAGTGTCAACGTCATTAGTCACACGAGACAAGGTATCCCCTTGAGAATGTCCATCAAAATATCCTAATGGAAGGCGATTAATTTTTTCTGCAATGGCTCTTCTCAAACGCTCTGAAAAACGTTGAATAGCTGTTGTAAACAGAAAGGCTTGCAAATAATTTGATAGGAGTCCAATCACATAGATAACGGCCAAAAAACCACCAATAGCTGCAACCGCAGCGACATCCACACTTGTTTCCAAACCACTGGCAATAATATTAGTCATTTCCTTGATGCGGGTTGGACCATAAACAGTAATGATATTGGATACGATTGTTGCTAGAAAGGCTATCAGAAGGGCAAACTGGAGACCTGCAAGATAGGGTTTACTCTGTTCCCAAAGAGACATTTTCTTATTTTCCATGTTCCAATTCCTCCTTCGATAGTTGTGAATAGGCAATTTCTTGGTAAACTTCGTTATTAGCTAGAAGTTCCTTGTGGGTGCCTTGCCCCACGACTTTTCCTTGATCCAAGACCAAAATAAAATCTGCATCCATAATTGTTGAAATACGCTGTGCAACGATAAGCTTGGTCATAGACTTGGTTTTCTCTGCTAGCTCTTGGCGTAGGACACGGTCTGTCTTGTAATCCAAGGCTGAGAAGGAGTCATCAAAGATGAGGATTTCTGGCTTCCGAGCCAAGGCACGCGCAATGGCCAGACGCTGTCTTTGGCCACCTGAGAAGTTGGTTCCTCCTTGGGCCACTTCTGACGCTAAGCCCGCTTCCTTGTCTTCGATAAAGTTCTTAGACTGGGCCAATTCCAGAGCTTGCCACATAGCCTGCTCACTAAGCGGTGTTTCTTGACTGTGTCCAAAGTCTAGATTACCCTTGACATCACCTGAAAAGAGAACCGCTTTCTGAGGAATATAACCAACCTTGTTGCGCAAATCTTTTAAGTCATAGTCTTGAACATTGACACCATCCACCAGAATTTCTCCTTCTGACACATCGTAGAAACGTGGAATCAGATTGACCAGAGTTGATTTACCAGAACCTGTTGACCCAATAAAGGCCACTGTTTGACCAGCTTCTGCTCTAAAGCTAACATGCTCAATAACCGCCTCCGAATTCGCCGCATAGCGGAAGGTCACATCCTTAAACTCGACCTGACCTTTGAGGTTTTCATCAGCCAGCTGCACTTGAGCAGGGTTTTGGATAGAAGAATGCAAATCTAAAACTTGATTAATCCGCTTAGCAGAGACCATAGTTCGGGGAAGAACGATGAAGAGTGCTCCCATGAGAAGGAAGCCCATGACAACTTGCATGGCATAAGACATGAAAACAATCATGTCACTAAAGAGAGGCAGACGTGCTGTCGCAGCAGCGTCGTTAATCACATAGGCCCCAATCCAGTAAATCGCCACACTCAAACCACTTGAAATCCCCATCATGATAGGGTTCAAAATAGCCATAAGACGGTTGACAAACAAATTCAAGCGTGTCAATTCATCATTTGCTGATGCAAATTTTTCATTTTGGTATTCTTCAGCATTGTAGGCGCGAACGACACGAATACCTGTTAAACTCTCACGAGTGATACTGTTCAGTTTATCTGTCAACCCCTGAATCAAGGACTGTTTTGGAAAGGCTAGCGTCATCAAAACAGTCGTCATTAAAACGTTGACAATCACTGCCACAAATACGGCCCAGAGCCAGTATTCTGAATGACCTAAAATCTTCCCGATAGCCCAGATAGCCATAATTGGACCACGCGTAACTACTTGCAAGCCCATGGTAATCAACATCTGAACTTGAGTAATATCATTAGTGGTACGCGTTAAGAGACTAGGAATAGAGAATTTCTTAATCTCTGTCTGTGAGTAGTCTAAAACTCGATTAAAAATATCACTTCTCAGCCTACTAGTATAAGAAGCAGCCACTCGGGAAGCAAAAAATCCAACTGCAACTGCGGATAAGAAGGCTAGAAAGGACATTCCCACCATCATGCTTGCCGGCTGCCATAACTCATCCAAGTTGGTTCCCTGAGTTCCTAGTAAATCAGTGATTTTAGAGATATAGGTCGGCACTTCCAACTCTAGATAAACCGAAAAGCAGGTAAAGAGAATGGCTAGTAAAATCATCCCCCATTCTTTTCCACTAATTCGTTTTGCTAATTTCTTCATTATCTCCTCCTATTCTCTTGATATTTTCCTGTAATTGATTGAGGACTTTCTCAAAAATCAGTAATTCGCCTTCATCTACGTCTGCCAACAACTGCTTGTCTATGCGTTTAAAAAAGGCCTTAAATTCTTGCATTTGAGAACGCGATTTTTCCGTCAGACGAACAAACTTAGCCCGCTTATCGCTAGAACTCGCCTCCAATTCTACCAGACCATTTTGCACCATACGCTTGACCAAGTTACTAGCAACAGACTTGCTAATATTGAGTTCCTTCTCAATATCTTTAATCAAGACCAGGTCTTGGTTTTCCTCACGGATATCCAAAAAACGTACAACCTGACCTTGCGGTCCACCCATAAATTCAATACCACAACGTTTGGCTTCCCTTTGTACCATCAGATGAATCTGATGACTAAAACGCTTAAAGACCAACATCGGTTTATCCATAATTGCTCCTTTCTAACCCTTATATTTAGTTCTCCTAGGAACCAAATAAGTTTCTATGAGAACTATTTTATCATTTTCAGAAAAGATGTCAAGAAAAAAGTTTCCTAGAGAACTATTTTCTTGATTAAAAAAATCCCAAGTGATTTTTTCACTTAGGATTATGTTCTCTAGGTTAAATTAGAACCCGTCTACGTTCGTATAAATCTTTTGTACGTCTTCGTCGTCTTCAAGAACGCTGTAAAGTTTTTCAAAGGTTTCAAGGTCATCACCTGACAATTCCACTTCTGACTGAGGAATCATTTCCAATTCAGTCACTTGGAATTCTTCAATACCTGACTCACGAAGGGCAACGATAGCCTTGTGAAGGTCAGTTGGAGCTGTGTAAACTGTGATTGTCCCTTCTTCTGCTTCTACATCATCCACATCCACATCTGCTTCTAGCAATTGCTCAAAGACTGCATCGGCATCTTCACCTGCAAATACGATAACTCCCTTGTTGTCAAAGAGGTATGAAACCGAACCTGAAGCACCCATGTTTCCGCCATTTACCAAAAGCGGCACGGACATTGGCCGCTGTACGGTTGACATTTGAAGTCAAAGTATCCACGATCAACATAGAACCATTTGGCCCAAAACCTTCGTAACGTCCTTCTGTAAAGGTTTCGTCTGTGTTTCCTTTAGCCTTGTCCAAAGCCTTATCGATAACGTGTTTTGGCACTTGGGCTTGTTTAGCACGGTCGATAACGAATTTCAAGGCTGAGTTTGATTCTGGATCTGGATCACCTTTTTTAGCTGCTACATAGATTTCTACACCAAATTTTGCATATACTTTAGAGTTAGCTCCATCTTTAGCCGTTTTCTTGGCTACGATATTGGCCCATTTACGTCCCATTAGGAATCTCCTTTTTTCACATTTTAATCTTTCTTATTATAACACAAGTTTTTTTGATTTTCACTAGAGGAAATGGATTTTATTCAGCAAATCCAACTAGGATGACACTTTTGTTGCCAAGATGGCCTTGCCTTCTTTTATCAGGGGGTGACGAAACAGTGAGAAATACAGTTGAATGGTCATGGCAACCCAGATTAAGGGTTCGCAAAGGATAACTCCCTTATAACCTGCCCAAGGTATAATCAAAACCACAAAAGCGATTTTCCCTATTAGTTCGATAAAGCTAGAAACCAGAGGAAGGACTTTTTGCCCCAAGCCCTGCAAGCAATTGCGATAAATCAACAAGAGGCTCAAAATGGGATAAAAAGCTGAGCTGATTTGCAGATAGAGACTTCCATTTTCTATCAAGTAACCATCTGTCGAACTAGCCAAGAAGGAAACCAAGGCTGGACTGGCAAAAAAGAGGAAGATACAAACAAAAACTGCCCAGGATATACTTAAACCACTGCCGATTCGAAGACCTTGAACAATGCGGTCTGGTCGTTTAGCTCCTAGATTCTGAGAAGCAAAGATCGTCATCGAGGCAGAAATAGCGGTCATAGGAAGAAGAGCGAAGGCCATAATGCGTCGCGCCGCTGTTTGAGCACTAATAATCACGGCTCCAAAAGTATTGACAGAAGACTGCAAAATCACACTGCCGATAGATACAATTGAACTCATCAAACCCATGGCCAAACCTTGCTCCAAGAGATCGGCGTATAAGGCCTTATCCCATTTGAAATGCTTGAGTTGAGGCAAAAGTTCTGGCACGCTCTTACGGATATAATAAAAGCAAAGAACCGCTGATAAACCTTGCGAAATGATGGTAGCAAGTCCTGCGGATTGAACTCCCAGATGCAATTGCGTAATGAAATAGAGATCCAGAACCACATTAACCAAGGCAGAGAAAATCAAAAATCCAAGGGCAGCTAGACTGTCCCCAATCGACCGCAACAAGCCTGCAAAAAGATTATAGGCAAAGCTGACACCGACACAGGTCACAATCATAGAAATATACTGATAGGACTGGGGAAGGATTTCTGCAGGTGTATCCAAGTACTGTAAAAGAGGATATAAACCAAGAAAACCCAGTAGCATCACTACAGCACTCAAAAGAGCACCTAAAATCCAGGTGGCTGCTACTGCTTCCTTGATTTTAGTGAAATTCCGAGCTCCATAATAGCGGGCAATGACAATTCCCATGCCATTGCCAACACCAAGAGTAAAACCTACAATCAGGTCAAAAATCGCTGTCGTCGCTCCTACTGCAGCCAAGAATTCTTGACCAAGAAATCGTCCAACAATCAAGACATCAGCAGTATTATAGAGCTGTTGAAAAATATTTGATAGCAAGATTGGGAAGGCAAAACTCAAAAGCGAGGGAAGAATCGGACCATGTATCAGGTCCACTGTTCTTTTTTTATTCATAAGGCTATTATATCAGCTTTCTAGAGGAGCGACAAGAAACAGCAAACTATAGGAAATCTGAATCTTGAACAAAGAATCGAAAAAGCAGTGGATTTCTCCACTACTTTGACAGCTTATTCTTCAATTTCGATTTCAAGCTCATCGCCTAGGTCAAGAGTTACTTCTTCATTCACAGAATCTACTTGAGCTGCGTCATCTTTTTTAGTTTCAACACCTTCTGCAGAAGCTTCTTCTCCATCAATCAAACCAAATTGAACACGGACTTGATGGTCAATCTCATCAAAGACTTCTGGATTATCTGCCAAATATTTCTTAGCATTTTCAGAACCTTGCCCAATTTTCTCATCCTTGTAAGAGTACCAAGCTCCTGCTTTTTGGATGATATCCAAATCGCTTGCGATTTTTAAGAGTTCACCAGTCTTAGAAATCCCTTCTCCGTACATGATTTCAACGAAGGCTTCCTTAAATGGTGGAGCCACCTTGTTTTTCACGACCTTGATTTTAGTTTCTTTACCGACATTGGTATCTTTTTGGTCACCAGTTCCCTTGATTTGCGTACTTCCACGAACATCCAAACGGACTGATGCGTAGAATTTCAGAGCACGTCCACCAGGAGTTGTTTCTGGATTTCCAAACATGACCCCAACTTTTTCACGCAATTGGTTGATAAAGATGGCAATTGTTTTGGTTTTATTGATAGAAGCACCAAGTTTACGCATAGCCTGGCTCATCATACGAGCCTGCAAACCAACGTGGCTATCTCCGATATCGCCATCAATTTCCGCACGAGGGACAAGGGCCGCAACTGAGTCGACTACAACAAGATCCACAGCACCTGAGTCAATCAATTTTCCTGCAATCTCAAGACCTTGCTCTCCTGAGTCTGGTTGTGACAAGAGCAATTCGTCAATGTTGACACCAAGGGCCGCAGCATAAGCTGGATCGAGGGCATGTTCCGCATCGATAAAGGCAGCAATACCACCTTCTTTTTGCGCTTGTGCAACTGCATGAAGGGCAACCGTTGTCTTACCAGATGACTCTGGTCCGTAGATTTCAATGATACGTCCCTTAGGATAACCACCTGAACCAAGGGCAATGTCAAGAGCCAAAGAACCTGAACTCATCACTTGCACCTTTTGCTCGGCACGTTCACCCAAACGCATGATTGAACCCTTACCAAAGTCTTTCTCAATCAATTTAAGAGCGTCATTCAAGGCTTTTTCACGTTCTGCCCCAAATTTTTTTGAAATTTCATCTAATTTTTTTGGTTTTTTCGCCATTCTATTCTCCTACATTCTAATGGTCCTCAGACCTATCTACTATTATATCAAAAGTTAGTCACTTAATAAAGCCTTGCGAACTAGGTTAAAGGCATGCATAACCGCAATGTGACGTACATCTACTCGACTTCTGCCTCCAATATTAACCTTGATGACCTCAGTTCCATGCTCTTGAGCCAAGCCTATAAAGACTGTCCCAGCTGGGTGCCCTTCTAGGCTATCTGGTCCTGCCACTCCAGTCAAACTAAGGCCAAAATCAGATTGAGTCTTGGTTCGTGCCTGCTCAGCCATCTTCTGAGCTGTAAATTCAGACACCACACCCTGTTCTTCCAAATCCTTGACAGGAATATCCAACATCTTTGATTTTTCCTCCAAGCTATAGGTTACAAAACCACCCTTAAATATACTTGAAGCACCCGAAAAATCCGCTACCCTAGCTTGGAAAAGACCAGCCGTCAAACTCTCTGCAGCCGTGATAGTTTTCCCTTGCCTTTTCAGTTCTTCTACCACAATGCTGCCCAAGCTAGACTCCTCTCCATAACCATAACAAAGGTCTCGTAAAGAAATTCCTTCGAAAGTCTGGCGGTCCAAGATTTGATTTTCCAAGATATCCAGCGCTTGATTCGCCTCTTCTTGGCTGCTAGCTTTTGTTGACAGACGCAGAGTAACTTCTCCTGTCTTGGCATAAGGGGCCAAAGTCGGATCTGTTTGATTATCAATCAAATCAGACAAAATCGTAACCAACTGACTTTCGCCAATCCCAAAGAAACGAAGAACTCGGGAATATAGCTTACTCCCTGTCATCAACTTAGGTAGAAGTTGGTTTAAAACCATGGGTTTTAATTCACTTGGTGGACCGGGAAGGACGACATAGGTCACTCCATCGACTTCCAATATTCCCCCCACAGCCAGTCCTGTTTCGTTTGGTAGCGGAGTCGCTCCTTCTACAAGTTGAGCTTGTCTTTCGTTATTCGGTGTTCGGGCATAATCTGGTCTCTGGGCGAAAAAGACATCTAACTTTTCTTGTGCCTGACGATCGAAGACTAATTCTTTTCCTAAAAATTTAGCTAGGGTTTGTTTGGTCAAATCGTCCTCAGTCGGCCCCAAACCACCTGTCAAAATCACCAGACTACTACGTTGACTGGCAATCTCAAGCAAAGACAAGAGACGAGCTTCATTGTCTCCTACAGCCGTCTGAAAATATACGTCTACCCCAATCTCTGCTAGTTTTTCCGATAAAAACTGGGCATTTGTATTAACAATCTGTCCTGTCAAAATCTCTGTTCCAACAGCAATGATTTCTGCTTTCATGTTTCCTCCTACCTATCTATTCGTATTTTTTTGAAAAAATCGCAGGAAATTTCCCACGATTTCATTATTAATTTTGTTCTATTTCTACACTTGAAGCATTCGTTGATGTAGCTGTTCTTCCAAGGGCCACTTCGTATAAAACAGCATTAGTTTCTACTTCAGTTACTTCCTCTTTACCTAGTGAACGGCGTAAGAGATTTTGCATTTCTAGCATATGCTCAGTTGTAACAATCTGGTAAGAAATCCCCTGCAGTTCTGCATCTTCTCCACGCAATTGATATGTTTCAATATTCTTGAAAGAATCTTGATAACCAAGTAATTGTGGAATACTTTTCGCTGACAAATCAACATTTGTTTGCATATTGTCAGTCAAAGCTTTTAAAATCCCTTGATAATGACTCACACTGTTCAGACTCAAGACCTTCTCAACAATTTTTTGAATCACTTCACGCTGACGTTTTTGACGACCATAGTCTCCTTCAGGGTCTTGATAACGCATACGAGAATAAACAAGCGCTTCCTCACCGTTTAAAGTTTGCTGTCCAACACCAATGGAAATTTTATTAAATTCTTCCTGATCAGTAATCGAAATTGGGAAACCGAGGGTATTATTTACAGTCACCCCGCCAACTGCATCAACCAATTGTTGCAGCCCCTGCATATTCACCATAACGTAACGATCAATATGAATATTCATCATTTTCTGGATAGTTGAAATTGCCAATTCCGCACCACCACCAGCGTAGGCGGCATTTAGTTTAGCTTCCTCAACACTACCATCTTTTTGCTGAATTTTTGTTAAAATATCCCGTTCCAAACTCATCATGGTTGTTTTCTTTGTTTTAGGATTGACTGTAATGAGAATCATAGAATCACTATTTCCTTCCCAACGATCCGTACGTTCGATATTCCCAGTATCCACTCCCATCAAAAGAATAGTCAGAGGCTCTGTCGCTTCAATTACGTTTGTTTCTTCACCAATCTTTTTATAAGTTTTTTGACTCAACGTTGCTGTTCCCTGTTGATAAATTGTATAGGCATAAACTCCAACACCTAACACTGTTACTACTAGAAAAGCAAGCACTGTTCCGATTAATTTTTTAACCATATCATTATTCATCTATCAGTTTGCCCATGAGACAAACATCCAAAAATGTCCCTTCTTCTAGATAGGCTCCTCTTTCCTGCAATCCCTCCATGGTAAATCCCATTTTAGAGTATAGGTGAATAGCAGCCTCATTTCTTTTTTGCACACTTAGTTGCAAACGACGTAAAATACCACTTGATTTAGCCCACTCGATACCTTCCTCTAAAAGAATACCGGCCAAGCCTTGATTCCAAAATTTTTTTTGAACAACTAAAAAAATATCTCCGATATGCCGAACCCTTAAACGAGGATCTGCAGTAATATTCAGGACTCCTGCAATTGTATCATTTAATAAAGCTAAGAGAGTAATTTGATTTTCTGAACTAGCTTGTTTTTCGATAAAAAGTACCATTTCTGATTCGCTCATCATGATTCCCTCTTCATCTAAACTAGTAAAATCTGTTTCCTTGCTTACAAGATTTAAAAAAGCAATCAAATCAGTTGTATCTTGAACTTCAGCCTCACGAATACACAACTCATACTCCATCTGAAAGCTCCTTAAGAAGTTGTTCCGGTCTATGACCTTGGGCATTAAAGCGCAATTGACGGCCCTCATCCTCTTTTAGAATTTCCAATTCTAAATATGAATCTGGTAAATCCTCACCTAAAAGATGCCCCCACTCGATGACGGTCACCCCACCACCAAAGAGAAACTCATCCAAGTCGATAGAATCAGCGTCGCCCTCAATACGATAAACATCTAAATGATAAAGCGGAAGACGACCTTCATACTCTCTCACAATGGTGTAGGTTGGACTCTTAATCATCTGATGGATATCCAATCCCTTTGCTAAACCTTTTGTAAAAGTTGTTTTTCCTGCCCCCAACTCTCCAGTCAAAATTAAGACATCATTTTTTTTAAGCAGGTTTCCTAATCTTTCTCCAAGAGCTAAAAGCTCTTCTTCATTTTTGTGTACA